>Ga0196974_1000007_pt1 | contig 224418 bp, 248 predicted proteins | sample S1_1013CmetaG_FD_155477 | JGI IMG/M metagenome (GOLD analysis project Ga0196974, IMG submission 155477) | Soil microbial communities from Anza Borrego desert, Southern California, United States - S1_10-13C | ecosystem: Environmental > Terrestrial > Soil > Desert | place: USA: California...
GAAGAAGATGAACGTGCTCCCGCTGTCGATGTGGTACCCTAACTCGGACCACCGCGACATCGAGGAGGCGGTGAAGCCCCGGGATTATAAGTACCTCACCTGGAACTCGGTCCTGAAGGCACGCGGCTTGCGGGACGAGTTCAAGGATTGGAAAGGTCCGGGAATTGACGTAGGATTGGATCTGAAGTTGGCTACCCGGTTGGCGTCGCAGCTGGGGATGCTGAACGAGACGGACGGGTGACGGCGGAGCGTGGTAACGACGCGGCGACGCCGTCAGCCTAGTGAGAGGGAAGCCCCGGCCGGTGGCCGGTCCGGGGCTTTTCTTTAGCCATCGGAGGGGCGTCGGTTTTTGGAGGCCTGTAATGGCAGCGATCTGCTCGTGCCGCTACTGCAACGTGACCATCTGCGACGCCACCCGGTGCGACGACTGCACCGCCGTCCTCGCCGACGCCCAGGAGCGGGGCGAGACGCTGACGACCGCCGAGGTCGCCGCCCGCGCGATGTCCAGGCGTGCCACCCGCGTAACGTGCCAGACGTCCGCCAACGTCCGCAAGCTCTCCTCGATCGCGATCAAGCTGCCGTCGCTGCCGCCCGCCCCTCAACCATCGTTCGGCATGAGGCCGAACTTCTTGACCCAAGGACGGGTTCGTCATGCAGTCACCTGAGATCGCGCCCAAGTACGAGATGACGTTCGGCCGGGCCGAGCGTCTCGGCGTGTTCGAGCAGTACCGGTTCTTCACCCCGGCGCTGCTGTACCTCCACGGCCGGCTGACCGACGCCCACCTGCTCGACTTCCTCCGCGACGTGGCCGGCAGCTGCCGGCTGATGTTCCACAAGTTCGACCGCCCGATCTTCCGCGGGCTGCAGACCCCGGACGGCGACAAGGACTGGAACCACGGGCTGTGGGCCGTCGAGGCCGACGCGTACCCGCACCTGGAGAGCTTCCTCCTCTCGCTGACCCTCGTCGACCAGCGGGCCAAGCGCGTCTACCGGGCCGGAGCCCAGGACGTGCTGGTCGCCGACCCGCTGCACGTCGACCGCCGCCCGGCCCTCTCGGCCGCGTGCCCGCTGCTGCCGATCGTGGCGTTCGGGGTCAACGCCAGCCACCGCCGCGTGAGCCTGTACTGGGACGACAAGGCCCCGGCGGCGTCGCTCCCGATCCTCCGGTACAACCCGCCCGACCCGGACATGGTCGCGTTTGCCAAGGACGTGCTCGTCGAGGAGAATCTCGACGCGGCGCTGGGCACGCCGGACCCGATGGCCACGGCCGCGGACGAGGGCGACCTCCAGCTGATCGACATCCAATCTCTACCGCAGGCGGAGCAGGCGAACCTGATCCGCGACATCGAGGCGTACAAACAGAAGGATCGACGATGAAGGTGACACTCAAGCCGGCCGCAGGGTCCGTGCTCAAGATCACGACCAAGGATGGGACCGTCCTCACGAACGACGACGTCAAGGCGATCGAGGTGACGCCGTTCTTCTCGCTGGCCAACGGCCCGGGCGAGGTCGTGCGGGGCGAGGCGCTGACCGAGGGCGGCGAGTCGCTCGACACGTTCACGCTCACGGCGAGCGGGTCGAACGGGAAGGTCAAGCGGACCGACGTGATCGAGCGCGTCGTGCCGCTGGTGGACAAGAAGAAGGCCGAGCCCAAGGCCGTCCCCAAGGCCACGCCCCCGGCGGCCGCGACCACCCCCGGCGTCAGCTCACAGCCGGTCGGCCGGCGGGAAGGTAACGACCGCCGATGAACACGATCATCCCCACCCGGCTACACCGGGTGAAGACGTTCGAGTGCCGCGAGCACTTCCAGTCCGAGAACGGCGGCCGCACGCGGATCGACACGCTCTCGCAGGAGGCTTCGATCGAGGTGCAGATCGACGCCTGGGTGAACGAGACCAAGAACCTGATCGTCGCCACCGGGCCGCTCCACGTTCAGCAGAGCTACCCGAGCGGCGGCGTCGTGCAGGAGACGCGTACGCTGGCCGTGACCTACGTGCCCGCCGTGGAGCAGTCCAATGTCAAATACCCCGGAGAGCCCGGAGCGGGACCGATTCAACCAGTGGCTCAGCTCCGTGAGCCCGTCCGCCCGGCACCAGTTGAAGGGGACGGCGGAGCTGGTGGTCGAGCCCGAGGACCGCTCCGCCTTCCGCCAGTTTCATGACGACCTCGACCCGGCGGCCCAGCAGGCGGCCAGGGACGAGGCGGCGACGAAGAGCGAGTGGCCGCAGGGCCGCAAGCCGAAGTATTGCCTCGCCCTCCAGAAGGACGGGGAGTGGCTGGCCCTCAAGATCTTCCCGGACCTCGACACGATGGTCGCCCGGCTGAAGGAGCTTGAGGGCACGGACACCGTCGCGATCCCGTTCCTCGGCATCCCGCTCCCGCTCACCAAGGGGCCGGAACGCCTCGTCATGCTGCCGGACAACTCGGCCGTGCGGGCGCGGGACGGCAAGGTGATCGAGGAGATCCACGACGAGGTCACGCTGCAGGACGACTGGTTCCTCGGGCCGCCCGAGCTGTCGATCGTGACCAGCCGGCCGGACGACGAGGACGAGGACTCGAAGAAGGCGAAGAAGGGCAAGATCCCCGGCCCGCCCGAGGACGACGACGAGGACGACGAGCCCGACGAGGCCGGGGAGGACGGCGACTAAATCCCCGGCCGAAACGCGGCATAATAGGTGAGCAGACGCTTACAGCTTCCGCTCGGCTCCCCCTAGCTAACCGGGACGTGCCCCACGGGCGTCCCGGTTTTCTATTGCGCCGTTGCGTTGACGGCGTTCGGAGCTAACGTGCTCGTCGCGCGGCCGACGTTACCCGGCCGACGAGCGAAGGTCTCTCACTAGGAGTTTGGCCATGAGCCAACAGAATCACCCCGCGTCGTTCACGTCCTTCGATGCGTTCAAGCAGGCCGGCGAGAGCCCCCTGCACGCACAGTGGCGGCAGGACCGGACGGTCCGCCACCGCGTCCCCCTCACCGAGGCGTGGCGCGGCTGCGTCGGCCTCGCGGCGTTGTTCCGCAACGCGGAGCACGCGCTGAACCACGGCGACCTGATGCTGATGCCGAACAGCCACATGCAGTGGCTGGTCCTGCGGGACGTGCCGATCGGGCACTTCCCCGGCAGCCAGCCGATGAACCGCCGGGACGTGAACCTCGCCTCCCTGGCCCAGGCGGAGTTCCGCTACGGCATGCCGGTGATCGACTTCACCCGCGACCCGCGTAACAGCTGGGACTTCAAGTTCGAGCCGTCGACGGGGCTGGTCCCGCCGAGCCCGGCCGAACTCGACACCCTGGCCAAGCTGGGCTTCAAGCCCGAGGAGATGACGAAGCTCCTGTCCGCCGAGCTGCCCGTGCCGGGCGACACGCTCCACGCGGTCAAGGACGCCCGCGAGTTCGGCGTGCTGAACAAGCTCAGCGCCGAGATGACCCGGTTCGCGTTCGCGGCCAAGGACCACCAGGGCCGCCCCGTGCGGCCCAGCTGGCACAAGGCCAAGCCCGAGGGCGTCGGCACCGTCGAGGTGGAGCCGCCGTACAAGTGGTTCCCGTCCTCGTACCTCGGCTTCCCGATCGCCAAGGCCGACCAGATCTACTGGGAGGCGACCGAGTCGAAGCCGGAGGGCCACGCGATCATGTGCTCCAAGTGCAAGGAGCACGTCGACGCGAAGGTGTTCCGGTTCCGGGCGAAGAGCTTGCACGTCCAGACGTTCGAGAGCGGCGACTTCGTGGCCGACTGCCCGGCCTGCCGCCAGCGTCACAAGTGGCACCTGGAGGACATGGTGCCGGCGAAGATCGTGCGTCACTTCCCGATCGCGTTCAAGGACCGGTTCACCCGGGACCTGGGGGAGGGGCTCCCGCTGCGGAGCGTCGGGAAGAGCGTGTACTGCGGCCCGCTGCAGTACGCCCGCGAGCGGGACAACGCCAACCTGCCCGACGCGGTCACGCGGTGCGCGGCCGACCTGGTGCCGCACCGGTTCCGGTCCGAGGTGACGGGCGACAAGTACCTCGTGTACCTGCCGGCCTTCTCGCGGATCGTGGCCAAGCAGGGCCAGGTGCTCGACGCCGGCGAGGTCTGGGCGTACGGGCTGCACGAGAACCCGAGCCCGAGCTGGTCGTCGCAGGACCGGCTGGCGAAGTGGCAGCAGCTCGAAGGCGTCTGCGGCGGGCACGACTACGTCGGCCTGTTCCAGCAGGCGTGGTTCGAGCACCAGGCCGTCGTCGACGCCGACGCGCCCGGCCAGATCCTGTGGCCGTCCGACCTCGTCGGGCTGGCGGCCAAGGGCATCGAGCCCACGGGCATCTGGTGGGACATCTGCCCCGCCGGCCGCTTCACGGACTCGGACCTGGACGCGATCGTGTTCCCGCCCCTGCGGGTGCACGAGTGGGACAAGCTGCGGTTCAGCCTCCCCGGCGACGTCGCCTTGGACGCCGGGATCAACGACGACCGGTTCGACCGCCGGGTCGGACGCGGTGAGCTGAAGAAGCACAAGGCGCGTCGGGCTACCGTCAAGGCCTGACGCTGTCCTGGGGCCGCCGCCCGTGCGGGGCGGCCCCGCAACAGCCAACGCAAGGAAGGCAGGGTGGCCCCGCGAGGGGCCGCCTTGCTTTTCTTTACCTATCAGCGGAACCTACCCCTTTGTGGGGGAGGGCTCGCGTTGCTAAGATGCCCGGGGCATCGAGGTCAAGGACGATCTAAAAACCGGTTTTGAGAAGGAACTCCAATGTCCCGAGCAGGCATGCGAAGCTCAGCGGCCGGCGGCCACGTCGCACCGTGGTGGCAGGCGAACAACCAGGGCGGCGACAACGACGTCGTCGCCCACACGCCCGACCCGACCAAGTACCACTCGACCAGCTCGGACGGCGACCAGGCGAACAAGCTCGGGCACGGCCCCCGCGGCCTGATGGGTGCCGTGATCCCCCGGGCACGCAACGACGGCAGCTCCCGCGGCTTCGACCACAACCGCGCGGGCGTCGTCGTCGTCGACCCCAACGCCCCGGACGGCGGCGTCGTGCTCGACCTCGACAACCTCCAGAACGCCGAGACGCAGGACGCGCTCGAACAGGTCGGCTACAACGTCGGCTACGGCCGCGAGACGGACCAGGAGACGTACGCCGCGATCGCGATGCTCAGCAAGCCGATCAGCGAGGCGACGCTGGAGGACGTGACGCCCGAGTACCTGATCGACTCGGTGGCGTCCGGCCCCGTCAAGCGTGCCGCCGACCAGGCCGTCAACCAGATGCGGTCGAACCGGTACGCCCCCAACTCGTACGTCACCCCGCGGGGCGACAGCGAGGGCCGCCAGCGTCACGACCTCGGCACCTCGGCCAACCGGCCCGTCCGCCGCCGCGTCGAGCCCGTGCGGGACGAGCCCGTCGCCCGCCCCGCCCCGCAGCGGCGGGCACCGGCGCACGCCAAGCCCGCGCCGCAGCCCCAGCGCCGGGCGGTCACCCGCCCGCAACCGACAGCCCCGGTGCTCGACGTCGAGCCCGAGTACGAAGAGAAACTCCCCTACGAAGAGGAAGCACCAGTCATGGCCAAGCAAGGAAGCGCCCGCCCCGCCCAACGCCCCGCCCCGCAGCAGCCGGCCCGCCGGCCAGCCGCCCGCCCGCAGCCCGTCGCCGAGGAGGTCGAGGTCGACCCGCTGGAGCTGCTGACCAAGCTGGCCGCGTCGCAGGGCATGAAGCTCGCCCCCGCCCGCCCGCAGCCCCGCCGCCGCGTGGCCGAGCTGCCGCCCGAGGAGGAGGCGTACGACGAGCAGCCGGAGGCGTTCGTCGACGAGGACGAGGAGATCCTCGACGAGCAGGAGGTCGACTTCCCGCCCCAGGCCCAGGCCCCTCGCCGGGCTCAGCAGCCGGCCCACCGCCACCCGCCCACGTCGGCGATCCACCGCCCCGGGACGCCCACGCCCCGCCAGGGCCGCGCCCAGGCCCCGCAGCGTCGCCCGGTGCCCCGCCAGCGGCCGCAGGAGCAGTTCTACGAGGAGGACGCCCCCGAGGCCGCGCAGCGTGGCCCGGACATGGGCGAGCTGTTCTCCGCCCTGGCCCTGTCGTTCGTCTCGGGCGTCGAGGCGGAGAAGCCGAAGAAGACCGCCGTGTTCGACCTCGGGCCGGGCGGCATCCTCCGCAAGCGGTACCACGAGATCATCCAAGGTGCGGACTGCGTGGTTCTGGTGTACGATACTCGTTACGAGGACGGCGAGCAGTGGGTGCCGCCCCAGACCGACGAGGCGTTCACCGTCGCGATCCCGGACGCCAAGAAGGCCGGGAAGCCGGGCGACCCGATCGCCGTCCGGTCGTTCGGGCTGCAGTTCAGCCTCGGCTGCATGGACGTGATCGTCCTCGTCAACGCCGAGGACGCCGCCCCCGAACACGCCCTGATGGGCGACGCCGACGAGGAGGACCTGAACGGCTGAGCCGCCGGGTCCGTACTGACAACTGAAGCCTGACCCTTAGCCGACACGGAGGTCGCTACCATGATCGAGAAGAACGGCGCTATCACGGACGAGACGCCCGAGGAGATCACGCCCGTCAAGGGCACGCCCGGCGGCCGGTTCTACGGCTCGCCCAGCGGGTGTGCCAAGCCCAACTGCTGCCGCACGAAGGCCGCGAACGACGCCAACAGCTCGCGGACCGACCACGCCGCCACCCGGGCGGCCGACGCGGTGGCCAACGCCGCCCGCAAGTGACTGAGTAGGACCGGCACGGACTCGCCGGTCACCGCACTCGTTCAAGGACGAACACGATGAGCGCTGGCATCATGCGCGGGATCGGTCGGGGCAGTGGTGGTCTCGACAACTTCCCCGACCCCTTCCTCGACGTCGCCTCACTCAGCATGCCGCAGTCGATGCGGAACGCGCTGCAGTGGTGCGAGTACATTTACATGTCCCACGGGACGTACCGGATGGCCCTTGAGCGGATCATCTCGTACTTCCTCACGGACATCGAGTTCGTCGACGACGAGGCCAGCGACGACGAGAAGGACAAGTGGGAAGAGTTCATGCGTGACACGCTCGACGTGTTCACGAACCTGCAGTGCTGCTACCGCAACCGGATGTGCTACGGCAACGGCTTCACGAGCGTGCTCGTGCCGTTCAAGCGGTTTCTGGTGTGCCCGAAGTGCGGCAGCTCCTACCCGCTCAAGGTCGTCTACAACAACAAGGTCTTCAACTTCGCCTGGCAGGAGATGAAGTTCACGGCCACCTGCCCCGTGTGCAAGGTGGGCCGCGGGTACCGGGGGCCGTGGAAGGTCGACGACAAGCCGGACGACGAGGAGCGGAAGATCCGCATCAAGCACTGGAACCCGCACGAGATCGAGATCCTCGAAGACTACTACACGAACGAGACCGCCTACCTCTGGCGCATCCCCGAGGACTACAAGCAACAGGTCCGCAAGGGCAACCTGTACCACCTGGAGCGGGCGAGCGTCCCGGTCCTCGACGCGATCAAGAAGAACCAGATGTTCCGCTTCAACGCGGACGTCATCCACCACATGAAGGAGCCGACGCTCGCCGGCATCCGCAACCGCGGGTGGGGCATCCCCCGCACGCTGTCGAACTTCAGGCAGATCTACTACGTGCAGGTGCTGCGTCGCTACAACGAAGCGATCGCCCTCGACTACGTCATCCCCTTCCGCCTCATCACGCCCGCACCCCGGCCCGGGGCCGGCGGCGCTGGCGGCGGTGCCCAGACGATGGACCCGATGATGGCGTTCAACATGGGCGACTTCCGCTCGTCGGTGCAGTCGATGCTCCGCAAGCGGCGGCGTGACCCGGCGAGCTGGAACGTGCTGCCCTTTCCGGTGCAGTACCAGATGCTCGGCGGCGACGCCTCGAACCTCGCCCCGGTCGACCTGATCGCCAACGGCACCGAGCAGCTCCTGAACGACGTCGGCACGCCCGTCGAGCTGTACAAGGGCACGCTCCAGCTCCAGACCGCCCCGGTCGCCCTCCGCCTGTTCGAGGCGACGTGGCACCCGCTCGTGCACGACGGGAACAACTGGCTGCGGTGGCTGGCCCGCCAGGTCGGCCAGATCATGAGCTGGGAGGTCGTCAAGCCGACCCTGCAGCGCGTGACGATCGCCGACGACATCCAGAAGCAGATGATGCGGCTGCAGCTCATGATGGGCCAGCAGGTGTCGGGCACGGACGGCCTCAAGAGCGTCGGCCTCGACTGGAAGCAGCAGCAGAAGCGGATGTCCGAGGAGGCACGCTTCCAGGCCGAGCAGCAGGCCCGCATGCAGGAGGAGATGGACCAGGCGGGCTTCGCCGCACAGATGGCCAAGGGCAACGTCAGCCCGGGGCCGGGCGGCGGGCCGCAGCAGAGCGGGCCGGGCGGGGCACCTCCGGGACAAGGCGGCGGGGCTCAGGGGGGAGCCCCTGCCGCCGCCCCGGGCATGATGCCGGGCGGCGGTCCCGTGGACCAGTGGCTGGCGAACATGGGGCCGAACACGCCCGTGCAGCCGCAGGAGATGGTGGCGGCGGCCGACAGCCTCGCCCAGCAGCTCCTCGGCCAGCCCGAGGGCGTCAAGGACAGCCAGCTCCGGCTGCTCAAGCAGAAGAACGAGGTCATGCACGCGATCGTGCGGTCGCGACTCGACACGATCCGCAACCAGGCCAAGACGCAGGGCGGGGCTCAGGTGCTCGCCCAGGCGGGGGGACAAGCCCCGGCGTAATTCGATTTGATACGGGCTCGGCCGAGGGTATGATTGCCCGCCGATCCAGGGCCAATTCAAGGAAGAGGTCACGCCGCGTCCGCCGCTGGCCGGTGTGCCGTCTGCACCGATGCGAGACGACGACTGCCCGAACATCCTGGTGATCGTCCCGACCTACGGGGCGTTCGATTACGCACGCAAGACGCTCCAGTCCATGTTCGAGCACTCGAACAAGGAGCGGGTGGCCGCCGTGGTCGTCGACGACGGCAGCCCCGACTGGCACGACCAGTGGTACAAGGACGTGGGCGGCGGCTCGATCGGGATCATCAACTACTTGAACAACGGCGGGCTGACCAAGGCGTGGAACGTCGGGTTCCACTTCGCCTTCGACCAGTGCGCGGAGGCGGCGGACTTCGTCGTCGCCACGAACAGCGACGTGATCTTCACCGCCGGCTGGTGGCGGCCGATGGTCCACGCCCTCGAACACGGGTGGGACCTCGTCGGCCCGCTGTCCAACGCCCCGGGTGCCAGCTCCAAGGGCGTGCAGGACATCAAGCGGTGGGCGAGGGGCGTGGGCACCACCGACACGCGGACCTCGCTCGCCAACGTCCCCCGCATCGTCCAGAAGGCGTACGGCAACAACGTCGCCCCGTGCGACGTCAACGGCTTCTTCATGATGGCGAAGAAGTCGACGTGGCTCGCCCACGCCCACGACGCCCCGCTGCACATGTTCCCGCCCTCGATCGACGTCATGCCCAGCGGCCGGCGGAACCCCACGCCCCTGATGACGGGGCAGGAGGACTGGCTCAACCACAGGATCAAGAAGGCGGGCGGCCGCACCGGGGCGTGCACCGGCTCGTACATCTTCCACTACCGCTCGGTCACCCGCGGCGAGCAACACGCGCAGGGGGACTGGCACAGGATGAAGGCAGGATGAGATGCTCGTCGTGTACACCGCCATCATCGGCGGCAAAGGACCAGACCGGCTCCGGCCGCTGCCGGTAGCCCGCGACCCGATGGGCCGCCCGGTGAAGTACGTGTGCTTCACGGACGGCTTCAGCTTCAACTTCACCGACCCGCCCAACCCGCCCGGTGCCCCCGACTGGGAACTCCGCCTCCCGGCGTGGGAGCACGAGGACTCGCCCCGCCGCACCGCCCGCTGGCACAAGGTCATGGCCCACCAGGCCCTGGCCGCCGACGCCCCGCACTACAGCCTCTGGCTCGACGGGTCGCACCAGCTCGACGTCGAGCCGTGGTCGCTCGTCGACCGCTACCTCTCCAGGACGGCGGCGATCGCCACGTTCAAGCACTGCCAACGGGACTGCGTGTACGAGGAGGGCAAGGCGTGCGTACAGCTCCGCAAGGACGACCCGGCCGTGATCGCCCGGCAGCTCGACCGCTACCGCAAGGAAGGCGTGAAGCCGCACGCCGGGCTGTTCGAGACCAGCGTGTTCCTCCGCCGCCACCACCAACGGCCCGAGGTCGACCGGTTCAACGAACTGTGGTGGGCCGAGATGACGGCCGACAGCCTGAGGGACCAGCTCAGCGTGAACTACGCCGCGCGCAAGGTCGGGCTGCCGTACAACCACGTCGCCGGCACCAGGTACAAGAGCCCCTACTTCACCTTCTACCCCCACTGAGGTGAACCACATGCGTCTGGGCATCTTCGCACCCTACAACCGTGGCGAGGCGACGGCGATGGCCGTCCGCCTGGCCTTCGCGGCCATGCGCGGCGGCTGGACCGTCCGCTGGCTCGCCCCCTGCAAGACGGACCGCATCCACCCGTACTGGGACGACAACGTCCGCCTCGCCACCCGCGGCCGCGTGCCCGAGTGGTCGAGGAAGACGGACTGCCGCGTGTGGTTCGGCCTCGACAACAAGATCCTCCGCCTCGCCCAGTCGGCCAACCACCGGGCCAAGGACATCCTCGTGCCGCCCTGGCACTCGATCGTCGCCGCCGACCACGCGACGATCGCCGCGTTCAACACGATCGTGTGCCCCAACCGCCCGATGATGCGAGCCCTTGAGGCGGCCTTCGGCAACCAGGGGGCCTTCCGGGTGTGCGAGTGGCCCAGCGGCATCAAGCCCACGCTCCGCCACGGCTTCCTCCGCCACGGCAGCCCCAAGGCGATCCTCGTCGCCGACTCGCACACCTGCCGGCACCACGGGCTCGACGTGCTGACGGCCGCCGGCCGCCTGCTGGCCGACATGCCCACGCTCCGGCTCGCCCTCGCCCTCGACCTCGCCCCCGACCGCCGGGAGCACGCCGCCCTCCGCCGGCTCATGGCCGACAACGAGGACCGCCTCTCCGCCGGCCTGCGGGTCGGAGTCGACACGCTGATGTCCGAGATCAACCAGGCCGACTGGCTGGTGGACGCGAGCCTGCGGCACGGGAGCGGGCTGCTCGTCAGCCAGGCCCGGGCGATGGGCGTGGCCCCGGTGGCGTGGCGGGTCAACCCGATGGACGGCGTGATCTGCGACGACCTGTTGCGGGGCCGCGACGGCCTGCTGGTCGACTGCGGGCACACGACGAGCATGTGCGGGGCCGAGACGGCCGAGTGGGACACGGACGCCCTGGTGGCGGCCTGCGACGACACGCTGTGCGACCCGCACAAGCTGATCCGCAAGCAGACGTACAGCTTCCGCCGGGCCGAGATGACGCACGACGAGATCTTCCGGTCCTTCTGGCAGGAGGCCCTGGAAGTGCAGACGGTCCGCTGACTCGCTATTGTCACCCTTTTGTGGGATAGTTTTCAAAACCGGTTTTTAGAAGAAGGAGCTTCGCACCGATGTCCAACGACGCAGAACAACGCATGGCCGCCAGCACCGACGCCGCCGCCCGCAAGCCCGCCGCCGTGGCCGTCTCGGCCCCGCGGCCCCGCCCCGGGATCGCGAACGTGGCCGCCCAGGTCGCCAACGCAAACCGCTCGACCGCCACCAAGCCCCAGAAGATCGAGGACGCGTTCGACCACGAGGTCGCGTTCCGCTTCGCCTTCCTCGGTGCCGGGCAGGGCGGCGGCCGGATCGCCAACGCGTTCTACGAGCTGGGCTACCGCCGGGTGGGCGTGTTCAACACGACCGACTCCGACTTCAACGGGCTGAACGAGGACATCGTCAAGCTGAACCTGAAGACGGGCGGGTCGGCCAAGGACACCGAGCTGGCCCGCCGCTCGCTCTCGGGCCGGGAAGAGGAGGTCCGCGACCTCCTGACCAAGGCGTGGGGCCAGGACGTCGACGTCGCCATGATCTCGGCCAGCCTCGGCGGCGGCACGGGCAGCGGCACGGCCCCCGAGCTGGTGAAGATCGCCCGCCAGTACCTCAAGGACCAGGGCAAGCCCGCCCGCGTCGGCGCGATCGTCAGCCTGCCCAACCGGGCCGAGGGCTTCCAGGTCTGCCGCAACGCCGTGAACGGGTTCAAGGCCCTGCAGGAGATGGGGGTCAGCCCGCTGATCGTCATCGACAACGCCCGGGTCGAACAGGTCTACCAGCCGTCGTTCACGAAGGTGTTCGCCACGGCCAACCAGACGGCCAGCACCTACCTGCACCTGTTCAACCAGCTCGCCGCCGTCCACTCCGAGTTCATCACGTTCGACAAGAGCGAGTTCGCCCAGCTGCTCGACAGCGGGCTCGTCGTGATGGGCACGAGCGACATCCAGCAGATCGACAGCCCGGCCGACATCAGCTCGGCCATCCGCGACCAGATCGCCGGCAGCGTGCTCGCCCAGGTCGACCTGACCACGGGCAACACGGCCGCCTGCCTGTTCGTCGGGTCGCAGGACGTGCTCGACCGCTTCACCACGGCGTACTTCGACGCCGGGTTCACCCAGCTCAACCGTACGCTCGCCACGAACAAGCCCGAGGGCACGCGGACCGTCGTGCACCGGGGCGTGTACCTCGGGGCCGACCCGGGGCTGCAGGCGTACGTCATGGTCGGCGGGCTCGCCCTGCCGTTCGCGTTGCTCGCCGATCTGGCCAAGGAGGGCGGTATCCCCGCCGGCGGGGGCGGCAACAGCCGTCTCGCCTCGTACCTGGGAGTGGAAGACGCACAGGCCCCGAAGTAGGGTTTCCCGGTCGCGCCTAACATCCCGGGCCGTCTGACGTGTCATGGTCATGGAGGACCGAGATGCGACTGCTGCTCGTGGAGGATACGCCGTGCATCGGTAGGGCGTTCCAACGCCTACTCCAGTCTCTCGGCCACGAGGTCGAGTGGGCGCAGACGTTCTCGGCCGGCGTGGCGCTGTGCAGGGAGTGCGAGTACGACCTCGTGCTCACGGACATCGGGTTGCCGGACGGCGACGGCATGGACCTGATCCCCACCGTGGGGCGGGTCCGTGCCGTCGTCATTTCCGCCTACTCCGACCCCGAGCGCATCGCGGCGGCCCGAGCCCTCGGCTACCTCGACTACATCGTGAAGCCGTGCGACTTCGACATGCTCAAAGCGGTCGTCGAGCGGTGTGCCCTCGCCTCTTGACTTCCACCCGTTCGGGGGAGAGACTCCTCCCCCATGCCACCTCCGAACAAACCCATCCCGACCCTGATGCAGCACCTGCGTCGGGCGTACGGCGAGCGTGTGCTGGAGCTTCGCAAGGCCTCCGACGCGTCTCGCTCCCCGGCCCCGGAAGGGACCAAGCACGCCTCGGCCTACCCGGACACGCCCGAGGGCAAGGCGTACCAGGCCGCGATCAGCCTCGACGGGTTCGTCGGCTTCTGCGAGGACTACCTCAACGAGCACCGCGTCACGGCCCCGTGGTACGCCGACGACGGGCTCGGGCTCATCTTCGCCGACAACACCCGGGTCACGATCAACGTGCAGGGCGAGAACGCCAACAGCGGGCAGATGCAGCCCAGCGGGGCGGTCGACGTGATGGAAGGCAAGGGGTTCGGCTCCCACCCGATCTGACGCCATGGTCGACTCCACCGACACCGACGTGGTCTACTTCGCCAGCATGTACGGCGGCGGGGACCTCATCCGCGTCGACGCCTGCACGCTGGAGAAGTTCGAGGCGTTCGCTCGCCGCAAGTACGGCACGCCCGAGGATCACAAGGACTGGTTCTCGAAGCTGTTCGTCGACGAGCGGCCCATGCAGATGCTGGAGCTGCTCAAGGCCGGCAAGCCGGTCGAGGCGTGGGAGAGCAAGCAGGGCTGGATCGCCGCCGCACGGTCGAGGATCGAGGCCGTCCGGCAGCTGATCGGCGTGATGGAGCGGCTGAAACTATGAAGAACCACGGATACTTCAAGACGCCCGAGCACGGCCTCCAGCTGGAGGAGACGATCACGGCCAACGACGCCGAGGGCGTGCGTCACCTGTTCCGCTACTGGTGGGCGTTCGACGTCGGCCGGCTGATGAACACGGCCCGCGTCCACGACCTCGGGTGCGGCGGCGGGTACGGCTCCCGCATCCTGCTGGAAATCCCCGAGGTCAAGCGGGTCGTCGGCGTGGACCTGCAGCCCGCCGCCCTGAACATGGCCCGGGGCGACTACGCCGATCCGCGGCTGGCGTGGGCCGAGTTCCACCTGGAGAACCACTGGGAGGACCACAAGGAGACGGCGGAGCCGGCCGACCTGATCGCCGCCTTCGAGGTCTTCGAGATGCTCAAGCACCGGGAGTTCTTCCTGGAGCAGGCGGCGGCCAAGCTCGCCAACGACGGCGTCCTGCTGCTGTCGGCGAACTTCGTCGGCCGGCAGAAGTGCCACTCGGCCCCGACCGACGCGTACTTCCATTACAACCGCCCGGTCCTCGAACGGCTGCTGAAGCGGTACTTCGGCGTCGTGAAGTTCGCCCAGGACTCCAAGCCCGAGGACGGCGACGTCCTGTTCAAGCTGAAGCACCACTACGACGCGGTCGTCCGCAAGGCGGCCGTGAACACCACGAAGAAGTTCGAGCCCTACCCCGTGGGCGACAACGCGATCTTCTGTGCCCAGCCGCTGCGGTAAGGTCCGCACGCGGCACGTTCCCCTGACCCGTAAAGAAGAGAAGGAGCCCACCATGGGCGGTAGCAACCACGCCTCCGAGCCCGAGCAGAAGCCCGAGCCCGTCGAGTCGAAGCAGATGGGCAAGATCCCTCGGCCCGACATCCGCGACGAGCACCTGAAGGCGATCGGCGGCCTGTTCTTCGACAACTTCTGCGCCGAGCACAACGTGCCCGACCAGATGCGGCCGAGCGTCGACCCCAAGCCGTTCATGAACTGGCTGCCGACGCAGGTGGCGAAGTACACGTACGAGACCCTGCAGGCGGCGCTGGAGCCGGTGAAGATCACGCCCGACTCCGCCCGGTTCATGCTGGAGCTGCCGTTCAAGGGCTACGGGCCGAACCACATCATCGCCCTGTGGCCGTTCCTGACGCTCAAGGACCGCCCCCGCAGGCACCAGGTCCACAGCGTGAACATGATGGTGGCGATCCAGTTCGTCGACGGCACGGTCGTGCCGATCAACATGCTGGCCCACAAGGACGTCAGCAGCGAGCCGCTCGACGACGCCCACGTCGTGCACCTGGTCATCACCCGCACGCCGGACATCGCCACCCAGATCAGCCTCGCCGGCCTCGACGTGCTGCACGACAAGCACGCCCCCAAGATGCAGGGCTTCGTCTCGCCGAAGATCGTGGGCCTGGTCAGGCAGCTGATCGCCAAGGCACCCACGGCCGCGGGGCACAGCGGCGAGGGCGTCGTGGACGTCGCCGACCCGACCGCGATCCGCCTCACCGACGAGGACCGGCACAAGGCCAACATGCTGATCTCGTTCGTCGAGCAGCTCTTCCCGGGCGAGATCCCGGACAACGTGAAGGCCAAGATCACCGGCCAGCACCTGAAGCAGGAGACGCCGGGCGGGTTCGACGAGGGTTGAGCCCCCGAAACGAGTTGCACGCCTCCGTGCGATGTGAGGAAGCGGGCCGTCCCGGTCGGGGCGGCTCGTCTTCGTTGACGCTAAACGTGCGGGCGGCGATGATGGGTTCTGTCAAGGATGACAACGCCCCCGAAGTCAAAGGAGTGACAGATGCCCGCCAAGAGTAAGAGCCAGCAGCGGTTCTTCGGTATGGTCCACGCCGCGCAGAAGGGCGGGAAGGGGACCAAGAACCCCGCCGTCGCCTCCGCCGCCAAGAAGATGAGCCCCGACAGCGTCGGGCACTTCGCCAAGACGAAGCACAAGGGCCTGCCGGACAAGAAGGCCGCCGCCAAGTTCGCCGCCGACGCCGCCACCGTGCTCGCCGTCGAGGAGCCCGCGTTCTCGAAGGTGGCCGCGGACGTGCTCCGCTCCCACGACCTCCACTGGGCGATCTTCAACGCCTTCCCCACCCGGACCAAGCAGGCCCGGGAGCGGATCTTCTCCGTCATCGTCAAGGCCGCCTCCGCCCTCCAGAAGCGGGCGAACGGCATGGGCATGGGCGGGGCCGCCCCGATGCCGGCCGGTGCCGACGCCGGCGGGGCGGGCGGGGACATGATGGGCATGGGGGCCGCCCTCGGCGGCATGGGCGCTGCCCCGGGCGGGATGGCCAGCGCCGGCAGCGGCATGGGCTCGCCGCCCGCCCAGAACGTCCCGACCACGAGCCCGATGAGCTTCAACGGCAGCCCCACCCAGGGCTTCGCAGGCTTCTAACCACCTCGTCGTGATCTGTCCGAGACGGCTTTACCTTAGGACCGGCGGGCGGGGCCTGGTAATCCCGCCCGCCGCCTGAGGTGACCGCGATCTCAAAACCGGTTTTTGGATCTCCTCAAGGAAGAGGGTATTCGCATGCAACACAACGCCCGCATGGACGCGAACAAGCTGTACGTCGTCACCGCGATCTCGAACCCGGTGAGGTACGCCAGCCGCTACAAGCTGTACTTCGAGTTCGAGAAGCGGATGCGGGACGCCGGCGTCACGCTCATCACGGTCGAGGTGCAGCTGGGCGACCGCCCGTTCTGCGTCACCGAGCGTGACAACGTGAACCACGTCCAGCTCCGCACCTGGTCCGAGATCTGGCACAAGGAGAACGCCCTCAACATCGGCGTGCAGCACCTGTCGCAGATCCACCCGGACTGGGAGTACGTCGGCTGGTTCGACGCGGACATCAGCTTCGCCAACCCGGCCTGGGCCACGGAGACGATCCAGGCCCTCCAGCACCACATGCTCGTGCAGCCGTGGTCGCACACGCTCGACCTGAAGCCGGACTTCGCCCCGTGCGAGTGGTTCTACAAGACGGGGAAGGAGACGCTGAAGCCCGCGAGCTGGGGCTACTGCCACGTCAACGGCGTGCCGATGGCCAACACGGACCTGGGCAAGAGCCTGGCCAACGGCGGGAAGATGGACCGCAGCTGTGACGGGTACGGCGAGCAGGGCGGCACGTACTACTGGCACCCGGGCTTCGCCTGGGCCGCGCGGCGTGAGGCGTGGGACCACCTGGGCGGGCTGATCGACTACAGCATCCTCGGGGCCGCGGACTACATCATGGGGGCGGCGCTCACGGGGAAGGGAGAGGTCGGCCTCGCCTCGTGGATGCACCCGAACTACGTCCGGTGGATCAAGCAGTGGAAGGACCGGGCCGACAAGTACATCCAGGGCGACGTCGGGTACGTGCCCGGCCTGCTCCTGCACTACTGGCACGGGAAGAAGGCCCAGCGGGGCTACAAGGACCGGTGGCGGATCTTCCACGACCACGGCTTCGACCCCGAGCTGGACCTGAAGCGTGACAGCCAGGGCCTGTACCAGCTGACCGACCGCAGCCCCGGCCTCCGCGACGGGTGCCGGGCGTACTTCCGCCAGCGGAACGAGGACAGCGTCGACTGCTAGGGGCGACCGTCCCCGCAAACGACCCTCGGCGGTTTTCAGACCCCGTTAGACCAGTAGCATCACCAGCACAGAGGAGACCAGACAGATGAGCATGATCCCCGGACAGCAGATGGGCGGACCGATGGGTAGCCCCGGCATGGGCATGGCCCCGAGCATGAGCGGCAGCATGGCGTTCCCCCGCAGCCTGTTCGGTGGCATGGGGCGAGGCATGAAGGCACCGCCCAACCCGGCCGCACACCCCCAGGCACCCCAGAGCCAGCCCGCCACCGCAGACGTGGTCGGGCAGATGGCACAGCAGGCCCACCAGCAGAACGCCCAGGCCAAGATCGCCGGTTTCGAGGCGCGCCGTAACGAGCCCGGTCTGCAGCAGCCCAGCAGCGTCGACCCGGTGAAGACGGCCTACGAGCAGTATCAGGCCCAGCTAGGCCAGAGCCAGAGCACGGGGAGCACCGTTGCCCAGGCCCAAACCGGGGTGGACGGCCTCCCCAAGGGCCAGAAGACGGCGGCGGCTGCCGTAACTGCTGCTGCCTCGACGGCGGCGGCGGATTTCCACGGCAATCCGTCCACATGGGCCGCCCTTCGAGCCCTGCCACTAACGAACAAGCGCGCCAGCGCCGTGCCGCCCCCCGCCCAGGCCCTCCCCGCCGACCCGGGCATGGGGCCGATGAGCACGGCCATCTCCGCACCGCCCGCAGCACCGGCAGCGGCGGCTCCGGCACCCGTTGGAGGGACGCCCCCAGCGCAGCCGGACCCCGCCATGGGCGGACAGGCGGGCGGGATGGCCCAGGCTCCGGCCCCTGCCCCGGCGGCGGGCGGGATGGCGGCACCGGCACCGGCACCGGGCATGCCGCCCGTCCCCGGTCAGGCACCGGCCCAGATGCCCCCGGGCACGATGCAGCAGGACGCCGGCGTGCAGCAGTCCATGGGGGAACTCTTTCAGGAAGCGAACGCTCCCGACTCCGCAGGTGACGACATGAAGTTCCAGAACATCGTGCAGGCCTCCGACCACTGGGGGCTCGAACGCTTCGCGAAGACCGCCGCGCCGGGCGACCTGTTCGACGTCGAGGGCGACCTCGCCGCGATGGACGCCGAGCAGCAGCCCGCCGTGAAGCAGAAGCCCGCCCTCCCGCCCGTGGCCGCCAAGCCGCCCGCGACGCGTCCGGCGGCCCCCGCCACGCAGCCCGCAGGAGCCCCGCAGGGCGTTCGACCCCCTCAGGGCACACCCCAGGCCCCGAAAATCGCTCCTGGGCCGTCTGGTAGCCTCCCCGGGGCATCCCGGCCGCCCGTCCAGCCGCGTCCCGTGCCGGTTCAGCCCGGTGCGGGGCGGGCTCAGCCGCTGCCGACCGCCCCGCCGGCCGCCAAGCCCGTGCCCGTGCGTCCGCCCGCCACCCGTCCGGCCCCGGTCGCCCCCGGCTCGGGGATGATTAACGGGAAGCCGGCGAGCCAGGTGCTCAAGGGCATCCCGAAGCAGGGCTCGACCGTGCAGGACGACGCGGCCGAGGCGGCCCTCCGCACGTTCGTGTTCGGCAAGCAGGCGTGGCAGGACAACGGCGTGAAGGACCGCACCTCGGCGAGCGGCGAGAGCACGAACGTCGGGTTCGCCCACCGCAACGACGACTACGACCGCGGCCCGGCCGCGTGGGAGAACAGCGCGAAGTACCTGAAGCACGGGGCCAAGGGCGGCGACCGCCGCATCCCGTCGAGCAGCACCACGAAGCTCGCCAAGGCCCGCCAGGGCGAGACGACGTTCGGGCAGGACAGCAAGCCGGGCGACAAGCTCGCCCAGCTCGTGAAGAAGATCCTGTCCAAGCGGGGCGTGAAGCCCGCCCCGGGGACCAAGCAGGCGGCCAACCTCGCCAACGAGGCCAAGCGGCAGGGCATCTACCAGGGGGCGACGCAGGCCCCGGCACCGGCCCCCGCCGGCCGCCCCGCCGCCGCGACCAAGCTCCCGCCGATGGTGACGGGTGCCGCCCCGGCCATGCCGAAGGCGGCCGGGTACGGCGCGTTGGCCGGTGTCGGGGCCGCCCTCGGCGGCCTGCTCGGCGGCGGGGCGTACGTGGCTGCGAACCCGACCGCCCCCTCGCGGCTGGCGGCGATGGGCACGGACTCCACCGCCTTCCCCGGGGCGGTCAACAGCGTCGGCGGCGGGGCGTTGCTCGGCGGGGCCGGCGGTGCCCTCGTCGAATACCTCCGCCGCCGCAAGGCCGAGGCGGAACAGCCGGCGACGCTCCCGGGCACGGCCAAGGCGGCCGCCGCGGTCGCCGCCAAGAAGCCGTTCCCCGCCACGGCCGGGCTCCTGCAGACGGAGAACGACCTGCGGGAGGACGAGGAGGCCGAGAAGGTGGCCCTGACCGTCGAGGACGGCGGGCTGCCGAGCCGCGCCCTGGCGAACACGGTCGGGCACGTCGGCAACACGCTCGGGCTGGCCGGGCCGATCATGTCCCTGCGGTCGTACGTGAACCCGCAGGGCACGCCGCAGCGGCGGCAGAAGCACGAGGAGTCGGCCGGGCTGCTGGAGGCGGCCGAGCCGGACGCCCTCTCGGGCACGAAGCTCCGCCTCGGCGGGTCGGACCTGGTCGACGACCTCCTGTGGAAGCGGGAGGAGCCCGGGCAGGACCTCCCGTGGACGCAGCAGATCGGCGGGCGGAACTTCCAGAACCCCCGCACCGGGCCGCTCGGCAAGGCGCTGGGACTGATCTCGACCCCGCTGGCCGCCCTGCAGGGCAACCTGCTGCGTGCGCCGCACTACAACCCCGAGACCGACGTCGCCACGAACTACTGGGACGAGCGGGGCGTGACCGAGCACGAGCTGGGCCACGCGATCGACTTCAACACCGTGTCGAGCGAGAAGGGCAAGGGCAAGGTCAGCGACTCGTGGCTCGGCCGCCAGGGCCGCGGGACGGTGCGGGACCTGTACCGCCTCGCCTACGGCATCCCGGGCGTCAACCTGTGGCACGAGGCCCAGGCGAACCGCAAGAGCTGGAAGGCCCTCGAATCGCAGCTCGGCAAGGGGAGCGACAAGCTCCTGGAGCACGAGTACGACCGGGCGAAGGTCCTGCCGGCCGGGTACGGCTCGTACATCGGCAACACGCTGTCCCCGCTCCTCGGCCCGGCCGGGGCGATCGGCGGCATGGTCGGCGGCAAGGTGGTCGGCACCGCCCGCCGCGACGCGATCGAGAGCGAGCAGCGAGCCCGGGCCGCCGAGAAGCGCCGGGGGTGGAGCGAGCGTGACGGCGACAACGACGGGCACGTCAACGACGGCCGCCCGGACGAGCGGGACTACCGCAAGGCCGCCGGCTTCCTCGACAACGTCAAGAACACGGACTGGAAGGCCGCCCTCCCGGGCGTCGCCGGCCGGGCCGGGGTCGGGGCGGCGCTGGGCGGCGGCGTGGCCGGGATCGCCCACCTGATGAAGGGCGACGAGGAGAAGAAGCGGAAGGGCAACGGTGCCCTGGCCACGGTCGGCAAGGGAGCCCTGCTCGGCGGCGGGATCGGGACGGGCATCGGCCTGTCCCGCGAGGTGGTCGGCCCGGCCCTGAAGAAGGGGTCGGCCGTCGACCGGCTCGTCAAGCGTGCCGCCCTCCGCGCGTTCGTGAAGAAGGCGGCCGTCACGCCGGGCCTGGCCCAGCGGCTGCGGAAGATGAAGGCGGAGAAGACCGTCCGCCAGTACCAGCCCGCCACGGACTCGATCCGCAGCGGGGACAGCGACAACGACGTGAAGGCGGCCTGATCTCAAAACCGGTTTTGGGATCGCTCGCCGCCCGGGGCTCGGACAAGGAGGTCCACCGTGCGTAGGCGAACAGCCCTTAGCGTTGCAGCGTTCATCCTCGCCCTCCTGACCGGGTGCATCGCCCGGCAGGAGGCGAGGATGCACGACCCCGAGCCGATCCGGCTTGAGGTCACGCTGCCGGTCCCGAAGCCGCAGGCCCCCCGGCCGTCGTACGCCGCGAGCACGCAGCCCACGACCAGGCCCGGCCCGCCCGTCTGGTCGAAGCACACGCAGTGGGTGACCCTGAACGGGGACATCAGCGGCGGCGAGCAGATGTGGGCCGACGAGTTCCGCTACCACCTGACCGAGGCCCCGATCGTCCTCGTCTGCCACGGGGACACGGTCACGCACAAGGGCCAGTGGTGGCTGATCCCCGACGTCGGCCCCTCGATCAGGGCGGACGGCGAGGACGGGGCGATCGCCAGGCTGCAGCGGAAGTACCCGGGGCAGCCGGTCGTCCTGATCTCGTGCAACGAGGCGGGCATGGAGCTGCGGATGCCCGGCGTCTGGTACGCCCGCCAGAAGGTCTGGAGCCGCCCCACCACCAAGCCCGAGCACGCAAAGCGGTGGAGCGACTTTGAGGTCGGCCGCTGACCGGGTACGATGAACGGGTGCCACGGACGGCACGGGACGCTAGGCAAGGACGCCCACGCATGACCCTCGACTTCAGCACGCTCGCCAGGGAAGCCGCCGTCAGCCTGACCAAGCAGGCCAAGGGTCCGGGCTTCGGCATGGCCGCCGTCAGCGCCGCCACGACCGCCGACGAGCCCCGCCGCCGCCGTGCCCCCGCGATCGAGCCCGACCCGATCGTCGCCCCCGACGACGTCCGCCGCCTCGGCGAGGTGCTCACCCCGCCCCGCCGCCGCCCCCGCCCCCGCCAGACGATCCGCCGCCGGCCCGCCGCCCCGGTGAAGGCCGCCGGGCTGGTCAACCTCCCGCAGTTCGACCTGGACATCAGCCAGCCGACCATCGACGCCGCGATCGACGCGAGCTACCCCCGCACCACGCTGACCGACAAGGGGCTGTGGGAGTCGCTCAAGGGCATGTTCCGCGGCCCCGACGAAGAGGAGGACGACAAGCAGGCCCTGGACCTCCGCTGGCTGGCCAAGCAGGCGGCCGGCGGCGGTGCCGTGGCGGACGACGTGGCCCGCGTCGCCGGCCCGGTCGCCCAGAAGGTCGCCCCCAAGGCCACGCAGGCCCTGACGGCCGCCGCCGCCAAGGCCGCCCCCGCCGTCGCCCAGCCCGTGGCCGGTGCGGCCGGCGGTGCGATGAAGCTCAACCTGGGCGGGCTCGCCGACGAGGCGGCCGGCGCTGCCAACGCCGTGCGTCCCCCGACGCCCGGCGGCACGTTCTCCCTGCCCGCGGGCGGCCCCAAGCCCGTCACGCCCCCGCCGGCGGCCCCCGCGGCCCCTGCCGTCGCCCCTGCGGCCCAGCAGGCGGCACAGGCGGCCACCACGGGCATGCGGGGCCAGACCGCCCTGAACATGGCCGCCCGCACGCCCGGTGCCGTGGGCTCCGGCGCGTCCGCCTACTTCGACCCCAACTGGGACCGGAACAACGTCGGGTACGCCGACCCCCGCCGGCTCGCGACGGCGGCCGGTGCGACGGCGGCCGGGTACACCGGAGCGGGCCAGCGGATGGCGGTCGGGCACTCGGTCGGGTTCGGCGGCGACATGGTCCGCGGGATGGCCGGTGCCGAGGGCGACGCGGGCCTGCGGTACTTCGGTGCCATGGCGGGCCTCGGGACGAACGCCCCGGGCCTCCGCCAGCGGACCGGCAACATGTTCGCCCCCGGCACGGTGGGCGGGACGCTCGGCCCCAAGGCCCTGATGGCCGGCGGGATGGCCGCGACCGGCGTGGGCGGCGTGCAGCTCGCCCGGGACGTCGTCGGGCGGGAGATCACGACCCGGGCCACGCAGGAGACGGACAAGGCGTTCCGCCAGGCCGGGATCGGCGACGCGGCCCGCCAGCGGTTCGCCCAGATCACGGACGCCGAGAACGCGATCTTCCACGGGGCGAACGACGGGTACGCGAAGCTCAAGCAGCTCCGCCCCGACCTGTACGAGGCGAGCATCGACCCGCAGACCGGCCAGTTCAACCCCGAGCTGGCCGCCAACGCCCTCCGCACGGAGAAGCTGGGCGTCGGGATGCAGAACTACGGCGTCCCGATCAACCCCCAGCAGGCGGCGGGGCTGATGGACACGGTCAGCCAGTTCCGGGAGAACCCCTCGGCCCTGATCGACCACGCGGTCAAGAGCGTCACGCCCGAGCAGAAGACGCAGTGGCTCGCCCAGCTCGTGCGGGGCACGCCCGTCGAGGGCCTGCTCGGCGGGGCCGGCGGCGGGCTGCTCGGGCTCCTGAGCGGCGGGGGCGGCGCTGCGGCGGGGATCATGGGCGTGCTCGACGGCGTCGCCAACAAGATGCTCGGGCTCTTCGGCATGGACGGCTCGAAGATGAGCGGCGTGCAGAAGGTCCTGGTCATGCTGGGCGGGATCGGCGTGGTCGCCGGCGGCGTGTCGGCCCTGCTGGGCGGCAAGGGCCTCGGGGCCGGGCTGGCCGTCGTCGGCGGGCTCGGGATGGCCGCCGGGCTGTTCGGGGACAAGCTGGGCATCGGCAAGGAACAACCGGCGGCCGGCGGCGGGGGCGGCGACGCCAACCCGACCGCCGCCGCCCCCAAGCAACAGCAGGGCGACCAGGGCTTCGAGTCCGCCCTGCAGTCCGAGGTCGTCAGCCTGCTGCAGGGCAACGGCCTGCCCCCGGACGCGTTCACGAGCCAGGACCCGGCCGTGAAGCAGCTGCTGGAGGTGAAGATGCAGGACCCGCAGTTCCGCCAGCAGCTCGAACAGCTGCAGCAGGCGGGCGAGGCGGGCGTTCTACCGCCGCGGGAGACGGGGAACATGATGTGATCGAGCTGTAGCGTGCGGGGTCCACCGAACGTGGAGGCGGTCATGGAGGACCGAGGCCCGTGTCTCTGGTGGTTCATGTGCGAGGTCACGATGGTGGCGACGGCCTGCCAGGCCCTCGGCGTGACCCCCGCGGACGTGCTGTACAGGCGTCACCAGATCGGCGTGGTCGACGACCCGCTGCGGCTGGCGACCGAGACCGAACTGCGTGCGGAGGGCTGGCAAGTCGTGCTGCCCCTCCAGCACCGAATGTAAGTGTGCGAGGCACGAGGCCTCTCCGCCGGCTGGGCAGGGCGACTAACGGGACGCCCGAGACCATGGCGGCGGGGCCTTAGCGGCGGCGGGTGGCGGGAAACCGCCCGCCGTCGCAGGTGCCCTCCCCGGGAGGAAGCCCCAGCCAGCAGGGGCACCCGGCACGGACGTGGCGTGGCGGGGCGAGGGTTATCACCCCGCCCCGGGCGGACCCTTCGCCCTTCGACCCCCGCCCGCGCGAACGTACGGTGAAAGCCCTGCGTGCGTCCGTGTCGCCTCGCACCCGATCCAAAAGCCGGTTTTTGAAAGGACTCATCCACCGTGCAAGCCACCACCTTCGAGACGTACACCCCGCCGCTCACCCCCGACCTCGGCCTCCGCGTCGGCGACCAGGCCCTGTTCGGCGTGTTCCTCGCCACCGACCAGGACCTCGACCGCCCGGTGCGGGTGTGGGTCAAGCCGAGCGACGGCCTCCAGGTCACGCCCCGCCTGCTCCAGCTCTCCCCGCAGGCCCGCTCGGCCACGTTCGGCGTGACCGCCGCGGCCGTGGGGCGGAACACGCTGCGGTTCGAGAACGACGGGGACCTGCGGAACCCGCCGCCGGTCGAGTTCGGGTCGTACCGCCTGCGGGAGGACGGCCAGCCGCTGGTCCTGCCGCCCGCCGTCGAGCCCGAGCCCAAGGCCGAGGAGCGGAAGCCCGAGCCGACGCCGCCGGCCGTGGACGCGCAGCCGGCCAGCCCGCCGCCCCCGCCGGACGACGGCTCGGCCCCGATGCCCCCGGAGATCGTCCCGAACGGCGGGCCGTTCACCCACCCGGTCACGGTCGAGCTGCGGTGCGAGATCCCGGCCTGCGAGATCTGGTACACGCTCAACGGGGCGGACCCCGGCGTGAACGAGGGCTACCCGTACGTCGAGCCGTTCGTCGTGCACAAGAACACCATGGTGCGCGCCGTGGCCGTCCGCAACGGGCTGGCCAGCCAGCACGCGGTCGCCCGGTTCGTGAAGCGAGGCTGAGCCGTGGCCGACGAGACGATCGTGCTGTTCGGCACCCACGCGTGGGACGACCTGGCCCGCCACCACTGGGCGCTGCTGACGCGGCACAACCCGGGCCTGCGGTGCGTGCCCGTGGCGTGGGCGGGCCGCAACCTGCCGGCCGAGGTGCGGACGGTGCGGCACCCGCCGTTCCGCACCAGGGAGCCCGACTGGGAGTGGGCGAGCCCCGACAAGCTGCTCGTCGGGGCCGTCCGCCAGCTCGACCTGCGGGCGGACCGCTACCTGTGGCTGGAGTACGACACCGAGGTCACCGGGGACCTGTCCGTCGCCCTCGCCGCCGCCTGGCACGCGGAGCTGGGCTGCAGCCGGTTCTTCACCCGCAAGGACGTCCCGGTGTGGAACCACTGGCACCGGTGCCCGAGCTTCCACCGCGGGTGGACCGACCCGGCGAGCTACGCGGTCTGCCACCCGTTCAACGGCCTGCTGTTCGACCGCCGCACGATGGAGCGGTTCTGCCACCACGGCGACGAGCTTGACTACTGCGAGGCCCGCGTCGGGACGTTCGCCCTCCGCCACGGTATTGTGCCCGTCCAATACGACCCGCAGATGCGGTTCAACCACTGGATGGAGTCGCGGCTCGACCCGAAGGTCAGCTGCGGCATGCGGCACCCCACGAAGACGATCCGAGGAGAGACGCCCCGTGCTCATGTTCACCTACGTCTACCGGGATGCTGACCTCCTCCCGCACTTCGTCGACCACTACGCCGCCCGGGGCTGCCGGGTCGTCGCGATCGTCAACCTGAACACCGCCCCGCCCGGCCTCCGCGAGAAGGTCGAGGCCGTCCTCGCCTCCCGCCCGGCCGAGTTCCAGGTGCTGGCGTGGGAGGACGTGCCGTACGACGTCCGCACCGCCACCGACGTGCGGCTGGAGGCCCACCGCCGGCGGCTCGTGCCCGAGGGCGGCTGGTGGGCCAAGGCGGACGTGGACGAGCTGGTCGAGCTGCCGGCCGGGCACGCGTCGTTCCCCGCCCTCGCCGGGGCCGCCGATGCCTCGGGGGCGAACTGCGTGCACGGCTACTGGGTCGACCGCGTGGCCGCCGGCGGCGAGATGCCCGCCGTGCTGCCGGGCGTCCCGCTCGACTGGCAGTTCCCGCTCGGCGGGGACGTGACCCGCCGCCTGTGCCCCCGGGTGAACCACCGCAAGCTCGTCCTGTTCAAGGCCGTGCCGGGCATGACGATGATCGGCGGCTGCCACGGCTGCCCCGGCGTCGAGCAGCGGCTGCGGGGCGTCGACCTACGCGTCCACCACTTCAAGTGGACGGCGACGCTCGGGGACCGCCTGCGGGACCGGTGGGAGCGGTACCGCGACCTGGACGTGCCGTGGTGGCGGGAGAGCAAGGACATCTGCGAGGCGCTGGAGCGGAACGGGTGGCGGGTGCCGACCGACCGGCTCCGCGAGGTCAAGCCGGCCCCCAGGCACTCGCACAAGGGCTGGTCGGTCGATGCCCAGGACGTGGCGGCCATGCGGGAGGTGGCGACGACGCACGGGGCCAGGACGGTGCTGGAGTTCGGCCCCGGGGCGAGCACGGCCGCCTTCCTCGACCTCGGGCTCGACGTGACCTCGTACGAGCACGACCCGGCGTGGCTGGCGAAGCTGCGGGCCGAGCTGCCGGCGGGGGCCAAGCTGCACGGGTACGCCAACGCCGAGCGGCTGTCGCTGCCGGAGATCGAGGGGCGGGCGTTCGACCTCGCCCTCGTCGACGGCCCGCCCGGCATCCCCGAGGCCCCGCCGTACAACCGGTTCAACGCCGCCGCCGTCTGCGCCGCCGCCTCGCCGCTGGTGCTCGTGCACGACGCCCGCCGCGACCGCGAGCGCGCCCTGGTCGCCGGGTACGCCGCCAGGGGCTGGGGCGTGCGGGCGTGGGACACGCACCGGGGGCTCGCCCTGCTGACCCGCCCCGTGCGGATCTCGTACTGCACGACGTGCGGCAACCGCCTCGACGACCTGAAGGCCACGCTGCCGGTCAACCTGTCCCTGCTCGGCCCCGGCGAGGAGCTGGTGCTCGTCGTGTACGCCGACCGCAGCGGCACGGCCGAGTGGGTCACGGCCGCGTTCCCCCGCGAGCTGGCCGCCGGCCGCCTCCGCCTTTACACGGCCAGCGCCGACCGCTTCCTCCGATCGCACGCCAAGAACGTCTGCCACCTGCTCGGGCGGGGCTCGGTGCTGGTCAACGTCGACGCCGACAACCGCCTGGACCCCCGCTACCTGTACAAGCTCCGCCGCCACGACTTCCGGCACGCCGCCGTCCTGTACGCCGGCTACGGCGCGGGCGGGCACAAGGGGCGGGTGGCGATCACGTCGGCCCTCTTCCGCCAGATGGGCGGGCACAACGAGCAGCTGCGGGGGTACGGGCAGGAGGAGGTCGACCTGATCCGCCGCGTGTGGGCCGTGGGCGTGAACACCGTGCCGCTCTGGGTCGACCCGGCGACGGCCATCCCGACCAGCGACGAGGTGCGGGCCGAGGCGAACGACCCGGGCCTCTCCGCCCAGGACTCCGACCGCCTCCACGCCGAGCTGACGCAGGCCGACGTGGACGCCGGCCGGCTCGTGGCGAACGCCGGCCAGCCGTGGGGCGTCGCCGACCTCGTCGACCACGCCGGCAGGGCTCGGGCGGCGGGTTGTTTTCCCTGAGGCACCGGAGTAACCTATCCCCCGAAAGGGTGAGAGGTCTCCTATGCCGAAGATCCGCTACCAGAAGATCACGATCCGCGACGCCGACAAGCTCGACGCCATCGAGAAGGCGAACGTGCTGATCGAGTCCTACCAGTCGCAGGGGTACATGCTCACCCTGCGGCAGCTCTACTACCGGTTCGTCGCCGGCGACCTCTTCCCCGCCAGCCGCAAGTGGTCCAAGATCCCGGGCACGGACAAGTGGGTCCGCGACCCGAACGGGACGATCAACGCCGAGCCGAACTACAAGTGGCTCGGGGACGTCGTCAGCGACGCGCGGATGGGCGGGTTCATGGACTGGGAGGCGATCGAGGACCGCACCCGCGAGGTCGACGAGGTCCCGCACTGGGAGACGCCGGCCGCGATCCTCTCGGCCTGCCACAACAGCTTCCGCGTCGACAAGTGGCTGACCCAGCGGAACCGGATCGAGGTCTGGGTCGAGAAGGACGCCGTCGAGGGCATCGCCAAGCAGGCCGCCCACGCCCACGACGTGCCGATCTTCTCGTGCCGCGGGTACAGCAGCCTGTCGAGCCTGTGGGAGTCGGCCAACCGCCTGAAGAAGCACATCAAGAACCGCCAGCGGGTCGTAATTCTCCACCTGGGCGACCACGACCCCTCGGGCATCGACATGAGCCGGGACATCGAGGACCGGCTGAACACGTTCATCCACACCGACCTCCTGCACGAGACGATGGAGGACATCAAGGACTCGGGGCTGACGTTCCGCGACGACAAGGGCAAGGTGAAGGTCGACATGGTCTGCGCCCGGGCCGAGGACCTGTTCGGCATCCCCGCCGGCCGCTTCCTCGAAGGCAAGATGATCGAGGTCCGCCGCATCGCCCTGACCATGGAGCAGGTGGAGCAGTACAATCCCCCGCCCAACCCGGCGAAGACGACCGACGCCCGGTACAAGAAGTACCAGGAGGAGCACGGCGACGAGAGCTGGGAGCTGGACGCGCTGGAGCCCTCGGTGCTGGACCAGCTGATCCAGGACTCGATCGAGGGGATCAAGGACGCCGACCTGTACGCCGACCGCGAGGAGCTGGAGAACAAGCACCGGAAGAACCTCAAGATCTGCTGCGACAACTGGGACAACGGGCTGGCCGAGGTCGTGGCGAACTACAAACCCAAGCCCGCCAAGAAGGGTAAGAAGAAATGACGATCACCGGCACCGTGAAGTCCGTCCAGATCATCAGCTACACCAACGGCGGCCCGAACAAGGAGCCCACGCCGGGCACCGTGGAGGTCGGCGTCGTGCTGGGCGAGTGGCACAACGACGGGGAGCTGAAGTTCCGCGTCCCGCACGGCAAGGCGGCCCCGTACCAGGTCGGCCGCGAGGTCACCCTCACCATCAAGCCGAAGGGCAAGTGACGCCATGGCAGACGAGGTCGAGTTCGTCGAGATCACGATCGAGAAGGCCCCGCGGTGCCACTGGCACTCGAACTGCACGACCCCGAGGGCGGGGAGCGGCGTCATGAAGATCGTGCGGGAGGACGCCGAGGCCCAGCGCACGGTCTTCGAGTGCCTGGGCTGCGGCAAGTGGGGCTACGTTCCCTACGGCCACTCCTTCGGCGTCCCGTTCCGCTCGCCCCCTCTACCGCCGGAGGCCGTCGCATGTGCACCGGAACCCTGATCGAGATCCGACGTGACGCGGAGCTGATCCACGCCGAGCTTGTCGCCGGCGGGATGCAGGACTTCGACGTCTTCCTCTACCGGTACGCCAACGCCTGCTGTGCCCTCGAACTCCTCCGGGAGGAGGGACGGGTGACCCGCAGCGCGTTCATGGTGTTGGCGGCCGATCCAAAAACCAGTTTTGAGAAGGAGCAACAGCCATGTGGATGATCGAGTTCTTCGCCGGCGTTCACCTCGTGACCAAGGGCGTCAAGAAGCCGGGCCGGACGCTGACCCCGCGGATCAACGCCGACGTCGGCGAGTGGTCGAGCCCCCGAGCCTTCGTCGACCAGGTCGGCGAGATGTGCGGGGCCGTGGTCGCCGAGGTCCACGCCAAGATGCAGCACGTCGCCCAGACGGCCGGCGACAAGGAGTTCCTCCCGTTCACGGCCGAGCCGTTCATCTACTTCGTGTTCGGCGGCCGCCCGCTGACGTTCCGGTCGTGGACGCCGACGTCGTTCATCGACCCGCGCGCCGACTTGGAGGCCGGGCTCGAAGGCGGGCACCTGCTCGTGCTCCGCAAGCGGTTCGGAGCCCTGCTCGGCGAGCTGCACGAGGAGATCCGCAAGGCGGGCGGCCTGCAGTTCATGTGCCCGACGATCCGCAACGACGGCATGGGCATCCCGGTGCCGGTCACCAACCTGCCCCGCGCCGTGTCCGTGCCGTTCGCCACGCACCCGACCGCCCTGTACATGAAGCCGAGGGACAAGCATGAAGACCAGACTGGCGATCCTGCGGGAGTACCGGCGGGCGAACCTGGCGGTGGCGCAGAGCAGCCTGCGGCTCCGGGGCCTGCGGCTCCGGGGCCTGCGGCTCCTGTCGCCTGACGCCAAGCAGCAGCTCGAACGTCACGCCCAGCTCCAGGCGATCCAACAGTCGCTCGCCTGGGTGCTGGGGGACAACGCGATGGCCCCACTGAGGTCCCTATGCAGCCACAGCTCGTCCCAGCCGACCGGAGCACCGTCAGGGCGAACCCGCACGCCGGCCGCACCGCGTACCCGATCGCCGGCCGCCCGCGGACGCACCAGATCGGGGACATGACGCTGGTCGTCAACGAGATCCAGTACGTCTACAGCCTCTCCCCGGAGCCGGCGTACTTCTACGAGCACGTCCCGACCCGGCTGGCGTGCGGGTGCGAGGTCGGGCCGCTGCACACGGACGTCGAGCACGACGAGGTGGGCGACGGGGAGGGCGGCGAGATCCCGATCGTCGTCTGCCCCGTGTGCCGCGAGGTCGTGGCGTTTACACTGGAGCGGCTGACGGACCAACAGTGCAAGGAGGCGCTCGATGGGGCTGGCGAGGCAACACAAGCTGGACGAGCTGCGGCGGCGGTTCAAGATGGCGGCCAAGCGGAAGCGCATGGCGGCCCGGGACACGTCCGTCTACCGTAACGCCGACGACGAGATGCGTAAGGTCGAGCAGGAGATGCGGGAGTTCTTCCGCGGGCAGAAGAAGCAAGGAGGCAAGTGATGGCCGGCGAGCTGACCGTCGTGATGCTGAACTGGATGCGGCCGGAGAACGTCCGCCGCTTCGTGCACTTCTACGCCATGCACGACGCCGTGGCCCAGGTGCTGGTGGGCGACAACAACCCGCACGCCGGCCCGAGGCCGCACAGCCTGAACCTGGCGAACCACCTGCCGCCCGACGCAGCCGAGAAGATCGTCGTGGCGTCGTTCAGCCAGGACGTCGGCCTGCCGTCGCGGTTCGCCCTGGCCGCCATGGCACGCACGGACCACGTCCTGATCTGCGACGACGACATCGACCTCCCCGACGACACGGTCCGCCGGCTGCTCGCCGAGTTCCAGCGGAACAACGCCGGGGCCGTGGGCCTGCACGGCCGCAAGCCGGCGGAGGACGGGCGGTACACGATCGACAACCACTACGGCCCGGTGCCGATCCTGCTGACGCGGGCCGTCGTCACCACGCCCCGCGTCGCCGGCGAGGCGCTGTGGCAGAGCGTCCGCATGGCCCGAGCCCTCGGCGGCGTCCCGTTCGGCAACGGCGAGGACATCGTGATGAGCTACGTCGCGATGCGGCAGGCGGGCCGCCCGAACATCGCCGTGAGGCTGCCGTACAAGAACGTGGGGTTCAACGACGCCAACGCGATCAGCGTCCGCTACCCCAAGCACGAGGAGCACCGATCGAAAGTAGTTCAATGGTGCCGCGAGCACGTTCTCTGAAGTTTCTTGACACGTCCCCCCATCGGGGGTAACTTTCCTGACGCTGGACGGGCATGGACGTGGAACGGGGCCAGGGATGGCCACTGGGGACAAGGATGTCACCACCGCGTCCGGCCGGTTCGGTGGGCGTTTTGACGGACGCCCTAAGAGCCGCAGAGGAGATGAGGTGTGCCGACGCAGCTCGACCCTGCGACGGGAGCCTCAACAAGAAACGGGGGCGGCCAGTGACTCCTTGGCCGCCCCTACATTGAAATCTTCCCTCCACAGCCCGACCGGCTCACCCACGCGGTCGGGCTTCTTTGTAACTGGAGGTTCTAACCCGCCCCGGCCCAGCCGGCACGGGGCATACTCGTAGCAAGGAGGCTCAGATGCCTGACCTTCGCCCGCCGCCCGGTTCCGACCTGTCCAAGCTCCGCAACCTCAAGGACACGCGCGTCGTCCTGCAGCGCGGGGCGACCTACCAGGCCTCCAGCGACTGGGGGCTCAAACGCAACGTCGAGGTCGTGGCCGAGGGGACCGGCGGCCCACGCCCGCGGGTCGACTTCCTCGACAGCGGTGCCGGCGTCCACCTCCTCGGCGCGCAGAACATTGCCGTCTCCGACGTCGCCCTGATCTGCGTCCACCCCCAGCCGTCCTCGGGCGGCGTCCGCTCGGTCAGCTCGAAGGACGTCCGCCTCACCCGCGTCGAGGTCGCCGGCTTCCGCAACGGCATGACCAGCGAGGGCAAGCCCGGCGAGCGCAGCTCGAACTTCACGGTCGAGCAGTGCTACGTCCACAACAACTTCAACGCCAAGCCGCCTACCGGCAGCCCGCACGGCGGCGGCCACAGCCAGGGCATCTTCACGAGCTACACGGACGGCCTCCGGCTCCTCCGCACGGTCTGGGACACCAACGGGTGGACGCCGGGCAAGGGGATCGCGACGCAGTTCAACCACAACGCCTACCTGAACGCCTCGTGCGGACCGGCCGAGGTGGTCGGCAACCTGTTCTACAACGGGGCGGCGACCGGCCTGCAGCACCGGTGCGGCGGGCCGAACTCGTACAACCTGTTCCTCAACAACCCGATCGGCCTGACGTACGGCCTGGTCAACGGCGGCGGCCCGCTGTGCCAGGGCGGCGTCAGCGGCGACGTGCACCACCTCGTGTTCGTCGGCGGCCGGGACATCAACGGCAGCCCGCGCGGCAACGCGATGTCGTTCGCCAACTGCAAGCGGGTCCGCGTACGCGACGTGCTGATCGCCCACGCCCCGCAGGACAAGTTCCAGGCCGTTGCCCTCGAACGGTGCCGGATGGGTGCCGACAGCGAGTACCTGAACAAGCCGGGCGGCATCGACATCGGGATCGCCGACCTGGAGTTCGACCGGGTCTACGTCTGGGACTGGCCCAAGGGCGAGTGGATTCAGTCGATCGGCGGCCAGGACGTGAAGCGGCTGGTCAAGCCGCAGAGCTGGGCTCCGCCGAAGCGGCCCGACCTCCGCGAGTGGATCGAGGAGCGGGGCGTGCTCGCCAACGCCCGGGCGAGCTACGCGACGTTCGACGCCAAGCCGCTGATCGACCAGATGTTCGCCCTCGCCGGCGCTGGCCAGGCCCCGACGCCCACGCCGACCCCGCCGCCCCCGCCCACCCCGCAGCCGACCCCGCCGAGCGAGCCGCGGCTCGACCTGATCGCGGTCAAGCTCGACGGCAAGCCGGTCGGCCGGCTGCAGGGCTCGTCGCTGCACTCCCCGGTCGCGGTCAAGGCCGTGCCCGTGCTGCCGGGCGGCCGGGGCATCGACCGCGTGCACTTCAGCCTCGACAAGCTCGGGGACGAGAAGCCGCCGCTGCTGGAGAAGGAGGAGCGGACCCCGCCCTACGCCTTCCCCGGCGACACGGGCGGCGACCGGTTCACCAAGTTCCCGTGGACCAGCGGGGCGTACCGCATGGTCGCCCGGGGGTACGCCGGGACCAAGGAGGTCGTCAAGCAGGTGGCGGAGTTCAGCGTCTGCACCGACGAGGAGGTCGCGGCCGCGCTGGCGGCGAAGGACGACTAGGGGTAGCATTTATGGTCTCATGCGGTTTCGGGCCGCCCGCAACCCCACAGCGGCCCAGTCCAGCGTTTCGTGAAAGGAGTCACGCACCATGCGGACTTTCCGTTCCCGGTTCTCGGCCCTCGTGGCCGTCGCGTTCCTGTCCTCGCTCCTGCTCGGCCTGACCGGCTGCGGCGGGAAGAACATCAACACCGCCAACACCGGCGGCACGCTGACCGGCGTCGTCGACCGGCACGACAAGTACGTGCAGGCCGACCCCAACGTCGACCAGGCCGAGGCCCTCGCCGACTCGGCGGTGCTCAGGCAGGCGTGGCAGGCGGAAAGCGTACCGGCCAACGCGATCGAGGCCCCCTTAAACCGCGTCGCCGACCGGCACGACGGGTACGTCCAGTCGGACGGGACCCTGCCGCCCTACAAGCAACGCGCGAACCTACGCGACACCGCGATCCTGCGGGAGCTGCTGAAGGTCGGGAGGGCGACACCCGCCACCAACCCCTAACGGCCGTCGCCCCGTAGCGGCGGCCCGCACCGCGTCCACGGACGGACGCACGAGACGACGTGACAAGGAGGTCACCCAGTGCCCAACCCCGAGAACGACAACCTCAAGCAGCAGGCGACGCAGGCCCTCGTCGAGAGCCTGAACGACCTGATCGTCGGTGCCCGGTCCGACCTGCAGAACTTCGCCCAGGCGATCATCGCCGACTCGGTCGACGCGGCGGCGGCCGGCGACCAGGAGACGTTGGCCCAGCTCCGCAACCAGACGAAGTCCCTCATGGAACTGAACCGCCTCCGGGCGGTACACGGTGCCGAGCGGACGATCTTCCGGCTGGTGGGGCTGGCCCTGAACCTGGTCCTGAAGTTCGTGGTCCCGATCCCCCTCACCGGCGTCCAGCAGATCTAACCCACCTGCTGATCCCACGACGCCACCGCCCAGAGCCCCCGGTCCGCCGCCGGGGGCTCTTTGTTTTCCCTCGGATCTCAAAACCGGTTTTTGGGACTTTGCCGTAGACCCGATCGGGGGATGGTGGTTAAGATGGCCTCGCTCGAAGGAGTGTCACGGCACGGATGCCCCGCCCGCGTTGGGCGGTAAACAAGGACTTCTCTTGACCGTACCAGGCCCGCAATCATGTTCTCAGTGGCCGCGAAAGTTCGGCCCTACTGCCCGGACGAGCACATCACCGCTCGCCAGCTCCGGGGGTTAGGCTTCTACCTCTCCGAGATGATCCCGGACGAGGCCTTCGTGCGCCGGGTGGCCGTGGGGTTGAACGACGACGAGGAGCTGGACGACGGCTCCTCGACCCTCGGCCTCCGGGTGGACGAGCCGTTCGCAGTCGCGAGTGAGCTGGAGCTGGCAGCCGTGGCATAATGCCCTCGACGTGCAAAGGAGTGCACACCATGAACCGCATCGGCTTCCTCTTCCGTTCCCTGCTCGCCCTGGTCGTCTCCCTGTTCCGCGTCTCGCGACGGCGGTACCGGGCCGCCCGCGCGAGCTGGTTCCCCCGCCAGCGGCCCGCGAACGCCTACGCCAAGCCGCTCCAGACCTGTAAGGACATCGCCCGGATCACGGCGACGGCGATGCGGCAGAACCGCAGCGCCAACATCGTCGTCGACGCCGGCGGGTACGTGTACGAGTCGGACGTGACCATCCCGCAGGGGAAGGGTTACATGCCGCTCGAAGGCGTGCTCGTCGACGACTCGGCCTACTACGTCGGGGCCAAGTTCGACGTGCGGCACGACGGCCGCAAGAGCGTGGTCAACCTGGGCCGGTCTCGGCCCGCCACGCTGAAGACGCTCACCGCCGCCTGAAGACGCGGCCGGCTGACACACAGAGACCAGCGGGGACGGCCGTCGCGCGTGCGGCGGCCGTCTTCGCGTCACGAGGAGACGCCATGGAAGAGAGCACGGACAACAAGACGTTCGCCACCGAGGTGAAGGACCACGTCCACACGATCACGGTCCACGGGGCCGACGACAGCCTCCAGTGGGCCGTGGCCGACAAGGGGGCCAAGGCACCGGTCGCGGTGACCCGCTCGGGCTCGACCCTGACCGCCACGACCCGCGACGAGGCCACCGCCGCCGAGATCCAGGCCTTGCTGAAGGCTGCCGGGTACCGCGGGTAGGCCGTTTCCTTGCCCGTTATCCCCCGTTCGGGTACTGTCTTGCGTCAAAGGAGACCCCCGATGAACTCACGACGCGACTTCCTCCGAACGGCCGTGGCGGCCGGGACTGCAGCCTTGGTCCCGGCCGCCGCTTTCGGGCACGTCCAGAAGCGAACCGTGCTCAACAAGGAGTGGGCGGTCACGCTCGCCCCCGAGCTGCCGCCCAACCCGTTCGTCATCACGACGGACTTCGGCCGCAACACGACCTTCAGCCTCGACGACGCGAAGCTCTCCGGCCTGTGCGTCCAGTCGGTGACCGCCTTTCACCACCGGGCCAACGGCCCCGGGCGTGACGACGAGTACCACGTCACGATCGACGCGATCTACGTCACCCCGCCCAAGACCAAGCCCAAGCGGGAGCCGGTCACCCGCACGGTCATCCTGGCCCGCGCCGACATCGCCAAGGCCGAGCGCGGCCTGACGCCGCGGATCTCGCGGCTGGAGTGCTACGACGTCGTGAAGTGGATGCGGCACCCGGACCTCGACATCACCCAGCCGGTCGTCCCCCAGGTGCTCAAGTACCTGCACCGCGTCACCGACATTCACTGGGCCGCCTACAACGACATCTTCGAGCAGGCCCCGATCGAGCCGACGTACGCCGGCCACGCGATCGTCGACCCCGTCGTCGGCAAGGTGCCGATGCTGGCGGACGGCACGAAGCTCCCGCTCCGGGTCATCTCGACCAACCGCGACGACTTCAGCTGCGTCCACAAGGTGACGCTGTGCGGCGTGGCGACCGTGAAGTTCGCCGTCGACATCGAGGCGGACTACTGGAAGGCCCTGCCGGTCGGCCGGCACACGTTCAAGAGCTTCCGGCTGGCCGTCCACGAGGACGGCTTCCTGCACGTCTTCAGCGAGCCCGAGGGCGAGGCCGACCCCAAGCTGTTCAGCTTCGGGCTGCCGGCGACCTACGGCCCGCCGCTGCGGTACATCACCCCGCGCGTCGACGTCAACCCGGACACGGTGGCCAAGATCAGGTCGATGTTCCAGGAGAGCCGCAAGGGCGACTGGCACGTCATGCCGTACCCGGTCGAGTACCAGCCCCTGACGCCCACGATCGGAGGCTGACCCGTGACGACGCTGCCCGTCATCGGCGTGATGCTGACGCAGCCGTCCCGCGAGGGCCTGGCGGTGCGGGCGATCACTGACTTCGTCAACCAGACGGTCCCCCGCAAGTCGCTGTACGTCTACACGACGGACCACGACTACGCGATCCGCCTGATGAACCGGTTCATGCCGCAGCTCGGCACCGTGTTCGTCGTCGCGGCCCGCCCGGGCTCGACCCCGCAGGACATGCTGCGGGCCGGGCTCTCGCAGGCCCGGGAGACGATGGGGTACGTCGCCCTCTGGGACGACGACATCCGCCACCACCCGGGCCGGCTGGAGCGGCAGACCGTCCAGACGGACGACGCGAACCGCCCCAGCCTGCTCAGCTCCGGCGTCTGGCACTTCTTCGACAGCGACGAGCTGTTCGTGTACCGCCTCGACAAGCGGCACGAGCCGCTGAAGGTGCGGCTGGTCGGCTCCACGCTCGTCTGCCGGGCCGAGCGGGTGACGGACGACCTGATCCCGGTGAAGTACACTGGCAGCCCGACGCACGCCCTCGGCATGTCGGTCGTGCAGCGGTACGACGCCGTGCGGCCCACGGACGAGTGGTGGTGGATGGTGTTCGGCGTCCGCGGCGACAACGCGGGCGGTTACGAGTTTCACAGGAAGTGGGCCACGAACAAGGACCGGTGCCCTAGCGCCGCGTGGCTCCGAGAGAACCAGGTACTCCTGCGGCACTGGCTCGGTCAGTACGCGTGGGACGTTCCCAGGCTGGACGTCTGTGGCCAGGACGGCGTGGCGTTCCAGTTCGAGCCGCCCACGCTGTGGGGTCCAGAGGTGCCGCCGGTCGGCGAGCCCGAGGGCTTCGAGCGCGTGCGGGAAGTGCTGCAAGAGGAAACCAACAATGGCTAAGAAGACCAACGCCCTCGACCCCGAGACGACGCCGAACCACCCGGAGCTGACGCTGCGGGAGGTGCAGATCGCCATCGGGATCGCCGAGGGCAAGACCTACCCCGAGATCGGCGACGCGCTGGGCCTCGGGTACGAGACCGTCCGGTCGTACGTCAACCGGCTCCGCGAGAAGACCTGCAGGCGGCGGAAGGCCGAGCTGGCCATCTGGGCGTCGCAGGAGCGGAGCTGGCTCGAACACCAACAGACCGACCTCACCGCGAAGGGCCAGACCGATGTTTGAACTCGTCAAGGGCTGGAACCTGCTCAAGGGGCAGGACGACTGGGAGGAGTACCGGAAGCAGTTCGCCGAGAACCAGGGCTGGGCCACCGACCAGGTCGCGTGGGGTGCCGGCCCGGTGAAGTTCCCGGCGATGGTCGTGTCGTACGCCCCGATGTACGCCAAGGTGGTCAGCTGCTACTTCTACGACGACGAGGCACGCAAGCTGCTGTCGGCCGCGACCGGCGTGCCCCTGCGGCCGCTGAAGGGCTGGCCGCCGCCGCAGACGCTCGACGGCCCGCAGCCCGAGCGGATCGTCGAGCGGGTCAACACGGTCGGCCCCAACCAGGGCGAGACGAACAAGCACGTCGCGGCGACCCTGCTGAGCGTCGTGCAGGTGCTGCTCGACAAGCGGCTCATCACGGCCGAGGCGTTCGAGGCCAAGATGCAGGCGAACCTCGCGGCCGTCGACGGGTTCAAGACCGAGCACCAGGCGACGATCGCGTCCCTGGTCGACCCCACGCACATGCTCGGCGGCCTGCTGCCCGAGCCCGACACCGAGGGCTGAGTGGTCGACGAGATCATCGACGTCGAGTTCGTGCAGGCCGGACCGGTGATCGTCCACGCTCACCGGTCCGCCCTCGTCTGCATCACGATCGAGAGCCCCAAACCGCCGACCAAGCAGGAGCTGATCGCCAAGGTCCTGTACAATGCCGGGTACGACCCGGTCGCCTTCGCGGCCAACCCCGCGGGCCAGATGATGATCCAGGAGTGCGTCGCCGGCCGGATGAACCGCGACGGGCTCCTGCACACGGCGAAGAACATCGCCGTGCTGGACCCGACGATCATCCGGCGTCGCTGATCCAAAAACCGGTTTTGAGATGTGAGGGAGAGACATGGACGTCGGTATCCCCGGCAAGATCTGGCCCGCCCGGCTGCTGGAGCCGCCGGTGCCGTGCCCCAACTGCCAGCAGCCCGTCAACGGGTTCGTCAGCGGCGAGAGCCTGTACAGCGGCAACTCGATCACCCGGTCGGAGTCGATCGAGGGCGTGCCCGCCTCGAAGCTCAAGTCGACGATCGTCTACACCCTCCACCCGTGCTACTGCCAGGTCGACCAATACTGGATGAGCGCGTTCTCCGAGGAGATGGGCCGCCGCGAGAAGGGCCGCCCGCCCCGCAGCGTCGAGGGCCGGTCCCAGGCGAACAAGGAGGCGATGGTCGAGGAGCTGCAGGGCCGGCTCCGCGCCCTGTACACGAAGCGGGACGCCGCGATCGTGGCCGACATCCCCAGCCGCAAGGCCGCGATCGAGCGGGAGATCTGCCTGCTGGTCACCGAGCTGGCCCGGGCGATCCCCGGGTCGCACAACAAGGTCGCCGCGATCGCGCTGGAGCCCGAGGTCCTGCAGTGGGCCAGGCAGTCCAAGCTGAACGTCCCGCCCGGCTCCGGCTCCAACCCCGAGCGGGCCGTTAAGCTCACGCTGGAGCAGATCCACAAGCACCTGCAGCTCGACCCGGAGTTCAACGAGAAGCAGACCGGCCGCCGGCTGCTCGTGCTCGCCCAGGCGATGTTCAAGGAGCTGCAGGACTTCGTGAACAAGGGCAAGCCGGTCAGCCAGCAGACCCTTCGCGTCGCCGGCAAGCTAGTACCCGGGGCCGAGGGCTTCATCGTCGGCCGCGAGGTCGAGGGGCCGGTGATCGACGACCCGGAGACCGTCTTCCAGGACTCCTTCGCCCGCCGCCGGCGTCGGCGGCTCGACGTGCGGAACGACGACGACGGCAAGGATGTGGATGACGAGTGAGGTCGCGGTGGACGGGACACGCTTCGGCGGGGTATGCTAGTAGCAGGTAAGCCGTTGGCCGCGAGCGTCGGCCGGTAATGGACGGGTGGCGATGCCAAGGATGGCGACACCACCCACGGAACGGCGTCATGGCGTGAAGGCCCGACGCCCGGTGGTGCGACGGAACGCTCAATTCGCCGTCGCAAACGGAGTCACGCTTAGCGGCGTGATACCACGGAGCCGGAAACCGACTCGGACGCGGCGGGCGAACCGCCGTGACAACCCCGAGGTGGCTGGGGAAACCGGCAGCGAGCTTACCGCAGTACAACGCACGGACGTACCCGTAGAGTCACGGAGGACTCGCCATGCCCGGCCACATTCTCGCCCAGAGCCTCGACACCTGGAACCCGCTGACCGTCATCATCGCAGCGGCGGTCCTGATCTACGTCGCCTGCCAGGGGGCCGTGATGGTCATCCGCGCCCTCCGCGGCGACAAGGAGAAGACCAGCTTCGAGCAGCAGATGGGCGGCATCCTGAGCCGGCTCGGCAACGTCGAGCAGCAGACCGGGAGCATCGCCAAGGACTTCGTCCCGCCCGACGCCTTCGCCGGGATGCTCAAAGGCCAGGTCCTCGACACGATCCTCGAAATCCAGCGGAGCCAGGACCAGCACGCGGCACTCGCGCGGCCGGTCGTCCCCCCGGCTCCGGTGGGCACCACGCAGACCACGGTCGCCGCCACGACGACCACGACGCAGCCCGTTCGGGCCGCAGCCCCCCGCCCGGCTCCAGCGCCGGGCACCGCCGTCCACACGGCGGCCGGGGCACTCGGTCAGCGATAGACCAGCGGGGAAGGAAGGCGTGACGGGTCAGGATGGCCAAGTCGCGACGTAAACCCGAACGCACGGAGGCGTTTGTGCCAGTCAACGAAACCGAGTTTGACGCCGTTAAGGATCGGCTCACACGCACGGAGTCGACCCTCTCCCAGGTCGTCGACTCGGTGGGCCAGGTAGCCGCCACCCAGCAGCAGCAGCAGGCGGCCCTCGGCTCCCTGTCGAGCGACATGCAATCGCTGCTGACGCTGATGAAGACCAAGGACGGCCGCCTGGACATCCGCCTGCTGATGGCGGTGATCGGCGGGCTGGCCGCCGTCATCGTCCCGCTCGGGGCCATGTTCCTCGCCCCGCTCAAGACCCAGGTCGACAACCTGCAGCTGCAGATGATCCGCGATTTGGGCAACACCCGGACGGACATCGACGTGCTTCGCAAGGACGGGGCACCCGTGATCCGCGAGCGGCTGGCGGTCGACGAGGAGCGGGCTAGGATCACCGCCGCTCAGATCGCCGAGCTGCAGGACCGTGAGCGGGCCAGGCTGGAGGCGGAGGCCGCCGCCGGCCGGCGGTTCCTCTACGGCGGCACCCCGGCCCCGCACGTCCCCGCCCCGAAGGACACGCCATGATCGAAGTGCTCGACGGCCCCGGCTACTGGGACAGGCAGGCGTACGCCCTCGGCAGGCTCAAGGCCGCCGAGGACGACACGCCGACGCCCTCCTACAGCATGTCCGGCCTCCTGTACGTCTCCGAGGCGTCGGGGCGGCCGTGGGCGTGCCTGTCCGTGCCGAACGCCCTGGTCCGTGGCATGTTCGACGCGCTGACCGAGCCGGGGATCGAGCTGCCGATGACGGACGGGAAGCTGAACGCGCACATCAGCGTCTTCCGGCCCGAAGAGATCGAGATGCTGGGCGGACCCGAGGCACTAAAAAACGACCGAGGGAAGCCCTTTCGGTACTCCCTCGGTCGTCTGGTCGAGTTGACCCCGGCGGCTTGGGCCGACATGGCCAAGTGCTGGGTGCTTAGGGTTCATTCGCCCGAGCTGCAACAGCTGCGTCGAAGCCATGGGCTCTCGGGGCTGCCGAAGGACGGCGAGTACGACTTCCACATCACGGTGGCTGTCAGGCGGAAGGGCGTACTCGGTCGCAACGACACCGCCAAGGCTACGGACGCGGCTTAGCAGGCCAGGCTAGGGGCGAAAGGGGACGGGGCCGCCTGACGGTTCTCGCGGCGGATCGCCTCGTACACTTCCTTACGGTGGACCGGGACGTCGGCCGGGGCCACGAACCCGAGCCGGACCTTGTCGCCGCGGATGTCGACGACCGTGTACTCGCAGGCCGTGGGTACCTTGTACCCCTCGCCCCTGCCGGCCGCGACCGCGTCGGCGAACTTCTGCAGCTCCGCGGGCTCCACCAGCACGATCGACTCGTCCCGCTGGCGGGAGAGGACGAGGTTGCCCCCGCCCTTGCGCTCGCGGACCGGCGGCGGCTGGTTGCCCCGGGCGATGTCCTGTAGGATCTGGACGTAGAGTTCCTTGCGGTAGACCTGGTACTGCTCCGGGGCCTTGATGCCGGTACGGACCTTGTCGCCGCGGATGTCAACGACGGTGACCTCGACGTCATCGCCGATGAGCGTGGACTCGTCTCGTTGACGGGAGAGAACGAGCATGATCGACTCCTTTCGATGCAGGAAGAATCGGGAAAATTGACTTCCTGACAGCCGGTAAAGATACTACCCCCGAACGGGGGACGACACAAGCAACACTGGACACATTGCCATGGATGGCACGACGACCGCGCAAATCTGTCTTCCGCGGGTGGAGCTGCCCCCGAGCGGACTGAACAACGCCCGCTTGGCCTTGTCGAAGCTGGGTGAGGCCCGAGCCCTCGCCGAAGAGGTGGCTTCCGCGGCTGCCGCCACGGACGTAAAACCCACCCTCGCTCAGCGTAAAGCCGGTAACTACAAGAAGGGGAAGGTCGCCATCCATGGCCTTGTGGTCTCCGTCGAAAACCCTCGGGGCTCATACCGCGAGGGGACCGCACCGGACGGAAGCAAGTGGCGTACCAAGATGGAGCACCACTACGGCGCGATCACGGGTACGACAGGACGTGACGGCGACGCGGTCGACGTGTTCGTCGGCCCCGACCCCGACTGCGAGCTGGTGTTCGTGGTCAACCAGAACGACCCGGCGACCGGCCGGTTCGACGAGCACAAGGTCATGCTCGGGTTCACGACCGAGGCCGACGCGCGGGCCGGGTACCTGGCCTGCTACGAGAAGGGGTGGAAGGGGCTCGGCTCGATCAAGCCGATGACCCTCGACGATTTCAAAAACCGGTTTTTGAAAGGCGACCTCACCAAGAGGGCCAAGGAAGGCGACCATGCCCGTAGCGAAGATGCCGCCGCAGAAGGTGAACCTGACCGGGAAGATCCTGCGGGGGAAGGACGGCCGCCGGCGGCAGATGGTCAGCGGCCAGCTCGTGATGCTCGACGGCCCGACGACGCCGGCGAGCAGGGCGGCGACTCCATCCTCGCCGGCCTCCCCGACGCCGCCGACCGGGAACCACCTGCTGTCGCCGCCGATGGTGATCGCGGACGCGGACGGCCTGGCGAAGGCGGCGAGCCGGGGGCTGAAGGTGGGCGTGCTGCGGTACCCGGACGGGTCGCTGGCGGTGGTGCACGGCCTGTCGGGGAAGAACCTGCTGACGGACCGCGGCCGGATCGACATGATGGTGACGCAGGCGGGCCACGACCCGAAGCGGCTGGTGAAGTTCGGGGAGATGAAGGCGGCGGACGTGATCCGCTACCGGCGGGAGAACGCGAAGCTCGCGAACCAGCCGAGCGGGCGGATGAAGGAGGCGGACGCGGACGCTGGACCGATCTACTCGCTGGTCTCGTCGGGCCTGCTGACGAGCGAGGAGGCGATGGCGATCCTGGGGACGATCACGACGCCGACGCCGCAGACGCCGCACGGCCGGCTCCGGGCGATGGGCTTCAAGGACGAGCTGATCGAGACGATCGTGCGGGACAGCCCGGCGTCGCCGACGATGCTGGCGTCGCCGGCGGCGGCCCCGCCGATGATCCCCAAGCCGGCCAAGGAGAGGAAGCGGCGGATCGACCAGCTCCCCGACCCAAGACCGTAGCCGTCGACCTCGACGGCACGCTCGCCGAGGAGTACGAGACGTTCGACCCGAAGGTGATCGGCGAGCCGATGCCCGACGTCGTCGCCTGGCTCCGCAAGTTCAAGGCGACCGGGGCCGTCGTCATCATCTGGACCGTCCGCGGCGACGACGCCCTGGTCAAGGCCTGGGCCGACAAGCACCAGATCCCGTACGACTACATCAACGAGAACCCGCACCAGCCGCCGGACAGCAGCGGCAAGCTCGTCGCCGACGTCTACCTCGACAACCGGGCGATCCGGGCGGAGGGGACGTGGGACGAGTTCGCGCCGGCGGTGCTGGAGCAACTTCAGGAGGCCGCATGACGTTCGATCCGAACAAGGTCCAGGTCGTTCCCGCGACCGAGGGCACGACCTACTCGATGATCCTCGGGCCGGACGGCAAGCCCGCCCCGGTCCCGCCCCCGGAGCCGCCGAAGCACCAGGTCGGCTTCTACGCCTACGAGACGGTCGGCTACACGCCGGTCGACCCGTACCCGCAGCCGGTGCCGACCGTCGAGGAGATCGCGGCCCGGTTCCGCGAGGCGCTGGTGCCGTTCATCGGGAAGACGAACGTGACGCAGCAGCTCGTCACGGCGATCAAGGAGCAGGTGGCAGACATCCTCGACGCGCACGGCCCGCGGTTCACGGTCGAGGCGGTGCCCGAGGAGTCGACGCCCGACAAGCTGACCGTGCGGATCAGGACCGACGACCCGGTCCTCGGCGCGATGCTCCGCGAGGCGATGAACGCCCCGACCGGCGACGCGTCGATCGAGATGGACTTCCAACCCGAGAAGCAGTGATGCCCACAGCACAAGAGAAGGCCCACCGCCTGGAACGGCTGATCGCCCTGTACGGAACCGACGACGTCGAGGAGATCGCCCGCGCGCTGGGCTGCTCCGTCAACGACGTGACGCTCGACCACCTGCCCAACATGGGCGGCGACGGGTTCGGCAACCCGCCCCTCCCGCTGGTCATGAACACAACAACGGACAACACCCAAAATCCGTTGTTCAAATTGTGGCAGGACGGACAGACGAGGCCGTTGCATCCCCCGAAGAGGGGGTCCACAATAGGCGGTGCCGCACTGGAGGCCGCGGTGGCCGCAGTGGTAGACGGCTTGAAGGGTCCGGGTTTGCGTAAGTAGCTGCCGCTCAGCTATACTGCCCCGGGCAATTTCAACGAATCGTGCGAAGGCAAGGAGGCCACACGTCAGCCTCCTCTTCGCGACTATGTCAGGCCCGACCTAACCGCCGGCAAACGGTGGGTCGGGCGAGGAAGTTCTAGGAGAGCTGGACTATGTCCCAGGTTCCAACAGCCGCGTCGCCGTCCCCCGACATCAAGGTCCGCAAGCGGTCGGGCAAGGTGGTCGACTTCGCGACGAAGAAGATCGTGCAGGCCGTGCGGCTCTGCCTCGTGAACGGGTGCCGCCGCGAGGACAACGACGACACGACGACGCTCGCCACGCGGGTCGCCGAACGCATCACGGTGATCCTCTCCCGCAACCCCGGCTCCACCGTCACGGTCGAGCACATCCAAGACCTCGCCGAGACGGTGCTCATGTCGTTCGGCGAGCACGACGCCGCCAAGCACTACATCCTGTTCCGCGACGAGCGCCGCCGCCTGCGGGAAGAGCAGGAGGCCAAGCGGGTCTCGATCTTCAAGAAGCGCGAGGCGTTCAAGCCGTTCGAGTACCCCGACGTCGTCGCCTACAAGAAGGCGATCCAGCACGCCTACTGGACCGTCGACGAGTTCGAGTTCATCAGCGACCACCACGAGTTCCACGTCAAGCTGCAGCCGTACGAGCGGGAGGCGATCACCCGCGCCCTGCTCGCCATCGCGCAGATCGAGGTCAGCGTCAAGCGGTTCTGGGCGAACATCGGGCTCCGCTTCCCGAAGGCCGAGATCGAGCAGGTGGGCATGGTGTTCGCGGAGAGCGAGGTCCGCCACGCCGACGCCTACTCGCACCTGCTGCAGGTCCTCGGGCTCGACAGCGCGTTCGACGACATCCTCAAGGTCCCGGCCATCCGCGCCCGCGTCGACTACCTGCAGGAGTCCCTCAAGGGGGCCGGCAAGTCGGAGGACGACGAGTACGCCATGACCCTCGCCCTGTTCTCCCTGTTCGTGGAGAACGTCTCGCTGTTCAGCCAGTTCGCGATCGTGAAGAGCTTCAACAAGCACCGGCAGGTGCTCAAGGACGTCGACAACGTCGTCCAGGCGACGCAGAAGGAAGAGCAGGTTCACGCCCTGTTCGGCGTCTGCCTCGTCAACCACATCCGCGCCGAGCGGCCCGAGTGGTTCGGGTCCGACTTCTACGACAGGCTCAACGCCATCGCCCAACGGGCGTTCGAGGCGGAGTCCAAGATCATCGACTGGATCTTCGCGGAGGGCGAGCTGCCCTTCCTCCCGAAGGCGTCGCTGGTCGAGTTCATCAAGCACCGCATGAACGAGAGCATCGCCATGATCGGCGGCTCGGGCCACTTCATCGTGGACGAGCAGGCGATCGAGGGCATGCGGTGGTTCACCGACGAGATCGCGGCCGACGTTCGCGCTGACTTCTTCCACAAGCGGAACGTGCTGTACACGCAGGGCGAGAAGGCGTACGACGCCAACTCGCTCTTCTGATTTCCCGGCGGACGCTTCCCGACACTCGACCGGACCACGGCGGCCCCGCGCCGCCACGACGACCTTTGGGACAACTCATGAGCACGAACGATTACGTCTGGCTGAACCCCGACTCGCAACGCTTCCTCGAAATGGACTACCTGCTGCCCGGCCAGACGGTCGACCAGCGGGTCGACATCATCTGCAACCGCGCCGAAGAGATCCTGAACCGCGACGGCGTGAAGCGGCCGGGGTGGGCCGCGAGGTTCAAGGCGAACGTCAAGAAGGGCTGGTACAGCTTCTCGTCGCCGGTGTGGGCCAACTTCGGCGTCACCCGCGGGCTGCCGATCAGCTGCTTCGGCTGCAACATCAACGACAGCGTGAAGAGCATCATGCAGGCCCACTACGAGGCCGGCATGATGTCCAAGTACGGCGGCGGGACCAGCGGCTACTTCGGCAACATCCGACCGCGCGGCACCCCGATCAAGGACAACGGCGAGTCGGCCGGCACGGCCAACTTCGCCCTGATGTTCGAGACGCTCATCAAGGTCATCAGCCAGGGCAGCACCCGCCGCGGGCAGTTCGCCGGCTACTGGCCGATCGAGCACGGCGACATCATGGAGGTCCTGCAGTTCCGCTCGAAGGGGCACGACATCAAGCAGATGTCCTTCGGCGTGTGCGTCCCCGACGAGTTCATGGAGCGGATGATCGGCGGCGACATGAAGGCCCGCCAGATCTGGGCCGAGGTCCTCAAGGCCCGCGCCCGCACCGGCTACCCGTACATCCTGTTCATCGACAACGCGAACAAGTACGCCGTCGACGTCTACCGCGACAAGGGGATGCGGATCGTCGCGAGCAACCTGTGCACGGAGATCATGCTCCCGGCGACGGCCGGCGACTCGCTGACCGAGCAGGCGACCGGCGTCCGCACGACGGGCGGCGCGGCCGAGGAGGGCGAGAGCTTCGTGTGCGACCTCGGCTCGATGAACGACCGGTACTACGACGACTGGAAGGACACCGACGCCGTCCAGCTGAAGGTCGAGTTCCTCGACGCCGTCATGACGGACTTCATCGACCGGGCCACGGGCAAGGCCGGGATGGAGCGGGCCGTGCGGTTCGCGACCCGACACCGCGCCCTCGGACTCGGACAGCTCGGGTACCACGACTACCTGCAGTACAAGAACGTGCCGTTCGAGAGCATGCAGGCCAAGCGGTACAACGCCGAGATCTCGCAGACGATCCAGCGGCAGGCCCTCGAAGCGTCCCGCCGGCTCGCGGCCGACTACGGCGAGCCGGAAGTGCTCAAGGGGTACGGCCGGCGGAACACGACGCTGACCGCGATCGCCCCGACGATGTCGTCCAGCTTCATCCTCGGCGGCGCGTCGCAGGGCATCGAGCCGTGGCAGGCGAACTACTTCATCCGCGACCTGCAGAAGGGGAAGTTCACCATCGTCAACCAGCAGCTCAAGGCGGTGCTGGCGGCGAAGGGCAAGGACGACCGCGAGACGTGGGAGTCGATCCTCAAGCACGGCGGCAGCGTCCAGCACCTCGACTGCCTCGACGCCCACGAGAAGGACGTCTACAAGACGTTCGCCGAGATCAACCCGATGGAGATCGTCGTGCAGGCGGCGCAGCGGCAGAAGTACCTGTGCCAGGGCCAGTCGACGAACCTGCTGATCGACCCCAAGGTGTCGGTGAAGGACGTCAACGCCCTGTACGTCGAGGCCTGGCGTCTCGGGGTGAAGTCGCTGTACTATCAGATCAACGAGAACGCCGCGCAGCAGTTGAGCCGGTCGATCCTCACCTGTTCGAGCTGCGAGGGCTGAGCACGCCGGTAGTCGTGCGGGTGACGTAGCCCGCCGACGCTCACGGCAAGAGACCCCTCCGTTCTAGGAGACGCGCCATGGCCACGAAGAAGGCTCCCGCGAAGAAGCCGGCCGCCAAGAAGCCGGCCGCGAAGAAGACGACCAAGGGCAAGTAAGCCCGGTCGCCACGCACCACGAACACGGACGCCCCGGGCCACGCTCGGGGCGTCCTGCTTTATTAGTCGGCCCCGCCCGTGGTATCATCGAAGGGCTGACAACACTGGAGACGCGACATGGAGGTCGAACCCATCCCCAGCGTTGAGGAGATGGCCGCTTGGATGCGGCTGCCCCTCGCCGCCCTCAAACAGGCAGAGGACCTGGCCGCGACGGCCTGGGACCTCCGCCAGTCGTTGCGCGGCGTCTACACGTCCGTCCCGGTCGGCGTGTACGTCCGCAGCCTGCACGACGGGTCGGTCAAGCTGGCCGCCGTCTGCGACGACACCGGCCTCGCCACCCCGCAGGACCTCGCCCTCGTCAAGTCCGCCGTCTCCCGCGTGGCCGACAACGCCGGCTGCCTCGACCTCACCGAGTTCAACGCCGAGGCCGCCCTGAGCCAGTGGACGAAGGTCGCGTACAGCCCCTTCCTCCGCCGCACCGGCGAGCTGCTGAACTTCTTCCCCGGCAAGTACCCCGGCGGCATCCCCAACTCGCCCGGCCCCGTCCAGTCGATGCTGACGAGCGGGCTGGTCGGCGCTGGCCTCGGGTACGGTGCCGGGTGGGCCGCCGAGAAGCTGATGCCGCAGACGTGGAAGAAGGGGCGGCTTCGCAAGACGCTGGCCGTCGCCGGCGGGCTGGCCGGGGCCGTGCCCGGGGCGATCTGGGCCGGCTCGAACCTGCAGCAGGGGAAGGGCTTCAACGACAACTCGCTCCTCACGCAGCCCACGCAGATGAGCCCACAGGACATGCCGTGGAAGGCGGCGTTCGACTCGATCAAGCTGGGCACCCGGTACACCGAGGCGTGCGCCGCGTACGCCGAGAAGCTCGCCGCCGACAACGAGGGGATGCTCAAGGAGGCGTTCGGCGACTCCTTCGCGACCAGCTACGGCTCCGCCCCGCCGCCGAGCCCCATGAGCGTCAACGTCGACGCGATGGGCCGCACGCTGTGGGAGACCGGGGCCAGCCCGCAGACGGCGGGGATGACGATGGGTGCCCTCGCGGCCGCCCAGCAGATGCCCGGCGGCGACCAGCCCGGCTTCGTCACCCCGGCTCAGATGGCGAACCTGGCCGTCCACATGGGGGCCGGGTATCTTTCCGGGGCCGTCGTGGGTCACACGCTCGGCCTCCTCACCGGCATGCCGGATTCCACCGTGGATCGTCTGAAGCAGACGGGCATGTACCTCGGGATCGTGAAGTCCGTTGTCCCGAGGCTGTTCGGTCAGTGAGACGGACACGCGCGCGAAGCAAGGAGGCTTCGATCATGGGACAGAAACAGCACGGCGTCGAAGGCCAGACCTCGGTCCCCCCGGGACTGCAGGCCCTTTACCGCTCGCTCAAGGAGATCAAGGACAGCGCCCAGTGCGGCGTCGACAAGCCCGAGGCCGTTACGCGGATGGTCGTGCTCGACGCGCTCATGCTGTTCGCGAAGCTGACGGGCAGGCCGCCCCGCCTGATCCACATCCCGCCCTCGCTGGAGGCCGTGCTGCAGATCGACCGGGGCCAGAACCTGGGCATGCCGTCCAAGACGCACGGCAAGCTCCGGGAGCACGAGCTGGTGTTCACCTGCCGCCCCGTGTGGGACGCGGCCGAGTTTCGTGTAGAATGAACCCGAACGGGGGGACGGGCGTTCTAAAAACCGGTTTTGAGAAGTTTCCCACGGAAGGGTTTGACAGATGGCTATCCCGATCATTCGCGGCCGCAACGGCGTCATCTTCGAGTCCGTCGACCCCAAGACGGGCCGGACGAACGAACGGTACCGCTGGTGGGCCGAACGCGGGCTGATGCACTGGGAGAACCAGAGCAACGGCAACTACGGGTCGGTCTCGATCCGCCTCGTGCTCCAGCGGCTCCAGGCGATCCAGGACATGATCCGCAACAGCCGCACGGAGCGCGGCTACATGAAGCCGGACGACGTGAACCGCTACCAGCGGTACGTCGACGACATGATCGTCGAGATCCAGAAGGCGAAGGAGCAGGGCGACCCGCACAACGCCAAGCACTCGAAGCAACACGCCGAGGACTGGAAGGCCAAGCGGCACAGCCGCCTGGTCGTCGTCCCCGGCCTGCGGACGTTCTGAACGACCGGTAACTGACTGACGGACCGACAAGGAGGCGCATGGACGCGCGTACCGCATTTAAGCAGGGCTTCATCGCCCACTGCATCGAGCTGGGACACACCGACCCGGCCGCGATCCGCGACATCGTCAAGCAGGCGTTCGTCACGGAGGCGGTCAACAAGGTCACGAACTTCGCCACCGGGGCCGGCAAGCTCGGCCTCGGGCTCGCCCTCGCCGCCCCGCCGATCGTCGGCGGCGTCGCCGGCCACCTCGCGGCCAAGGCGACCGACGTCTCGGACTACGACGTCGAGGAGGCCAAGAAGCAAGAGGTCATCGACGAGTACCGCCGCCAGGCCGAGCGCATGCGGCGGTCCGGGCTGCTGCGTCGGTACACGGCGGGCGGGCCGGGCAACCTGCTCTAAAGGACGGCCATGGCCAGCTCCAGCATCTTCAAGTTCGCGAACCAGACGAACGGCGGCAAGGGCCGCATCCTGCACTGGGGCCGCGCCGACATCGACGGTGCCCCGTTCCGCGGGTCCGCCCCGCCGATGCTGCAGGGCGAGGAGATGGAGGACCGGCTCGTGCGGGTCGCCGACCCGCACGTCCGCATCTTCGACCTGAGCAACGAGCACGACACGAAGGCCTACCTCGAAGTGCGGGACATGATCGTGAACGGGTGGGCGCACACGGTCTACTGCAAGCGGGTGGTGACACGGAACCGGAAGACGGACCTGATCCGCGTTCGCATCGTCCTTGAGTGGGTCCAGTTCTACATGCAAGACGGCCAGCCGATGATGTCGCAGCGGCCGTACATCGGGAGGTCCAATGACTAGCGCGAACCCCTTCGTCACCCTCGGCCGCTTCGCCGCGAGCGAGAAGCAGGCCCTCGACCCGGCCGCGTACGAGCAGCAGCTCGCCAGCGCCGGCATGAAGGACATCATGCACACCGGGCTGGCCGCCCTCGGCGTCGGCGCGGCCGCCCGCGGCGCGATGGGCCTGGCGAACCTCGTCAAGCGGCACACGAACCCGCCCCGGCCGAAGTACCCGCAGGCGATCGTGACCCGCGTGCCCGTCCCCGTCGAGGAGGACGAGGAGAAGACCGCCGCGATCACGGCCAAGGACGCCCACCCGTGGTACTACCCGGGCATGCTGCTGGCCGGCGGGGCGGGCCTGGTCGGCGGGTGGAAGGGCGTGGACTTCCTGCTGGAGAAGCAGCGGACCGCCCAGAAGGAGCACGAGCTGCGGCGGGCCAAGGGCGACTTCGAGGAGGCCCTGCTGTCGAGCTACGGCCAGCCCCGCAAGATCGGGCCGGGCGGGGTCGCGACCAAGACGGCCGCCGCCGAGCTGGGCGAGCTGCTCGACGGCGTGTTCGACGGCATGCAGCAGAAGCAGGCGTTCAACTGGGACAACCTCAAGGGCCGGATCGGCGGCATGTACGGCATGTACGCCCTGGCGACCGGCATCCCCGCCGCGATGTGGCAGTACAACCGCACGAGCAGCACGGGCCGCGGGGCCACGCTCGACAAGGCGATGAAGCTCCGCAGCCGCAAGGCGTACATGAACCGCCCGAGCGAGATCTACGCGGTCCCGGAGCCGGTGCTGCGACGCAAGCCGGCCCCGGCCGCCGACGCCGCCGCGCTGGCCGAGGTCGAGGGCGAGCCGACGCTTGAGGGCGACGCGCCGCTCAAGCCCCGCCGCCGCGTCGACTTCCTGTAACCGCCGCTGCCGCACGCTCAGGGAAAGGACGCCATGGGCCGCCTCGGATCTGGCATCAACATCATGGGGGATTCGGACCTCGGCATCATGGACGCGATGCCGGGGTTCGTCTCCGCGCCCATGCAGCTGCAGGCCCCGAAGCCCGTCGAGGAGGTCGAGGCCGAGCCCGAGGGGCTGCGGGCGTTCGGCGACGTGGACGCGACCCGCAAGGCGATCTACGACTCCGTGTTCGAGGCCGCCTCGAAGATGGAGCCGACGAAGAACCAGAAGCACACGCTCCGGCTGACCGGCGTGCAGTGGCAGGACCCGGACAAGTTCACGATCCGCCAGCGGAAGGAGGCCCTGCTGCGGGGCGAGACGCTCGGCCGCCGGCTCAAGGGCACCTGGGAGCTGCTCGACAACGCGACGAACCAGGTGATCGACCGCCGCGAGCAGACCGTGCTCCGCGTCCCGCACCTGACCGGGGGCGGCACGTTCGTCCACAACGGAAGCGACTACGCGCTGGGCAACCAGCAGCGGCTCCGCTCGGGCATCTTCGCCCGCGTGAAGGACAACGGCGAGTACGAGTCGCACGTCAACGTGCTGGAGGGCGGCCCCTCGCACAAGATCCAGCTGAACCCGGAGAAGGGCGTCTTCTACGTCAACATCGGGCAGGCGAACATCCCGCTGCTGCCGCTGCTGCAGACGCTCGGGGCGAGCGAGAAGGACCTCCGCGCGGCGTGGGGCGACGACCTGTACGCCCGGAACTACCAGAAGGCGGACGGGACGGCGATGGCGAAGATCGTCGCCAAGTTCCTGAAGAAGCCGCCGGTCGACGGCACGAGCACGGCCGACGCCCTCCGCCAGACGTTCGAGAACATGCGGCTCGACCCCGAGGTCACCAAGCGGACGCTCGGCCAGCCGTACGACCGCCTGGGCAAGGACGCGCTGGTCGCCGCGACCGCCAAGCTCCTGCGGGTCCACCGCAAGGAGGAGGAGCCGGACGACCGCGACCACCTCGCGTACCAGACGTTCCTCGGCCCCGAGGACCTGTTCGCCGAGCGGCTCCGCAAGGACCGCGCCGGCGTCCGCCGCAACATGCTCTTCAAGATCAGCGGCAAGGGCAGCCTGCGGGCGATGGGCTCCAGCCCGCTGCAGGACCAGATCGACTCGGCGATCATGTCGTCGGGGCTCGGCCAGGCCCTCGAAGAGATCAACCCGGCGGAGATCCTCGACAAGAACACGAAGATCAGCCGGATGGGCGAGGGCGGCATCCCGAGCTACGACGCGGTCCCCGACGAGGCCCGCGCCGTGCAGCCGTCGCACTTCGGGTTCATGGACCCGCTCCGCACCCCGGAGAGCTTCAAGGCCGGCGTGGACGTGTTCCTGAGCGGCAACGTCCGCAAGGGCCGCGACGGGAAGCTGTACGGCCGGTTCGTCGACGCCCGCACCGGCAAGCCGGCGTGGAAGACGCCGCAGGAGGTCGCGGACGCCGTCGTCACGTTCCCGGGGGCCGACAAGCTCCCGTACAAGCGCATCCCCGCGATGAAGAACGGGCGGATGGGCTGGGCGACCCGCGAGGAGGTCGGCCTGGTGCTGCCGACGATGGAGCACGCGTTCAGCCCGATCGACAACCTGATCCCGCTCAAGAGCCAGCTCAAGGGCCAGCGGGCCAGCATGGCGAGCCGGATGACCACCCAGGCCCTGCCGCTGGTCGGCGCTGAGGCCCCGCTGGTGCAGAGCGGCCTGCCCGGCTCCAAGGGCGAGCGGAGCTACGAGGAGGAGTACGCGAAGCACATGGGGGCCGTCGTCGCCGACCGCGGCGGCAAGGTCCTGGCCGTGACGCCGGACGCGATGACGGTGAAGTACGACGACGGCAAGGTCGACACGATCGAGCTGTACAACAACTTCCCCTACAACCGCAAGACGGGCATCACGCAGACGCCGACCGTCAAGCCCGGCCAGCGGTTCGAGGCCAAGCAGCCGATCGCCCGGTCGAACTTCACGGACGACAAGGGGGCCGCCGCGCTGGGGCTCAACGCCCGCGTCGCGTACATGCCGTGGGGCGGCCAGAACTTCGAGGACGCGATCGTCATCAGCGAGGGCATGGCCAAGCGGATGACGTCCGAGCACATGTACCAGAACGGGCTGGAGGTGAACGACCGCACGAAGGTCGGCCGCAAGGAGTTCATCTCGCTCTTCCCGTCGAAGTACGACAAGGCCACGCTGGCGAAGCTCGACGATAAGGGCCTCATCAAGCCCGGCACCCAGGTCCACTTCGGCGACCCGCTGATCCTCGCCGCCGAGGAGCGGAGCACGGCCCAGAACAAGATCCACAAGAAGGGCACGCCCGCGTTCAACGACGTGTCCGTCACCTGGGACCACCACGACCCCGGCATCGTCACCGACGTCGTCGAGGGCAAGAACGGCCCGGTCGTCCTGGTGAAGAGCCAGCACCCGATGCAGGTCGGCGACAAGATGAGCGGGCGGTACGGCGACAAGGGCGTCGTCAGCGCGATCATCCCGGACGACCAGATGCCGCACGACAAGGACGGCAAGCCGTTCGAGGTGCTGCTGAACGACCTGGGCGTCATCAGCCGGACGAACCCGAGCCAGTGGGCCGAGGCCAAGCTCGGGGCGATCGCCGCCAAGCTGGGCAAGGCGATGAAGGTCGAGGACTTCGACCCGGCGGTCGAGGACCGCGCGGCGTGGGTCGAGGAGCAGATGCGGAAGCACGGCATCCCCGACCAGGAGGACGTGACCGACCCGGTGCGGGGGACGAAGATCCCGGGCATCTCGACCGGCAACCGCTTCTTCATGAAGCTCCACCACACGGCCGAGTCCAAGGGGCAGGGCCGCGGGTCGGGCGCGTACGCCTCGGACGACACGCCGGCCAAGGGCGGCGAGACGGGCAGCAAGCGGAACTCGCTGCTGAACGTGAACGCCCTGCTCTCGCACGGGGCGACCGACTACCTGCAGGACGTCGGGGCGATCAGCGGCCAGCGGAACGAGGACTACTGGCTCCAGTTCATGCAGGGGTTCTCGCCCCGCAAGCCGAAGGTCCCGCTCGTGTACGAGAAGTTCGTCAACGAGCTGAAGGGGGCCGGGATCAACGTCGTCCGCGAGGGCAGCCAGCTCCACGTCATGGCGCTGACGGACAAGGACGTCGACCACCTGGCCGGCGACCGCGAGATCGAGGTCGGCGACACGGTCGACTTCTACAACGAGCTGAAGCCCGTGAAGGGCGGCCTGTTCGACAAGACGAAGACCGGCGGCCACCACGGCAACCGGTGGGCGGCGATCAAGCTCGCGGAGCCGATGCCGAACCCGGTCATGGAGGAGCCGATCCGCCGCGTGCTCGGGCTGACGCAGAAGCGGTTCGAGGACGTGATCGCCGGCCGCGAGCCGCTGAACCCGCAGACCGGGGCGACCGGCCCGCGGGCGATCGCCGAGGCCCTGAAGACGATGAACGTCGACCGGGAGATCGCGATCGCCCGGGCGAAGATCCAGAACGGCACGAAGGCCGAGCGGGACATGGCCGTGCGGAAGCTCGGCTACCTCAAGAGCGCGAAGAAGACGGGCGTCCTGCCGGGCGACTGGGTGCTGAACCGCGCCCCGGTCCTGCCGCCGCAGTTCCGCCCCGTGAACGTGATGGGCGGGAAGAACGTACCGCTCGTCGCGGACGCGAACTTCCTCTACAAGGAGCTGTTCGAGGCGAACAAGAACCTCCGCGACATGAGCGAGCAGGTGGGCGACGACGTCGGCGACGAGCGGCTGGCGGTGTACCACGCGTTCAAGGCGGTCACGGGCCTCGGCGAGCCGATCACGCAGAAGAGCCAGGAGAAACAGGTCAAGGGAATCCTAAAATCGGTTTTTGGATCTTCGCCGAAGTTCGGCACCGTGCAGCGGAAGCTGATCGGCTCCACGGTCGACAACGTCGGCCGGGGCGTCGTCGTCCCGAACCCGGACCTCGACATGGACAGCGTCGGGCTCCCGGAGGACCGGGCGTTCGACGTCTACAGCCGGTTCGTCGTCCGCCGCCTCCGCCGCTCGGGCATGCCGATGGCCCAGGCCCTGCGGCACGTCAAGGACAAGAGCCCGCTGGCCCGGAAAGTGCTGGTCGAGGAGATGGACCACCGGCCGGTGGTCGTCAACCGCGCCCCGGTGCTCCACCGGTTCGGCATCATGGCGTTCCGCCCCAAGCTCGTGAAGGGCTCGGTGCTGCACGTCCCGCCGCTGATCGTGAAGGGCTTCGGCATGGACTTCGACGGCGACGCGGTGCAGTACCACGTCCCGACGAGCGAGGACGCCCGGGCCGAGGCCCTCGACCGGATGCTGCCCAGCCGGCAGCTGCTGAGCCCCGGCGACTTCAAAAGCCCCGTGCACGTCCCGGGGCAGGAGTACGTCGGCGGGCTGTACAAGGCGACGAGCGGCCGCAGCAAGCGGCCGGTCCGCTACTTCCGCAGCGCCAAGGACGTCCGCCACGCCTGGGAGCACGGTGAGGTCGCGATCGACGACGTCATCAAGGTCCTGGGCGACGCGGTCGCGGCGAAGCGGTAGCGTCAAGGAGGACGCGCACCATGGAACTGATCGCTCGACCACTGAAGTTCGGCGGGCCGAAGCTGCGGCGGGTCGCCCAGGCCGCCCGGGACCGCAGCGGGCGGCTGGCGGTGAACACCCCGATGCTCCACCTGATCGAGGCGTGCTACGCCGGCGGCCCCGACGACGTGCGGCTGGGCGTGGAGCACTACCACGACCCGCTGCTCGACGGGCTGTACGCCGACCCCGTGGCCGTCGCGGTGACCGCCGACCGCTCGCTCGTCGGGCCGGGTCACCCGGACGACCAGTACCGAGGCATCCCGCCGGAGCGGGCCGCCTGTATCCTGTTCTCCTGACCGCCGCAGCGCACGGGGCTGGCGGCGGACCCGGTAGTTGTTACACTAACGGGTGAGCACGCAAGGAAGCACTCAACACGCAAGGACGCGACCTATGTCGAAGCACCTCGTCAACCCCCAGCTCCTCGGAATGGCGTACCAGAGCGTCGCCGGGTCGCTGGCCAAGCACGCCGCCGCACCGCAGCCCGTCGCGCGGTCGTTCAACCTGATGGACCCGAACGGGTACGACAAGGCAGCCTTCGTGCCGGCCGGCGACCCGAGCATGGACCCCGCGGCGGCGGCCGGCGGCGGCGCTCCCCCGCCCCCGGGTGGCGACCCTGCGGCCGGCGGCGGCGGTGCTCCCCCGGCCCCACCGGCGGCCCCGCCGGTCGACCCGAACATGATCGCCCAGCAGGTGCTGTCGATGATCCAGTCGCAGGGCGGCGGGATGGGCGGCGGCGGGGGCATGGGCGGCGTCGAGCCGATCAAGCCGAAGATCGACGTCAACGTCGAGATGCTCCAGATCAAGAAGATGCTCGCCAAGATCTGCGACACGCTCGGCATCGTCATCCCCGCGAGCGACATGGCCGTCACCAGCCAGGACCTGACCCAGATGGCCCAGCAGCAGGGCCAGGCGGGCGGGGCCGGCGGCGGTGCCCCGCAGCAGAGCGCGATCGCCCCGATCTCCCCGATGCAGCCGGCCGCGCCGGGCATGGGCGGGGGCGGCGACGCCGGCGGCGGCATGGGCGGCGGGCCGAAGATGGCCAGCGCCAAGCAGGCCGCGGTCAACAACGGCCGCGGGTTCAGCACCGAGGGCCTCGGCAACCTGACCAACAAGGCGGCCGCGATCGCTCAGCTCCGCAGCCGCCGCCGGGCGGGGTAAGCAGCGACCATGTTCGTCGAGATCCTGTCCAAGTTCGGGGGCGAGCCGATCCGCATCGAGGCGGCCCAGCTCGTCGTGCGTAACGACTCCGGCACGCCCGTGATGGTGGCGGGGGAGTACGGCCCGAACAGCACGATCCGCGTCTCGCACGGCGCGGACGAAGACTTCAACCAGTCGCTCAGGGCCTTCGGCTACGGTCAGGAGACCGTGGTCATGGAGACCGTGAGCACCAGCAACACGCCGATCCCGGCCGGTGCCCGCCGCGTTGGCGGCCCGTTTGGTCGGTGACACCCCGTTCTCCGAAGGAGACACCCCGATGGCAGCGAACGAAAGCTCGAACAAGGCCTACTACGGCAGCGGCCAGAAGTCCGTCATCAACAACAAGAACCCCCTGTACCGCACGGGCAACGTCAACGACCCGCTCCAGGCCAACGCCTCCCCCGTCCACGTCGCCGGCGACACCTCGACCGACCAGTATTACAAGAACGGCGGCTCGAAGATGCAGCGGCGGGCGGCCGAGCCCGCGAAGTTCATCCCGGTCGACCCCCGCGCCGACTCCAAGGCCCGCCCGGCCGCCGGTGCCGCGTACACGACGCCGCTGGAGGGCGACCTCCGCCGGCCGCTGCTGGTGAAGGAGGGCCACCCCGCCGCGATCCGCGCCGCCGTCGCCCGCATCGTCGAGCTGCTGCTCGGCGGCACGAGCCCGGTAATCGTCCACGTCGCCGACGTCGGCTTCGAGCCGGACATCCGCACGGGCCTCGACATCCGCGTCGCCCGCGAGGAGATCTCCCGCGACCAGTACCGCGACGTCCAGTTCTCCCTGGCCCCGAAGACCGGCACCGAGCTGGCCGACCAGACGTTCGGCGCGATCGACCCGGCGAGCCTGCCCGAGGTCAAGGTCGGCGAGGACCCCGAGGACGCGATCCCCGACGACATCGAGGCGTTCGTCAAGGGCAACACCGACGCGGACGACGTCGCCCCGGCCGCCCCCGAGGCGAGCCGCGTCCAGACGATCTCCGCCCCGGCCGCCCCGGCCGAGGACAACGACGACACGGACGACGACGTGACCAACACGCAGGGCTCGGACGGCCCGCAGGGTCCGGCCGGCGTCGCCGACGAGGCCCCGGTCGGCAACGTCCCCCGTCCCGAGGCCGTCAAGGCGGCCCCCGAGGCGAGCAACGAGGAGCCGGCGATCTCCACGACCGCCCCGGCGGCCGCCGACACCGACGACGAGGCCGAGACGGCCGACGAGCCGGCGGCCACGGGCGACGCCGCCCCCGCCGCCGCCGCCGACGCACCGGCGACCGGCAAGAAGGGCCGCAACCGCCGCTGATCCTGACAGTCCGCACGCGACGACGACGCACCCCGCGGACCGGCCTCGGCTGGCTACCACGGGGTGCGTCGTGTTAAGATCCAAAAACCGGTTTTGAGAAGCCACGGACGGCGACACACAAGGCACGGAGGCCTGTGCAAACGACGGTCGGCCAACTCCTCGTCAACGAGCACCTGCCCGAGGACCTGCGGAACCACGACCGCGTCCTCGACAAGAAGGGCATCAACGCGCTCCTCCGCGACGTCGCCCAGCGGCACCCCGAGAAGTACCGCGAGATCTCCCACGCCCTCTCGACGATCGGCTGGCGGGCCGCCCAGGAGACGGGCGGCTACAGCTTCGGCATGCAGCACCTCCGCCCGGCGAAGGCCGCCCTGGCCCTGCGGGCGAAGCTCCGCGAGCAGATGCGGCAGGTGCTCGACGACGACAACCTCGACGACAAGACCCGCGAGGACCGCATCACCCGGCTGGCCGGCGCGCTCCAGAAGCAGCAGCAGGAGGATGTGTTCAACGAGAGCCTGGCCGAGAAGAACCCGCTCGCCTACCAAGTGCTCTCCGGCTCCCGCGGCAACAAGATGAACCTCGCGAGCCTGCGGGGCTCGGACATGCTGTACGCCGACCACCGGGACAACGTGATCCCGGTGCCGGTCCTGTCGAGCTACAGCGAGGGGCTGAAGCCGTGGGAGTATTGGGCCGGGACGTACGGTGCCCGCAAGGGTGTCATGGACGTGAAGTTCGCGACGCAGGACGCCGGCTTCCTGTCCAAGCAGCTGAACCAGGTCACGCACCGGCTCGTGGTCGAGGCCCTCGACCGCGACGGCGACGGCGAGCCGGACGCCCCGCCCCGCGGGCTCCCGGTCGACACGGACGACATGGACAACGAGGGCTCGCTCCTCGCCCACGACGTCGGCCCGTACAAGCGGAACACGGTGCTGACCCCGAAGATCCTGTCGCACCTCCGGCAGATCGGGCAGAAGCGCATCCTCGTGCGGAGCCCGGCCGTGGGCGGCACCCCGAACGGCGGCGTGTACGCCCGCGACGTCGGCGTCCGCGAGCACGGCACGCTCCCCGGCCGGGGCGAGATGCCCGGCCTCGCCGCCGTGCAGGCGCTGTCCGAGCCGCTGACGCAGGCCCAGATCTCCTCCAAGCACACGGGCGGCGTCGCCGGCGAGGGCAAGGCGATCTCCGGCTTCGAGTACGTCAACCAGCTCGTGCAGGTGCCGAAGAAGATGAAGGGCGGGGCGGCCCACTCCGACGAGGACGGCGTCGTCGGGCGGATCATCCCCGCCCCGGCCGGCGGCAACTACGTCTACGTGAACGGCAAGGAGCACTACGTCCCCGAGGGCGTCGAGCTGAAGGTCAAGCCGGGCGACCAGGTCGAGGCGGGCGACGTGCTGACCGCCGGCCTGCCGAACCCGTCCAAGATCGTCGAGCACAAGGGCATCGGCGAGGGCCGGCGGTACTTCGTCAAGGCGTTCCGGGAGGCGATGGGCGGGGCGAACATGACCGCCAACCGCCGGAACATCGAGCTGCTGTCGCGGGGGCTCATCAACCACGTCCGGCTGACGGACGAGGTGGGCGAGCACGCGCCGGACGACCTCGTGCCCTACCACCTGGTCGAGAGCCGGTACCAGCCCCGCGACGACGCCGCCGAGGTCGAGCCGACGCTGGCCGGCAACCAGTACCTCGAACAGCCCGTGCTGCACTACACGGTCGGCACCCGCGTCCGCCCGAGCGTGATGCGGGACCTGCAGGAGTTCGGCGTGAAGAAGGTCCGCGTCCACCGCGACCCGCCGCCGTTCAAGGCCGAGATGGTCCGCGGCATGACCAGCCTGGCGAACGACCCGGACTGGATGACACGGATGTACGGCTCGGGGCTCAAGGGCGGGCTGCTGAAGGCGGTCCACCGGGGCGGCACGAGCGACGAGGCGGGCACGAGCTTCGTCCCGAGCCTGGCCAAGGCCGTCGACTTCGGCCGCACGCCCGGCGGCATCGTCCGCAAGCCGTCGCCCGGGTGGGCACCCGAGCCGCCCGCCGCGATCAAGGTCGGCAGCTCCCCCGGCGTCCCGGGCGGACCGGCCGCCGGCGACGCCCCCGGCGCGCCGGGCGGGATCGGCTCGCCCCCGGGCGGGCTCGCCCCGCCGAAGCTCGCGCCGGCACCCGCCGCTCCGAAGCCCGCAGCGCCGGCCCCGCCGCCGGCGGCGACGCCCGCCCCCGCGCCGGCACCGGTGAAGCAGTACATGCCCGACACGGCCGCCCCGGAGCCACAGGCCCCGCTGTGGTTCGGCGGGTACCAGCCGCAGCGCGGGTTCAACCAGCAGGCGGCGACCGCCCTGATGCCGTACGCCCAACACCTGGGGCCGCTCGCCCCGCTGGCGGTCATGGCCGGCGTCGACTTCAAGGCCCTCGGCACGCTGACCGGGCAGAAGGACTGGACGCACGGCACCGACTACACGCAGGGCCTTAGGACGCCGCAGACGCCCGCACCCGCCCTCCCGGCCCCTCCGACGCCCCCGGCGGCTCCTGCGACGCCCCAGGCCCCTCCGGCGGCCCCTGCGGTCCCGCCCCAGCAGCCGCCGGCACCCGTCCAGCCGCCGCCGGCCGCCCAACAACCGGGCTCAGCCGCTCCGAAGCCGCCTCTGCAGTTCAAGAGCGAGGCCGAGTTCTTCGCCCACCCGCCGGTGCAGACCGCGCTGCAGGGCTTCCGGGGCAAGCTGTTCAGCCAGGTGACGCCGCAGGGCTTCCACTGGGCAGGCGAGATCGCCGGCATGCCGCAGATGCAGCAGGCGGTGAAGTGGGAGCTGGAGCAGTACGTGCACCACCAGGACCCGGCCCGCCTGCAGGCCGGGCTCGACGCCGTGTACCAAGTCGTGATGAAGGCGAGGCAGCCATAATGCGATCCACGTTCGCCCCTCTCCTCGAACCGTTGCTCAAGGCCGCCGAGGGCGTGCCCGGCAGCACCGGCGCGGCTACGGTCCCGGGCGGCGGCGGTGCCCCCAAGCCGATCGGCCTGAACTTCGGCGGCGGCGGTGCCGGCGGCGGCGGCACGAACCCGTACCTCAAGCCCGCGACCCAGCCCACGACCGTGCCGCCCGGCACGCTCGCCCCGGCCCCGAACCGGCCGGCGGCGGCGGCACCCGCCGCCCCCGCGCCCGCGCAGCCCGTGCAGCCCAACGCCAACGGCGGCGGCTTCCACCTGCCCGGACCCGGCGGCGGCCAGCCGCAACCGCAACAGCAGCAGCAGCCCGCGCCGGCACCGCCCCCGGCCGGCGGCAACCCGTTCCTGTCGAACCCGTACCTCCAGGGTCCGCCCAAGCTCGACCCGAGCGCGTACGACCAGCAGACGCTGGCCAACGCCGGCACGAGCTGGGCCGGCGGCACCCCGCCGCCCGAGGTCGCGGCCCGTTGGGATTCGGTGCGGAACCCGCCGTGGCGGCCGAGCGTGCGGTCGCAGATGAGCCGCGACCGGTGGCCCAACGTCCCGTTCGTGGGGCTGCAGGACCCGACGAACACCGGGCAGGGCGTCCCCGGCGGCGCGATGGCGATGCAGAACAACCTGTTCGCCGGCACGCTCGCCAACGACTTCGCCCTCCGCCCGACCGCGTGGGGCGCGGGCCAGGGCGCGAGGCTGCTCACCGGCTCGACCCCGGCGTGGCTCGGCGGCACGAGCCGGTTCCTCGGCGGGGCCAGCCACCTCGGCAACGCGGCCGCCCCGCTGATGCTGAACTACGACGTGACCGAGGACGGCAGCGGGAACATGAACCAGGCGGTCATGTCGCCGGCCATGCTCCGCATGCTCGCGACCGGGAAGTACGCCCCCACCGCTGCCCCCGGCGCGACGGCGCTCGGCCGGGCCGGTGCCGCCGGCGGTCGCGTCCTGCCGTACGCCTACTGGGCGGCCGAGCTGGGCAAGGAGGGGTACGGCAGCTACGCCCGGGGCAAGGAGCTGGACCCGAACGCGAACTGGCTCGTGGCGACCGGGAAGGGCAACGCCGACCGGTACATGCAGCTGACGCGGGCGAACGACCGGGCCGCCCACGGCAGCTGGGCCGACGTCATGGCCCAGGCGGGCGAGAACATGGACCACCCGGTCCAGATGCTCGAACACGCCCCCGAGGTCGTCTACCGGGGCGGGCAGGCGATCAACGCCGGTGCCGGGGCCTGGTCGTCCGCCCGCGACGTGAACGCCGGCTCGGGCCGACTGGACACGGCGCTGGAGGCCGCCAACGCCGCGCGGCAGCAGTCCGGGGCGACGCCGTACGAGCGGCGGATCGGCAGCACCCAGGTCGACTTCACCGACCGGACCTCGAACGCCTGGCAGCTCGGGTTCCTGCCCGACGACAAGCGGGTCCGGCCGAAGCACCTGGGCACGGGCGAGGTGTACGAGGACGAGCGGCTCTTGCCCCAGCGGTGGCAGGTTGCCCGCCGGCTCGACGCGGCCCGGCCGTTCATCCACCCGAACCTCCCGGAGCCGTACGCCCACGCCCTGACCGCCGTGTTCGACCCGAACCACCCGGAGTACAACGACGACGGGGCGATGATCCTCCGCGAGCGGCTGGCCGCCAGCCCGCCCAAGGACGCCGCCGGCGTGCAGCAGGCGGTCGACGCGGTGTTCGGCCCGAACAACGGCCCCGCCCAGCAGACCGCTGCCCTGCGGCAGTCGGCGGCCGAGGCCGCGCGGGCGCACCAGCGGGCCGTCGACGAAGCGCCGCGGACCGGCGGCGGGTCGCGGACAAGTTGTTTCAGCGGCCTGCCGCAGGGCATGGTCGACACCCGCCGGTGCCACGCGATGACGCGGAGCATCGGCCAACTGCAGCTGAGCGGGATGGACCCCTACCGGGAGGGGGCGCGGGAGGACTGGCTGCAGCGGAACGCGCCGGCCGTCCAGCAGGCCCGCGACGCTTCGCGGTACACGCACCAGGCGATCGACGAGGACGCCCCGGTCCCCCAGCCGACGTACCGGCACTACGGGCCGGACCTGGTGACCGGCCGGATGCAAGGCAGCGGCCGCGACCCGGCGACGCTCTCCCCCGAGGATCTGGCGATCCTCCGGCGGTGGATCAACGGCCAGAGCGCCGCCCCGGACCAGCCGAAGTGACACCGCAGGTTTGTCCCCCGTAGGGGGCAACGGTTATAGTTGAGGCTCGGGCTACACGGACCGGTTTTCCACGGATGGAACAAATGACGCACACGAAGCAAGCACCGACCGCGTCGCGTCGGGGTATCCGCAAGGCCGCCTCCGACCTGGGCGGGACGTACTGGGCGGCCCCCGGCTACACCCACCGCGAGCTGCGGGCGATGTGCCTGCGCTTCGACCGCACGAAGCAGGCCGACATCGGCGGCGAGCAGGAGACCGGCTTCGAGCAGGCGTTCTCCTCGCTGGCCTACGCCTACATGAAGGACAAGGCCCCGCGGCTCCTCGACTACGTCGTCGGGTTCCAGCTCGTCGACCGCAACGAGGACAACACCAAGGCCGTCGCGGTGTTCGGCTTCAAGGTCGGCAAGCAGTGGCTGTACGCCCCGGTGTTCTTCCTGAACGGGGACCTCAAGGGCCACGAGCTGCTGTACATCAAGAACCAGGACGCCTTCGTCCCGATGAAGGAGAACTGGGTCAACTACATCATGTCCCGCAAGCCGCACGTCCTGGGCGAGGGGAGCCCGAAGGACGTGTTCCAGCTCGGCGGGCTCACGCCGAACATCGAGCGGCTCGCGTGGCCGCCGGCCCACAGCAAGTACGGCAGCGACGGCGGGCTCGGGTTCGACTGCGACGAGTGGGCGCGCGGGTTCCTCCCGCCGCTGGCCGCCGCCGCGACGAAGTCCGCCCGGTTCATCTGGCGCGACCGCCAGCCCGGCGAGAAGGTCGACCTGACCAAGCTCGCGTCGGCCGGGCTCCTGCCCGCGTTCGTCGGCAACCAGGACCTGGAGACGCTGCTCGGCGAGAGCCTGCAGCTGACGAAGATCGCGTTCGACTGGTCCCGGCAATTCCCCGGCATCAAGCTCGCCCTCGACCGGTTCTACGGGCCGGACCTGTTCGAGCGCGTCGCCACCCGGATCAAGGAGGCCGCCGACCGGTCCGACCTGAACATCCTCCCGGCCGACCGCGTGAAGCGCGCGGCCGCCGCCGCGATGCCCGGCATCTCGATCATGCCCGAGGCCCCGCGCGTCAAGCAGGCGTCGGGCGACGAGAAGGTCAAGATCGTCACCCGCGACGACGTGGCGAAGGCCAACGTCCAGGAGCTGAACGAGGACGAGAAGGGCAAGGCCCTGCAGGACGGCTACCTGGTCCGCGACCACCGCGAGCCCGAGGAGGTCACGAAGGTCTACGCGACCCAGATGCGACAGGAGCTGACGAACCCGCACGAGAGCGGGATCTACGAGGTCCTGGAGCGGCCGGGCAACTTCGAGCAGATGATCGTCCTGACCAACCCGTACACGAACGCGGGCAAGCAGGGCTTCTGCACCGTCATCCGCAAGGGCGACGGCGAGAAGAGCTGGATCAACGCCCACCGGTCCACGATCTTCGCCAAGAAGATCGAGATGGACGAGGACTACAAGAAGTGGTTCAAGGGGCTGGCCGATAAGCAGTCGCTGGAGAAGGGCGGCGTGTACGTCGCGCTGAACCACAGCGGCCAGGGCACGACCCCGTTCACGGTCCGCGAGGCGTACGACGACGGCCGGTACAAGGTCGACTTCCGCGAATACTTCGACAAGCCCCGCGCCGGCAACCTGCCCCGCACCGCGCTCGACGGCCCCGGCGAGCCCGGCGGCGAGTACATCAGCGGGTACGGCGCGCTGCTGGTCGTGAACAAGCGGAAGGACTGCAAGCTGCGGGCGGTCAACGGGGAGCTGCACGTCCCCGAGGCCGACTTCAAGTTCCTCCGGCTCAAGAGCCCGCCGAAGCCCAAGAAGGACGAGGACTCGATCCTGTCGTGCTGCCCGTCCGTCTCGTGCGACGAGAGCGGCAGCGAGCCGAAGCCGATCACGCCGGGCGACCTGAAGGACCTCCAGCTGCTCTTCACCGAGAAGACCGCGCGGGTCAAGCTGCTCGGCGACGCCCACGAGGTGTCGATCACGACGGAGAAGACCGGCAGCGCCCGGCTCCCGTACGGCCAGGCCCTCTTCCACCTGATCCGCGTCCACGGGTGCAGCGAGGCCGGGGCGACCGAGATGCTCAAGGCCGCCCAGGCCAAGGGCCGCGTCCGCGCCCCGGTCGTCTACCGCCTGAAGTACGCCAACGGCTACCCGGGCATGGAGGGGCCGAACGCCCCGGCGATCCCGCAGCCCATGTACGGCAGCGAGGCGATCGGCTACAACAACGTCAACGCGATCTACCCGCAGGAGGAGGAGATCCCGGTGCCGGGGATGTCCTCGCACCGGACGGACCCGCGGATCTACGACCCGTTCCTTCGGATCACCCCCGACCAGCAGGCGATGGGCATGGCCCAGCAGGCCGGTCAGGAGGGCCAGAAGGAGGTCTTCGACACCGCGATGATCTCCGGGATGCTCAAGGCCGTCCGGCAGGACACGCTGGTCGACCGCTACCTCGGCGACCTGATGAAGGCCGTCGACAAGCTCGGCCGCCTCCTGTTCATGTTCTACTGGCACCAGGAGGAGTTCAGCGAGCGGTACGGCAAGAGCGACCTCCCCGAGCTGGAGGACTCGCTCCGCAACGCGTTCGAGACGCTGGGCGACGTCGTGCTGTTCCTGAAGGAGAAGACGATCGAGCCGGGGCTGGACGACATCCAGGACCCGACGATCGAGGACGCGGCCCGTAACTGATCCCCCGCAGCATCGCGTGGCAAGGACGCCGCGACCCCTGACAGCAACGGAGTGCTCCGATGACGCCCTACAGCAAAGAGTTCACGATCACCACGACCGGCGCGAACGAGGTCGTGGCCCTCGACTTCCCGGGGCGGTGCCGCATCCGGTCGATCCAGGCGCTGAACCTGGGCGGCGGGTCGCACACGATCGACTTCTACTCCCGGGCCTTCGCCGGGCCGGTCATCGCGATCGGCAAGGTCCGCAGCGGCTCGGGCGGCAAGGCCGAGGTCGTGCTGGAGGACTTCCTGCCCGTCCGCCCCAGCGACGCCGTCACGATCGCCGGCAGCCACGCCGACTACAACGGCACCCGCCGCGTCACGAAGGTCGTCCAGTCGCCGACCGCCGGGGTGTACGCCCAGGTGCCGGCCCTGGTCCTGACGCTCGACGTCGCCTACTCGGTCGACGCCGAGGGCGGCACCGCCCAGACGGTCGTCCCCGCCGCCGAGGAGCCGCTGTTCAAGGTCGCCGGGCTGACCGGTGCCGGCATCCAGACGACGGCCGCCGAGTTCGAGTACAAGAACCAGGACCCCGAGCCCAAGCGGAACATCGGGACCCCCCGCAAGATCTACGCCCGCGTGCTCGCCGCCGGCACCTACCGGATCGTCATCCGGTCGGCCGAGGGCATCGGCATGGGCGGCTGATCCCAAAACCGGTTTTTGAAACTGCTCCTCCTGGTCACGGACGACCGACATGGCTCAGCAGATCGACTTCGAGAAGTTCAACCCGTTCCGCCGCCCCGACTGGCGGATGGACCGTGTGCTGCAGATGGTCGACCGCATGCCCAACCCGGGCCGGTCGACCAAGCGGGACGACGACTACGTCAAGGGCCTGCGGAACTTCATGCTCCGGTACCGGGCGTACGACGACGCCGCCCGCAACCAGCTCGGGTACGAGAACCCGGGGTTGTTCTGGGCCTACCAGATCCACGACCGGCGGGAGGACGACGGCAAGCGCAAGGCGATCATGGTCGAGGCCCGCATCCTCGCCGGGCAGACGGACGAGCAGATCGCCGACGAGCTGGGGACCGTGCCGGGCGTCGTGCACTGGTACGAGAAGGTCTTCTTCAACGTCCGCGACCGGCTGAAGAACCACGACTGGGTCATCGACCACGTCCTGATGCCGGCGTGGGAGGCCGAGCACCTGGACGAGGAGGAGGACGAGGTCAACCCGGCCCACGTCGCGTTCAAGCAGGTGAGCCGGCCGTACTTCGACTGCACGACGAAGTTCTTCGCCTACTTCGGCGGCGTCTTCTGCCTGGACTACGTGCTCAGCGGGTTCCGCCGGGGCAACCAGGTGATGGAGCGGGAGGGCGTCGGCGAGTGGATGGACAACAACTACATCGACCGGCTGCGGCACCGCTCGAACATGGCGATGCACACGTTCGAGCCGAACCGCTACCAGATCATGCAGCTGTTCGAGCTGAACAACCAGATCATCCAGATCGAGCGGAACAAGGACGCGGCCCTGCAGGCGAAGGACAACTTCCACAAGGCCGTGCAGGCGATGCTCACGAGCATGGACTGGGCGGTCGGCGACGAGGGCAACAAGCTCGTCGAGGGCACGCTGGTCCAGAAGTACGACGAGTCCGCCGTCGAGCTGCGCGACGACGAGGTGCTCCTGCTGTCGGCGGGGCGGAAACCTGATAAGATCGAAGGGATCGAGACATTCAAGCTGCCGCCCCCGCGGCCGCGTGGCAACGCTGGTCAGGAGGACCAACAGCATGCGAACGCTCAGCAAGGAAGCTGAACAGGCCATCATCTCTGCGGCCAAGGAGGCCGTCGACCTGGTCGACGGCGGGGGCATGTCCCCCAACGCCGCCGTGGAGAAGATCGCGCGCCGCGAGAAGCTGGGGTCGCACAAGATCCGGTTCCTCGCCCACGCGTACAACACCGGCCGCCAGACCGCCCAGCGGGAGGGGGCCGACACCGCGCTCGCGAAGTTCGCCGACTTCCCGATCGTCGACCCCGAGCACGTCATCGGGCAGATCTTCCCCGAGACGAAGGAGGCCGTGCTCAAGCAGGCGTCCGACCTCGGCGTCTCCCTCGACTACCGGCAGCCGCCGCAGTGGACGAGCCTCCGCGCCCACCAGCAGGAGCAGGGCCGGCTGAAGGCCGCCCGCGAGAAGCACGCGGCCGAGAACCCGCCCGCCCCCAAGCCGACCCGCACCGGCGTCGAGTACGTGTACAACACGCACCTGTCGCTCAAGCGGGCCGCCGAGGAGGCGCGGACCAAGGCCGGGCAGGCGAACGACCGCCTGATCTCGGCGATGGGCCGGCTGGCCGACTACTTCCGCCAGAGCCCGCAGAGCCGCGAGAAGTTCGCCGCCGCCGAGTTCGCGGCCGTCACCTACCACGGCAACGCCGGCCGGCAGCTGATGGACTTCGTCTACGGCCGGAACAAGATGAAGGAGGCCCGCGCCGGCGACCGCATGCCGCTCGTGCACGCCGACCCGACCCGCGCGCCGTACAACCTGATCCAGGAGTGCCTGGACCTCGCCCAGACCGTCAACACCAAGCGGGCGGCCGAGAAGGCGGCCAACGACGCGCTGGAGGCCCATGCGATCGGCGAGCTGGCCCCGTACGTCGCGTCCCCGAAGATCCTGAAGCGGGCGACGGACAGCCTGATCCCCGAGAAGGACATCGCCTACTTCGACGCCGACGACGTGCGGGCGTTCCTCCCGCACCGCCTCCGCGCCAAGGAGGCCGCCGCCCCGGAGAAGCAGGCCGCCGCCCCCGAGGAGGAGTGGTCGCTGCTCGCCGGCGTGGACAAGCAGGCCGCCAACTCGCTCGACTGGGCGAAGGGAACGGCGGTCGGCATGGGCACCCGGGGGCTCCTGGAGAAGGCGTTCGGGGACCAGGACCCAGCCCCCAAGATCAACAGCACCTACCTCGAACTCGAAGACCCGGCGCACGACGCCCAGCTTCGGCAGATCAAGAGCCAGGCCCTCCTGACGGACCTGATGAACGACGACGTGATCGGCGGGTACGACCCCGACGACGTGGCCAAGGCGTACAACGAGATCTCGCAGATGGCCCCCCGCACGGCTACGCAGCCGATCGCCGTGCGGAGCCTCCTGCGTCACCACCTGCAGTCGAACCTGGAGCCGCACGAGGCCCAGCAGATGACGTCGATCGAGTCGGGCATCATGGGCACGAACGCCCCGACGCCCGAGTCGCTGCAGCCGATCCCGAAGACCAACGTGCCCAAGGCCAAGCCGCCGGTGAAGGCGGCCGAGGACCCCTACAGGATCATCCCCGATGACGCCGAACTCTCCATCCTGTGACCTGACCGCCGTGACCGTGAAGCAGGCGGCCGCCGCCCTGGCGTGCCGCGCGCTGGCGGTCCGCGGCGGCAGCCCGACCGTCGAGAAGGTCGCGTTCGAGAAGGCCGCGGAGGGCTTCCTCGGCGCGCTGGCCGGCAAGTACGCCCCCGGCGCGCTAAAGACGGTCTCGGACGGGGTGACCGGGGCGGCCAACAAGGTCGGCCTCGGCGGAGCCCTGGCGTCGACCAAGGGCATCTGGGACAGCCTCGGCTCGACCGCGCAGTCCGGCATCCAGGGCGGCCTGCTCGGCGGCCTGGGCGGGGCGGCGCTGGGCGGGCTGACCGAGGACGAGGAGGGCGAGAGCCACCCGTGGTCCGGTGCCCTGCGGGGCGCGCTGGTCGGCGGGGCCATGGGTGCCGGCGGCCAGGCGGCCTACAACCACTTCAGCCGCGTCGGCGAGCCCGCCACGCTCAAGATCCCCGGCAAGCCCAAGGGCAGCCCGCTGGACGCCGTCCCCCGCGGTGCCGGCGGCAAGCCCGGCGAGAAGCCCGGCGTGCTCAGCCCCGAGACGTGGCGGTCGAACTACCGCCGGTCGGGCGTGTCGGTGCCCGAGGGCAACCCGGACAACGCCGCCCTCGCGGAGCTGACGCGGAAGAAGACCGAGTTCCAGGCGGCGAACCCGGGCCAGGACTTCGAGGTCCCCGGCGGCCTGGGGCTCGTGCCGGAGCAGTCGGCGCTCCGCGACCGCAACGGGCTGCTGAACCGGGCGATCGAGGCCGGCGGCAACGCCTACGACGCCCCACACAGCACGCTCCCCTACGCCGCCGCCGGCGTCGCCCCCGGCCTCGCGTACGAGGGGCAGATCCTCGCCCGCCGCGCCCACGCCGCCCGGGGCTCGGCCGCCCTGCAGGGCGTGTTCGACGCCGCCAAGGGCGACCCGCTCAAGACGGTCGGGCTGACGCCCGCCCAGGCCCAGGCGATGCACGGGGCCAGCCCGGCCACCCGCCAGGCGCTGCAGGCGGCGATGGCGAACAACGGGGCCGTGTCCCCCGCCCTGCTGGCCCGGGTGCCCGAGGGCGAGCGGGGCCTCCTCCGGGGCGTCGTCGACCGCAACGGCTCCCGCGCCCTCGCCCCGGCCGCGAGCAAGGTCCAAGGCGCGCGGGTGGCGGCCGGCAACGCCGTGACCGGCACGCAGAACGCGGCGACCTGGGTGGCGAACAAGGTGTGGCGGAACTCGGCCAACCCGATGCACGCCCCGCACGCCGTGCCCCCGCAGCAGCCGATGCGGCCGCTGACGGCCGCCCCGCGGATGTCGATGCCCAGCGGGTACACGCCACTGGCGGCGACGGCCAAGCCGCAGTACGGCGGGCTGACCGGCAACAACCTGCCCGGGGCGGTCGCGGCGAGCCGCGCCGGCCTGCGGGCGGACGCGCGGAAGAGCATCACCGGCAGCAAGGGCGGCCGGGCGTTGGCGTGGGGCGGTCCGCTGCTGATCGCCGCCCAGCAGTACGCCCAGAACAACAGCGGCCTGAACCCCGACGAGGCAGCCCGCCTCCAGCAGATCGACGGTCTGCTGGGCAACTGAGGAGCATCCCGCCATGGCAATGACGAAGATCATCGACCCGCGTGGCTGGGACTTCGACCGTCCCGTCGCGATGATGGTGAAGGTGTCGAGCCGGGGCCTGATCGGCTCCGACCGCCGCGACTTCATCAAGGTCGCCGGCCACCAGTTCCTCGACGCGATCGACGGGCTGAAGGTCGCGAAGGATGAGGTGCCGATCCACCTCGTCGCCCTCGGCGCGTCCGAGTATTACGGCCCGAACCGCAACGGCGACGGGTTCAAGGCCGCCACCTGCAAGGAGCACCACAAGACGTTCGAGAAGTACGCCAAGTGGTTCCGCAACCACAAGAACAAGCTGTCGAACAACGACCCGTTCTACGGGTACGTGAAGCAGTCGGCGTACAACGACGCGATGCACCGGGTCGAGCTGCTCGCGATGCTCAACGCCTCGAAGGAGGCGGCCGAGCGGAACGGCGGGTTCGTCGCCGACAAGGAGCTGGAGAAGCTCGCCAAGGACGAGGACATCCCCGTCTCGATGGCGTGCCGCGTCCCGTTCGACATCTGCAGCGGGTGCCAGAAGCAGGCCCGCACCCGGAACGAATACTGCACGAAGGGGACGTGCAAGTACGGCGGGTGCAAGGACAACCTCACGAAGATCGCCGAGGACGGGCACATCCTCCACGTCGACAACCCGAACCCGGTCTGGTTCGACATCAGCAACGTCTACCGCCCGGCCGACCGGATCGCGTACGGTGCCCGCGCCGACTGGCTGGCCAAGGCCGCGAGCCACCAGTTCACGCCCGGGGCCGAGATGGCCGAGATGCTCGGCGTCACCGCCCCGCTGGGCGTGTGCATCGGGCAGAACGACGCCGCCTACTGGGGCGAGCACGTCGCCGGCCAGATCAAGCTGGCCCAGGCCCTCGCCGCGATCGAGCACGCCCCGCTCGCCGGCACCGGGCTCGACCCCCGGTGGTGCGACGGCCGCGTCATGGGCAGCCTGAGCGACGCCCAGCTCGCGCTGATCGGCCCCGCCGGCAGCGAGAAGGCGGCCGCCGCCCTCGCCGCCCTGGCCGACCACAAGATCATCCTGCCGCTGGCGGACTTCGCCCGGTGGCGGGGGAAGGCCGCCGCCGCCGACGCGGCCGCGGAGCTGCTGACGGGCGTCTTCGGCCGGCTGGCCGAGTCGGACGACCTGGGCGAGCGGCTGACCCACAACCTGTTCGAGGTCGGACACGCGAAGACGGCCTCCGTCGCAGTGCGGGGGCTGGCGAGCAACCTGGTGCCGGCGTTCTCCTTCGAGAAGGCCGCCGCCCAGGACCGGGCGATGCGGAGCGCGGTGCGTCACCGCGATGTGCCGGTTCTCAAAACCGGTTTTTGGAACGAGAAGCAGGCGGCGGATCACCCCGACGCTGCCTCCCTTGCCGACGAGTACGCGGTCTACAAGCTGGCCGCCCTCTACCGGATCGCCTCGAACGACGGGGACTTCAATTTGACAGCGCGCCTTGCGGTCGGGCAGAATAGGGTCTGGTAATTCACCGGGCTTCGGCAAGAGGCCAGACTGCAAGGACGCGGTTCACAGGAGACCAAGGATGGCAACCAAGCAAGCATCGGGCCGCCCGGCCTTCGCGACCGTCGAGTCGTTCCTCAGCGAGGTTCGCGGGAACGTCAAGGCGGCCGAGGCCCACACCGAGCCCGGGAGCATCGGCGGGGCGACGACTCACCCCGTCAAGTCGGTCGACGACAACACCAGCGCCGCCACCGAGGGTGCCCGCTCCGCCGAGAACACCAAGGACGTGAAGAAGGACCAGGGCTCGCCCTCGGTCGACTCCACGGCCGAGGCGAAGGCGAAGACGGCCGCCCTGAAGCGGGCCGGCGGCCCGGGCGCGGAGGACCACCTCCAGCTCGGCACCACGGTCGCCGCGACCGGCGAGGACCCCGAGAACGAGACGGGCAAGGCCAAGCCGGGTAAGGACGACCCGGGCTCCAGCCACCCCGCCCGCACCGACAACGCCTCGCTCGACGGCTTCAAGTACGCCGGCGACCTCCAGAACGCCCCGCTGACCAAGCTGGCCGAGATGCTCCAGGACCTGGGCGACGCGATCTGCGCCGACCTGACCGTCCAGGGCGTCGAGGTGAAGCAGGCCGGCGACGGCACCGTCACCCAGGTCGCCCCGGCCCAGCAGAAGCAGGCCGGTCAGATCGACCCCGCCCTCGCCCAACAGGTCGGCTGGCAGATGGCCGGCATCCTCACGGGCACCCTCGACAAGCAGGCGACCGACGCGGTCGTCGTCGAGCAGATCGACACGATCATCAAGTTCGCCGAGGACGACGCCGACCGCACCGCGGCCTGGCTCGGCGACTTCTTCGCCCAGAAGCAGGCCCAGGCCCGCGCCCAGAAGCGTGCCGAGGCCGGTCTCCCGCCCGAGGCGGCGGCCGGCGGTGGCGGCGGCGGTGAGGACATCGCGGCCGCGCTCGGCGGCGGCGGTGCCCCCGGCGGCGCTCCCCCGGAGGACCCGGCGGCCGGCGGCGGCCTGCCCCCCGAGGCGGGCGGCGAGGCCGGCGGCGGCGGGCTCCAGGCCCTGCTCGAACAGCTCGGCATCTCCGAAGAGGAGCTGATGGCCGCGATCCAGGAAGAGGCGGCCGGCGGGGGTGCCCCCGGTGGTCCGCCCGCCCCGGGCGGCGAGGGTGGCGCTCCGGCCGGTCCGGGCGGGCCGGGCGGCGGTCTGCCGCCCGAGGCTGCCGGGATGCCCCCGGGCGGTGCCGGTGCCGGCATGGAGGTCGCCGCCGGCGATCGCCGTGGCCGCGCCGCGACCCCGCCCCCGAAGGAGGCCGTCGCCAGCTACGTCCGCGAGGTGGTCTCGCGGAGCCGCGCCCAGAAGGCTGCCGCCGCCCAGCGGTAACGCGGCCAGTCACGAACGTGTGTCCACTGAACCGGGCGGCATGAGGCCGTCCTCGAAACCCAGAAGATCACGGAGGATCACCTTATGTCGACCCCAACGGCCAACATCGACCCGGCCAAGGTGCTCCAGTTCATCACCGTCTCCAGCGTCCTCGGCAAGCGGGCTTGTGACCAGATCACCGAGAAGGAGGCCGCCGAGAAGCGTGCCGCCGACCTCGTGCCCGACCTGCTGAAGGTCATGCTGGACGCCGGTGTGATCGGGGAGCACCAGAAGGCCGCGGCCGAAGCCGCGCTGGGCGACCACGCCCAATCGCTCCACCTGCTCAAGAACGCCGTCACCAAGCTCGCCTCCTTCAAGGGGCAGGGCAAGGTCGCCGGCGACCGCCTCGGTGCGGGCGTCGATTCGGAGAAGGCCGGCACGGATAGCCAGCCCGCTTCGTACGACTCCCTCCGCTCGCCATTCGTGGGCGCTCGGACCGGCACCGGCGTGAAGAAGGCGTCGGACCTCGCGTTCGCCGCCGGCCTGGGCGTCAACCTCGGGTAAGCACCCGGGGGCGGCGACGCCCAACTGTGTCTCTTTCAACCTGAACGGATTCGCTGGGCCAGCCATGGCCCTTGTCACGGAGGACAATCACAATGGCAGCTCCTCGCCAGATGACGGCCGAGACCCTGAACGCCCTCAAGGGCTGGCCGCAGATGAACGCGGTGGACTTCGAGGCCAAGCTGGACGCGTCGGTTTCGACGCGCCTCCCGCCCGGCAGCGTCGTGCACGTCAGCGCTTCCAAGACCTTCCTGCCGGGCGTCGGCAACGTCGCCCGCATGCCCCTCTACACGTTCCAGGCCAGCGACGACCCGGACGTGAAGAACGAGGGCGGCGACCCCGCGACCGACAAGGGCGCGTGGATCGGCATCAACCCGACCGGCGTGATGATGGCCCTCGTGGCCATCGGTTCGTACGAGCTGGTCTCGACGAACTACAACTCGGCCGTGTCGTACGCCCCGAACGACTTCCTGACCTCGCCGACCGTGGCGGGCGGCGGCGTGAACGCCGGCCAGCTCACCAAGGGCACGATCAAGACGAACTGCCTGTGCGGCGTCGTCTCGCGCGGCGTGGTCGACAACGGGTACGGCGAGGACGCGCTGGCGTTCTGGGCGTACTACCTGCCCCCGATCGCGTAAGCACCGGGAGCAGTCGCAGCAGTGTTCTTTTGAGTCACCGTAGGCCGGTTACGCCTCAGGGATGAGGCGAGGCCTGCGGGAGACGGATCGACAACCACGACAACGATCACGGAGGATCGACCATGCCCGCAGGCATCACCACCCAGGAAGAGAGCCGCCTCCTCAACGAGGCCCTGTTCGAGAAGCTCTCCAGCCACGACCCCTCGCTCGAAAAGCAGGCCGTGGACGCGGTGAACGACTTCACCCGCACGAAGATGCGCGAAGACGGCTTTTACCGGCGGATCATGCCGCCGCTGCCGATCAGCAACGACGAGCTGGACCGCCAGGTCGACACCGACAAGCCGGTCAAGGTCGTCGACAAGGAACCGGACAGCCCGGCCGCGATCAGCATCCCGTTCGCGACGCTGCCGCAGAACCTGTACATCCGCGGCCCGCGCTACCGCGTGATGTTCGACCGCATCGTGACGCCCCGCTTCACCAAGGACGTCGACGAGCTGCGGACCTGGATCATGGACATCCGACAGGTGCTGTCGGACAACGCGATCAAGGACATGCTGGCGGAGGAGGACGGCAAGTTCGTCCGCGCCGTCAACACCGCGATGGTCGGCGCGGGCCTGGTCGTCCCGACCAGCGGCGTCGTCCAGCACGAGGTCATCAGCGGCGGGATCACTCGCGACACCCTCTGGGACGCGATGAAGATCATGCCGAACACCCCGTCGAACCTGGAGGTCCACACGATCCTGGTGAACCACATCACGATCAAGGAGATCTGCAAGTTCGGCCGCAACGAGATGGGCGGCGACCTGTCGCAGGACATCATGCGGAACGGGTGGACGCAGACGGAGTTCATGGGCAAGACCTGGATCATCACGATCAAGAAGGGTCTCGTGCCGACGAACACGATGTACATGTTCAGCGACCCGAAGTTCATCGGGAAGTCGTACGTGCTCGAAGACACGACGATGTACATCCGGCGCGAGGCGTTCATGCTGGAGTTCTTCGCGTACGAGACGATGGGTGGCTCGATCGGCCACACCAGCGGCCTCGCCCGCGTCGACTACCAGTGATCGGGTGGTCAGCCCAGTAACGGGTGAACAAGCGGGTTGCCCCGGCCGGACATTGAGCCGGCCGGGGCCGCCCCAGTGAACGGACAACCACTCAACCACGCGAGGTAACAACCGTGAACGGACAAGCACAAGCGGGCGCGCTGCCCGACCCCAAGACGGCCTACGACACGCTCTTCCAGAACGTCCACGCCCGCGCCTTCTTCGGCCGGCTGGCCCAGCACGGGTTCACGCCCGCGTCTGAGAAGCAGGCCCAGGAGTACCTGGACCTCGCCGGCAAGCTCCGCGTGGTCGAGCAGGACCCGCGCGTCAAGGCCGCCAACGATGCGAACGACCCGATCGCCGAGGCGAACGCCGCCCTCTCGAACGTCATGGCCCGCCACGGGCTCGACGGCGGGATCAAGGCCGCCGCCGCCAACGACGCCCAGGTCGCCCGCCGGCAGGCCGCCATCCAGCTCGCCCAGGACCCGAGCATCTACAACTCGGCCCTGAGCCTGAAGGCGGCGGAGGCGTCGCAGCTCGCGGCGCAGATCGGGTACGGGCAGAACGCCTAACGCAGGGCCGCTGCTCGGCGGCACCCGTGTGGCGTCCACGCTCGAAGTCACTTTGAACAAGGACAACGACCATGAGCAGGACCGGACATTTCGACAAGAACTGCCTCTACTCGACGATCAAGAACGTCTCGGGTAAGAAGATGCGGTTCGGGTTCCTTCCGCCGCACGGCGTCGAGCTGGCCAACAACCAGGTCTTCACCGTGTTCGGCAACATCATCGAGGCCGTGGGCCGGGGCGACCGCGTCACCGACAAGCGGCAGTACCAGGCCCTCGCCGACGCGCTCGACCGGGGCGACATCGAGATCCTGACGACCCCGTCGCCGATCCTCCAGGACGCGACGACCGGGGCCAACAAGATGCTCCGGCTGAACAACGGTACCCTCAGCGCGGTCGACCCGTGCTGGCGGACCTCGGACAGCCTGGACTACGCCGTCGCGGCCTAACGGCTGCAGCGGGGGAAGCCGGAGGCTTCCCACATCGCACGGAGGCGAACGGAGCGGCTCACCCTCGGGTGGGCCGCTTCTGTTTTGTCCCCCGATCGGGTATCGTCCCGGGCATGGCCGAGCAGATCCAAAAGCCGGTTTTGAGATTCGGGGTCCGCCGCCGGATGGTGTTCCTGCGGCGGCAGAAGCGGGCGGGCCTGATCTACTGCCCGCCGCCGCCGAAGAGCCTGGAGGAGGCGCTGGCCCGGGCCGGGATCTCATCGCAGGAGCTGGCGGCCGAACTGGAGGCCGCACGATGACGCCCAAGCTCTCACTGTTCACCCCGACGCACAACGCGAAGCACCTCCGGGAGGTCTACGACGGCATCAAGGCCCAGGCGTACGAGAACTGGGAGTGGGTGATCGTCACCAACGGCCCGGACAGCTCGATGGTCGATCTCCAGGCCCTGATCGCGGCGATCGGTATCAGCGACAAGCGGGTCCGCGTGCACCACTCCGCGATCGGCTCCGACAAGATCGGGGCGTTGAAGCGGGAGGCCGTCGAGCTGTGCCACGGCGACGCCTTCATCGAGATGGACCACGACGACCTCCTCGTGCCCGGCACGCTGGCGAAGGTCGCCAAGGGCATCGCCGAGGGGGCCGGGTTCGTCTACAGCGACGTGGCCGTGTTCAACGACGGGAAGCTCGACAGCTGGGGGTACGCCCCGTCGTGGGGCTGGGAGCACTACCCGCTCCGGGTGTACGACAAGCCGTTCCTCGTCACCCGCAACTTCGACATCAGCCCCCGGTCCCTGTGCGAGGTCTACTTCGCCCCGGACCACGTCCGCGTCTGGAGCCGCAAGGCGTACTGGGCGGCCGGCGGGCACGACGCGAGCATGTCGGTGGGCGACGACCACGACCTGATCTGCCGGACGTACCTGACCGGGGTCCCGTTCCACCACATCGGCGGCTGCGGGTACCTGTACCGCTACCACGCCTCGAACACCGTCAAGGCCCGCAACGACGCGATCCAGGCCCAGCAGCGGGCCAACCGGCACAAGTACCTCGCCCCGCTGATCGGCGAGTGGTGCCGGCGGGAGGAGCACCTGACGCTCGACCTCCTCTCGCAGATGCGGGAGAAGAGCTGGCACCCCGACCACCCGACCCAGCTCCGCCGGCCCGAGCTGTCCAACCAGCGGCTGAAGCTCGGGGAGAGCGTCTACCTGAAGAACCGGTTCGGGTACATCACGGCGAGCGACTGCCTCCAGCTGATCCGCCCCGAGCACCTGGTCGAGGTCATGAACGCCCTGTACGAGGCCCTGCTGCCCGGCGGCTACCTGACCGTGATCGTGCCGGCGCTGACCGGCCGGTACGCCGACCAGAACCCGCTCCACCGCACCCGGTTCAACCTGAACACGTTCCTCCACTTCAGCCGCAAGGAGTTCGCCGCCCAGCTCCCGGGCGTGGCGTGCAAGTTCGACCTGATCCAGTCCGAGGAGTTCTACCCCGACGACTTCCACAAGCAGCACGACATGAAGATGCTCCGCGTCGACCTCTGCGCCCTGAAGGGTCAGCGGCACCCGGGGCCGAAACTCATTTGAAGGTTCCCCATGAGCAAGCTGATCGCGCGAGACAAGCGGGTCGAGATGGCGGCGAAGTACGTGTCGTCGTTCGGGGACGACCCGACGCCCTGGTACCGGCGGATGTACTGGCGGTGGCGGTTCCGCCTCGAAGAGTGGGGCCTCCGCGAGCTGAAGCGTGACGCGCGGGTGATCGGGCAGATGGTCCAGCACCCGCGGGCGTTCAGGAAGTTCGTCGGGTTCGTCCGGCCCTGGCTGAAGGCGTGGCGGGCCAGCGGGTTCGACCCGAAGTGGCTGGAGGGCTACGGCTCGACGCCGAACCGGGTCCGGCGGTACCTGCTGGAGGCCTGGTCGATCGCCCGGCACGGCAAGCGGCACATGCGGATCTACCTGCCCGTGATCTCAAACACGTTCGACGCCCCGTGCGAGGGCTGCGGGCGGTGCTGCCGGGTGCCCAAGGGCGAGAGCGGGTACGTCCAGGTGCAGGTCTTCCCGTGGGAGCGGTTCCGCTTCGTGCACCCGGACATCGCCGTGGTCCACCCGGAGCGGCCGAACGAGTACATGTTCCGGTTCGTGGACGACGGCGAGGGCGGGAAGAAGTGCCCGATGCTCGCGGCGGACGGCCGGTGCTCGGCGTACGGGTACCGCCCGACCGCCTGCGTGGTGTTCAACTGCGCGGACGGGATGAGCGAGTTCTCCGAGGGGATGTTCTCGGCGGGCCAGTTCCTTCGGAACGTGCCGAAGGTCAAAGAGCGGCTCGTGCAGATCGGTTTCAAGAAGGTGGAACGGTACGAGGTCGAGGACGGCCTCCGCCGGCGACGAAGGGACAGCCAATGGCCAAACTCAATACCGGTTTTTGGATCGACGACGCGGGCATCATGCGAGGGGTCGGCCGCGAAACCCCGCCGGACCGCATCGTCCACGTCATGACGGACGGGACCGAAATGCCCGACGCGATCGAGGCGAAGGTCGTGGAGGAGTACCTGAAGCGGAAGATCCCGGTGCCGGCGAAGCAGTTGAGCGCCGGGGCGTCGAGCAGCGACGAAATTGACGCGCGGAAGGGCTAAAAAACGGCCCGGAACGTGTCATAATAGGTGAGCAGCCGCTTAGCCCACGCGGGCGGCAGTTTTTCGTACACTTCGGTGGCGACAAGACGTTTTTAGGGAAGGAGGCACCGCATGGAGTGACGCCAGGCCCAGCCCCGGACCCTCGGACGCCCAACGTCGAGGCCACGGACCAGCGGGAAGCGTCACCTACTCACCACCTTCACTCGAAGAGACCCCCTAAAACCAGGGGTCGACTTCAAACTGCCACCAGCGCCGGGGTCACCCGGCACTGGTGATTCAGAGGCCGCCGGGCGTTCCGGCGGCCTCTTCGCGTTTCCACACTCTTCACATCCTGGGAGGATGCCTATGAAGACGACCCTCGCCTCCGCCGGCCGAGTCCTGATCGCGATCGCGATCCTCGGCGGCATCGTGACCGGCCTGCTGTACGCCGCCGGCCGCGCCCCGTACGTGCCGTACCCGCAGCTGCCGCTGCTCGCCACGGCGGCCCTCGCGACGGCGTTCTCGGCCGTGTTCGTGCTTGGGCTGGCCATGCGGCCGCGGCCCGAGACGGGCAAGTTCGCCGGCTTCCTGGCGAACGTCGACGCCGTGACGCACGGCCTCGGCAACGGCCGCCGCCGGGTCACCTCGCTGCCGAAGCGGGTGTGGGCCTGGTGGAAGAAGCCGAAGGAGGTCGTCGTGGTCAAGAAGGCCAAGCCCAAGCGGAAGTCCCGGGCCAAGAAGCCCGCGACGACGGCGGCGGCCACGGCGGTCCCTACCACGCGGCCGGCGCGAAAGCCCCGCCGGCCCGTCCCCGTCGTCGCCTCGGCCCCTGACGCCGACGACACGGACGACGACACGGACGACGACGCGCCGGCGGGCGGCCTGGCCGGTCACGTCAACCGGTTCGCCGCCAGCAGCGCCGTCGCCGCGAAGGAGGCCACCGCGATCGCCGCCGCGGTCGTGGGCACCGAGGCCGAGCTGCTCGACGTCGACGAGCCCGGCATCCCCAACTCGGAGCGGGTCCGCCGGTCGAAGCACAACAAGGCCGTCCGCAAGGCACAGCGGCGGGCCTTGCGGCAGGCCCCGGCGGCGGCCGACGACGACGGCGACGACGTCGACGGGGTACTCGACAACGGCTCGCTCGTCGGCGGCCGTTAAGGGGTCGGGACGTTCCCGGCCTCGTTCCAGTTCACCACATCCTGGGAGGATGTCATGCAGCAGTTCTGGACCCGAGCACGCCAGGTGCTCCAACAGCGGGGCCTGATGGTCCCGTTGGGCGTCCTGCTGGCGATCTTCGTGATCGCCGGCCTCCTGCGGCTCAACACGAAGTTGCAGCCGCACCCGAGCCCGCACTTCGCCGCCGCGACGCTGATCGTGGTCGCGTTCGTGCTGGGCGTCGGGCTCCGGCCGGTGATGATCCGGCGGAAGATCTGGCCGGGCCTCATCCGCGTGCTGGACCTGTTGTTCAGCAGCGCGGCAGAGTACCGCGCCCTCGCCGAGGAGCTGAAGGCCCGGCTGCGGACCCGCCGCAACCAGCTCCGCCGGCTCAAGCAGAAGCTGCGGCAACAGCGGCAGCACCCCCGCCGGCGTCACAACGACCAGCGGCCCCCGGGCGACCGGAGCCACAGGTTCGAGGACGCCGCGCACCGCGTCTGAGTTAGACGACCCCCGGCCCGCCGGCGCGTTGCCGGCGGGCCTTTGTCCCCGCAAGTAAACCGTTCACAGAAACCACGAAGGAGACCAAGCCATGAACAAGTTCACCACCACCCTCGTTCTCGCCGCCCTGTCCCTGACCGCCCTCGTCGGCTGCGACGCCAAGCTCGGCGGTGACGCCGAGGTCCCCAGCGGCACCCACGAGGTCGCCGTCGAGTACGTGCGGGAGTTCTACCCGCAGTGCCCGATGGACCGGATCAACACGGCGGCCGTCGCGGCGGCCACGCAGCTGACCGAGGAGGAGATGAAGACGCTCCTGTCGGTCCACCGCGGCACCGTCAAGGCCAGCGACGTCGACCTGAAGCAGCTGTCGCCGATGGTCGAGAAGCACGACGCCGTGATGCCCGTGCTCCAGGACATCACGCGGTGCCAGCGCGTCGGCCAGGCCACGGCGGCGACGCAGGCCGGTAAGCCGGTGACCCCGGCCGCGCCGCCCGCGACGCAGCCCGCCGCCAAGGCGTAGGCAATCCCTCTCTCCCCCGAGGGCACCGGTCGCGGGGCGTGCCCCCACGCCCCCGCCGGTGTAAGGTCCCCCGATCGCCCGCGTGGGCGACGGGGCCGGGTCCCAAGCCCCGGAGCACCGAGAGTCGCCAAACATCCTGGGAGGATGACCATGGCAGAACTGAAGATCATGTCCAAGCACGACCAGGCGACCCCTGTAGTCGTGGTCCCGTTCGACCAGACCGTGCCCGCACAGGAGGCGGGGCTCGCGTTCGGCAAGTGGCTGCGGCTGAACGTCCCGCAGGCGTTCGTCGACGCCATGCAGGCCGGGCTCAAGAGCACGCTGGCGGAGATCGGCGACCCGCACACCCGCATCGTCGTAACGCGGGAGGAGATCGCCCACGCCGAGTACGTCGAGGTCGACGGCGTGAAGCTGAAGTCGCGGGACGGCGACACCGGGTTCCTGGTCCCGCCGATCAAGGACGTCCTCGGGCGGGAGGTCCACGGCCGGGTGAACTCGATGTTCAACTGGCCGCTGATGTTCAGCCCCGGCCGGCGGCCCCGGCGAGAGACGGTCCGGTTCGACGTCGAGGCCCAGCCCGACCGGGCGAAGTTCGTGGCGGCGGCGGCCGCGCTCGGCATCACGGTGCCGGCGGAGGACGACCTACCGGCCGACCAGCGGGCGGCGGTCGAGTATACGAAGCGGTGGTTCACCGAGAAGGGCTTCACCGTCGTCCGCGAGGAGCGGCTCGGCAACGGCGAGGTCCAGCTCGTGATCGACAGCCAGCAGGTGCCCGAGCCGCAGCGGTCCCTGATGACGCACGGCACCGGCCCGAACTCGCGGTTCAAGCGGGTCGTGCAGGAGGCGATCGCGAAGGCGAACGACGTGGCGCTCAGCTGGGGCCACGAGTACATCGGCACGGAGCACCTGCTGTACGGGATGGCGATGACCGAGGCGGGCCAGAAGCTCCTGACCGCGTGTGCCATCGCCCCGGAGCCGATCTCGGCGGCGGAGGTCATCCAGGCCCGCATCCGCGACTTGGTGAAGCTCGGGCCGGCGATCGCCACGGCAGGCAAGCTGGAGGCAACGCCCCGCGCGAAGGCGGTCCTGACCCAGTTCGCCTTGAAGGAGGCGGGCGAGGGCCAGATCGGGCTGCGGGAGCTGCTGATCGGCCTGCTCGCCGAGAAGCACGGGGTAGCCGGGCACATCCTGGAGGACCTCGGGCTGACGGCCGAGAGGGTCCGGTCGACGCGGCTCTCCCCGGAGTCGTACAACGCCGGCGTCTTCGACGAGGGGACGGACGTGGGCAACCTGGTGATCCTCGACGAGGTTCACGCCAGCCCGGCCCAGATCCCGCCCGGCCCGGTGAACCCGCTGGGCGAGAACGACGCCGACGCGGCGAAGGATCACGTCGAACGGCCGGCGGCTCACGACGCCGACTTCGGACGATGACGGTCGTCGTCGACAACTGGGTCGGCGTCGCCGACAAGCGCCCCACGAGCCCGGCCGTGCCCCCGCAGGTGTGTGAGTACCTGCGGTTCACGGGCTCGTGGGGACAGCTCCGGTGGTTGAAGATCTCGCGGTGCCTGGGTAACAATCTCGGCGTCCTCGTGTTCCCGCACGGCGACTTCGAGCTGCGGTACCCGTCGCTGGAGTACACGATCGCGTACGAGAGCGCGTGGAACGAGATCATCTACCGGGTCGGCCGCCGCTCGCAGCGGCAGCACGCGTTCTTCGCGAGCCGGGAGGTCGGCCGACGTAAGCGACGCACCGGGTTCTAAAAACCGGTTTTTGAATCTCATCCCCCCAGGAGAAGCCGGCCCGCCCGCGAGGGCGGTCACCGGCTTTTCTTTACCTATCGGCGGCGGTTATAGTGGATGGCTCGCGGCCACGGACGGCCGCCCCCACGCGACAGAGCAAGGAGGCTCCGTGTCCGATCTCCTCGACGTCATCGAGCCCGGCATCCCCGTGAAGGACGGCTGCCCCGTCCTCCGGCGGATCAAGGCGTTCGTCAGCAACGAGGGCGTCCACGCCACCCTCCGGTACACGTTCCGCCACCGCCAGACCGGCCTCCCGATCGACTTCACGACCGCGTTCGTCACCGCCGTGTCCGAGCCCGCCGGCGTCACCAGCGAGAGCCTGGAGCCGGTCGACGCCGACACGGTCCTGGTCAAGTTCCGCGAGTTCACCGGGTCGAGCACGGCCGCCGACGAGTGCGTCACGGCCGAGGGCAAGGTCGTCGACCCCGAGAACGGCATCGTCGACTGCAAGATCCCGGTCAAGGTGTTCTCGCAGAGCGGCATCTACACGGTCGGCTGGGGGTACGTCCACGACGGCCAGCTCAAGGTCACGCAGAACTCCATGCTCAGCATCGAGCGGAGCCTGTTCGGGTTCGACGACGCCAGCCGGTACCGGACCGAGGGGCCGCCGACGCTCGGCGAGATCCGCATGGCGATGATGGACGACGGCCTGGCCAACTCGCTGCTGGGCGACGTCGAGTTCGACGACGAGCAGATCCTGCTGGCGCTGGTCAAGCCGATCCAATACTTCAACGAGACGAACCCGCCGCTCAGCCAGCGGTGGGACACCCGCAACTTCCCCTGGAAGGCCCACTGGGTCGACGCGATCAAGGGCTACCTGCTGGAGATCGCGGCGATGAACTACCGCCGGGAGCGGCTCCAGGTCACCGGCGGCGGCAAGACGCTGGACGACAAGAACAAGGAGCGGGAGTACCTGGGCGAGGCCAAGCAGCTGATCGCCGAGTGGAAGGACTTCGTCCTGCGTAAGAAGGTCGAGCTGAACATGGCCGCGTGCGTCGGGTCGTTCGGGTCGACGTACGGCGGGTGGGTGCGGAGCTGATGCCGATGGACCCCAACAACCCCGCGTGCCGCCCGTGCCGGCCGAGCGACTGCGGCAACCCGTTCGACCGGGTCGTCGTCAGCTACCTCGTCGCCGGCGGCACCCACGTCTTCTGGGACCTCCGGGACGACTTCACCGACCCCCGGCCGCTGACGTTCCAGCTGGAGGTCGGGCAGAGCGAGAACCCGGACGCCGACGACTGGAAGCCGGTCGGCGCGCCGGTCGTCGACACGTTCCTCGCCGTCGACGGCGAGCAGCGGGTCTTCGGCAAGGTGCGGTGGCAATACTACCGGGTGCGGCTCGACACCCAGCTCGGGACGTACTACTCCGCCCCGACCGGGCTGACCGGCACGCTCGACCACCGCGACTGGCGGCTGGCCCGGGCGACGATGCGGGCCGAGCAGGCGTACATGCGGGCCGGCGACGGCCAGCTCGGGTACCTGCTGAAGCGGCGGGTCGCCGGCGACCGGTGCCGGAGCTGTACGGAGCCGCAGACGGGCGAGGTCACGAACATCTACTGCCCCGAGTGCTACGGCACCGGGTTCCGGTGCGGGTACTTCTTCCCGATCGGGTGCGTGTGGGCGGACATCAACCCCCGGACGATCCACCTGACGCAGGACAAGAGCCGGGGCACGGTCGCCGACGTCGGGGTCTCGGCCCGGATGCTGAACACCTGGGCGCTGGTCGAGGGCGACGTGTTCATCCACAAGACGACGGACGACCGGTTCCACGTCCACCGCGTCCAGAACGTGATCGAGTTCCGCGGGGTGCCGATCGTCGCCAACGTCGAGCTGCGGCCCGCCCCCGCAACGGACCCGGTCTACATGCTCGACGTCCCGCACCAGGTCGACGACGTTGCCCGGCTGAAGGTGAGGGCCAATGCCGCACGTCCCTAAGCAGCCGCTCGGGAGCCCGAGGCTCGCGTCGACGACGAGCCCGATCCCGCTGGAGATCGCCAGGAGCCGGTGCGACGACGCCGTGCCGCCGGCCGCCGGCCAGCAGCCGAAGCAGCGGCCCGGCGTGATCCGGGTGCGGCCGCCGACGATCAGCGTCCGCAACTACCGGGTCGACACCGACAAGGTGATCGCCCAGCTGTTCGGCCGCGAGCTGAAGTTCAACGAAGTGACGGGAGTGTGCGACCTGTATGAGCCATCAAACCCCCGCAACCTGGTGCCCGCCTCAATCCCCAACCCCGCCGTCCCAAGATAGGCGGCAGCTGCTGGGGCACTGCATCAAGGGGTCGCTCGCGCACATCGGGTGGCGGCCGATCCTGATGACCGGCCTGCTGCGGCAGAAGCTGATCGAGCACTTCGCCAACGTCAGGAACATCGAAGACCCGGCGCTGCGGGAGGGGCCGAGCCCGGCCGTCTGGCGTGAGATCCTCCCCACGGGTATCATGATTGAAACGGTGCACAGGTGGAGGGGCGATCTCGTCGAGAAACGCCCCGCCGTCCTGGTCAACCGAAACGCCTACCGGAACCTGAGGGTCGGAATCGGGGACCGGCATGTGGCAGACGGACTTGGGTGGGAGCACTACACGACCCTCTGGGTAGGCTCCCACACCCTGTTCTGCATCCACGGATCGGGTGCAAGTTGCGAGATCCTGGCGACGGAGGTGCAGCGTGAACTCACGGAGTTCGCACCGGCGATCGTCCAGCAACTCGGCCTCCACAAGTTCCAGGTGACGGAGGTCGGCGCTATCGGCGAAGTTGAAGAGGCCCGGCAGAACTACGTCGTCCCCATCACGATCGGCTGGGCGTTCCAGCAGACGTGGAAGCTGGAGACGGCGGCCCTGCCCCTGGCGGCCGTCAGCTTCGAGGTGAACATCGAAGACTGTTGAGACGGATCTCGACAACCCCAACATTGGCACGGAGGCCAGTATCATGCCCACGTACGTCATCCCCCAGGTCGAAGTCTTTCAGGATCTCCAGACCGCCCCCGCCGTCGTGGCGAACGCCCTGCGAGCCCACATCAGCGGGCCGCACGCGTACCTGCTCCGGTACGCCGACGAGGAGGAGCGGCCGCTCGGCCAGCTCGACTACTACGACAACCTGAACGACGTCGCCGTCGACTGGCCCCACCGCCCGGCCGGCGGCCAGGTCGACGAGCCCAGCGTGCGCCTGTTCGTCGAGGACGCGCTCCTGCGGTACTTCCAGGGCGCGGCCGGCAGCACGAGCGGCGGCGTCAAGGTCGCGGGCCACACGAACCGCGTCCGCGCGACCGGCACGAACTTCGTCACCAACGGCAGCTTCACCCGCGACGCCGACCTGTTCGACCGCGACGTCCAGGTGGGCGACGTGGTCAAGCTGCGGTTCAGCAACGGCGGCGACCCGATCACCGTCTGGTCGTACGTTAAGGGCGTGATCGGTGACGCGGTCGCGGCCGTCGTCGCCGCCGCCACCCGCGACGCCAGCAACGCGGCCACCGCCACGGCCCTCGCCACGCACAGCCAGGTCCGCGGGCCGTTCAACGCGGTCCAGATCACCGGTGCCAGCGCGGCCAGCTACAACCCGTACAAGACGGGCAAGGTCACCGAGACGTACACGATCGTCGTGACCTCCAGCTCGGTCGGCGGCGACCACACGACCGCCACGCTCCGCGTCATCTCGGCCTCCGGGCTCGACGACGTCGCGGTCGTGACCCCGTCCGCGCAGGGCGTGGCCACCCCGATCGGGACGCTCGGCGCGACCGTGACCTTCAACGGCAACGGCAACGCCGACGCCTCGCAGTCCGCCGAGGACCAAGGCATCCCGACCGACGACCTCCTGGTCGGCCAGAAGTTCCAGCTCGTCGCCCGCGCGGCGTTCACGCAGACCGCGGCCCCGACCAGCGGCGGCACCTACACGGACGAGAACGACACGACCTACATCGTCGAGGTCGTGAAGGGCTCGAAGTTCGCGGACGGCGTCCCGCAGATCAAGGTCACGACCACGACCGGGATCGACATCAGCGGCCCGACCAACGTGCCGGCCGCCGGGCAGGCGATCCCGATCGGCAGCCACGGCGTCACCGTCACCTTCGCCGGCCTCGGCCTCGCGAAGGGCGACCGGTTCTACGTCGACGTGACCGCCGAGGGCGTCGGCCCGATGCGGACGCTCGTGCTCGGCAACTCGATCCCGAGCGACGTCGCCGACAACGACACCGCGGACCTGACGCTGTACATCCGCCAGCCCCTGCTGGAGGTCAGCCGCAACCGCACCGACTCGGCCCCGCTCGTCAACTTCGAGACGAGCGACGTCGAGATCACGATCAAGAGCGGGATCACCGCGTACGACCCGACGTGGACGGACGGCGGCGAGCCGCTCGCGCTGGAGCTGGAGAGCGAGAGCAGCCAGGGCTACGGCCGGCTGTACGTCGAGTACCGTGCGTGGGTGCAGGAGCTGTGTAACGAGGTCGGCACGATCTCGGACGTCGGCGAGCTGAACGACCGGATCTCCGGCCCGCTCGACCCGGCGAACCCGCTGAAGTGGGGCATCTTCAAGGCCCTGAGCAACAGCAACGGCGTGCCGGTCAAGTACACGTCGGTCTGCAACCCGGACGACGTCGACAGCTGGACGAACGTGCTGGAGCTGCTGCTCGGCCGCGACGACGTGTACGGCCTCGTGCCGCTCACGCGGAACGCGACGGTGCTCAGCCTGTACGCCGCCCACGTCGACGGCCAATCGAGCCCCGAGCAGGGCCTGTGGCGCGTCCTGTGGGTCAACCTGCAGGGCCTGGCGGAGATCCCGGTGGTCTCGGCCGGCACCACGGTCCCGGGCCACACGCAGGCGACCACGGCGGACGGCGGCGTCTGCCTGGCGAAGATCGTCGACAACCCGAACGACGCGGGCACGCAGTACACGCTGCTGTCGGTGCCGGCCGGGAACGGCGACTTCATCAAGAACGGCGTCCGCGCCGGCGACATCGTCCGCGCGCTGTACACCAGCGACGGGTTCGGGAACTCGACGTACCAGGAGTTCGTCGTCGACCTCGTGCAGACCGAGGAGTCGCTCCGGCTGCTGGCCGGGCCGGCTGCCCCGATCAACGCCCCGGCGAAGATCGAGATCTGGCGGAACCTGACCCCGACCGCCGAGGCGACCGCCATCGGCAAGGTGGCCGGGGCGTACGCCAGCCGCCGGGTCCGCGCCGTCTGGCCGGACACGATCGAGACGGCCGGGACGATCCAGGAAGGGTACCACCTGTGCGCGGCCCTCGCCGGCCTCCGCTCGGGCGTGTTCCCGCACCAGGGCCTCACGAACGTCGCGGTCGAGGGCTTCGACAACGTCGCCCGCACGACCAAGAAGTTCAACAAGCCGCAGCTCGACATCATGGCGGGCAGCGGCGTGTGGATCGTGACGCAGGCCCCGACCGGCGAGATCTTCACCCGGCACGCGGTCACGACCGGACCGTACGAGGACATCAACCAGCGCGAGGAGATGCTGACGTCGAACATCGACAGCATCTCGTACCGGTTCAAGGACACGTTCGCCCCCTTCATCGGGATCGCGAACGTGACCCCGAGCCTGATCTCCCTGCTCCGGCTGGAGATCATCTCGCTGATCGAGGTGCTGAAGACCGAGAAGTTCACGACGATGCTCGGCGGTCAGATCATCAACGCGACGATCATCGACCTGCGGCAGCACCTGACGATCAAGGACCGGATCGTGCTGATCCTGAACCTCGAACTGCCGTACCCGTTCAACAACTTCGAGGTGCACCTGGTCGTGCCGTCCGCGTCGGCCGCCCAGATCGCCCTCGCCGCCCAGCCGGGCGCGACGACGCCGACCACCACCGGGTGATCGGTCGAGTGAGTGAGGCCTTTCCCCCGGGGGCAACGTCGCCCCCGGGGGTCTTGCAAGGAAGCAAGGAAGCTGCCCCCGGCCCGGGGGCTCGGTTAAGGAGAACCGACCATGCCCGATCTTTTCCAGCGCGTCGCATCCAACCTGGGTGGCGTGTTCACGGCCGACAAGGCGAAGCTGAACATGGGGGCGGACATGTCCGTCCTCATCCAGCAGATGAACGCGTCCTACCAGCAGAACATCACTCGGCTCTACGAGGTCGGCGGCGACCGGAGCTACTACATCGGCGGCCGTACGCAGGGGCAGCTCCAGCTGAACCGCGTCGTGGGGCCGACCGCCACGATCAAGGCGTTCTACAAGAAGTTCGGGGACGTCTGCCAGGCCCGCAACAACAACATCGAGCTGGAGCTGACCGAGACGGACTGCTCCGGTGCCGGCGGCGTCGGCGGCGGCTCGATCAAGTACCTCTGCAAGTTCTGCGTGCTGCAGCAGGTGACGATCGGCGTCCAGGCGCAGGACATGGTCATCAACGAGTCCAGCTCGATGATCTTCATGTCGATGGAAGTGACCTGATCCCGGCCGTCCCGACGACGGCGGGAGAGACTCTACCGGGGCGGCCCCTTCCCACCACGGGCGGGGGCCGCCCCCAGGGCCTTTGAGCCCGAACATCGCACCTTCAAGGTGAGCAATGCCCCCAGACGCCACGAACGGCACCGGGGCTGGACAGACGCGGCGGGACCGACGTACCGAAGACCTGGTCACCGACGCGCACAGCCACGGGGTCCTGAACAAGTCGCTCCGCCAGCTCACGGCCGACCCCCACCGCGGGGCCGGGCAGGAGCAGTCGGGGCACCAAGCCCGCCCGACCACGCACACCGGCGTGGTCGTCTACTCCGTCCCGTACTGCAACTGGTACCGCGTCCAGCTCGACGGCCTCGGCGGCACGATCGCGTGCACGGCCGGCGGCGAGTCCGCGTACGTCCCGGTCGGCCCCCGGGCCACCGGCGTGATCCCGCCCTACAGCCAGGTCGTCGTCCAGCTGATCCCCGGCCGCAAGCACGGCGTCATCCTCGCCGCCTACCCGCTCACGCAGCACGACGGCACGATGGCCTGCCCCGACTGGATCAGCCAGGGCGGCCAGAGCGGGCTGCTGCGAGAGGACGCGTACAAGCAGCCGTTCCAGCTCTACCGCGAGGGCGGGATCGACGCGTTCGGGTCCAACCGCCCGGTCGACTCGACCACGATGGACTGGGGCCGGATCACCGAGACCGGCGTCGGCATCCACGTCGACGCGTACATGACGTTCCTGCGGGTCAGCGAGATCTGCGGGATCTTCGCCAACTACTGGGACGACCACCTGCGGGTCGCCGGCTGGAACATGGACCTGCAGACGGCGGCCCACGAGGTCGTCGTCCGGTCCGACGAGGGCGAGCTGCGGTACGTCGAGCGGCACAGTACCTACCCGCACGAGGCGCTCGGCCAGTACAAGGACGGGACCGACTACACGACCGAGAACGGCGACGCCGACGTCCAGTTCGAGAAGCCCGTGGGCAAGCTCGACCTGAAGGACGGCGAGCACGACGTGCAGAGCGTGGCCCGCTACGAGGAGTACGGCGGGTACCTCGGGCAGGGCCGCAAGCGGGTCGTGAACATCCCGGCCAAGGAGAGCGGCAAGCGGCTGTACAAGGACGACCCGACCTCCGAGCCCGACATGGGCGTGTGGGAGGAGAACGTCGGCCTCGACGGCACCTACTCGATGCGGTCGGCCCGCGCGTACTTCAACGTCAAGTACCCGGTGATCCCGGTCGCCAAGGAGATGCGGCTCCCCGAGGACCAGCAGACCGGCGACGACGCCCGCAAGGGGAACTACAAGTTCAGCGGCAAGCACGGCGGCGGCGACCCGCACAAGATCAAGGACGTGAAGATCGAGGGCGAGCAGAAGCACCTGCTGACCGTCGCCGGCGTCATGGACCTGATCGCCCACGCCTTCAACTGGCAGGGGCTCCACCCGTTCCACTACCACAAGGAGGACTACAAGGTCCCGCAGGAGAAGGACGTCCAGAACAAGGCGGGAGCCCCCGACAAGGCCCAGGACTTCCTGAACTTCGGCTCGCTCGCGAACCAGATGTACATGGACTACCCGACGCCGCGGACCGTGAAGGTCGACGAGCGGTACGGGGACGTCAAATACTTCGCCCGCGTCGCCTACCACGCGATGCTGCCGGACGGCGGCCAGGTGTGGGGCGACGGGTACGGGGCCGAGATCACGATGACCGGCGGCCGCATCCGCCTGTCCGCCCCGGGCGGCATCGACGTCACGCCGGGCACGGACTTCAACGTCCTCGCCGGCCGCGACATCAACCTCCGCGCCCTCGAATCGTTCGACGCCTCGGCCGGCAAGAAGGACCTCCGGCTCAAGGGCCAGATGAACGTCCAGATCGTCAGCAACAAGGCCGGCATCCTGCTGGAGAGCAAGGCCCCGACGTTCCTGGCCGAGTTCCGCGACAAGGTCGGCGAGGAGGTCGTCAGCGGCGGGATCGTCCTGAAGGCGAAGGACTCGGCCGTCGTCGCGTACGGCGGCGACGTGTACCTCCGCACGGGCGGGTCCAACCTGCGGGCCGGGCAGATCGTGCTCGACGCCAGCAAGGGCCGCGACACGGTGGCGATCAAGGGCACCACGGTCAACCACTACGCCCGGTCGAGCGTGAACCACTTCGTCGGCCCCGAGGGCGACAGCAGCACGGTGCGGGCCGCCTACTCGTTCAGCGAGAGCGGGGCCATCATCGACAAGCAGGTGTCGATCGGCGGGCAGCTCGGCGTGCTCGGCGGGGCCGTGTTCGACGGCGGCATCGTCAACCGCGACGGGTACGGGTCGGTCAACAACAACCCGTTCGTCGGCGACATCCCGGGCAGCGTGATCTCCGAGGCCGCCGGCGCGATCCGCCAGGCGATCGAGGGGCTGAAGAAGGCCGGCAAGGAGTCCCACAAGGCGATGTTCCCGGACTGGCTCTACAAGGAGAAGCAGCCCGGGAACGACGACACGATCAAGGACCTGGAGTTCTCGTTCCGCGACAAGGAGGGCGGCCAGCAGTACCACGCGACCCAGTTCAAGTTCACCGAGAGCCGCTGGCAGATGATGGCCCGGCTCGGCGGCGGGTCCGGCGGCAAGGAGTGGGACGAGCCCAAGGTGACGTACCAGGGCCGCGAGCAGCTCCCGTACCCCGGCAAGCAGAAGTGGGAGGACGAGCCGACCCTCCTGCAGCTCGACTCGTGGACGATGTTCGACGCGGCCAAGGGGCACGCGAAGGACCGCCCCGGGCCGTACGAGGACCCGAAGCTCGGCACCCTGACCCCCGTTCCGCCGAAGACCGGCTTCAAGGTCATCGGCGGCTGATCCAAAAACCGGTTTTGAGAAGCAAGAGGAGACCCCCGTGGCAAAGAGCGTCCAACTGTCCCCCGGCCCGCGTCCCGGCGTCGCCCCCGTCGCCGCCCCGCCGCCCGTGTCCCAGCCCGTCAACCAGGGCGTGAAGCTGACCGGCCTCCCGCTGCCGACCGGCCGCGTGTTCGAGGCCCCGGCCGGCATGACGGAGCTGGAGCGAAACCAGCTGAAGCAGGTGGGCTGGGACGGCGGCAAGATCACGCCGGAGATGCAGGCGGCCGTGCAGGCGATGAACGCCGACGCCCGCGTCCGCCCGCCCGTGCCGATCGACCCGGCGACGCCGGCCGTCGACTTCCAGACCAAGGACATCAGCGAGCTGCCCCCGGAGGAGCAGCACCGGGCTCGCGCCCAGATCGCCGAGGCCCTGCAGTCCCAGCCGGCCACCGCCCACGTCGGCCAGCAGCCCCGGCTCCGCACCGGCGAGGTCCAGGCCGTGCAGCCCGGGCCGGCGCTGAACCCGCACGCCCAGAAGGTCGAGGAGGCGAAGATGATCCCGGTGGCGTACGGGGAGCCGGCCCGCCCGGCCACCCGCCCGATCCCCGGGGCACCGACCGCCAAGGCCGTGAACCCCAAGGCCGCCAAGCCCGCCGCCCCGCAGTACCCGGTGGACCCGGCGGAGGCCGCCCGCTCGATCCGCACCGAGGACCCGATCGCCCCGATGGAGAACTGCCCGCACTGCGGGTGGGAGCTGGCCCGGCCGGACATCCCGGAGCCCGACTACACGGAGAAGATGGGCTTCCTGAGCACGCAGATGCTCGGCGACGGCAAGCCGTTCGTGAAGGTGTACGAGCTGCTCGGCGGCAACCTGAAGCTGACGTTCCGCACGCTGACGATCCGCGAGGTCGACGCCTGCTACCGCCAGGCCAACCTCGACCGCGACCGGGGCGACGTCGAGAGCCAGTTCGACTGGACCGAGAAGGTGAACCGCTACCGGCTGTACCTGCAGCTGCAGCGGGTCCAGTCGGACAACTTCGACCACGACCTCCCGGACGGGCTGAGCAAGCTGACGAACCCGAACGCCGAGGCGTTCTGGGAGTTCCCCGAGGACGAGGAGCAGCCGCTCCGGCTGATCGAGAACTTCTACCTGGAGAACGTGCTGTCGAGCGAGTCGCTGTGCCGGATCGCCCAGCAGCACTGCGGCCGGTTCAACCGCCTGGTCGCCAAGCTGGAGGCGCAGGTCGACAACGATTCTTTCTGGAAGGCGACCGGGGAGCAGTCCTCGCAATAGAGGCTGCGGTCGAGGGCGTGGTCGACTTCAGGGTCGCCCGCGTCCTCGACCCGAAGTGGTGGCGGTACCTCAGGGTGAAGCTCGAAACCCTGGAGCGCCGAGGAAAGGAGAAGGCGGTCAACGCCGCGTTCGCCTACCACCTGGCCCTGGTCGCCAACAGCGGACTGACCGAGGAGAGCTTCGAGAAGTGTCAGGCGGCGGCGAAGGAGCGGTACTTCGATCTGCTCGGCACGATCCGCCCGTGGGAGGGCAAGAGCTTCGTGGAACGCAAGGCCGCGGAGTTCAAGGACGCCCGGCAGATGTACATCGACGCGACCGGGTTCGACCCGCTGGACCCGGCGTTCAAGGCGTACGAGGCCCAGCAGATCGAACGGCTGCTGGCCGGCGAGTTCGACATCGTGGACGAGGACGCCGAGGCCGAAGCGGCCGTGGTCGATCGCCTGCGGGCGAAGATTATGAAGGGAGCGTAAGAGGTGGCCGAACAACGCGGACAACGCCTGATGCAGATGGCCGGGCAGTACGCGCCGGTCGCCAGCGGCCACCCGTTCACGCCCGACTTCGGGTTCGAGGGCACGCCCCTCGCCGACAACCCGCTGCTCGGGATGATCCTGCAGCCCATCGTCGGCAACCTGATGGGCAAGATGGGCATGGCCCCGATGGGGCTGAACGACCGCAACGTGTTCGACACGCTCTCGAACCAGCGGTTCTACCGCCAGCAGCAGGACGTCCAGCGGCGGATGGCCGCGACCGACCAGGCGAGCTGGATGATGACGCTGCGGGGGATGGCCCACGTCACCGGTGCCCCGTGGGGTGCCGACCAGATGCGGGCCGCCCGGGGCATGACGGACGCGGCGGTGCACCTCGCGCCGACGCTGAACATGCTCGCGCCGGAGATCATGGACGAGATGGGCGGGTACCGCGGGTCGGCCGCCGTCATGGCCGCGCGGATGATGATGGCTGGGCGGTACCGCCTCGACCCGGTGACCGGCAAGATGGGCCAGGCCCCCGAGCAGGTGGCCGCGCAGGCGCAGAAGCTGTTCGCCGACCTGTACGAGAACGGGAAGTTCAGCGACATGCAGGGCGTCTCCGCCGGCCAGCTCGGCACGCTGTACGAGCAGCTGAGCCAGCGGGGGCTGATCGGCGGCAGCACGAAGACCCCGTACGACGAGGTCCGCGGGCTGGCCCGGAGCGACAAGAAGCTGTTCGACGACGCGCTGGACCGGATCGGGGCCAAGGGCACCGACGCGTCCAAGCTGACCAGCGACCAGCTCGACAAGCTGACGCTGGACCCGGCCGTGGCGGACAAGCTCCGCGGGTTCGACACCGAGAAGACGAAGAAGAGCCTGCAGGGCTACCTGCACGCGGTCAACGCGATCAAGGACATCTTCGGCGACCTCGGGCGGCCGAACGCCCCGATGTCCGAGCTGATCGGCGCGCTGGAGGCGATGACGAACGGGTCGATCGGGCAGATCCAGCCCGGCCAGCTGAACATGCTGGTGCGGCAGACGCACCAGATCGCCCAGGCCACGGGCGTCAGCAACGACAACGCGATGGCGATGCAGGAGCACCTGAGCGGCCGGGCGCGGCAGATGGGGCTGGAGCCCGTCTTCGCCGTCACGGCCAACCAGGGCGGCATGGCGTTCGGGGCCGCGTTCCGCCAGCAGGGGCTGGAGCCGGCGTGGGGCCGGATGAACCCGGACCAGATGACGATGCTCGACGGCCAGCTCCGGCTGAACGCCGCCGCGTCCAAGTCCGCCCAGCGGGCCGGGCTCGCCCTGCGCCTGAACGAGCGGCTCGGCGGGTTCGACCCGAACTCCGACGCCGGCCGGTACGTCGCCGGGCTGAAGTCGGCCCAGGACACCGGGTACGACTACTGGATCGACGCCAACGGCGAGAAGCAGTCGCTCAACCTCGACCAGGCGGCGTTCACCCGGATCATGACCGCGACGGGCAAGGTCGACGCCGGCCAGCTCGGCAGCATGATGGGCCAGAAGTTCGCGAACCGGGAGTACGTCCAGCGGTACGGGGTCGAGGACGTGATCCGCCGGAGCCAGGGCAAGAAGGACGTGCAGCCGTGGGTCGGCAGCCAGCTGCAGGGCTTCCTGCAGGGCCAGCTCCGGCAGGCGGGCGTCGGCGACAAGGAGGCCCGGGCGTCGGCCGCCGCGATCGCCCAGACGGCGGCCGCCGAGATCATGAGCATGGACCCGGCGGACTTCGCCAACAACGAGCGGCGGACGGCGAAGATCGGGGAGATCCTCCAGCGGAACCTCGCCGGCACCGAGGCGGGCAAGGCGCTGGGCGGGAAGCTCGGCGGGTTCGCCACCTCGACCGGCGAGAGCTTCTACGGGTTCTGGAGCGAGGTCACGCGGCTGAGCCCCGACTTCAGCTACCTCGGCAACGCTCAGAACATGTTCAACGCGTTCCACGAGACGACGACGACCGCCGGCACCCGCATCCAGACGACCGAGCGGATGAACGCCCAGATCAAGACGGCCCTCGCCCCGCTCAACCGGGGCAGCATGGTCCGCCGCGCGATGGGCTACCTGCAGAACGCGAAGGAGGGCGACGCGGACCTGGCCAAGCTGGTCGCGACGGCCCTCGGCGGCGTGGAGGAGAAGGACGTCCGGGAGGGCGTGCTCCCGCAGTTCGCCGCGATCAAGCGGGAGCAGGAGGCCCTGGAGCAGCTCCAGCGGCAGCTCGTCAACGAGACCGACCCGACCAAGAAGGCGGAGCTGCGGCGGCAGTTCGAGGGCCGCGTCGCGACGCTGACCAACCAGGTGAACACGGCGGTCGACAAGCTCGGCCGGATGGGCGTGGTCGAGGGCGGGCTGAGCGTCGCCGACACGACCCGGGCGCTGAACCTGAACGGCCGGTCGGCCGAGTTCTCGAAGGAGATCGCCGGGCTGTTCACCGCCCCGACGTTCGACGCCGCCGGCAAGCCGGTCGGGCCGCCGGACGCGGTCGAGGTCCGCCGGCGGTTCGGCGAGTTTTGGAAGACCGAGAGCGGCAAGCTGTTCGGCGAGACGGCCCGCAGCCAGGGGTCGGCCGCGAGCGACGTCGCGCTCAAGCTGCTGAGCAGCCCCGAGTCGGTCGACCGCCTCGGGCTCGCCGGCGTCAAGCACGCCAAGCAGATCACCGAGTCGAACCAGGAGCTGCTGCGGCTGGCGGCCGTCCACACGGGCGGCGACATCGGCAAGCTGGTCGCCGGCGACTTCGCCGCCACGATGCCGGCCAAGGAGCGGGAGGAGGTCGCCGAGCGGGTCCGCCAGCAGGTGGCCGCCCGCGACAAGGCCGTCAAGGAGATCTACGACCTCCAGCACAGGTCGGGCCGGACGTGGGACGCAAAGGCGACGGCCGCCGAGCTGGGCGTGTCCGAGGCCGACGCCCAGCTGGCCCACTCGATGGACCCGACCCAGGTGCGGGCGGCGCTGGCCGCCAAGGACCTGACGGGCGAGGCCCGCGCCCGGGCGGTCGAGAAGCTCGGCCCGAACGGCGAGGACATGATCCGGGCGGCCGGCGTGTACGAGCGGATGCGGGGCAAGGCGGCGGACGCGATGGCGGCCGAGCACATGGCCCCGGACAAGATGGCCCGCACCTTCCTGGAGCGGTACGGCGTCACCCCGGGCGAGACGGACGCCGAGCGGGAGCGGCTGCACAGCCTCGGGCGGATGCTCAAGACCGAGGCCGGGCAGGCCCTCTACTACGGCCTCACCACCGGGCAGGACTACCTCGCCGGCGTCGCCGAGCGGGGCGGGATCAAGGGGGCGAAGGGCGTCGAGCGGGTCGACGGCCTGTACCGCGAGTACCAGAAGCTCCTGCAGACGCCGGAGGCCGAGAAGGAGGGGGCCGAGCGGGCGTTCCGCGAGAAGTTCAAGCTCGGGGACAAGGACGACTACGCCCAGTTCCAGCGGGCGATGCAGCTCCAGGTCGAGACGGGCTTCATCCGGTTCGGCGACTCCGGGCTCGGCCAGCGGACGGACTTCAACCTGGCGAAGGCGGAGGAGATGCTCGGCCGGAAGCTGGCGACCGGCCAGCTGAACGGCGAGGACAAGAAGGTCAAGGTCGAGTTCCCGAACGGGATGACGATCACCGGCCGGCTGAAGGTCGACGGCACGCTCGACGCCCGCACCGAGGGGGCGAACACCCCCGGCGCGAACCACGCGAACACCGGAGGTAACTGAACATGCCGATCCTCTTCGACGGAGCCCCGGGCCGCGTGATCGCCCTGCAGGACCCGGCCCTGCAGGGCGTGGTCCCGCTCGTGAAGCCGAACCCGGCGATCACGTTCCAGGGGCAGAAGAGCCTCATCACCCGGCTGACGATCGCCCAGGAAACGAACCACCAGTTCCTGCACGCGCTCGGCGGCGACATCTTCATCTACGTGTTCGGCGACCGCATCGGCCAGCTGACGATCTCCGGCCTGGCCGTCAGCAAGGACTGCGACGGCGGGGGCGACAGCGAGCACGGGTTCGAGAAGATGCTGAAGTATTACAAGGACAACAAGCTGTCCAAGCGCCGCGAGCCGATGACCGTGATGATCGGGCAGACGCCCGTCACCGGGTTCCTCGGCGGGATGACGGGCGGCGTGTTCGACCACAAGCTGCTCCTGATGCAGTGGGACCTGACGCTCTTCCTGCTGCCGGAAAGGGACTGACGTGTACAACCACCTGCGCACGCTGCTGCTGAACCAACACCCCGCCGCCCCCGACTGGGCGATCGGCGAGGAGGCCGTGCCGGCGACGTTCCGGCCGGTCAACCTGCCCGCGTACCTCGACGAGGTGCGAGCCAGGCTGTTCGGCGTCGCCCCCGACCGGTCGATGCTGAACTACCGGCTCGCCCAGTACACCCGGCTGCTGCACGCGTCGGCGCTGGGCCAGTACGTCTACGACCTCGACCCCCGCGTGACGTACCTCGGCACCGACCGCACGGACCTGTTCGGCACGGCCGCGTTCGAGCCGGCCGTCACGCAGACCAAGGGCCGCCGCCCGCTGGTCGTGCAGGGCGACCCGGCCGCCCCGGACCCGACCGGGCAGTCCTACCACGCGTACCGGATCGAGCAGCTCGACGGCGACACGATCTCGGTCGGCGAGGACCACCCGACTTCCAAAAACCGGCTTTTGGATCTCGCGTTCGCCGGCGGGCTGTCGGCCCCGGTGCCGCTCGGTGACAGCGGGTACGTCGCCCTGGTCCCGCAGGAGGCGGCCGGCACGCGGTGGCAGGTTACGTTCCACGCCCGCCCGCAGTGGGACCTCGGGCAGATCGCGGCCGCCCTCCGCGTCAGCGGGGAGCCGACGCTGCTGCAGCTGTTCGGGGCCGCCCCGGCGGAGCCGTTCCTGACGTTCCGCGACCTGTTCTTCGACCACCCGGAGCTGCCGTACCGCCTCGGCGGCCTGCTGCTCGCGGTGGCCTACCGCTCGGACGCCGTCTGGAGGGCCAATGGCCAGGGATAAGAACTACGCGTACACGACGCTGTCCGAGGAGGCGAGCGTCCGGCTGCGGATCGACGGCTCGGTCGGCGGCGTCGGCGGGGCGGTCGGCTTCGAGGTCGTCAGCGTCACCGGCAGCTTCGCGATCAACCAGGTGCCCGAGTGCGTGTGCGTGCTCGCGGTCGGCCGCAACGCCGTCGACGGCCAGCAGCTCGCCAAGATCCACTCGGCCGCCCGGTCGATGAAGCAGATGGTGAAGGCGAAGGTCTACTTCCGGCCCCGCGGCGAGTTCAAGCCGGACGGGACGGAGTGGCCGCGGGGCGAACAGGTCGTGTTCGACGGGTACTTCGTCGGCATGAGCTACCAGAAGGTCGGCGGCAAGGTGAACGTCTGCGTGCACCTGATCCACTGGCTCAGCGACCTCGCGTTCAGCTCCAGCCTGTCGAGCGTCAGCCACGTCTCGAACCCGGGCAGCATGACGTTCCCGGCCGCCCTGGAGCCGATCACGCCCGGCGCGGGCGGCGGCGGGGAGGCCGTGTTCCTGAGCAACCTCGTGCCGCACCAGGCGATCGAGCCGCTGATCCAGAGCGACCTGTGGGAGGCGATCAAGGTCCTGATGTGCGGGATGAGCACGTTCGAGGGGTTCAACCCGATCTGCGGGGCCGGCGGCATCGGGCTGGAGCAGATCAAGAAGAACGACCGGGCCAAGGAGGCCCTGAAGAAGATCGAGGGGCCGGGCGGCGACTGCACGCTGGAGTACAAGTACGGCAAGGCCCTGGCGCTGACGCTCGGGCTGGCCGGGCAGGGGTGGGCCGGCATCGCCCAGGCGATCGGCGAGATCCCGGTCACCGGCCTGTGGAACATGACGCTCTGGGACGTGCTGGTCGGCGGGTACTGCCAGCAGTTCGGGCTGATGGTCTGCCCCGGCGTCGACCGGGCGGTCGTCGCCGCCGACTGCCCCGGGTTCCGCGGCCCGACGTGGCGGGAGATCCCGCCGAACGAGTACGAGTTCACCGACCAGTCGGCCATGCTCCCCCGCCCGCTCCGCGCCGTCGTGTCGCACGGGGCGTCGTACATGGAGGCCGGGGCGAACTTCTACGCGGCCGCCCAGGGGGTCAGCACCTGCGTCAGCGGCGTGTTCGCCTCGAAGAGCGTCGAGGACGCGGACGGCGTCGTGATGTACACCCAGGTGCCCCGGTGGGTCGCCGAGATCACGACGAGCGGGGTGAACGCCGGCACGGTGGTCGGGGCCAAGGACAACAAGCCGATCAAGACGGCCACGACGCCGGACGGCGGGCAGAAGGGGCCGGACAAGCCGCCGGTCGAGATGAAGGACGACGCCCAGAAGGTGCTGGACAAATACGCCCAGATGGTTTTCATCCGCGAACAGCTGCGCGGGCGTAACGGCACGATCAGTGGTAAACTACGGTTCGACGTCGCCCCGGGCTCCAAGCTGAAGCTCAAGGGGAGCCCGGAGGTGTTCATCGGCGGCGAGGACGAGCTGGCCGACGACCTGTACGTCGAGGTGAACCGCGTCACCTTCGAGATCAACTGCGAGGGCCGGCGGGCGGCCACCGCGTTCATGCTCTCGGCCGCGAGGAACGAGACGGAGAACCAAGAGGAGCGGACGAGCACCGCGGAGCACCCGTTCTACGGCGCGAACGTCCTCAAGGGGTTCCCGCTGCTGCCGGAGCACGACATCTAACGCACGGAGGCGTCGATGTGTTTCGTGGACAAGGACGAGCCCGAGCGGAGCCGCTGGTTCTCGGACGTCGTCATCGTGCTGGCGTGTCTGCTCGTGTTGCCGTTTCTGGCCGTAGGAGGCAAGGATGCCCGGGACTCTGACGACCCAAGTCGCCCTACCGAAGCCGCCGTCGTCCGCGACGGAGGAGCCGGACTACGACACGATCTGGAAGGACTGGAAGGCGGCCCCGCCCGACCCGGCGACGAACGCTAGGACGCTGCGGTCGCTCGACCCGCTGATCGACCGGGCCGCCAAGACCCACGTCGGCGACGTGAACCCGCTCGTGCGGAGCCGGGCTCGCAGCCTCGCGCTGCAGTCGCTGCAGACGTACGACCCGAACAAGGGCCGGTTCCAGAGCCACTTCTACAACCAGATGCAGGGGCTCAAGCGGTACAGCGCCCAGACCGCGCAGGGCGTGCGGGTGCCGGAGCGGGTCGTGCTCGACCGGCGGGCGCTGGACATGGCCGAGGGCGAGCTGCGGGACCGCCTCGGCCGCGACCCGACCGACGACGAGCTGGCCGACCACAGCGGGTTCAACGTCCGCCGCATCCAGAAGGTCCGGGGGTACAGCCCGGCGATGAGCCAGGGGTACTTCTCGCAGCTCGGCGAGGACGGCGGCGGGTTCGAGCCGGGCGTGAACCGCAGCACGACGGCGGCGTGGGAGCAGCTGATCCTCGACGACCTGAACCCGGTCGACCGGAAGATCTTCGACTACCACCGGCAGGGGATGTCGAACCAGCAGATCGCGGCGAAGCTGCGGCGGAGCGCGGGCCTCATCAGCCAGCGCAAGGCCGTGATCCAGAAGCTGCTGGACCAGGAGCAGGAACTCAGCCCGTTCCAGTGAACCCATGGCACAAGCACAAGCGAAAGCCGACGTCGACCCGAACTTCGAGACCCAGGTCAAGGAGCTGCAGCAGCAGAACCAGCAGCTGGTGCCCGAGGCCCTGAAGGGCGCGCAGCCGAAGTGGCTGATGCCGAAGAAGGAGGGCTGGAGCGGCGACCTGTTCGACTGGGAGGGGATGCACAAGGCGTTCAACCGGGACAAGAGCAACGAGGACTTCAAGAAGGCGATCGAGGACGCGAAGAGCCCGGGCACGACCGGCGACCTCGCGGTCACGACGACGCAGATCGACATCCTCGCCGTCATGGAGCGGGCGTTCCGCGCCCGGCACACGATGGGCCGCCCCCGGGCCTTCGCCCACGCGATGGCACGCCGCAAGGGCCACGGCAACGACAAGGGGCCGCTCGTGCAGTGCCAGCTTGAGTACGTCCGCGGCCTGGTGAAGGAGAGCCGTTCATGACGACGCAGCTCGGGAACGTCGCCGACTACCAGGGCCGCACGGTCGACCTCCTCGCCTTCCAGGGCGTGCGGGCCGCCGGCGAGGCCAAGCTCACGCACGCGCTGGTCCGGCCCGGCGAGGGCGGCGAGCTGTGCACCGGGCTGCAGAAGCTCGTGCAGCGGTGGCTGATCGAGTTCCTGACGACCCGTGGCACGATGCGGTACCTCCCGCGCCGGGGGTGCGACTTCGTCGGCCAGCTCCGCCGGAGCGAGCTGCGGACGACGGTGGACGCCACGCAGGCGTTCTACCTGTCCGCCCAGCAGATCAAGCTGAACCTGCGGTCGGACGAGACGGCCGACACCCCGGACGACGAGGCGTTCGGGTCGGCGACGCTGGAGTCCCTGACCGTGCTGGCCGACTCGCTGACCGTCCGCGTGAACATCACCAGCCTTGCGGGCCGGACCGCGAAGGCGATACTGCCGATCCAGGTGAGGACCGGCTGACACGACACACCGTAGCGACAAGGAGGTCGCGATGACTGCCGCAACGAAGAAGAAGCTCAAGACCCTCAAGGCCAGGCAGGCGAAGCTCCGCAGGGAGATCGCCACGCTCGACCGCCAGATCGCCAAGATCAAGGGCTGAGCGTCCGTCCCCAACCGCCGACAAGGAGGTCCGCGTGTCCATGCTTTCCGCTTCCACCGCCCGCTCCGCGATGGCCGCCATGCTGGCGAAGCAGCAGGCGATCGTCCGCGCGCTCGCGGCCCAGCTCGCGAAGTCCCAGAAGGCCAAGGGCAAGTAACAAGGACGTTCACGCATGCCGCTCGAAATCACCGAACTCGACGCCCTGGACCCCACGCTGGTCGAGCAGTCGCTCGCCCAGACGGCCCAGCGCGTGCAGGAGGCGAACCCGACCCTCGACCTGAAGCGGGGCGTGTTCCACGATCTGCTCGTCTACCTGCACGCGCTGCTCGACAGCCAGCTCCGGGGCGGGGTCATCAACCGCTACCTGTCGGCCCGGTCGCTGCTGGACATCCAGGCCGACCCGACGCTCGCGGACCCGCTGGTCGTCGAGCGGGTGCTGAGCAACTTCCGCCTCTCGCGGGGCGAGGGGGCGGCGGCGACCGGCGAGGTGACGATCGTCATCAACCGGCCGATCAGCGTGACGGTCGGCAGCGGGGCGGTGTTCGTCGCCAACGGCCGGCGGTTCAGCGCGAACTCCGCGTTCACCGCCAAGCCCGAGGCGGCCCAGATCAACGGCCCGACCGACCGGCTGCTCACGCGGCTGAACGACGGGAACTACGCGTTCACGATCGACGTGACGGCGGCCGACGAGGGGACCGAGTCCCTGATCGCCAAGAACACGCTGGTCGTGCCGGTCGCCCAGCCGAACGGGTACGTCACCAGCTACGCGACCAGCGACTTCTCCGGCGGCCTGAACCCGGAGACGAACACCGAGCTGCTGGAGCGGCTGCAGCTCGGCGTCTCGTGCAAGGCCCCGAGCAACCGGCCGAACATGCAGGCCATGCTCCGCGACCAGGCGGAGTTCAGCCGCGTCGTCCACAGCTCGATCGTCGGGCACGGCGACGAGGAGATGCTCCGCGACCAGCACACGATCTTCCCGGTCAGCCTCGGCGGCCGGGCCGACTGGTACGTCCGCACGGTCGAGCGGGTCCAGCGGATGACGCTGAAGAAGACGGCGACGCTCGTGTCGGTCGGCGACGACGGCACGGGCGTGTGGGCGTTCGGCCTCACGCGGGACGACGCCCCCGGCTTCTACGAGGTCGCGTCCGTCCTGCGGCCCGAGGCGGAGAACGTCGCCGGCACGCTGCCGATCACGTCCGACGTGCGGGGCGTGGACCTGACCGGCGACGGGTTCGTCCCGGACGTCGAGACGGTGGCCGAGGGGGCGTACACGAGGTACCAGACGGCCTCGGTCCGGTTCCACGACGTGGCGACCGACCACGGGGCGCTGACGCCCGGGGCGACGCGGGAGTACGACGTCACGGTCACCGCCCTGCCGCTCGTCGGCCTGATCCACGACTACGTCACCGACTTCGAGGTGCGGAGCTACGGGAGCGACCTGTTGGTCAAGGCCCCGATCCCGTGCTTCCTCAAGGTCCAGTTCCGCGTGGCGAAGAACCGCAAGCAGGCGGACCCCGACGTGCTGGCGATCGCCGACGCCGTCGCCCGCGCCGCCAACACGACCGGGTTCACCGGCCGGCTGTACGCCGGGCACCTGCAGGACGTGATCGCCGGCTACCTGCAGGACGGGATGAGCGTCGGGTCGATCGACATGTTCGGCCGCATCCGCCACCCTGACGGGACCAGCTCGTACGTCCGCGGCGACGAGGTGCTCGTGATCCCGTCCGTCGACGGGGCGATGGTCAGCCCCCGCACCGTGCAGTTCTTCCTGGACCCGGCCGACGTCGAGATCCAGGTCAGCACCGAGATCCCCGTGCCCCAGTGAGGGAGGCCGCCGTGCTACGCATCAAGGTCAAGGAGGCGTGCGACTTCATCTCGTTCACCGACACCTGTTGCGTCAGCGGCAGCAGCACGCGGACCGAGGGGCAGTTCCCGCTCGGGCACGAGATGGACGCGATGGGCATCAACCGCGACGTCCCCCAGCGGGGCGTGTCGACGATCTGGGTCGACAACGGCACGCTCCACATGGACCGGTGGCTGGTGCCGAGCGTCGCGGTCGAGGTGCTGGACTTCGTCGGAAACCCTAGCGAGCGACTCTGATGGCAGACTTCAAGTTCCCAGCGTCCACGCTCGACCGGCCCGAGGAGCTGCTGGCCGCCCTCGGCTCCCTCTGGGACAACACGTACCTCGGGAACGACCTCGTGCTCGCCCTGTGCCGGGCCAAGCTCGCCCAGCAGCGGCAGGCGTACGCGGACGGCCGCGAGCTGGTCGACGCGTGCGGCCGGCTCGACGTGCCCGTCCACCACACCGAGGAGTGGGTCGAGCTGCGGCTGGAGGAGTCGAAGAAGAACGCCGGCGACTACTCGCTGCTGAAGTTCGGCGACCCGGGCGAGTTCGAGCGGGGCGGGGCGGCCGCGTGGGGCGTCCCGACCGCCCGCCCGCTGCACGCCTGGCGGCTGCCGGACGGCGTCGTCGGCGTGCCCGCGATCTTCAACCGGATCGCCGACCCGTCCCGGTCCCTCGTCGAGGGCGTCGACTACGTCCTGCGGGACGGCCACGTCGTGTTCCGCGACGACCCGTTCGCCGACGAGCTGGTCCCCAAGGCCAGCGTGTTCGTGCAAAACGTCGAGACGGACCGGACCCTGAGCCTGTGGGGCTTCCGGTGCTCGGTCGACCGCCAGAACGTGTACCGGCAGTTCGGGTACGTCCTCGGGCTTCAGCTCCCGAGCAGCGAGCACTACAAGCGGCTCGTCAACGCCCTGTTCGACGCCCTGGTCGAGGGGTCGACGGGCTCGGCCGTACACGCGGCGTGGTCGGCGATCACCGGCATCCCGCTCGCCGCCGGCGGCGAGACGGTGGAGGCCGTGGTCGCGGAGGCCACCAGGACCCTCGTCGTGACCGATCGTGCCGTATACGCGGTCCCAGGGGCCTCCACGGTCACCGTAGCGGCGGGGCAGGCCCTGCGAGCCGGCCAGCCGGTCTGCGACGCCCTCACGTTCCACGAGTTCAACCGAGGTCAGGTGCCGGCACAGATCAGGTCGCTTGCCCTCGGCCGGGGCTTCCTCGCCGCCGGCTACTTCGGCGACCTCGTGTTCGAGAACAAGGAGGTGCCGCTGGTCGTCGGGGCGGACGCCGAGGGCAACACCCGGCTGAGCTGGCGGCTGACCGGGTGGCCCGGCGACGTCGAGAAGTTCTTCGACGACCTGCACGAGCGGGGCCTCGCCCGCGGCCAGACGCTCGCCCACCTGCTCGACCGCCGCCCGGCCGGCGCGCGGGACACGGAGCCGACCGCCGGTGCCCTGCCGGCGACGATCAACCCGTTCGGGTTCCTCTGCCGGAACGTCCTGCGGAACAACGTCTTCGTCGTCCGGGTCCGCGTGGCGGCCACCACGGGCGGGGTCGGGACGGCGGCGGCCAAGTTCCTCCGCCGCGTCGTGCCGCCGCAGACGGCCATGATCGTCCTGGCCGAATTGGAGCTGGCCGACGACGCGGTTATCATGGACGGACCGGCCACCGAGACCCGCCCCGGCTACGAAGAGGCCCTGAAGCTCTTCCTGGGCATGTCGTTGTCGGAGACGATCAGCCCGAACCTGGTCACGGAAGACCTGCAGTTCCGCCAGATCCGCGGACGCTGCCAGTGAAAGGACTCACGCGATGCGAGATTTCATCCTCGGCCCCGCCGCCATCAAGGGCCGGGTCCGCCTCTACCAGGTCGCCGGCCACCCCGGCACGCAGACGCTCCACAAGGTGCAGGGCGAGAGCGTCGACCCGAACGCGCTCCCGTTCGTCCAGCTCCCCGGCGAGTGGAACGGCAACCCGGGCTGGAGCCACAACGACATCCTGTACGACTGGGCCTCGATCGTCAGCCGCCAGCTCGCGGACGGCGGCACCGCGTACCGCATCGGCGGCATGTACATCGAGTACAAGAACGTCGCCAGCCCGAACGACGCGGTGGCCGCCCCGGCGTTCGACCGCACGGGCGGCATCGGCTACTACAACGGGCTCGCCGGCAGCCCCGACGTGGACTACCTCCGCGTCCCGCTGATCGCGGCCGTGCGGTCCAGCTCCGACCCCGAGCTGTTCCCGGACGGCAACCGCGTCACGTTCTTCGCCCAGACGCAGGGCGTGGTCGGCGTGCACGGGCGGGCGTTCAGCGACGTCGTGAACTCGAAGGTGTACGGGGCCGCCCTGGTGGCGATCCCGGACGCCGCCGACCGCACGAAGGACCTCGTGCTGAGCCGCCTGTACGTCCCGGCGAACAAGCAGCAGGTGAAGCTCGCGACCAGCCAGATCGGCCCCGAGTGGGAAATCACGCTGGGATAGGAACACCGATACTTCCGCGCAAGTGTCGGGATCTAAAAACCAGTTTTGAGATCGCCAAGGACGGCGACAGGAAAGGTCAAGGATGGCCACGCCGAACCCGCTCGACTTCAACGACTTCATCCAGCTGATCCGCAACGGGGAGCCGCTCGACGCCGGCGTCCCGAACCGGCCGCTGTCCGCCATCGACGCGCGGACCCGCTACCTGTGGGACGTGCTCAACGCGTCGTTCATCGGGTCGACGGTGTTCGCCCGGCAGGTGACGACGGCCCCGGACGTGCTGGTCGGCGAGCCGGTCTACTACAACGCCGCGACCAGCCGGTTCGAGCGGGCGATCGCGGGCGTGGAGTTCGACGCCCAGACGTCCGGCCTCGTCGCCAGCGCCGCCGGGCAGGCGTGGGGCGTGGTCTTCAAGAAGATCAACAGCACGCTCTGCGACCTCCTGCTGTTCGGGTACGCGAAGCTGGACATCACCCCGGCCCTGCAGGCGGGCGAGACGATCCGGCCGTCGACCTACTACCTGTCCCGGACCAGCGCCGGCAAGCTCGTCTCGGGCCGCCAGCCGATCGCGGTGCCGATCCTCCGCACGAGCGGCGACGGGTACGTGTTCGTCAACCCGCAGTGGGACGACCTGACGAAGCACACGCACCTGCGGTTCCGCCTCAAGCCCCGCCCGGCCGGCACGCACGTCCCGCCCGCCCCCGGGGCGCGGCACGTCGTCACGAACCCGAACCCGGCCGTCGAGGGGTGGCTGCCGGCGAACCACGCGAGCTTCAACGGCAAGGCGTGCTTCAACGCCAAGTTCGGCTACAACATCGCCGCCAACCCCGCCCTCCGCCAGGCGTGGCCGCCGCTCCCGCCGGAGAACGCCGTGCTCGTCAAGAGCGGCGTGATGGTGCCGGACGGCGACCAGGGCCTCGTCGTGTTCGACCGCAACGGCATCTGGTGGCTCAGCGACTGCAACGACACCGTCCCGTGGCCCGCCGACCTGTCGACGGAGTTCGAGGCCGTGTCCGAGTCGCTGGAGGTCAGCATCACGCCGGACGACTGCCCGTACGTCGACCGGATGCGGCTCGACCTGTTCTTCAGCAAGTTCGAGTTCCTGACCGACCAGACCGTCGTCACCAGCCTGACGACCCGCGACGAGCGGATCTCGATCTTCTGCGAGGGCGGCGACCCGCTCGTGCCCAAGCACGTCGGCCCGCTGGAGATCAGGCTGAACCTGGAGTTCCTGTCGGACGACGCGGACCCGGGCGGCCACCTCGCGCTGAAGGAGTGGGACGCCGAGGCCGGCAAGTTCCACCGCGGCCCGGTCGCCACCGCCGTCTACGCGAAGAGCGCCGGCGTCACGCTGACCAGCGACGCCCAGACCCAGGCCACGATCGGCGGGGTCGCCCGCACGCTGCACCACGGCCGCGTCGGCATCGACCTCGACACGGCGGACGACCGCGAGATCTTCCCGGACCTGGTCCGCCTCGGCGGCGACGGGGCGACCGAGGAGTTCGTCAACAACGTCATGTACCTCGGGTTCGAGGCGGGCGAGCAGAAGTCGCTCCGCGCCCGGTTCCAGGTGCCGTCCACGCTCGCGCTGGTCAACCCGACGCTGACGCTCAAGCTCCGCGTCATGGGGCTGGCGGCCGGGGCGGTGCCGAACCTGACCGTGACGTTCCGCCGGGTGCCGGCGGCGAACGCCCCGGCGAACCTGCCCACGGTCGACTCGCCGCTGACGATCGCGACCGGGTTCACGGCCGCCCAGGCCAAGCAGTACATCGACCGGGCCGGCACCGCCGTGGCGGTCGCGGCGGGCGACGAGGTGTTCGTCACCGTCCTCCGCGGCGCGGGCGACGGGTACCCGGGCGAGGTGGGCCTGCTGCGGATCTCCGGCGTGCTCGCCGCCGCCTAACCGAGAGGGCAAGGATGCCGACCGCGATTTGGAACCTGGAGTGGCTGAACGCCAACGCCCAGCGGCGTTACCCGCTGACCGAGGACTCGTCCGGCCGGGACGCCAGCGGGAGCTTCGCGCTCCCCGCGTCGTTCCTGCTGGAGCTGGACATGCCGATCCACCAGGGGCTGAACGTCACCCCGGCCCGGTTCTTCCTCCGCCAGCTCAGCGTCGACTCGGCCGGCTTCCTGCTCGTGATCGGCTACCAGCCGACCAGCGGCAGCGCGGTGAACGTGGCGACGGCCCTCGTGCCCCGGGGGACGCACCAGCCGGGCAACGTGTACGCCCTCGGCGGGATCAACTCGTACGCGGACACGGTGGGCAAGGTCGTCGTCGGCCGGCTCGACGAGATGGAGGAGCAGCCCTCGGGCCTCTTCCAGTTCTCGTTCGAGGACGCCCGGATCGAGCCCGACTGCGTCCGCCCGATCGTCCGGGGCGTCAGCAGCCTCTCGGTCGTCAGCGGCACGAGCGTCGGCCCCCGGATGTACGGGGACATCGAGCTGGTCGCCGGCGACAACATCCAGCTCGTGCCGATCGTCGCGACCGGCCAGAACCCGCAGATCCGCATCAGCGCGATCAAGGGCGAGGGGCTGGCCGAGGAGTGCGTGTGCATCGGCGACGAGGACGCCCCCTGCATCAAGCGGATCAACGGCATCCCGCCCACGGCGGACGGCAACTTCACGTTCCTCGGCAACGCCTGCCTCACGGTCGAGGGCGTGAAGAACGGGATCAAGCTGAACGACGTGTGCTCCGAGCCGTGCTGCGGGTGCGAGGAGCTGGAGGCGATCACCCGCCAGCTCGAAGCGTTCGGGTCCAAGGCCGCCACGCTGGAGGGGTTCGTGAACCGCCTGCAGTCCGAGGTGACGGCGATGGACATGGTCGTGCTCGGGAGCAAGACCGGCGACCGGGGCTGCGTGCAGTGCGGGTGACGGCATGGCGAACGACTTTCAAACCCTCGCGGTCAACCAGCTCGCGGCCACCGGCTACGGGGCGGACTACCCGTTCGCCAAGGCACCGCCCGAGTGGAAGTACATGTTCGGCGACCTGTGGTTCAGCTACCCGGACGACGCGTGCGAGCTGGAGCTGCCGCTCCGCATCGGCGCGATCTCCGACGCCCTGATCCCGGGCAACCTGAACCTGGAGATCCGCGACGCCGCCGGCACGACCGTGTTCAACACCGCCGCGGCGACGCGGACGTCCAACGCCTGGGGCAAGAACCTCGTCACGTACAGCTACAAGCAGGGCGAGTTCAGCCTCCGCCTGACCCAGCGGCTCCAGCCGCCGCCGTGGGAGCCCGACCTGCAGTGGCCCGCCGGCGGCGTCCTCGGCGAGGAGGGCACGCTCGACGCCCGGACGTACCAGCGGCTCCCGAAGCGGGTCCGCTCGATCGTCGTCGGGCTCACGACGTTCACCGGCAGCGACCTCCGGCTCGTCGAGGGCTACAACATGAGCCTGACCACGCCGCCCGTCGCCAACGCGGACGGCGGCCGCCGCGTCAGCCGGGTCATGCTCCGCGCCCGCCCCGGCGACGGCCTCGGGCGGCCGGACGGGTGCGACGACGCCGAGATCGCCATCCAGCGGATCAACACGGTCCCGCCGACCAAGGGCGGGGACTTCGTCGTCGACACCGAGGGGTGCTACCGCATCCAGCGGCCGGTCACGGTCACCGGCACGGCCCCCCGCACGGTCGCGGTCGCCGTGCCGGCGGCCCTGCAGATCTTCAACGACTGCGGCCCGTGCTGCCCGTGCGACGACTTCGTCCGCACCTACGAGGGCATCCGCCGGCTGTTCTACCGCTACCAGACGATGGGCGAGAAGGCGGAGGCGACCCGCGACACGTTCCTCGACAACATCGAGCGGTGGGAGCTGCAGCGGGCGTGCCGGGAGCTGCAGACGGCCAAGCTCGTGCTCCAGGCCGAGCGGGGCGGCATCCTGTTCGTCGGCGGCGTCCACTGCAACATGACCAAGTGCTGCTCGGTCCCGCTCCTGCTGCGGACCACGTTCGAGTATTTCCAGAACGGGTCGCCGGCCGGCGTCCAGCCGACAGAGCTGAAGTGCAAGGAGACCAAGCGGTCCGGCACGGACACGAACTACGACGAGGTCGACTACCAGCCCGTCCAGAACTGGCCCGTGATCGACCACCCGTTCGGGCTCGCCGACCCGATGGCCCAGAGCCGGTTCCGCACGCGGCTGAAGTTCCCGGCCGGCGGGGCCGACAGCGTGCGGGTGACGTTCAGCGTCCACATGCCCGACATCTTCGAGGCGGTGTCCGGCGACCGGTGCGCGCTGCCCGTCGTCGAGCCGCCGGCCGAGGTGGCCGCGATCTGGGCGAGCAAGCCGCCCCCGTTCCCGGCCCGGGCGATCGTCCAGAAAGTGTCGCCGGTGTCGATGACCGCCGGGTGCGGAGCCTGCCCATGAGCGTACGCAACCTCCACTGGTACAACGCCAACGCCACCCGCGGCTACCCGCTGGCCGACCAGGCCACGAGCGTCTCGGCCGGCGGCGTCGCCCTCCCGCCCGGCGTCCTCGTCGACCTGAACCTGCGGTACCCCCGCACGCTCGGGCCGTACGTCTTCGTCTCGGCCGTGGCCGTGACGCCGACGCTGGTCAGCGTGACGATCCAGGCCGCCACGGACCCGGACGACCCGAGCACGTACGCCCCGGTCGCCGCCTTCTCCGCCCGCCGCGAGACGGTCGAGGAGCGGCGGCAGTACGCCCTGCAGCCTCAGTACCCCGGCGTCGGCGGGTGGGTCGTGTTCGGCTCCGGGATCGACGAGCCCTACACCGGCCGGTTCGACGCCCGGGGCGGCCTGCTCGCGCCGCGAGCCGCACGCGGGTACCGCCCGCTGCCGGTGACGAGCCTCGGGCTGCTGCACGACGCGACCCCGCTGACCGGGATCGTGAACGTCCGGGGCGAGCAGCCGGTCGAGGTGTCGCGGGGCGAGCGGGAGATCGCCGGCATCCTGCGGGACGTGGTCGTGATCGGGCTCGTGCAGCCGACCGCCGACGCCACGCTGCTGACCGAGCAGCAGAGCGTGTTCGAGCGGTTCGCCGGCCCGTGCGGCAAGCGGCCGGAGAGCGGCAACTGCGGCGACCGGGCTCCGGTCGAGTTCATCAACGCCGTCCCGCCGAACTGCGAGGGGAAGATCTTCATCGAGTTCCGCGGGTGCGCGAGGATCGCCCGGGTGACCGGGGAGTGCGGCATCGTCATCGACTGCGGCCTCGGGCTGATCGACGCGTGCGTGACCGACCAGCTCCCCGAGCCGACCGGCAAGCTGGAGAACGAGTACCCCGACGAGTGCATCGAGAGCGAGAGCGAGGACCCGGTCGTGTCCGAGAGCGTCGGCCCCCAGCCGCCGTACATCTCCGAGGAGTCGGACTCGGCCCCGGTGCCCGGCGTCTACCCGTACGTCGACACGTTCGACGACGGCACGGCGTCCGGGTGGGAGACCGTCGCCGGCACGTTCTCGTTCGTCACGAACGACAGCCCCAGCCAGCCGGCGGACGGGGTGAAGTTCCTCGGGCAGGACAACGCCACGCAGGGCAACTGGGTCGGGACGTACGGGGCGGACGGCAACGTCATCGCCACGCACACGAACAGCCCGCCGGCCGGCACGACCGTGAGCGTGACCGGGAACTTCGTCTTCAACGGCTGGCCGGACGACGCCGGCGACCCCCGGCTCCTGCAGTTCGGCGTCGGCCGCGTCGCGGACGTCTGGTACACCACGGGCGGCCCCGGCACGGCCTTCGACGTCAGCGTCACCGTGGCGGCCGGGCAGAAGAAGGCCGCGTCGCTCTACTTCTGCGACTACGACGCGTGCGCGACGTTCACGCCCCGGTCGCTCACCGTCGAGCTGCGGGACGCGGCGACCAACGCCGTCCTCGACACCCGGAGCGTCGCGAACTACCAGAACGGCGTGTGGCTGCGGTGGCAGATCTCCGGGGCGGTCAAGTTCCGCGTCATCTGCACCGCCGCGTGCAACGCCGTGATGAACGGCATCTTCTTCGACCCGGCCGTCCGCCGGAGCCGGAGCACGGCGGGCGGGGCGTCGGACCGGAACGTGACGCTATACCGCGGGTTCGAGTCGGCGGCGGTCGGCAAGAAGTACCGGACGGCCGTGCGGCTGCGGAGCGGCGGGTCGCGGCGGAACGCCGGCCTGGTCCTGAACTACCGGCCCGCACCGGACTTCAGCGGCCGGTCCGTCTACCACGTCGCCGAGATCGACTACGACTCCCAGCAGTTCCGCATCAGCTACTTCAACGGGGCGAAGCTGCTGCCGACCGCCGCCGTCGCCCAGCTGACGAACCTGCAGCTCGACCGCTGGTACCAGCTCGACGTGGAGACGGCGACGTCGGGCGGCTTCGTGGAGATCTCCGCGACGCTGACGTCGCTGGAGGGCCTCGGAGCCGGCCTGATGGCGTCGCTGTCGCTGGAGACGTCCCAGTACACCCCGGACACGGGCAAGGTCGGGTTCCACGCGGACCGGGCGGTGTCCGAGTTCTCGTACCTCAAAATCGAAGAGGCGTAACGTGGCAGAACGCATCCAGTTCCCCCAGTGGCGGGCCGAGCACGAGCCGACGCGGTACCCGTTCGCCTCGGAGGCCACGCTGACCAACGGCGAGCAGTTCCTGCCCGCCGGCACGCTGCTGGACGCCTGCCTGTACCCGATCGGCGGCGGGGCGGACCTGTACCTGTCGGCCGTCGTCGTCGACCACGACCGGGTCACGGTCTTCTTCGGCGACGCGGCGGACGCCCGCCTGTGCTCCGGGTCGTTCGACCTGGTCTCGCCGCCGGACACGGTCCCGCTGGTCGACGCGTTCGGGCGGTCGGCCGGGCTGCTGGTCAGCGAGTCGTCCCGGCTCGGGCTGTTCGGGGCGTGGGGCCTCGGGACGTTCGCGTTCGAGGCCGAGCAGACGCCGCTGGCCGCGACCGTGTGCTTCCCACAGCCGGCGGTCGGCGTGCGGGGCATCCGCGTCCCGGACGGCACGGTCCTGACCGGCGACGTGTGGTTCGTCGGCGAGGACGGCGTCGTGCTCCGCAAGGAGACGGTCGAGGTCCCGCCCGAGAGGTGCGGCCCGGCCAGGGCGTACACGGTGATCCGCGTCGACGTCGTGGGCGACCCGCTGTTCCGCCGCCGGCTGTGCACGCCGACCGACCTGTTCGAGACGCCGCGGTACGTCCAGTCGATCGTATTCAGCGACGGCCGCCAGGTGGTCGAGTGCGGCCCCGGCCCGTACGGCGACGTGAAGGTCACGGTGAACAACGACCTCGCGGCCGACACGGTGCTCCGCGTCCACCCGACCGAGGCGGGGACGAAGATCGGCGTGGTCGGGTCGCTGATGAAGAGCGTGCGGTGATCTAAAAACCGGATTTTGAATCATGGCCAAGCCAGGCTTCTACAACGACAACCGCAACCGGGCCTTCCCGTTCGTGAAGGGCACGGTCGGGGACCTGTTGGCCGCCGCGGACACGGTTGCCGCCCTGCCGGCCGCCACGGTCGTCGACGCCGGGTTCGTCCTCGGCCTGCGGTCCGGGTTCATCGACGGCGTCCACAAGATCCGGCTGGAGAAGGTCCGCCGCGTCGGCGACGACGTGTACTTCGACTTCGCCTCCGACGCGCCGGCGCTGGTCGGCAAGCCGCTCACGTTCCACCGGTCGGCCGCGTCGGCCGAGGAGTACGAGACCGAGCACGTCGAGGTGCTGGACGAGGGGTACGTGATCGTCAGCGCGGTGTCCCAGTCGGTCAGCGAGGGCGACCCGACGCCGGTCAACTGCGGGTGCATCCAGCTCGGCAAGAGCGGCAGCTTCGTCCCGAGCTGCACGGGCACGATGCGGCTGTTCCTGAACGACGACAACTTCGCGGACAACAAGGGGTCGTTCACCGTCACGATCAACGGCGAGACGTTCGTCGTCCCGTCGACCGAGCCGAACGGCGTGCCCGGCCCCGACGTCATCGCCGGCCAGACGTACGCCTACACGGCCAGCGGGCTCGTGGAGTTCGACGAGCGGCAGGGCGTGAAGCGGATGTGCGACCCGGACGGGCCGACGAGCGAGTCGATCAAGTACGGCATCCCCGGCGAGCACCCGTGCCCCGGGCTGGTCGAGTGGTCGCTGGTCGGGAAGCTGACCGGCAGCCCGGTCGTGACCCCGCCGCCGCCCACGACCACGCCGTCCGAGACGTGCGAGGGCGAGCCCCTGTGGGGCGGGTACCTCGTGACCGGCCGGCTGGCGGACCTCCTGACCGTGCTCCCGGGCGACGGGGAGGTGACCGGGGCGGTCGGGGCGGGCCTGGTCGAGCCCGCGCTGGTCCAGAACGACGCCAACTCGTACATCGGCAGCGTGAACGTCGGCAACGCGGACCGCACGCGGGTGGACGCTCCCGGCGACTGCCCGCCGTTGACCTGGCCCCACGACACCGGCGAAGATGTGATCTTCGTCAACGCGAGCTGCCTGCGGGGCGACATCCGGTTCAAGCCCGGGTACAACGCGATCGTCCGGCAGGAGTCGGACACGAACCTGCTGATCTTCGGTGCCGAGGTCGGGGCCGGCGAGGGCCAGCCGTGCGACCAGGTGCCGCTGTTCGACGGGGAGGTGCCGCCGGCCGGGAGCGCCCTGCTGGAGGGCGGCCCCCGGTGCAACGAGGTGATCCGCTCGATCAACGGCGTGGGCGGCAAGTTCGCCGCGCTGCTGGGCGGGACGGGCGTCACCGTGACGCAGCTGCCGGCGTCGAACAAGGTCGTCGTCGACGTGAACATGGGCGGGCTTGCGGCGTGCTTCGCGTCGAGCGAGTTCTCGGAAGTGTCGGAAACGCTGTAGTACCACCGGCGGCCAAGGACGGCCGTCGCACCAGACACGGAGGTCTGTCATGCCGGTCCCCTGCACGGGCTCCACGCCCGGCGTCTTCACGCCGAGCGGCACGGTCCACACGATCGAGACCGACATCACGAAGGGCACCCCCGTGTACTTCGCCGGGGGCATGTCGTTCCCCGCCGGCCGGTACCGGATCAAGTACCTCCGCGGCTGCCTGAAGTTCCGCCACGACTTCGACTGGGGCGTCGACACGACGTTCAAGGTCAGCGTCGACCCCGGCAGCGGGGCCACGGACATCGGCCAGGCCCCGGGCGTCGAGAACCGGCTGCCGAAGGTGAACCACCAGGGCGACGGGTCCAACCCGAACGCCAAGATCCGCGGCAAGGGCTGGCCGACGAAGGGCGAGGCCGAGGCGGCCAACCAGAACGCCCCGCCGTTCGAGTTCAACCACGGCGGCGGCAAGATCGGCGTGCGGCTGGCCGACAGCCCGTACTCGGACAACATCAGCGGCAAGCCGAGCCCGAAGTACACGCTCCAGCTCCTGGAGCCGTGCACGGTCCCGATCCCGCCCGGCGTCCCGCCCGAGACGCCCGAGGTCACGATCGTCACCTACCCGCCCACGCCGGAGGCGTTCCCCCGCGCCCGCGTGAAGTGCGGCGTGCCCGAGGTGCCGGGCATCCCCCAGCTGCCGATCATCAACGTCTGCATCGTGCCGCCCGCCCCGCAGCCGATCCTGGCGTGCCCGGAGCCGGTGGTGAACATCCCGCCGCCCGAGCAGGCGATCCCGTGCCCGCAGATCCAGGTCGGGGCGTCGTTCGAGGTGAAGGTCGGGCCGCCGTCCGTCACGCTGACCACGACCTCGACCAACACGACCGACGCGTGCGGCGACGCGACGTGCGGCACGCAGATGCACTTCGCGTTCCAGCTGCCGCCGACGCCGCAGATCCCCTGCCCGCAGATCACCGTGCAGTCCCAGACGACGGTGACGCCGGGCAACCCCGACGCCACGGTCACGGTGGAGACGCTCCCGGGCGGCCCGCCGGACCCGTGCCGGTTCAAGTTCAACTTCGCGTTCCAGCTCCCCCCGCCGCCGCCGTGCCCGCAGATCGAGGCGGAGTACACGTCGACGACGACCGAGGGCGACCCGTCCGCGAGCGTGACGGTCACGAAGACCGCGGACGACCCGTGCCGCTACCTGTTCAACTTCGCGTTCCAGATGCCGCCCGCCCCGCAGTGCCCGGAGATCGAGGCCGAGGCCACGACCACGGTCACCGAGGGCAGCCCGTCCGCGAGCGTCGAGGTCACGAAGGAGAGCGATGACCCGTGTAAGTACAAGTTCGCGTTCGCGTTCCAACTTCCACCGGCCCCTCAAGTTCCCTGCCCGCAAATCGAGGCTACATCTACCACGACGGTCACCGAGGGCAGCCCCTCCGCCAGCGTCGAGGTGACCAAGGAGTCGGACAACCCGTGCTCCTACAAGTTCTCGTTCGCGTTCCAGCTTCCGCCCGCCCCGCAGGCACCGCAGTGCCCGACGATCACGGGCAGCGCGTCGGCGACCAGCACCGAGGGCGAGGCCAGCGCCAGCCTCGACGTGCAGAAGACGGGCGACGACCCCTGCGCGTACAGCTTCACGTTCGCGTTCCAGGTCCCCAAGGGGCCGCAGGGGCCGTACGGCCCGACCGGGCCGTGCCCCCAGGTGACGGCGTCGGCGTCGGCGACCACCACGGAGGGCGACGCAGCCAGCGCCTCCGTCGAGGTCAGCGAGCAGTCCGGCTGCCACAAGGTGTTCACGTTCGCGTTCCAGCTCCCCAAGGGGCCGCAGGGTCCGCAGGGGCCGACCGGCCCGCAGGGGCCGCGCGGGTACCAGGGTCCGCAGGGTCCGACCGGCCCGCAGGGCAGCACCGGGCCGCAGGGGCCGACCGGCCCGCAAGGCATGACGGGGGCACAGGGTCCTCAGGGGCGTACCGGCCCGCAGGGTCCGACCGGCCCGCAGGGGGCGGACGGCGTCTGCCCGCAGTGCCCGCCCGGCGCTCAGGGTCCGACCGGGCCACAGGGTCCGACCGGCCCGATGGGTGCTCAGGGTGCCGTGGGCGCTCAAGGTGCCCCCGGCCCGCAGGGTGCCACGGGGGCGACCGGGGCGACCGGCCCGCAAGGCCCGACCGGGCCGACCGGCGCGACCGGTGCGACCGGCGACACGCCCGACGTCGGCTTCGCAACCACCGCCAACGCACTGCCGCACGGCTCGCCGCCGACCGCAGACGTCATCCCGTTCAGCGGCGGGCCGCAGAACCCGGTCTTCCTCATCACGTTCGGCATCCCCGAAGGTGCCCAAGGCGCGACCGGCCCCCAAGGCCCGACCGGCCCGCAAGGCACGACCGGGGCGACAGGGGCCACCGGCGACACGGGACCGCAGGGTCCGACCGGCCCGACCGGTGCGACCGGCGACGTCGGTCCCCAAGGGCCGACCGGCCCGCAAGGAGCTACCGGCGCGACGGGTGCTACGGGCGAAGTTGGGCCACAGGGTCCGACCGGCGCTACGGGTGCGACCGGTGATGTCGGTCCGCAGGGTCCGACCGGCCCGCAGGGAGCCACTGGCGCGACGGGTGCCACGGGCGAGATCGGACCTCAAGGCTCGACGGGTGCCACCGGCCCGCAAGGCCCCACGGGTCCGACCGGCGCGACGGGTGCCACGCCCGAGATGGCCCTGACCTCGACGGCGAACACGCTGCCGGCCGGGTCGGCGGCGACGGCCACCGTCTCGCAGACGGCCGGCGGGCCGCAGAACCCGACGTTCGAGTTCACCTTCGGCATCCCCGAGGGTGCCGCCGGGGCGACGGGCTCCCAAGGTTCCACCGGCCCGCAAGGTCCCACGGGTCCGACCGGCGGCACGGGCGACATGGGTCCGCAGGGACCGACCGGTGCCACCGGCGCTCAAGGGGCGACGGGGCCACAGGGTCCGACCGGCCCGCAGGGTGCGACCGGGGCGACGGGTTCGATGGGTCCGCAGGGTCCGACCGGGCCGACCGGGCCGACCGGCGCGAACGGTGCTGACGGCGCTGTCGGACCGCAAGGCCCGACCGGCCCGCAAGGAGCGACCGGCGCAACGGGCGAGACGGGGCCAGCCGGCCCGGCTTCGGTCGGCGAGACCGGCCCGCAAGGCCCGGCAGGCGCGACGGGTGCCACCGGCGCTCAGGGCAGCGTGGGTGCAACGGGTCCGCAGGGACCGACCGGTGCCACCGGCTCGACGGGCTCGCAAGGGCCGATCGGGCCGACCGGGTTCCAGGGCGGCACCGGCGCTTCCGGCCCGCAAGGCCCCACCGGTGCCACCGGTGCCACGGGTGCCCAAGGCCAGAACGGCTCGACCGGGCCGCAGGGTCCGACCGGAGCAACGGGCGCGACCGGGCTCCAGGGTCCGACCGGCCCGAGCGGGCAACAGGGCTCGCAGGGTTACCAGGGTCCGACCGGTCCGGTCGGCCCGCAGGGCAGCACGGGTGCCACCGGCGCGACCGGTGCCCAAGGCCAGAACGGCTCGACAGGTCCGCAAGGCCCCACCGGCCCGAGCGGCCAGCAGGGATCGCAAGGCGTCCAAGGTCCGGCGGGTCCGACCGGGCCGCAGGGTGCCACCGGTGCGACCGGCGCGACCGGACCGCAGGGTTCGCCGGGTGCCACCGGCCCACAGGGTCCGACCGGGGCGACCGGCCAGACGGGTCCCCAAGGCCCGATGGGTCCCACCGGTTACCAGGGCGGCATGGGGGCGACGGGTGCCACCGGCGCGCAGGGTCCGATGGGCTACACCGGAAGCACCGGCGCTCAGGGTCCGGTGGGGCCGAGCGGTGCTCAGGGTCCGATGGGCTACACCGGCAGCACCGGGGCTCAAGGCCCGATGGGGCCGAGCGGCTACAACGGCAGCGACGGGCCGCAGGGTCCGATGGGGCCGAGCGGCCAGCAAGGGCCGCAGGGCCAGCAGGGCATGATCGGGCCGCAGGGTCCGACCGGCTCGACCGGCAGCAACGGCGCGGACGGCCCGCAGGGGCCGAGCGGTCCGACCGGCCCGCAGGGCGGCAAGACGGCGATCGTCGCGATCGACGGCAAGTACCGCGGCCTGTTCTGCACGGAAGGCCCGGAGGTCTGGTTCCAGGACTTCGTGGACGTCGAGGTCGAGATCGACGAGTGCGGGTGCGGCACGACGCGGCACCCGATCGACCCGCTGTTCATCAAGGCGTGCGAGCCGGGCTCGATCCGCGTCGCGTCCCACGCCGTCGACGCGCTCGGGCTGTCGTGCTCGTTCCTCGACGGCGGCGTGATCGTCGTCGCGGTGAACGAGGCGGTCGGTGCCAAGCGGGCGACGGCCGTCGTCGGCCTGGTCGGCGTCCGCAAGGGCTTCGCCAAGGTCCGGTTCCCCGAGTACAGCGAGGCCCAGTTCAAGGCGAACACCGCCTTCTACCAGTCGGCGTACACCCATGGCTAAGCGTCGCCTCATCCTCGACCACCGGTTCGCGCTGGGCGACACCGTCCTGATGACCGCCCTCGTGCGGGACATCCAGGCGGCGTACCCCGGCTACTTCGAGATCCTCGTCGACACGCACTGCCGGGAGGTGTGGACCAACAACCCGCACGCCCGGCTGCTGCGCGGCGACCAGACCTCGACGATGCCGACGACGCGGGTGGACATCTCCTACGCCAACGGCATCCACGCCGCCGGCCGGGGGCAGCGGGTCCACATGCTGTCGTGGTTCCACCGCGACTTCGCGACGAAGACGGGGATGGAGCTGGAGCCGCTGCTGCCCAAGGGCGACCTCCACCTGACGGCCGAGGAGAGCAAGCCGCTGGTCGACGGCCGGTACTGGCTGGTGCTCGCCGGCGGCAAGCTGGACATCACCTGCAAGTGGTGGCTGCCCGAGCGGTGGCAGGAGGTCGTCGACAAGCTGGCGGCCGAGGGGATCTCGTGCGTCCAGGCGGGGGCGACGTTCCGCGAGCACCGCCACCCGAGCCTGTCGAACGTCCTGAACCTGCTCGGGCAGTACCCGGACGCCCGGCAGTTCATGAACCTCGTCATGCACGCCGAGGGCGTCATGTGCCCGGTCACCTCGGCCATGCACATCGCCGCCTGCTACGACAAGCCGTGCGTCGTCCTCTCGGGCGGCCGCGAGGAGCCGTGGTGGGAGAGCTACACGAACGCGTACAAGGCGTTCGGCCCGCGGTGCGCCCCGGTCGCGACCGAGCACCGCTTCCTTCACACGATGGGCCTGCTAGACTGCTGCAAGAAGAAGGGCTGCTGGAAGCACCGCACGGTGCCGCTGGGCAACCAGGACCGTTGGGACGGCCCCGAGCGTCGGTGCCAGCTCCCGGTGATCCTCCCGCACGCCAGCACGCCGAAGTGCCTGGAGATGATCTCCAGCGACCACGTTGTCGAGGCAGTCATGAGCTACTACGAGAACGGGGAGATCCCGCCGATCGGCCAGGCGAAGGGCTTCACGCGAAAGCCGCTGCCGCCGATCGCAGTGAACACGGAAGACGAGTTGGACCGGGCGGTCGACACTGACCTACCGGTGCGGTCGTTCAAGATCCCGCACGTCCCGGGCCTGAGCCCCGCCGCGGTGCGGACGCAGGTGGCGGCCGAGCGGGAGTTCTACAACGCCGCCCTCGGCGAGCCGTTCGACCCGCAGATCCAAAAACCGGTTTTGAGAACCATCCCCCAGCCGTCGATGATCGACCACCCGCTGATCGGCGGGAAGCTCACGGTCTGCGTGCTGTGCTTCGGCGACCACACCGAGCTGGCCAAGAGCTGCATCGGCTCGATCCTCGACACGCTGCCGGCGGAGAACCTCGACCTCCGCATCGGGCTGAACGCCGTGTCCCAGGCGACCATGGACTACGTCATGGGCCTCGACGTGCCGATCGGGCTGACGATCCACGCCGAGAACGCCAAGAAGTACCCGGCCATGCGGGAGATGTTCAACGACGGCGCGAACCCGATCACGACGAAGTACGTCGTCTGGTTCGACGACGACGCGAAGGTCGTGGACCCGTCGATGTGGTCGCAGCTCTGCCAGACGATCGTGGCGAACCACCCGCTCGGCAGCCGGCTCTACGGCCCGACGTTCATCCACGACCTCCAGATGTACGCCAAGGGCGGCCGCGACCCGCTCGCGTGGTTCCGGTCCGCCCCGTGGTTCCGGGGGCGGGGGCTGAAGGTCCGCGGCCGCGGGCAGGAGGCCCCGAACGGCACGGTGATCGACTTCGCCGCCGGCTGGTTCTGGGCGATCGCGACCGAGACGATCAAGGCCGCCAACGTCCCGTGCCCCCGGCTGAACCACAACGGCGGCGACATCACGATCGGCGAGCAGGTGCACCAGGCCGGCTACAAGGTGAAGGGCTTCAACAAGGACAAGGCCCTGGTCTGGTGCCCCACGAAGGAGGGCGGCGGCCGGCGGGGCTACTCGGAGGCGTTCCCGTGGGCGTCGTGAAGGACGGGCCGCCGATGGCCCTCGACCACAACCTCCTGTACCAGATGGTGACCGACCCGGCGTTCTTCCGCCGGGTGCCGGTCCTGTTCTTCATGAAGGAGCAGGCGGAGGCGTGCGCGGCGGCGTTCGCGGCCGGCGAGTGCGGCGGGTGCGGGGCGACCGGGGCCATGGGGCCGGCGATGGCCACGTTCGTCCGCACGCTGATCTCGACCCAGCGGGACGCCCCGGAGATGCTCGACCCGCTGGTCGCGTACATCGCGGAGCGACGCGGCTACCGCCCGAGGCCCGTCCGCGTGTACTATAGAGTGGGCACGGATGCCCCGCAGCGAATCGAGTTCTGACGCCGGGAGGGCCAAGGATGGCCAGGTACATCAAGCTGACCCGCTCCGAGATCAAAGAGGTCAACCACTACCACATCCGGGGCTTCCGCATCCGCGTCGAGGCGAGCGACGCCGTGGGCATGCCGAACGAGGTGTTCGTGTACGCCCGGCACCCGCCCAACCCGCACACCGGCGAGGTCGTCGACGAGTTCCTGACCGTCGCGAGCTTCCCCGACCTGGCCGAGTACCCGGCGAACGACCCGGACCCGACCAAGGCGTTCCCGTTCCTGCGCAAGAGCTTCATCGAGTTGGACGTCCGCTCGATGAAGGACGTCGAGAACATCTGGCGGCTCGTCGTCGAGCTGGTGTGCTTCCTGCGGGCAGCCCTGAACCGGGCCGACCAGCTGGTCGTCGCCGAGACGGTCGACTGCGGCCAGCCGCCCGAGTCCGAGTCCAGCGCGTCCGTCTAATCGCAAGGAGGCGATTGAACATGGCCGACACCGAACCCCGACACAAGCTGTACGTCCTGGAGGAGGGTGCCCTCACCGCCCTGGCGAGCGACGAGAAGTTCCTCAAGGAGTTCCCGTTCCTGCGGTCCCTGAAGTCCGTGCCGAAGGCCGGGTGCGGGACGTGCGGCGGGAGCAACAACCAGCGGGCGAGCGCGTACACCTCGGCCAAGGCGGCGATCGCCGGCATGGGCCAGGACAAGAAGCGGAAGCTCAAGCAGATGCTCAGCGCCAAGCACGTCCGGGTCGTGTACACGACCGGGAGCGGAAAACCGACCCAGCTGACGTTCTAAAGAACCGCCGCAAACGCGTCAGAATAGTTGAGCGGATCTTACTTACCGCTCGGCAGCAGGCCACGCGACGTCCGCCTCCCGAAAGGGATCGGACGCCGCACCCTCCCCGCCATCGACCCCGACGCGACAGCCACCCGGCGACCCCTCACGGGGCCGCGCGAGTTCCTGATCGACTGTCGGCGGACGATGAGCGGGGAGGGCGAGTAGGTATCGGTCGGCGTCGCCGGCCTTTTCCTTAGCGGTCGCGGCGGGTAGGATGCCCGCCTGGGTTCCCAACACAGTGTCCACGAACAGAAGGAGCTACCCGTGGCCAAGACCACAACCAAGCGTGCGCCGGTCCCCCTCCCCGAAGTCGACGAGGCCCCGGCCGCCGCGGACAACCCGTGGCGGTGCGAGGAGATGCCGGTCGTCGTGCTCGAAGCCGAGTGCGCGTTCTCGGCCGACAACGCCAAGGCGACGATCGTCGTCGAGCACGAGGGCACCGACTTCCCCCGGGCGATCGAGGAGCTGGGCTCGACCGCCAGCCGCAACCTCGCGATCTCGTACGCCAGCGCCGCCGGCGTCGGCGACGCCCGGCTGAACGGCAACATCGAGGGGCCGTACGCCGTCAACGAGGAGGGCACGCCGCTCGAAGAGGTCAAGGGTCCGGGCGGCAAGCCTTACCCGCCCCAGCACCCGAAGATGCAGCCGTACCGGTACCGGGCCAACGTGCCCGTGTGCCGCAAGCTCGTCTGACGCAACACCCGCCCATGAACGAACCGACCAGCAGGCCGAGCCGCAAAGAGCTGCTCGGCCTGCTCCATTCGGTGGAGCCCAAGACGTTCTCGATCCTCTGCCGGTCCCTCGGGATCTCGACGGTGGACGAGTACGCCCCGCTTCCCACCGTAGCCGTGCTGCAAATCGCCGCCTACGACTGGATGACGTCGACCGACGTCCTCTCGTCCGACAACAAGCTGATCCTCCTGCTCTCGACGCCGGACCGGTTCGAGAGCGTGGCCCGGCTGTTCGAGCAGGAGGAGGCGGACGGGCGGTACACGCCCCGCATCCTCGCGATCAACGACTACCGGTACGCCGTGTTCGGCCCGGTCCCGCAGGACCGCCTGCAGGGGTCGTTGAACATGTTCTTCGACGTGAAGGAAGAGCAGTGGCTGCCCGTGATGCCCCAGCAGGCCCTGACGACCGTCGCCTGCGACCTGAACGTGCTGTTGCTCCGACTCTTCGCTAGAATGGAGGCGTTCCGCCAACATCAACGCGAGGGCAAGGATGCCGCAACATCAGACGCAGTCGTACGGGGAGGTCAGCAAGCTGCCGCCGAAGGTGGCCCCGGGCCACGCGAAGGCCCGTGAGGTGTGGGCCAGCCCCGAGAGCTACGCCACGACCCTGCTGGTCCTGTTCGTGGACCGGTACGGGACCGAGGGGCTGGAGTGGCACCCCGAGACGATCGCCATGCAGGTCGGCCAGGACTTCGCGGTCGAGGTGCCGCGGGTCAACATGGACCGGCTGCTGGCGGCGATCACGCTGGTGACGACGGACTACTTCTACAAGCGGCTGTCGGTCTTCAACGACACCTGCAACGTCCTGAGCGGCGACGACTTCAACCCGGGCGTGTACCAGCCGGCCGACGCGGCCGACTGCGCGTGGGGCACGACCGAGGCCCTGCTCATCTGCCCGCCGGACGAGGAGGAGCCGTTCACGGACGAGATCCGCCACTACGTCGGCCGCATCCTGCGGGCCGAGGGCTACGTGCAGGCACCGGACATCCTCCGCATCGCCCTCGACGCCGACCTCTCCGACCAGGTGAGGGACACGTTCGCGGACGACCCGGAGATGTTCCAGGCCCTGCACGAGAGCCAGACCGCCAAGACGCAGGAGTGCGAGCAGCTGATCCGGGAGAACCTGGAGCGGCTGCTCACCCAGATCGAGCAGCTGCCGCTCGTCACGGGCAGCGCCGACCAGCTCCGCGACAAGCTCCGGCAGAACATCCGGCCCGGAGCTTGACACTTTCCCCCGTTCGGGTATTCCACGCACCCAAGGTTTCCATTCAACGTACGATAAGGAGTAGCGACCCATGACCATGACCGCCCGCGAGCCGAACCTCCAGAACGTCCCCGTCCCGCTCACCGACGCCCAACGGGTCGAGAGCGGGCGGATTCGCCTGATGTTCGGCGACCCCAAGCCGGTGCTGCTGACGGCAGACTACTCGGCCGTCGAGCTGCGGCTGCTCGCCCACGCGTCCGTCCACGGCGTCGACGCCCTCGACCCGCAGGCCGCCAAGGCCCGCGACGACGAGGACGAGGACGAGGAGGACGACGAGGACGATGACGACGGCGACCTCCTCGACGACGACGAGGAGGACGAGGACGAGGAGGACGACGAAGACGACGACCTCGACGACGACGAGGATGACGACCTCGACGACGACGAGGACGACGATCTCGATGACGACGACGAGGACGACGACGACTTCGACGACGACGAAGACGACGAGGACGACGAAGACGACCTCGACGATGACGACGAGTAGAGGAAGAGGAGAGCCTTGCTTCTAGTCGAAGGGACCATCCCCATCCACCCCGTGACCACGGCGGCCGCGACGGCCGACCCCAAGGAAGCGGCCCGACGCTTCCTCGCCGAACACCCGACCGCCCGGCTTGAGAGCATCGGCGGCAAGATCGTTCGGGGGGTGTGCCAGCGCTGCGGCACCCCGGTCATGGAAGACACGAAGGGCCACGCGTACGACCCCGAGACCGAGGCGTACACCTGCCCGAGCTGCAACCAAGGAGACAACCGGCCATGAGCCATGTGACCAGCTTCGAGCCCGACGAGAAGGACCAGCAGATCCGGGACCTCCCGGCCCTGGCTCGCGCCGCCGAGCGGTGCGGCCTGGAGTTCCGCGAGGGCCAGACCAGCTTCCACACCTGGGCCACCGACCACGGCCGCCTCGTCGGCGACTGGCCGGTCCCGCAGGGGTACACCCAGGCCGACATCGTGGGCGGGCAGTGCCTGCACGCGATGGGCATCCCCGGCAAGAAGGGCGTCCGCGGGACCGAGGGCTACGAGATCGGCATCGTCGAGAGCAAGAAGAACCCCGGCACCTACAGCATGCTCTTCGACTTCTTCAGCAGCTCGCTCTCCAGCAAGGTGAGCAGCGGCGCGAAGGACGCGAAGGGGAACGTGAAGCCCGACAAGCTCCACATGTTCTACCAGATCGAGGCGGCCCGCACGGTCGCCAAGGCCAAGGGGTTCTCGTTCCAGGAGATCCCGCAGCCGGACGGCTCGATCACGGTGAAGTGCGGCAAGTCCGCCACGTTCTGAGCGGCCACGGCCGCGGCACCCCGGTAGATCCCAAAACCGGTTTTTAGAAGAGGAGCACCCCGTGGAAGGTCCCCACATCCTGATGAAGTTCGCGATCGGCAAGCCGGTCGAGGTCCGCGTGAACGGCGTGAAGGGCTCGGCGTGCCGGGCGTTCTCCAAGCCGTTCGAGGACGCGATCGGCGGCAAGGTCGTCGCCGACGTCCCCACCGCCGAGATGACTCAGCCCGCGACGGTCGGGGCCGAGGTCAAGGCCGGCGGCGGCAAGACGTTCTGACCCCACGACCCGCGCGAGACGTACCCGACGACGACGACGACACCACGCCGGCCCCGGGCTCCACCTGGGGCCGGCTCGCTTCCCGAAGGTAAGTAAGCACATGGCTCGACTGAAAAAGGAAATCAAGGAGGCCATCGCGGCCGCCTTCAGCGGAATCTGGATCAACAGCTACGAGCACGAGGACGCCCTCGCCGCCATCTCCGAGGCGTGCAAGGAGCACACCTGGCAGCTCATCACCTGGGACCCGGAGTTCGGCGTCCGCAGCCCCGAGGACAAGAACCCGACCCCGAGCGACGACGAGCCGAACCCGGCGATCGCCCTCCACCAGCTGCTGAAGCTGGACACGGAGGAGAACCGGGCGATCCTCGTGCTTCGCAACGTGCTGCCGTACCTGGCCAGCGCCGAGGGCCGCGTCGGCAGCCCGCGGTTCCTGCAGGTCCTGCAGCGGACGATCGAGCAGGGAGCCCAGGACGGGCACCACGTCGTCATCCTCTCCTACGACAACCTCGCGGTGCCGCGCGAGCTGGAGAAGATGGTCTACATCATCGACCACGACCTCCCCGACGCCGAGGAGCTGCACGACCTGATGGCGTCGGTCGAGGACAACGAGGCCAAGCTCCCGGCCAAGGACAGCCCCGAGGCCAAGCTGCTGACCGACGCGGCGGCCGGGCTCACGCGGCTGGAGGCCCTCGGGGCGTTCAGCAAGAGCAAGGCGAAGCACCGCATGCTCAAGCCCGACGTGCTCTGGGAGCTGAAGGCGAAGATGCTCCAGAAGACCGGGCTGCTGGAGATGCTGACGAAGAAGACGGTCGCGGCGAACGACACGCCGATCGGCTTCTCGATGCTCGGCGGCCTGAACGTGCTCAAGGGCTTCTGCAAGAACATGTTCGACAGCCCGAACCGCAGCAAGAAGGTCCGGCCGCTCGGCGTCATGCTGGTCGGCCCGTCCGGCACGGGCAAGTCCGCGTTCGCCACCAGCCTCGGCGACGAGATCGGGTGGCCGACCGTGCGGCTCGACCCGGGCAAGCTGATGGGCAGCCTGGTCGGCGACACGGAGGCGAACACGCGGCGTGCCCTGAAGACGATCGACGCGATGAGCCCGTGCGTCCTGATGGTCGACGAGGTCGAGAAGGCCCTGGCCGGCAGCGGCGGCGGTGCCCACGACAGCGGCGTCGGTGCCCGCCTGCTCGGGTCGCTGCTGACGTGGATGAACGACCACACGAGCGAGGTCTTCATCATCATGACCTCGAACGACATCACCGGGCTGCCGCCGGAGTTCACCCGGGCCGAGCGGTTCGACGGCATCTTCTTCCTCGACCTCCCGGGCAAGGAGCAGCGGGAGATGGTGTGGGACATCTACACCACCTACTACGCCAAGCACGGGCTGACGAAGGAGATGATCGCCGAGCGGCCGGACGACGAGAACTGGACGCCGGCGGAGATCAAGGCGAACTGCCGGCTGGCGACGCTGCACAACACGACGCTCAAGGAGGCGTCGAAGTTCATCGTCCCGGTGTACAAGACGAGCAAGGAGAAGATCGTCGCCCTGCAGCAGTGGGCGACGAACCGCACGCTCAGCTCCGACTACCCGGGGATGTACGACATCAACGGGCCGAAGAAGCTGGTCACGACGATGGAGGAGGGTGCCCCCGCCCGCCCCCGCCGCCGCGTCACGCGGGCGTAACCACACGCGACCGAACGACAGGTAGCCCTGTCAAGGAAGACGGGCCACGGCGCACCACCGCGCCGTGGCCCGCTGCGTTAGCAGACGGAGACCGTGATGACGATGACGGCCAAGAAGCCGCTACCCAGGCTGGCCCCCGAGGGGCCAACCCAGAAACCACAACAGAGCGACGCGGACCGCCAGCGGAAGGCCCGCGTCGCCAAGCTCGCGAGCGAGGTGGCGACCACCACCGCCGAGAACGACGTGACCCTGACCCAGGCCGAGGTCAGCGAGGCGATCGAGATCTGCCGGGGCGTGTACAAGCTCCGCGGCGAGGACGGCCTGCAGCAGCTGAAGGGCGCGAAGATCACCGGCCGCGTCCTGATCGGGAAGCACCGGGAGCACGGCAACAGCGTCGAGGCGATGCTGCAGTCGCTGTTCCCGTCGTTGTTCGACAAGGTCGCCGGCGTCGACGTGGACGCCGAGGCCAAGAAGCTGATGGCCGAGTGCGGGGCCGTGAAGATCACCTGGTCCTGGTTCCGCACCGGGATCAAGGTCGACAAGGCCTCGAAGGCGGCCATGGCGACGGCGGCCGGCACGACCGACAGCGGGTTCAGCGCGAACAAGCGGCTGATGGGCTCCACCCACCCGACGATCAAGGAGGCGAACGAGCTGCGGGGCCGGATCACCGGCTACGTCCGCGGGATCTCGCTCCCGGTCACGAAGCTCGGGGAGGCCGGCGGCAAGAAGAAGGAGGGCGGCGTCGTCCTGATCCGCAAGAAGGACCTCGCCGACTTCGAGGAGCGGATGACCGCGTTCATCGCCGAGCTGAAGACGATGGAGCAGAAGGTCAACGACGCGATGCCCTCGATCAAGGAGGCGGACCGCCAGCGGCTCGGCGAGCTGTTCAAGGAGGGCGACTACCCGCCGGCCGTGCAGCTCCGCATGGGGTACTACGCGGTCAACCTCGAACCGCCGGCGTACCTGGAGAAGTTCGCCCCGAAGATGTTCGAGCGGGAGCGGCGGAAGGCCGAGGGCTGGTGGCAGGGCGTGTACGAGAACGCCGCCGCCGAGTTCATGGAGGAGTTCAAGGCGGTCATCGGCACCTGGGTCGAGGCCCTCGGCCCGATCGTCAAGATCTACCCGGACGAGGAGCACAAGCTCGCCCGGCTGAGCGGGGCGGAGGTCCGCCAGCGGATCACGAACAAGGAGGACCCCGACGTCCCGGTCGGCAAGGTGCAGCTCGTCGTCCGGTACAAGAAGCCGGGCGACAAGAACATCACGGAGGAGACGCTCGCGCCGATGACGACGGCCGAGTACGCGGACCTGAAGCCGAACGAGACGGCCGACAAGTGCCGGACGTTCAAGAACAGCACGGTCGAGAACCTGCTCGACATGGTGACGAAGTTCCGCACGCTCGGGGCGACGATCTCCGCGAGCAAGGACTTCGCCGGGCTGGTGGACGAGATCGAGTCCCAGGTGAAGAAGGCCGGCAACAAGGCCGTCGACATCGGGGACGAGCTGCGGGTCAGCAAGAGCTTCCGCGGCACGATCCACGCCCTGATGCAGCAGGCGTCGGACAAGCTCGCCGGCGAGATCCAGACGTTCACCAAGCGGCGTCGCAAGGTGGACACGACCATCATGGCCGACGACCAGGTCGAGGCCGAGGAGTAGCACGCGATGTTCCCGACGCGAGGCAGCGACTGGCTGGACTACCCGCCCCAAGGGCTGGCGTGGGTGAAGCACGTCACCCGCCCATCGGACCTGAACCTGAACGAGTCGGGCGGGTACGCCTTCTCGTTGACGTTCAGCAACTTCGACAAGAAGGTCCTGATGGGGCCGGACGACTTCCTGCTGGTCGCCGCACAGGAGGACAACCCGGCCGCCGACACCGGCGCGCCGGGTGGTCCTCCGCGTCGGTACCGCTTCGTGCTCGTCAGCGGGAAGGTGACGCGGGACTTCGACGACAAGGACGTGATCTCGCCCGTGCGGGACCACGACATCCGGGTCGCGTACCAGAAGGCCCTGCAGGCCGGGATCGTGCCCGAGCACAAGGTGCAGAGCGGGCGGCACAACCAGATCTACCAGATGGCGGTGTACTGCTACATGCACTACCACGCCAACGGACACCCGGCGGCCGTGCCGGCGAAGGCGAAGAAGTTCGTCCCGCCCAAGGCCGTCGTCCCGTTCCCCGGCCTGGCCCGAAAGAAGCGACGCATCGACGTCGGCCTGCTGGCCGACGAGGACCGGGACGACCCGGCCGAGGAGACGAAGAAGGAGCGGCCGCGTGGCCAAGCGAAAGCCGGCAGGCGGAAGCCCCGCCGACCCCCGCCCGACTACCGACTGTGAGAAGCCGGGGGCGTCGCCGTGCAAGCAGTGCCCGTTCAAGAAGACGAGCATGCGGGGCTACACCGGCCCGCACAAGCACTTCGTCGAGATCCTCCAGATCGTCCACAAGGACGGGAAGTTCCCCTGCCACATGCGGGTGAACGCGATCCTGGAGAAGGCCCGCGAGAAGCGGGGGCGGGCGGAGGGCGAGGAGACGAAGAAGGAGTTCGACAAGGCGTGGGACAAGGCCCCGTTCTGCACGGGAGCCCTGGCCTACGCCAACAACACCTGCAAGCTCGTGCGGCACCCCTCCGGTGCCCCGCACGCCGACCGGATCGGCGAGCGTGACGACGTGTTCCAAGACGCCGTGGAGGCCCAGGTCTACCACCACGGCGAACGCGACGTCCGCGAGATCATGTTCGGCCACAAGCTCCCGGTGAAGACCGTCCGGGACTGGGTCAAGCGAAAGGCGAAGACCGATGCAGAAGATCAGCGAGGACGACGCGGTCAACAAGCTGACCAACTGGGCACGAAACGTCGCGGACCTCGACGACCTCGCACGCGAGGTCAGTGAGATCACGACGGACGGCCCGGTCGTGGTGGTCGGCGGCGACGGCACGGAGAGCGACGTCTTCAAGGACGGCGTCCGCGTCGAGGAGGACGAAGGGAAGAAGCCCGATGGCGGCGAGTAAGGCTCAGCTGCAGACGGCCGCGAGGCTGCGGAAAGAAGGGTTCAACAAGTCCCGGGTGTCCGACACGCCCAGGTACGTTCGCGTCGGCTGCGACCAGTGCCAAGCCATGGTCGTCAACAACGTCGCGATCCACGAGGCCGGCTGCCCGAACGAGCGGCGGTCGAGGAGGAACGACGACGATGAGTACGACACGGACTGAGTTCGGCTTCGAGCGGACGAAGTGCGGGTGCCGCAAGTGCAGCATCAACTGCGAGCACATCCCCGGCTTCCTCGTGCCGGCCGACGTCCCGCGGATCGCGGCGAAGCTCGGGTACACCGACCTGGGCAAGTTCGCCGAGGAGAACCTGCGGGCGTCGCCGGGCTGGAAGATCGGGATGCGGGACAACCGCACCGGCGAGGTGACGGGGGCCATCCGGCTCCCGACGCTCGTGCCGGCCCGCCAGGAGAACGGGCACTGCAAGTTCCTCAAGGAGGGGCGGTGCCAGATCCACGACGTGGCCCCGTACGGGTGCGCGTTCTTCGACGAGCACATGACCGACCCCGAGGGCGACCGCCGATCGCAGGCGGCCCTGATGGCGGTGGCCGAGGACAACGACGCCGAGGGCGACTACCACCTGCTGGGGCACTACCTCCGCAGCAAGGGGCTCGACGCCCCGGGACCCGAGGTGACGCGGCCGAGGCTGTACCTGGCCCGGCTGCTGGAAGGCCTGACCTGATGGCGAAGATCACCAACCACCACTTCACGGCCGAGGTCCGCGACGGCTGCATCCGCGTGAGCGACAGGGCCGGGGTGGAGTGCTTCACGGCCCGGGCGGTCATGCACCCCAACAGCTCGCACACCCGCCCGGGCTGGGCGGTGGTGGCGGGCAAGCTGACGTGGCCGAGCATCCCGCGGCACGAGCTGTACACGATGCTGGCGGCGTTCGGGTTCCTCGCCGGCCAGCGGAAGAAGCTGACCAACGCGGGAGCCCGGGCCGGCGGCTTCGACCTGGGCCAGCCGCTGGTGACGAACGGCAACGTCAAGGAGCCCGACGAGGACGACGACCATGAGCAAAGCGAAGAGGGGGCCGAGGGGTAACGTCGGGACGGCACCGCCGCCCGCCGGCAAACCCGGCCCCAAGCCGCGGTACATCATCAACACGGGGAGCCAGCTGCCCGGCTGGTTCTCCGACAAGACCCCGGACAGCCCGGTCACGAACCCGGGCCTCGCGACGCAGTTCTTCCACAAGGAGGCCTGCGCCGCCGAGGGCCGGCTCCGCCGCATCGGGTTCAAGGGAGCCACGATCGAGCCGGTGCGGCCGTGGTACCACGTCATGTCCGCCCTCTCGAATCACTTCACGATCGAGGAGGCGGTCGAGGCAAGGAAGAAGTGCGACAACCCCGCCAGCGACATCCTGCTCTACGAGCCGGACGGCGAGGGCGGGTGGACGTACAGGAAGGTCGGCTGAGATGAGCATCCGCAGACGCGACCCACGCAGCTTCTACCAGGGCCTGTTCTTCTCGGCCCTCGGCATCAGCGTCGGGACGATCGCCGGCGTCAAGGTGGACCCGAACTACAACTGGATGAACGTCGCCTTCGGCGTCGGCGTCTGGCTGGCGTTCGCCGGCCTGCTGTGGTTCCTGTTCATGAAACGAACCAGGCCCAATGGCTGACGAGATCGTCATCAACTTCGGGCTGGGCGGCACCGTGCGTGCCGTCCACGACGACGACTACCCCTTCATGGAGGTGCACGGGTGTGCGCCTCCGCGGAGGGCGTCGCACGTCGAACCGATCCAGTCCGGCCCGCACGCGGGCTGGTGGCACGTCGACATGACCCCGCTCGGGGACGGCTTCGCGTACTGCCTGTGGCCCCCGCTGCGGACCCGCAAGGAAGCCCTCGCCGTCGAGGTCGAGCACGTACAAGCGAGGTGGGTCAATGGCCAAGGGAAAGAACCCCAAGGCGAAGCAGCCCAAGACGTTCGTCCAGCGGGTGACGGCGTGGACGCGGGGCAACCTGAGTAAGGGCCGGGCGGACGTCACGCGGGACAAGGACCTGGTGGCGGCCGCCCGGGCGTCGTGGCAGTCGTTCTCGAACGCCCGGCCCCGGACGGCGTCGCTGACGCTGTCCGGCGTCATCACGCTCCACCAGATCTACGAGCTGGGCGAGATCTTCAACGGGTCGAGCGGCAACCCCGCCCTCGACATCGTCGACACGCTGGCGCTGGAGGAGCACCTGAAGGTCGACCAGCTGGCGGACGGGATCGTCAAGGCCCTGCTCGGGCCGGCGATCGACAGCGACAAGGGCGTCACGCCGACCGGCGTGAAGGCCAAGGCGATCCTGAACGTCGTGTTCGGCGACGGCGACGACCCGAGGGAGACCGCCCTCAAGGCGATCGCCGGCGTCGGGCTCGACAACGCGACCGTGTGCCTCGGCATGGTGCTGATGCTCAACGGCGTCCGCGAGCACGGCCGTACGTTCGCGTACGGCGAGCTGGCGGACGTGCTCGGGGCGACGCGGTACCTGATCGAGAAGACCGGCAAGGAAACCACATGACCGACACCAACACCACCGCCGCGACGGCGGAACCGATGAAGACCAACAACGAGCAGACGACGATCGAGCCGCTGCCCGACCCGCTGGAGTTCGTGCGGCGGGCCGTCTACTCGTACCTGCCGGCCCACATCAACAAGCGGTGGGGCGAGGGCCTCCACGGCCTGCGGTTCACCGACACCGGCATGGCCCGCGCGTGCCAGATCTTCGGGTGGATCACGGGCATCGCGTCCGTGCCCGACGAGCCGGACTCGCTGGCGCTGAAGTTCGCCCGGCAGGCGGCGGCGGACATCTGCAAGCAGTTCGACTGGCTCGCCTGCTACGGCGGGCACCTGGTCGACCCGTTCGTGGGCGAGGACCCGAACCCGCGGCGGTACGACGTCAAGACGCCCCGCTACATCGTAGAGCTGGGCGACGACGGCGGCATCAACGGGTTCAGCGTCCTCTGGCTGGTCGCGGTCCACCCGGACCACCAGAACGTCGCCGACCGGCAGTACGTGGCGAAGTACGACGAGCGGTTCCCCCGCGGGCCGGCGTACCGCTACACCCGCAGCATGAACGGCGGCCTCCTGTACCACGGCCCGGCGGCCGGGGAGCAGTGGGCCGTCAACCTGACCGGCGGCGGGGGCCTCTGGTCGATCCACACGTAGGCACCCATGGCCGAAGCGTTGAGGTACTACAAGGACTGCGTCAACCACGACGACCGCGACGTCGAGCTGCTAAACGACTGCGTGGAGCGCGAGCGGGAGATCTCCCGCCGGACGTTCCTGAAGTACGTCGACTCGGCCAGCCTCCACGACGTCGAGCGGAAGCTCGGGTACGAGAACGCGCCGGCGAAGGGCCTGATGATGGCGGGCGACTACCACGTCCGCTATCACCGGAGCACCTACGCCGGCCACCCGTGCGTGTACTTCGTGCACAGCGCGATCGAGCACCTGTTCCTCCCGCCGGCCGCGATCGCGGAACTGGAGAAGCGGTTCAGCAGGAAGAGCGGCCAGCTCGAACTGGCCAGGAGCTGTCAACGATGACCGAGCTGACCATCAGCGGGCAACGACCCAAGCGCGTCAACGACTTCAACAAGAACCTCACGGTCGAGACGTCGACCGACCCGGACCCCGAGGCCGGGTGCGGGTGCGGGGAGAACTGCAACCGCAGCCCCGGCGACGCGTGCCCGATCGCGGAGATGCCCGTCTGGGAGGTCCTCTTCCCGGGCTTCGACGGCGGCACGGACGCGACCGACAACCTCGTGAAGTGGGTGAAGGCGGCGACGGCCCGACAGGTCGGCCTGTACCTCGCCCGCCACCACCCGACGAAGGCCCTCGACTGCAAGGTCCTGCCCACGGACCTGAACGTCGGGTTCGGCGAGGGGCTCGACCTGGTGATCGACCAGGAGGGCGACGAGTGGGTCGGCGGGCTGCTGCAGGACGTGGACCCGCGGCCCGGGGCCGGCGGCACGCTGTGGAAGCTCGGCGACCAGATGCGGGACCGGCGGATGGAGAACCTCGACGAGCAGATCGTCGCCCGGTTCCTCGACCCCGAGCCGATCTCGCTGAAGGAGTACAACGAGCTGCGGACGAACAGCTACGGGTACAAGCTGCTCTACCCGAAGCTGGACGACGAGGCGCTGGCCGCCGCCGTCGAGAACACGCTGAAGAACTGCGAGCCCGGCCACCCGTACACGCCGGCCGGCAGCTACGACAAGGCAATGGTGCAGGACTTCGGGCCGATCCTGCTCAAGCGGCTCAAGGCCGACCTGGAGCGGACGAAGAGCGTGGCGACGACCGGCGACCGCATCCGGGTCGGGTTCCGCAACGACACCGTCCACGAGGTCACGGTCACGCTCGACCTCGGGCTCAGCCTCCTGTTCAGCGTCTCGCTCGACCGCGGCGAGGTGCTATCGGGGCCGAGGCTCGTCCACGCGATGATGTCCAACGCGCACGACTACCTGGGCGTGCTGCTGTCATCGGGCGAGTACACGGCCGAGAAGTTCCCCAGCGACGAGGAAGGCGTGCCCGACCACATGATCGACTTCGAGATCGTGGACGCGTACGCCGAGACCAAGGGTGCCCCGAAGGTGAACGTGGTGCCCAAGGAAGGATGACCGTGCGGTTCTGCAACCACTGCGAGGAGCCGGTCCTCGACTTCGAGGAGGCGCGGACCATCAACAACATCCCACGCGGCATCCACCTGGAGTGCCTGATCCGCGGCGTGTCCGGTTCCGTGGGCCACCAGCGCGGCCAGTGCGAGTGCCACGGGATCACGGACACGAGCGAGGAGGGCATGACCCGCCGCGAGGCGGCCAAGGCCGCGTACGAGGAGTGGAAGCAACGCAACCCGCCCGCCGAGCAGTGGGCGTGAATCCAAAAACCGGTTTTGAGAAGGAGGCACCGTGACCGAGTCGGAGTTCCACGCCCAGCGGCGGATGTTCGCGATCGTCCACCACGAGGTTAAGATCGCGGCGGCCGGCGACAGGCGTTCCCACCGCGAGTGGTTCATGGCCGAGGGGTGGATCTCCGCACAGCCGGGCTGCACCGGCATGCAGGACCACGTCCGCGGCTACTACCTCGACGGCCAGCTGGTGATGTACAAGCGGACGGACGGCGACGACTTCAGCCACTTCGGGGTCGCCCACCTGCTGACGGTGGAGCACCTCCGGGAGCTGAAGGAGAAGCTCGCGATCCCCGACGACGCCGAGGTCTGGGTCGGCGCGAAGCCGGACCAGGCCGGCAAGGTCTGGCGGGGTCACGCCCGGCTGGGCCGCGACTTCGCCCACGCGGTCCAGACGCTCGAACGATTCAAGAAGGAGTGACCTTGGCCGAGAAGAAGGAGAACAAGCCCCGCATCTGGGTGCCGGAGGTGGAGGGGCAGCTCGTCTGCTGCCACCACAACGGCTTCCGGGTCGGCCGGCTGACGCAGCTGAAGTACGACCCCAACACGAAGCAGGTGATCGAGATCCGCATCGCCACCTACGGCGGCGACGAGCACGTCAACCAGGGCTACAACGGCCCCGAGGCGACGCTCACCGACCGCCGGCACTTCGTCTCGACCGGCCAGCACATCGTGTGCGGCATGCTCCTCGGGAAGACCGACATCCAGCACCTCGACGACGTGGTGACGGAGGTGGTCGAGGGGACCCGGGAGCTGCGCAAGCCCGAGATCATCCACATGCCCAAACCGGACAAAACGACGCGGTCAGCACCCGCGAAGCAGGCTCAACAGGAGAAACCCGACAAAACGGAAGCCGCCCCACCCAAGCGGCAGCCGCGCCAGGCCCCGCCAGACGCCCCAGGAGCGACGAAGAAGGCCCGGGAGGTGTCCACGGAGCCCCCGAAGGCCGGAAAGGCCCAGAGGCAGCCCCGCAAGCCCGTCCCGGAGGCACCGGTGGACCTCGAAGCGGAGGTCGAGGGCTGGGACACGGACGCGGACGCCGAGGTGGCGGCCGAGGCCGACGCCCAGGAGGACCAAGGCCCCGGGGCGGACGACCTCGACTTCGAGGAGGACCCCGCCCCGCAGCGGCTCGTGCCGGCCGACGACGTCGACCCGAAGGCGATCCCGCCGCTCGTGAAGATCCAGACGACCGTGCAGGACGAGCTGCTGACCGAGCGGCTGGCGGCCGTGCTGAAGGCGAACCCGAAGCTGATGAAGGAGTCGAGCGCCCCGGGCGAGCCCCGGTGGGACGTGAAGTGCCCGGACGGGGCGACGCTCGACATCGGCGGGTACGGGCCGGAGCCGCGCGAGAAGCACAAGCCGGTGAAGGCGACCGTGCTCCACGTCGTCGGGTACACCCCGCCGCCGAAGGAGGGCCGGGCACCGGGCGGCGGGTTCATGGGCTCGACCATGCCGGCCGCGCTGGTGCACGGGTCCGTCCGCCAGCTCTGCAAGAAATACGAGACCGAGGCCCCCAAGGCCCCGGCCAAGCCGCTGCCCAAGCTCGACCTGAGCGGCGACGACGACGACTACTTCAAGGAGACGTGAGCCTTGGCGACGAAGACCATGCCCGAAACCGGGCTCCCCGTGCTGTACAGCCGGCGGAGCGACAAGAAGATCCAGACCTGGCGCATCGAGGTCGACCCCGCCGGCCGGTTCCGCGTCCACAGCGGGATCGAGGACGGCAAGACCGTCACCAGCGAGTGGACCCAGTGCGTCGGGAAGAACCCTGGCAAGAAGAACGCGACGACGCCCCAGCAGCAGGCGGAGCTGGAGGCCCGCGCCCTGTGGAAGAAGAAGCAGGACGAGGGCTACAAGGTGAACGTCGCCGACGTGGACGTCCAGACGGCCTTCTGGCCGATGCTGGCCGAGCACTACGACGACTTCCCCGAGCTGGTGAAGGCCGCGTTCGCGGCGGGCGAGACCGTGATGTGCCAGCCGAAGCTGGACGGCATGCGGTGCGTGACCCGCCTCGACGGGATGTGGAGCCGCAACGGCAAGCCGGTGCCGTCCGCCCCGCACGTCTACGAGGCCCTGTCCAAGCAGCTCCGGCACTACGCCCAGGTGACGTTCGACGGGGAGCTGTACGCGGACAAGTTCGCGGACGACTTCAACAAGATCATCTCGCTGGCGAAGAAGGGCAAGCCGAAGCCGGCCGACCTGGCCGAGTCGGCCGAGCACCTGCAGTACCACGTCTACGACGCCCACTCGGCGGCCCTGCCCGACCGGCCGTTCTCGAAGCGGCACGCGTTCCTCCGCGACGTGGTCGAGCTGGTGAACCACCCCGCGATCGTGCTCGTCGAGACGGTCGTCGCCCAGGACATGGAGCACATCGAGACGCTCTTCGGGCAGTGGCGGGCGAAGGGGTACGAGGGGGCGATGATCCGCCTCGACCGGCCGTACGAGAACAAGCGGTCCCGGAGCCTGCTGAAGTTCAAGCAGTTCGTCGAGGAGGAGTTCAAGGTCGTCGACGTGATCGAGGGCGTCGGCAACAAGTCCGGGATGGCGGGCGCGCTGGAGTTCAAGACCGCGGCGGGGCGTAAGTTCACCGCCGCGATCATGGGCAACCGCGCGTTCTTCCGAAAGCTCCTCGCCGACAAGAAGAACGTGAAGGGCAAGGTCGCCACGGTGCAGTTCCAGAACTACACCCCGGACGGGAGCCCCCGGTTCCCGTGCGTCAAGGCGATCCGCGACTACGAGTAGGGACGCCATGGCGAAGACGATGATGTGGCAGGGCGGCCTGAAGCCCGTGCCGCCGGAGGTGCGCGACAAGCCTCCGGCGGTGCGGGCCGCCGCCATGCAGCAGAAGTTCGGACACAACAACCCGCCGTACCCGCCGCCCGGCTTCGGCCGGGAGATGATGGAGCGGCGGAAGCGGAACGTCTGGCCCAAGCTCGACAAGCTCCCGAGCCCGCCGCCCGGCGTGGCCGAGGGCAAGTACAAGGGCCTGAAGGTCTACACGGGCGACGGCACGCAGTACGGCCGGGCCAACGGCACCACCTTCCCCTGTTCGATGGAGGGGTGTCGGGGCAGCCGGGTCGTCGTCGTGTGGTCGGACGGCAAGATGAGCTACCCCTGCGGGAAGGGGCTCGTCGAGTACAAGGACGGCTGGAGGATCAACGATGGCACGGTCAGCAGTGGCGAGCCTGCTACGCCGGAAGGAGCTGTACAAGCTGCTCCCGAGCAAGCTGCAGGAGATCTACCGGCGGCTGACGGGGGAGACGCTGGAGATCGCGAAGGCGTCGCTGATCGAGAAGATCCTGGAGGCGGAGGCGAAGAACCCGCTGCAGGACCGGCCGGTCAGGTTCCAGGCGATCGCTGACGCCGTCCGCGACGCGCTGTGCGAGTGCGACAAGGAGGACACCCGCGACCTCGCGGACGTCCTCCGGTCGGTGCTCGAACCGATCCGCGCCAGCGGGAAGGCGCTGGAGGTCGCGACGTTCGGCGGCGACGGCTACCACCTGACGCTCAGCAGCACGGCGGAACGCCTCGGCGAGATCGCCGAGAACCTCGCCGAGAACGGGATGCCCTGACACATGGAACTGAACACCGCTATCATCACCTGGTGCGATCGCACGCTGAACCCGCGGCCCGGCTACTACGCCGGACGCGGACCCAAGCGGGGCGACCTGAACGACAAGCACCTCCAGCAGCTGTGGGCCGGCATCAAGAAGGACTTCGGCGACGAGCAGGCGGCCGAGTTCGTGAAGATGGTCGCGGACCTGAAGGACATGAGCGCCACGGCGTTCCTCGTGTCCATGGAGCACTTCTGGGCTCACGGCCTGAAGTGGACCGGCCGCGAGCAGGAGCCGGGCGACGGCAACACGATGTCCGCCCGGGGCGACGATCGGTTCACCGAGGGCATGTGCGTCATCGCCTCCGTCCTCGGCCGGCAGAACTCGTCGCCCGAGCAAGAGGCGTTCGAGTCCTACAACATCAAGGCCCCGTTCCTGCGACGGCACGGAGTCGAGATCGAGCCGCCAGCCCTCGGCGGCGAAGTCTTCGGGTACCGATGAAGAAACCCAGGCCGAAGCGACGCCTCGACATCCCCACGGTCTCCGGCAAGTTCGGGACCGGGGCGACGGTGTGGGGCGCGAAGCACGAGTACACGGTCGGGAAGCTGGTCGGACAGACCACGACGAGCGACCTGTACCTCGCGACCCCCGGCGTCGGCGACCCCGCCTTCATCAAGATCGTCCGCGACCCGGACGACAACGACCTCGCCGAGCGTGAGGTCGAGATCCTGAGCCACGTCTACCCCCGCGTCTGGGCGGAGGGCAAGAAGTACCTGCCCCAGCTCGTCGAGGTCGTCGACGTGTCGGACGAGGACGGCAAGCGGAAGGCGCTCGTCTTCCCGTACGACCCGCGGTTCTACTCGCTGGCCGAGGTGCTGGCCGAGTACCCGCAGGGCGTCGAGCCGAAGCACGCGGCGTGGATGATTAACCGGATGCTGGAGGCGATCCACTTCGCCAACTACACGGCCGGCGTCGTCCACGGGGCGCTGCTGCCCCACAACTTCCACGTCCACGCCGACACGCACGCCGGGCTGATGACCGAGTGGTCGTTCGCGGCCCGCGACGCGTACGAGGTTCACGACGGCTCGGGCACGAACCTGAAGCCGGGCGAGGACGTCGTCGCGGTCGACGACGCGTACCAGGCGTGGTACCCGCCGGAGGTGCTGAAGAAGGAGCCGCACAACTTCTCGGTCGACCTGTGGATGATGAGCAAGTGTGCGATCCAGCTGTTGGGCGGTGACCCCCTTTCGGGTAAGCTGCCCGCGTCGGTGCCGAAGCCGATCGCCGGGTTCCTGCGGTACATCACGCTCCAGCAGGACCCGTCGAAGCGGCCGCAGGAGGCCCTCAAGCTCCACGACGAGTTCGGCGACATCTGCAAGCAGGTGTTTGGCCCCAAGAAGTTCCACAAGTTCCACATGCCGCCGCGGGCGTAACCGCGGGGCAGTTCCAAAAACCGGTTTTGAGATCCGGTAGTGTCCGTCAGAAGGAGTCCCACCCATGGGCGGTAGCAACTTTTCCTCCGAAGCGTACGCCACGAAGTCCGTCCTCCGCGCCAGCGCCGGCGTCGCGGGCCGGTCCACGATGCACACCAAGGCCGTCAGCGAGGGCAAGGCCCCGGCGCTGCACGACAAGATGAGCCCGATGGGCGTGAAGGTCCGCGAGAGCCGCGACAGCGCCGTGCACCCGAACAGCACGGGCGTGATCTTCCTGCTCGACGTCACGGGCAGCATGGGCCAGGTGCCCGTGCAGATCCAGAAGCACCTGCCGGTCCTGCCCGAGACGCTCGTCAAGGGCGGGCACCTGCCCGACGCCGCGATCATGATGATGGCGGTCGGCGACGCCTACTGCGACACGGTCCCGCTCCAGGTCGGGCAGTTCGAGTCCGGCAACGAGATGGACGAGGACCTCGACCGCCTCTACATCGAGGGCGGCGGGAGCCCCGGCCACATGGGCGGCCACGAGAGCTACGAGCTGGGCATGTACTTCGCCGCCCGGCACACCGCGATGGACTGCCTGGAGAAGCGGAACCGCAAGGGCTACCTCTTCATCGCGTGCGACGAGATGCCGTACGACGTCGTCAAGCGCGACCAGGTCAAGCGGATCATGGGGCCGACCGCCGAGATCGAGGCGGACATCCCGCTCGACGAGATCGTCGCGGAGCTGAAGAAGAAGTTCCACGTCTACGTCCTGATCGCGCCGACCGCGTCCGGCCAGCAGCCCGCCGTCCGCCAGCGGTGGCAACAGCTGTTCGGCGAGAACGTCATCATGCTCCCCAGCGCCGAGCAGACGGCGAAGCTCGTGGCCGACTGCATCGCGGCCAACGAGGAGGCGATCGGCAAGGGCCAGGTCTTCGCGACGGCGGACGACGACGCCGGCGGCGACGACGCGGACGCCGACGACCACGGCAGCGGTGGCACGGCCACCGCCACCAAGCCCGCCGTGAAGAAGCCCGGCAAGGCCAAGCGGCTGTAACCGCGACCCGCACCGTAACCCCGTAACCACAGGAGGCCCCGGCGGAGACGCCGGGGCCTACCCTTTATGCAGCAGACGAAGGTTTACGTCGTTGTCGATCTGGGCTTCGGTGACGCCGGCAAGGGCACGGTCGTGGACTACCTGGTCCGCACGCGCAAGGCCGGCACCGTGGTCCGATTCAACGGCGGGGCACAGGCGGCCCACAACGTGACGCTCCCGGACGGCCGGCGGCACCCGTTCAGCCAGTTCGGCAGCGGGACGTTCGTGCCGGGCGTGAAGACGTACCTCACCGAGGACGTCCTGTTCGACCCCAACTCCCTGCTCGGCGAGGAGGCCGCCCTGCAGGCGCTGGGCGTGACCGACGCGTTCGAGCGGTTCGCGGTGCACGAGGAGTGCCTCGTCGTCACCCCGTTCCACCGGACGGCCAACCGGCTGCGGGAGGTGGCCCGCGGCGACAAGCCGCACGGGAGCTGCGGGATGGGCATCGGCGAGGCGATGTCCGACGCCACCGGCCGCGACAAGGTCGCGATCCGCGTCAAGGACCTACTGCTGCCCGCCGACGAGCTGCGGCGGAAGCTGGAGTGGGTGCGGCAGTACAACGAGGGCAAGGCGCTCGTCTACTACCCGAAGTACAAGGAGCACCAGCTGGGGCAGGGCCTCGACCCATCGGCCGTCGAGTGGTTCCTCGACCAGTGCCGCCGCGTGGCGGACCTGGTGACGATCGCCGATGACGCGTACGAGGACAAGCACGTCTTCAACTGCGACAGCGACCAAGTCGTCGTGTGCGAGGGAGCACAGGGCGTCCTGCTCGACGAGCACTACGGGTTCCACCCCTACACGACGTGGAGCACGGTGACCCCGCACCGGGTGCTGGAGAAGATCCGCGAGGCGAACTACATCACCGGCACGGTCGGCGGCGAGGTCGAGCGGGTCGGCGTGACGCGGGCGTACCAGACGCGGCACGGGGCCGGGCCGTTCCCGACGTGGGAGCGGGGCGGCAAGGCGTGGGAGCACCTCGGTGCCCCCGACGCCAACAAGGAGCACGAGTGGCAGGGCAAGTTCCGCGTGGGCTGGCTCGACACCGTGCTCCTGCGGTACGCGATCGAGGCGTGCAGCGTGCCGTGGTCGACGCAGACGATCGACTGGCTGGCCGTGACGTGCCTCGACCGGCTGCACGGGGCGTTCCCGCAGGTGCCGGTCTGCACGCACTACGTCCAGTACCGGGCGGACGCGAAGAAGGTCAGGCACCTGCCGGTCGCCCGCCGGCCCACGCTCGGCGGGCAGGAGATCCTCACGGAGTTCCTGATGGGTGCCCAGCCGAGCCAGTTCCCCCGGTTCGACGTGAGCTACCAGGCGGTCGACTACGACCACCTGCTGCCGTACATCGAGCAGCAGGTGGGCGTCCCGGTGGGGCTCTCCAGCCGGGGGCCGACGTGGCAGGACAAGCTCGAACACGAGGCGTGGGTCGTGCACGGGATTTACGGCAAGACGAAGGTGAAACATGGGCCTGAAGAAGTCGGTCGAAATCCTGGCGAAACTCAACTTCAGTTCCGAACGCCTTAGGCGGGCCGTGTGCCACGCCCTGGCGACGGACTACTACAGCGAGGCCGGCATCGTCGACCGGTTCGAGCTGTACCACATCGCGGTCTGGTACGTCGAGGACAGCCACCAGCCGACCCTCGACGAGTTCGACGAAGAGTTGCAACAGAAGGCCGCACGCATCGTGCGGCGATTGGTCCCGGAGCTACGACATGGCAAAGGAAACGCGAAACTTTCGGATGCACCCCAAGCTGCTGATGGACGTCATCAAGCGGCAGGCCGGCACGCTGTCCAAGGCCATCCTCGAAGGCGTGATGAACGCCGAGGACGCAAGGGCGAAGAAGGTCAGCATCTCGCTGACAGAGGACAGCCTCGTGATCGAGGACGACGGCGAAGGGTTCAAAAGCCGTGACACGATCGTGAAGTTCTTCGAGGTGTTCGGGCAGCCGCACGACGCCTCGGAGGGCAAGAAGTTCGGGACGTTCCGCATGGGCCGCGGCCAGCTGTTCGCCTTCGGGTCGAACGAGTGGCAGACCGGCACCTACCGGATGCACGTCGACATCAACGAGAAGGGCCTCGACTACGACCTGGAGACGGACGCCAAGAAGGTGCCCGGCTGCCGGATCGAGATCAAGCTGTACGAGCCGATCGGCCTGTCGGGCGTCGCCGACGTACGGCGGGACCTGGAGCTGTGGTGCAAGTGGGTGTACCCGTGCCGGGTGTACTTCAACGGCGACATGATCTCCAACAACCCCGAGCTGGGGAAGTGGACGGACCGCACGCCCGAGGCGTTCGTCAACCTGAAGGAGAAGGGGTCGCTCGTCGTCTACAACCTCGGCGTGTACGTCTGCGAGTTCCCGGCCCACAAGTTCGGCACCGGCGGCGAGGTCGTCTCGAAGCAGCAGCTGCGGGTGAACTTCGCCCGCAACGACATCCAATCGGACTGCCCGGTCTGGCGGAAGGTCAAGCCGTTCATCGACCAGCGGGCGAGCGAGCGGGTGAAGGACAAGAAGAGCCTCAACGACGACGAGCGCCAGCGGCTCGCCGACAAGCTCCGCCGGGGAGAGATGGAGGGCGACGAGGCGAGCCGGCAGCTCCGGCTGTTCACCGCCGTCACCGGCCGGCACTTCGCGGCCGACGACCTGATCGACGCCCACGGGTACAAGGCGTTCTCGGTGGCCCCGAAGGGCGACCGCACCGGGGAGCTGGTCATGAACCGCGGGCTGGCGTTCGTCTTCGCGACGCAGACGCTGGAGCGGTTCGAGTGCACCGGCGTGCCCGAGCTGCTGGAGTGGGTCGCCAAGACGTTCGCCCGCGACTACGAGACGCAGTGGGCGTGCAAGAAGCCCTACAAGCCGTTCGAGGAGCTGCGGAAGGGCCTGAGCGACGACTACACGATCCTCGACGAGAACGAGCTGACGCCGAAGGAGCTGCTCTGGCTCCGGCTGCTCGAAGCCAAGGCCGACCTCCTCTGCACCGAGGGCCGCGGGTGCTACTCCAGTTGGCGGGGCGCGAGCGCCCGCAAGCTGATGATCGGGCTGACCGACGCGGCCCACGGGTGGACCGACGCGTCGACGTACGTCGCGATCAACCGGAAGTGGCTGCTGAAGCGCGAGCCCGACGTGGCGGGCATCACGGACGTCGGCATGCTGCTGATCCACGAGGCGTGCCACCACACGCCCGACCTCGAAGAGCACGACCACGACCAGGAGTTCTTCGAGGAGTACCACGACATGACGCACCTCTGCCTGTCGAAGTTCGTGTCGTCCGCGTTGGCGTACGTCCCGAAGGTCGCGGAGCAGACGGGCCAGAAGCTGGCGAAGAAGCAACTGAAGGCGATCGACAAGGCCGCCGAGGCCGGACGGTCCGCCGGGAAACTTGAGCGGTCGGTCGCCGCTCGGCAAGGCAAGAGCTGATGGAACCCTGGCAGGGGCTCACGCCCAAGCACCGCCCGTACCAGGGCGGCAAGGTACTGGTGGACCTACTCAACGCGATCCGGCCGCCCGAGGGGCCGACGCACGAGCCGGACCGGTACTGGTCGTCGAGGATCGCCAAGCAGGACCCGCCCGCCCACGGGCTGCGGAATTGGACCGTGCTGAAGTACGCGAAGTCGGACCCGAAGAAGCCGTTCCACGTCGGCCGCTGGGACAGCTTCCGGCTGGCCCAGTACGACTTCGTGCACGAGGACTGCGTCGAGGACAAGTACCACGTCACCGTCCACGACGACACCGGGCGGAAGTGGGGCGGCGGCGTCCGCATGGAGGTCACGGACCGCAAGCTCCGCGGCCGGTTCACCGTCACCGTGGAGCTGAAGCACCACGAGAACGGCCAGTGGTCGCAGCCGACGTACAACTTCGGCGGCCGCAGCGCCTGGAAGGACGAGGACGTCGCGCGGCTGACGAAGCTGCTCGACTACGCCCGCGAGCTGGGCGACCGCGAGCTGCGGTTCCAGCGCAAGAAGAAGTGAGACGCTCCACGGTACGCACAGGCCCGCCGTCCCCCGAGGCGGCGGGCCTTGCGTGGTGGGGCCGGGCCGGTAAACTGAGGCCTCATCGGTCAAGGAGGACCTCACATGAACGCACTGCTGTTACCGGCTCTCGGGCTCACCGGGGCGATCGCGTTGTTCGCGGTGGCCTCGAAAGGAGGGACGGCGGCGGCACCTGTCGTCCCGTTCGACGACCGCAAGGCTAACCCGGCGTGGCTCCGCAGGGAGGACGACCTGGAGTACCTGAACCCGCTCTTCGGCACGGGCAAGAAGGCCAAGGGCAAGCACCGGTCCCCTCCCGCCGGCGTCCGCCATTCGCAACGTCGCCGCCGGCGATAACCCCACGTCCCCCGCCGTACCGCCCGGGCCTGCCCAGCCCGGGCGTTTTCATGGAGGGCACGGATGCCACCGCCACTGACGAAGAAGCAGCGGAGCCGCAAGCAGGAGATCAGCGCCGAGTACGCCGAGCTGCTGCTCGCGATGCAGGAGGCCTGCGAGGCGACGGGCCGCGACTTCAAGACCGAGATGAAACAACTGGTCCGGGTGTGGATGAAGTTCTACTCGCCGGACACGCTACCACCGGAGGTACCGCAGGATGTCGGATACGGACCCGCCGCCCGGACTGGCGGCGCTGGAGGCCGAGCGGGACGGCTACTCGCCCTGGTACAGGGAGCTGGACTGGCCGGCGAAGCGGCAGGTGCAGTCGATCCAGTGGGACCTGATCCAGGCCGGCTGGGCGACGCTGACCTTCCCCTACCGGAACGCGATGGCGTGCTGGGTGGAGGCGTGCCGCCGGTTCCGCACGGGCAACGCGACGAACAAGCCGCCTGAGCCGACCGCAGTGGTCGTCTCCGCGCGGCGACTCAACCGCCTGACGAAGTGGGACGCATAATGGGCGCTGTCAAGACGAAGGACCTGACCCGCGAGGTGCTGCTCCGGCAGCTGACGAAGATCTCCAAGCTGCGGAAGCGGGACCCGCTCGTGATCCTGAGCCACGGGCTCGGCGTCGAGACGGCCGCGATCTGGAAGCGGTGGGTCGAGGAGCCCGAGACCCGCCCGTTCAAGAGCTGGGACCGGCTGATCGTGGTGACCGCCCAGGTCGGCCACGAGCACGCCGAGACCGTGAAGCTGATGGAGGAGCACCAGCTCCCCGAGATGAAGCGGCTGGGCGTGCGGTTCGTCGAGGTGGCCCGCCGCGGGCACCTGGAGGCGGACGGGATCGTCGTGCTGCAGGACACGCGGGCACCGGAGAAGCTCCACCCCGAGGGGTACTACAAGCTCGGCGACGAGCTGAAGCACGCCGGCACGGTCCCGCAGTACAGCGGCGAGCACCGCTGCGCGTTGAAGTTCAAAGCCTTCGTCATCGAGACGTGGATGGCGTACGAGTTCCGGGGCGACGAGTCCCGGCCGGTCGTCCACGTCTGGGGCTACAACGCCGGGGAGCTGGGCCGCACGGCCAAGAGCGAGAAGTACGTCAGGCAGCACAACAAGGACCGCGAGAAGCCGGCCGGCAAGGGGCAGGCCCCGCTCGTCGTGTTCGGGTTCAACAGCGAGGAGCTGGGCCGCGTCGAGCGGTCGCGGAAGTACGACGGCCCGACCCGCACCGGGCACTACCCGCTGATCGAGTGGGGCTGGGGCCGCCCGGAGTGCCTGGCGTACCTGACCGGGCACTACAAGGTGCTGTGGATCAAGAGCGCGTGCGGGTTCTGCCCGTTCAACGAGGAGGCGTACAAGGTCACGCAGATCGGCATCGACCGGTTCCGTCGCGACCCCGACGCCACGGTGGACGGGCTGTTCGTCGAGTTCGTGTCGCTCAGCCTCAACCCCAAGGGCCAGCTCTACCGGGACCGGACGATGGCGTCGGTCGTGGAGGGCGACCCGAAGCTCGCCCACGTCTGGCGGGCGTTCCAGGCCCGGCTCGACGCCGAGAAGTGGGGCCTGTACCTCGTGCAGCGGATCTTCACGCTCGACCCCCGGCAGACGCACGTCCGCATGCTGGCGGGCAAGCCGCCCAAGGCCGGCGTCGCGCGGGCGGTGAAGCTGCTGGACGGGAACCTGACCCGGGCGCAGGCGATCGAGGCCCTCGAACAGTGCGAGATCGAGAGCCTGGCCCACGGGATGCCGGGCGAGGTCGTGACCCGGGAGAAGGGCCTCCACGGCATCGAGTACGTGTACCTGCACAAGCGGCGGGACTACTACCCGGCCGTCGAGTGCTTCTACGTCGTCTGCCCGGCCGTCGTCGCCGACAAGGTGCGGGGGCCGTGGGAGACGTTCGAGCGGCGGTTCAAGTCAGCGCTGGCCGCCAAGCGGCCTAAGGCTAAGGTCCTGCCCAAGCTGGTGATCGAGGCCGACGACGACATCTACTTCCGCTGATGGCACTACCCTTCAGGACGACCGTCCCGGTCGCCAACGTGAACCGCGACGGCTTCAGGGGCGAGCGCCCGCTCCACATCGTCGGCCTGTCCGGCGGCGGGGAGCTGGTGATCTGGCTCGGCGACAAGGACGGGCCGGACTGCGGCCGCCTGTTCGTCGAAGCCACGCCGCGCGGGTACCGGGTCGAGTTCTACAAGCCCAACGAGGACGGCGGCAACGCGATCCTGTCGATCGAGTCCGACGCCGCCCACTGCACGATCTCGGCCGACACCGACGAGCTGCGTGACATCGACGTCGTCACGACCGCCCCGCCGGTGCGGCTGCGATCGGGGAAGCGGCGGATCGAGACGCTGCCGCCGGACGCACCCGAGGTCAAATGAAGCAAGGCACGCTCCCCTTCCCCAAGCCCAAGCGGGAGAAGCGGGTCAACCTGAACCTCAACGAGCGGCACGTCCTGATCCACGTCATGTCCAACACGGGCACGATGTTGACGGCGAGCGTGCTGGCACGGACCGTCGCGCGGCTGATCCAGAAGAAGCTGCTCGACGCCGAAGGCAAGATCACGGAGGCCGGGCGTCAGTGGTACGCCCGGCGGAGAGTCTGAACATGGAGCACCCGAACACGGTCGACCTGACCGGCCCGTCCAAGTCTTACATCCACGGCACGATCGAGGGGGACCTGTGGATGGGCGGCAAGGGCACGATGAGTTTCAACGTCACGCTCGACGAGGGCGACGACATCGCCGACGTCGCCGAGGCGCTGAAGAAGCAGCGGTTCGGCGACTTCCAATCGGGCAGCGTGCAGATCCGCTTCGCTGCCGTCACGACGGTGTGGCGGCCGGACCCGCAGACGGAGGTGAAGCGGACGGTGGAGCTGACGCCCGGCATGCCCGAGGTGGCCGACCTCTTCACCGACGAGCGTCGTGAAGAGTGGGCGGAGGCCCACCCGGAGGAGGCGACCCCCGCGTGAAGCACCTCATCGTCTTCCTGTGGATCATCAACCCGCGGCGTGCCGCGGGCTGGCGTGACTTCTACGACAGGTGCGTCGACTGGTGGGCCGGGACCCGCTGGGCCGACTCCATGACGTGGCCCGAACTCGTGCGGGCCGTCGAGGCGTGGGACGGGTGGCCGCTATGACGTTCTTCGCGTTCTGCGACAAACACAAAACGACGGCGGCGGAGCGGAAGGAGTTGGCCTGGTACCTGGCCTTCCTTCGGCTCCGCCGCACGATCGAGGCGTTGGCCCTGATCCGGGTCTAGTCGTGCCCGGTGCACCGCTCGTAGCGGATCTTCGCGGGGGTGCCGTCCCGCTTCATCGGGTTGACGATCTTGACCGCGTTCTTCTTGATGTCGACCCGCGGGCCGGCACCGCCGCCCTGGAAGACGAACGTGTCGCCGTCGTCCAGGATGGTGAAGTTGCTGATGACGAGGTTGTGCAGCCGCCAGTTGTCACGCTCGTCGCCGGCGTCGTCGCGCTCGTAGTTGCGGGCACCGACGTGACCACCCTCGTCCTTGGCCGGGGCGAGGTGGCCGCTGCACCAGTCGATGAGCGTGTCCTTCGTCTCGTTGACGTCCCACGGGTACGAGTAGCAGTGGAGCCCTTGGCAGCTCTTGTAGATGAAGTTGAACTCCCGCAGCTCGGCCTCGGTGACGACGGCCTTGCCGTAGGTGTCCGACAGCACGCCGGCCTCGCGGCACAGGGCGATCTTGTCGTCCATCCCGTTGCTCTTGTCGGTGGAGATCTCGATCTTGTCCCCGGCGGCCGTCCACAGCCGCTTGGGGTCGGCCAGCGTCATGCGGTCGGTGACGCAGAGGATCATCACCCAGTTCGAGTTGTTGATGTCGCCCCAGCGGGAGGCGTTCTTGCCGTTGCGGATGATGCAGCGGATGTAGAGGGCCGCGTTCGTGCGGGTCGACTTGCCCTCGCCCGCCCCGTCGCGGTGCCCCTCGTAGTTGCACCCCTCCGTCTCGCAGTCCCAGAAGATCGAGCGGTCGTGCTTGCCGCCGATGCCCGCAGCCCCGCCGCGCAGGCTCTTCACGCGACGCATGCGGCCGTCGCTCCCGTCCCAGGCGATGTTCACGCCGGCCCCGTCGATCACCAGGCCGTCCGTGAGGTGCCAGCCGGTGCCGGGCTGGAACATGCCGTTCTTGTTGTCCGGCCCCTTCTTGCCGCCGGTCTTCTTGCCGTCGATCTTGAAGCCGGCCAGGCGGACGTTCTTCGCGCCGCGGTGGGCGAAGATCTTCCCGCCCGTGACCTCGAACACCATCTCGCCGTCCTTGCACAGGATGTCGACGTCGTGCTCGGGGTCGAAGACCGGGTAGTGCCCGGGCTTCGCGAGGAACTTGCCCTTCTTGCCGGTGAAGTTATACCCCGGCTCCACCGTGGTACGATCCCCGGTGTCCGGCGGCGGGACCTCGACCTTGAACTCCTCGGGGTCGGCGACGTTGGAGAACTCGGAGTAGCGGGTCACCCCGTCGAGCCCGACCTTCACGCCGCGGACCTTGTACGCGTACGGCACGTCCTTCTGAATGGGGAGGCGTTCTTCCCAGAGCGACGCGCCGGCGGGGGCGGTTCCCACGAGCTGCCAGCGTTCGACGCCGTCCGTGACGTCGTCGTCCCGCCAGACCTCGAACGTCGTGGGCAGCCGGCCGGAGTTGGCCGGGGCCGTGAAGACCAGCTCGACCAGCAGCCCGGTGCCCTCGGCTTCGAGGCGTGCCTGGAGGTCGGTCGGCTGGACGGGCAGCTCGGGCTGGGGCAGATCGGTCCCCAGCTCGGCGGCCACCTGGTTGATCGCCAGCAGCTGCTGGCCGATCGCCTGCGTTGCGGTGTGCAACATCGCGACGTGTGCTCTGCTCATTCGCGTCCTCTCGTTGTGAACCCACACTCGTACTTTACGTTGCGCTGAGGATACCGTCCCCCGTTCGGGTGTTGCAAGCCCGGGGCCGAGATCCAAAAACCAGTTTTGAGATCGGAGACCACCATGAAGACCAAAACCCTCGCCCTCTGCGTCGCCCTCCTCGCCCTCGCCGCCGTCGCCCTCGCCCAGGAGACGAAGCCGGCCGCCCCGCCGCACTACGGGATCAAGAGCCCGGACGCCCTGAACGCCTTCCGGGCGTTCGAGACGGCGGAGCGGGTCGCCCGCAGCGACTACTTCCGGGCCACCGACGAGGGCCGCACCAAGCTCGTCGCCGCCCTGACCGCGTCGATGGACCGGGCCACCAAGGCCGGCAACCTCGACGAGGCCGTGCGGCTCCGCGACGCGATCGCCGACCTGAAGGCGGGCAACGCCCCGGCCAAGGGCGAGGCGAACGGCGGCGGCAAGAAGGAGAAGGGCCGCACGGCCGAGCAGCTGACGAAGACGCTGATCGGCACGAAGTGGGAGAAGTCGGCCCCGGGCGAGCGGCCGTTCGTCGTCACGCTCCACGAGGACATGACGGCGACGACCTCGCACCACAACTTCCAAGGCACCTGGGTGGCCGTGAACGGCAACACGGTCCGCTTCTCCGTCTCGATGAACGGGTGCGGCGGACAGACGATGACGGTCTCGCCGGACGGCAAGCAGCTGTTGCTTCCCGGCGGCAAGGCCGACTTCAAGTTCAAGGACAAGTGACAGACCTATGCCCAAGCTGACGAAAGAGATGATCGAGCACGTCGAGGCCGAGTGCCTCATGCTGCTCTCGGCGGAACGCGACTGCTACCACACCTGGCGGACCTCGGGCCGGATCGACGCCTACCCGGTCTCCGGGTGGGAGACGGCCGCCGGCCGCACCGGCGGCTACTACAGCGAGGCGTTCGGCATCATGCGGGCGCTCGTGTCGCTGGGGTACTGCTACTTCGGCCCGAACGCCGGCGGCGACCAGATCGACCAGACGGACCTGAACGCCAACCGGTGGTTCGACCGGCTGAAGGACGTGGTGATCGCCAAGGAGATCGAGCTGGCTCCGAAGCCGGGGGAGCCCGGGATCAAGGAGGCGTACGCGTTCTACAACGAGGCGTTCATCCGGCGGACCAGCAAGCTGTTCCCGGCCCAGCGCCAGGCCCTGCGGCGGGCGGCCGAACGGGCGGCCCGCATGGGTCCCCACGACATCCACGACCCGGGCGACGAGCTTGGGCTGAAGTGAGGGCCGCATGCCCCTGCCCGCACTGGACGCCGTCGACCGCGAGTTCCGCCGCCCACTACACTCGTTCTTCGCGAGGCGGGTGGGCGGCGGCAACGCGGACGACGCGGTGCAAGACACGCTCCTGCAGCTCCACCGGATCGCAGACCGGTACGACCCCGCGGTCCCGCTGAGCAAGTGGGTCTTCGGGGTCGCCAAGAACATCGCGAAGCGGGTCAACCGCTCGCGCGGAAGGCACTACATGGCCAGCATCAACGGAAACGGAAACCCCAACAGCGACAGGACCGGCGTCATCGACCCGGTCGACGAGAAGGTGCGGTCGCCGCACGACAACACGATCGCCGAGGAGCTGAAGGCGAAGATCCGCGCCGTCATCCACCAGCTGCCCGACGACATGCAGAACGTGGTGAACCTCCACCTGCTGCAGGGGTTCTCGCAGAAGGAGACGGCGAAGCGGCTGAAGTGGGGCGACACGAAGGTCTACAACACGATGAAGAAGGCCCGGCCGCTGCTCGCCGAGCGGTTCCAGGTCGAGCTGCCCGAGACGTGGCAGGCCCGGGTCCGGGCGGGGGCCAAGGCGCGGCGAGGTCGGGCGGCGGCGACGCCCCCGCCGAGGTCGCACAAGAAGGGCGGCCGCGTCGCGGCCCTGCTCGCGAGCGTGCCGCCACCGCCGCTCCCCGCCGCCGGCCCGCTCCCGGTGCCGACGATGGTGAGCACCCTGAAGGAGATCGCCCACCACGCCGCGGCGCTGGCGAGGCTGTTGGAGTAGCCGCATGCCCGACCTCCCCGCCATCGACAGCTGGGTGCGCGTCCAGACGCCCTACCGGGGCATCTGGGAGGGTCGCGTCACGCGGCACGCACGCGCGCCCGGCTGTTTCTTCTTCATGCCGAAGCGGATCAACAACCAAGACCTACCGGCGGGGCACTACGAGAGCCTGAACGAAGCCAGGGCCTTCGCCGTCGACATCGTCGAGGAGAAGGACCTCCCGTGGCTCCAGCCGGCCCCGCCGCCGGAGGAGGACGAGCCGGTCCCGCCGATCGAGGTGCCGGAGCCGGCGAGGCTGTGGAACGCCCAGAGCCACACGAAGAGCACGCCCAGCCCGAAGCGGAAGGTCGTGCCCCGGCACCCGGTCGTCGTGGACGCCGGCGAGGACCCGCCCAAGCCAGTCGAGGCGGTGATCCCGCCGGAACTCAAGGCTGAAGAGCCGCCGCCGGCACCGCAGAAGCGGGCGAGGCGTCGGATCGACGACCTGCACGAAGGCCCAACCGATGGCCAAGACGAAACAGGGCCACAAGGCCCGTCCAATCCGTAAACCCAGCAAGCCCCTCCCGATCCCCAAGGTCAACGCGCTGCGTCAGGCCCTGGCGACGCCGGCGTGGGGCAAGTACCGCAACGTGACGTTCCGCGACGTGGTCAAGGTCGACCTGGCGTGGATTCACTGGCTGTACCGCCAGAAGCGGACGCTCGGCGAGATCCGCGACCCGAGCTTCCTGACGCTCGCGCTGATCTGCAAGCACTACCCGCTCGGCGTCGACGACGAGGCGGAGCGGGAGCTGGCCAAGGGCAAGCTGCTGGCCGAGGAGCCGGGCGACGAGTCCCGCGACGAGGACGACGTCGACGAGGGCAGCCTGCCCGGCGAGAACGGCGACGACGACGAGGAGGATGACGACGACTTCGACGAGTCCGAGGACGACGACGAAGACGACGACGACGAGGACGACGTGCCGATCACGACGGCCGCCTCGCCGGGCCGCCGCCCGCCCCCGCCGCACGACCCGGTCGCCGAAGCGATGCAGGCGAAGATCGCCCTGGTGCAGGGCTGCTTCATGTACGGCGTCGACTCCGACCTCCGCGACGAGCTGGACGTGCTGCGGGAGTTCACCAAGCTCCGGCTCGTGTTCCTCCGGCCCGGCAACGACCCGCCCGGCGTGGTGCGGGGGACGAAGACGCGGGTGGCCGTGCTCGACATGCCCGGGTACCTGTGCTTCCTGCCCGACGACATCCGCAGCTTCCTCAAGAGCAAGAAGCGCGGGCTGATGCTCCCGTACCCGTACCCGGTGCAGGCGCTGCGGCGGTATTCCGAGACGGTCAAGCCGCTGCCCGTCGACGCCCACGTCGTGAAGTGGCCGAGCGTCGAGGACCTGGCGATCGCCGCCCGGGCCTCCGACGAGTCGCTCGACATCCTGGAGACGCAGCGCGGGGCGTGGCAGGACGGGTACACGGACAGCGACGTGACCGCCATGCTCCGCATCCTGTCCAAGCACTACCCCGACCTCCCGCTCGGGATGGTGTGGGGCGAGCGGCGGAACGGGATGTGCATGGGCGAGAGCGAGTTGTTCTGCATCGAACCGGACGGCACGCTGAGCCACGCGCCCGACTCGATCTTCGAGTTCCTCCACCACGCCCCGCAGACCAACGACGCCGTGCTGCCCACCCGGGAGGAGGTCAAGAACTTCTTGGCCGCCCGCCGCGTGACGCAGCACGGCCGGGCGAAGCCGATCTACGTCGGCGACTACAACTACGTCTGGGTCGACAACGACGCCAGGCAGGAAGAGATCGACCATGGCCAAGGTCCACGCGTGCCCGAAGTGTGGGTTCCCGTCGCAGCCCTCGCTGGACGTGAGGATGCCGGAGAACCAGGGCAAGACGTACTGCAAACACTGCCTGCAGGTCCCGCCGCCGTCGAAGGCGACGCCGATCGACCTGAGCCAGTACACCCTGCAGCCGACGACGTCGAAGTGCGGCCACTGCAGGAGCCCGGTGTTCCTGCTGTGTGCCCGCGAGACGGCACCGCTGTCGGCGGGGGAGATGCCGATGTTCTACCTGTGCCCGACGTGCGGGAAGATCGTGCGGTCGGGGCAGGTGGAGCCGGTGAGCCCGCCGGAGGTGAACCGGTCGCCGGTGGCGGCGGCAGCGGCGACGGTGGAGGACCTGGTGCCGACGACGTCCTCGACTACGACGAGGCGAGGGACGGCGAGAAGTGGGAAGGGTTCCGCCGGTTCGAGGGCGGCCACGTCCTCGACTCCCGTGGCTACGACCAAGACGGAACCCGCAAGCAATACTGGGACTGACCAGTGGTACCAGGTCTCGATGACTGCCACCGCGTACGTGCAGGGCAAGGTGGTCGTCGCCGCCAAGGACTCGGCCCAGGCCGAGGAGAAGGCGAAGGCCGAGCCGGGCAACGTCGAGTGGAAGTACGACGGCCTGCACGACGACGCCGCCCCCAGCGTCGACGACGTCCGCCTCGTCTCCGAGGTCCTGAGTCGACAGTAGAATCGTCCCCCGAACGTGTGTAAGCTCCCCTTGAATCGTTTCCCTGACCACGGGCGTCGGTGAGTGTCACACCACGCCCCAGTCCGACCAGAAGGAGGCCACATGGCCCGCAAGTCCGCTTCGAGCGTCGCTGTCTCCGCCACCACCACGACCGCCCTGCCGCGCGGCACCAAGCCCGCCCTCGCCAGCCGCACCGAGGCCGACGAGCAGTACGACGTGTTCGAGAACAAGGTCCGCATGGCGGTCGGCAAGCTGACCGGCCCGCTGTTCACCACGGACATCGACCCCGACGTCCTGTGGAACCTGTACCTCGACAACCTGCCCTCGAACCGCCAGCACTACGTCTGCAACGGGTGCCGCCGGTTCATCCAGCGGTACACCGGGCTCGTCTCGATCGACGAGGCCGGCAACCCGACGCCCGCCATCTGGGGCCAGATCTCCGCGCCGAAGTTCTTCGCCGAGGCCGTCGACGCGATGTACTGCGCGGTCGGCAAGGCGAAGGTCAACGGCGTGTTCCTCCCGACCGAGGCCGTCTGGGGCCAGCCGAAGGACGGGCAGTGGACCCACCTGTCCGGCCGCTACACCGGCGAGCTGGCCGTGCAGAAGGGGCTGACGACCCCGGACCAGCAGATGGCCCAGCTGAAGGAGGACTTCGGCATGATCCAGCGGGCGCTGGCGAACTACTCGGCCGACATCGCCGGCCAGGCGCTGCGGTTCCTGAAGTCCGACACGCTCGCCCGGTCCGAGAAGGCCCTCGGCGTCGCCCAGTGGTTCGTCGACCTCCACGCCAACGTGGCCGGGGCGACGAAGCGGAACCGCGACAACGTGATCTGGCTGGCGGCCGCCACGGCCCCGGTCGGGTTCGCCCACGTCAACGCCGGGCTGATCTCCACGCTGCTCGACGATCTGCTGGCGGGCCTCCCGCACGCGGACATCAAGCGGAAGTGGGCCGAGAAGGTCGACGGGATCAACTACATGCGGCCGAAGGCGGCCCCGAAGGCCGGCACGATCGCCCGGGCCGAGGCGCTGGTCGAGGAGATGGGCCTCAAGCGGTCGCTCGACCGCCGGTTCGCCACGCTCGACGACGTCCTGAAGAAGGACTGGGAGCCGCGGACGATCAAGCCCCGCAAGCCGGCCCCGACCGGCGGCGTGTTCGGTCACCTGCAGCCGCCCTCGGCCTCGAAGGCGGTGCACAACCGCGACATCAGCGGCGGGACGATGACCTGGGCGAAGTTCGAGCGGACGGTGCTGCCCGAGGCGCTGTCGATCGAGATCTCGTGCCCGGCGAGCGGCAACTACTTCGGCACGACGACCGCCACCTACCGCACGGCCCCGCCCCTGCTGCAGTGGGACGGGCTGGACGGCCAGGAGCGGAACCCGGTGTCGATGTACGTCTACCACGGCGGCTCGACGGCCCGGCAGTGGGGCCTGTCGCCGGGGTGGAACAAGGTGACGGCGATCTTCCGCGGCCCGCAGGCGTGGCAGCGGCCGGACCTGTTCAAGAACCAGGGCACCGGCATCCACTTCTCGATCGAGGGCTGCCGCGACTCCCGGAACGCCGGGCTCGCGATCTTCCCCGAGACGCTGCGGTCGGAGCTGCACGAGGTGCGGGCCGTGATCGAGGCCCACAGCAAGAGCGGCACGCTCAAGCACCCGGAGAAGGGGACCGCGAACGGCCTGGCGTTCTCGGCCAACACCCAGCTGCGAGTCACCACGGCTGACGGCCGGGCGACGTACGTGATCGACCGCATGGACTAGGCGGCGATCGGAAGGTTCTGACACGAGAGGCCCCGGGGCGACCCGGGGCCTCTCTTCGTGAAGGGTCCGACACATGATTACACCCGTTCAAGCGCACGCGGCGATCCGGGAGGCGGCCGGGCCGGCGTGCAAGCAGATCAACGCCATGGCGCGCCGGGACATGCTGACCCGGGGCGGCCGGCTCGGCAGCGGTCTCGCGACGACGCTGGAGTACCTGTGGGGGACGCACGTCAGCCGGCACCTCCGCGCCCGGTTCGAGGGCGACGACGCCTGCGAGCTGGGCTGGATCGCCGGCGACCAGTACAACGACTACGCCCTCGTCTCCTCGGACGGCTACTGGGACCAGGCGACGCGGGGCGGCGAGCTGCTGCGGGTCGAGGTGAAGTCCATGCGGGCGTCCGCCGAGGAGCCCAAGGCACACTTCGACCAGCTGGTACGCGAGCTGACGGAGCACGACCTACTGCTCGTGCTCGTCTGGGACTGGACCCCGGCCGCCTGCGGTCGGGCGTACCCGGAGATCCGCGACCACTTCCTCGGGGCCGCGGTGCCCGTCGCGCGGCTGCGGGACGCCCTGCACGAGGCGAGGGGCGGGACGTTCGTGGACGCGGCCCGGTGCCCCGACTGCCGCGACCCGGCGGTCTGCCGCCACCACGGCGAGCCGCTGAACGCGGCGGGCCGGCGGGAGCGGTCCACCGGGCCGGACGCGTGCCGGTCGAACCTGTCGACCAGCGCGGCCAACTTCGGCGGCATGCTGCGGATGCTCAGGACCGAAACGGAGCCGGCCCGGGCGGTGTTCCGCCACTTCGAGGTCACCGAGCCGGTCGCGGCGGCGTACATCGAGTTCGTGCACCGCAACTTCTCGGCCGAGGAGTTCAACCAGTACACGCTGGACGAGTGGCGGGAGCTGTGGCGGCGGATGGGCCAGCCCGAGATCGAGCGGAGCCTGAGCAAGCACCAGATCGCCGCCCAGCTCCGCGACGTGTACCCCGACCTCTACCGGAAGGAGCTTCGGCGGCTCCTCGCCGGCGAGGCGGGCGTCGCCCGCGGGCGGAGCTGGGACTGAGCCGGAACGAAAGAGGCCCCGGCGTCGGTGCCGGGGCCTCTCGCTTTCAAAAACCGGTTTTGAGATCAGTAGCCCATCGCGATCGGTTCGAGGGCGGCCGCGCCGCGGAGCCCGTACCGGTCGCCGGCGGTCTTGTTGTGGATCGGCGGCACGCCGGCCTCGGTCAGCAGCTGCTCGAACAGGGCGGCGTCGTCGCGGGGCATCGTCTCGGCCAGCTCGGCCAGCTTCTCGACGTCGACCTCCAGCCCGGCCTGGACCTCCTTGGCGAAGTCGGCACCCATCAGGGCGGCGATGTCGTCGAGGGCGATCTTCTTGAACGCCTGGCGGTCGTACACCTTGCCGGTGCTCAGGGCACAGGCGGAGCCGATGCCCGCCGTGGCCTCCTTGTACGTGACCCGGAAGATCACGTCCTCGGGCCGCTGGATCGTGTCCGTGTACCGGCCGACGAGGTTCAGCGTGCGGTCGACGTCGTCCATCACCTCGGCCAGCTTCACGAGCTGGGCGGGCTGCAGCGCGAACCGGGGCGACTGCTGGATCGTGTTAGCGAGGGAGATGATCTGGTCCCGCTGGGCGGCGGCCTTCGTGAGGTGGGCTCGCTGGCGGATCATCGCCACGACCTCCTTCGGCTCGCAGACGCCCTGCCCGGCCTGCCGCTCGACGAACAGCTCCAGGTCGGTGCCGAGCCCGACGCCGAAGTGGGCCGCCTTCTCCAGGATCTTCCCGGCGATGACGTTCCGGTCGGCGTACGGCATCGTGTCCCGGTACTCCAGCAGCCACTCGGCGGCGGCCTTGGTCTCGGCGGCGGACTTCATGCGGCAGAACCGCTGCTTGGTTCCGTCCTCGCCGACCCAGACGTAGCCGAAGTCGGAGTCCGGCAGGCGGTCCTCCGCGTTCTTGTACAGCTCGTCGTACCGGGCGTCGATCGCGTCGACCGCGGCCTTCAGGCCCCAGTAGTTCACCAGCCCGTCGAGCCGCTGCTTGACCTTGGCGGCGATCTTCGGGTGGTACTCCGCCGACTTCTCCTTGAAGTAAAGGGCGGAGAACCAGGTGGACGCGGCGTTGTGACACGGGTACAACTTGTTCACCGGGTCGGCGTACGCGCTCGGCGCAACCCCTTCCGGGAAAAGGTCATCGGCCGAAGCCTGCTTGGCGAAGTCAGGGAAGGCGTAAAGCAGCGACAGGCGGTTGAGTTCCGCCCCGTTGGTGTCGCTGGCGAGATCAAGGATGGTCTCCGACATGAGTGCTCCTCGTACCAGTTTGAACGTCCGTGTCCCTTGGGACGGGGTCTGTGCGGCGCTGGGGGTTCCGTTCCCCGGCATGGCCCTACCGCTCCGAACGACGTGCCCGCTCTGCGGCCGGCACGCCCTCGACCTGTTCAATGATAACATCTCGGGGGGTCAGTGGCACCACTGCGCCGAGTGCCGGTCCGCCGGGGACATGATCGAGCTGGCGTCGGCGAGCTGGGGGTGCGAGCCGGGGACCGCCCTGGCGAGGCTCTCCGAGGCCGGCGTGCAGCTCCCGCCCGAGTGCGGCGACCCGGCCGAGGTGTCCGCGTACGTCGACCGCTACCCCGCCTACCGCCGCCGGATGGCCGACCTCTGGGCCGCCGCCAAGGCGAACCTCCCGCAGAGCCGCTCCTCCGACGTCGGCAAGATCCGAACCCGCCACAACCTGAAGCTCGACGTGAGCCTGCAGCGGTGGCGGGCCGGGCCGGGCCACCTCGTCGGGTCGATCGGGTGGCGGGACGTCGAGGTCGCGTTCAACCCGTCCTCGGCCACGTCCAGCAGCGGGATGAGCAGCTACCGCGTGTTCAAGGGCAAGCACTGGGGCGAGGTGCTGACCGTCCCGTTCTACGACCTACCCGACCGCATCCGGGCGTTCATGTTCCTCGGCCGCGAGGGCCGCCCGCACCTCGACCAGGTGTTCCGCCGGCTGACGCTCGGGCAAGGGCGGGCCGACTGGTCCGAGGCGGGGCTCGCCGGGATCGAGTCCGTGGCCCTCGCCGGCGACCCGGCCAGCGTGATCGCCACCGACGACTACCTCCTCAACCTCCAGGTCCAGTTCCGCAACTTCCGCAGCTCGATGCGGTCGATCCCGATGGTCGTGTGGCGGGACGACGGGGAGTGCCGCACCCGCACCGCCTGGTCGATCCTTGGCGGCAAGCGGGTCGTGTTCTGGGCGAGGGAAATAGACCACCGCGTCGTCATGCAGGCCGTCGAGACGGACGGCCGCATCTCGACGGCCGGGCCGGCGACGCCGACCCGGGAGGCCATGCTCCACTACCTGCGGCTCCGGCCCGGCAACGACCTCGAACGCGTCGTCCTCAAGCACGCCAAGCCGTGGGCCGAGGCCCTGCGGGCGTGGATGGCCGAAGCGCCCGAGGGCAAGGTGCAGGACCTGACGCTGCGGCTGGAGCAGGCCGGGGCGGACGTGTCGTACATCTTCCGCCAGCTCGGCGGGGACTACCACACGACCCGCGTCTCCCCAATGCGGGGCGTGCAGCTGAACGACCAACAGGTCGTCGAGCAGCACGACCGCTGGTACCTCGAAGGCAGCCGCCGGCACGGCAAGGGCCGCCGGCAGGTGTCCAACGCGACGCTGCGGCTGACGCACGCGATCAAGGACCGGGAGACCGGGACGATGCACTACCGTGGGGTCATCCGGTACAAGGGTACCGAGATCCCGTTCATCGAGAAGCTGGACACGGTCCGGCGGAAGACGGCGGAGTGGATGGCGGCGAAGATGCTCGATGCCGAGGCGGGCGTGCTCGCCGTCGGCGCGATGCGTACGAACCTCCACCAGATCGCCGTCCTGTTTCACGAGCCCGTCTTCGTCGTCGACGACCTCTACAAGTGGGTCGAGCGGCTGAAGGCCGGCGAACAAGACCCCGCTCCGGCGGGGCAGGAAGGTCAGAGATGAAGGCGACCGAGATCCTGGACAAGATCCAGGCGGAAGTGGACGCGGCCCGCGAGGACGCAACGAAGTTCGACGGCGGCACCAACGCCGCCGGGACGCGAGTGCGGAAGCGGCTGCAGAGCATCGCGGGTTGGGGCAAGGACGGCCGCAAGCGCATCAGCGAGACCGTCGCCGAGCGGAAGGAAGCGAAGAAGTAGTTCGCGGCCGCGACGACATGGACATCCGCCAGGTAAGGACGCCCCGGGTTCGCAGCCCGGGGCGTCCGTGTTTCACGGAGGCGAGCGATGAAGGCCAAGCTCAAGCCCGACGCACTGACGCGACACACGAAGAAGCTGAACCAGGGCCGCAACCCGGCCGCCGGCTACTCGCACGAGGAGTGGCAGTTCAAGCACGCGCTCGAACACCTGGGCGACAAGCTCTGGCCGGTCACGACGCGGATCGTCCGCGGCGTGCAGGACCACGCCTACCTCGTCGTCGGCGAGATCCCCAACCGGCACGGCGGCAAGCTCAAGTCGCAGCTGATGGCGGTGCCGAACGACTACCTCGACTTCGAGGACGACGGCGTCGAGCACCCCTCGCCGGTGTCGAAGGACCACATGCAGTACCGCCTGTTCATCAAGGACGGGATGCAGACCGTGCAGGTGCTGACGTCGTGGACGGACGGGTTCTGCGCGTTCGTCCCGACGACCATGCAGCCGCCCGAGGAGATCGCCGGCGTCAGGACGTACGCCCCCGGCAACGGGACGCTGTCGTTCAGCCAGCAGGACGCGAGCGGCCGCACCCACGGCGACGTCACGGTCGAGCAGGCGAAGATGTACATGCAGCTGACGACGGCCGGGCGGGAGCTGCTCGCCCAGCACTGGCAGCTGTACGACCACATGGGCCACGCGACGCTGGTCAACCGCGTCGAGCGGGTGGGCGACAAGCGGCTGAAATGCTGGCTGTACGGCGAGCACGAGTACACTTACACGGGCGACGCCCACGCCGGCTACCTGTGCGAGTTCGAGTACGAGTACAAGGGCGCGAAGCACCGGGTCGTGAACCAGAGCCTGCAGCTGGTCCTCCGGTACTTCATCGCGTTCGAGCACCTGCTGAAGGAGATGAAACGTGTCCTACCGGAAGGAACAGGGGAGGGGCCACACGGCCCAGGCTAACAACGACACGATCGACGACGCGTGGGCGATCTACCGCAAGGGCGAGCGGCCCGACCGCCCGTGCGACGAGGACTGCGCGAGGCGGAAGGCCGGCTCGGACGCCGTCGCCTGCGACTGCTCGCGGGCACAGGAGGAGGCGGACGACCTGGTGGGCGTGGTCGACACCGAGACGCTCGCCGACCGGTTCATCGCCGCGCTGGAGGCCAACGAGCCGCTGCTCGTGCGGAACGAGGAGCTGGTGCGGGAGCTGGGCAACCTCGTGGGCGAGGTGCGGTCGATGGGGTGGACGGACCGCGAGACCGACATCGCCACGCAGCTCCTGCCGCGGGTCCTCGACGTGCTGAAGACCTTCTCCGGCGAGATCCAGATTATCACCCGCAACGACAACAACGGCGACGAGCCCGAGTTCCTGACCTTCGACAAGGAGAAGGCCAAGGCGAAGTACCTGGAACTCATCAAGGCCGAGGGCAAGCAGATCCCCGAGGGCCACCAGATCAACGAGGTCGTGACGACGCCGGCCGGCACGGTCGAGGGCCGGTACGCGGACGACATGGTCGTGCAGGTCGACGGCGTCTGGTACGGCAACACCGACGCCTACGGCGACACGATGATCCGGTGGTTCGCGGACCGGCTCAGCTAGAGCAGCTCCCGCATCACGTCCTTGTCCTCGGGGTGCATCGCGTTGAGGAGGTCGTACGGGACCGCCATCTTCGCGATCGCCGCCACGTTGGGCCACTTGTCCGTCATGTTCCACAACGCGCACGCCCCAACGTTCGTCGCCTGGGCGAAGTCGTCTCGCAGGTTCGGGTCGCGGATGATCGTGTACACGTCCTTGCCGAGGCGGCTGTCGACCTTCTCGTCCACCAGGGCGAGGAAGTCGCGGATCAGGCCCTCGTCGTCGGCGTGGTGGTAGTCGTCCTGGAAGAACCTGATCCACCCGTTCTTGATCTGGTTGCAGGTCAGCAGGAGCGAGCGGGTCTTGTCGACCTGGTAGTGCGACCGCGGCGAGTTCTTCGACCCGGGCTTGAACTGCATGATCCGGCTCGTGGCCCCGACGCGGACGTAGGCGACGGGGAGCACGCGTTCGAGCGGGTAGCCGGCCTGGATGATGAACGTCTCGCGGAGCGAGCCGGCACCGGTGTAGTCGTGGGCGATGGCGTGGCACTTGAACTTGTACGCCAGCCCCACGGCGAGCTTGGCCTCCCGCTCGTGCTCGTGCGGGGTCAGCGAGCGGTAGGCGAAGATCACGTCGATCTTGCCGTCCACCCGCATGCCCATCACGGAGTAGACGGTGTAGCTCATCCCGTCCTGCCCGCCGCCGCCCCAGTCGCACGCCAGCACGCGGGCGACGTAGGCGGACGGGTCGAACGCCTCGACGGCCCGTGTCAGGTCGCGGGGCCACGGCAGCACGCACGCCCGCTCCAGGTCGGAGAGCGTGATGATGCGGGAGCCCGTGTCGGACGACTCGCCGAGCACCTCGTTGTAGTAGACGTGCTCGGGCGTGTTGCCTTGGCCCTCGCGCTTGCCGAGGAGCATCGACCACTTCTCACGCGACGCGTAGTGCATCGGCATGAGGATCTGGGGGACGTGGTAGCCGGCGAAGTCCCACCGCTTCTCCGGCCGGGCGTGCACCCACCGGCCGAACTGCGGGAAGACGCTCTTCGGCTGGTGGCACTTGCCGCACACGATCCCCGGCCGCTCGTAGCTGATGTCCTCGGAGTACGGCCCGATCATGTCGTCGAGGTCGTGCGTCCGGGCGGGCACGTTCCAGTGCCCGCACTTGAAGCACTTCATCACCCACTCGGCCTGGGAGCTGTCCTTCCACAGCTTCTGGATCGTGTTCTCAAGGGACTTTGGGGTGCCGGCGTACTCCTCGATCACGCCGTAGGGCGAGCCGGACATCGTCTCGCGGATGATCGGGATGTGGTCCTTGTCGAGGTCCTGCACCTCGTCGTAGGACACCTTGTTCGCCGAGATGCCGCGCGTCCGGTCGCAGTCCGTGAACGCGAAGCTGAAGATCATCTTCGAGCGGTTGTTGAACGTCCGCTGCAGCACCGAGTTCACGGTGTCGCTGCCGATGAACAACGCCTTCACGGGGCTGGTCTCGATGAACGGCCGGACGTAGTTCTGCGAGAACCGCCGGATCATCTCGTACAGCGGCGTGACGTACAGCGTCGAGAAGTACGGGATCGCGTTCGAGTGGACGATGCCGCGGGCCGCGAGGTTGGTGCTCTTGGCGACCTGGCGGCCGGTCTTGTACATGACCTTCCGCGGCATCCGCATGCGGTAGAAGGTCTCGAACGGGAAGTAGCCGGGCGACCGCTTGGCGTGCTTGCCCGGGCGGCGGTCGAGCGTGTACGGCTCGCCGTTCAGCGAGAGGAGGAGGGGGAGCAGGGCCTTGAAGCTGGCACCCTTGCCCTTGGCGAGGATGTGCTGCGCTTCGAGCAGCCGCTTCGTGTCGTTGTCTTCAAAGCCCGAGAGGCGGACGCCTTCGAGGAGGCTCTTGTCGAACTGGGCTGTAACTTCGTCGGGATCGACGGTCCCGGCAGGAATCACAATGGAGGATGCCATCCTTGGCTCACAAAATGAGTTCACGTCGTGGCCGCGGGCTCCGCCCGCGCGCCGACCCGGACCAGGCCACACTGGACGAGGCCGAGCGCATGCTCGACGTCCTGGTGGATCAGTTCAAGCTGTTCCTCGCCTTCCTTGGGCGCGGGCTGCTTGAGCTGGTATGCTTGCCTTTCAAGCGGCCAGAGCCGCCAGTCGAGCAACCGCCACGGCGTAAGCCGCGAAAAACGAGGTCATCCTAACAGGCGAGGGATACGCATGCCAACCACGTCGCGAAGCGCGATCGAGTTCCTCCGCAGGCACGGGCTCCGACAGACGCCGCAGACCCCGCGGCCGATGTTCGACGCCGGTGCCCTGCTGATCCACACGATCCCGCTCGACACGGACCAGCTCAACCCGGCCCTGCTGCTGGACGGGCTGGGCAGTCCGCCGCCGGACCGCGGCGTGACCGGGGCGTGGCCCCCGCCTCAGGAGGTAATCGAAGATGGGACGACAAGCGAGTCGCAGTAGTTCGCTTCTCGCAGTCCTGGGCATCCTGTGGGCGTGCGGCGTGCTCATCACGCTGATCGGCGGGGTCTACATCCACTGGATCGTGATCCTCGCAGCCACCGTCGTCAACGTGAGGACGGCGGCCGCGATCGGCAGGCCGCCGAGCCGCCGCAGGTAGCCCGGGTGCCGCGTCGCACCCATTCGTCAACCGGAGTCGCGCGTGTTCAACCTGATCGTAGCAGCCTTGGCCGTGTGGCAGGCAATCAACATCTGGCACCACTCCTCCCTCTTCAGCTCGAAGCGGGCGTACGTGGAGTGCTGGGACGACTGGCGGAAGGACTTGCTCCGCTGCCCGTTCTGTCTCAGCCCGTGGGTGGCCGTCGCTATGGTCCTGTGGCTGGGCCTCGTCGACCACCTGATCGTCCCCAGGCTGCCGGTGCTCGGGCTCGTGCTCGACGCCCCGATCCACGCCCTGGCCGTCTCCCGCGTTGCGAACGTGCTCCACGACCTGATGAAGAAGCTCGACCAGACGCCCAAAGCGAATAAGCTAGGCGTCCCGGTCACGGGCGACCATCAGGCCGAAGAGCCGTCCGGGGCGGAGCAAGCAGACGCAGGGCCGCAACAGGCAGAGTGAATCTCAAAACCGGTTTTTGAAATGAGCAGTGACGCAACGAGAGGACCCCAACAGCCCCCGCAGGCACCGCCGGAGGAGCAGGCCCGAAACCTGCCCTTCTACCAGGCGGCGCTGAACGAGTTCAGGGCGACGGCCGCCAACGTGTTCGCATCTCACCCCGAGGTGCGTTCGGCGGTCGTCGTCCTGGACTACCGGGGAGGACTGAACGACGCGAAGATCGACAAGGCCATCTGGCTCGGAGATAACGGACCGGTGAACGAGCCGGCCGCGATGTTCGGCGGGATCTACAACATGCTCGGCGTGCTTGAGGTGATGTTCACCCGGGCGGCGCAGAACGAGCAGGCCATGGTGCAGCGGGCGCAGGCCCTCGGTGCCGAGATCGTGAAGAGGGAGCAGCGCCTTGCCGAAGTCAACAAAGCCGTCGCGGCTGCCGAGGCGTCCGCCCCCGGACCTATCGGACCCACGGGTCCGACCGGAGGACCCCGAGGAGAGCCAGAGCCCGAGCGGCCCTGGCCCGACCGCATCTGGTACAACGGCGGCCGCCGCGAAGTCACCGACTCCAAAGAAGCCCACGGGTTCGGCGACGTCTACGGCCAAGACGTCGGGGAGCACCAGCTCGCCAGCCTCGGGTACGTCCGGGAAGGGAGCCCCGGGGAAATCGACGGCTGGTGGTACCGCCAGCCCCGGCTCCCCGCCAAGCCCCAGCAGCAAGAGCGGGAAGCGGACGGCCGGTTCACCGGGGACTTCGACCCCGGAGCCCCACCCGCAAGGCACCGGCGACTCCTCGACCACGAAGTCCGGCCGCCCGCCGGCGGGGTCGACGACCTCCTCGCCGACGTCGGCGGGGGAGACGCTCCAGGCCCTGCTGGCAAGGCTGGGGATTGAGAAGTGGGACGCCGTCATCGTCGGTGACGGGTCCGGCAGCAAGTGGGGCAACCCGCTCGGGTGGGCCGCCGTGCTGCTGCAGAAGAACTCGATGGAGCGCAAGGTCTTCCACGGGGCCATGAACGACGGCACCGTGAGCATGGCCGAGATCCTCGCCTACCTGGCCCCGCTGACGTGGTACGCCATGACGGTCGGGGACCGGCCGAAGATCTACAACGTCCACATCATCACCGACAGCCAGTACGTGCAGAGCACGGGCGAGGGCGGCAAGCTGAACATGCGGAAGCACAAGGTCCTCTGGACCGCCTTCGGCATGTTCAACCGCCTGGGCCTGCGGCTGCACTGGCACTGGCTGCCGGCGGAGCACAACGACAAGGTGAAGTCGGCGGGGCTGAACAAGTACGTCGACGAGCTAAGCCGGGCCGCACGGCTCGGGTACACGGCGGCCGCCCCGGAGAAGGCGGCGAAGGTGCCCGACCGGCACCTCCTCAACCCATGGGAATGAAGAAACCCCAAGCGCCGGAGCCGCTCAAGGCGGGCGACCTGCAAGTCTGGTGGGTCCCCCAGCCGCCGCACCCCGGCTTCACGTTCCGCGTGCCGGACGTGGCCACGGGCGCGGCCGTGCTCGACCGGCTCGCCAGCTACGACCTCGTCTGCCACCCCGAGGAGCGGTTCACGACCGTCGCGGAGCGGTTGGCGTTCGTCAAGCACATCCCCGACCAGCTCGTGCGGGAAGCCGTCGAGGCCTACGAGAAGTACCTCCAGTCCCGCGACATCCTCCAGGTCTCCGACAACGCCGGCGGCCTGCAGGTGTTCGAGAAGCCGGAGGGCGAGGACGGCGAGTTCATCGACTGGTACGACGACGACACGAACGAGGACGTCGACCACTTCCTCCGCGAGAAGGGCTCGGCCGAGCCGATGACCGTGGAGCAGGCGACGGCGGCCCTCGCGGAATGGCGGAAGGACTTCGCCTGATGCGACTGTTCTGCGGAACGTCGGACAGCAACAGCTACTGCGACTACGCCCTGGTGGAGGTCACGCCGGAGCAAGCACGCAAGCTGATTGACACGTACAAGCCGCTCTACGAGCACGTCAACAACGTCGACTCCACGCTCTACCGCCTGGAGTTCTTCGACGGCACGCCCACCTGGGCGAACGCCACGAACGCCGCCGTCTACGGTGTCGACTTCGACAACACGGAGTGGTACGCCGCCGGCGAGGGCGTCACGGCGGGGCACAACGACGCCGACCGCGACCCCCGCACGGCCGCGTCCTGCATGTCCGTCACGAACGACGGCATCCTCTGGTCCGCCAGCCCCAAGAACTCGGACGGGCACTTCGAGACGCCCGAGCTGAGCTGGGAGGACCTGGAGAAGATCGCCGCCGGCGAGAACCCGTTCAAGACGATCGAGGTCGACCCGGAGCCGATGGAGGACGACGGCCCGATCGACCCCGACGACGACGACGAAGACGAAGACGACGGGGAGTAGCCCGTCGCGTCAGCAGCAACCACACAGCCCGGCCGCGTGGCCGGGCTCTCTCACGTCCGAACGAAAGAAGGATCTCACTATGGCTTCCAAGAAGAACAACACCGTCCGCAACGCCGCCGCCGCCACCGTCGCCGCCAGCACCGCCCTGGTCCAGGCCCACCCGGTCCAGCCGCTGCCGATGGTGAACATGCCCCAGCCGCAGATGATGCTCGACCTGACGATCAAGACCGACGACGTGGTCGACATCATGGTCAGCGAGCAGCGCGAGGCGCTCTCGATGCAGGCCGAGCAGATCGAGAAGGACCTGCAGGAGGCCTTCAAGGCCCACGGCAAGGCGGAGAAGCAGCTGACCGCGCTGGCGGAGCGGCTGATCGACGAGCAGAGCGCGGACACCGCCACGAAGGAGCTGGTCGCCCGGATGGACGACTTCTCGGGCACCAAGCACGGGATCAAGATCGTCCGCGTGGACGCCCCGGAGAGCCGCTACCACTACGACAAGAAGGAGGACGACACCCCCGAGGTCAACATCGCCAAGCTGAAGATCGTCGGGGAGATCCGCATCACCACGAAGGACAAGGAGGTCGTCCTCAAGCGCCGGTTCGAGCTGCCGTTCTCGGACCAGATGAAGGAGGTCGTGGCCGACATCGAGCGGAAGGCCGCCGAGGCCGCCCGGATCGAGGAGACGCTCCGCGACGTGCGGAAGAAGATGGCCGACGCCATCAACCCGAACGGCCTGCGGATGCGCACGAAGAGCACGCTCGTGAAGGCGTACCTGCAGGGCGGCATCACCAACACCGGCGACATGCTCAACACCGTGATGAGCACGCCGGTGAAGGCCCTGCCGTCGAGCATCACCAACGCGAAGACCACCGTGGTCGGCGACGACTGATCGGCGGCCGGCGTGAGGCGGCGTAGCAACCCGGTGCGTTCAACATGAAGATCGTGCACTCCGAACGCACCGCCATCGGCCGGCAGAGGAAGGAGGTCGCCTCTTCGTTGAAGACGAAGAAGGCGGCCTCCTCCTCGCCGGACCTGGCGGGTGCAATCCTGTTCCCGCGACTGTCCTCCGACGAGCGAGACGTGTACGCGCTCTGCTCGGTGGACCACATCGACCGGCTGCTGAAAGACCCCGAGAGCTGCGTCCTCGGCGACAGCGTCGAGGAGATCGAGGCCCAGATCGCCGCGAAGCACCCGTGCTCGCGGGCCGACGCGACGTTCATCATCCCCTGCGCAGACATCAGCGTCACGTACCGGCACGAGATGACGGACGAGGAGCAGCAGGCGTACAAGAAGCTGCACGGCGTGGCGCGGGCCGGCGGGATCGACACCCGCAGCCAGAAGGTCACGAAGGGGTGGATCGTCACCGACCGGGCCTACATGGCCAAGCCGCAGGACGCGAACCACCTGAAGGTCGCCACAATCGAGCTTGGCCCGGTCCTCGTCGACGACGAGCGGTTCAAGGAGATCTTCGGCGACCCGACCGACCGGTACGGCAACTACGACATCGACGCGGTCGGCGTGCGGTGTGCGAACGAGGCCGGGTTCTCGGTCGCGTACCGCCAGATCTACGGCGACGACTACGTCCAGGTGAACTACAACCCGAACGTGTCCCGCCAGCGCGAGTACCGCCGCAAGCGGAAGGAGGTGTCGGACCGGTTCGAGACGGAGTTCAGCCCGAAGATGACGTACAGCGCGTACGCCATCCTCCACCCGGGGCACTGGCCCGGCCGCTCGATCGGCCACGCCCACCTGCGGGGCCGCGAGATGTACGAGTCCCGGGGCTGGGGCAACAAGCGACGCAACAGCTTCGACGAGCGGGAGGTCATGGACCTCCTCGCCCTCGGCCGGCGGATGAACCCGACCGACCGGTACTGGTACCGCAGCGCCCGCGCCTACGACTCGTACTTCGACTGCATCAAGGACCTGTGCGAGGCGGCGTTCCCCCGCATCCACAGCGTCGAGAAGCGCATCCGCAAGCAGCGGGCGAAGATGGAGGAGGAGATCCGCGAGGAGTACCGTGAGCACCAGGAACGGTGCCAGCGGTACCTCGACCACACCCGCGAGTTCCACGCCCTGATCCGGCTCGAAGGCGAGGGCGGGATCGTGGTCGAGGACGAGCTGGTGATGAAGGGCGAGTACCAGTACGACTACGAGGAGAAGCGGAACCGCTACGTCGAGCGGCTGCGGCCCGAGTGGCGGTGGCCCGAGCACCTGGAGAAATACTACGACCGGATCTCCGAGCGCGACCACGAGCCCCCGGTGCGGTACGACCACACCGAGGACGAGCACGTCGCCAAGGAGTTCCCCACGCGGTGGGGCGAGAGCATGGCCGCACAGGAGGAGGCCTTCTGCCGCTGGCTGCGGCGGGAGGGCAAGGAGGCCGGGGTCAAGCTCCCGAAGCCGCCGGTCATGCCCAAGCCGCCGAAGAAGGTGGTCCGAAAGAAGAAGGTGAAGCGTGGCAGGAAAGGCCGCCGCCGCAAGCAACTCCGACACCTGTGTGGTGTTGGTGCGGATTTCGTACGACAGATCACGCGTCAAGCCCGCAAAGCTGGTTGAGGACGTCCAGAGCACCCTGAAGGCCAGCATGGAGTCGGGGTTCTCGGACGTCCTCGGCGGCGCGGTCATCGACGTGGACGGCATCAAGGAGCTGAGGCTCCCGCCGGCACTCCGGCGAGGAGGTGGCCGTGACGCAGAGTAACGAGACGAAGAAGCCCAGCCCGAAGCTGCGGAGCCGCAAGGCGATCGCGGCGTGGATCTTGGACGCGCTGGAGGACGGGTACGACCGCCACGAGCAGGAGACCTTCATCTTCTGCCTCGACACCGAGGACAGCTCCGCCGACTTCAGCTTCGACCACCTGCTGGAGGTGTACCAGAAGGGCGAGGGCGGCGAGGCCGCCAAGGACCCGCTCTGGATCAAGCACGTCCGCCGGCACTTCGCCAAGGAGTATTGCAAGTGGGAGCCGGACGGGCTCGACCAGGAGGAGGACGACGTACCCGAGGAGGACCAGTTCCCCCCGGACGACTACGACCTCGACCCGACCGAGCACGGCTGCTACACGCTGTACGAGTGGGCGAACGACGACATGCAGCGGCTCTTCGGGACCAGCCTGAAGAGCGGCGTCCCCGACGACGACTGCTGGAACACGCTCCCTGACGGCACGGAGGTGGCGGTAAAGTTCGGCTGGGTCGACCGCGGGTACGGCGACAACACGCTCGTGCTGGCGGAGTTCGAGGGCTACAAGTGCACCGAGGACGACCTCGGGTACCGCCTGAAGATCGACGCCGAGGGCCTGAAGCCGACCTACTGGCACCAGATCAAGGGCGAGACGATCGAGCGCGACTACGACCCCGACGACACCGGCCCCCTCTCGTGGAAGGAGCTGAAGCTCCTGTACGAGTACGTCAAGATGATTAAGGACTGGTTCGACGCGGGGCACTACAAGCAGGAGATGGAGTACCAGGCGAGCTGGTCCTTCTTCGAGAACATCTGCGAGGGCGAGGACTTCCCCAACCCGACGCAGGACCGCATCGACGCCGAGTGGACGCAGAAGCGGAAGGACGCCGAGCGCGCCCGCCAGCTCGCGTTCCTCGACACGTTCCGAGGCACCGGCCGCCGCGCGGTCGCGACGATCACACCCGGCAAAAGACTCAAGCGGTCGCACACGTTGCGTCGCCGGGTCGAGTTCGTGGACGCAATGCTATGAAGATCCAATACGAAGAGGGCGACAAGGTCGTCGTGAAGGAGACCGGCGTCTGGGCACGGGTCAAGCGGGTCGTGGTGAACAGCACCACGACGCAGACGCTCGTGCTCGACAACGGCGACACGCCGTTCGCCGACCAGGTCAGGCCGGCGATCGACGTCGGGCTGCTGATGGGTGAGGGGCAGACCAGCCGCGTGTTCCTCGGCATGCCCGGGACGCTGGCGGAGGAGCCCCACCGCGACGCGATGGAGCTGGCACAGCACTACAACCAGGCCCTGGAGATGGAGGACAAGTCCAACTTCGAGGTGATCTGGGTCGAGACGGTCGACGAGCTGGAGGCCGCCATCCGGGAGGCCAACGGCGACGAGGTGCCCGAGACGGTCACCTGCAACGACGGCACCGTCGTCAAGGTGGGCGACCCCGTGTGGTGGGAGGACCCCGACGAGGGTAAGTGCTCGGGCAACCGCAAGATCGCCAAGATCAAGTCCGAGGACGAGGTCGTCCTGACGGACGAGACCGGCGACGACGAGACCGAGTGCGACCCCGGCGAGGAGCTGTCGGTCGCCCAGCTCGACTGCGACCAGTGCGGCAAGCCGATGTTCGTGCAGGAGGACGGCGTCGCCCACCACCTCGACGTGGACCGGGCCGAGGTCGACCACGACGCGGACGCCGACCACGTCCCGCTGAACAAGCTGCTGGCGTAGTCCCCCGACCGGGGGTGTGATAGGATGTGTCCCTTTCCGGGCACCGACATTCAAAAACCGGTTTTGAGAAGGAGATCAAACAGCATGGCCGAAGACCAACCCCCAGCCGAAGCGCCGAAGGTCCGCAAGGACCTCAACGCGTCGGAGTACCTCGCCAAGTCCCTGAAGGTGGCCGAGGACTTCGTCGTGAACGCCAACGGCTACATCGACCTCGTGAACTCGACGCCCCGCCCGGACAAGATCGCCGTGGGCGACTTCTTCCTCACGCTCGACGGCAGCCTGGTGCAGGTGATCCGCGAGATCCGACCGAACCCGACCCAGTGCCCGAGCTGCGGCGGGCAGCAGGCCCCCGGCGGCATCATGGGCCTCTTCATCGGCATGACGCAGCAAGGCATGTTCGCCCGGCCGGCGTCCGAGGAGGAGGCCGGTGCCGGCGACGAGGCGGGCGACGACGAACAGGCGTGCGAGCATAAGCCCGACGACAAGGACAACCCGCTCAAGGGCTACGTCTGCTCGATCATCAAGGGCGGGCACGGGTACAAGGACCTGTACGGGGAGAAGCCGGGCGAGAAGTACGGCGTCGACCCGACCGGGCTGGCGATCATCCCGAACGCCGACCCCGAGGACCGCGGCGTCATCGTCAGCTACCAGATCCGCCTCGTCGGGCTCACGCTCAAGAAGCGGATGCGTGCCACGTTCGTCTCGGCCGAGGCGGCCACGACCGAGCACCCGGAGGTCCGGCAGCAGCACGTCATGCCGCCGGCCGAGCAGCGCCCGGTCGAGAGCGAGTCGCTGACGACCGCCAAGGACCGGAACCCCAACCCCAATGCGTGAGCGAGTAGCCCGACTCCTGCGGCGGATCACGGAGGGCTGCAAGGCCCTCCGTGGTCGGCTGCGGGAGTTCTACAACGTGCACCTCGGCCCCGGCCACGTCGTCATCATGGAGCGGGGCAAGGTGATCTACGACGGGCCGAGGGCGAACATGCCCCCGCACGTCAAGCGACGGTCGGACGCGCTGGAGGCCGAGGGCCTCCGCATGGCGGCCGACGCCGAGAAGATGTTCAAGGACTTCGCCGAGAAGCTCCGCGAGCACCGCAAGAGGAGCTGACCATGTTCCGTGGACCCAAGGGCATGCTGTCCGGGATCGAGATCGCCGACGCCGTGCGGCGCGAGCGTGAGTACCGAAGCCTGATCGCGCAGACGCTGGTCGGCCCGCACGGCGACAGCCTGGACGGCGACGGCCACCTGTCGTGGGCGCAGCGGGCCAGGCTCTGGTGGCTGCAGCGGCAGCCGCGCATCCACATCGACGACTTCGACCCGACCCCGAGCGACCAGGGCGGCCGGCTGAACCCGAACAGCTACAACCTGCGGCTCCACCCGGACATGCTGGTGTACGACCTGATCGACGGCGTGCAGCTCAAGAGCAACGGCGCGGTGCCGTACCTCGACATGCGGAAGCCGAACCCGACGAAGAAGGTCGTCATCCCGGCCGAGGGCTACCTGCTCAAGCCGGGCGTCGGGTACCTGGCCCGCACGGTCGAGAACACCAACGCGTTCAACTGCGTGCCGTGCCTGAACGGACGCAGCTCGATCGGCCGGCTGTTCATCAACGTCCACGTCACGGCCGGGTTCGGCGACGTGGGCTTCTGCGGCACCTGGACGCTGGAGATCTTCGTGCTCCACCCGGTCATGGTGTACCCCAACGTCGAGATCTGTCAGATCGCCTACGACTCGATCTCACGACGCCACCGCCCCTACCAGTCCCGCAAGTACGCGGGGCAGCAGGATGCGACGGCGTCCCGGCTCTACATGGACTTCCAACATGCCGGTCCTGACCGTCAACACCCAGCCACCGTACCCGCCTAAGCACGTCACGCTCGCCCGGATGCACATCGGCTTCGGGAAGGTGATGAAGCTCATCACGATCCTGATCCACAACCCGGCCAAGCCCGACGAGGAGGGCAACCCCTCCGTCGAGGGCGAGGCCGTGATCGACGAGGACGCGTTCAAGTCGCTCCTCGCCGGCACGTTCCCGCACAAGGAGCTGGACGGGCTCAAGGCCCCGACCGAGTCGAGCAGCGACCCGTCCCTGCCGGACGCGCTGCCGGCCCACGCGATCCGCTCGAACTTCGAGCACATGGCGAAGACGACCCTCCTGCCGGCCTTCAAGGGCAAGCGGGTGACCGTCAAGCCGGGCGTGCTGTTCAACCACAACAAGACGACCCCGACGACCGGGACGATCCACGACATCGTCTTCGCCGACACCGGCAACCCGCTGCTGCAGCTGGTCGTCGACGAGGTGCCGTACACGACGACCGGCGAGAAGCCGACCGTCCAGTTCAACGAGATCGAGTAACGCCATGGCCGACAAGCAGAAGCCCAAGGGCAAGGCGGGGCAGTGGGAGATCGAGCACAACATCGTGCTCAGCACCGGGCACATCACCCTCAAGGACCGCGACCTGTTGCACGAGGACGCCGGGCCGTGGGAGTCGAGGCCGAAGCCCGGCCTGATCGTGTACGAGTACGAGGAGGGGTTCTTCCTCCACTGCTCGCCCGACCAGGGGTTCTTCGAGGACGAGCTGCGGGTCGCCCAGCACCGCGGGTACAGCGCCGACCTCATCGCCCTGATGCGGCTGGCCAAGGCCCAGAACTGCAAGTTCGTCCACCTCGACGCGGACGGCCCGGTCCACCCCAACCTCCCCCAGCACGATTGGTAGGCTCGAAGGGGACCGGGACAGGGCTCGGGGAGCGGAGCGTAGCGAAGCGACCCCGAGCCCGACTCGAAGAGAAGCCAGGCGGTTAAGAACAACACCGTGGAAATGAGCCGCCCTAGCGGCCGGCGAAGCCGGCCACGGGGGTTGTTTTGATCTCTTCGGGGTGACGTCTTGCTTGACTCCCCCGAATGGAGGAGGTATTTATACCCTAAGGGTAGAATAACAAGACTTTTCCACTTTGGAGCCAAATGGCCGCGTTCATCACCTATCCGTTCGAGCCCGAGGGCCTGTTCCAGGGTCACGGCTACTCGGCGGCGCGGCGGGCGGTCCTCTGGCCGGTCGTCCTGCCGGCGCTGAAGGCCGCCGCCCGGCAGGCGGGCACGAAGTTCGAGAAGCCGGGGCTGGCGGTCGCCCACCAGACCCTGCACGACGTGTGGCGGTCCCGCATCAAGAAGCTCGCCTCGGCCGGGTGGTCCCCGGTGCGGGCCGACGCCGACGCGGACCCCAAGGCGGACGGGACCCGGTCTGCCAACTACCGGTTCGTGTGCGTCGCCAACTGCCCGCCGTTCGCCGCCCGTACGCGGCGGGGGCAGAAGGGCCACGAGTGCCACCGGTCCCGCGTCTGCCCGATGTGCTACGCCCGCCGCGTCGTCATCGAGCTGTACAAGGCGACCGCGTACGCGTTCTTCCCCGACGACGAGGGCCGGCGGCACCAGCGGGTCGGGATCGCCGCCTGCCGGCGGACGTTCGACGTGGGGCTGAGCGAGCGCGGGGCGGACGGGTGGCTGCTGGAGGCCAACCGCCTCCGGTTCGCCGACGCCGACCGCGTGCCCACCGCCCGCGGGTCCGCCGTGCTCACCACGTTCGAGCCGCTGCAGGGCCAGCCCGGCCGCATCCGCATCGTCCGGTCCACGCTGCTGCTCGTCCCGCAGGCGATCGACCTCGACCCGCTCCGGGTCAAAGGCGACGTCATGGCGGTCGAGCCGGCCGAGGTGACGAAGAAGTCGATCGGGCAGGTGGTGTCGTGGGCGGCGAAGTACCCGCTCGGCATGATGTACGGGGACGCCCCGATCGCCGTGGCCCTGTACGAGGCGGCGGCCGCCAAGCGGGCGAAGATGTTCACGACCGCCGGCCTGTTACGCAACAACCAAGCCCGCACCCCCGCCCGTGCGGCGGACGCGAGCCAGCTCGATTGACCATCACGCATGAAGCAACTCTACCGAATCATCGAGACGGATGTGGACGGGTGCGGCTCCGACGCCGCTTCCGGCCTGTACACCGACCCGCAGGACCGCGACCCGAAGGAGGTCACCGACGCGATCATGCGGGAATCTGAGGCATTCCTCGACCGCAAGCGCGCTCTGCGAAACGAGACCGACGACAACGCGGCCGACCGCGACGAAGAGGACGACGACGGGACCTACGACAGCGACGAGCTGTTCGAGGCCGTCGTCGAGGCGATCGGCCTCGCCCCCGTCGAGGACGTCCTCCTCACGGAGGTCGAGGTTTGACCTTGGAGGGCCGGTTCTCAAAACCGGTTTTTGAATGGCGAAGCGAATCCACCTGAGCAAGGCGGTAACCTCGCAGGAGTTCGCCGAGATGCTTACCGGCCTGCACGAGAACGTCACGGCGATGCTGTGCCGGCTCGTGACGGGGAAGGGCGAGTTCGTCGACGAAGCGCCCGTGCTCATCAAGCGGCTGGAACACACGCCGCTGCGGATCGGCGGCGATCTGCTGACCGCGGTCGAGCTGCACACGGAGAAGAACGAGCTGCACTTCTTCGTCGATTACGTCCACGACCCCGACGACCAAGCGATTCCGCAGGGCAACCCCGAGTATCGGGGCGAAGAGGACTGGTGGGACCTTCTGCAGCCCCTGCGGATGATCGAGATCCTGGAGTGGGCCGAGCAGGCCCCGGTGAAGGCATGACGCAGGAGACAGGCACCACCGAGCAGACGCTCGAAGCCGTGTGCGACGCGATGCTCGTCGACATGGACGGGCTCGCGCGGCAGGCGGCACCGAACGACGCGAAGCGACAGGACGAGCTGAAGACCGGCGAGAACCTGGGCACGTTCATCAACGTGCTCTTCAACGCCGACAACAGCATCGCGGACGTGCTCCGGCTGATCCTCAAGGCGGCCGAGGAGCCGTACTGGAAGGTCAACGGGTACTTCCGCGAACCGGACGGCGGGAAGCGGAACCACCTCGGCGAGGTCGCGTTCCGCGCCCCCGACGTCCAGACGGCCGGCGACCAGGCCTGGGAGCGACTGTGGGAGGCACGACTGACCTCCGCCGGCTGCACCTGGGTCTTCGACGCCGACCAGGTCGACCACCACGAGGCGAACAGCCTCGAAGACGACACCGGCACCGTCCGGCGATTGTGACAACACCATGAAGCAACACGTCCGAATCACGCAGGCCACGCAAGAGGGGACGATCCAGACCGCCGAGGGCGTCCTCGACTTCGCCTCGGGCCAGGTCGCCCTCGACTTCGAGATGGCGGTCAACGCGGGGATGACCTACCGCATCCACCTGAACGACGAGAAGCCCGCCAAGACCGGCAAGGAGGACCACCTCCGGGCCGCCGTCGAGAACGCCGCCGCGATCAGCGACTACTTCCACTGCCAGAAGGAGCGGTTCCAGCGGTTCTACGACGAGCACGCCGACGCGCTCTCCGGGTTCCCCGGGATCTGGAAGCTGTGCGGCGACGCCGGCATCGCGCTGGCGATCGCCGAGCGGAAGCTCAAGATCGAGTGGGGCGAGGACGCCGAGTGGATCGACACGGTCCAGGCGTTCTCGCACCGCGTCATGTACCCGCAGCACGTCGAGGGGCTGCCCGCCCACGAGTACCAAGGCGGCAACCACGACGACAAGTTCCTCCTCGCCCTGGCGGTGCGGACGATCGAGGACGCGAAGGCCGGGAAGCTCGACGGGTACTGGGACACCGACGAGGCGAACAAGTCGGGCGACGTCGCCGCCGACCACCCCGAGGAGCTGGACTCGGCCGAGCGGGCCGACCAGCAGCGACAGGTCGAAAAGTTCACCCCGGCCGTGAAGCCCGGCCCGGACGACCCGTGCCCGGGCTGCTCGTACTGCGAGGGCTTGGGCGGGGACAAGCACGCGACCGGGCAGGCGGCCGCCCGGTGCCCCCGCTGTGGCGGCAAGGCCACGCCGGTCGACGTCGGCGCGGCGGTCGTGTTCAACGCCCGCCGACTCGTCCTGCTGATCCTCCGGCGGGCCGACGTGCCGAGCACGTACGCGGGGCAGTGGGTGCTGCCGGGCGGCAAGGCGGACACGCTCGAATCCGTCAGCGACGCCGCCGTACGCGAGCTGAAGGAGGAGACGGGCGTCGTCGCGTACGCGACCGGGCGGCTGGAGCGTACGACGCTCACGCCGGACGGCCGCCACCGCCGGCACTGGATTACCTGCCACCTCGACCCCGACAGCCCGCAGGCGGAGAACAAGGAGCCGGAGAAGCACGAGCGTGTGTACTGGTTCAACCCGACCGCCCTGCCGGAGAACATGTCGGAGGACGACCGGCAGGCGATCCTCTACCTGACCGGGCCGATTACCCCCGGCCACCCGTACGCCGTCATCAACGCCGAGCCGGTGACGGCCAAGGCGCTCGTCATCACCCTGTTGGCGACCGTCTCCCTCGACGCGACCGAGGAGGAGCTGGCGAAGCTCACCCCGGACGAGCGGTGGGAGGCGGCGAACTGGGCGATGGCGAGCAGCCTGAGCGCGAGCGACAACGACGACGTCGTGGTGCCGCCCAAGCCGGCGTGCCTCGACAAGATCAAGGAGTGCCCCCAGCCGTGGGATCAACCAACACCGAGCAGCTCCGCAGCGCCTCCCGCATCAACACCGGACGGGTCACCAAGCCCGCCACCGTCGACGTCCCCGGACCCGTCGAACAGCTGACGCAGGAGCAGATGATCGTGCTGATCTCGCCCGGCAGCCCCTCGCCGGGCGAGATCGACTCGGACGCGTCGTTCGACGCGTTCGAGCGGCTGGGCGGCCCGTTCGGCGGCCGCATCCGGTTCGTCCGGGACAAGGCCGGTGACATCTGGGCCTGCGAGGTCCCCACGCGGCCGAAGACGCAGATGGAGCTGGAGGCGGACGTCGCCCTGGCCACGATGACGATCATGGCCGGGACGAGGAAGCCCCATGGCCGACGCAACCCGTAAGCGGTGCCCGCACGACGGCGGCACCTGTCACCACAACTGCAAGCGGACGTGCTACCGGCAACGGGGTCAAATGCGGCTGACGCAGCCGCACCCCGGTTTCCGATCCACGGCCGCACATCCCCCGTAGGAAGGACCCTGAAGCCAATGGCTAAGAAGATCAAGATCGAGAAGACGAGCAACAAGAAGAGCACCGTGCACGGCGTGCAGGTCACGATCGGCGGCATCCTGTTCGTGCCCGCCGGCAAGAAGACCTGGCCCACCCGCACGCACCGCGACCGCGCCGTCGAGAAGGTCGTGCAGGCGGTCATCGGGGCCAAGCCGCTCGACCTCGTGACGAAGGACCTGAACCCGCCGGCCCCGCTCAAGCCGCTCGGCAAGAGCAAGCCGGCGGCGAAGAAGGCCGCCGCCCCGGCCCCGAAGGCGGTCGGCACGAAGAGCGGCCGCGTCTCGGCGGCGAAGCCGAACAAGGCCAACAAGCCGAAGCGGTTGACGAAGGCCCAGGTCGCCGCGAACCCGGACCAGCCCTCGATCGACGCGGCCAACTCCGTCGACATCGACGCGCTCGACACGGACGACGAGGCGGTGCCCAGCCCGGCCACCGACGCGGCGGCCGACGCCGCCGACGCGGCTGCCGCCGACGACGACACGCCGGACGGTGCCGCGCAGGCGATCGCCGAGGAGCAGGGCGAGCCCGAGGGCGAGCCGCTCGACGACCTCTCCGGCCCGAACGACGACGCCTCGAAGATGCCCGACGAGGCGTAGGCCGTTGACGCGGTCCCCCGTCCGGGGGTAGTCTTCCACAACTCATACACCGGCCGAGCCGGGAAAAGGACGATGCAGTGGCAACCAAGTTCAAGGTCGAGATGCACACGACGCGGGCGAAGCAACCCTTCAACGCGCGCGTGATGAAGGGCGGCAAGGAGATCTGGCGGACGAGCGAGGGCTACGAGAAGCGTGGCCCCCGCGACAAGGCCGCGAAGGAGCTGGTCGACGCGATCAACTCCGGCAGCCTGGCGACCGCCAAGCTCGTCGACCTCAACCCGCCGGAGCTGGGCAAGGCCCCGGCCGCCGGCAAGGCGACGACGAAGACGAAGGCCGCCGCCGCCTCGGCCTGACCCAACGGCTGCCGCCGCTTTCCCCGGCCCAGCCCCGCGACTCGATACGCCCGGCCGGGACCCGTACCCGGCCGGGCGTGTCATTTTCACCATGGCAAAGAAACCCCCGCGAAGGGTCACGTTCTGGGGCCGCAAGAAGGACCCCGACGAGGACTTCAACAAGCCGCCGCCGAGCAAGGCGGACGCGCTCAAGCAGTGTGCCCGGATCAAGAAGAAGATCCAGGACGCCCCCAAGAAGGTGTGGGACAAGGCGTTCAAGTTCTTCGAGGACATCGACCAGAAGGCCAGCGAGATCGCCGACTCGATCAAGTCGAACGGCAGCGTCAGCGAGGGGCAGAAGAAGGCCCTCGACGGCTGGGAACGCGGCGTCGACAAGTGGATCGCCAACAACAAGCCGGCCGAGCCCGCAGAGGGCGACGAGGACGGCGAGGACGACGACGAAGAAGGCGACGAAGAGTAATGCCCGAGCAAGACGGAACAACCTCTCCCCCGTACCCCAGCCAGGTCACCACCAGCCCCGGGCTGTACCGGTACCTCGAACTCCTCCGCGCGTGGGTGGTCGAGCAGCAGCAGGAGCTGGTGCCGCTCGTGCCCCGCAAGCACCGCCACAAGATCGACGACGAGCCGGGCTCCTTCCCGCCCCTGAGCGTGTGGGAGAACGTCAGCGTCGTCGACAAGTATTGGGTGCTGATGTACATCCGCAAGATCCGCGAGGGGTGGGACTACACCCTTCGGGAACACGAGGACAGCTGGGACTCCAAGCTGGCCCTCCGCAAGCGGTTCAGCCTCCTGTTCTCCGCCATGCACATCCTCAAGGAGGCGTTCGTCGCCCCCGAGGTCCGTGAGATGCGGAACCAGCAGGCGGCCGACCAGCACAACGCGCAGATGCAGACCCTGGAGAAGCACCTCCGGGAGGTCCTGGTGCCGCCCGAGATGCGGCAGGACGCTGCGAAGGCCGAGGGCAGCGACGAGGGCGACCTCACCGACTGGTTCACGGCCGACGACACCGAAGACGAAAGTTGACCCCCATGCTCTTGATCGCAGTCACCATCGCGAAGCCCGTCGTCGACGACGCGGCCCTCCGCAACCAGTACGCGGCGAACCCGCAGATCCTCCAGCTCGCGCTGGCGAAGATGGCCCGCAAGGTCGTCGAGCACGTCCGCGAGAAGGACCAGTCGTGGATTCCGGGCGAGGTCGTCCTCGTCGCGGAGCCGGACTCGGACCGGCCGGTCGTCGTGCTCCAGCGGTCGCTGGACGTGGCGGGCAGCCTGCGGAGCCTCCCCAACACGATCATCGCGGCCACCAACCAGGTCGAGGCCCTCGGGGCGCTCCTGCACGCCTACGAGACCGAGGAGGGGCTGCCGGTCGACCGGGCCGCCCTCCCGCTCGACGAGCGGCTCAACGCGCTGGTCGAGCACTACATCGAGCTGCTCCCCTCGGACGTGCCGGCCGTCCAGCAGCACCGGCAGACCGAGCCCGAGCCCGAGGAGCCCCGCGACGACCTCGCGGCGGTCGACTCCGACATCCTCGCCCGGGAGCTGCGGCTGACGCGGCAGCACCTGGTCGACCTGTACGGCGTCGTCACCACGATCGTCGAGGAGGGCACCTACAACCTCTCGGACGACCAGAGCAAGGTGATCGAGATGTCGCAGGAGCACCTGATGGGCTCCGCGGCGAACGACCCGCTGTTCGTGCTCGCCGACCAGGCCGAGGCGGCGTGGAAGGCGGGCGAGGTCGAGGGGGCGATGAACGTCGGCTTCCCCGAGGCCCTGGAGAAGCTGCTCGCCGAGGTCCGCAAGGGCCGCCCCCGGCCGGAGGAGGGCCAGATCCTCATCCCGGTCTCGCGTCGGTCGTACGAGCGGCTGAAGTTCGCGGCCGGGGCCACCGGCATCGCGAAGAGCGTCGAGGCCCTACTCGACACGACGACCCAGCGGAAGACGGTCCCGACGTACCACGCGGACGGCCGCGGGCACGCCGAGCCGCTGGTGCCGGTCCAGGTATCGGTGGGGCAGGGTGTGACCGTCACGCTCGGCGAGAACGACGACGTCGGCCCGCCGGACGTGTACGTCGAACGCCACCCCGAGATGTGGCAGGTGAACCTCACGCCGGACGGGTCCGACGTCCGGCTGGTCGCCAAGGTCCACGACAACGGCAAGCTCGTCGTCACCGACGCGCACGGCACCACACTCCTCGACGAGGACCCGGTGCCCGAGTCCCCGGAACCCGAACGCAATGAGCGAAGCGAATCCCCCGAAGCGTAAGCAACACGAGACCCCCTGCGCGGCCTGCCCGTTCTCCAAGACGTGCAAGCCGTACGCCGACGACCGGGCGGCGCTGGGCAACAGCAGCCCGTTCGTCTACGTCGGCCAGGCCAACGGCAGCTTCACCCTGCCGTGCCACTCGACCCACGACTACACCCAGCTGGAGGAGCGGCTCGCGGCCGCCCAGCCGGGCAGCGGGTGCGAGTGCGCCGGCGCGGCGATCTTCCGGGCCAACATCGGCCTGCGGTACGCCGAGCGGCTGCTCCACCTGCCGGCCAACCTCGGACCCGACTCGCCGGTGTTCGGCTCGTTCACCGAGTTCGTCGCCCACCACTACAAGATCCCGATCGACACGGCGAACATGATCGTCCACGATCTGCCGCCGGACCTGTTGACCGCGATCGAGGTGAGCAAGGTGCAGTTCAAGGCCCGGGTGCAGCCCGGGTCGGTCATCATCGCGGGTCAGCCGAAAGGCGGGTAGACTGGAGATGCAAAAACCAGTTTTGAGATCTACCGGACAAGGAGGTCCAGTGGTCCCCGACCTGCATCGCTACGACTGGGTGATCGTGAACTCTAGCGCCGGAAAGGATTCTCAGGCGTCCCTCTCGAAAGTCATCAAGACGGCCAAGGCCCAGAACTACCCGCTCGACCGCATCGTCGTCGCCCACGCGGACCTGGGCGAGATGGAGTGGCCGGGCACGCTGGACTTGGCCAAGGAGCACGCGGCCCACTACGGGCTGCGGTTCGAGGTCGAGCGTCGCCCGCAGGGGGATCTGCTGCAGCAGGTTGAGGAGCGGGGCATGTGGCCCGACTCCAAGAACCGGTTCTGCACCTCCGACCACAAGCGGGGGCAGATCGCCCGCTTGTTCACCAAACTGACCAAGGAGACCCGTGACGCGCTGGCAACTGCTGGCTCTGGGGTTCGGGATCAACCTCGCCCTGTTCGTGATCGCGTACGTGCTGATCGGCACCCACGCCACGTCGGATTCGACGAGGCGGACGTGGATTGGGGCGGTCATCGCGGTCGAGGCGGCCGTGTACTTCGCGTTCGTCCGGCACGTCCTGCGAAGCGGTCGCTGAAGAAGGTACGCTTCCTGAGCGTGTTCGGCTTCCGCTCCGAGGAGAGCCCGGCCCGGAAGAAGATGGTCGAGTTCGAGATCGACGAGCGGCTGACGAACACGCTCAGGCACGTCGACCGGTGGCTGCCCGTGCACCACTGGTCGACCCGGGACGTGTGGCACGAGATCCACCAGTCGGGCATGCGGTCGCACTGGGCCTACCAGCGCGGCATGAGCCGGCTGTCCTGCCGGTTCTGCATCTTCGCCCCCAAGTCGCAGCTGATGATCTCCGCGCAGCAGCCGGAGAATCGAGAGGTGTTCGAGAGGTACGTGCAGCTTGAGATCAAAATCGGTCACCGCTTCAAGGCCAAGGAGTCCCTCCAAGACATCAAGGCGGCGGTCGAAGCCGGCGAGCAAGTCGCCCCCGGCTCCGACGACGGCTGCTGGAACATGTAACAACCCGTTCCTCGACGCCTTCATCGAGCAGGAGGTCGAGCGGTTCGGCCCGAAGCCGATCCCGAAGGTCGTCAAGGACAAGGAGAAGATCGTCTACAAGAAGGGAGGCGTCGAGGTCGGGTGGCGGTTCCTGCAGGGCCACAACGACGACTACCTCTCGGTCAACTGGCGGGCCGAGGGCAAGGACCCGAGCTGTCCGAACATGGCGGCGCTGTGGGTGCCGTTCCTGCGGATCGACGGCCGGCTCTGGATGAGCTACGCCCCGGCCGAGATCCAGAGCCAGTGGGTCCCGATCCAGATGGCCCGCGGGCACGTCGCCGTGGGCGGCCTGGGGATGGGCTACGTCGCGATGGCGATGGCGGCCCGGCCCGAGGTCGAGAAGGTCGTCGTGTTCGAGCGGGACGACCGGGTCCTGCGCATGTTCAACGACCTGAACCCGGACCCGTTCCCCGGGTCGACGAAGATCAAGGTCGTCATGGGCGACCTGTACGAGGAGCTGCCCAAGTACGAGCCGCCCGGCGGCGAGTGGGACCTCGTGTACATGGACCCGTACCTGAAGCGGGCGAGCGTCGAGGCGGTCCGGGACACGATCACGCTCTGGCTCGGCCGGAAGGTCAAGACCAAGGCGTACCGGTTCTGGGCGCAGGAGGAGATCACCCGCTACCTCGTGCGGTCCATGGGCGTACGCCCGCCGCGCGAGATGTTCTCCGTCCACGACGCCCGCTTCTTCCGCCTCTTCGACAGCACGGTCCAGCTCCGGGAGCACAACAACTTCCAGAACGATCTGCTGGCCAAGGTGGCGGCGATGGCCTTCGCCCGAGACGCGAAGGCCCGCCGCGCGATCGACAAGGTCACCGAGTGACATGGCCAAGCGACGCAAGCGAAAGCAGAGGAACCGCGTCGTCGGTGCCCGCCCCGCCGGCCCGGACCACCAGGTGGTCACGATCACGGGCCAAGGCGAGGCGGGGTATTGCACCCGGCCGTGCCCGCAGTGCCCGTGGCGGAAGGACCAGGCCGGGAGCTTCCCGGCCGAGGCCTTCCGCCACTCGGCGAACACGGCGTACGACATGGACCAGCACACGTTCGCCTGTCACATGGCGGGCGTCGAGAACCCGAAGATCTGTGCCGGCTTCCTCCTCAACGGCGCTGCACACAACATGACGATCCGCCTGGCCGTGATCCGGGACGAGATCGACTTGGACAAGGTCACGGACGGCGGGCACGAGCTGCACGAGAGCTACCGCGCCATGGCCGAGGCGAACGGGGTGCCGCCGGACGACCCGGCGCTCGCCCCCTGCAGGGAACCATGAAGAAGGTCCTGTTCATCCTCCAGAACGCCTGGAGCCCGATGTACGCCGGCGGCACCTGGCCCCGGGACTCGTGGCTGCGGGCGTTGCACCGGTCGAGGAGCGGCCAACGTCTGCGGACGATCACCAAAGCCGTCGACGCCACCGGTGCGTTCGAGTTCGACTACGACAACACGACCCCGCAGGTGACGGCCAAGCCGTGCGGGGTCTCGCCGATCGACTACGTGCACGTCGAGGGCGTGCTGGCCCGGCTGGTCGGGTACGACGTGGAGCGGTCCGTCGTCGTCCTCTGCGGCGACCAGGCGGCCAAGGTCCTCGACCGGTTCCTGATCCCCCAGCCGACGCTCCTGATCCCGCACCCGGCCTACCGGGTCGTGACCAACCTGCTGCTCGAACAGGCCGCCGATCTCATCCGTAATGGGTTCCAGGGGCAGGTGAGGCTGAAGCAGGATCGCGGGCGCGTAGTCCAATCCTGTTGCAAGTCAAGCCCCGAGCGGGCATGATCCGCGGGTCAGGCCCGGGCAGCCTTTTGCGTCAGCACCTTCTCGCCCGGCCAGTTGTAACGGTGCGGCCAAGGATAGGCCCGCCGCGGGAGCTGCCATGGACGGCTTGCGAGTGCCCCCTTCAAAGAGCGGAACGGTCACCTGCCTGAAGTGCCGAAAGGCCTTCGGCTCCCCCGACCGCGTCTGCATCCGCATCTGTCCAAAGTGTAAACGCGACAAGGAAAGGCTCGGCCTGATCGCCGAGCGGGTATCGTCCGTGCACGGCGTGGACGTGTACGACGTGGACGGAGGTGACTGTGCTCCAACGCGTGAAGAGGTGGGCGAGGTCCGTCCTGCAAAAGTGGGTGCTAAGCCTGATCGCGGACCGGCTGTTGTTGATGACGCGGTCGTACAACGAGACGGTCGCCAAGGTAAAGGGGCAGGCGGCCGAGGCGGCGGTCGCGGGGGCAAAGGGCGAGGTCGCGGCACTGCGTCGCCAGCTGGCGGCGCTGCAGGCGATCGACCTGGACTTCCGCCACGGCGGCAAGATCATCGTCGTGGCAAAGGTCAACGGAAAGGACATCGTCAAGATCGTCGAAATCGCGCCGCGAATGAACATGGAACAGTGGCGGTTCCTCTCGCGCGAGATCGAGGATCGGTATGGGATTTCTGAGCGGCGCATCGACGGGCCGCCGGGGATCTCCGGTAACCACTTCCTCTGAACAATGGTGAGCCAACAACTCAGAGACCTGATTCAACAGCACGTACGGGAGGGCGGGGCCAAGGACGTGATCGAGGCCCTGGCCGCGTCCTGCACGGAAGAGGGTAGGGACATTGAGACCGGCAAGTCCGACGAGGACCGCCGGGACCTCCGCGAGCTGGCGGTCGAGCTGAACGGCCTGGCCGACCGGACGTACGTCTGAGACCTCAAAACCGGTTTTGAGAACGGCAGCGGACCGCACCGGCGGTGCCGATCGCGACGGCGGCCGAGCCAGAGGTTGCGGAGGGCCGGTACACATGCCGCCCCGCTCGCTATGGCCACGGTTTAGAGTACCCGTCAAGCCCCGCTGCCCTTGTGAAGGAGCCATGCCCAAACCCATCCTGTCCATGTCGGCTGACTGGCACCTGCAGAACCGGGCGTGGACGCTCGCTGCGGGTCGTGACATCAGCGGCGACAGCTACTACTCCCTGAAGCAGATCGTCGACCACGCCATCGAGCACGAGGTGCAGGCGGTGGTCGGCGCTGGCGACCTGATCGACAAGACGATCAACAACTCCGACCCGATCGTGTTCCTCAACCAGCAGCTCGACCGGCTCCAGAAGAAGGAGATCCGGTGCCTGTACGTGCAGGGCCAGCACGAGATGCAGGACCGCCCCTGGCTCAGCGGCCACGCCTGGCCCGAGCACATGAGCGGCCTGCAGGTGACGATCGACACCGTCTGCATGTTCGGTCTCGACTTCCACCACAGCCCCCAGCTCCAGATCGCCCTGAACGCGATCCCGGAGGGCACGCACCTGCTCGTGGCCCACCAGGTGTGGGGCGAGTTCATGGGGTCGGTCGCGGCCCCGCAGGGCGGGATGTCGGACGTGCCGATGGTGGGCACCGTGTTCACCGGCGACTACCACGTCCGCAAGGAGATCGAGACGCGGGGCAAGGACGGCCAGAAGCTCCGCGTGATCTCGCCCGGGTCGACGTGCATGCAGAGCATCGACGAGCCGTGGAAGAAGTTCTTCTACGTCGTCTACGACGACTACACCTGGAAGAAGGTGCGGCTCAAGACCCGCCACCGCGTCGACTGGCACGTCAGCGCGGCGGCCGACGTCGACAACCTGCTGCAGACGGTCGACACCGAGCTGACGCGGATCGCCGACGAGACGGCCGGGTACGACGAGCGGGTCCGCAAGCCGATCTACTGGGTCGAGTACCCGCACAAGCTGGGCGAGCACCGGGGCCGGATCGTGAAAGCGATCGGCGACCGGGCGTTCATCTTCTGGAAGGAAGTGCCGCCGGAGCCCCCGCCGGAGGTCGTGGCCCGCCGCAAGGAGGCCCAGGCCAAGGGCGAGCGGCGGGCGGCCACGCTGCTGACCGAACTGCCCGGCTACCTGCAACAGGCGGAGCTGGGCCACCTGCAAGGCGACTGCACGCGGCTCCTGCAAGCCGGCAGCGTCGAGGACGAGCTTCGTCGCATGCGAGAGGAAGCGCTGAAATAGTGGCTAGACCTGACCCCGAGGCGATCGAACAAGACCCGCGGTTCGCAAAAATCCTGGACGCCGGCCACGGCATACCGAGCAGCGACTCGGAGCTGGGGAGCCGGGCGATCGCGGACATGATCGACTGGTGGCGGCGCTGTTACGCCGGCGGCGAGCAACTCGGAAACATGCTCGACGACGTCGACCAGCTCGTTTGCATACTCAACAAGTTCAAAGCCGCCGTCGCCAAGGACCACTCCCTGGTGATCGACGACTCGCCGTTGCGGCGGCACGCCGCACTGGGACCGAACGACGGATGAAGCTACGCATCGAGATCGACCTTGACAACGACGCCTTCGCCGGCCGCAAGCTCGCCCGCGAGGTCGAGAAGATCCTCGACCTCCTCCCGTCCGACCTGGACGGGGTGGGGCGGCGGCAGCTGGCGACGTTCTCCAAGACGCTGATGGACAGCAACGGCAACTCGGTCGGAAAGGCCGTGGTCGTCGACGACGAGGTCACGCCCCGTTGTGCCAAGTGCACGACGAAGCTGACGGAGTCGACCCCGACGATGACGGTCTGCTCGAACGACACCGCCCGCAGCCTGCGCGTCGAGATCGGCGACGTGGTCTGCAAGGCGTGCTACGACCGGGCCTGAGGTAACTATGTGGATCAAGCGAGCGCTCTTCAGGAACATCGGCCGCCACCGCGAGCTGGACATCTACTTCCAGCGCGGGCTGGTGGGGATCTTCGGCCCGAACGGGTGGGGCAAGTCCACGATCGTCGACGGGATCTACGCCTGCCTGACGAACGACTGGAGCCGGTTCGCCGGCGTGAAACTCGACAACATCCGCGACACGGCCGACCCCGATGAGGAGTCGAGCATCACGGTCTGGGGCGAGCACGGGGACGTGCCGTTCGAGGTGTTCCGCCGCCTCCGCCGGGCCGAGAGCGAGAAGCGGAAGAAGGGCCTCCGCAAGGACAACGAGCTGATCGTCGACGGTAAGACGTTCGACAAGGACGAGGACATCAGGCGTGAGCTGACGGTACGCCTCGGCGTCAACCACAAGCTGATCGGCACGCACGTCTTCGTGGCCCAGCGGGAGATGTTCCGGTTCGTCTCCGACACCCCGGGCGACCGGGCGGCGACGTTCCAGATGCTCTGCGGGACCGAGAAGGCCAAGCAGATCGTCGACGCGATCGAGGCCCTGCTGGAGCAGGACAAGGAGCTGCTGGTCGTCGTCGACGACAACAGCGACGAGATCAACGCCCGCATCGGCGGCCGGGCGGTCGAGCTGCAGGCGGCCAAGGAGGAGCTGGCGGCCGCCACGGCGCTGCTGCTGCCCAAGAAGCGGCGGCTACTTTCAAAAACCGTTATTGAGAAGCGGCAGGCCTGGCGGCGGGCGGTCAAGGCGATCACGGCCCTGAAGCCGACGATCGTCGCGAGGAAGAAGGAGGTGTCGTCGGCGGAGCTGAAGTACACGGTGACGTCCACGGAGCTGAACGCCCTCGCCGCCGCCTTCAAGCGGGACAAGCCGCTGGCAGAGGAGGCTCGGGCCACGCTGAAGCGGATCACCGAGTACAACGAGCGACAGGAGGTGCAGGGCAACATCGAGCGGCGGCTGGCCGACGCCCGGACGAAGGTGAAGGAGCTGGGCGACCGCCCGCCCCTCCACGCGTCGGACGACAACCGCGAGCGCCTCGTCGAGGAGCGGGGCACGCTGCGGGTGGAGTACCGGGAGAACAAGACGCTCCTGACCACGTTCGCGATCGAGGGCGTGGTGAAGTGCCCGACGTGCGGCACGAGCGTCCGGGACCTCGACGAGCACCTGCGGCTCGTGAAGGTCAAGCAGCCCAGGCTCAAGGCGCGGGGGCTGAAGCTCGCCAACTTGATCGAGGCGATCGACGCGGCCCGCGCGGCCCGGGAGGCGTACGACAAGGAGCGGCGGAAGGCGGACGCGAAGGTCTCGGAGTACGAGGCCCTGCTGAAGCACGCCAAGGTGAGCGATCCGCCGAAGGGCGACGCCAAGGCTCTGCAGCGGGTGGTCGACGACTTCGATGCGTTGGAGAAGAAGTACGACAAGGCCCGGCAGGTGAACGGCGATGCCGTCACCGCCGTGTCCACGGCCAAGGCCCGGCACGACGCCGTGGTCCAGCAGCGGGCGGACCTCCGGGTCGAGCGCGACGGCAACGTCGTGACCGACGAGGAGCTGGAGCGTGCCAAGAAGCGGATGGCCCGCCACGAGGCGGCCAAGGTCAACGTCGCCGCCCTCAAGCAGAAGGTCGAGGGGATCGAGGCGGCCCAGGCCCAGGACGTCGAGGAGCTGGAGCGGCTCAAGGCGAAGCTGGCCAAGAACAAGAAGGCCCACCAGTTCGCGGCGAAGCTCAAGAAGATCGCCGAGGTCATGCACCGGCAGGCCCTGCCGCAGATGGTGGCCCAGTCGAACCTCCAGGACATGGAGGGCGACATCAACAAGATCCTCGACATGTTCGGCAGCCCGTTCTGGGTCGAGACGGCGGAGGACCTGACCTTCACCGTCCACTTCCCGGGCGAGCCGCCGCGCAACGCCCAGCGGCTCAGCGTCGGGCAGAAGGGCGTGCTCGCGATGGCGTTCCGCCCCGCGATCTCCGCCCTGTTCGACGCCGAGATCGGCATGATGACGCTGGACGAGCCGACCGCCGACATGGACGAGCGGAACCGCGGGTTCATGGCCGCGGCGCTGGCCCAGTACGCGGCCCAGGTCCGGGGCCGCCGGCAGGTGATCGTCATCACCCACGCGAACGAGCTGCGGCAGTCGTTCGACCAGGTTGTGGAGCTAGGTGCACATGGCAACTGAGTGTCTCCGATTGCAAGTCTCGCCCGAGGGACAGGTGTGGTTCGGCGACGACCGCGAGGTCGCCGTCAACTCACGCCTGTCCCCCGAGGCGTTCGTCGCCGGCGAGCGGTTCCACGACGCGAAGCTGGTGCGGTTCCTCGGCCGGGCGGACAACGCCGTCCTGGTCGAGGCCGTGCACCAGCACAAGGCCCGGCTGGACCCGACGCAGCGGCTGTCGCTGCCGAAGGTCCAGATCGGGAGCCCGCAGATGGCGCTGGGCAAGCGGCCCGGCGACGTGCTGCCGGGCCTGTGGCACGCCTGTGTCAGCTCCGACGTGTTCGCCAGCTGGTACGAGCTGGCGGACGCGGACTACGTCGTCTACTCGCTGGTCGCGGCCGTGCGGGCCAACGGCGGGCGGCCGGACGACAAGGCGCGGCGGATCATGTACTACCACCCGGCGTGGCCGGCGATGAGCTTCACGCCCGCCTACGACATCGACGCGTGCTGCGTGACGCTCGCGACGATCGTGGACGTGCGGTGGTTCACGCACCCGGCCAAGCCACACCGCCCGAGCAAGCTGTGGACGTACCTCGGGCTGACGCCGGAGAACGCCCGGGCGGTCTGCGGGGGCAAGCAGTACGGCGGCCACCACTACGACCGGGCGCGGACGGCGATGCGGGCGTGGCTCGGCTTCGACCCGCTCGTCTCGCACATGCTCGAAGGGAGCCTGGCCGAGAGCGGCCCGGCGTTCCTGCGACGCATCTGCGCGACGACGGAGGAGCGGAGCAAGGGCCTCCTGCTGGCGACGCGGAAGTACGTCCAGTTCTTCCGCGACGTGTGGGCGGCGGAGCGGTCGCAGGGCCGCCAGGCGTTCGAGCCCGAGATGTTTTTCAACACGACCGACGAGGTCACGGCGTACCGCTTACACCGGCAAACGCTGCACACGCCCGCCGAGGGCGGGCCGATTTGACGCCCCTCTAACACGGCTGTAACATGCTGTCGCGAATGGCATCGCGCACGGAACGCGCGGTTCGGCGGCACAGCCAAGGACGGCTGGAGTGCGAGAACTAACTGTCAGGATCAGGTTCACGAAGCACTGCCTCGGCAGGGTGCTTGACCGGTCGGCGGCGGACGGGCGAATGGTCTTCGCCCGCACCCCGGACGCCCACGTCATGTTCCCCGCGAGCTGGCATGCCTCGAACATGGTCCTCGCGGCGAAGTTGCTCGGGCGGCATCAGGGCTCGGTACGCAAGATCCTCTGGGACCCCGAAGTGGACTGCGTGACCCGGCCCGACCGGTGGTTCAAGCGGTACTACACCGGCAGGGACAACAAGCGACGCTTCGCGGTACACGAGGCGTTCTTCCCCGGCCAGGTGGTGGGCCTGAACTGTGCGGTCCCGTCCGAGGTGTCCGACGACGACCTCGTGCAGCTGATGAACATCGCCGGCCGGTACAAGGGCCTGAGCCCGTGGGACCCCGGCGAGTACGGACAGTTCCAGGTGGAGTCGATCGCGTTGCGACGAGGGCCGGCAATCCCTCCCGCCGCGACACAGAAGGAGAGCGAACAACAGTCAAACGTCAGCGCATAAAGAAGGCCTTCGACCGGCATCGAAGGCCCTCTCGTTCTAGGAGGTAGCTACCCCTGCGGGCGTCCACCGAAGGTTTCCAACGCCCACATCATAGCGCCCTCCTGAACGCAATGCAATACGAGTCAAGCCCCCGCGTGCGCGAAAAACGCCGTGCCGGGTCTCCGCGTCCAGGTTGAGGGCACTACGCAATGGCAGAAAAACCGCAGATAACGCTGCTCAAGAGCGGCAACCGGCTGGTCGTCGCCCCTACCCCGACGCAGGTCAGGGAGGTGCTCGAAACGAAGCTGAGCTTCACCGCGAAGCACATGCTCTACGGTGCCGAGCGGTTCGAGGAAGGCAACAAGGGCAAGCGGTTAGAGCTGATCGACTACCAGTGCTACTTCCTCGATCACAAGAACCGCATCGCGACCAGCCTCGGCTTTTACCACCGCATCACCAAGGCCCTGAAGGCCCGCGGCTACCCGGTCAGGATTAAGGACCTGACGCCCCCGGCAAAGCCTGAGATCTTCGTCCCCCGCTGGAACCGCGTTCTCGGCCCCGACTCCGGCATCAAGCTGCGGCACGGGCAGAAGGAGTTCCTGGAGTGGTTCGTCGCCCAGGTGCAGGCCGGGCTCCCCGGCCGCGCCGACGCCCCGCCCGGCTACGGCAAGAGCTTCCTGATCGGCCTCGCGGCCATGCTCTTCCCGAAGGCCAAGATCCACTACACGTCCAAGCGGGCCAGCGTCATGCGGGACCGCATCTTCCCCGAGCTGTGCGGGATGCTCCCCGACGTCGGCCTGGTCGGCGGCGGGGTGCGGAAGGCCGGCTGTCGCGTGCAGGGGTACACGTTCGACTCGCTCCACCACAGCGACGGCAAGTGCGACATCCTCTTCACCGACGAGTGCCACGAGGCGGCGGCGGACGACGCGGCCGAGCAGCTGGCGAAGTACGACGAGAGCCTGAACTACGGGTTCAGCGCCACGCAGGACATGCGGATCGACAACAAGGACCTCCGCGTCGAGGCCATGTTCGGGCCGGTCGGCTACAAGATGACGTACCAGACCGCCGTGAAGCACGGGCTCGTCGTGCCGCTCGAAGTGCGGTGGCGGAACGTGCGGATGGACATGGACCCGTGCGAGGGGATCGAGGACTCGGTCGAGCGTAAGCGGTGGGGCATCTGGCGGAACCGCCACCGCAACCAGCTGATCGCCAAGGACGCGCGGAGCCACCCGGACCAGCAGGTGCTCGTCACCTGCGAGACGATCGAGCACGCGCTGGCCCTGAAGCGCGAGATGCCCGAGTTCACGCTCGTGTACGCCGCGCGGGACATCTCGTTCGAGAAGCGACGCTACTTCCGCAAGCTGGGCCTGTGGCCGAAGAAGGGCCTCAAGCAGATGACGGAGGAGCGCAAGCAGAAGCTCACCCGCCTGTTCGAGCGGGGCAAGCTGCGGAAGGTGATCGTCACGACCGTCTGGAACGTCGGCGTGTCGATGAACCACCTCGAAGTCCTGGTGCGGGCCGACGCCGGCGGCAGCCCGATCATGGACACGCAGATCCCCGGCCGCGTCAGCCGCACGAACAAGGCGATCGGCAAGAAGCAGGGCGTCATCTACGACTACAAGGACCAGTTCAACTCCGGCTTCAAACGGAAGAGCGGCAGCCGCCGCTCCAGCTACGTCGGCAACGGCTGGACCCAGGTCGACCCAGGCACGAAACCCGGCGAGAAACTGCAGCACCGGCTGTGGGAGGATTGACCCGTGGAGGCAACCTTGAAACGACGCAGGCGGGCCGGCGGCGCTGACCGCGGCCTGGAACAACTGGCGACGCTGCTGCTGCGCACCTGGCAGGTGGAGCTGCAGCGTTACCTGAGCATGGGCCGCGAGCCCGACGACGTCGCCGACCCCGACGACGTCGTCCGCCACCTGACCGACACGTCGGGGGCGAGGCGGCAGCGGCGGATCGACAACCTGACGGAGAACATCGAGCTGGCCCCGGCCCGCGCCCGGGTCGACCGGTCGACGAGCCTGTGGATGGACGTCGCCCGGATCGTGGTGCGGAACCGGTTCGACCCGGAGCGGTTCGTGCGGCGGCAGTTCGCCGTGCTGTCGCCCCGGATGCCGACCGAGAAGCGCAGCCGGCTCCCGCAGCCGGAAATGCTCAAGAGCGAGCGGGCGATCAAGAACTACAAGGCCGGGCACGGCGTCTCGATCACTGAGATCCAGGCCGCCTTCAAGTCGCAGCTCTCCCGGTTCAAGGTGCAGGTCGCGGTCCTCGGGCAGTCGCGGTTCTACAACCTCGACAGCGAGGGGACGTGGATCGCGGTGCTGACCAACGAGGAGGAGCCGCTGTCGGCGCTGTTCCGGTACTGCACCGCCCGCCGCATCCTCAAGCAGGCGGGGCTCAAGCAGCGGGCGAAGTTCAAGGAGATCGCGGCCACCTACCGGACGGCGGCGGCGATCCAGTACGTCTTCGAGGCGGACGAGTACGACGAGATCTGGAAGGACCACCTGCCCGAGGGCTGGTCCGAGAAGGCCCAACGTATCTACCGCAGCTTTTACGGCTTCAACGACGAGTGAAGGAGCACGCGACCATGCCCAAGCAGAGCGACAAGAAGAAGCGGAAAGAGGGTCAGTTCGAGGACATGAAGCGGCGGCCGGCGCTCGACCAGCGGAAGAAGGAGCTGATGATGGCCGTCCTCCTCCGCAACGAGGACGCCTTCAAGGCCACCCGGGAGATCCTCAAGCCCGAGCACTTCGGGGAGTTCGACCGCGGGTACAAGGTCGCGTGGGCGTTGGCCAACGAGTTCTACGACGAGCACGAGGCCCTGCCCGGCTTCGAGTTCCTGATGGCGGAGATCGAGGGGGCCAGCGAGGCCAACCCGAACCTGTTCAACGACGCCGAGTACGACAAGCTCTCGTCGTTCATCGAGTACGCGTTCGACAAGGACAGCTTCGAGGCGGACATCACCCAGGACCGCGCCAGCGCGGACTGGGGCATCAAGACGGCGAAGAAGTTTCTCGACGAGCGGCTCGCCGCCAAGATGAAGGAGGTCATCCAGTCCAAGGACATGCTCCCGGCGAACCTGCCGGAGTTCATGAACCAGATGGCCGCCGAGGCGGAGCAGATCGCGTCCGTCTCTACCGAGGTCGACTTCGACCCGTTCCCCGACGACTGGCACAAGACCGCCAGCATCAAGGTCTTCTCCACCGGCATCCCGTTCTTCGACGAGTTCCTCGGCGGCGGCCACGCGCCGGGCGAGGTGTACGGGCTGATGGGGCCGTACGGGTCGTGCAAGACGACGATCGCGTCGATGCTGATCGTCGAGGCGGCCAAGGCGTTCTACCAGGAGCACCTGCTCGACCCGAGCCAGCCGCCCAAGCTGGCCGTGATCGCCTGCTACGAGGCCCGCAAGCCGGAAATGCGGAACCGGACGCTCGGGTACGCCGCGATGATCCGCCGGGCGACGATGGAGGCGATGGCCCCGGACAAGCCGCTGGAGCTGGCCGGGTTCTCGACCTCCGACAAGCTGAAGAAGTACGAGAAGCGGATCTGGCGGGCGAAGATCAACAACGGCGAGAAGGTGGCCGGGGAGCTGGAACGCGTCATGGACGCGCTGACCTACCTCCGCCGGCACATGGTCGTGCTGGACATGACCGGCCACGAGACGAAGGGCGTGGGCAACGGCGGGATCAAGGAGGTCTCGCAGATGATCTCCAACGTCTGCCGCCAGCGGAAGGCCAAGTGCGGCCTGTTCGTGATGGACTACGTCGGCGCGATGGTGAAGCGGTACATGGGCGGCAACGACGTCGAGACGAGCGAGCTGCGGCACCTGATCGGCGGGGCTCCCCTGACGATCAAGAGCCAGATCGGCGACGTGTTCGACTGCCCCTCGTACGCCCTCCACCAGCTCGCCGGCGAGGCCAACAGCTTCGGGTCGGCCGTCCTGGCCGACCACACGAACGCGGCGGAGTCGAAGAGCTTCGCGGAGAACCTCGACTTCAGCTTCTCGATCAGCAAGCCGCAGGACCCCGACGCGGTCGCGCTGTTCGGCTGCACGAAGCACCGCCGCCAGCCGGGGCGGATGAACACGATCATCAAGATCGACGGCGGGCTCAATCGCGTGTTGTCGGCCGACGACAAGTACATGATTAACACCCACGCCCGGAAGATCATGCTGATCGCCGACGTCAACAAGCTGCCCGAGAACTCGGCGATCAAGAAGAACAGCGCCGCGGCCGGCGGCGGGTCGGCGTCCAGCCTGGACTAGGAACTATGTCGGAACCCCTGAACCCAGCGCTCTACCGCAACCTGAAGAGGGTCTTCGGCAAGGTGGTGATCTCGAACGAGGGCGTCGCCTTCGTCGGTCGCTACGTGCCGAAGATCGTCGAGGAGGGCGAGGAACTCTACATCGAGAACTCGGGCGAGTATTACCGGGTGAACTGCAACAAGTGCAGCGACACCCGGCACCGCCTGTACATCAACCACCGGTGGGCGAAGCGGGACGAGAAGGGCCGGCGGAACCTGTGGATGGCCGTCTGCTACAACGACCCCACCTGCTACTCCGACCAGGAATCCCGCGAGGAGCTGTACAACCGGCTGAGCGAGATCCGGGGCGTGCTGGAGGAGGCGAAGATCAAGCAGGGCGTCGTCCGCAAGGAGGCGTCGATCGTCGACCCGCCCGGCCCGATCATCACGCTCGACAAGCTGCCGCCGAACCACCCCGCCAACGTCTACCTCGCCGACCGGTACTTCGACCCCGAGCTGCTCGGGCGGACGTACGGCGTCGGGCTGGTGACGAACTCGATGTACTACCTCGCCCGCGACCGCATCTACTTCCCGATCGTCCAGGACGGGAAGCTGCGGGGCTGGCAGTGCCGGTACGCCGGGGAGCTGGACTGGAAGGACAAGTCCAACCCGCCGAAGAGCTTCAACTGCCCGGACATGATGCGGGGCCACCTGCTGTACGGCCTCGACCAGGCGAAGCGCTACCAGACCGGGGTCCTCGTCGAGGGGCCGACGTCGCGGCTCAACTTCGGGCCGATGGCGATGGCCTCGCTCGGGTTCCCGATCACGAACAACCAGTCCCGCTTGGTCGTGCCGCACTTCAAGGACCACTCGATGGTCATGCTGTTCGACCCCGACGTGCTGGAGAGCCCGTCGATGAAGCGGAAGTACGACCAGGTGTACGACGAGCTGAAGGACCAGTTTCGACACGGGCTCGCGGCGGTCGCGCTGCCCAAGCCTTACGACCCGGCCGACCTCGATCGGTACTGGGTCCGGGAGTACGTCCGCCGCGAGGCCAAGGCCCAAGGGGTCAAGGTGCGGTGGGAGAAACGGTGAGGTCGGCATGGAAGCTGAGCACGTCAAGGCAGCCGCGTTTCGCGACCCGGAGACGGGCCACGTAACCGAGGGCGACTACCACGTCGACGCAGAACTCAACAGCCCCAGAGCCGACCGGCTGCGGTCGGAGGGGTACGAGGACGGCGGGGCCGTCATCGAGAAGATGATGTTCCAGCTCGGGGAGGCGTTCCACGACGCGGAGGGGTTCGTGACCAGCACGGGCCGCTTCGTGAGCCGGCACGAGGCGCTGACGGTGGCCAAGGCCGCCGAGCAGCGCATCGGCGGCAGGGTGGACCGAAAGACCTGGCTGAACTCGGAAGATCTCGAACATGACGACCGTTACATGCCACCCGCTGAGCAACTATGCAGCGCGTGAGGCCCGGCGACAGTGGATGCGGCACTTCCGCCGGGTCTACCTCGACCGGACGGGCCTGCACTACATCGGCCCGATCACCGAGCTGCAGATGTTCCTCAACTGCAACTACCTGCCGGAGACGGCGGTCTACCAGCTGACCGGGGTCGGCGGGGCCTGGATCTAAAAACCGGTTTTGAGATCGGTGAGTCACATGCAGACAGTGAAGAAACGACGCAAGATCATCACCGACCTCGACGCCGACGCGAAGAAGGCGGAAGCGAGGGCGGCACACAAGGAGATCGGTGGCAGCGGGCTGTACCCGCTCGACGCCCCGGGCATGCCCCTGCCCGGCCCCGACTTCATGGAACACGCCCGCAACCTGGGCGACCTCTCGGACTTCAAGAAGGTGAAGGTCGAGGGGCAGGGCAAGAAGAAGACCGACACGGTGCTCGACTCGATCGGCGACAAGCTGGTCGAGCTGCACCGCAGGGCTCTCCGCGAGCCCGGGTTCACGATGCCGATCCAGACGAAGCCGGGCATGCGCAAGAGCGTGCCGTTCGTGCCGGGTCACATCTGGGGCCAGTACATGAAGGAGTACGAGGCGGGCGACCGGATCGCGGTCGACGGCCCCCGCCCGGCCGACGTCATGGTCCTCGGCAAGATGCCGGGCAAGACGGAGGTGCAGGAAGGCCGGAACATGGTCGGCGAGTCCGGCAAGCTGCTGATCGACGTGATCCGCGAGCACCACATCAAGGGCTCGCCGAACTGGTACGTGACGAACGTGCTGAAGTTCCAGCCGCCGGACAGCAGCGGCACGATCAAGGCCCCGTGGCTCAAGGACTGCATGCCGCTGCTCCACCAGGAGCTGCGGATCGTGCGGCCGAAGTACATCCTCTGCCTCGGGGCCGACGCGTCCAAGGCCCTGCTCGGGCCGAAGTACGGCGTCGACTACATGGACGGCCGGGTGATGGAGCTGGAGTACCCGGTCCACATGGAGGCGACGGACGACCCGGACAAGGTGCTGATGCACAAGGCCCTGGTCATGACGGTCGTCCACCCGGCGGCCGTCGTCCGCGCCCCCGAGCAGCGCCGCCGGCTGGAGCGGGGCATGGCCCGCTTCGCGATGCTCCAGAACGGCATCCGGTTCGACAAGGAAGAGGTCGACATCGACCACCGGACGATCCGCACGCTGGAGCAGCTCCAGGCCCTGCTGCACGAGATCGACCACGACCCCTACAAGAAGGACGACTGGATCTCGTTCGACGCGGAGTGGAACGGCGAGCACCCGCAGAACAAGGGCAGCTACGTCCGCACGATGCAGCTGGCGTGGCGGCCGAAGCACGCGGCCGCGATCATCTGGTCCGACACGACCGGCAAGTTCGTCTTCTGCGACGAGGACGGCAAGCCGGCCAAGAAGCGGGCGATCAAGCTGCTGAACGAGTGGTTCGCGACCAAGCGGATCACGATGCACTTCGGGGTGGCCGACCTGGAGTGGATGCAGTTCATCGGCCTGACCGAGCTGGCGAAGCGGTACCGGGTCCCGCTGTACGACAAGTTCTTCGGCGAGTTCGAGAAGCCACAGCGGAAGAAGCTGCGGAAGATGGGCTTCGCCCCCGGCGACCTCGTGCCGGCCTGGGTCCGCACCCACTTCGAGGGCGGGCACGACACCGGCCTCGCCGGCCACGCGATCGAGGAGACCGCCCAGCTCGGCCTCGAAGTGCTGGCGATGCGGTACACGACGTGCCCCCGGTACGACATCCCGCTCCACAACTGGAAGGAGGCGTTCTGCAAGGAGAAGGGGTACAAGGCCAAGGACCTCGAAGGGTACGGCCCCTGCCCCGACGAGATCATCGTGCCGTACGGCTGCTACGACGCGGACGCGACCCTGCGGCTGATGTACGAGCAGCTCCCGCTGATCGACAACGACTACGAGGGCAACTGCTGCCGGGAGAGCTTCTGGGAGTCGATGCTCACCGTGGGGCCGATCCTGGAGATGCACTGCACGGGCATCCCGGTCGACCGCAAGCGGATCGACTTCCTGACGGCCGCGTTCATGAAGGCCCGGGCCGAGCAGGAGGAGAAGATCCGCAAGTGGGCGAGGTGGCCGGAGTTCAACATCCGGTCCGTCACCCAGGTGCGGGAGTTCCTGTTCGGCGAGAAGTACAACGGCAAGAAGACCCCGACCGGCGACATCGTCAGCGTCCGCCCCCGCAAGGGCGTGGACGGGGCGAAGCACACCGCCAAGAGCCTCTACCTCGAACCGATCCTCGACACGTCCAAGCCGCCCAAGGCGTGGTTCGACATCAAGGACAAGGGGCTCGAACACGAGCACACGCCCGGGACCGGCAAGACGATCCTCGGCGTGCTCGCGCAGGAGAACCAGGAGCAGAGCGAGTACGTCCAGTGGATTCGCGACTACCGGTTCCTCGACCAGGTCCTCAAGAGCGTGCTCCGGCCGCCCGTGGTGGACAAGGACGGAGAGGTCGTGCGGGACGAGACGGCCGAGGCGGCCAGCAGCATCGACGCCTCGACCGGGCAGGAGGCCAGCCCGTACAGCTTCGGGCGGGACAACCTCGGCGGCGTGGTCTACGACGCCGGGCTCGCGGCCGTGATCTGCGGCGACGGCCGGGTGCGGACGCACCTGTACCCGACCACCGAGACCAAGCGGTGGCGGTCGGCCCGGCCGAACCTGCAGAACATGTCGAAGCGGCGGGACCCCGACTACACCCGCCTGCTGGGCGGCACGAAGAACGAGAAGGGCAAGTGGGTCGGCGGCGACTACAAGTACAAGCTGCGGTCGCTGCTGCACGCCATCCCCGGGCACGTCCTGGTCGAGGCGGACTTCATCGGCGCGGAGCTGTACCTGATGGCGGTCATGTCGGGCGACCCGACGATGATCGAGCACGCCACGCGGAACCAGCTGCCCGAGGACGACCCGCTCTACTACGACATCCACTCCAACGTCGCCGTGCTCGCCTTCAACCTGAAGTGCGAGCCGACGAAGAAGGGGCTGGAGTCGATCGGGAAGGTGTCCCTCCGCATCGCGGCGAAGAACGTGATCTTCGGCGTCGCCTACGGGCGGCAGGCGAAGGCGATCGCGCTGCAGTGCAAGGAGGAGGGCAACCCGATCACGGTGCAGCAGGCGCAGATCATCATCGACATCGTGTTCCAGCTGTACCCGGGGCTCAAGCCGTTCTTCACCGAGGCCCAGCAGCGGTCGAAGGACCCCCGCTGGATCTGCTCGTGCTTCGGGGCGTTCCGCCGGTTCCCGCAGACCGACGACTTCTCGCTGCAGGGCGAGTTCGAGCGGCAGGCGATGAACTTCGGGATTCAGTCGGGCATCGCCTCGGCCATGGACCGGGCGCTGGCCTACATGGAGGACTATCGCAACAACACGATCGGGGACCCGGACTTCTTCAAGTTCGCCCTCCAGATCCACGACGCCGTCCTGCTGCACGTCCCCTACGCCAACGTCGAGCGGGTCGTCGAGGACGTGCTGCCGTACAACCTGACCAAGCGGGTCGAGATCTACCCGACCACGCTCGACGGGGTGCCCACCGGCGAGGGTCCGTACCACCTGGGCATCGACACCGAGATCTTCGACCACTGGGGCGAGCCGCTCACGCCGAACTTCTGCGAGGAGCACGGCATCCCCCTCAAGTACGCCAAAGGAAAGGCAGCGTGATGAACCGAGAGACCATCTCATTCCCGCCCCTGTCGCCGCGACTGTTGGAACGGCTCAAAGGAGCCTTCATCGTCGTGGACGGCATGAACGGGTCCGGCAAGACGACCGTCTCGACCCTGCTCGTAGACGTCATCCGCGACGCGCGGCGGCGGGCGGACCCGTCGTGCGACAACGTGACCTACCCGGACTGGGTCGCCCACTTCCGAGAGCCGGGCGGCACCGCGTACGGCGAGAAGCTCCGCGAGCTGCTGATCGCCCCCGGCGTGGGGGACGTGTGCCCGGAGACCCAGGCCCTGATGTTCATGGCCGCCCGGGCGCAACTCGTGCGGGAGAAGACCCACCCGCTGCGTCGCGCCGGCTTCACCGTCGTGTGCGACCGCTGGGCCTCGACGACGTTCGCCTACCAGGGCGGGGGCGGCGGGATGGACTACATCGTGATCGACGACATCTACGACGCGGCCGTGCCGGACGACCTACGGCCGGACCTCGTCCTGATCCTCGACGTCCCCGTCGAGTCGGCGGTGAAGCGGCTGCAGGCCGCCGACCCGACCAACAACCGGTGGCGGGAGATGTCCGAGTCGTTCTACCGCAACGTCCGCACGGGGTACGCCAAGTGGCAGGACATGTACCCGGCCGTGACCCGGGTCGTGGACGCCAACGCGAGGCTCCAGACGGTCCTCGACCGGGTCGTCGAGGCCGCCGAGGAGTTCTTCCAACCGAAGGAGCTGTGACCCCCCGTTAGGGTGGTATCCGGCTCGCCTTCTGCTACAATGCGACCACTCAATCCGGGTCCCCGAAGGTTCCCCAGTGGTCGAGAGAAACCAGTTCTAGGAGACAGATCCCATGGCTCGAAACCGAGGCCTCAAGCCCCGCTCCAGCGGGCAGTACGACAACCGTTCCCACGGCCGGCGCGAGGGCGGCGGCCCGCCGGACGACCGGACGATCAACACCCAGGTGGCCCGCGTGAACCTGGTGCGTGCGCGGTGGAAGGAGGGGCCGCTGATCGCCCGCCCGTGGCCGGCGCTGGGGTACGAGGACCCGACGCAGCTCGTGCCGGGCCGCAAGCACATCGACAGCCACGGCCAGAACCACTGGATCGTGCGTGCCCCGGTGGCGAAGTACATCGGCATCCACGAGCACTTCACCTTCATCCTCTACAAGCCGTGGGAGGTGGAGACGAACCCGGAGGTCAAGAAGAACAACCCGTACCTCGTGCTCTACCGCGCGGCGAAGGCGGCCCTCAAGGCCGGCAACTTCGGCCCCGGGCGGAAGTGGGACGCGGACTGGAACAAGCTGATGCCGACGATCGGCGGCGACGACACGGGCGGTGCCCCGATGTCCAACCCGAACGCGGTCGGCTTCTTCCAGGGCGAGATCTACGCCAACGGCGACAAGGACTACATCGGCAACGACCGCACCCTGCCGCTCGGCGCGGCGGACGGCGACGACCTGCAGGTGGTCCAGATCGCCGGGGCCGCGTTCGACCGGCTGCTCGATCTGCTCGACACGCCCAAGCCGGACGCGGAGGGTGACGAGGAGAAGGAGCCCTGGAAGTTCTTCAAGTTCGGCGACCCGACCGGCGTCCCGCAGGAGGACGGCAGCGTCGAGGGCGGCAAGTTCATCTACGTCTTCAACCCCAAGCGGGCGAAGGTGAAGGACGGCGACAAGGGCAAGATCGTCACCGTGGGCGGGCAGAGCTTCATGCTCAGCCGGTCCAGCTGGGAGGGCAAGATCAGCCAGACCCAGGGGTACGAGACGGCCCTGGCCAGCGTGTTCAAGAGCGAGGACGGGACGAAGTTCACGCCCGACCTCGACAACGACCGGGCCGAGCGCGTCCGCGACACGTTCCAGTTCTGGTGGGACGACGAGGAGAGCGGGCAGAAGGGCCTGCTCAAGGTCCCCTCGATCGAGGAGCAGTGCGTGCTGATCGCCCGCGCGTTCCAGGACGTCCCCAAGCTGCTGACGTATGCCTGGGGCGACCACGACGAGTTCCTGTCCGGCGAGGTGCAGGACATCCTCAAGCAGAAGCGCACGGCGGCCATGCCGGGCGACGACGACGAGCGTGACGCCGCCCGCGGCGACGACGACGACGATGACGTGGAGGGCGACGACGACGACGACGCGCCGAAGGCGGGCAAGAAGGTCCGCACCGACCCCACGCAGAAGACCGGCAAGAAGAAGCCGGCCGACGACGAGGACGACGACACGGACGGCGACGACGATGACGACGCCGACGAGAAGCCGGCCGCCGGCAAGAAGGGCGACAAGAAGAAGCCCGCCAAGAAGGACGATGACGAGGACGACGACGCCGACGACGACACGGACGCGGAGAACGCGGACGATGACGACGCCGGCGACGACGACGATGACGCCGACGACACGGACGACACCGGCGACGACGAGGACGAGGCCGAGGGCGAAGCCGAGGCGGGCGACGACGACGATGACGCCGACGACTCGGACGACGACGAGGCCGGTGACGATGACGACGACACCGACGAGGACGCTGGCGACGACGACGACGCTGACGACACCGACGACGATGACGCCGGTGACGACGACGACGACGACGCGGACGCGCCCAAGCCCGGCAAGAAGGGCGACAAGAAGCCGGCGGGCAAGGCCGACAAGAAGCCGGCCGGCAAGAAGGACGACGACGACGAGAACGCCGGCTACTTCGCCGAGGGCGACGACGACAAGAAGCCCGCGGGCAAGAAGGGCGACAAGAAGCCGGCCGCGAAGAAGGACGACGACGACGACGCGGACGATGACGACGCCGGCGACGACGCCGACGACGACAAGACCGCGTCGATGAAGAAGTCCACGGACGCCGCCCGCGACCGCGCGGGCAAGCGTGCCAACCTGCCGCCCGACAAGAAGGGCGACGGGAAGAAGCCCGCCGCCGACAAGAAGCCGGCCGACAAGCCGGCGGACAAGAAGGCGGACAAGAAGCCGGCGGATAAGCCCGCCGCCGGCAAGACCGGCAAGAAGAAGTAGCCCGCCGGCGCTACACCTGATCCGACGCCCGGAACGGGGGCGGGTGCCACTAGGACCCGCCCCCGCTCCTGCGTACACCCCTGAGGAACCTCGACATGCCGAAACAGGAACGCAAGGCACGGAAGCCGGTCCCCGTCGCGAAGCGACAGCCCCGCGACGAGGACGACGGCGAGGAGACGAAGGCCGCGAAGCCGGCCGCCAAGCCGGCAGCCTCGGAGAAGGCCACCGGGTCCGCCCCCGGCACGCTCAAGCGCCGCTTGAAGCCCCGGGAGGACCCCACCGGCGCGAGCACCGGTCCGAACGACCGTGTTCACGCCCCGCGGCCCGTCCACAGCCTCGACAACCGGGACCTCTCCAAGATCCCCAAGAAGGGCAAGCAGCGCCTCGCCGAGTGGCGGGGCCAGAACCACGGCAAGAAGCTCGACAAGTACATGCAGGGCATGATGAGTGCCTCGCGTCGAAAGTTCGGCCACAACGCCGTGTTCGCGGGGCACACCGACGAGAACATGATCGTCGGCATCCCGTGCCCGCTCGCCTTCGAGTACCTGCTCTGCCAGGACGTCTTCCCCCTCGGCCTCATCTACCAGATCGTCGGTCTGGCGGGCTCGCTCAAGAGTTCGCTGATCTACGAGATCATGCGCTGGTTCCGCAACGCCGGCGGCGGCTCGCACCTTGAGGAGGTGGAGACGAAGTTCTCCCCAGAACTCATGCGGTCGATCGTCGGGTACGCGGAGGACGAGACGAACGTCATCGTCGACCGGTGCGACTCGGTCGAGGACTGGCAGCGGAAACTGCTCTACAACATCGACCAGCAGAAGGAGCTGCTGACCTGGGAGGACAAGGCCAACAAGATCCCGGGTCCGGGTCGAACGGTGCCCATCTGCTTCGCGGTCGACAGCGTCAGCGGCAAGCTGAGCATGGAGACGCAGGAGAAGGTCAACGACCAGGGCTTCCACGGCCGGTCGTTCCCGATCGAGGCGATGAGCATCACCGGGTTCATGAAGACCGTGCCCCAGATGATCGACGGGTGGCCGTTCGCGCTGGTGCTGAACAACCACCTGAAGATGGGCAAGGACGACCAGGGCCACGACGTCCGGCGGATCACCGGCGGCGCGGGCCTGAACTTCCAGGAGTCGTTCGAGCTGGAGACGAAGGTCCGCAAGTCGAAGATCGAGTGCTCCGAGTGGGAGGGCATCCAGATCGGCATCCGCTGCACGAAGAACTCGTTCGGCCCCACGCACCGCCGCATCGACGCACGCATGCTGTGGTGGGAGGAGATGAACGAGGAGACGGGCGACTACGACCAGATCACCCGCTGGGACTGGCACTGGTCCACCGTGCAGCTGCTGACCGGCGAGAACATGCTGAGCGCCATGATCCGGGCTCGGCTGAAGGAAGCCGGCGTCCACGTCGACGCGCCGAAGAAGGCCGACGTGGAGAACCTCGCGTGGAGCAAGAACCTCGGCATGAAGAAGGAAGACGCCGTGCCGTGGAGCGAACTCGGCGCGATGATCGCCAAGGACACCGTTCTGTTGAACACCATCAGGCAGTGCCTCGGCATCAAGCGCCGCCCGCTCCTGCAGGGCGACTACCTCCAGCAACTGGAAGGGCTGCGAGAGCAGCTCCCGTGACACGATGACCCTTCCCGCAAAGCCCGCCTCGGCGGGCACCAGGACATCCACACTCCCCGAGCTGCCGGTCGTGCCGGCGGTTCGGGGAGAGGTGTTCCCGGACGGCTTCAAACCCCTCGACGACGTCATCACGCTCGAACGGACGATCACTGTCTCGAAACGGATCAAGGTCGTCGGTAAGCTGACCACGAAGGGCGGCAACGCGGCGATCAAGGTCGAGCCCTGGTCGACCGACCGGCACCGCCGGATCGCCGACGACGCCGTGCCGTTCGACGACCTCGACGCCACCGTGGTCGCGATGAACTTCCTCAAGTCCTGGCTGAAGACGGAGGGCGAGCGGCTGGTGATCGCCGAGGCCCCCGCCGTGAAGGAACCGCCCGAGCGGCGGCCCGATGACGACGATGACGACGGCGAATAACCCACGCGTTCGGACACCCGACACATCATGAGCGACGACGCACCACGCAAGAACTGGTTCAGCGAGCGGATGAAGGGGCAGAACGCCCAAGGCCGCCTGGACCACGAGCTGTTGCAGTTCGAGGCCGAGCGGCTGAAGTGGCTGCTCCAGCGATTCGGGCTGAAGAAACGGATGCACCAGGTGATCCGCCGCTACCACGCGGACACCGGCCGTTCGGAGCTTCGGTTCGAGGCGTTCAACGAAGTGTTCCCCACCTTCCCCTTCCTGATCGGGTGCACGAAGCTCCAGGGCGTACCGATGCCCGGCCGCGTGTCCAAGAGCGGGCAGCAGAAGGTGACGCCGGTCGACTACCACATCTACCTCGACCCGGCCTCGACCGAGCCGGCGCGGTTCAAGAACTTCACGAAGGTCCCGTTCGTCGGGGCCTACAAGGACTTCTACGCCGCGTCGGCCGGTCGGGCCAACGGTCGGAAGGTGGCACTGATCTTCCCGCGCAAGGGGTTCCTGCACGGGATGGTCATGCACAACGACTCCTCCGAGCAGTTCTGGACGGAGGGACTGTCGTGGGTGTACAAGGTGCCCGGGACGGAGAACCGCCTGTACGTCCAGCCCCTGTCGGCCCTCGTGGAGGCGATCTACGAGGGAGGCAGGGGGTGGCGTCCGCCCGGGGAGTAGATCTCAAAACCGGTTTTTAGATCCCCTAGACATTCCCCCTGACGGGGGATAGACTCCGGCCACGTCGCCGGAACGACTGAACACCACTCACAGAAGAAGGAGACCCCAAGACCATGAGCAAGAACGAATCCACGCTTCTCCCCGAAGAGCAGAAGCGCGCGGCGATCTACGAAGAGATGTCCCCGGCCCTCAAGAAGGTCGCGGACGACTTCCGCAAGAAGGAGGCCGTCGCCTCCAAGGGCAACCTCACCCTCCGCTACGACATGGGCGTGAAGGTGAAGCAGGTGATCGAGGAGGAGGCCGAGTACGGCGCGAACGCCGTCAAGCAGCTCGCCGCCTTCCTCGGCCGCTCGGAGACGGACCTGTACGACCTGCGGAACGTCGTGACCACCTACGACAAGGACGAGATCATCGCCCTGTCGGAGCGCGAGATGGCCAACGGCGGGCACATCACGATGGGCCACGTCATGGCCATCGTCCGCGTGAAGAAGCAGGCCGACCGGAAGAAGCTGTGGGACCGCGTGTTCGCCGAGTCCCTCACCGTGGGCCAGCTCGCCGGCGAGGTGTCGGCCGGGTACGAGAAGGCCAACAAGCGCTCGGGCGGCCGCAAGCCGTCCAAGCCGACGAGCCCCGTGGCGGGCATCGCCCAGATCGCGGAGCGGACGCAGGAGCTGAACAACCGCTTCGAGGGCTGGGACGAGACCGTGTTCACGGCCATCGCCGACCTCCCCCCGGACAAGATCGACAAGATCGTCCTGGAGAAGGCCGAGAAGGCCAGCGCGGAGCTGCACAAGCTGGAGGAGAACCTCACCCAGTACGTCGGCAAGTACGACAAGGGCGTCGAGCACATCCGCAAGGTCGTGGCGGCGAAGGCGAAGGAAGAGGCCGACGCCAAGGCCGAGCACAAGAAGGAAGAGAAGCAGCTCGAAGGCAAGGGCGCGAAGAAGGCAGTCGGCAAGAAGGCCGACGCGAAGGCCGGCAAGAGCCGCCGGCCCGCTGCCGCCTAAGCGCTCCCGCCTGAGAGCGGCGACGGTTGTCTGACGACGTGACGCCCCGGGCGGTTTGCGGAGAGTACCGCGGCCGCCCGGGGCGTTCTCTTTGGGCTTTAGCTATGAGTCACCCCACGGGCGACGAGATGAACGGCTTCACCGTCTTCGTGCTCCTCTACGGGGACCACCTGGAGCTGGCCAGGCGTTCACTCGGGTCGATCGCGTACAACTGTGACCCCGCCCTATGCCGGTCGATCAGGGTGGGCATGAACGCGGTCAGCGACCGCTCCCGGGCCGCGGCCCTGGAGCTGCTGACCACGATCGTGCCCGCCGGCGTCGAGACGCTGGTCTACGACGCCGGACCCCACAACCGGCTCAAGTACCCCATGATGCGGAAGATGTTCAACGACCCGAAGCACCGGGTCGTGACGCCGCACACCATGTGGTTCGACGACGACTCGTGCATCGACCCCGACACCGACTACACCTGGTGGCGGCGGGTCTACGACCGGATGCAGCAGGCCGACATGATCGGCAAGCTGTACACGTTCCCCGTCGCCCCCCGGCAGCGACAGGCGATCGAGGCCCAGCCCTGGTACACGGGCAAGCTGGTGCCGGGCAAGTTCACGTTCGCCACCGGCGGGTGGTGGGCGTGCCGGACGAAACACCTGCAGCGGTGGGACTACCCGTTCCGCCAGCTGACGCACAACGGGGGCGACACGGTCCTCGGGGAGCTGATGCGGCAGCAGGGGCTGTCGCTCAGAAACTTCTCGGAGGGCGTGTGGATCAACGCGGACGAACACGGCAACGCGAGCAAGGCCCCCCGAAGGGGTGAAAGTCGCAAGCCGCTCTGGTACAACTACCCGGCCGACGAGGACACCGCCGCCTACCACGCGTTCAAGATCGAGGCGGTAGACCCGAACGCGGGCGAGTGGTGGGTGGGGCGGCCGAAGTCGGAGGTCATCGGACAGGTGCAGCGGACCGTCGACCAGCTCGGCAGGCAGTACCGCAGGCGACCCCCACAGGTACCAGGACTATGAACTTCAACCTCCACTGGATCGACGTCAGCGAGGCACTCCAAAAGCAGGTGCAGCCCCGGGCCATCCTCGAACGCCCGCAGGTGGGCGGGAAGAACCGGGCGGCCAACGCCGGGATCTTCGGGACGGCCCGGGTCGGCCGGCAGGGCGAGTTCTGGGTGCCGAGCAACGCGATCACCGAGCCGGCGATCAAGTGGGAGGTCACGAACCAGGGCGACCACGTCTCGATCCCGCTCAACGCGTACCGCACCCCGGAGCAGGCCAAGGGCTGGCTGGTGGCGGCGGCGATGGAGCACGGGCTCCGGGCCGGGTTCGACCTGGGCCGACGATGTCACAAGCAACCGGTCGAGATCACCCTCGTGCTCGGGCACAAGGTCGACGCGGTCGAGGAAGGTTATCGCTTCTACCTGGGCCTCTCGGTCCAGGTCGAATGAAGGAGTTCACGCAATGGCCAAGGCAGCACAGATCGCGCAGTCCCGCAGGGCGGCCCCGGCGGCCCCCGCAGCGGCCCCGCAGAGGGCCGCCAGGCCCCCGAAGGCACCCGCACCGCCCCCGAGCCCCACGCAGCTGCTCGCGGACGCGTACGACGCCCTGCGGCTCTGCGAGGACGGCATGGCGGCGTACTCGACGCTGCAGAACATGATGGCCGGCGACAAGCCGGGGGCGCAAACGGGCGTCCCGGCCCCCCGGTTCGCTTGGGAGGCCGCCCCTCCGGGCGGGACGCCCCGGCAGATCGTGTCCAACCTCGCCAAGCTGCCGCCGGAGGACCGCCCGGCCGTGCTCGGGCCGCTCGTCAACCTCCACTTCGACCAGATGCTGGCCGGAGCGGAGAAGGCGAAGGCCATGGTCGACCGGCTGGTGGCGATCCTGACCGCCAGCGCTCAGGCGGCGGCCCCGGCCGACGAGGAGGCGGGCGACGACCAGCCCGAGGACGACCAGCCCGTCGAGGACGGCGACGACATGGAGGCCGCCGACGAGGACCAGGACGACCAGGACGACGACGAAGAGACCGACGACGACCAGCAAGGCGGATGACCATGAGCTTCGTGCGAAAAGAGGACGTGGAGGCGATCGTCGCGGAGGCCGACCCGCACGACGGCTTCCGGGTGAAGGACGTGGTGGTAGGGGGCGAGCACTCCCTCCACCTCGTCTTTCGCCGGGGCGGCGTGCCGGTGGCCCCGCCGTGGCGGATCGGCGGCGGCATGAGCAAGCAGGTGTGGGCGCGAAAGGACCCCACGCCCGAGCAGATTGGCGAGAAGCGCCGGCTCATCATGCTGCTCGAAGCGGTCTGCCGCTTCATGAACACCTGCGGCGACTGGAACCAACTGGAGGACGTGCTGAGCGGGTTCAGCACGATGATCGGCGGCGACCTGCAGCTCGCGCTGTGCGGGTCGTTCCAGCTGATCGACTCGTGCGTGACCACCGAGGGCATGTACGAGCACGTCTTCTACTCGCCCGAGAGCCCGTGGGCGATCCGGTGGGCCGACGAGCAGTTCTTCGACGTCGTCTCGCTGAACGAGATCAACCGGGAGCTACAAGAACAGGAAGCGAGCGAACCAGATGTCCTCCCCGGAGGAACCGATCAAGGGTTCGGAGAGGACCTACCCCGTCAACCAGATCATCGACAACTGGAAGCGGTGGAGGGCGACGCTGGCGAAGACGTACCTGGACCAGACCCCGAGGGGTGACACGTTCGACATCTTCGTCAACGATCTCTACGAGCTACTGCCCAAGACGATCAACTACGACACCGTGTACGCCTCGGTCGAGGACCTGGCGGGCACCAAGCTGACCTCGGACGTGCTCCGGCAGGTGTGCTGGCGGCTGGCCGGCAACCTCGGGCGGATGGCCGAGCAGACGCCCGTGCCGACCTGGACCCGCCAGCCGTTCCCGGAGTGGGTGCCCGCGCAGATCGCGTCCGCCAAGCGGCGGCTGAGCGGCAAGGGCGACCTCGGGTACGTCTACACGATCCAGGTGCTGGCCGGGCTCTCCGCCGGCCTGAAGACGACGAAGTTCTGGACCGACAAACAGGTCCGCTACATGGCCGGCGACTTCGGGTTCGCACGCCGCCGGCCGAGCGAGCGGTCGACGCAGCTGCCCCGCAACCAGTTCCAGAGCCCGATGGAGCTGGTCACGTTACGCCTCACGCTCCTGATCGACCCCAAGCTGTGCACGCCGGCCGAGCCCGGGTTCGAGAAGACGAAGATCTCCTCGGCCAACCTGGACTGGAACCGGGAGCAGATGAAGTACCGCGACCGGTACGACCCGGGCTACCAGTGCCCGCAGGGCGTCACCCACCAGGTGCCGTGCTGCCGGTGCCCGTTCGGGATCAGCACCTGCCGGGCGGCCGTGCACCCGACCGACTACGAGTTCGACTACTGCGAGCAATGTGGCCGCGACCGCGCCCCCTACGACACGTCCGTGTCGAAGGAGATGTGCGTCGAGTGCTACGAGCGAAAGATCCTCCAGAGGAGGTAGCGTTGCCGGAAGACTTGAGCTGGATGAGCCGGCCGCTGGAAGAGGGCGAGTTCGAGACGGGTTGCCACACCCACCAGGGTAACGACCTGATCCTGTTCGCCCAGACGACGAGAGAGCTGCACGACCGCCGGTACACGATCTTCGGGACCGTGTACGGCAGGCACCGCACCGAGCCCGACTTCGACTGGGTGGAGGCGCTGCGAGCACCGATCAAGGAGCTGTTCCGTGAAACGACACGCAAGTACCGCCGCGAGGTCCGGGAAGACCCCGGCGGCGACGTCTACACCTACCCCGACTTCTTCAACTGCTGCATCCGCGACTACCTCCGGTGGATCGAGGACTACGGCCACGACGCCGGCCCAGCCCCAGCCGGACACGAGCATCCCCGACTCCGCCACGCCTGCTGAGCGCCGGCGCTACCAGGCGTACCTCCGCGAGGCCCACCCGTTCCCCGGCGTGAGCTTCCGCAAGTTCATCGACGGCGAGCGGTCGCAGGAGCCGACGCCGAAGGAGGACCCCAACGGCCCGCCGGCCCCGCTGCGGGACTGGACGAGCCTTACCGAGGACGTGAAGCTGCCGGGCGACCTGACGCCCGGGTTCATGTCCGCCCGCCCCGAGCTGATCCGCGTCCGCGAGGGCCGCACGTTCAACGAGGAGGAGACGCAGGCGGTCGTGCACGCGCTGCGGGTCCTGGTCGAGACGAACGTGCTGCTGCAGGGTCGCAGCCGGGAGATCGCCAAGCGGGTAAAGAACGTCCTCGGGGCCGTCGAGAACGTCCGGGTCACGCTCAGCAACCTCGACGACGAGGCGAACTACCGCACGCCGCACCCGAGGACCGACGAGTCATGACCTGTCCGTTCTGCCACCGCGACGTGCCGAAGGAGCAGCTGAAGTCGGGGCGGTGTCCGCACTGCGGCACGTCCGTCCCGACCGTGCACCTCCAGCGGCGGTGGCAGCCCGTGCCGATGATCGACCACAGCCAACGACGCGGCCGCGAGGGCCGCCTCAAGCGACGAAGGGACGACTGACGTGACGGAGCACCCCCAGCAAGGCCAGGACCGACTGGACGACATCCTGAACCACCTGGCCGAGCTGGGGGTGCCGCACGCGGCCATCCGCGTCACCCGCGACCCCGCGGGCGACCGCGTCGCCGTCGCCCCGCCCTACGACACGTCCGAGGTGAGGGTGTACCTCGCCTCCGCCTCGCAGCGGCCCAACTGAGGGCCGATCCAAAAACCGGTTTTGAGAAGGAGCGTGCATGAGTTTCGTACTCCCCAAGGTCTTCCGCGTCGGCTACACGAAGGTCGACTTCGAGCAGGTGTCCGAGTACCTGCGGTACACCAAGCAGGAGCTGTTCGCCGGCGAGCTGCAGGCCGCCAAGGAGGACGGCATCAGCCCGGCCGAGGCCCTGTGCTCGATGTTCGGCAAGATGTGCTACAAGAGCCTCGTGCTCGGGCAGAACGCGAACGTGAAGAAGGTGCGGGCCGTCCGCGAGAACCTGGCCGGCACGTTCGCCAGCGGGCACGGGTCCGTGTTCGAGCACGTCGGGTTCAACTTCATCGTCACCGACTGCAGCCGCGTGTTCACGCACGAGCTGGTGCGGCACCGCGTCGGCACGGCGTTCAGCCAGACGAGCGGCCGGTACGTCCGCCCGGTCCCGAACGAGCAGGGCGAGCTGGACATCGCGTTCGTCCACGACCCGATCCTCGACCCCGTCCGCGAGAACATCGAGAACGTCCTCTCCTACCTGGCGATGAACTACCAGGACATGGAGATCAAGCTGGGCATCGCCGACCCGGAGGTCGTGGCCAAGCGGCTCAAGCAGGTCCGCGAGGACATGGTCGGGGCGCAGGGCTCCCTCCTGGCCGAGCTGCAGGCCGAGGCGGACGAGCTGGCGGCGTACAAGGTGACCGTCGACAACTTCGAGCTGAAGAAGAAGCTGACGTCGGCGCTGCGTCGCATCCTGCCGAACGGGCAGGCGAACGAGATCGCGTTCAGCGTGAACATCCGCACGCTCCGCCACTGCGTCCAGATCCGCACGCAGCGGTTCGCCGAGTGGGAGATCCGGGCGGTCTTCGCCCAGATCTACCAGCTCATCAAGGACAAGTTCCCCATGGTCTTCCACGGGGCCAAGGAGCGGATCGTCGACGGCCTGCCCGAGGTGTACGGCATGAAGCTCCAGCCGTACGACGTGACGGTCGAGGGCCTGCCCGACGTCGAGCTGCTGAACGAGGCCGCCTTCCGCAACTTCAAACGGCTTTCCCCCGCGACGGAGAAGCTGCTCAAGGACGGCGCGACCGCCGCCCTCAACGAGCTGCTGCCCGCCGCATAACACCTACGGCGACCGGGGCGGGCTAGGCGGCCCGCCCCGCGTCGCCCTCACATCTGCAGCGGAGGACAACATGAGTCGCGAGGCGTTCTTCTCGGAGGTGTACGCGAAGTGTCACTGGTCCGGCGGCGGGTCCGGGTCCGGCAGCTCGCCGGCGAACTCCGCCCGGTACCGCGAGCTGCTCGACCGGCTGCTGCGGGCCGTCCCGTTCGGCCTGGTCGTCGACGTCGGGTGCGGCGACTGGCGGGTGGGCGGGCTGATGAACTACCACGAGCGACCGCTCCGGTACGTCGGCCTGGAGATCGTGCCCGCCGTGTGCGCCAAGCTGGTCGAGACGCACAAGCACCGGAACGTCGAGTTCCGCCGGGCCGACGTGCTGGTCGACCCGCTGCCGCCGGTGAACCCGGTGGTCGCCTCGCTGCTCGTCGTCAAGGACGTCATGCAGCACTGGCTGCCCGAGGAGGTGCAGTCGTTCCTCCCCAAGATGGTCCCGTTCGACTACGCGCTGCTGACGAACGACGTGGCGACGCCGGGGGCGGAGAAGAGCTGGCACAGCAAGACGCGGGACCGCTACCGGCCCTGCGACGTGCGGCTGCTCGGGCTCCAGGCGGTCGAGGTCCTGTCGCAGGACTCGCCCAAGCCGAACCACCCCCGCAAGGTCACACTGCTGCTCCGGCGGGGCGGGACGGAACCCGTGCCCGCGGAACTGGCGGCGAGGCTCGCCGTCCGCTAAGATCTCCCCCGTTCGGGTAAACCCCTGTCATCCAACCGAAGGAGCGACCGCGATGAGCATGCAGCTTCGTAACCCCAACGGCGGCGACAACCGGGCCTACGCACCCTACCGGGACGTGGCCCACAACTTCCGCTTCGTCGTCACCGAGGTGGCGGAGCGGCTGACCGACCACCGTTGGAAGGAGCTGCACGCCGTCGTGCTCCCCGAGCCCACCCCGGAGCAGCTCGGCCAGGCCTCGCAGGCGTTCATCACGTTCGTCGTGTCCGCCACGCAGGACAAGAACGAGAAGATGTACGACGCCCTGAAGCGGTCGGGCTGGTTCGACTGCCACCCCAGCGCCCAGGCGATCTACATGGCCACCCTCGGGGCGGTCATGAGCGGCATCTACTTCAACGGAGCCCGCGAGGCCACCCTCGGCGGCGAAGGCCCGTGCAGCGACGTCGCAGGCGTCGTCCGCGCGGGCCGTGAGTTCCACCAGCTGATCTCCGCCCCACGGTGGAAGCGCCCGTGGCTCAAGCTGAAGAACAAGCTGGCGAAAGCCCGCGATGCCTTTAAGCAGTAAGACGCCCCGTGAGATCCAGCGCGAACGAGAGCAGGCCGGCATGATTATCACCCGGTGGCAGCCGTGGTTCACCAAGCAGTACGGCGGGGCCTTCCCCGTCGACCGCTTCCACTACGACGTCGAATCCTCCGGCTTCAGCCGGAAGGACGACGTGATCGTCGAGTGGGGCCACTGCATGGTCCGCGACGGCAAGGTCGTCGACCGTAACAACATCGTCATCAACTGGTACAAGTGCCCCGAGGCGATCCCGCCGTCGCGGCTGACCAACCAGCTCGAACGCATCCGCCGGGAGATGCGGAACCAGGGCCGCTCGTGGCGGCTGACCGAGGAGGTGCTGCGGGACGAGGGCGTCCACCCGGACAAGGCCATCCCGTGGATCTACGAGCTGCTGACCGAGGTCCAGCAGCAGGGCATGATGCTCGTGAGCCACAACGGGTGGAACTTCGACAACCCGATGCTCGTCGAGCACTTCAGGCAGGACCTGAACAAAGAGTTCGCGTTCAACCCCAACCAGATCTTCGACACGGGCTGCATCGAGAAGGCCAGCCAGCTGATGAGCGAGCACCCGGAGCGTGCCCTGCCCAAGGAGGGCGAGACGCTGCTGGACTACTTCAAGCGGATCAGCGGCTGGCGGGCCTCGGGCGTCTACAGCAACCTCGATACGCACTGCCTCAAGAAGTACAAGCTGGTCGAGAAGTACGGGCTCGACCCGACGAAGATGCACACCGCCGGCGAGGACGCCTACGCCCTCCACTGCCTGATGGAGGAGTTCAAGGTCCTGTGCGAGGCGTGCAAGACGCCGCCGGCCGCCGCCCCCGTCGCCGCCGCCGCCCCCATCGGCCTGCCGCCCCGGCCGGCGAAGGCGGTCGTCCGTCCCCAAACCCCGATCGTGGTCGCGAGCGACGCCGCCGTGCGTGCCGTGGCCTCGTCACAACCCGCGGCACCGATCCGCCGCAAGCAGAGGAACCGATAACCATGGCCAAGAAGATCCCCACCGCAGCCGAAGCCTCCGCCAAGCGGGCCGCCGACAAGGCCGCCCAGCCCACACCGCCGACGCCGCCCGACCCGACGTGCAACCTCCGCCCGCTGGGCAACAAGGTGATCGTGAAGCGGGACGAGGCCGCCAAGATGACCCCGTCCGGCATCCACCTCGTCGAGGGTCAGTCGAAGGAGACGCCCCGCCGAGGCACGGTGCTCGCGATCGGCCCCGAGGTGCAGTCTGCCCGCAGCCTGGCCCGGAAGGCCGGCATGGACCCGATGCTCGCGGCCAAGCAGGACGACGCGGCCCTCGCCGTGGGCGACCTCGTGTACTTCAACGCGTACGCCGGCTCGGACCTGAAGGTGGGCGAGCAGACGCTGCTCATCCTCACCGAGGACGACATCCTCGCCGTCGAGACCCTGAAGAAGTGAGGCGACCCGCGTGGCACGCTCGCTCAAGATGCGGTTCCACCTGCCGGACCCCGCCAGCGACCTTAGGTGGACGCTCAAGCGGCTCCGGCCGGAGGACAAACTGTACGTCGGCATCGACCCCGGCATGACCGGGGCGATCGCCTTTGTGCCCACGCGGCGGAAGCTCGACCCGGTGATCGTCGACATCCCGACCAAGACGTCGAGGGTGAAGACGACCCGCAAGGGCAAGGCCGTGATGGGGAACCGCAACGAGTACGACCACGCGAAGATCGTCGCCATCCTCGACCCGCTGATCGACTACCGGGAGAAGGTCGTCATCTGCCTCGAACGCGGCCAGCCGTACCAGGAGGACACGCCCAAGACGGCGTTCCAGGTCGGCGTCGGGTTCGGCATGTGGGGGCTGTACTTCGCGGCGTTCGGCCTGCGGGTCGAGGAGATCAAGCCGGCGGTGTGGAAGCGACGCATGGGCCTGAGCGGCGGGTCCGAGAACAAGGACTACAGCCGCTCGCTGACCATGCGGCTCTACCCCGGGGCGTGCCACTTCGTGGAGTTCGTCGGGGACCACAACCGGGCCGAGGCCGTGCTGCTGGCCGAGTACCAGCGGCGGCTCGACGCGAACGACCACAAGTGGCCGAAGCCGAAGCCCAGGCCCCGCAAGGTCGGCCCGCCCCCGAAGGGCGGCAAGGGCCTCGGGAACCTGAAGCGGACGCGGAAGGTCAAGCTGAAGACGGACCCGACGATCGCCCGCATGATGAAGGGACTCAAACCCAAACGGAGCCGGCGGAAGCGCGGGCCTGTACCACTCACATGAGCACCAAGACCGACAAACCCATCACCCTCGCCGGCCCGTCGTGGAAGCTGTACCAGGCCGACTGCCTGACCGGGACCTCCCGGTTCATCAAGTCCGGCCTGCCCACGCTGGGCGTCGAGGACCCGCCGTACAACATCGGCCAAGGCTACGCGAGCCACGTCGACCGCATGCGCAAGGAGGAGTTCCTCTACGAGTTCATGCAGCCGCGGATCGTCCGGGCCTACGAGGCCCTGCACGATCTCGGGTCGTACTGGATCGCGATGAACGACGACAACGTCGCCGAGATCAAGCTGATCTGCGAGAAGGCCGGCTTCTTCCTGCGCAAGTGGGTGATCTGGCACTACAGCTTCGGCCAGCACAACTCGAAGAACTTCACCGCGTCGCACACGCACTGGCTGTACTTCAGCAAGCACCGCACGCGGTACACGTTCAACGCCCTGGACCCGGGCGTCCGCATCCCCTCGAACCGGGCGACGGTGTACAAGGACAAGCGGGCCGACCCGCGCGGCCGGCTGCCCGACGACGTGTGGGTGCTCCGCCCGCAGTTCGTCGAGCCCGCCCCGGCCGAGTGCCTCGACACCTGGTTCTTCAGCCGGATCTGCGGCACGTTCAGGGCCAAGGCCAAGAGCGACGACGGGACGCCGATCCCGAACCAGATCCCGGTGCCGATGCTGGAGCGGATCATCCGCGTGTGCTCGAACCCGGGCGACACGGTGATGGACCGGTTCAACGGCAGCGGCTCGACCGGCGAGGCGTGCCTGCTCACCGGGCGGAACTACATCGGCATGGACATCAGCAAGGGCTGCCTGACCTTCACGCAGAAGCGTCTGACCGAGACGCTCGGGCGTGCGGCGACGGAGCCCGTGACGAAGAAGGGCAAGAAGAGCAAATGAAGATTCAGTTCGCAATCCACAAGCGTGAGGAGAACGGCGACATCGGCGTGCGGTGGGCGTTCGCCCCCGGAGCGCCGGCCGAGCACCAGCGGGAGTTCTACGACGACAAGGAGGCGGCCGAGGTCGCGATCCTCGAAAGCCTGCGGCTGAAGAAGGTCCCGGGCGAGTTCAAGGACTACGTGATCGTCCCCTACGACGAGCACAAGAACCAGCTGGAGCTGGTCGACGACAAGGACCAGAAGGCGGCCGCCGCCGACGCCACGCACCTCGCCAAGACCAACAACGACGTCCGCCTCGCCGTCAGCACGATGCTCGCCGCCCGGCAGCTCTACCAGATGGGCGCGGCCGAGCTGGGCAACCTGCTGGCCGACATCGAGATGGAGGTCGAGGAGCCGGCGGAGGGCGAGGCGAAGTTCCGCCCCGTCCACCCGCTGACGATCGAGGTGATGACGCAGGCGGCCAGCGACCAGGGCCAGCAGCCGTTCAGCCAGGTCGACGTGTTCGAGGGGCTGACGCACTCCGTGCTGCCGTGGGTGAAGAAGCGGATCGAGATCAATGCCAAGCAGGACATCGTCGACCGCCAGGTGATGAAGATGGAGGACGAGAAGGCCCGCGCGGGCACGCTCGTGCCGGTCGGCATCAAGTGGACCGGGTCGAAGGACGAGCCCGAGCAGGCGGGCAAGCTCCCCCGCGACAAGGCCCTGGTGCTGGTCGGGTACGCCCCGGCCGTGCAGTACCTGCTCGACCAGGCGACCAACGTCGTGCTGGCCGCCACGGACGATAAGAACCCGAACCGCGTCTTCTCGGTCATCCGCTTCGCCGACGACCCCGAGGTGCGGCCGAGCGAGAACGAGCGGCTCGTGCTGGTGGGCCGCAAGGCGTGGCAGGGCTGCACGCGGACCATGAAGACCCTGAACGTCATGGTCGCCAACAACGTCGAGCCGTCGCTCACGCTGGCCCCCGACCTGTTGGTGGTCGACGACCTCGGTGCCGTGGACCCGAGCGGGATCATCACCGCCGGCGCTCCCCAGCGGGTCGGCGGCCCCGCCCCGTTCCGCTGCGCCGAGGCCCACAAGAAGCTCATGGCGTGGGCGAAGCTCAACCACACGGCCGGGCTGTTCGGCGTCCCCGTGCACGACGAGCGGGTCGTGCCGCTGAACGGTTCGGAGTGGGAGCGGCTCCGCACGCACGCGATCCTTCGCCCGGTCACCGTCGTCAAGGAGGCGGAGGACCTGGAGAAGGGCAAGGTCCGCATCGTCGTCGGCCTCGACGCCTACCACGTCGACGTCGACCCGGCGCTGTTGGAGCCGAAGAGCCAGATCATCGTGCCCGGCAAATGATGCGTCGCGTCTACCAGCGTCACACCGACCTGAGCGAGCCCCACAAGGGCGATTGCTTCGCCGCGTGCGTGGCGACCGTCCTCGGCCTGACGCTCGACGAGGTGCCGAACTTCTGCAGCTCGTCGGGCGACTGGTGGGCCGAGCTGCAGGCGTGGCTGTGCGACCGGGGGCTGCAGGCGATCGAGATCCAGATCCCGTTCGAGGAGATCATCCGCGAGGGGCGGAAGCTCCCGATCGGGCGGCTGGTGGTGGACACGCCGGTCATCCTCTCGGGCAAGAGCCCGCGCGGGGACTGGAACCACTCGATCGTCGGGCTGTACGACGAGCAGCCGACCGACACGCCCGGCGAGTTCAAGGCCGGCTTCGTCTACTACCACGACCCCAACCCCGACGCCGGCGAGGACCCCACGAAGTGGCTCGTCGGCATGCCGATCCAAATACTGGTTTTTGGATTGGCGAACCCGAAGAGGGGCTACCGGCTCCTCAACCCGAAGAAGGAAACATGCCAGCAAAGCTCATCGTAGCGTATAAGACCCAACTGGTGCCGGACCTCGTGCCGGCCGCCGACGAGTTCGACCCGCCATCGAACTACAAGAGCGAGGACGCCATCGCGAAGTGGCGGGGCGAGCTGGAGGAGAAGCTCAAGGAGGAGTGCCTGTACCAGCCGTACACGGCGACGTTCGCCGAGGTGCAGGTGGCCGACCTGGTGAACGAGCGGAAGGGCAAGTGGGTGTACCGGGCACCGGGCAACAAGGAGGGCAAGCAGGCCGCCTGCCTCGCCGTGCGGGCGTGGCTGCTGAAGGAGTTCCCCAACGCCTGGCCGCACACGACGCACACGGACCGCCGCGTCCCGACCGCGATCTTCGTCGGGTTCAACCCGCGGCTGTTCCTCAAGATCCTCGGCGAGGAGTGCTCGTACCCTGACAACCAGCCGAAGGACGCCGCCGGGAAGCCCGACCCGAAGAAGATGAACGTGCTCCCGCTGTCGATGTGGTACCCTAACTCGGACCACCGCGACATCGAGGAGGCGGTGAAGCCCCGGGATTATAAGTACCTCACCTGGAACTCGGTCCTGAAGGCACGCGGC
>Ga0196974_1000011_pt1 | contig 195599 bp, 179 predicted proteins | sample S1_1013CmetaG_FD_155477 | JGI IMG/M metagenome (GOLD analysis project Ga0196974, IMG submission 155477) | Soil microbial communities from Anza Borrego desert, Southern California, United States - S1_10-13C | ecosystem: Environmental > Terrestrial > Soil > Desert | place: USA: California...
GGCGCCATACCTCCGCCGCCAGCAGGGCGTCGCGCTGGGTCAGCGCGTCGAGCGACTGGTGCAGCAGGTCGCGGGCGAGGCCGCCCAGCTTCTCGATGCTGGGGGTGGCGGCCAGCGGCGGCAGGCTCGCCAGCGATATGGCGCGCTTGGCGATGTTCTTGGCGTAGTCGCCTGCCCGCTCCAGGTTGGCCGCGGCCTTCAGCGCCGCCAGTATGTGGCGCAGGTCGATGGCGACCGGCTGGCGCAGCGCCAGCAGCCGCACGATCAGGCCCTCCACCTCGCGCTCCAGTGCGTCGATGACGATGTCGCGGCCAGCCGTCTCCCGCGCCAGATCGGCATTGCGCTCGATCACCGCCCGCACGGCGCAGGCCAGCTGGGTCTCGCAATGGCCGCCCATCTCGGCCAGCAGCGAGTCCAGGCGCCGGATCTCCGCGTCGTAGGCGGTCACGATGTGGGGGGCGAGCTCGTTCATGGAAACCTGCGGGGCTGAAGGGTGTGGCGGAAGCTTACACCCGAATCATTGCATTCCCATGTCCAAGGCGCGACCGCCGGATATCCTCCGGATTGCTTAACCCGTTCCTCATACCCTGAAAGTTCGGATGGAATCGCGAGATGTCCGGACCATTTTCGAAGCGCCGGTTGAATGTTCCGGTGCCCCGTCCACGCCATCCGCATCCCGATGAGCCGCCGGTCATGACCAGTGCCTACGACTCTCCCCAGCGCCTCACCCGGGACACCGACGGCCCCGATGCCGATGCGGCCGCCGACGCGCAGGCGCTGGAGATCCGGGCGGTCGAGTGCTACCGCACCGCGCTGAAGGCGGCGGATCCGGCCGAATCAGACCATTGGATCAGCGCCGGCGCCTGGTTCGAGCGCATGGCCCGGCAGCGGCTGGACGGCGGCACGCCGGCCGGCGGTACCGCCCAGGTGCTGCAGTTCCCGGTCGACCGGCGCCGCAGCCCGCGGGTGCCGCTGCGCGGCGGCGCGCTGATGGCCGCCGGCGGCGAGATCTTCATCGTGCGCACCGAGGACATGTCGCGCGGCGGCGCCTGCCTCGTCGCCCCGGAGACGGTGCGGCTGACCGCGGGCGAGGAGGTGGTGCTGTCGGTCCCCGGCGTCTGCTTCGACCGCCGCGCCGAGGTCGTGGCGGCCGACGGCGCCCGCATCCGCGTCCGGTTCGGCGCCCAGCGCTGACGCCAGGGCCGGCGCAACCATTCCGCTTTCCGTCCTGTTCTGCCAGGGCCCGGCTTTCCGGGCGCGCAGGAAGGAGTTCGGGATGGAGGGAGACTGGATCGCGACGGCCGTCGGCCTGCTGGCCGGGGCGATGGGCAGCTACGGCTTCCTGCCGCAGCTGCTGAAGGTCTGGCGGTCCGGGGACTGCTCGGCCATCTCGAAGCGGGGCTTCGCGGTGACCGTCGCGGCCTTCGCCCTGTGGGTCACCTACGGGGTGATGATCGGCAGCTTTCCGGTGGTGCTGTTCAACTGCATCAATTTCGTGCTGAGCGGCGGCATCCTGCTGCTGAAGATCCGCTCGGAGCGGCGGGAGCGCCAGGGCGGCGCCGAACCAGTCAACGCGCGCTCCTGATCGCCTCCAGCACGGTCATGTGGTCGGCGCGCTCGACGACCACCAGCAGCACCAGGACCCAGCGCACGGCGCCGGCCTCGTCCGCCAGCGGGCAGATCACCCGGTCGTAGGTCATCGGCAACGAACTGGTCCGCACCCGGGTGCGGGTCACGCGCGGCTGCCCGGACGCCACCGTCTCCCGGTATATTCGGTGGACCGCGTCGGTCGGCTCGCCCGTCACCGCGTGGCGCAGCAGCCGGCCGGTCAGGTCCTCCCCATAGGCGGCGGCCAAGGCGGCGGCGAAGAGGCGGAAGCGGAACTCGCCGTCTGGCAGCGCCTCCAGCAGGCAGAGCCGGGGAAGCAGGCTGGGCGACAGGTCCTCCGGCCGGAAGGCGCTCTTGGGCACCGGAAAGCCGCCATGGAGCTGCCGGAGCCGGTCGAGCAGCATCCGGCAGGGCGGCGACGCCTCGTCCTCCCGCAGGTCGGTCGTGCTCCATAACGGGAGCGTTGGCGCTAAGAGGGACATGTCACCGCGTCCTGATGCGACCGAATCATTACACCGGCGCGACCTGCCTCGAAACTGTGCATCGGGTCAGGGAGGGCACCGGACGCGGGCCCTGAAACGACCAAGGGGCCGGCGCGAACGCCGGCCCCTTGATGGAAGATGGTGCCCCGAGTCGGATTTGAACCAACGGCCTACCGCTTACGAAGCGGTTGCTCTACCGCTGAGCTATCGGGGCAACGGGGCGGGTAGATAGCAGAGCGCTCCCGCCTTGGCAACCCTTAGCGTGAGACAATTTCGGGCGTGGCCCGGACGGTTTCCGTGCACTACCGTTTCGGCAGCGTTGATGCCGTGCGTCCTTCGACAAGCTCAGGATGAGGGAGGGGGTGCTGCTCCCCACCAAACCCATCCAGGAGTGCCTGGCATCCTCGATTCCTCATCCTGAGCTTGTCGAAGGACGCACCACGCCGGAGCCTCTCCCGGCCGACGACGCTCCTGCTCACGAATACTCGTGGATCACTTCCAGGAAGACCTCGCCGTAGCGCTCCAGCTTGCGGCTGCCGACGCCGGGGATCAGGCCGAGGTCGAGCATGCCCTGCGGCTTGACCCGCACCATCTCCAGCAGCGTCGTGTCGTGGAAGATGACGTAGGGCGGCACGCCCTGGCTGCGGGCCAGGTCCAGGCGCACGGCCTTGAGCGCGTGCCACAGCGCGTCGTCCTCGGGCGACAGCGCCGGCATCTCGCCGCGCGAGGAGCCGCGGGACGAGGAGGAGCGGCCGGACTTGCGCAGGTCGGAGGTGCGCTCCTTGCGCAGCCGCACCGTCTCCTCGCCCTTCAGCACCGGACGCGCCTGGTCGGTCAGGATCAGCCCGCCATGGCCCTCCGGGTCGGCCGTCAGGTAGCCGAAGGCGACCAGCTGGCGGAAGACGCCGGACCACTCGCCCTTGGACAGGTCGCTGCCCACGCCGAAGGTCTTCAGCTTGTCATGGTGGAACTTGGTCACCTTTTCTGTGGCGAGGCCGCGCAGCACGTCGACCAGGTGCCCGACGCCGAAGCGCTGGCCGGTGCGGTAGACGGCCGACAGCGCCTTCTGCGCCGGCAGCGTTCCGTCATAGGTCTCCACCGGCTCGAAGCAGGTGTCGCAATTGCCGCAGGGGGCGTGCCCCTCCTCGCCGAAATAGGTCAGCAGCACCTGGCGGCGGCAGCGCGGCGTCTCGCAGAAGCCCAGCAGCGCGTCGAGCTTCTGCCGCTCGGTGCGCTTGTAGGTGGCCGAGGCCTCGGACTGGTCCATCATCTGGCGCAGCTGCACCACGTCGGCCATGCCGTAGAACAGGATGGCATCGGCCGGCAGCCCGTCGCGCCCGGCGCGGCCGGTCTCCTGATAGTAGGCCTCCAGCGAGCGCGGCACGTCGAGATGCGCCACGAAGCGGACATTGGGCTTGTCGATGCCCATCCCGAAGGCGATGGTCGCCACCATCACCACGCCCTCGCCCTTGATGAAGCGGTCCTGGTTGCCCTGGCGCACCTCGACCGGCAGGCCGGCATGGTAGGGCAGGGCGTCCAGCCCCTGCTCGGCCAGCCAGTTCGCCACGTCCTCCACCTTCGCCCGGCTCATGCAGTAGACGATGCCGGCGTCCTCGGGATGGTGCCGGCGGATGAATTCCAGCAGCTGCTTGCGCTCGCTGTCCTTCGGCACGATGCGGTAGGTGATGTTCGGCCGGTCGAAGCTGGAGACGAACTGCCGCGCTTCCGAAAGGGCCAGCCGGCTGACCATGTCGGCGCGGGTCTGGGCGTCGGCCGTGGCGGTCAGGGCGATGCGCGGCACCAGCGGGAAGCGCTCGTGCAGGATCGAGAGCTGGAGATATTCCGGCCTGAAGTCGTGGCCCCACTGGCTGACGCAGTGCGCCTCGTCGATGGCGATCAGCGACAGGCGCGAGCGCTCCAGCAGTTCGAGGAAGCGGGGGGTGACCAGCCGCTCCGGCGCGACGTAGAGCAGGTCCAGCTCGCCGCGCTCGCAGGCCCGCTCCACCTCCTGCGCCTCGCGCCATTCCAGGCTGGAGTTGAGGTAGGCGGCCTTCACCCCGACCTGGCGCAGCGCGTCCACCTGGTCGCGCATCAAGGCGATCAGCGGCGAGACGACGATGGCGACGCCGGGCCGGGCCAGCGCCGGGATCTGGTAGCACAGCGACTTGCCGCCGCCGGTCGGCATCAGCACCAGCGCGTCGCCGCCGCGGATGACGTGCTCGACGATCTCCTGCTGCTGGCCGCGGAAGGCCGAGTAGCCGAAGACGTTCTTCAATATGTCGAGCGCCATGGGAGGGGGCCTGACGTCGGGCATGCCGTGAGTACGCTAATCCTTGTGATGGCCGGTGGGGGACCAGCCCAAGATGTATGAACCTCTATCTATGGCGGCCCGGCCTCCGGGTCCAGCGCAAAGGCCCCGCCGCAGCCCTTCGCCGCAACTTTGACCCGGCCTCCGGCGTTGTCGGCATGACCCATTCGAGCGACCTACGGAGTGGCACCATGGCGGAGAAGCCTTTCGACAACCGGCCGGCGGGCGAGCAGCAGGGCGTGGCCGGCGGCACCTTCAAGTCCGGCCCCGGCGGCACCCTGATCCCGGACAACGAGGCGGCGGGCGGCGGCAGCCCCGTGCCGCCGGGCGGCTACACCGCCGGCCCCGTGGCGGCCGGCACCACCGGCGAGGTCCGCGAGGCCGTCGCCGTCTTCGACAGCAAGGAGGCGCTGCAGGCCGCCATCGACGATTTGACCATGAACGGCTTCGGCCAGCACGAGCTGAGCCTGATGGCCGGCGACGACGCGGTGCGCGACCGGCTCGGCAACGTCTCACTCGGGACCCACGACGCCAAGCACGACCCGTCGGTGCCGCGCACCAACATCGTCTCGCCCGAGGAGATCGGCAACGCGCAGGGCGCCGCCATGGCCGTCCCCGCCTATATCGGCGCCATCGTCGCCACCGGCGCCATCGTGGCGACCGGCGGCACGGCCCTGGCGGCGGTCGCGGGCGCGGCGGCGGCGGGGGCCGGCGGCGGGGGCCTGGGTGCGCTGATCTCGCGCTGGATCGGCAACCATCACGAGTCGTACCTGCAGGACCATCTGCAGCGCGGCGGCATCCTGCTCTGGGTCAATATCCGCGACGCCGAGCGCGAGCAGCTGGCGCGCTCCATCCTCGGCCGCCACAGCTCCCACCCGATCGAGGTGCACACGATACCCCAGGCCGCCGTCTGAGGTACGGGGCCGGGCGGCGGGGGCCTTCCGCCGCCCGGTCGGCCTGCCCTGGCCTGCCTCCCGGTGCGGCATATTGTTGCTTTAATGACCTAACAAGCGATCATTTTACGGGCAAACCATAGTTTGCTGTTGCAACAGCGTTACCACGCCCTACCATTGTCCTACCCCTTTTAGGGTTTGACATAGTCGGCACCCGCGAACCGCCTAGCACCATCCTCTCAGGAACAGCCCCAGGGGCGATGAGGTTTAATTGGCAGTGCAGCATCGGACCCTCCTGGCGCTGCCGCGGTGCGGAAAGCCGAAACCTTATCCAGAGGACCGTCGTGCTTTATCAGCTCTATGATCTGCAGCATGCCGCGCTGACGCCGCTCCGCCTCTTCGCGGAAGCCACCCAGGCGACCTTCCAGAATCCCTTCGTCCCCGCCTCCTACACCACCGTCGGCCGCGCCGTGGCCGCCGGGGCGGAGATCATCGAGCGGACGACCCGCCGCTGGGGCAAGCCCGAGTTCGGCCTGCCCAAGACCGTCATCAACGGCCGCGAGGTCGCGGTCAACGAGCGCATCGCGCTGCGCAAGCCCTTCGGCAACCTGCTGCATTTCGAGCGCGAGACGCCCCACGCCGACCCCAAGGTCCTGCTGGTGGCGCCGCTGTCCGGCCACTACGCCACGCTGCTGCGCGGCACGGTGGAGGCGCTGCTGCCGAACCACGACGTCTACATCACCGATTGGATGGACGCGAAGATGGTGCCGCTGGCCCGCGGCAGCTTCGACCTGGACGACTACATCGCCTACATCATGGATTTCCTGCACTTCCTGGGGCCGGACACGCACATCATGGCGGTCTGCCAGCCGGCGGTGCCGGTGCTGGCGGCGGTCGCGCTGATGGCGCAGATGGACGATCCCGACCAGCCGCGCTCCATGACGCTGATGGGCGGCCCGATCGACACCAAGGCGGCGCCGACCCAGGTGACGGAGCTGGCCACCACCCGCGACATCGAATGGTTCGAGCGCTCGGTCATCACCTCGGTGCCGGTCTACTATCCCGGCGCGCTGCGCCAGGTCTATCCGGGCTTCATCCAGCTGACCGGCTTCATGTCGATGAACCTGGACCGGCACCTGGACGCGCACGTCAACCTGTTCCAGCACCTGGTCCGTGGCGATGGCGAGAGCGCGGAGTCGCACCGCCGCTTCTATGACGAGTACCTGTCGGTGCTGGACCTGCCGGCCGAGTTCTACCTGCAGACCGTCCAGACCGTGTTCCAGGAGCACAGCCTGCCCAAGGGCACCATGACCTGGCGCGGGCTGAAGGTGGACTGCTCCAAGATCAAGCACACCGCGCTGATGACGGTCGAGGGCGAGCTGGACGACATCTCCGCGCCCGGCCAGACCATCGCCGCGCACCGCCTCTGCTCCGGCCTCGCCGACGAAAAGAAGGTGAACCTGCTGCAGAAGGGCGTCGGCCATTACGGCATCTTCAACGGCCGCAAATGGCGCGAGCTGATCATGCCGCAGGTCCGGAGCTTCATCCGCAGCCACGACAAGGGCGCCAAGCGCGGCGCCGCCGTCGCCTGAGGTCTGCCCCTTTCCGGGTGACGCGAAGGGCCCCGCCGCAGCGATGCGGCGGGGCCCTTCCGCTTTGGGAATAGCCCATCCAGATGAGAGTCGATGGCACTTGACGCCGTTCCGTAACAGGCGCACCATCAAGTCATCGGAAGCAGAGAGGAGGGTGTGACCACCACATGACCCCACCTCACCATGAACTCCGGGCCTGACGCGCAAGCATCGGGCCGGTCGTCGCCAGCCAGGAGGGTGTGTAGAACATGACTCCACCGCAGCAGACCTGAAGAACTGCTTCCGCAGTTCACAAGATACATAGACGATACTGCGCAGGCCTCGTGTCTGCATTCGTCAGGGCCCAAGCGGCCCGCCAACCAGAACCCCCGCCCGGCCACAGCGCCGCTGGCGGGGGTTCGTGCGTTCGGGGCATGCGTCCATATCCCTCGCCCCTTGCGGGATAGGGAAAGAGCCCGCGCGAAGCGTGGGAAGGGCGGGGGGGCGTACGCCGCAGGCGAACGTTCTCGACGCCCGATCACGTTGGACTGTTGAGAAGGCCCAGCTTCGCTGGTCCGCCCCTCATCCCCCCGTTGCTGCGCAACGGGTCCCTCCTTCTCCCGCAAGGGGAGAAGGATCAGGGGAGAGCGCCTTCCCTCTCCCGTGAGGGGCGGGGAATGCGGGAGCCTCACCCCCGGCGGCGGGTGATCTCGATGCCGACCGAGGCGGCGTCGGGGAAGACGTCCAGCTTCTCGACCTTCACGGTGGCCGCGAGGATGCGGCGGTCATCCAGCAGGCCCTGGGCGATGCGCTCCGCGAGCGTCTCGATCAGGTTGACGTGGCCCTCGGCGACGATGCCGCGCACCAGGTTGATGGCGTCCTCATAGGAGACGACGTCGGCGATCTCGTCGCGGCGGTGCGCGCCCCGGTCCAGCGCCTCGAGGTCCAGGCTGACGCGGATGCGCTGCGGCCCGACCTTCTCATGCGCGTAGATCCCCACCACCGCCTGCAGGTTCAGGTCGCGCACGAAGACGCGCATGGTCGGCGCGGCGATGACCGTGGCGGTCTGCACCGGGGCCGCTGCGGGGCGCTGGGCGAGGAGTTCCTTCATGGAACCTGCATGTAGCATTCCCGCCCTTTCCGCGCCAGGGCGGCGCGGGTCGGGTCAGGAATGCGGAAAGGCTCAGTGCATCTCCGCGATCACGCGCTGGCGCAGCGCGTCGATCGGGGCCAGCGTGCCGCGGTCGTCGAAATGCCAGAAGGTCCAGCCGTTGCAGGCGGGCAGCCCCTGCATGGCGGCGCCGACCTTGTGGATGGAGCCGGCATGGTCGCCCAGATGGTTGGTGCCGACCAGGCAGCCGTCGGCCCGGATCTTCGCCACATGGCGGCGGCGATGATCAAACAGCATGGTGCCGGGGCGCAGCAGGCCGCGCTCGACGATCCAGCCGAAGGGCACGCGCGGCTGGGTGCGCTTGGCCGGCGGCTCCAGCAGCTCGGCCTCCGGCGCCTCCTCCACCGCCTCGATGCGGGCCTGGGCCAGCTTGGCGTAGCCATGCTCGCGCTCGCAGCCGATCCAGTTGCGGCGCAGGCGCTTGGCGACGGCGCCCGTGGTGCCGGTGCCGAAGAACGGGTCCAGCACCGTGTCGCCCACCTTGGTCGAGGAGAGCAGGATGCGGTAGAGCAGCGCCTCCGGCTTCTGGGTCGGGTGCGCCTTGTTGCCGTTGGCGTCGCGCAGCCGCTCCGACCCGGTGCAGAGCGGGAACAGCCAGTCACTGCGCATCTGCAGCTCGTCGTTCAAATTCTTCATCGCCTCGTAGGCGAAATGGTACTTGGCGTCCTTGCTCTTGGCGCACCAGATCAGCGTCTCGTGGGCGTTGGTGAAGCGCTTGCCGCGGAAGTTCGGCATCGGGTTGGACTTGCGCCAGACGATGTCGTTCAGGATCCAGTAGCCGAGATCCTGCAGGATGGCGCCGACGCGGAAAATGTTGTGATAGCTGCCGATGACCCAGAGCGTGCCGTCATCCTTCAGCGCGTGGCGGGCGCCGGCCAGCCAGTCGCGGGTGAAGCGGTCATAGGCGGCGAAATCGTCGAACCGGTCCCAATCGTCGTCGACCGCGTCCACCAGCGTATGGTTTGGCCGCACCAGTTCGCCGCCCAGCTGGAGATTGTAGGGCGGGTCGGCGAAGACCATGTCGACCGAACCGGCCGGAAGGTCGCGCATCAGCTGCGCGCAGTCGCCCACCAGGATGCGGTTGGTCTGGGTCAATGGCTTGGTCTTCGGCATGGTCCGGCGTCCCGTCGGGGGCAACAATCCGCCCGACAATGAGTCACGCCCGAGTCGCCGTCAACGGCATTCTTCCTTGAAGAGTCTGTGGAGTCAGAGGCTTAGCGCCAGTTGCTCCGATATTGGTCTAAATGTGCGCCGATGTTCGGGGGTGACCCCCAATAGCTTGATCGCGGCCTTGTGCTGGGCGGTGCCGTAGCCGGCGTTACGCTCCCAGCCGTACCCCGGATGCCGCGCGGCGAGATCGGCCATGATCCGGTCGCGCGTCACCTTGGCGACGATCGAAGCGGCGGCGATGGAGAGGCACAGCGCGTCGCCGTCCACCAGGGTGCGGACCTCCGGGCAGGGCAGGGGCGGCCGCTGGTTGCCGTCGACGATGGCGCCGGCGGGGCGGCAGGGCAGGGCCTCCACCGCCCGGACCATCGCCAGGAAGGTGGCCTGCAGGATGTTGATGCGGTCGATCTCCTCGACCGTGGCGATGCCGATGCCGACCCGGGCCTGCGCCACGATGGTGTCGAACAGCCGGTCGCGCGCCCCGGCCTTCAGCGCCTTGCTGTCGTCGATGCCGGCGCACCAGTCCGGCGGAACGGACCCGCAGGGCAGCACGACGGCGGCGGCGACCACGGGCCCCGCCAGCGGGCCGCGGCCGGCCTCGTCGACGCCGCAGACCAGCCGGTCGGGCGCGTGGCCGAAATCGATCTCGTGCAACAGGTCGGGCATGGCGCCGAGATATGGCGGGACGGCGCCCCCATGGCAAGCGTGACGGGAGCATCCGTCCGCCGGTGATCGGTTCGGCCGCGCATCCATTTGAGATGGATCAAGGACGGCCCGGGCGGCCCAGGCCATGGTGCGGCCATACCGCAGGCAAAGGCCGTCCCATGCGCCCCGATCTCGTCGCCAAGTACCAGAACCAGCGCGTTCCCCGCTACACCAGCTATCCGCCCTCGCCGCACTTCTCCGAGGCGGTGGGCGCGGACGCGTACCGGTCCTGGCTGGGCGACCTCTCCGACCGGGACACGCTGTCTCTGTACCTGCACGTGCCCTTCTGCCGGAGCATGTGCTGGTACTGCGGCTGCCACACCACCATCGTGCCGCATGACGAGCCGATCCGCGCCTATCTGGGCGACATGGGCCGGGAGATCGCGGCGGTGGCGGGCGCGATGATTGCCGCGCCGGCCGTCACCCACGTCCATTTCGGCGGCGGCACCCCGACCCTGATCCCGCCCGACGCCTTCGTCGCGCTGATGGACGATCTGCGCCGCCGCTTCCGCTTCGGCGCCGACGCCGAGATCGCGGTGGAGGTGGACCCGCGCACCCTGACGGCGGAGGCCGCCGAGGCGCTGGGCCGCGGCGGGGTGAACCGCGCCAGCCTGGGCGTCCAGAGCCTGGACGAGGCGGTGCAGCGCGCCATCAACCGCATCCAGAGCTACGACTGCACCGCCCTGGCGGTGTCGCGGCTGCGCGCCGCCGGCATCGCCAGGCTGAACCTCGACCTTATCTACGGACTGCCCCGCCAGACCGTGGCGTCGGCCGCCGAGACCGCCGCACGGGTCCTGGATCTGCGGCCGGCCCGCCTGTCGGTCTTCGGCTATGCCCACATGCCCGGCTTCAAGAAGCACCAGGAGCGCATCCTGGAGGCCGAGCTGCCCGGCGCCGACGAGCGCTTGGCGCAGGCCGAGGCCATCGACGGCGTGCTGAGCGGGGCCGGCTACCAGCGCATCGGGCTGGACCATTACGCCCTGCCCGACGATCCCATGGCGGTGGCGGCCCGGGACGGGACGCTGCGGCGCAACTTCCAGGGCTACACGACCGACGCCGCCAGCGCCCTGCTGGCCTTCGGCGCCTCGGCCATCGGCCGCACGCCAGGCGGCTTCGCCCAGAACCACGTCCTGCTGCCCGCCTACCGCCGCGCGGTGGCGGAGCACGGCTTCGGCATCGCCAAGGGCTTCGCCCTGTCGGCCGAGGATAGGCTGCGGGCTGAGCTGATCGAACTCACCATGTGCCGGTTCGAGGTGGATGTCGCCGCCGTCGCCGCCCGCCACGGCCTCCCCGCCGCCGCGGTCGCCCCCGATGCGGCAATGCTGGCGCAGCTGGTCCGCGACGGCATGGCGATGGTGGAGGACGGCGTGCTGCGCGTGCCCGAGGACGCCCGTCCCCTGGTGCGTAGTGTCGCAGCCCTCTTCGACGCCTATCTGGCGCCGGAGAGCGGGCGCCACAGCCGCGCCATCTGACCGGGAACCCCCGGGACCCCGGCTACCGGGCGTCATTTCCGCCGGCGGAATCCGCGTGACGTCTTCGTGAACGACGGGTTAACACCTATCCTAATTTCCCGGGGGGCGCCGCGCTCCTGACACCGGTAGCCAGAAGCCGCGCCGGGAGCCGCTCCCGCTCCTCGTAGACGCGTGCGGGGCTCTCCCGGCGCCTCGGCAAGTCCTTGTAAGTAGGGCGGATTTCGCCGACACTGGGACTTGACGAAACGACCGCGCAACTTCCTTTCGTCTGGGCTTATCCCCGTGGATAGAGGCCCAAGCTTGCCCTTGCGCCGGTCACAATTTTCGTGCATACGACTTGTAAAGATAACCGGCCGACCCCCGGGCGGTGGCGTGGGCTCTTGCCTGCGACGCGATGCGGTGGAGATTGGCGCATAAACGGGCGCTCCCGCCTGTCGGACATGACGGTGTCGGTCTCGACGCGGTGAGCAATGCTTAGCCATTATTGAGCCAAGGGAGGCCAATGTTGGATCGGTCGGTCGCATGCGACCTGTGGGCGAAGGGGGCCGTGCCCGGTGGGGCGCGAAACGCCGTGGCGTGGGAGCGTGCTGAGCGCCAGCCCGCCATCCGTGCCCGCCACGCCGCACCCTGGGCTTTCGCGCCTTCTCACGTGAAGTGAATTCAGAGACATGCCTTATCAACAAGCCCAACAGAACAGCCCCGGCCGCATCGTCGGCATCGGCTTCGTCATCGTCCTTCACATCGGCATTGTCTGGGCGCTGATGACCGGTCTCGCCCGTGAGGCGATGCAGGTCGTGACCGGCCCGATCGAGACCAAGGTCATCGAGGAGCCGAAGGTGGAGCGCGAGCCGCCGCCGCCGCCGCCGCCGCCGAAGTTCAAGACCCCGCCGCCGCCCTTCGTGCCGCCGCCGGAGGTCACGATCGCCGAGCCGCCTCCGACGACTCCGCCGATCTCCAACGTCTCCACGGCCCGTCCGCCGGAGCCCGCCCCGCCGCCGCGCGCCGCGCCGGCGCCGAGCGGCCCGACGGTCAGCGCCCGGCCGGACGCCAAGTCGTTCACCCGCCCCGAATACCCGTCCATGTCCGTGCGACTGGGCGAGGAGGGCAGCGTGATCCTGAACCTGACCTGCTCGGCCGAGGGCCGCGTGTCCAACGCTTCGGTCGACACCTCCAGCGGCTTCCCCCGCCTGGACGAGGCGACCATCAAGGAAGCCAACCGCGGACGCTGGAAGTGCACGCCGGCCCAGGAGAACGGCCAGGCCGTCGCTTCCCAGTTCAAGTTCAAGTACACCTGGAGACTCCAGGACGCGCGCTAACCGGAGCCGGGCGGCGCGTGTGACGCCGGCATCCAAACCGTTTCAACCCGAATTTCTGGATTTGTCATGAGCATGAGGGAGAGTTTCATGTCGTCGACCCTGGCCCGCTTTGCGATGGCTGTCGTGGTCCTCGCCGGCGTTTCCACCGCCGCGGTCGCCCAGACTGCCCCCTCCACCGCCCCGGCCACCCCGGCTCCGGCTGCCACGGCCACCGACCCGGCGGCCGCCCCGGCCGCTCCGGCGACGGACCCGGCCGCCGCTCCGGCTGACCCCGCCGCTGCCGATCCGGCCGCCGCCGACCCGGCCGCCGCTGGCGCCGAGCCGGCCGCGGTGGAGAACCCGTACGGCCTGAAGGCGATGTGGGAGCATGGCGACTTCGTGTCCAAGGGCACGCTGTTCATCATGGTCTTCATGTCGATGGGCACCTGGTACATCCTGATCGTGAAGCTCATCGAGCAGGCGATCCTGATGCGTCAGGCCAAGGCCGCCGACAAGGACTTCTGGACCGCCAGCAGCCTGCAGGACGGCGCCAACCGCCTGAAGAAGAACAGCGCCTTCCGGATGCTGGTCGAGGACGGCCTGCGCGCCACCGAGCACCATGAGGGCACGCTGACCGAGCAGATCGACCTGCACACCTGGGTGACCATGTCGCTGCAGCGCTCCTCGGAGAGCATCAACAACCGCCTGAAGGGCGGCCTCGCCTTCCTCGCCACCGTCGGCTCGACCGCTCCGTTCGTCGGTCTGTTCGGCACGGTGTGGGGCATCTACCACGCCCTGGTGAGCATCGGCGTGTCCGGCCAGGCCTCGATCGACAAGGTCGCCGGCCCGGTGGGTGAGGCGCTCATCATGACCGCCATCGGCCTGGGCGTCGCCGTCCCGGCGGTGCTGGCCTACAACTGGCTGATCAGCCGCAACAAGCTGGTCATGGACCGCGTCCGCCACTTCTCGGCCGACCTCCATGCCCTGCTGGTCGGCGGCTCGCGCGTCGGCACCCAGGCTCGGAGTGCGTAACCCATGGGAATGAACGTCGGATCTGCCGACGACGGTGATGAGGATCAGGTAGTCTCATCCATCAATACGACGCCGCTCGTCGACGTCATGCTGGTGCTGCTGATCATCTTCCTCATCACCATCCCTGTCGTCACCCACACCGCGCCGGTCAATCTCCCGAAGGAAACGAACATTCCGACGGAGACCCGGCCGGAGAACATCATCATCGCCGTGACCCAGGAAGGCGACATGTACTGGGGCACGGAGAAGCTGCCGGACGCCAACGCGCTGGTGGAGCGGCTCAAGGAGAAGTCGGTTCTGAAGCCGCAGCCTGAGTTGCACATCCGCGGCGACCGTGACGCGCGCTACGAGTTCGTCGGGCGCGTCGTGGTGGCCGCCCAGCGGGCCGGCATCGTCAAGGTCGGCTTCATCAGCGAACCCGCGACCGGCGTCGGCACGGTCAAGCGTGTCGGGCAGTAAGGAGCAAGCGTCATGGGTATGAATGTGGGCCAGGAGGGCGCGTCGGACGACGAGGCCGTTCCTGACATCAACACCACCCCGCTGATCGACGTGATGCTGGTGCTGCTCATCATGTTCATCATCACGATTCCGATCCAGACCCACGCGGTCAAGCTGGACATGCCCCAGGGCAATCCGCCGCCCGCGACGGTCCAGCCGGTCGTGATCACGGTGGAGGTGGACTTCGACGGTACCGTTCTCTGGAACGGCGCCCCGGTCGACGATGCGGCCCTCGAGGCCCAGCTGTCGGCCGCGGCGACCCAGAGCCCGGCGCCGGAACTGCATCTCTGGCCGAACAAGCTGGTGGAATACAAGTACGTCGCCAAGGTGCTTGCCGCCGCGCAGCGCCTGGGCGTCAACAAGATCGGACTGATCGGCAACGAGCAGTTCCTGGATTGATCTTGCGCAAAGGGGGCGGGCTGGCCCGTGGGGCCGGCCCGTCCTATTTTCGTCTTAATTGACCCCCAATCTTCCCTTCCCCTGATCTGCCCCCGAGAGAGCGATGAACGCCAAGCGCCTTCTGACCGCCGCCCTGCTCGCCACCGCCGTCGCGGTCGGCGGCTCGGCCGTCCTTCTTCCCGCCGGCAGCGCCTACGCGCAGGACAAGAAGAAGGAGGCCCCCAAGGGAGACACCGTGAGCGCCGAGCTGGGCAAGCCGCTGCAGGCCGCCCAGGAAGCCCTCAAGGCGAAGAAGTACAAGGACGCCCTGGCCGCGCTGCAGCAGGCCGAGTCCGCCAAGGCCGAGAAGACGCCGTACGAGCAGTTCGTGCTGGTCCAGATGCGCGCCGCCGCCTATGCCGGCATGCAGGACTACCCGAACCTGGTCAAGGCGCTGGAGACGATGAACGACAGCGGCCGCCTGACGGCCGAGCAGCAGCTCCAGCAGACCGTCACGATCGCGCAGCTCTATTACCAGCTGCAGAACTATGACAAGGCGATCGAGACCATCAACAAGTACTACGCCGCCGGCGGCCAGGATCAGCAGCTGAACCTGCTGAAGGGCCAGGCGTATTTCCTGAAGAACGATTTCGCGAACTCGGCCAAGACGCTGCAGACGGTCATCAAGACCCAGGAGTCGGGCGGCCGCCAGCCGGACGAGCAGCTGCTGCAGACGCTGATGTCGGCCGAGTACAAGCAGAACAACGCCCAGGGCACCGCCGCGGCGCTGGAGAAGCTGGTCACCTACTATCCGAAGCCGGACTACTGGACGGATCTGATCACCTTCACCCAGAAGAAGCCGGGCTTCAGCGACCGGCTGACGCTCGACGTCTACCGCCTGATGATGCAGACCAACACCATGAGCCGCCCCGGCGACTACATGGAGGCCGCGCAGCTGGCCCTGCAGGCCGCCCTGCCGGGTGAGGCCAAGACCATCATCGAGAAGGGCATCGCCACCAAGGCGCTGCAGGGTCCGGACTCCGAGCGCGCCAAGCGCATGCTCGACAAGGCCACCAAGGACGCCGCCGAGGACCAGAAGACCCTCGCCCAGAACGAGAAGGAGGCCGCCGCCCAGGCGAACGGCACCGCCCTGATCAAGCTCGGCGAGGCCTATGCCAGCTACGGCCAGTACGACAAGGCCATCGCCGTGATGCAGCAGGGTCTGGCCAAGGGCGGGCTGAAGAACCCCGACGACGCCAAGCTGCGCGCCGGCGTGGTGATGCTGCAGGGTGGCAAGCGCGCCGAGGCGGAGAAGGTGCTGAAGAGCATCACCGCCAAGGACGGCTCGGCCGACCTGGGCCGCCTCTGGCTGCTCGCCCTCAAGAAGGCCTGATCGCCCCTTCCAGGGGACGTTCCAGGGGGTCGGGACCCGTTCCCGGCCCCCTTTCTTTTTGCCTATGGGGCGGGAACGCCGGTCCGGGTGGCCGGGGATGTCCCGTCAGCTGTCGGCAGCGTTTAGGTTGTGCGTGCTTCGACAGGCTCAGCATGAGGAGGTTGAGTGCTGCTCCCAGCCGGGCCTGTACGGCTTGGAACTCGGGAGTGCCTGGCATCCCCCGCTCCTCATCCTGAGCTTGTCGAAGGACGCACCACAGGCCAGCCGCTCCCACCGAATACCATCAGCAGCACAGCCATCACAGCAGCGCCAGCTGGTCGCCCGGCCGGGGCGGTGGGCGGAACTTGCCGCAGTCCAGGTCCCAGCGGCGCGGATCCAGCCCCAGCCGCCTGGTCGCCAGCTTGAAGCGGGCGCGCAGCATCTCGGCATAGGGCCCGGTGCCCTTCATCCGCGTGCCCCATTCGGCATTGTAGACGGCGCCGTCCCGGCACTGGCGGACCAGGCTCATCACCCGCTCGGCGCGGTCGGGCGCATGGGTGCGGAGCCACTCCTCCATGAGCCCGGCGATCTCCAGCGGCAGCCGCAGCAGGATGTAGCTGGCGCGCGTCGCCCCCATCCCGGCTGCCGCCTCCAGGATCGCCTCCATCTCGTGGTCGTTCAGGCCGGGGATCATGGGGCTGGAGAGCACGGCCACCGTCACGCCGGCCTTGGTGAGCGCCCGGATCGCCTCCAGCCGCTTGGTGGGCGTGCTGGCCCGCGGCTCCATGCGCCGCGCCAGATCGCGGTCGAGCGTGGTGACGGAGATGGCGACCGAGGCCAGCCCTTCCGCCGCCATCGGCGCGAGTATGTCCAGGTCGCGCACCACCAGCGAGGATTTGGTGATGATGCCCACGGGTTGCTTGTAGTCGCGGCAGACCTCGAGAATGCGGCGGGTCAGCTTCTGCTCACGCTCGATCGGCTGGTAGGGATCGGTGTTGGCGCCGAGCGCAATGGGCTGGCAGACATAACCCTTGGCCCGCAGCTCCCGCTCCAGCAGGGCCGGCGCCTCGGCCTTGCGGAACAGCATGGTCTCGAAGTCCAGTCCCGGCGACAGGCCCAGATAGGCGTGGCTGGGCCGGGCGAAGCAATAGACGCAGCCATGCTCGCAACCCCGGTAAGGGTTGATCGAGAGGTCGAAGGGAATGTCGGGGCTGTCGTTGCGGGTGATGATGCTGCGCGCCGCATCCTCCAGCACCCGGGTGCGCAGCGGCGGCAGCTCGCTGCCATCCTCGTCGCCGCCGTCCGGCGGCGGGGGCAGGGACCAGCCGTCATCGACGCGGACGCGCACAGTCCCCTCGAACCGCCCCGTGCGGTTCGAGACGGCGCCGCGGCCCTTCACCGGCCGGTCGGGAAGCTCCTCGTTCATCACCCCATGCTGCCATCGCTGAGAGAACAGAGCAAGAACGATAGGGGCAAAGAAAAAGCCCGGCGGTGGTGCCGCCGGGCCTCTCCGAAAGTCTACACCTGGAGGATCAGGCCTTGGCCAGCCGGGCCGCCACGCTCTCGATCACCAGCTGCCGCGCGCGCTCCACGATCTCGTCCATCGAGGGGGTGCGGGCGAACATGCGGCGGGCCTTCTCGCCCACCTCCTGGCGGGACGGGATGGCCGGCAGCTCCACCGAGGCCAGCAGCGCCTCCGCCTGCTGGCGGGCGGTCTGCAGCTTCAAATCCAGCTCGGACTTGAGATCGGCCATGCTGGGCGTGCGCGCCAGCATCTCCTGCACCTGGGCGGCGATCTGGTCGGTCTGGAAGGCGGCGGCCAGCTGCTTGGCGGCCTTCTCGATGATCGGCCGGCCCAGCTTCTGCTCGCAGCGCACCACGCTCTTGGGCGGGGTGTGGATGTCCCAGACGATGCCGACCCAGGAGAGCATGCGCAGGATGTAGTAGGTCATGTCGATCTCCCACCAGCGGAAGCCCTGCGGGCAGGAGGCCTGGTAGGCATGGTGGTTGTTGTGCCAGCCCTCGCCGAAGGTCAGCAGCGCGAACCACCAGTTGTTGCGGCTGTGGTCGCCGGTGACGTAGCGCTGCTTGCCGTACACATGCGCCAGCGAGTTGATGCAGAAGGTGGCGTGGTACAGCAGCACCGTGCTCCAGAAGAAGCCGACGATCAGCCCCGACCAGCCGGCCAGCAGGAAGGTGGCGACCGCCATGGTGACGGGCGGCACGAACTGGTTGCGGTCCAGCCACATCAGCTCCGGGTACTTGGCGAAGTCCTGGACCATGCTGTAGTCGGTCTCCGCCCACTTCTTGCTGAAGATCCAGCCGACATGGCTGTACAGGAAGCTGTTCTGCACCGGCGAGTGGACGTCGTTCTCCATGTCGGAGTAGCGGTGATGGTGGCGATGGTGCGCCGCCCACCACAGCACGCCCTTCTGCGTCGTGCACATGGCCAGGAAGGCCAGCACGAACTGGAACCAGCGGCTGGTCTTGAAGGTCCGGTGCGAGAAGTAGCGGTGGTAGCCGGCGCCGATCGCGAAGATGCGGATGGCGTAGAGTCCGGCGCAGATCGCCAGGTCCTGCCAGCTCACGCCCGTCCAGATCGCCGCGAAGCAGGCGAGGTGGACCAGGACGAACGGGATGGCCGAGGGGTACATGATGTCGTCGTGGTCCGCCAGGGCGGCGGGACGCGGCGAGGGGTCGGTCACGGGGCGTCAGCTCCAAGGTAGGGTAGTCCGGCGCACGGAGCGCCACAGGATTCAATACCAGACATCGTGGGGTTTTCACACCTCAACCAAGGTCGGACACCACCTCCTTGGGGGGAGCCGCCCCGTTGCGCGCCCCTTGCGCGGGCGGGTGGGAATGGGGCCAGATGGGGCCGGCATCCGAGACCAGGAAGACCCAATGGACTACGTCATCCAACCCGCCGAGCGCCCGAGCGTCGCCGTCGAGGGCACCGCCGCCCGCTTCCCCGTGCGCCGAATCTGGTGCGTCGGGCGCAACTATGCCGACCATGCCCGCGAGATGGGCGCCGACCCGCAGCGCGATCCGCCCTTCTTCTTCTCCAAGCCCGCGGACGCGCTGATGCCGGCGGGCTCGGACGTGCCCTATCCGCCGGGGACGAGGGATCTGCACCATGAGGTCGAACTGGTGGTGGCGATCGGCGGGGCGGGCCGCGACCTCGCGCCGGAGACCGCCCTGTCGGTGGTGTACGGCTACGCCGTCGGCAACGACCTGACGCGGCGCGACCTGCAGGCCGCCGCCAAGGCCAAGGGGCACCCGTGGGAGATGGCCAAGGCCTTCGACCGCTCCGCCCCCATCACCGCCCTGCGCCAGGCCTCCGCCCTCGGTCACCCGACGGCGGGTGCGGTCACCCTCACGGTCAACGGGACCCTGCGGCAGAAGGGCGATTTGCGCGACATGACCTGGAGCGTGCCCGAGATCATCGCCCACCTGTCGCGGCTGGTCGAGCTCGCCCCCGGCGACCTGATCTTCACCGGCACCCCCGCCGGCGTCGGCCCGGTGGTCCCGGGCGACGTCATGGTGGCGGAGATCGAGGGGGTGGGCCGGCTGGAGAACCGGGTGGTGTGAGGGGGTTTCCCGTCAGGGCTACGAGGGCATGACCTCAGAGGCGGAAACCTCATTGCCCGTCATCCCGACGAAAGTCGGGACCCAGGGGTTGCCGCAGGCCGCGGCCGATGCAGCACGGGTGTGGTTTGTAGGTCGCATGGAGCGGAGCGCAATGCGACGCCCGAGCCGGGTCATGTCGCATTGCGCTCCGCTCCATGCGACCTACGGGCGGGCTTCATCGATGCTGCGTTGCTGCCACCCCTGGGTCCCGGCTTTCGCCGGGATGACGGCAACAGGAAGCAAGGGGAGAAGGAAAATTTAGCCGAAATCCGCCGGCGCGCCGTCGCCCACCAGCCCATCGCCCACCAGATCGTGCCGGCGGCCGGGGTCCAGCCACCAGCTGCTCTCGGCCAGCTTGCCCTCGGTCAGCTCCAGCACCGGCTTCTTCATCATGTCCACCAGGTACATGTCGTGGGTCGCCACGACGCAGGTGGTGCCGAGCTTGTTGAGCTCCAGGAACAGCCGCATGATCCGCAGGCTCATCTCGCGGTCGATGTTGCCGGTGGGCTCGTCCGCGACGATCAGGCGGGGGCTGGTGACGACGGCGCGGGCGATGGCGACCAGCTGCTTCTGGCCGCCGGACAGGCGCCGGGGAAACTCGTCCATCTTGTCGGCGAGGCCCACCCAGCTCATCAGTTCGGTCACGCCCTCGCGCACCCGCGCCTCGTCGTCGCCGGCGATGCGCATCGGCAGGGCGACGTTGTCGAAGACGGTCATGTGGTCCAGCAGGCGGAAATCCTGGAAGACCACGCCGATCTTCTGGCGCAGGGCCGGCAGCTGGCGGCGCGGCACCTTGCTCAGCGGCTGGTCGAACAGGGTGATCAGCCCGCGCGACGGCCGCACCGACAGGTAGAGCAGCTTCAGCAGGCTGGACTTGCCGGCGCCGGTGGGGCCGGTCAGGAAATGGAAGGAGCCCGGCGCCAGCTCGAAGCTGATGTCGCGCAGCACCTCCGGCCCGGTGCCGTAGCGCAGCCCCACATTCTCGAACCGAACCACGCTCTACCCTCGTCTCAGAGAAGCGCCAACGAAAAGGGGGCCCGGCGCGACCGCCCGGCCCCCTTCCTCATGCCACCAACGGCACGCCTCAGCCGGCGACCGGCTCCGGCGCGTCCTGGCGGTGCACCATCGGGAACAGGCCGGCCTTCTCGAAGCTCTGCAGCGTCTCGGCCGCCCAGTTCTTCAGGTCGGTCAGGCCGCCATGGCCGGTCCAGACGTCGATGCCGAAGCGCTTCTCCAGATCCATCTCCGTCATCTTGATGGCGTCGCGGACCGAGATGAACTCGCGCTCCAGCAGCTGCCAGATGTCGCTCTCGCAGCGCTTCACGGTGATGACTCCGACGCCCATGCTCTGGAAGGCGCGCAGCTTGCGGAAGGAGGCGTCGCCCTCGAAGCTCGAGAAGCTGCCCGCGACCTCGTTCAGCACCACGAAGCGGCGGGAGAAGGGCAGCCACTCCTGCTTGTCGAAGCTGTACTGGATCAGGGCGCGGGCGTCCTCGATGCCCTGGGACTCGGCCTTGGTCGTGACGATCAGGTCCAGCGGCGCGCTGTTGCGGCGGCGCAGCAGGGCGCCGGCGTTGCGCGCCTCGGCCCAGGAGAACAGCTCGGCCGCCACGTTGGCGCCGACGTCGATGACGTGGCCGCCGTCCAGCAGGGTGCGGCCGAACTCGTCCCAGTACTTGATGGCGAGGTTCGGGTCGGTGGACGACTTGATGCGGGTCAGGTCCTCGCCGCAGCCCAGCTCCTTCACGCCCTGGAACATGCGGCCCAGCTTGGAGCGCGTGTTCAGGCTGTCGCTGTCGGCCGCCGCCAGGCGCACGGGCACGCCCTTCTGCTCGTGCTGCAGCACCAGCATCTGCGCCACCAGCGTCTTGCCCTGGCCGCCCGTCTTCGCCATCGAAATGAAAGTGCGCGTCATCCTGTCCATCTCCTGATTCCGCGTGGATGCCCGCTCCCACGCGTCTAGCCAGGTCGCGAGGTCGAGGTCGGGCGGCAGCAGGGGCGATCCGGGCGGCGGCCCCTGGACGACGAACGCGTCCGGGAGCGGCGCCACGAGGGGCGTCGCCGTGCTTGCCGGCGCCGCCCCGAACCCCTGTTCCTTCCGTGCCTTGCGGCGTGCCCGTCGCGACATCGGCCACACTCCTGGCGGCGAATCGTTACCCGTTTTCGGGCGCCCCTTCAACTGGGCCGCCGGACGGGCTTTAACTTTTCACAGGGGGTGCTCAGGAATCGCCAATTAATGACGCCGGCTACTTCCTGTGCTCCTGCAGGCGGGGCATGATCTCCACCAGGTTGCAGGGGCGGTGCCGGTTGTCCAGCTGCCATTTCAGCAGCAGGTCCCAGCCGTCGCGGCAGGCGCCGGGGCTGCCGGGCAGGGCGAAGAGGTAGGTACCGCCGGCAAGGCCCCCGGTCGCCCGGCTCTGCAGGCTGGAGGTGCCGATCTTCTCGTAGGACAGCATCCGGAACAGCTCGCCGAAGCCGTCGATCTTCTTCTCGTACAGGCTCTCGAAGGCCTCGGGCGTCACGTCGCGCCCGGTCAGGCCGGTGCCGCCGGTGGAGACGACCACGTCGACCGCGGGATCGGCGATCCAGGCGCGCAGCTGGTCGACGATGGCCCGGACGTCGTCGCGCACGATGGCGCGGGCGGCCAGCTCGTGGCCGGCGCCGGTCAGCCGCTCCACCAGCGTGTCGCCCGACTTGTCGGTGCCGGGGTCGCGCGTGTCCGAGACCGTCAGCACGGCGATGCGGACGGGAATGAAGGGGCGGCTCTCGTCGATGCGGCTCAAGCGTCAGACCTCCACCAGTTCCAGGATCTCGCCCTCGGCCGAGACGCAGCCGCAGACCAGCTTGCCGCCCAGCCCGCAGCCGCCGTCCAGCGTCACCGTCGCCCCGTCCAGCACCAGCCCGCCCCGGGACGGGTCGTAGCCCCGTACCACCCGCCTGAAGCCGGCGTAAGGGCCGGCGGCGCGGGCGAAGGCGGAGGCGCCCCACCAGAAGGCGTCGCCCTGGGCGGCCAGCGGCCGGCTCGGGTCGATGCCGGCATTGACGAACAACAGCTCGGCCGGGCGTTCGTCCGGGCCGCTGGTGTAGGCGGCGCGGCGCAGGCAGCTCATCAGCTGGTCGTGGCCAGCGGCGGATTTCTGGGCGGAACGCAGCTGGCCGGTCCAGCGCGATATCGCCACCGCGCCGTCCCGCGCCGCCGCCAGCCCCTGGTAGGCGCTGCCGCCATAGGCCGCCAGCGTGGCGTCCACGCCCTGGCCCATCATCCATTGCAGGACCTCGCCCGGGTTGGGCGCGAACTGGAGCTGCAGCAGCTTCTGCCACATCTCCTCCTGCCCGCCGCGCAAGTAAACCAGATCGGTGACGATCACCCCGGGCATGGACAGCAGGGCGCGGCGGAAGGCCAGCAGCTCGTCCAGCGTGTCGCGCACGCGCGGGCCGCGGCCGATCAGATTGCCGAGATAGACCAGACGGTCGCCGGGGCGGAAGCGGGTTCCGATGTCGTCGTGCAGCGCCGCGAGCCGGTCCACCTCGCCATGGACGGAGGCGACCGCCCAGATGCGATTGGGGCGGCCGAGGGCGGCGAATTTCTGCTGTTCCGACATCCTATGGGGGTTCGCCTCAGTTGATCCGCTAAATGTAGACGGCCGTTAACCCATAGGAAAGGGGTAGATTGCGCGCAAACGAAAAGGGCGGCACCCCGGGGGCGCCGCCCTTCCTGTCGGTGCGGAGCTGGCCTCAGGCGGCCTTGCTCAGCACGGCCTCCAGACGCTCGGTGGCCTTGCGCTCGTCGATCTTCTCGACGGCGGCGAGCTCGCGGGCCAGGCGCTCCAGCGCGGCGTGGTAGATCTGCCGCTCGCTGTAGGATTGGTCGGACTGGTCGGTGCCGCGGTGCAGGTCGCGCACCACCTCGGCGATGGAAACCGGGTCGCCGGAATTGATCTTGGCCTCGTACTCCTGGGCGCGGCGGCTCCACATCACGCGCTTGATGCGCGAGGGGCCCTGCAGCGTCTCCAAGGCGGTCTTGATCCGGTCCTTGGAGGACAGGCGGCGCAGCCCGGCGTTCCTGGCCTTCATGACCGGGACCTTGAGCGTCATGCGCTCCTTCTCGAAGGTGATGGCGTAGAGCGTGACCTCCTGGCCGGCGATGGCATGGCTTTCGATGCCAACGATCTTGCCCACGCCATGGGCAGGATAGACGACGTAATCGCCGGTGGTGAAATCGAGCTTGTCGGACATAGGGGCGGCTCTCACTTGACGCGGGCATCCGTCCGCGCGGCGCGGTCCCGAAGGACCACCCGGAGGTGGGACGGACAAAACACCCTCTGGCGGCTACGGGGGGCAGCCGCGCTGGTAGGCGACGGAACGAAATGCGCTGTGTGGGACAGGGCGCGCGCATACCCGGCGAGGGCCGGCGCGCCGATCCTCGTGCAGCGAATATAAAGGATATTACGGCTGGATTACAGGGGCGCCGGCCAAGGTTCGCTCCTTGTTCGCGTCATGGCCGCCGATGTCTCGCATGCGAATCCCGCATGCCTACGCGAAGGCATTAACCCGCCCAGTGCGCCCGGGCGGGGTAGCGGCTGCTATTCCCGCGGCTTACTTCGGCGGGTTCGGGTCGAAATGCTTGGCGAACTTGTCGGCCACGCCCTTCCAATCGTCGGCGTCGGCCGGGGCCGGCTTCTTGCGGTTGATGTTCGGCCAGGCGGCCGAGTACTGCCGGTTCATCTCCAGCCAGGCCTCGGCGTTGGGGGCCGTGTCGGGCAGGATCGCCTCGGCCGGGCATTCAGGCTCGCAGACGCCGCAGTCGATGCACTCGTCGGGATGGATGACGAGCATGTTGGCGCCCTCGTAGAAGCAATCCACGGGGCAGACCTCGACGCAGTCCATGTACTTGCACTTGATGCACAGCTCGTTGACGACGTACGGCATCCTCAGCCTCTCCTCTACCGACCCGGCGGCTCAAGCCCCGCCGTCGCGCGGGAGCCCGAGCCTGTCGAGCACGCGCTGGCGGGCGGCGCCCCGGTCGCGGTCGGAGACGTAAAGCAACCCACCCACCCTGCGCAACAGGCTTGATTCGAGGTGGTGCAGCTCGCCGTCCGCATAGACCACCTCCCAGAGCATCTCGACCAGCCTGACGCGCTCGGACTCGTCGAAGGCGTCGCGCAGCTGGCTGGTGAAGCGGTGCCAGTCGCCGTGGCTGTCGGACAGGCGCTCGGCCTCGGCCACCAGCGCCGCCACCTCGTCGGCGGGCAGGGCGAAGCGCTCGCGCAGCAGGTCCTGGATGCGCCGGCGCTCCTCGGCGGAGACGGACTCGTCCAACCGCGCGGCCTCGATCATCAGCACGGCGGCGGCCAGCGCCAGGCGGTCGGTGCCGCCGGCGGCGGGCGCGGGCTCGAACAGGGACTTCAGCGTCTTGAACATGGGACGACCTTGCCGCATCGGGGACCCCGGGGCAACGCCGCACCTTGCGCCGCCGTTCCCCCGCGACTACCTAGGGCGCTGACCCCGCTGGAGCAGCCCCATGCCGACCGCCTCCACCCCCGTCCCCGGCGACGCCCGCCGCTTCGCCCCGGCCGCGGCGCGCAACCGCGGCCCGATCCTGGAGGTGCTGCGCGCGGTGCTTCCGGAGACCGGCACCGTGCTGGAGATCGCCAGCGGCACGGGCGAGCACGCGGTCGCCTTCGCCGCCGAGCTGACCGGCCTGCGCTGGATCGCCAGCGATCCCGACCCCGCCAGCCGCGCCAGCATCAAGGCCTGGATCGAGGCGACCGGCATCCAGACCGTGTGCGGCCCGCTGGATCTGGATGTGACGGCGTCGGACTGGGATGTCGAGGCTCCCGACGCCATCGTCTGCATCAACATGATCCACATCGCGCCCTGGTCCGCCTGCGAGGCGCTGATGGCCGGGGCGGGGCGGCTGCTGGGGCCGGGCGCGCCGCTCTGCCTCTACGGCCCCTACAAGCGCGGCGGCGTCCACACGGCGCCCTCGAACGAGGCCTTCGACGCCGACCTCCGGTCGCGCAACCCGGCCTGGGGCGTGCGCGACCTGGAGGCGGTGGCGGAACTCGCCGCCCGCCACGGCCTCAAGCTGGAGCGCGTCGCGGAGATGCCGGCCAACAACCTCACGGTCGTCTTCCGCAAGGGCTGAGACCTGGCCCGGAGCCGGGGGCTCAGGCCCCCGGGACGTGCACCCCGACCTCGCCCTTGCGCTTGCGCTTGCGGGCGGCGGCGAGGTTGAGGCTCTCCACCAGCACCGAGAAGGCGATCGCGAAGTACAGGTAGCCCTTGGGGATGTGGAAGTGCAGCCCGTCGGCCACCAGCGCCACGCCGACCAGGATCAGGAAGCTCAGCGCCAGCATCTTCACCGTCGGGTGGCGCTGCACGAAGCGGCTGGTCGGGCCGGACGCGAACAGCATCACCGCCACCGCGATGACCACCGCCAGCATCATGACCGACAGATGGTCGGACATGCCGACCGCCGTGATGACGCTGTCCAGCGAGAAGACGATGTCCAGGATCATGATCTGCACCACCACCGAGGTGAAGGTGACGGTGGCACGGGTCGGGCCCAGGCTCTCGTCCTGGCCCTCCATGGTGTGGTGCACCTCGTTGGTGCCCTTGTAGATCAGGAACAGCCCGCCCAGCAGCAGGATGAGGTCGCGGGCTGAGATCTGCAGCCCGAAGATCTCGAACAGCGGGTCGGTCAGGGTCGCGATCCAGGCGATGGAGGCCAGCAGGCCAAGGCGCGTGATCAGCGCCAGCGCCAGGCCGATCTTGCGCGCCCGGTCCTGCTGCTCCGGCGGCAGCCGCCCGGCCATGATCGAGATGAAGATGATGTTGTCGATGCCGAGGACGATCTCCAGCGCCGTCAGCGTGGCAAGGCTCGCCCAGGCGGCGGGGTCGGACAACCAGTCGAACTCGAACATCGGGCGGGGCTCCGTAGCATCTCTCCTGCCGGTGAACACGGGAACCGCGCGAAACGTTGCGCCGGCTGGGCCGCGAGGCCATTCTACACGGCAGGAACGGAGGAGGACGCCATGTCCCGCATCATCCTGAGCGACGAGGCCGAACGCATGGCCGAGGAACTGGCCGCCCTGACCGGGGCGAGCCCGGCCGACGCGCTGACCTCGCTTCTGGAGAAGGAACTGGCGCGCCAGAAGGAGGTGCAGCGGCGGATCGAGGTCATGGAGAAGATCGCCGCCGAGGTGAAGGCGCTTCCCGTTTTCGACGACCGCTCCCCTGACGAGATCCTTGGCTACAACGAGCACGGGCACTTCGACTGATGGTCGTCGACAGCTCGGCTCTGGTCGCCATTCTCCTGGATGAACCGGAAGCGCCGAGCTTCCGGCGCTATCTGGCCGCCGCTGAGCGGCCGCTGATGTCGGCGGTGACACTGCTCGAAGTGCGAATGGTCATCGGCAGCCGACTGCGTGATGCCGGCCTGGACCGGCTGGATACCGTCATCCGTGAGAACGGTATCGGCGTCATCCCCTTCGATTCCGAACAATCGCGGCTCGCCTTCGACGCGCACCGGCGCTACGGCCGGGGCAGCGGCCATGCGGCGCGGCTCAACATGGGCGACTGCGCCGCCTATGCGCTGGCAAGCTCCCGGAACCTGCCGCTGCTGTACAAGGGCGGCGATTTCGCCCGGACCGACATCCGCCCCGCCGTCTGAGGCAACCCCGCCCGCGTTTCCCATCGGTAACGGGTCTTGCCCCGGCGGGCGCTTGGCGGGCATATGCTGGGGCAAAGCATAATCCGCCCAGGGAAGGCAGCCCCATGTTCCTCCGCCGCACGCTCGCCGCCGGCCTGCTGGCCGCCACCATGCTCGCCTCCGCCGCCGACGCCGAGACGGTGATCCGCCGGGGCACCGGCGCCGCCCCGGGCACGCTGGACCCGCACAAGTCGGAGCTGCTGGCGGAATCGATCGTGCTGTACGATCTGCTGGAGGGGCTGGTGGCGCCCGACGGCAAGGGCGGCTTCCGCCCGGCCATGGCGGAGAGCTGGACCGTCAGCCCCGATGGCCGGACCTACACCTTCAAGCTCCGCCGTGACACGAAATGGTCCGACGGCTCGCCGGTCACGGCTGAGGATTTCGTCTTCTCCTGGCGCCGCGTGGTGAAGCCGGAGACGGCCTCGCCCTACGCCTACTTCCTGTGGACGGTGGAGAACGGCGAGGCCATCAGCAAGGGCCAGGAGAAGGACCTGGCGAAGATGGGCGTCAGCGCGCCCGACCCCTACACCTTCGTGGTCAATCTCGTGAAGCCGGCCGGCTATTTCCTGTCGATGCTGCAGCACACCGCCACCTTCCCGGTGTCGAAGGCCAGCGTCGAGAAGCATGGCGACAACTTCACCCAGCCGGGCAACTACCTCTCCAACGGCGCCTATGTGCTGACGGAGAACGTGCCGCAGTCGCACATGAAGATGGTCAGGAACAAGGCCTACTACGAGGCCGACCAGGTCAAGATCGACACGGTCATGGCCTATCCGATCGACAATCTCGACACCGAGATGAAGAAGTTCCGGGCGGGCGAGCTGGACGTGACCTACACGCTGCCGACGACCCAGGTGAAGTGGGCTCGGGAGAACATGAAGGACAGCTTCCGCGAGCACATGACCTTCTCGACCTTCTACATGTCCTTCAACATGCGGAACGAGCCCTGGAAGTCGAACCCCAAGCTGCGCGAGGCGCTGTCCCTGGCGGTCGACCGCGAGGCCATCGCCGAGAAGGTGCTGAGCGGGGAGCGCGCCGCCTATTCGCTGACCCCGCCGGGCATCGCCGGCTACGAGCCGGGCAAGGCCGCTTGGTCGACGCTGGCGCAGGCCGAGCGCGACGCGCGGGCCAAGCAGCTGCTGGCGGAGGCGGGCTACGGCCCCGGCGGCAAGCCGCTGCCGCCCGTCGAGGTCATCTATTTCAGCAGCGAGAACGCCCGCAAGGTCATGATCGCCACGGCGGCCATGTGGAAGCAGAAGCTCGGCGTCGAGGCGCAGCTGAACAACCAGGAGTTCCGGGTCGTCTCCGACATCGGCAACGAGAAGAACTACAAGGACATCCTGTTCTTCTCCTGGATCGGCGACTATCCCGACGCCAACAGCTTCCTGACGCTGCTGCGCTCGGACGTGACGCTGCAGAACTTCCCCGACTACCGCAACCCCGCCTATGACGCGGCGCTGGAGGCGGCCAACACCATCATCGACCCGGCGCAGCGGCTGGCCAAGCTGCAGGAGGCGGAGCGGATCATGATGGGCGACACCCCGATCGTCCCGATCTTCCACAATCTGCGCCGGCGTCTGGTGGCGCCCCGTGTGCAGGGCTGGACTCCGAACGCGCTGGACTTCTATCCGACGCGCTTCCTGGAGGTCCGGGGCTGATGCGCCGGTTCGCGGGACTGCTGCTGGCCGCGTCGCTGCTGCTGCCGGCGGCGGCGGGGGCGGAGACGGTGCTCCACCGCGGAAACGGGGCGGAGCCGGAGACGCTGGACCCGCACATGACCACCGGCCTGCCCGAGGCCATGATCTTCTACGATCTGTACGAGGGGCTGGTCGCCCGCGACGCGCGCGGTCAGGCGCAGCCCGGGCTGGCGGAGCGCTGGACCGTGTCGGAGGACGGGCTTACCGTCACCTTCCACCTGCGGTCGGGCGGGAAATGGTCGGACGGCAGCCCGGTGACGGCGCAGGACGTCGTCTTCTCCTTCCGCCGGCTGGTCGACCCGGCCAATGGCGGGCGCAATTCCAACTATCTCTGGCCATTGGTCAACGCCAAGGAGATCACCGAGGGCAAGGTCAAGGATCTGGCCCAGTTGGGCGTACGCGCCGTGGATGCGCGTACGGTGGAGTTCCGGCTGAAGGAGCCCACCCCCTACTTCGTGCCGCTGCTCTCCTATCCCATGCTGGTGCCGCTGAAGGAGGCGAACGTCACGGCCTTGGGCCGCGACTTCGCCAAGCCGGGCAAGCTGGTCTCCTCGGGCGCCTACATGCTGGCCGAGGCGGTACTGCAGGGGCATGTGAAGCTGGTCCGGAACCCGCATTACCGCGACGCCGCCAAGGTCCGGATCGACGCCGTCTACTTCCACCCCACCGAGAACCAGGAGACGGAGCTGAAGCGCTACCGGTCGGGGGAGCTGCACGCGACCTACACCCTGCCGCCCACCCAGATCCCCTGGGCCAGGGCCAACCTGGCCGGCGACCTGCGCGTGGGCCCGCGGCTGGGCACCTACTATTACGCGCCCAACTTCACCCGCGAGCCCTGGAAGTCCAACCGGAACCTGCGGCTGGCCCTGTCCATGGCGCTGGACCGCGAGGTCATCGCCGAGAAGATCGCCCAGGGCGGCGAGGTCGCCTCCTACAGCTACGTGCCGCCCGGCGTCACCGGCTACACGCCGCAGCTGCCGGACTGGGCCGCCTGGCCGAAGGAGAAGCGGCTGGCCGAGGCGAAGCGCCTGCTGGCGGCGGCGGGATACCCCGAGGGCAAGGGGCTGACGGTCGACCTGCTGTTCAACACGGCGGAGAACCACCGCAAGGTCGCCATCGCCATGGCCAGCATGTGGAAGCAGGGTCTCGGCGTGGACACCATCCTGACGAACCAGGAATGGAAGGTGTTCCTGGAGACGCGCCGGGCCAAGACCTTCCGCGACCTGTCGCGCAACGGCTATGTCGGCGCCTATGACGACCCGAACGTCTTCCTGGAGTTCCTGCGCTCCGACGTCGGGCCGGAGAACCCGTCGGGCTATGCCGATCCCGCCTATGACGAGCTGCTGCGCCGCGCGGCCCTGGAGCGCGATCCCGACCGCCGCCGCGCCCTGCTGGCCGAGGCCGAGCGCAAGGTGCTGGCGGAGCAGGCGGTCATCCCGGTCTACACCTACGCCACCGCGCGGCTGGTCAACCCGCGGGTGAAGGGCTGGGTGGACAATCCGCTGGACGTCCATCCCACCCGGTTTCTTTCGATCGAGTAGGGGCGGGCCCTGGAAATCCGGGCCGCCCGCCCCGACATAGGCACGAACTTTCTGCGCCGGCGCAAGACCGGCCCTACCAGGGGGAATTCACCGATGGGTACGACGCGCCGCCGCGCCCTCTCCATGCCCGCCATGCTGATGGCGGCGCTCCTCGCCGGAACCGGCCTGAGCCTCGCCGGGCCCGCCGCGGCGCAGACCGTGCTGAACCGCGGCAACGGCCCCGAGCCGAACACGCTGGACCCGCATCTGGCCACGCTGAAGCCGGAATCCAACATCCTCAACGATCTGTTCGAGAGCATGATCAGCCTCACCCCCGACGGCGAGGTGAAGCCGGGGCTGGCCGAGAGCTGGAGCTACAGCCCTGATGGCCTGACCCTGACCTTCAAGCTGCGGCCGGGCATGGTCTGGTCCGACGGCACGCCGATCACGGCCGACGACGTGGTCTTCTCCTGGCGGCGCCTGCTCGACCCTGCCACCATGTCCAGCTACGCCTACATGGCTTGGCCGATCAAGAACGGTGAGGCCATCAACAAGGGCCAGGAGAAGGACCTGACCAAGCTGGGCGTGCAGGCGGTCGACCCGTTGACCGTGCGCGTCACCATGGAGCGGCCGACCGGCTATTTCCTGGCGAGCCTGCAGCACCGCTCCATGACCATCATCTCCAAGGCGAACGTCGAGAAGCACGGCCGCGCCTTCGTCGAGCCGGGCAAGATGGTCTCCAGCAACGCCTACGTCCTGGCCGAGTACCGGCCCCAGGCCTTCGTCCGCGTGGTCAAGAACCCGCGCTTCCGCGAAGCCGCGAACGTGAAGATCGACACGGTGGTCTTCCACCATTCCGACAGCCGCGACACCGAGCTGCGCCGCTTCCGCGCCGGCGAGCTTGATGTGGTGGACACGGCGCCCGTGTCGCAGCTGGGCTGGCTGCGGCAGAACATGAAGGACGAACTGCTGGTCTATCCGGTCTTCTCGACCACCTACCTCTCGGTCAACATGACCAAGGAGCCCTGGAAGTCCAATCCGAAGCTGCGCGAGGCGCTGGCGCTGGGGATCGACCGGGACATCCTGGTGGAGAAGGTCATGCAGGGCGGCGAGCGGCCCGCCTGGGGCTTCGTCCCCGGCGGGCTGAAGGGCTTCACCCCCTACAAGCCCGAATTCGCTTCGATGACCCAGGTGCAGCGCACCGAGCGCGCCCGCCAGCTGCTGAAGGAGGCCGGCTACGGCCCGGGCGGCAAGCCGCTGCCGCTGGAGGTGCTGCTCTCGACCAACGAGAACTCCAAGCGGATCATGGTGGCCGTGGCCGGCATGTGGAAGCAGAACCTGGGGCTGGACACGGTCCAGAACAACCAGGAGTTCAAGGTGATGATCGATACCGCGTCGGAGCGGGCCTATCCCGGCCTGGTCCTGCTGCAGTGGATCGGCGACTATCCCGACCCCACCACCTTCCTGAAGCTGCTGCGCTCGGACGTCGGCAAGCAGAACCGCTCCGGCTACGTGAACCCCGCCTTCGACGCGGCGCTGGAGAAGGCCAATGCCGAGCTCGACCCGGTGCGGCATTACGCGCTGATGGGCGAGGCGGAGAAGGTGGCCATGGCCGACTGGCCGGTCATCCCGCTCTTCAACAACACCTACAAGCAGCTGGTCTCGACCAAGGTGAAGGGCTGGACCCCGAGCCTGCTGGGCGACAATCCCAGCCGCTACCTGGCCATAGAGCGCTGAGGGGCGAGCGCTGACGGATGAGCCGGGGCCGCGGGGCTGGACAGTCCGCCCCGCATCCCTCATCTATCGCGCCATGAGAACCGGGCGGTCGAACCGCCCCTGGGGAGGAGTTTGATGCAGATGCGTTCGATGTTCGATCGGCTGCGGGGCCTGGCCCTCGCCGCCGCCGTCGCGCTGGCGGCGACGCCGGCCGCCGCCGAGGTGGTGCTCCACCGCGGCAACGGCTCCGAGCCGGAGACGCTGGACCCCGCCAAGTCCAGCGGCGTGCCCGAGAGCTACATCCAGTACGACCTGTTCGAGGGGCTGGTCGTCCCCGACGGCGGCAACAACCTGGTGCCGGGCGCGGCCGAGAGCTGGACGATCAGCCCGGACGGGCTGGTCTACACGTTCAAGCTCCGCGCCAACGGCAAATGGTCCGACGGCACGCCGGTCACGGCCGAGGACTGGGTCTTCTCCTGGCGCCGCACGGTCGACCCGAAGCTGGCGTCCAAGTACGCCTGGATGCTCTGGCCGGTGAAGAACGCCCGCGACATCAACGAGGGCCGCAAGCCGCTGGAGGAGCTGGGCGTGAAGGCGGTCGACGCCAGCACCTTCCAGGTCACGCTGGAGCGCTCGACTCCCTACTTCATCTCGCAGCTGCACCACCACTCGACCTACGCCATCTCCCAGGCGAACTACAAGAAGCACGGCGAAGACTACATCAAGCCGGGCAATTTGGTGTCGAACGGCGCCTACATGCTGGCCGAGGCGCTGCCCCAGAGCCACGTCAAGGTGGTCAAGAACCCGCATTTCCACGCCAAGGACAGCGTGAAGATCGACACGGTGTTCTACTACCCCATCGAGAACTACGAGGCCGAGCTGAAGCGCTATCGCGCCGGCGAGCTGCACATCACCTACGAGGTGCCGGTCTCGCAGATGAACTTCATCCGCCAGAACCTGGCGGACCAGCTGAAGATCTCGCCCTACTTCGGCACCTACTTCTACGCCATGAACATGACCAAGGAGCCGTGGAAGTCCAACAAGGACCTCCGTCTGGCGGCCTATCTCGCCATCGACCGGCAGGCGGTGACCGAGAAGATCATGCAGCGCGGCGAGATCCCGGCCTACAGCTGGGTGCCGCCGAGCCTGACCAACTACACCCAGCAGGTGCCCGAATACGCCAACTGGACCCAGGAGCAGCGCGAGGCCAAGGCCAAGGAGCTGATCGCCAAGGCCGGCTACGGCCCGGGCGGCAAGCCGCTGGAGATGGAGATCCTCTACAACACCAACGACAACCACCGCCGCGTCGCCATCGCCGTCGCCAGCATGTTCCAGAAGGTGCTGGGCGCCAAGGTCGTGCTGAATAACCAGGAGTGGAAGGTCTTCCTCTCCACCCGCGACGAGAAGCAGTTCAAGGACGTCACCCGCCACGGCTGGATCGGCGACTATGTCGACGCCAACAACTTCCTGGAGCTGCTGCGCTCGGACGTGGGCAAGCAGAACCCGTCGGGCTACGTGAACAAGGAGTACGACCGGCTGCTGAACGAGGCCAACGCCTCGCAGGACCCGGCCAAGCGCCAAGCGCTGATGCAGCAGGCGGAGAAGGCGATGCTGGAGGATTTCCCGATCCTGCCGATCTACTTCTACACCCGCCCGCAGATGGTCTCGCCGAAGGTCGAGGGCTGGAAGGAGGCGCTGCTGGGCGCCCATCCCAGCCGCTGGCTGTCGCTGAAGCCGTAAGGCCCGGCGCCATTCCGAGGTGACGAGGGGCGGTCCCGCCGGGGCCGCCCCTTCTTCTTTGCCGGACCTCCCGCGCCTCCCGGCTGTTCACCGTGGGGGCGGAGACACCGCGGAGGGAAGGCATGGCCGAATATTACGACCGCACCGGACCGGGCCACAGCGGCTTCGAGCGCGACGATCTCGACCGGGTGGAGGAATACCGCAAGCGGCAGTATTTCGGGCCGGGCTATTACGGCGCCGGCTATTACGGGACCGGCTACAACGCCGGCGGCGGCCGGCCCGCCCAGCGTGACGCCGAAAGCTATGGCGGCGGCCATGTCGGCCGGCGCCGCCGGGGCGGCGGGGCCCTGCCGGTCCAGCAGACGCCACGGCAGGCCGCCCCCAGGCAGGCGCTCGGCGGCTTCGTAGCGCCGGACGACGGTGCGCCGGTGGATTTCCGCGGCCGCGGCCCGCGCGGCTATGTCCGCTCCGACGAGCGCATCCGCGAGGATGTGGCCGACCGGCTGACGGCCGATCCTTACGTGGACGCCAGCGACATCGACGTCACGGTCAGCCAGGGCGAAGTCACCCTCTCGGGCCAGGTGGACCGCCGTGAGGCGCGCCGCCGGGCCGAGGACATCGCCGAGGCGGTGTCCGGGGTCCGGCACGTGCGGAACGACCTGCGCGTCAGGGGGCGATGACCTGCCAGCGAACCGTTTGCTTGGTCCTCACCCGCCAGTCTCATCCGTGACCGTCACCCCGGCGAAAGCCGGGGCCCAGGAGTTGCAGCGGGATGCGGCCGACGCAGCGCTCCTTCCGCTAGGTGTGGTCGCCCCCGGCGGTGGGGCGTGCTTCATCAATCCCCCCATGGCTACAACCCCTGGGTCCCGGCTTTCGCCGGGATGACGGGAAATGGATCGCATCACTCAGGCACTTGTCCAACGGCCCCTGAAGAGCCTCAGCCCCCCTTCTCCTCCTCGTCCTTGCTGAGGAAGACTCGCGGTTCGGCCTTCTCGCTGGTGGCGTAGGCGATGGCGAAGCCGGTGCTGTTGTGCGACCAGCCCAGCCGGCCCCGGCGGTCGATGACGATGCCGCCGGCCTCGCCGCCGACGCGCTGCTCCATATAGGCCACCGCCGCGCGCGCCGCCGCCTCGGGGTCGAGGTCCCGTTCCAGGTCGCGCATGACGCGCGCGGCCAGCAGGGTGCGGGCGATCATCTCGCCATCGCCGGAGAAGGAGACGCCGCCGACGCCGTTGTCGGCGTAGGAGCCGCAGCCGGGCAGGGCGGTGTCGCCGACGCGGCCCGGCACCGTCTCCTCCAGCCCGCCGGTGGAGGTGCCGCAGGCGATGTCGCCATGGATGTCCAGGGCGACCGCGCCGACCGTGTCCTTCTCCTTAGCCTTCTTCTGCTTGGCGACCACCTCCGGGGCGATCATGGCATCCGGGTCGCACAGCTCGGCGCCCCGCCCCGCGCCGAAGGTCCGGGCCCCTCCGCCGGAGATCAGCACCGGCGTCTCCCGCAGCATCAGACGGGCGACCGTGATGGGATGGCGCACGCCCTGGATGGCGCAGACGGCGCCGATATCCAAGTTCTTGCCGTCCATCAGCAGCGCGTCCATGCGGACCTTGCCGTCGGCGTCTGGTTCCGAGCCGTAGCCGGCGTTGAAGGTGGGGTCGTCCTCCATGGCGCGGATGGCCGCCTCGACCGCCGCCACGGCCGTGCCGCCCTCCCTCAGCACCGCGATGCCCGCCTCGGACGCGCGGCGCATGCCCTGGCGGTTGGCCTCCGCCTCCTCGGGGGGAATGTCCTTGGCGCCGCCATGCACGATAAGGCTCCAGCGTCCGCTCATCAGCCGCTCCTGGTCAAAGGGATCCTGTCAGCGCAACACGGTCCTGGAGAAGTGAGTTCCGGCCGATGAAGGAGGGGGCTGCGCCCGTGCGGACCCATCGGCCGGGACGGCGATTGGCCTTTGCCCCGCCGCAATCGCGGTGCATAACCGGGGGCTTGGAGCCCGCCGCCACGAGCGGGCCCGACCCGGAGGCGACATGAAGTTCACGAGCAAACTGGCGGCCCTGGCGCTGGGGCTGCTGCTGGCCCAGCCGGTGGCGGCGAAGGAGATGGTGCTCCACCGCGGCAACGGCTCCGAGCCGGAGACCATCGACCCGCACAAATCCAGCGGCACGCCCGAGCACGCCATCGAGTTCGAGCTGTTCGAGGGGCTGGTCTATCCCGATGGCGGCAGCGGCATCATCCCCGGCGCCGCCGAGAGCTGGACCGTCAGCCCGGACGGGCTGGTCTACACCTTCAAGCTGCGCGAGAACGGCAAGTGGTCGGATGGCACGCCGGTCACCGCCGAGGACTGGGTCTATTCCTGGCGCCGCGTGGTCGATCCCAAGACCGGGTCGAAATACGCCTGGTTCCTGTGGGTCGTGAAGAACGGCCAGGCGGTGAACGAGGGCAAGATGCCCCTGGAGCAGCTGGGCGTCCGCGCCGTGGACCCGCGCACCTTCGAGGTGACGCTGCGGGCGCCGGCGCCCTACTTCATCTCGTCGCTCACCCACAACTCGACCTTCGCCATCTCCAAGGCGAACCACCAGAAGTTCGGCGACGACTACATCAAGCCAGGCAATTTGGTGTCGAACGGCCCCTACATGCTGGCCGAGGCGGTGCCGCAGTCGCACATCAAGATGGTGAAGAACCCGCATTTCCACGCCAGGGACAGCGTGCAGATCACGACGGTCTTCTTCTATCCGACCGAGAATCTGGAGGCGGAACTGAAGCGCTTCCGCTCGGGCGAGCTGCACACGACCTATGAGATCCCGGCCTCGCAGATGCAGTGGCTGCGGGCCAACATGCCGGACGAGGTGCGGCTGGCGCCGTATTTCGGCAACTACTTCTACGCCATGAACATGACCCGGGAGCCGTGGAAGTCCAACAAGGACCTGCGCCTCGCCGCCTACCTGGCGATCGACCGGCAGACCCTTGTCGACAAGATCACCCAGCAGGGTCAGATCCCCGCCTTCAGCTGGGTCCCGCCCGGCACGCCCAACTACACCCAGCAGGTGCCGGAATACGCGACCTGGACCCAGGAGCAGCGCGAGGCCAAGGCCCGCGAGCTGGTCCAGAAGGCCGGATACGGCCCGGGCGGCAAGCCGCTGGAGATCGAGATCCTGTTCAACACCAGCGAGAACCACCGCAAGGTGGCGATCGGCATCGCCAGCATGCTGCAGAAGGCGTTGGGGGCGAAGGTCACGCTGAATAACCAGGAGTGGAAGGTGTTCCTGTCCACCCGCGACGAGAAGCAGTTCAAGGACCTGACCCGGCACGGCTGGCTCGGCGACTATGTCGACCCGAACAATTTCCTGGAGCTGCTGCGCGGCGACATCGGCAAGCAGAACCCGTCGGGCTATTCCAACCCGGCCTTCGACAAGCTGCTGACCGAGGCCAACAGCACCACCGACATGGCCAAGCGGCGCGAGCTGATGCAGCAGGCGGAGAAGCTGGCGATGGACGACATCCCGCTCATCCCGCTCTACTTCTATGTTAGCAAGCATATGGTCTCGAAGAAGGTGGTGGGCTGGCAGGACAGCATCCAGGACTTCCACCCGACGCGCTTCCTGTCGCTTAGGGAGTGAGCGGCAGCCGAATCTGCCGAAATCGGGGGGCGGTCCATCCGGGCCGCCCCTTTTTTCTTGCCGGACCCGGGGGCCCGTCCTAGCAGGGAAGGGAGCCCGGAGAAGGCGCGCAAGTGGTGAGGGAGGCCGTCGTGGCGTTTGGGACGAGGATCGGTCGGTTGGTGGCGGGCGTGGCGCTGGGCCTCGTCCTGACGGTGGGCGGCGCCGCCGCGCAGGGCGTGCTGCACCGGGGCAACGGCGCGGAGCCGGAGACGCTGGACCCGCACAAATCGACGGGCGAAAGCGACGGCTTCATCCAGCTCGACCTGTTCGAGGGGCTGATCACCATCGACGCCGCCGGCCGCCACATCCCCGGCGCCGCCGAGAGCTGGAGCGCCAGCGCCGACGGGCTGACCTACACCTTCAAGCTCCGCGAGAACGGCAGATGGTCCGACGGCACGCCCGTCACGGCCGACGACTTCGTCTTCTCCTGGCGCCGGCTGGTCGATCCCAGGACCGGCTCGCGCTACGCCTATTATCTCTGGACCGTGAAGAACGCCGAGAAGGTCAGCCGCGGCCAGCTGCCGCCGGACCAGATGGGCGTGGCCGCGCCCGACCCGCGCACCTTCGTCGTCACGCTGGAGCGCCCCACCGCCATCTTCCTGGCCGGGCTGCAGCACCGCTCCACCTATCCGGTCTCGCGCGCCAGCCTGGCCCGCCACGGCGACGACTTCGTGAAGCCCGGCAACCTCGTCTCCAACGGCGCCTATAGGCTGGCGGAGTCGGTGCCGCAGGGGCACGTCAAGCTGGTCAAGAACCCGCATTTCCACGACGCCGGGAACGTCCGGCTGGAGGCGGTCTACTACTACCCGACCGAGAACCGCGACACGGAGATGAAGCGCTTCCGCTCGGGCGAGCTGCACATGACCTACGACATCCCGATCAACCAGATCGGCTGGCTGAAGGCCAACATGGCGGATGAGCTGAAGATCGCGCCCTTCTTCTCGACATACTTCTACGCCATGAACATGACGAGGGAGCCCTGGGCCTCGAACCCGAAGCTGCGCAAGGCCCTGTCGCTGGCGCTGGACCGGGAGGTCATCGCCACCAAGGTCACGCAGATCGGCGAGCTGCCGGCCTACAGCCTGGTGCCGCCGGGGACCCAGGGCTACGACTACAAGGCGGCGCAGCCGGAATGGGCGGGGTGGACCCAGGCGCAGCGCGACGCCGAGGCCAAGCGGCTGGTGGCGGAGGCCGGCTACGGCCCCGGCGGCAAGCCGCTGGAATTCGAACTGCTGTACAACACCAACGAGAATTACAAGAAGGTCGCCATCGCCACCGCCTCCATGTGGCAGCAGAAGCTGGGCGCCAAGGTCACGCTGACCAACATGGAATGGAAGGTCTTCCTGCAGACCCGCGGCCGCAAGGCCTACAAGGACATGATCCGGGTCGGCTGGATCGGCGACTATGACGACGCCAACACCTTCGTCGGCCTGTTCCGCTCGACCCTCGGCGAGCAGAACCACAGCGGCTTCAAGGACCCCGCCGTGGACGACCTCCTTCTGCGCGCCGAGACCGAGCGCGACCCGGAGGCGCGCCGCAAGCTGCTGACCGAGGCGGAGCTGAAGGTGCTGGACGCGGCCCCCATCATTCCGATCTACCACTATGTCTCGCACTCGCTGGTGTCGAAGAAGGTGCGCGGCTGGCAGCCGAACTTGGTCAACCAGCACCCGACCCGCTTCCTCAGCCTGGCGGAGTGAGCGGCATGACCGTCTACGCGCTGGGCCAGATCACCATCACCGAGCCCGAGGCCTATGGCCGCTATCAGGCGGCGTTCATGCCGGTGCTGATCCAGTATGGCGGCCGCCTGCTGGCCGCCGACACGGTACCCGAGATCATCGAGGGGGAGTGGCCGCACCAGAAGCTGGTCCTGCTCTCCTTCCCGGACGAGGCCGCCTTCCGCCGCTGGGAGCAGTCGCCCGAGTACCAGGAGATAGCCCGGGACCGCCGCGCAGGGGCGACAGGCGTGGTGATGATGGTGCGGGGAATCTAGGGCGTGCGGGAGGGGAGGGGCGGTTCCGGTCGCCGTCCGGCGCCGATCCCTCTCATGCCTTGAGACGCCCCGGTCAGCGGCATACGGCGCCCGGTATCTCGCGAAGCTTGCCGCCGAGCAGTACGCAGCGCAGCCGCTCCAGCGCCTGAAGGTCGGCGGTCGGATCACCCTCGACCGCGATCAGGTCGGCGTAGGCGCCGGGCTTGATCACGCCCAGCCGGTCCGGCGCGATCAGTCGGCCGGCGAGAAAGGTGGCGGAGCGCAGGGCGGCGGCCGGTGTCATGCCGCCCTCCACATAGGCGTCCAGCGCCGTCAGCGCCGCTCGCCCACGCGAGATCCCGAAATCCACATACATGTCCGAGCCGAACGCGACGTCGACCCCGGCCTTCAGTGCGGCCGCGACCCGGCCGCGCGACTGGCTCATGATCGCGTCGATGCGCACCGCCGACGGGCGGAGATGAGGGGGTGCGCGCTCGATATCGATGTCGATCAGCTCCTTTCCCCATTCCGTCAGCACCAGGGGAACCCGCATCTCCTTCATCCGGGCGAGCGTGGCCGGCGATGCGGCCCTTCCGTGCTCGATGGCGTCCACTCCGGCATCCAGCGCCCGTCCGATCGCCGGGTCGGTCGTGGCATGGGCCGTCACCTTCAGTCCATGGAGATGGGCTTCCTCGACGATGGCGCGCATTTCCGCCACCGAGAGGTAGGTCGGCAGCGGCGAGCCGTTGGAGAAGATCTTGATGTGGTCCACGCCCTGGACCGCCGCCTCGCGCACGGCGACGCGGGCGTCGTCGGGGCCGCGCACGACCCGGTATTCATGCCCGACCAGATCCTGGTGCTGCGGGACGATCCCGTCGAACTGGCCGCCCGAGGGAGACAGGCCGGGACCCGAGACATGGAGGCGCGGGCCGGGGAGCGTCCCTTCGGCAAGGGCGCGCTTCAGCGCCGTGTCGCCGAACCGTCCGGCATTGCCCAGGTCGCGCAGGCTGGTGAAGCCCGCCTCCAGGTAGGTCCGCGCCCGGGCGGCTCCCCGCAACGCGCGGAGCACCTCTCCTTCCCGCACGATCTCCCGCACGCCCGTCTCACCCGAGCCCTCGTCGCCGGGGTGCTCCTGCATCAGGTGCGTATGGCCATCGATAAGGCCCGGCAGCACCGTGTAGCCGCTGAGATCCAGCAGCCGTCCATCCGGGGGCAGTTCCAGCCGTTCGCCGACCTGTTCGATGCGGTCGCCGCGGACCAGAATGTCGCGGCCAGGCAGCAGCTGCCCGCTCTCACTGTCGAACATCCTTCCGGCCCGCACGAGAAGCGGCGCGTCCCGCTCCGGTTCGGCGGCCGGCGCGGTCGCCGCCGCAGTCATCAGCGCTGCCGCGCACAGGCCGACGATCCAGGATCTGGGCAGGCATGGAAGTGTCCGCATCGCAGCCCCCGATCATTCCCGCCTCACCGCCGGTCCCAACTCTAGGGAAGGAGAAACGGTCTGTGAACCGGCGCTGGCGGAGGTGCCCTTCCTGCGCCGGGCGGGCCGCCTTGCCCCGCACTGTCTGGTTCCCAGGAGGAGCCCAACGCGAAACGCCCGCCGGAGAGGCTCTCCGGCGGGCGTAACGGGGTTCATGGCTCTTGCGACGGCCCCGAAGGGCCGCGCGAAGGAGGCTGCCTTACTCGGCGGCGTCCTTCTGCATGCCGCGGCCGGTGGTGCGCTCGGCGATGCGGGCCGACTTGCCGCGGCGGTCGCGCAGGTAGTACAGCTTGGCGCGGCGGACGTCGCCCTTGCGCACGACCTCGATGCTGTCGATGCGCGGGCTGTACAGCGGGAACACGCGCTCCACGCCCTCGCCGTAGCTGATCTTGCGGACGGTGAAGGACGAGTTCACGCCGCTGTTCTTGCGGGCGATGCAGACGCCCTCATAGGCCTGGACGCGCTCGCGCGTGCCCTCGATGACCTTCACGTTCACCTTGAGCGTGTCGCCCGGCGAGAACTCCGGCACGGCGCGGGCCGAAACCAGCTTCTCGATCTGCTCCTGCTCGAGCTTCTGAATGATGTTCATGACACTCACCCCATCAATACACTGACCGGCCTCACGGCGGTCATTCAGCGTTGGAACCCGTACTCTCACTCACGGAGACCGTTTGACCGGGCTCCAAATCCTGCGCTCCTTGCCGGCGCCGCTTGCGCTTGGCCGGCGGGGCGGGGCGGCTTTCCAGGTAGGCGGTCCACAGGTCGGGACGCCTGTCCCGCGTGATCCGCTCGGCCTGCTCGAGCCGCCAGGCCCGAACCTTCTCGTGGTGGCCGGAGAGAAGGACCTCCGGCACCGTGCGGCCCTTCCAGTCGGCGGGCCGCGTATAGTGGGGATATTCCAGCAATCCCCGCTCGAAACTCTCCTCGCCCGCCGTCTCGACGTTGCCCATGACGCCCGGCAGCAGCCGGACGCAGGCGTCGATCAGAGCGAGCGCCGCCGGCTCGCCGCCGGACAGCACGAAATCCCCGAGGCTCACCTCCTCGAGGCCATGCTCCTCCAGGACGCGCTCGTCGACCCCCTCGTACCGCCCGCATAGGAGCGTCACCACGGGAGCGGCCGCCAGTTCCTTCACCAGGTCCTGGGTCAGCACACGTCCGCGCGGCGAGAGGTAGATCACCCGCCCCCGTTCCGGCCGGCGCGACAGAACGTCCGTCAGCGCCGCGTCCAGCACATCGGGCCGCATGATCATGCCGGGCCCTCCGCCGAACGGGGTGTCGTCCACGGAGCGGTGTTTATCGCGCGCGAACGTCCGGATGTCCACTGATTCCAGCGACCAGACCCCATTTTCCAGCGCCTTCCCGGCGAGGCTCAGGCCCAGCGGGCCCGGGAACATCTCCGGGAAAAGCGTGAGCACGGTGACGTGCCAGGGGGTGGTCGTGGTTTCAGGCATGGGACCTATGCGTCCCTCGCCCGGCCCGCTTCCTCCGGCGCGATGTTCTCCGCCGCGTCGACGGTGATCCCGTCCTCGCCGGAATCCGCCCCCACCTCATCGGCGGGCGGGCCCCCCTCCATCTCGGCCAGCTCCTCGGGCGAGGGGCGGGCCTTGGCGAAGAGGTTGACCGGCGGGGCGACGACGACCCGCTTCGCCTTCACCTCCACCACCGGCACGCAGGCGAGCGTAAAGGGGATGGTGACGGTCTTGCCCGAGACGTGCCGGATCTCCAGCACGTCGCCGGCGCCGAAATCGTAGATGGCGAGGATGGGGCCGAAGGGCTGCCCGTCCTCGGTCACCGTCTCCAGCCCGATCAGGTCGGCGTGATAGAACTCGTCCTCGTCGGTGGCGGGCAGGGCCGAGCGGTCGACATAGACGCGCGTCCCCTTCAGGGCGTCGGCGGCCTCGCGGCCCTTCAACCCTTCCACCTCGACCAGGAAATGGTCCTTTCCCATGCCGGTGAGCTTCACCGCGAAGGTGCGCCCGCCCTTCTCGTCGGTCAGCGGACCGTATTCGAAGAGCGCCTCCGGCACTTCGGTGAAGCTCTTCAGCTTCGCCCGTCCATGAACGCCGTGGGCGCCCACGAACTGGCCCACGCAGACGCGGTCGGCCATCGAGCCCTGTCCTCCTGCCATGCCGGCTTAGCGACGGCCCGGCGCGCCGCCCCGCGCACCGCTGTCGCGGGCGGGGCGGCGCCGGCCGGACGTCCCTTGCCGGCCTGAGCCTTACTCGCCGGCGGCCGCGGCGGCGGCCTTCGCGCGCTCCTGGGCCTTGGCCTTCGGAGCCGACTTCTTCGGCGTCTCGGCGACCTTCGGCATCTCCGTGATGTTGGCGCGGCCCAGGAACAGGGCGACGCGGTCCGTCGGCTGGGCGCCCACGCCGAGCCAATGACGGATGCGCTCCTCCTTCAGGGTGATGCGCTCCGGGTGGTCCTTCTGCAGCATCGGGTTGTAGGTGCCGACCTTCTCGATGAAGTTGCCGTCGCGGGGCGAGCGGGCGTCGGCGATGACGATGCTGTAGAAGGGGCGCTTCTTGGCGCCGCCGCGGGACAGACGGATCTTGAGGGACATCGTTCTACTCTCTCTTCTGTGTTGGTCTTAGCAAGCTTCCGGAAGGTGACACACCGCCTCGATCTTGTGCCCGTCCGGATCGAGCACGAAGGCGGCGTAGTAGGTCGGTGTGTAGTGGGGGCGCAGGCCCGGCGCGCCGTCGTCGGCGGCGCCATGCTCCAGCGCGGTTCGGTGGAAGGCGTCGACGGCCGCGCGGGTGGGCGCGCCGAAGCAGACATGGCTGCCGTTGCCGGGCCCGGCGGGGCGGCTCGTGTCCAGCGGCGTGTTCACGATGAAGAAACCCTCGCCGCGCCGGCCCCAGGCGATGTGGTCGTGGCCCTCGAACAGGCGACCGAGGCCGAGATTCGCCAGCACCTTGTCGTAGAAGGCGCCGGCGCGGGCGAGGTCTGATGTGCCGACCGAGACATGCTCCAGGGCGGGCGACCGGCGGCGTGTCCAGGCCGGCAGCGGGGCGTGGGCCGGCCGCTCGACGGTGCCGCTCCACTCGTCGGCCAGCAGCCCGTAGATCATCGAGTCGTAGTAGATGCCGCCGACCAGGAAATCCTTGCGGGTGACGGCCTCGCGGGTGAAGCCCAGCCGTTCCAGCAGGGCGGCGGACCGGTCGTTGCGCGGGTCGAGGTTCGCCGCCACCCGGTGCAGGTTCCATTCCCCGAAGCCGAAGGCCAGCGCGGCGCCGACGGCCTCCGTCGCATAGCCGCGGCCGCGGGCCTCCGGCGTCAGGATATAGCCCAGCTCGCCCAGCCGGTTGCGGACCCCGAACAGCGAGGACCAGCCCAGGCAGCGCCCGCCATCCGTGGTGACCGCCCACATGCGCGAGGTGCCGTCGTCGGTGCCGACCATGCCCCGCAGCATCGCGGTGGTCTCGGCCACATCCTTGTGCGGCAGGCAGGACCAGTAGCGCATGCTCACCGGATCGGAGAAGACCGGGAACAGAGCCTCGGCGTCCGACACCTCGAGGGGGCGGAGCACCAGGCGCTCGGTCTTCAGCGTGCGGTGGGCGGGGGCGGCCATAGTGGGGGCGGTCACGTCTCAGCGCCTCGGCATCAGGGCGGACAGGCCCTGGCGCATCAGGCCCTTCTGGCCCAGCTTCTTCATCTTGCGCATCATGTCCAACATGTCCTGGTACTGCTTCAGCAGCCGGTTCACGTCGGCGACGGTGGTGCCGGAGCCCAGCGCGATGCGGCGGCGGCGCGAGGCGTTCAGCAGCTTGACGTTCTTGCGCTCGGCCTTGGTCATCGCGCTGATGATCGCCTCCTGGCGCTTCAGCAGGCTCTCGTCGATGTTGGCGTTCTTGATCTGCTCCTTGATCTTCCCGATCCCGGGCAGCATCGACATCATGCCGCTCATCCCGCCCATCTTGCGCAGCTGGCGGAACTGGGCGGCCATGTCGTCCAAATCGAAGCCGCCGGTCTGGAGCTTGGCCGCGAGCTTCTCGGCCTCCTCCTTGTCGATGGTCTCGGCGGCCTTCTCCACCAGGCTGACAACGTCGCCCATGCCGAGGATGCGGCCGGCGATGCGGTCGGGGTGGAAGGGCTCCAGCGCGTCGACCTTCTCGCCGACGCCCATCAGCTTGATCGGCTTGCCGGTGACCTGGCGCATGGAGAGCGCCGCACCGCCGCGGGCGTCGCCGTCGATGCGGGTCATGACGATGCCGGTCACGCCCACGCGCTCGTTGAAGTTGGTGGCGACGGTGACCGCGTCCTGGCCGGTCATGGCGTCCACGACCAGCAGGCTCTCCACCGGCTTGGCGGCGTCGCGGATGCGCACCACCTCCTGCATCAGCTCGTCGTCGATGGCGAGCCGGCCGGCGGTGTCCAGGATGACGACGTCGTAGCCCTCCAGGCGGCCCTGGCGCATGGCGCGCTGGGCGATCGTCACCGGGTCCTCGCCCGGGACGATGGGCAGGGTGGCGACGCCGACCTGCTCGCCCAGCACCTTCAGCTGCTCCTGGGCCGCGGGACGCCGCACGTCCAGCGACGCCATCAGGACCTTCTTCTTCTCGCGGGTCTTGAGGCGGAGCGCGATCTTGGCGGAGGTCGTGGTCTTGCCCGAGCCCTGCAGGCCCAGCATCAGGATGGGGACCGGCGCCTCGGCGTTGAGGTTGATCTCCTCGGTCGTGGCGCCCAGCATCTCCACGAGATGGTCGTGGACGATCTTGATGACCATCTGGCCCGGCGTGACCGAGCGCAGCACCTCGGCGCCGACCGCCTTCTCCTTCACGCCCGAGACGAAGGCCTTGACCGCCGGCAGGGCGACGTCGGCCTCCAGCAGCGCCACGCGCACCTCGCGCAGCGCCGCGTTGACGTCGTCCTCGGTCAGCGCCCCGCGCTTGCGCAGGCGGTCGAAGATGTCGCCGAGACGTCCCGTCAGTCCTTCGAACATGGCCGCATCCCATAGCCGCCAGAGGCGGGGAGAAGGTCCCCCTCAGCGCCACGCCCGCCGAAATCTGGAATCGCCCCAAACGCAAAAGCGCCAGTGCGCGATACTCGCGGACTGGCGGTGCGGCCGGGCAACGGCGGCGTGGCCCCGTGGGGTTGGGCGGACAGATAGACGCCGGGGCGCCCGCTGTCAACCTCGGCGCGGCCCGGCGGCATTCCACGTGTCTTGCCGATGGGTGTGACGACCGTCACGGTCCGCTGCTCCAACGGTCTATACCGTCGGGGCTAGGCATGTTCGCGTCACAAGCAGTAATTCGTTCGATAGCACAATTTTCATACAATTCAGGCGAGCTGTGACGGTGGACGGACGCCCGTCGCGACACAGATTGGTCGCCATGGGCTTGCCCCTTCCGTGCTACCCGGAACCGGAGAGACGAGGATGACCGCCACCGCGGGGCAGAAGGAACCGGAACGGCTCCGCCTCAGCCAGTCGGAACTGCTGGGCGTCCTGCAGCGGCACACCGCCTTCCTGCGGCGCCAGCCGGGCGGCATGCGCGCCAACCTGAAGATGCGCGACCTGTCGCACCTGGACCTGTCGGGGATGGACCTGTCGGACGCCGACCTTTCCGGCGCCCGGCTGTTCAGCGCGCGGCTGACGGGCTGCAACCTGGCGGGCGCGAACCTCTACTGCGCCGACCTGCGGCTGGCGATCCTGGAGAAGGCGGACCTGAGCAAGGCCGACCTGCGCGGCGCCTGCCTGCGGGGCGCGGTGCTGAACGGGGCGCTGCTGGTCGAGGCCGACATGCGCGACGGCACCATCATGCATGTGCGCAAGGACGGCCGCATCGACGGGCACGAGTTCGAGCCGGTGCCGCAGCAGACGGAGCTCAGCTGCGCCACCGTCATCGCCGCCGACATGAGCCGCGCCAGGATCTCCAACGCCTTCGTCATGCAGACCGACCTGACGGACAGCGTGATGCGCGGCGCCAAGTTCATGCGCTCCAACCTGACCAACGCCAACCTGACGGGCTGCGACCTGCAGGGCGCCGACCTGCGCGAGGCCAACCTGGCCGGGGCCAAGCTGCACGGCGCCATCCTGAGCGGGGCTGAGCTGAAGAACACCAGCTTCGCCGGCGCCATGATGGTGGGCGTCATCATGGACGAGATGACCCGCCGCTCCGCCGACATGAGGGACGCCATCGTCGCCCGCACGCCGGAGCAGTGCGGCATCGACCTGCACGAGCTGCTGGCCGAGCACGCGCTCTGGGTCGATAGCAACGGGCGGGAGGGCGTGCGCGCCGATCTCTCCTCGCTCGACCTCGGCAATGCCGACCTCTCCGGCGCCAACCTGTCGGCCGCCCTGCTGCACTGCGCCAGCTTGCGCGGCGCCAAGCTGGTGGGGGCGACGCTGGCCATGGCCGACATGTCGCTGGCCGATTTGAGGGACGCCGACCTGTCCGGCGCCGACATGCGCGGCGCCTCGCTGGAGCGCGCCACCGCCACCGGCGCCGTCGCGCGCAAGGCCGACATCGGCCCGGTCCACATCCAGAGCGCCGCTGGCCGGCTCTGGAGCGCCAACCTGACCCGCGCCCGGCTGGAGGGAGCAGACCTGTCCGGCGCCTGCCTGCACCAAGCCGTGCTGTCCCAGGCCAACCTCGCCCGCGCCCTGCTGGTGAAGGCGGATCTGCGCGACGCCAAGCTGATCGGCGCCGACCTGTCGGAGGCGCGCTGCATCGGCGCCCAGGTGGAGGGCGCCGACCTGACCGACGCCCGCACGGTCAGCGCGGTGGGGCTGCCGCCGGTGCGCTGAGCGGGAAGGGCCTTGACGGCGGCGCATGGCCGGGCGATTGGGAGCCGTCGCCCACCGCCAGGTTTTCCATGCTCCCGCCCCGCACCGACTCCGCCGCCCGCTGGGGCTCGCTCGCCTTCCTGGTCCTGGGGCCGCTGGCCTTCGGCGCGCTGGCGCTGGCGATGGGGCAGGACGCCAACTGGGACCTGCGCAACTACCATTGGTACAACGCCTACGCCTACGTCACCGGCCGCTGGGACCTGGACGTGGCGCCGGCGCAGCTGCCGACCTTCTACAACCCGACGCTGGACATCCCCTTCTTCCTGCTGGCCGACGCGGTGCCGGCCAGGGTCGCGGGCTTCGTCCTGGGGGCGTTGCAGGGGGCGAACCTGGTGCTGCTCTACGGGCTGGCCTGGACGCTGCTGCGCCTGGACCCCAGGCCGCGCGCGCTGTCGTCCGCCGCGCTGGCGCTGCTGGGCATGCTGGGCGGCGGCACGCTGGGGCTGCTGGGCACGACCTTCTACGACAACGTCATCAGCCTGTTCGTGCTGGGCGGCGCGCTGCTGGTGACGGCGGCGCCCGAGGATGTCTTCCGCGGCCCGGTGAGGCCCGCCTTCATCCGGGTCGGCATCGCCGGCTTCCTGGTCGGCAGCGCCGTCGGGCTGAAGCAGCCCTCGGTCATCTTCGCGGTGGGCTTCTGCTTCGCCTTCCTGTTCGTGGCGGGGAGCTTCTGGCGGCGGCTGTTCCTGTCCTTCTTCTTCGGCATCGGCGTGCTGGCGGCGATGGCCGTCTTCTCCGGCCATTGGATGTGGTTCCTGTGGACCGATTACGCGAACCCGCTCTTCCCCTACTTCAACGACCTGTTCCGCTCGCCCATGGGCGTGGCCGAGCCCTACCGCGACGACAAGTTCATCCCGCACGGGCTGGACGCGCTGCTCTTTCCCTTCCTGTGGGCCGCCGACCCCAAGGAGGTCGGCGAGATAATCTTCCGCGACTACCGCGTCATGGCGATGCTGCTGGTGCTGCTGGCGACGCCGCTGATGCTGCTGGCGGAGCGGCTGCTGGACCGGACGCGGACCGCCTCGGTGGTGCCGCTGTCGGCGCGCTACCTGCTGGTGTCGGCGACCCTCATCTACCTGGTCTGGCTGAAGCTCTTCGCCATTTACCGCTACCTGATCCCGCTGGAGATGCTGGCGCCCATCGTCATCGCGGCGGCAATCGCCTTCTGGCCGCTCTCCGGCCGGGCGCGGCTGGCGGTTGTGGCTGCCGTGCTGGCGCTGGTGGCGGTCACGGCCAAGCCCGGCACCTGGGGCCGCATCCCCTTCGGCGAGCGCTTCGTGGAGATCCAGGCCCCCGAACTGCCGCGCCCGGACGAGACGCTGGTGCTGATGACCGGCTACGCGCCGACCTCGTTCCTGGTCTACGGATTCCCGCCGCAGGTGCCGTTCCTGCGGCTGCAGAGCTACCTCGTCCACCCCGACCATGGCGAAACCGGCATCAACCTGCGCATGCGGCGCGCCATCGAGGCGCATAAGGCGAAGGGGGGTGACTTTTTCCTCCTGATCGCGCATTGGGAGGTCTGGACCATCGACAATGTCCTGCCGGCCTACGGTATGACGGCGGACGCCAAGGGCTGCGCACCGGTGACCTCCAACCTGGACGAGCCGATGATGCTGTGCCCCGCGCGGCCACTGGCGGCTACCGGAGCGGCACCGACGAACCAGCCATGATTTGGCCCGTTTCCGTGCTATGAATCCATCCGGCGCCCCGCATCCGAGGGCGCCGCACCCATCCCAGGCCGCACCAGGACCAGACGACCATGTCCCCCACGCCCGCCGTCGAGACCACCATCGGCCGCATCGAGCCCCTCGGCGCCACCGCCCCGGCCCGCCCGCGCATCGCCGTGCTGGTGCCCTGCTACAACGAGGAGACCTCGATCGCGCAGGTGGTGCGGGAGTTCAAGGCGGCGCTGCCGGACGCGACCATCTATGTCTACGACAACAACTCCAAGGACCGGACGGTGGAGGTGGCGAAGGCCGCCGGCGCCGTGGTCCGCAGCGAGCCGCTGCAGGGCAAGGGCAACGTCGTGCGCCGCATGTTCGCGGACATCGAGGCCGACGTGTACGTGATGGTCGACGGCGACAACACCTATGAGGCGGCGGCCGCGCCCAAGCTGGTGGAGAAGCTGGTCACCGACAAGCTGGACATGGTCAACGGCCAGCGCATCGCCGACTGGGACCATTACCGCCGCGGCCACCGCTTCGGCAACGTGCTGCTGACGACGCTGGTGACCATCGTCTTCGGCAAGCGCACCAACGACATGCTGTCGGGCTACCGGGTCTTCTCCCGCCGCTTCGTGAAGAGCTTCCCGGTGCTGGCCGGCGGCTTCGAGATCGAGACCGAGCTGACCGTGCACGCGCTGGAGATGCGCATGCCGCTGGCCGAGGTCGAGACCGCCTACAAGGACCGCGACGAGGGCTCGGTCTCCAAGCTCTCCACCTTCCGCGACGGCTTCCGCATCCTCTGGATGATCGGCCGGCTGATCAAGGAGGAGCGGCCGTTCCAGTTCTTCGGCCTGGCGGCGCTGGTGCTGACCCTCCTGGCGCTGATCCTGGCGGTGCCGGTCTTCATCACCTACTTCCAGACCGGCCTGGTGCCGCGTCTGCCGACGGCGGTACTGACCACCGGCCTGGTGCTGATGGCCTTCCTGTCGCTGACCTGCGGCCTGATCCTGGACACGGTCACCCGGGGCCGGCGGGAGATGAAGCGGCTGAAGTACCTGGAGATCCCGGCACCCGACTTCCCGGACTACCGGGCCGGCATGTGAGCGGCCCGGTGACGTCGGAGGGGGCGGCGGTGGACGCCGCCGCGGCGGGGCGGGGCGATGCCTCGCCGCTGCGGCAGATCCTCACCTTCGGGCTGATCGGCGTCGGCGGTGCCTTCGTCGACATGGCGGCGCTGTGGGCGGCGATCCATCTGGCGGGGCTGAACCCCTATGCCGGGCGCGTCGTCTCCTTCCTGGTGGCGGCGACCTTCACCTGGTGGATGAACCGCACCTTCACCTTCCGCGACGCCAGCCGCCGCGCCGCCCTGCGCCAGTGGGCGCGGTTCATCGCCGCGAACTCGCTGGGCGGCGTGGTGAACTACGCGGTCTTCGCCGCCGTGGTCGCCTTCGGCCCGGCGGTCGCCGGCTGGATCCTCGGCGATCTGTGGCAGGTGCCCGGCGCCCTCTGGCCCTTCCTGGGCGTGGCCGCCGGCTCGCTGGCCGGCATGGTCTTCAACTTCGTGCTGAGCAAGCTGCTGGTGTTCCGCCGGGGCTGAGCGGCGCCGCGCGCTGGGCGGGTCTGTCCGGGCGGCCATGGACAGCGGGGAACGCGTCGCCATATAACCCGGGTCATGGCGCGCCACTTCCTGAAGATGCACGGGCTCGGCAACGACTTCGTCGTGCTGGACGCCCGTACCGAACCGTTGGACCTGTCCGACGCGGCCGTCCGCGCCATCGCCGACCGGCGGCGCGGCGTGGGCTTCGACCAGCTGGTGGTCCTGCGGGCGCCCATGAGCCCGGGCGCCGACGTCTTCATGCGCATCCTGAACCCCGACGGGTCGGAGGCCGGCGCCTGCGGCAACGCCACGCGCTGCGTGGCATATCTGGTGGCCGGCGGGCTGGGCCGGGCCGAGCTGACGGTGGAGACCGTCTCCGGCCTGCTGCCCTCCCGGGTCAACGGCGACGGCACCGTCACCGTGGACATGGGGCCGGCGCGGCTGGACTGGCGCGAGATCCCGCTGGCGCGCGAGACGGACACGCTGCACCTGCCGCTGTCGGCCGGCCCCCTCTCCGACGCTTGCGCCGTCTCCATGGGCAACCCGCACGCGGTCTTCTTCGTGCCGGACGCCGAGGCGGTGGATCTGGCGGCGCTGGGCCCCGTGCTGGAAACCGACCCGATCTTCCCCGACCGCTGCAACATCGAAATCGCCACCGTGCTGAGCCCGACCCGCATCCGCATGCGGGTGTGGGAGCGCGGCGCCGGCATCACCATGGCCTGCGGCTCCGGCGCCTGCGCCACGCTGGTGGCGGCGCACCGCCGCGGCCTGACCGAGCGGCACGCGGCCGTGGTGCTCGACGGCGGCGCGCTGCGCATCGAGTGGCGCGAGGACGGCAATGTGCTGATGACCGGGCCGGTCGCGACATCCTACAGCGGCACCCTGTCACCCGAGCTGCTGGGGGTGCCAGCATGAGCGACGCCCATGAGGAGGTCCTGCCGCCGACCGTGACCAAGGACCCGGCCGGCGGCCCGTCGATCGTCACCTTCGGCTGCCGGCTGAACGCCTACGAGTCCGAGGTGATGCGCACCCATGCCCGGGGTGCCGGTCTGGACGACGCCATCATCTTCAACACCTGCGCCGTGACGGCCGAGGCCGAGCGCCAAGCGCGCCAAGCGATCCGCAAGGCACGGCGCGAGAACCCGGCCGCCCGCATCATCGTGACCGGCTGCGCCGCCCAGGTGAATCCCGGCCGCTTCGCCGAGATGGCGGAGGTGGACCAGGTGCTGGGCAACGACGCCAAGCTGAAGGCCGAGAGCTGGGCCGATTTCGGCGCCGGGCTGAGCGAGCGGGTGCGCGTCAACGACATCATGTCAGTGAAGGAGACGGCCGGCCACCTGATCCAGGGGATGGAGGGGCGCGCCCGCGCCTTCGTACAGGTGCAGAACGGCTGCGACCACCGCTGCACCTTCTGCATCATCCCCTATGGCCGCGGCAATTCGCGCTCGGTCCCGATCGGCGAGATCGTCACCCAGGTCCGCGCCCTGGTGGAGGCCGGCTACAACGAGGTGGTGCTGACCGGCGTCGACGTCACCAGCTACGGCCCCGACCTGCCGGGCAGGCCGGCTTTGGGCCAGATGGTGCGCCGGCTGCTGGCCCAGGTGCCGGAGCTGCCGCGCCTGCGCCTGTCCTCGCTGGACCCGGTGGAGATGGACGAGGACCTCTGGCGGCTGGTGGCCGAGGAGCCCCGGCTGATGCCGCACCTGCACGTCTCGCTGCAGGCCGGCGACGACATGGTGCTGAAGCGCATGAAGCGCCGGCACCTGCGCGCCGACGCCATCGCGATGTGCGAGCGCGCCCGCAGCTTGCGGCCCGACATGGTCTTCGGCGCCGACCTCATCGCCGGTTTCCCGACCGAGACCGACGAGATGTTCGAGAACACGCTGCGCATCGTCGAGGAATGCGGCCTGACCTGGCTGCACGTCTTCCCCTACAGCGCCCGCCAGGGCACGCCCGCCGCCCGCATGCCGCAGGTCGACAAGGCCGTGCGGAAGGAGCGCGCCGCCCGGCTGCGCGCCGCCGGCTCGGCCGCCGTCGCCCGCTACCTGCAAAGCCAGGTGGGCCGGGAGGCCGAGGTGCTGGCGGAGAGCGAGATCCTGGGCCGCACGCCGCACTTCGCCGAGGTGCGGCTGGACCGCCCCGCCGTGCCCGGCAGCCTGCTGCGCGTCACGCTGACCGGCGTCGAGGCCGAGACCCTGACCGGAAAGACCGCCGCCTGATGTTCGACTGGTTCAAGCGCAAGAAGACCGAGGCCGAGACCAAGGCGCCGGAGACGGTGCCCGCGCCCGAACCCGCCGCGTCCCCGACCGCCGAAACCCCCGCGCTCGACGTCCCCGCGCCGGAGCCGGTGGCGCCAGTCGTCGAGGCAGTCGTTCCGCAGCCGGAACGGGTCGTCGAGGCCGAGCCGCTGGCCCCTGTGGCGCTCGACTTCCGCGCCGAGCCCGAGCCGCCCCCGGCACCAGAGCCGGTCGTTGTGCCGGAGAGCCCCGCCGAACCGGTGCCGGTGGTCGAGCCCGTTCCGGTGGCGGAACAGTCCACCGCTCCGGCCATCCAGGCGGCCCCGGAAGCCGAGGCGCCCAAGAAGGGCTGGCTGGCGCGGCTGCGCGACGGCCTGTCCAAGTCCACCGCCCGCCTGACCGACGGCATCACCAGCATCTTCACCAAGCGCAAGCTGGACGAGGACACGCTGGAGGAGCTGGAGGAGCTGCTGATCCAGGCGGACCTCGGCCCCACCATGGCGGCCAAGGTGACGGCGGAGCTGGCGCGCACCCGCTTCGGCAAGGAGGTCACGCCCGACGAGGTGAAGGCCTCGCTGGCGGCCGAGATGGTCAAGGTGCTGGGCCCCATCGCCAAGCCGCTGGCGATCGACCCGGCGCACAAGCCGCATGTGGTGCTGGTCGTCGGTGTCAACGGCACCGGCAAGACCACGACTATCGGCAAATACGCCAAGGAGTTCCGCGAGCAGGGCAGGACCGTCTGGCTCGCCGCCGGCGACACTTTCCGCGCCGCCGCCGTCAGCCAGCTGAAGATCTGGGGCGAGCGCACCGGCGCCCCCGTCGTCGCCAAGGACACCGGCGCCGACGCGGCGGGCCTGGCCTACGAGGCGCTGGAGCGGGCCAAGGCCGCGGGTGCCGACGTGCTGCTGATCGATACGGCCGGCCGGCTGCAGAACAAGGCCGGGCTGATGGAGGAGCTGCGCAAGATCGTCCGCGTCATCAAGAAGCTGGACCCGACCGCGCCGCACACCACGCTCCTGACGCTGGACGCCACCACCGGCCAGAACGCCCACAGCCAAGTCGAGATCTTCCGCGACATGGTCCAGGTCAACGGCCTGATCCTGACCAAGCTGGACGGCTCGGCGCGCGGCGGCGTGCTGGTGTCGCTGGCCGACAAGTTCGGCCTGCCGGTCCATGCCATCGGCGTGGGCGAGGGCGTGGACGACCTGCGCCCCTTCGACGCCGACGCCTTCGCCCGCTCGCTGCTGGGGATGAAGCAGGGCGGGTGAGTGCCCTCGGGAGAGGCTGGGCCGGTGTGGGTGCATCGACAGGCTCAGCATGAGGGATGCTTGTTCCAGGCACTCCTGGGAACATGAGAAGCGGCAAAATCATCCTCATGCTGAGCTTGCGGAAGGGCCGCCGAGACGGCCCCGCCTGACCGGCCCGCTTGCCTGGGTCGCTTGACAGGGCCGCCGCCGCGTGTCATGTCATCATGGAAGAACTGCAACCCGCCGCCGGAAACGGTGCGGAGAGGCAGCGGGGAAGCGGGGCCCGAATCCCGTGGGAGCCTATCGAAGCCGTACCCTCCGGGTGCGGCTTTTTGCTTTTTTAAAAGGCCCTTCGATCATATTCCGCAGGCGCCGCAAAATTCGTCATTCAAACCGCTTATTCGTTTGATAATATTGAAGAAAGAAGAAGGAGACAGACCATGAACAGCGCCGTGCTGTCCAACCAGCCAGCCACCCTCGGGGCGGTCGAGACGTTCGATGATGCGGAGGCCGCCTACACCCGCGTCCTGGCCCTTTACGAGCAGGCCGTCGAGCATCTGCGCTCGCGCTTCAAGGCCTTCGCCGCCGGCGAGGCCATGCCGGGCCGCGTCCGCGCCTGCTACCCTTTCATCCAGGTCACCGTCGACCATGAGCCGCGCGTCGACAGCCGGCTGGCCTACGGCTTCGTGCCGGGCCCCGGCACCTACCGCACGACCCTGACCCGGCCCGACCTGTTCGACCATTACTACCGCCACCAGCTGCAGCTGCTGCTGCGCAACCACGCGACCCGCATCGAGGTGGGCGTCAGCGACACGCCGATTCCGATCCAGTTCGCCTTCCGCGAGGGCATGCATGTCGAGGGCGACCTGGCGCCGGAGCGGCTGTACCAGCTGCGCGAGGTCTTCGACCTGCCCGACCTCGCCTACATGGACGACAGCATCGTCAACGGCACCTTCATCGCGGCGCAGAACGAGCCGGCGCCGCTGGCGCTGTTCACGGCGCCCCGTGTGGATTACAGCCTGCACCGGCTGAAGCACTACTCGGCGACCAAGCCGGACCATTTCCAGAACTACGTGCTGTTCACGAACTACCAGTTCTACATCGACGAGTTCGTGCGCCTGGGCCTGGAGCTGATGGAGCCGTCGGACGACCCGGCGGTCGCGGCCTATCGCGGCCAGTACGAGGCCTTCGTCGAGCCCGGCGACCACATCACCTGGAACCAGGGCGTGCATCGGGGCCGCGAGCCGGAGGGCGAGCGGGTGAAGCGCCTGCCGCAGATGCCGGCCTATCACCTGAAGCGGGCGGACGGGAACGGCATCACCATCGTCAATATCGGCGTCGGTCCCAGCAACGCCAAGACCATCACCGACCACATCGCCGTGCTGCGCCCGCATGTGTGGCTGATGCTGGGCCACTGCGCCGGCCTGCGCGAGACGCAGCGCCTGGGCGACTACGTCCTGGCCCACGGCTATGTCCGCGAGGACAAGGTGCTGGACGCCGACCTGCCGACCTGGATCCCCGTGCCGCCGCTGGCCGAGGTGCAGGTCTCGCTGGAGAAGGCGGTGGAGAAGGTGACCGGCCTGTCGGGCTGGGAGCTGAAGAGCCTGATGCGCACCGGCACCGTCGCCACCATCGACAACCGGAACTGGGAGCTGCGCGACTACCGCGAGCCGGTGCAGCGCTTCAGCCAGAGCCGCGCCATCGCGCTGGACATGGAGTCGGCCACCATCGCCGCCAACGGCTTCCGCTTCCGCGTCCCCTACGGCACGCTGCTCTGCGTGTCGGACAAGCCGCTGCACGGCGAGCTGAAGCTGCCGGGCATGGCCAACCATTTCTACCGCGCCCGCGTCGACCAGCACCTCGCCATCGGCGTGCTGGCCATGGAGCTGATGCGGGAGAGCGGGATGGAGCGCCTGCACAGCCGCAAGCTGCGCAGCTTTGCCGAAGCCGCGTTCCAGTAACGGCTTGGCGGCCGAGGAACTTGAGGGTGGGGGCGGGGTTGGCTAGGCTGTAGCCAGCCCCGCGCGGAGGCCGCCATGCCCGACGACACGCCCAAGCTGCCGCTCACGATCGACGATGCCCAGGCGAATCTGTCGGAGCTGATCGCCCGGGTCGAGGCCGGCGAGGAGATCGTGATCTCCCGCGACGGCAAGCCGGTGGCGCGGCTGGTGGCGGTGGAAGGTACCGAGAAGCCGAAGGCGCGCCGCCAGCCGGGCTCGATGAAGGGCAAGGTGTGGCTCGATGATAGCTTTTGGGACCCGCTTCCCGATGAGTGGGCGGGTCTGTGAAGCTTCTGCTCGACACCCACACTTTCATCTGGTGGCTGGCGAACGCCCCTGAGCTGAGCACTGCGGCCAGGAACGCCATCTGCGAGACGGACGCTGAAGTTTCTATCTCCGCCGCATCGATCCGGGAAATCTGCACGAAGCACCGGCTGGGCAAGCTGGCCGGCGGAGCGATGATCGCCAGGGATGCATCGGCCTGCATAAGCGGCGAGGGCTTCCACGAACTGCCCATCACCGTCCGGCACGGCCAATTGGCCGGCAACCTTCAGGCCGTCCACGCCGACCCATTCGACCGCATGCTGGCCGCCCAAGCCATCCTGGAAGGGCTGACGCTGGTCTCGGCCGACAAGGCGCTGGACGCCTTCGGCGTGACCCGTCTCTGGTAGGAAAAGGGGCGCCCCTTCCTGGTGAGCGCCCCTCGCCCCTACCTCACTGCCAGCCGCACTGGCGGCCCTGGTTCTGCTGGTCCAGCCAGTCCTTCAGCGGCTTGAAGTAGGCCAGCATGGCCGAACCGTCCATCTGGCGGGTGCCGGTGAAGGCGTTCAGCGCTTCCGGCCAGGGCTTGCTCTGGCCCATCTCCAGCATGGCGTTGAAGCGCTTTCCCACCTCCTTGTCGCCATAGACCGAGCAGCGGTGCAGCGGGCCCTTGTAGCCGGCCTGCTGGCAGGCGGCCTGGTGGAACTGGAACTGCAGGATGCGCGCCAGGAAATAGCGCATGTAGGGCGTGTTGCCGGGGATGTGGTTCTTGGCGCCGGGGTCGAAGTCGGCCTCCGTCCGCGCCACCGGCGCCGCCACGCCCTGGTACTGGGCGCGCAGGTCCCACCAGGCCTTGTTGTAGGAATCGGGCCCGACCTCGCCGGCGAAGACCTGCCAGCGCCACTTGTCGACCAGCAGGCCGAAGGGCAGGAAGGCGACGCCGCGCAGCGCCTCGTTCATCAGCAGGCCGAGGTCCTTGTCGGCTGCGGGCTCCCTATCCAGCAGCTTCAGGTCGACCAAATACTTGGGCGTGATCGACAGCGCCACGAAGTCGCCGATCGCCTCGTGGAAGCCGTCATTGGCGCCGCTGCGGAACAGGTAGGGCTGCTCCTTGTAGGCGCGCTGGTAGAAATTGTGGCCCAGCTCGTGGTGGACGGTCTGGAAATCCTCGGCCGTCACCTGCATGCACATCTTGATGCGGATGTCGTCCTTGTCGTCGATGTCCCAGGCGCTGGCGTGGCAGGTCACCTCGCGGTCCTTCGGCCGGACCAGCATCGAGCGCTCCCAGAAGGTCTGGGGCAGGGGCGTGAACCCCAGGCTGGTGAAGAAGCCCTCCGCCGTGCGGGTCATCTTCACCGCGTCATAGCCCTTGTCGCGCAGGATCTTCGTCAGGTCATAGCCGGGATCGGCGCTGCCGGGGGCGACCAGGTCGTAGACGTTGCTCCACTCCTGCGCCCACATGTTGCCCAGCAGATGGGCGGGGATGCGTCCATCGGGGCGCTTGGCGGCATCGCCGTATTTCTCGACCAGCTTGGCGCGGACGTGGCAGTGCAGCGACTCGTAGAGCGGCTTCACCTGGCCCCACAGCCGGTCGGTCTCGGCGGCGAAGGCGTCGGGGTCCATGTCGTAGTTGGAGCGCCAGAGGGCACCCACATCCTTGAAGCCCATCTCGCGGGCGCCCTGGTTGGCGATCTCCACCTCGCGGGCGTAGAGCGGCTTCATCGGCGGGGCGACCTTGTGCCAGGCCGTCCAGACGTCCAGCATCTCCTTGGGATCGCGCGAGGTGCGCAGCGTCTCCGAGATGTCGTCCAGCGGCTTGCATTCGCCGTTCGCCAGGCAGGCCTTTCCGGTGTCGTACTGCGTCTGCAGCTCGGTCGTGACCCGCGACAGCTCCTCCGCCAGCTTGGGGTCGGCGGGCGGCGGCAGCACGGAGAGCAGCTTCAGCTTCTCCATCTTGCGGGCGAGGTCGCCGGTGAGCGTCAGCCCGTTGAAGCGCTTGCTCTCCTCCACCAGCCGTCCCACGCGGCTCTGGTAGGCGAGGTCGGCATCGGCGGCCAGCTGGTTGGTGTCCGGCGTGATGTAGGTGGCGCGGACCCAGGCGGCGCGGTTGCTCTTGATGCCCAGTTCGGCCAGCTCCTTCTCCGCGGCCTCGACGAAGGCGCGGGCCTCCTCGACCGTCGGCGGCTTGCCTGCCGATTGCTGCGCGCCAGTCTGTTGGGCAAGGGACGGGCCGGCCGACAGGGCCAGCAGGGCGGCGCCGCCCAGCAGCAGGCCCAGGCGGCGGGACGATACGCGTGTGCTCAAGGTCGCTCTCCCCGATGGTTCCGCGGCGGTGGATGGGCGATGCCCGTTCCCTCCGGCGGTGATTGCCGGTAGAAGAGGCCGATCATGAGCCAGAATCAACGCCTCCTTCTGGAGTTCGGGCCGCTCCTGGCCTTTTTCGCCGCCAACTGGACCGGCGGCATCATGGTCGGCACCGCCGTCTTCATGGTCGCCGTGTCCGTGGCCCTGCTGATCTCCTGGCGGGTGGAGCGGCGCGTGCCGGTCATGCCGGTGATCGGCTGCTTCTTCGTCATGCTGTTCGGCGGACTGACGCTGTGGCTGGCCGACGAGATCTTCATCAAGATCAAGCCGACCGTGGTGAATTTGCTGTTCGCCGCCGCGCTCTTCGCCGGGCTGGTCATGCGCCGCAACCTGCTGAAGCTGGTGTTCGGCACGGTGTTCGAGCTGGACGAGGCGGGCTGGCGGGCGCTCACGGTGCGCTGGGCCTGCTTCTTCGTGCTGCTGGCGGTGCTGAACGAGCTGGTCTGGCGCAACTTCCCGACGGACACCTGGGTCAACTTCAAGGTCTTCGGCATCATGCCGCTGACGCTGGTCTTCAGTGCGGCGCAGATCCCGCTCATCATGCGCCACCAGCAGCAGCCGGCGGGGGAGGGACCCAAGTGAGCGCGTTCGACGGCAAGGTCGTGTGGATCACCGGCGCCTCCTCCGGCATCGGCGAGGCGCTGGCGAAGGCCTTCGCGGCCCAGGGCGCGAAGCTGGTGCTCTCGGCCCGCCGGGTGGCGGAGCTGGAGCGGGTGCGGGAATCCTGCGGCGGGTACAACGCGCCCGTCGCCATCGTACCGCTGGACCTCGCCGATCATGACGGCATCCCCGCCCGCGCGGCGGAGGCGGTGGCCGCCTTCGGACAGGTCGACATACTGGTGAACAATGGCGGCATCAGCCAGCGTTCGCTGGCGAAGGATGCCGGCATCGAGGTCGACCGCCGCATCATGGACGTCAACTTCCTGGGCACGGTGGCGGTGACCAAGGCGCTGCTGCCGCATCTGCTGGGCCGCGGCCAGGGGCGCATCGTCACGGTGACCAGCGTGGTCGGCAAGATCGGCACGCCCATGCGCAGCGCCTACGCGGCCAGCAAGCATGCGCTGCACGGCTTCTTCGACAGTCTGCGGGCGGAGCTGGCCGGGTCAGGAATCGGCGTCACCCTGGTGCTGCCGGGCTTCGTGCGCACCTCCGTGTCCGCCAACGCGCTGACCGCCGACGGTCGGCCGCAGGGCCCCAGCGACGACGCGGTGGCGGCCGGCATGGACCCGGACGAGTTCGCCCGCCGCCTGCTGCCCGCCATCGCCGCCGGCCGCGACGAGGTGCTGATCGGCGGCCCGAAGGAGCGCTTCGCCGTGGGGCTGAAGCGGTTCCTGCCGGGCGTCTACGCCCGCTTCATCGCCCGCGCCAAGGTGACCTGAGGCGCCGTGTTGCCGATCGGAAAGCGTCGGTAACGGGCGGGTAACGGTGGTTGCGACGGGTTCGGGCGCCGCTACCGTACAAGATGTGACGCATCCCACCGCCGGAGCTTCCATGCCCCCGTCCCGCCGCGCCCGAGTTGCCGCCGCCGCCCGTCCCTCGCCCCTGCCGCTGGCGCTCGCCGGCGGTGCGCTGCTGCTGGCCGCCGCGCTGGCCTGGAGCCCCGCCAGGGCGCAGCCGGCGCCGGTCGCGGCCACCGCCACCGCGGCACCGGTGACGGCGGCGCAGAAGGCGGAGGTGGTCGGGCGGTTGGCCGAGGCGCTGCGCGAGCGCTACGTCTTCCCCGAGACCGGCGCCAAGGTCGCGGCCGAGCTGGAGGCCAAGCTGGCGGCCGGCGCCTTCGACGCGATGGGCGAGCCGCTGGCCTTCGCCAGGGGCGTCACCGACCTGATCATGCCGCTGGCTGGCGACAAGCATCTGCGGGTCCGCCACGCCTCGGCGCCGCGCAAGGGCACGCCCGCCGTCTTCGCCGATCCGGCCAGGCACAATCACGGCTTCGTGAAGGTCGAGCGGCTGCCGGGCAACATCGGCTACATCAAGCTGGACGCCTTCATCGCGCCCCGCTCCGAGGCACGCGCCGTCGCCGACAAGGCCATGGCGCAGCTGGCCGGCGCCGACGCGCTGATCGTCGATCTGCGCGAGAATGGCGGCGGCAGCCCCGAGATGGTGGCCTATCTGTCCGGCTATCTCTTCGCCGAGCGCACGCACCTGAACGATCTCTACTTCCGCCACCCGGGCCGCACCACGGGAAGCACGACGGAGTTCTGGGCCGAGCCCCGCGGCAATGTCAGCAGCTTCGCCGGCAAGCCGGTCTATGTGCTGACCGCCGGCTACACCTTCTCCGGCGCGGAGGAGTTCGCCAACAACCTCAAGGCGCTGCAGCGCGCCACCTTGGTTGGTGAGACGACCGGCGGCGGCGCCAACCCCGGCAATCTGGTCGATCTCGGCCACGGCTTCTCCGCCTTCGTGCCCGACGGCCGCGCCATCAACCCGATCACCAAGACCAACTGGGAGGGGACCGGCGTCGAGCCCGACGTGAAGGTCCCCGCCGCCCAGGCGCTCGACGCCGCCCTCTCCCGCGCCCGCGCCGACCTGGCCGCGCGCAGCTGAGGCATGGGTCGGGAGAAGAACCACCCGTTCCGATCACACTCGGCCGTCATCCCGGCGAAAGCCGGGACCCAGGGGTTGCCCCAATGTGAGGTCGATGAAGCGCTTCGCGGGTGACCGGGCGGCACGGCTTCTTGTGTGCTGCATGCAGCGCATCCCGCTGCAATCCCTGGGCCCCGACTTTCGTCGGGGTGACGGTGAGAAGGGTTCGCCCCTTTTCTTCCCGATCAACAGGTTGGCATCCGCCACATGAAAAAGGCCCGCCGGATCGCGCCGGCGGGCCTCGTCTTTTCCAGACCGGGCGGTGCGCCTCAGCGGCGCGCCACCATCAGCTTCTTGATCTCGGCGATGGCCTTGGCCGGGTTCAGGCCCTTGGGGCAGGTCTGGGTGCAGTTCATGATGGTGTGGCAGCGATAGAGGCGGAACGGGTCCTCGAGGTTGTCGAGGCGCTCGCCCGTCATCTCGTCGCGGCTGTCGGCGATGAAGCGGTAGGCCTGCAGCAGCACGGCCGGGCCCAGATAGCGCTCGCCGTTCCACCAGTAGCTGGGGCAGCTGGTGGTGCAGCAGAAGCAGAGGATGCACTCGTAGAGGCCGTTGAGCTTCTCGCGCTCCTCCGGGCTCTGCAGCCGCTCGCGGCTCGGCGCCGGGCTCTGCGTCTGAAGCCAGGGCTTCACCGAGGCCAGCTGGGCGTAGTTGCGGGACAGGTCGGGGACCAGGTCCTTCACCACGGGCTGGTGCGGCAGCGGGTAGATCTTGACGTCGCCCGCCACCTCGTCGATCGGCTTCAGGCAGGCCAGCGCGTTGCGCCCGTCGATGTTCATCGCGCAGGAGCCGCAGATGCCCTCGCGGCAGGACCGGCGGAAGGCGAGGCCGCTGTCGATGTCGTTCTTGATGTGGATGAGGGCGTCCAGCACCATCGGCCCGCACTTGTCCAGGTCGATCTCGTACTGGTCCTCGCGCGGGTTCTCGTTCTTGTCGGGATCCCAGCGATAGATGCGGAAGGTCTTCTTTCGCTTGGTCTCCGGCCCTGCGGCGGAGAGCTTGCGGCCCGGCTTGACCTTGGAGTTCGCGGGCAACGTGAATTCGGCCATTTCTTCGTCCCTAAGTCCGTTCGGTCGGTCGTGCCCGTGCCTCAGTAGACCCGCTTCTTGGGCGGGATGACTTCGACTTCGTTGCTCAGCGTGTACAGGTGGACCGGCCGGTCGCCCAGCACGGTGCGGCCGTCGGCGCCGACGGTGACCGTGGAGTGCTTCAGCCAGTTGACGTCGTCGCGCTCGGGGAAGTCCTCGCGGGCATGGGCGCCGCGGCTCTCCTCGCGGGATGCCGCCGACTCGATGGTGGCGACGGCCTGGTACATGAGGTTGTCCAGCTCCAGCGCCTCGACCAGGTCGGAGTTCCAGACCAGCGAGCGGTCGGTGATCTGGATGTGCGGACGCTTGGCCCACACCTCACGCATCTTGGCGACACCCTCGTTCATCACCTCGCCGGTGCGGAAGACCGCGCAGTTGTTCTGCATGATCTTCTGCATCTCCAGGCGCAGGTGGGCCACGCGGATGTCGCCCTTGGCGTAGCGGTGCCGATCCAGCCGCTCCAGCGCCTTGTCGGTCGCGACCGAGGGCAGGTTCGGGTGCGAGGCGCCGGGCTCGACGATCTCGGCGGCGCGGATGGCGGCGGCGCGGCCGAACACCACGAGGTCGAGCAGCGAGTTGGAGCCCAGGCGGTTGGCGCCGTGCACCGACACGCAGGCCGCCTCGCCGATGGCCATCAGGCCGGGCACGACGGCGTCGGGGTCGCCGGCCGTGGGCCGCACCACCTCGCCCTTATAGTTCGTCGGGATGCCGCCCATGTTGTAGTGCACGGTCGGCAGCACCGGGATCGGCTCCTTGGTCACGTCGACACCGGCGAAGATCTTGGCCGTCTCGGCGATGCCGGGCAGGCGCTCATGGATGATCGACGGGTCCAGGTGCTCGAGGTGCAGGTGGATGTGGTCCTTCTCGGGACCCACGCCACGGCCCTCGCGGATCTCGATGGTCATGGAGCGGCTGACCACGTCGCGGCTCGCCAGATCCTTGGCCGACGGGGCGTAGCGCTCCATGAAGCGCTCGCCATTGCTGTTGGTCAGGTACCCGCCCTCGCCGCGCACGCCCTCGGTGATCAGGCAGCCGGAGCCGTAGATGCCGGTGGGGTGGAACTGCACGAACTCCATGTCCTGCATCGGCAGGCCGGCGCGCAGCACCATGCCGCCGCCGTCGCCGGTGGAGGTGTGGGCCGAGGTGCAGGAGAAGTAGGCACGGCCGTAGCCGCCGGTCGCCAGCACCGTCTGGTGGCCCCGGAAGCGGTGCAGGGTGCCGTCGTCCATGTTCAGCGCCAGCACGCCGCGGCAGGCGCCGTCATCGTCCATCAGCAGGTCGAGCGCGAAATACTCGACGAAGAACTCCGCCTGGTGCTTCAGGCTCTGCTGGTAGAGCGTGTGCAGGATGGCGTGGCCGGTGCGGTCGGCCGCCGCGCAGGTGCGGTAGGCGCGGCCCTCGCCGAAGCGGGTGGTCATGCCGCCGAAGGCGCGCTGGTAGATCTTGCCCTCGGCCGTCCGCGAGAAGGGCACGCCGTAGTGCTCCAGCTCGATGATGGCGGGGATGGCCTCGCGGCACATGTACTCGATGGCGTCCTGGTCGCCCAGCCAGTCCGACCCCTTCACGGTGTCGTACATGTGCCAGCGCCAGTCGTCCTCGCCCATGTTGCCGAGCGCCGCCGAGATGCCGCCCTGGGCCGCCACGGTGTGGCTGCGGGTCGGGAACACCTTGGTGATGCAGGCGGTCTTCAGGCCCTTCTCGGCCATGCCGAAGGTGGCGCGCAGGCCGGCGCCGCCGGCGCCGACGACCACCACGTCGTAGAAATGGTCGGTGATCTGGTAAGCGGTAGCCATGGTCTCTTCCTCAGGCGCCGAGAGCGATCTTCAGGATGGCGAAGCCGCAGGCCAGCGCCAGCAGCAGGCAGGCGCCCTTGGTCGCGGCGACCGCGAGCAGGCGCGGGCCCTTGGCATGGATATAGTCCTCGTAGACCTCGATCATACCGTAGGCGGCGTGGTGGAACGTCACACCCACGGTGACCAGCATCAGCACCGCGTTGACCGGCTGGGCCAGCCAGGCGGTGAAGGTCGGGTGGTCGGCGCCGATGAGGCGGATCGCCGAGACCACGAACCAGATGGTCAGCGGCACGTAGGCGGCGGAGAGCAGGCGGTAGGAGAGCCAGTGCTCGGCGCCCGCCTTGGCGGAGCCGAGGCCCCGGACGCGGCCGAGGGCGGTGCGGTACCCGGTGTCGGGCTGGTTGGCGGCCATCTCGTCTCTCCTCACATCGCCGCGAAGACGGCGATCCAGGTGATGACGGTCAGCCCGATCGAGCCGCCGATCACCAGATAGCCGGTGCGGTAGGTGGTGCCCAGGTCCAGGCCCCGGCCGGCGTCCCACATCAGGTGGCGCATGCCGTTCAGCAGGTGGTACCAGAGCGCCCAGGTCCAGCCGAACATCAGGATCATGCCGAACCAGGAGCCGATGAAGCCCTGCGCCGCCTCGAAGGCGTCGGGGCCGGCGGCGGCGGCGATGATCCACCAGGCCCACAGCAGCGTGCCGACCGTCAGGCCGATGCCGGTAATGCGGTGGGTGATGGAGGTCAGCGGCGGCAGCGGCAGCCGATAGACCTGGAGATGGGGGGAGAGCGGCCGCTGGCGGGCTGCCGCTGGCGTATCGGTCATGTCTGCGCGTCCTCGCTGCTGGGTCCGCGACCATCGTCAGGTCAGGCGGAGACCCGTTCCGGCCCGATTGTAATCCTTACCGGGGGAGTGAATTACGCCCATACCCCCGCCCCGTCAACGGGCTGTGACGCTTTTGCGGCATGCGCCGCGGCATGGCCCAAGCGGTTGATGCGCCTGGACCTTGCAGCCGCCCGCGGCGTTAATCATGTTGCGCCGCCGCATGCTTGGCCTTGCGCGCGCCGGGGTCTATCGTGACGCCCCCATCGGCACTCCCGCGGCGTAAGGCGCGCATGATCCGACTGCTGGAAGATTTCTGCCTCTCCGCCTGGCCCTCCCTGCGCACCATCCATGACGACGGCTGGGTGCTGCGCTTCGCCGGCGGCCACACGGGACGTGCCAACGCCGTGACCTGCCTGGCGGCGGGCGAGGGCCCGATGGCGCCGCGCGTCGACCATGCCGAGGCGGCCTACCGGCGCGAGGGGCTGCGGCCGATGTTCCGCATCACCCCGCTGGCTCCGCCGGAGCTGGAACCGGAACTGGACCGGCGCGGCTACGACCTGTTCCAGCCGACCCTGGTGCAGGAGGCGGCGCTCGCCCCCGGCCCCGGACCGGAGGGGACGCGGATCGACCCGTCGCCGTCGGAGGACTGGATCGCCGCCTATGTCGCCATGACCGGGGTGCCCGGGGCGGAGCACGCCGCCATGCGCGGCATCCTCGCCGCCATCTCCCCGCCCGCGCTCTACGCGGCCGCGCTGGACGAGGCGGGCGGCATCGCGGCGGTGGCCCTGGGCGTGGTGGACCGGGGCTGGGTCGGCCTCTTCAAGGTCGCCGCCCGGCCCGAGCTTCGCGGACGGGGCCATGCCGGCCGGGCGGTCGGCGCCGTGCTGGCGCGGGCGGGCGAGATGGGCGCGCGTAACGCCTACCTGCAGGTCGCCGCCGCCAACGCGCCGGCCCTCGCGCTCTACCGCCGCTTCGGCTTCCGCGACGCCTATCCCTACCACTACCGCCGCGCGCCGGAGTGACGGAGCGATGAGGCGCCTCGTCCTTCTCCTGCTCCTCCTTGCCCCGGCCGCCCTGGCGCAGGACCCGCCGGCGCGGCCGGCCCTGATGGGCATCTTCGGCAAGGACGACCGGCAGCCCTTCGAACCGGTCGACCGGCCCTGGAGCGCCATCGGCCGGCTGAACCGCGAGGCCGGCGGCTTCTGCACCGGCACGCTGGTCGGGCCACGGCAGGTGCTTACGGCCGCCCACTGCCTGCGCCATCCCCGGACCAAGGCGATGCTGCCGGCCCACACCCTCCATTTCGTCGCCGGCTACCGGCGGGGCGAGTACGCCGTCCACCGTCGCGCCGCCTCCTACGTGACGGGCGAGGGCAAGGGGGCGGAGGCCGACTGGGCGGTGGTGACGCTCTCGGACGACACCGGCATCAAGCCGCTGCCCGTCCGCACGGGTGACACGCCGATGAGCGCCGCGCTGCTGCGCGCCGGCTACTCCCAGGACCGCGCCCACCTGCCGACCCGGGCCGCAAACTGCTCCGTTCAGGGCACGCCGCCCGGCCTGCTGCTGCACGACTGCGACGCCACCCGCGGCGACAGCGGCAGCGCCCTCCTGACGCGCGAGGGCGGGGAGCTGGCGGTGGTGGGCCTGCATGTCGGCACCCTGAGCGGGCCGCAGACGGTGAATGTCGGCGTGCCGGCGGCGAGCTTCGCGGCGGCGGTCAAAGGTAAGCGTTGACTTACCAATCCGCCATGGTAGCGTAAGCCATCGCTTATCAAGCGGCGGCGTGAACCGCCGCGCACCCGGGGAAACGTCATGAAAGCTGCTGCCACCTCCGCGCCTGCCTCCACCCTGCTGGTCCGCAAGCAGATCACCGTCAAGGCGCCGCCCGCCCGCGCCTTCCGGATCTTCACCGAGAAGCACGGCAGCTGGTGGCCACTGGCGACCCACCACACCGGCGCGGTCGACGCGGTGGACGCGGTGATCGAGCCCCGGGTCGGCGGCCGCTGGTACGAGAAGGGCGTGGACGGCAGCGAGTGCGAGTGGGGCCGCGTCCAGGCCTGGGAGCCGCCGTCGCGCCTGGTGCTGGTCTGGCAGACCGGTGCCGACTGGAAGTTCGACCCGAACCTCCACACCGAGGTTGAGATCCGCTTCGATCCGACGACCGAGGGGCACACGCTGCTGACCCTGGAGCACCGCCATCTCGAGGCGTTCGGCGAGGCGGCCCCGGCGATGCAGGCCGCCTTCGAGAGCGAGCAGGGCTGGAGCGGCCTGCTGGCGATCTTCGCCGCGGCGGCCGGGGCCGAGACCGCATGAGCGCCCGTCCCGCCGCCGCGTCCGACCGGGCGTTCGCCGCGCTGGCCGACCCGACCCGCCGCCGCGTCTTCGAGCGGCTGCGGGCCGGGCCGCTGCCGGTCGCCCGCATCGCCGAGGGGATGCCGGTCAGCCGGCCGGCGGTCTCGCAGCACCTCAAGGTCCTGAAGGAGGCCGGCCTCGTGACCGAGCGGCCCGAGGGCACCCGCAATGTCTACAGCATCGACCCCAAGGGCCTGGCGCCCCTGCGGCGCTGGCTGAACGAGATGTGGGACGAGGCGCTCGACGCCTTCGCCCGGGCGGTGGAGGAGGAGGGGGACGGGGAGGAGTAAGGGGGTAGGCCTTGGTGATGCCGCTGGGCAGCGTTGCTGGAGTGCGTCCTTCGACAGGCTCAGGATGAGGGGGATTTAGCTGCTCCCGGCCAAGCTTGCGCGGGCGGAAACCAGGATTGCCAGGCATCCCCCGGTCCTCATCCTGAGCCTGTCGAAGGACGCAGCACGTCTCAGCCTCTCCCGATCGCGAGTTGCTCCCCGGCGAAAGAGATCACGCGTCCCCGATCGCCTCCGCCAGCGCCACCGTGCGCCGGGCCTCGGCGACGTGCAGCGCCTCGACCAGCCGGCCGTCCACGACCACCACGCCCTTGCCGGAGGCGGCCGCCTCGGCATGGGCGGCGATGATCCGGCGGGCGGCGGCCAGCTCCGCGTCGGAGGGCGCGAAGGCGCGGTTGGCGGCGTCCAGCTGCTTCGGGTGGATCAGGGTCTTGCCGTCGAAGCCCAGCTCCCGTCCCTGGCGGCACGCGGCCTCAAGGCCGGCCTCGTCCTCCAGATCGAGATGCACCCCGTCCAGGATCGCCAGGCCGTGGGCGCGGGCGGCCAGCAGGCTCAGGCCCAGCGCCGTGACCATGGGCAGGCGCAGCGGCGTATGGGCCGCGTGCAGCTCCTTGGCGAGGTCCGAGGTGCCCATGACCAGGCAGGCCAGGCGGGGGGAGGCGCCCGCGATGTCCTTGGCGTTCAGCATGCCCATGGCCGTCTCCATCATCACCCAGAGGGCGAGAGGGTCGGGCGCCCCGGCCTCGCGCAGGATGCGGTCGGCCTGGCGCACGGACTCGGCCGACTCCACCTTCGGGATCAGCACCGCGTCGGCGCCGGAGGTGGCGGCGGCGACCAGGTCGGCATGGCCCCAGGGCGTGTCCAGCCCGTTGACCCGCACCACCAGCTCGCGCCGGCCGAAGCCGCCCTGGCGCAGCGCGTCCAGCACCTGGGCGCGGGCCTGCTCCTTGGCGTCCGGGGCGACCGCATCCTCCAGATCCAGGATCAGCCCGTCGGCCGGCAGCGACTTGGCCTTCTCCAGCGCGCGGGCGTTCGAGCCGGGCATGTACAGGACGGAGCGGCGGGGGCGATGCATGGCGGCCATGGCGGACAATTCTCGGCTGGGCATTCCGGCGGCGGAGCATAGGCGCTAGGCTCATGCCCGGGAAGGCCCCGAACAGCGAAGCTGGAGCCCATGCGCACCATCCTGTCCATCCAGAGCCACGTCGCCTACGGCCATGTTGGCAACCGCGCCGCCGTCTTCCCGCTGGAGCGGCTTGGGTTCGAGACCATCGCCGTCAACACGGTGCAGTTCTCCAACCATACCGGCTACGGCAGCTGGACCGGCACCGTCTTCCCGGCCGAGCACATCGCCGAGATCGTGCGCGGGGTGGAGGCGCGCGGCGCGCTGGCCCGGACCCAGGCGGTCCTGTCCGGCTACATGGGCGACGCGGCGCTGGGCGAGGCGGTACTGGAGGCGGTGGCGAAGGTCCGCGCCGCCAGCCCGGGCGCGCTCTATTGCTGCGACCCCGTCATGGGCGATGTCGGCCGCGGCTTCTTCGTGCGGCCGGGCCTGCCGGACTTCATGCGCGACCGCGCCGTCCCCGCCGCCGACGTCATCACGCCCAACCAGTTCGAGCTGGAATTCCTGACCGGCCGCCCGGTGACCGACCTCGCCTCGGCCCTGGACGCGGCGGCCGCGGCGCGGGCGCTCGGGCCCGCCACGGTGCTGGTCACCAGCCTGGAACGGGCCGAGGCCGATCCCGCCACCATCGAGATGCTGCTGGACACGGCGGACGGCGCCTGGCTGGTGGCGACGCCGCGCGTGCCGCTGGAGCCGCCGCCGAACGGGGCGGGGGACGCGGTGGCGGCGCTGTTCCTGGCGACGCTGCTGGAGACCGGCGAGGCGCCCCGGGCGCTGGCCCACGCCGCCGCCGCCATCTGGGCGGTGTTCGAGGCCACGAAGGCCGCCGGCACGCGCGAGCTGGCGCTGATCGCGGCGCAGGACCGGCTGGTACGCCCGGAGCGCGCCTTCCCCGTGACGAAGGTGAGGTGAGGCGCCGCACCCCTTGCCCCGGCGGGGCGGGGGGCGTAGGGGTAGGGGCTTACCCCGTACGATCCGGAGCCGCCATGTCCCGCCTGATACCCCTCCTGGCCGTCCTGGCGCTGGCCCTGCCCGCCGCCGCCCAGCAGCCGATCGCCGGCCAGGGCGCCGGTCCGGGCGCGGCCGGCCCGACCAAGGGCGCGGCGGCGAAGGACCCGCGGCTGCAGGAGTACGAGTGCAAGGTCGACCCGGCCACCCCCTGCCGCGGCAAGGTCGATTTCGAGCGCGGGCGCCTTTACACCTTCCGCATCGCGGGGCCGGGCAGCGCCAGCTTCGTCAATGAGGGCAACCGCCGCTGCGTGCTGGAATACAGCGCGTCCGAAACCGGCGTCGCGTCGAGCGGCCGCACGCTGGACGTCGGCCCCGGCCAAGCGCTGACCCTGCCGGTGCGCGACGCCAACGGGCTGGTCGTCAGCTTCTTCAACCGCGGCACCGGTTCGCTGAAGTGCGATTTGAACGTGACGGTGGGGCGGTCCTAGCTGGACGAGCGGTACCGGTGTGCGGCCTTCGACGGGCTCAGGCTGAGGAGGTTGGTGCTGCTCCCGGCGATGTGAAAAACGGAGGTGCCTGGCACCCCCGCTCCTCATGCTGAGCCTGTCGAAGCACGCACCAGTTCGGAGCCGCGCCCCTCACTTCCCCTTCAGCGGCCCCTTGGCCAGCAGTTCGGCGATCTGCACGGCGTTCAGCGCGGCGCCCTTGCGGAGGTTGTCGGCGACGACCCAGAGGTTCAGGCCGTTCTCGACGGTGGGGTCCTCGCGCAGGCGGCTGACGAAGACCAGGTCGTCGCCGGCACACTCGACCGGGGTCACGTAACCCTCGTCGGCGCGGTGGTCGATGACCGACACGCCCTTGGCCTTCTTCAGCGCGGCGCGGGCCTCGGACTCCGAGATGGAGTCGGCGAACTCGACGTTCAGCGCCAGCGAGTGGCCGATGAAGACCGGCACCCGCACGCAGGTGGCCGTGACCTTGATCGAGGGGTCGAGGATCTTCTTGGTCTCCACCACCATCTTCCACTCCTCCTTCGTGGAGCCGTCGTCCATGAAGGAATCGATGTGGGGGATGACGTTGAAGGCGATCTGCTTGGTGAAGCGCTGCTTCTCCACCGGGTCGTTCACGTAGATGGCGCGGGTCTGGCTGAACAGCTCATCCATCGCCTCCTTGCCGGCGCCCGAGACGGACTGGTAGGTGGCGACGACCACGCGCGAAATCTTGGCGACCTCGTGCAGCGGCTTCAGCGCCACGACCATCTGGATGGTCGAGCAGTTCGGGTTGGCGATGATCCCCTTCTTCGTGTAGCCCGCGATCGCCTGCGGGTTCACCTCGGGCACGACCAGCGGCACCTCCGGGTCCATGCGGAAATGGCTGGTATTGTCGATGACCACGGCGCCGGCACCGGCGGCCCTTCCCGCGAAGGCGGCGGAGACCTTGGCTCCGGCCGAGGACAGGACGATGTCGGTGCCGCGGAAATCGAAGCTGTTCAGGTCCTGGACCCGCAGCACGTCGTCCTCGCCGAACGACACCTCGTTGCCGGCGGAGCGCTCGGAGGCCAGCGCCACGACCTCGCTCACCGGGAACTCCCGCTCGGCGAGGATCTGCAGCATCTCGCGGCCGACATTGCCGGTGGCTCCCACGACGGCGACCTTGTAGCCCATGGCGGCTGTTTCCTAAGTATCTGTGAAGGGCGGCCGCGGCTTGACAAGCCGTGGCGGGACCCATGACTTATTCGCGGCGGCACCGCTTGGCAAGAAGCGGCGGCCGAGGACACGGGAGGGATGCGCAAATGGCGGAACGGCTCTACACCACCTATGCGGAGTTCTGGCCCTTCTACCTGCGGGAGCACGCAAGGCCGCAGACGCGGGCGCTGCACTATGTCGGCACCAGCATCGGCATCGCGCTGGTGGTCTACGCGCTGGCGACCGGCCATTGGCTGTTCGCGCTGGGACTGCCGCTGGCGGGATACGGCTTCGCCTGGGTCAGCCACTTCTTCGTCGAGCGCAACCGGCCGGCCACCTTCACCTATCCGCTCTGGTCGCTGTTCAGCGACTTCAAGATGCTGGGCCTGTTCCTGACCGGCCGGCTGGGGCCGGAACTGCGCCGCGCCGGCGTGTCGAACTGAGCGGAGCGTAGACCCTTGGCCTCCATCGTCGAGACCATCGCCCTGTCGATCAAGAAGTCCGACACGACGATCTTCAACGAGAACTACACGAAGCAGGCCAAGGCCGTGATCGAGGGGCTGCGCAAGGCCGGCTACGAGGTCGTCCCGGTCCGGCCGCCGGAGCTGCTGGTGGAATACGCGGCCGACAACATCCCGTTCGGCCGGCTGCGCCCCGCCGACCTGATCCGCACGCTCTACACGACCATGGTCGAGAACGCGCGGAAGTTCGTCTCCTGAGCCGTTCGGCGCCCGCCGCACTCTGTCCGGACGCATAGGGTCCACGATCGCCCCCGACCCGCCCGATCGGACGTGTTACCCTTACGGCTCGTAGGGGGGCGGGCCGGATATTGGACGACAGGGCGTACAACGAGAGCTTCGCCTGGAAGCGGCTTGCGCCCACCGAGATCCTCGAGGCGGTGCGCCGGCACGAGCGGCTGCTGGAGGGCCGCCCCGGCGGGCAGCGCGCCAGCATGGCGCTCCACGATCTGCGCGGCGCGGTGCTGTCCGGCATGAACCTGGTCGACGCCGACTTCACCGGCGCCCGGCTGGACCAGGCGCAGCTGGTGAAGTCCCGGCTGCGCGGCGCCACCTTCTTCGCCGCGGACCTGCGCCTGGCGAACCTGCAGCATGCCGATTTGACCAAGGCCGACCTGCGCGGCATCTCGCTCCGCGGCGCCGATCTCACCCGCGCCCGGCTGCGCGAGTGCGACATGCGCGAGGCGGTGCTGGCGGTCTACCGGGGCGGCAAGCCGCTGCCCCAGACCTTCGATGGCCGCATCCCCAACCTCACCGCCGCCATCGCCGTCGCCGCCGATTTCGACGCCGCCAAGATGAACGGGTCGGTGGTGCTGAAGGCGGACTTCACCGACGCCAATCTGCGCAATGTCGACCTGCGCGGTTCCGACCTGCGCGGGGCGTCGTTCAAGGGCGCGAACCTGGAGGGCGCCAACCTGGCGCAGTCGCAGCTGGGGGAGGCCAACTTCGCCGGCGCCGTGCTGACCGACGCCGTCCTGCACGACTGCCAGGCGGAGGGGGCGAACTTCCTCGGCGCCATCCTGGACGCCGGCACCATCCTGCAGCTGCAGCGCGCCGGCGCCACCCTGCCGGGCCAGGGAGCCGGCGACGTGCCGGTGGAGGAGGCCGTGGCCGCCCACCGCGCCTGGGTGGAGGCGGCGGGCCGCCAGGGCGCCCGGGCCGATCTGGCGGGGCGCGACATGTCGGGGCTGGACCTCTCCGGCAGCAATCTCACCGCCTCGAAGCTGGCCTACGCGCTGGCCCGCAACCTGGTGCTGACCGGCAGCTCGCTGGTCATGGCCGACCTGGAATGCATCGACCTCAAGGGCGCGCGGCTGGCCGGGATCGATGCGCGCGGGGCGAACCTGGAACGCGCCCATCTCTCCGGCGCCGACCTCAGCCGCGCCAAGCTCTCCACCCTGGAGAGCGCCGACACGCCGCCCCGCCGCTGGCCCACCCGCCTGACCCGCGCCCGGCTGCAGGGCGCCATCCTGCGCGAGGCGGATCTGCGCGGCGCCGTGCTGCGCGAGGCCGACCTGACCGGCGCCGATCTGCGCGGCGCCAAGCTCGACGGCGCCGACCTGGAGGGCGCCATCCTCACCCAGGCGCGGCGGGATTAGCGCCGCACCGGTCGGGAGAGGCTGGGGCGGTGTGCGTCCTTCGACAGGCTCAGGATGAGGAGGGGAGATGCCAGGCACCGCTGGCATCAGCGCGCGCGAGCTTGGCCGGGAGCAGCAAAAAGATCCTCATGCTGAGCTTGTCGAAGCACGCACGCCCTCACCAGTGCCCTGCACGAAGCCTACCCGGTTTCCGTTGACGCGCGCCGCTCGGCTCCCTATACGACACGTTATAACATAACATTCGGTGCGAGTTGGGGAGTTGGAGATGAGGAAGCTGTTGCTCGGCGGTGCCGCCGCCGTCGCGTGCCTGCCGTCGCAGGCGCTGGCGCAGCAGGCGGCCGACCATGGCCGCGGCGGCATCGGCGAGGTGGTGGTGACGGCGGCGCCCTTCGCGCAGCGCCGGCTGGACATCCTGCAGGGCACCTCGGTCCTGTCGGGCGAGGCGCTGGACCGGGCGCTGGGCCCGTCGCTCGGCGAGACGCTGGACCGGCTGCCCGGCATGTCGCAGACCGCCTTCGGCCAGGGCGCCTCGCGCCCGGTCATCCGCGGCCTGGGCGGCGACCGCATCCGCGTGCTGACCGCCGGCATCGGCAGCATCGACGCCTCAACCACCAGCCCCGACCACGCCCCGGCGATCGACCCGGCGACCGCCCGGCGCATCGAGGTGGTGCGCGGCCCCGGCACGCTGCTCTACGGCAGCAACGCCATCGGCGGCGTGGTCAACGTGCTGGACGGCCGCGTGCCGTCCGAGCTGCCGGCCGGCGGGGCGGCGGGGCGGGCGCGCCTGTCCTTCGGCACCAACGCCAACGAGAAGCTGGCCTCGGCCGGCCTGGATGTTGGCGTCGCCGGGCCGCTGGTGCTGCATGCGGACGGCTTCATCCGCCACGCCAACGACTACGAGGCGCCCGGCTTCCTGCGCTCCCGGCCCCTGCGCGAGGCGGAGCCCCCGCACGAGGGTGAGGAGGAGGAGAAGGGCCGGGTGGAGAACAGCGCGGCCGAGGGCATGGGCGCCACCGGCGGCCTGTCCTATGTCGGCGACTGGGGCTTCATCGGCGCCAGCGTCTCGCGGCTCGACACCAAGTACGGCATCCCCGGCGGCCACGGCCATGGCGGGCACGAGGAGCACGAGGGCGAGGAGGAGCACGAGGAGGAGGAGCATGAGGGCGAGGAGCACGGCCACGAGGACGTGCGCATCGACCTCGGCCAGACCCGCGTGGACCTGATCGGCGAGGTCAACAGCCCCTTTCTGGCCTTCGAGACCACCCGCCTGCGCTTCGGCTGGGCCGACTACGAGCACAAGGAGCTGGAAGGCGACGAGGTCGGCACCCGCTTCCTGAACGACGGCTGGGAGGGCCGGGTGGAGTTCGTGCAGCGCCAGGCGGCGCTGATGGGCGGGACGCTGGGCGGCGCCGTCGGCGCCCAGGCGCTGCGCCGCGACTTCCGCGCCATCGGCGACGAGGCGTTCGTCCCGCCCAGCGTCACCGACCAGTGGGGCGTCTTCGCGGTGGAGCGGCTGGATTTCGGCCCCTTCGCGCTGGAGGGCGGTGCCCGGCTGGAGCGGCAGGAGGTGACCGCGCGGTCGCAGGGCTTCGACCGCGGCTTCACCGGCATCAGCCTGTCGGCGGGTCTGTCGCACGAATGGGCGCAGGGCTGGCTGGCCGGCCTCAGCGTGTCGCGCACCGAGCGCGCGCCCAATGCCGAGGAGCTGCTGTCCGACGGCCCGCATCTCGCCACCGGCACCTACGAGATCGGCGACCCGACCCTCGGCGAGGAGACGGCGTTGGGCTTCGAGGCGACGGTCAAGCGCACCATCGGCCCGGTCACCGGCTCGGTGAACCTGTTCTACACCGACTATGACGACTTCATCGCCGAGCTCTTCACCGGCGAGGAGGAGGACGAACTGCCGGTCGCGCGGTACGGCGCCGTCGAGGCCCGCTTCTGGGGCGCGGAGCTGGAGGCCTCGGCCGAGGCGTGGCGCAGCGGCGACCGGGCAGTCCTGCTGGATGCCGGGCTGGACTTCGTGCGCGCCCGCAACCGCAGCGACGACACCGACCTGCCGCGCATCCCGCCGCTGACCGTGCGGCTGGGCGCGGAGTACCTGGCTGCCAGCTGGTCGGGCCGGGTCGAGGTCGAGCTCGCCGACGACCAGAAGCGGACGGCCGAGTTCGAGCTGCCCACCGCCGGCTACGCCGTGCTGAACGCGGGCGTCGACTGGCATCCCTGGGCGGGACATGATTTCAGCTTGGCGCTGGAAGGCCGCAACCTGACCGACGAGACGGTGCGCCTATCCAGCTCGTTCCTGAAGGATCGGCTGCCGCAGCCCGGCCGCGACGTGCGCCTGATCCTGCGCACCGCCTTCTGACCGGCGGCTTGCGGCATGAAAGCGAACGGGCCGGGAGCGACCTCCCGGCCCGTTCCGATTCAGGGATGTCGGGGGCTCAGGGCCCCTCGACCTCGCCGGGGCGGATGTCCTGCGCCAGGGTCAGCCCCTCGGCCCGGCCCTCATAGACCAGCCCCGAGCGCATCGCCCAGGTACGGGGCAGGTGCAGCAGCGGCACCTTGACCACCTCGTCCGTGGCGATCCGGCCGACCCGGCGCAGCATCTCCTCGCGCTTGGAATCGTCGAGCGTCACCAGGGCGGTGCGGATCAGCTGGTCCAGTTCGGGATTGGTGTAGCCGCCATAGTTCTGGGTGCCCATGCCGCGCGCCGGGTCGCGGGTGGCGATCGCCTCGCGGGCGACATAGCCGAACTCGCCGGTCAGCGGCACCGAGCCGCCCAGCTGCATCTGGAAGTCCAGCCGCGACAGCTGCGCCATGGCGTCCGGCGTCGGCCGGACCATGACCTTGGCGCGGATGCCGACGGCGGCGAGATAGCGCGCGATGACGTCGGCCAGCTTGGTGTTGCTGTCGATCGCCAGCAGCTCCACCTCGAACCCCGCCTCGAAGCCGGCGTCGCGCATCAGCGCCTTGGCCTGGACCGGGTCGTAGGGGTTGGCGGCGATCTCCGGATTGTAGCCGAACATCCCCTCCGGGATCAGCTGTCCGGCCGGCGCCGCCGTGCCCAGCATCAGCCGCTCGCTGATCGCCGCCCGGTCGATGGCCATCATGACGGCCCGGCGCACGCGCGGGTCGGCGAAGGGGTTGCGGCCGCCGAAGGCCCGCGCGTCCTCGCGCTGGTTCAGGTTCAGCAGCAGGGTCCGCGCCTGCGGGCTGCTGACCAGGTGCAGGTTCGGCAGGCCGGCGAAGAAGGGGAAGCTTTCCGCCGAGACGGCGTTGACGATATCCACCGTCCCGCTGATCAGCGCGCGGCCCCGGCCGCCCGGCTCGGGCAGCGGCACCATCAGCACGGACGTCCAGGTCGGGCGCGGGCCCCAGTAGCCGTCGAAGCGCACAAGCTCGACGCGGGACCCGGGCTTGAAGGCCTTCAGCCGGAAGGGGCCGCTGCCGAGGGCGGTCTGCCCCTGGTCGAACTGCGCCGTCGTGGGCCAGCTCTCGGCCTTGCAGCCCGCCGGCTCGAACCGGCCGGACCAGCCCTCGGGCGCGGCGATGATGGCGACGGAGGTCAGGCTGTTCGGCACCAGCGGGTCGGGCTCGGCCGTGCGCAGCACCAGCGTGGCCGCGTCCTTCGCCTCGACCGCGACGATGCCGCGCAGTGCGCCGCGGACGCCGCTGCCGGACAGGCCGAGGATGCGGCAGAAGGTGTAGACGACGTCCTGCGCGTCCAGCGTCGTGCCGTCGTGGAAGCGCACGTCCGGCCGCAGCGTGAAGGTCCAGGCCCGCTCCTCGGTCGCCTGCCACTTGACCGCCAGGCCGGCGGTGGGCTGCAGCGACCGGTCACGCCGGATCAGCGGCTCGAAGAGATGCGCCGCCAGGTTCGCATCGTCGAGCGAGTTGTGCAGGTGGGGATCGGCCGAGGCCGCCAGCGACTCCAGCCCCAGCCGGATCTCGCCGGGCGCCGCGGCCTGGGGAGGCTGGGCGGCCCGGGCCGGCACCGCAGCCGCCGTGCCCAGGAAGAGAAGGGCCGAGATCGCCAGCAGGGAGGCCCGTCCCAAAGCCTGCCGCGGGCGGGTGCCCGGCGGAAGGGCGCCTTTCTGGCGCTGGCCTAGGAAACGCTGCTGCAAGACACGCCTACTCCAGTGATTGCCGCACATCATAACTGAGTAACCAGCCCTGTCATGAACTTTACCGGGGGCGCCCTCCGCCGCCCGACAACGCTTCTTGCGGGCGAATTGGAAATCTTATCCAAGGCTTAGAGCGCGTTCCTCCAGCGTCGTCGAGCTCAAAAAGGAGAGTTTGCCCGCCTTCGTAACGCAGTAATGGAAAAATTAACGTATTAAAACGATAGTGGCAGAACCGGGCGCAGGCAAATCCGAATCCCGGGTCGCCGGCCCAAAAAATGGGGCGGCACCCTGGCTCGGAACGGCTCCTGCGACGGCTCGCCCCATCACCGGATGCAGCCCGATGCCGACCGACACCGTTCCGCCACCCGTTCCCCCGCCGGAAGACGCCACCGCACCCCGCTACCTCGTCGTGCTCGACGGGGAGGGCATGTACTCGATCTGGCCCGAGGACATGGATGTGCCGGCCGGCTGGAGCGCCGAAGGCTTCGGCGGCACCCGCGAGGCCTGCCTCGCCCATGTCGAGGCCGTCTGGACCGACATGCGCCCCCTCAGCCTGAGGCGCGCCATGGACGCCGGGCACTGACACCGCTTCCCCATCCCGGCCGGGCGGACGCGCCCGGCGTGCCAGCCGAGACCGCCCCATGCCGGACAGCCTGACCGGGTCCACGCCGACCGACGCCGCTCCCCTTTTGCCGCTCAGCGCCCCGCAGCGGGTGATCTGGCACGATCTGCAGCTCCATCCCGACACGGCGCTGTACCATCTGGCGCTGCTGGTGCGCATTCCCGGGCCGGTCGACCCCGACCTGTTCCGGCGCGCGGTGAACGCGGCGGCGGCCAACCACGACGCGCTGCGCCTCGTGCTGCCGGAGGGCGAGAAGAGGGCGGAGCAGCGCATCCTGCCCGCGCTGGAGATCCCGGTCCCGCTGGTGGACTATTCCGGCCTGGACGATGCCGAGAGCCGCGCCCAGGCCTTCAGCCGCGGGATCATGGGCGGCCCTTTCCCGGCCCGGGCCGGGAAGGCGCTGTGGAACAGCTGGCTGATCCGTCTCGCGCCCGGCCTGCATGTCTGGCATCTCAGCTGCCATCACCTGATCTGCGACGGCCACGGGCTGTCGGTCATCGTCGCCGCCGTCTCCGCCGCCTACGAGGCGCTGCTGGCCGGGCGCGACCCGCACGATCCCGGCCCCTCCTACGCCGAGTTCGTGGCCGAGGACCAAGCCTACGCCGCGTCGGAGCGCCACGCCGCCGACGGCGCCTTCTGGCGCGCCCGCTTCCGCGACCTGCCGCCGCCGCTGTTCGACTGGGGCGGCCAGGGCTTCCGCTTCGCCGCCAGCTGCCGGCGCCGGCGCAGCGCCGTGCCCCGCGCCGTCATGGCGGGGGCGGAGGCCTTCGCCGCCGCGCACGGCCTGTCGCTGCAGAGCGTGGTGCTGGGGCTGGTCTACGCCCTGGTGGCGCGCGAGCGGAACGCTTCGGACATCGTCGTCGGCATGGCCCGGCACAACCGCCCGACGCCCCGCCTGAAGCGGACCGCCGGCATGTTCTCGGTGGTGAACCCGCTGCGCGTCCATGTCGACCGCAACGGCAGCCTGCTCGACCTGATGCGCGCGGTGCAGGCGGAGAGCCGCGCCTGCTTCCCGCACCACCGCTACCCGCTGGCGGAGCTGAACCGCTCCATCAACCTGTTCCAGTCGGGGCGGCGGCAGCTGTTCGAGGTCACCTTCTCCTTCGTGCGCCACGCCTTCGACCAGAGCTTCGGCGTGCCGCTGGAGCGCACCGACCGGCTGGAGACGGGCATCGTCCAGGCGCCGCTGGCGATCGCGCTGCGGGACAACCATGCCGGCCAGGACCCGCTGCTGGATCTGGAATACGACCCCGGCGTCATCGAGGACGGGGCGGCGGAGCGGCTGGAGGGGCAGATGCACCGGCTGCTGGCCTCGCTCGACGCCGTGCAGGGCGAGCCGGTCTGGCGCCTGCCGGTCATGAGCGGGGAGGAGCGGCGGCTCATCCTCGAGGAGTGGAACCGGACCGACGCGCCGGTGCCCTCGGCGACGCTGGTGAAGCTCTTCGCCGGCCGGGTCGCCCGCACGCCCGGCAGCACCGCCCTGGTCCATGGCGACCGCGTCATCACCTACGCGGAACTCGATGCGCGGGCGAACCGCCTGGCGCGGCGGCTGCTGAGCCTGGGCATCGGCCCGGAGACGATCGTCGGGATCTGCATGCAGCGCACGCCCGAGCTGGTCATGGCGATGCTGGCGGTGCTGAAGGCGGGCGGCGCGGTCCTCTCCATCGACCCGGCCTATCCGGTCAAGCGCATCGCCTACATGGTCGAGGATTCCAGCGTCGGGCTGGTGCTGACGGAACTGGCCTCGCGCGCGGTGCTGCCGTCGGGCGTGCGCCAGCTGGTGCGGGACGATCCGGAGGAGGCCGCCCTCATCGCCGGGCTGCCGGACGGCATGGTCAAGGACGCGGAGCGCGCCGGCCAGCTGCGCCGCGACAACCTCGCCTACATCATCTACACCTCGGGCTCGACCGGCCGGCCCAAGCCGGTGGGCGTGACCCACGGCAACGCCGTGAACCTCGCCGTCGACCATGTCTTCCTGCTGGAGGTGCGGCCGGACAGCCGGGTGCTGCAGTTCGCCTCCCCCAGCTTCGACGCCTCGGTGGTCGAGATGCTGCTGGCCTTCTCCGCCGGCGCCGCCCTGGTCATGTCCGATCCCGAGGACCGCATGCCCGGCGCCCCGCTGGCGGCGCTGGCGGACCGCCACGGCATCACCCACGCCGTGCTGCCGCCCTCGGCGCTGGCGGTCATGCCGGAGGGCTCGCTCTCCACCGTCACCGACATGATCGTCGCGGGCGAGGCCTGCCCGGGCGAGCTGGCGGCGCGCTGGAGCCGCGGCCGACGCATGTTCAACGGCTACGGCCCGACCGAGGCGACGGTCTGCACGACCATGAGCCGGCCGCTTCAGGGCGACGGCGCGCCGCCCATCGGCCGCCCCATCTCCAACTACCGCGTCTATGTCCTGGACGACCGCATGCAGCCGGTGCCGGTCGGCGTGCCGGGCGAGCTGCATGTCGGCGGCACCGGCCTGTCGCGCGGCTATCTCGGCCGGCCGGGATTGACCGCCGAGCGCTTCGTGCCGAACCCCTTCGGCCCCGGGCGGCTCTACCGCACCGGCGACCGGGTGCGCTGGAACGCCGACGGCCAGCTCGAGTTCATCGGCCGCATCGACAACCAGGTGAAGATCCGCGGCTTCCGCATCGAGCCGGACGAGATCGCCGCGCGGCTGGCCGAGCATCCCGGCGTGCGCGACGCCGCCGTGGTGCCGCACGCCGACGAGGCCGGCAATGTCAGGCTGTTCGCCTATGTCGTGCCCGAGTCCGGCTTCCAGCCGCCGGCGGAAAGCGGGGAGGGCGCGCCGGCCAAGGATCTGTCCGAGACCCAGATCGACAGCTGGCAGAGCCTCTATGACGGCGCCGAGTTCGCCGGCGACGCCGCCGACCCGCTGTTCGACATCAGCGGCTGGCTCAGCAGCTATGACGGCCGGCCGATCCCCGAGGCGGAGATGCGGGTCTGGGTGGACGACACGGTGGCGCGGATCAAGGAGACGCGGCCGGACGGCGGGCCCCCGGACGTGCTGGGGGACGTGCTGGAGATCGGCTGCGGGCGCGGCCTGCTGGCCTTCCGCCTGGCCGATGCCTGCCGCAGCTACCAGGGCGTGGATTTCGACGGGCGGGCGGTGGCGCATGTCCAGAGGCAGATCCGCCGCCATGCTCCGGCCTTCGACCATCTGGCGGTGCGGCAGGGCCGCGCGCATGTCCTTGACCATGTCCCGCCGCGCTCGGTCGACACGGTGGTGGTCAACTCGGTGGCCCAGTACTTCCCCGGCATCGACTATCTGATCGAGGTGATCGGGCAGGCGCTGGAGAAGCTGCGGCCGGGCGGCGCCCTGTTCCTGGGCGACATGCGCGACCTGACGCTGCAGCGCGCCTTCCACGCCTGGATCGAGCGCGGGCGCGCGGGCGCCGGCCAGCGCGCGGACGAGCTGCGCCGCGCCATCGACCGCCAGGTCGCCAACGAGAACGAGCTGCTGGTCGACCCGGCCTTCATGGCGGCGCTGCGCTTCCGCTTCCCCCGCGTGACCGACGTGGAGTTCCTGCTGCAGCGGGGCGGCGCCCGCAACGAGATGACCAAGTTCCGCTACGCCGCGGTGCTGCGCGTCGGGCCGGTGCGCACGGCCGCGGCCCCTTGGCGGGACGGGGCGGGGCTGGATCTCGGCCGCATCGGGGCGCTGCTGGCCGAGGCCGCGCGCACCGGTGCCGACAGCCTGTGCGTCGCCGGCCTGCCCAACGCCCGGGTCGAGGACGATCTGCGCTGCCTGGCGCTGCTGGAGGGCGGACTGCTCTCCAGCGTCGGCGAGGTCTCGGCCCAGATCGCGGCGGCCGCCCGCGCCGGGCTGGAGCCGGAGGATCTGCACGCCCTGGCCGCCCGCCATGGCATGGATCTGCTGCTGTCGCCGTCGCCCGGCGCGCCGCCCGGCCGGATGGACGCGCGCTTCGTGCGGCCGGGGACGCCCGTCCCGCCGGCGCCGGCGGCCCGCCTGCCCGGCGCGCCCCGCGCCTGGCGCGACTATGCCAACAACCCGCTGCTGGCGGTGCAGGGGGCGGCGCTGGTGCCGCTGCTGCGCGAGCACCTGGCGGCGACCCTGCCCGACTTCATGATCCCGGCCTCCTTCCAATGGCTGGACCGGCTGCCGCTGTCGGCCAACGGCAAGGTCGACCGCAAGGCCCTGCCGCTGCCCCTGCTGGGTGCCGAGCGCGCCGCCGCCTACCGTGCGCCCCGCGAGGCGCGCGAGGCGGTGCTGGCCGAGCTGTTCCAGGACCTGCTGGGGCTGCACCGCGTCGGCATCGACGACGACTTCTTCGCGCTCGGCGGCCACTCGCTGCTGGCGACCCGGCTGGCGTCGCAGGTGCGCTCGGTGCTGGGGGTGGAGCTGGCCGTCCGCACCGTGTTCGAGCACCCGACCGTGGCGGCGCTGGCCGACCATCTCCGCGCCGCGGCGGTGGCGGAAGCGATGGAGATCCTGCCCCGGCCCGAGCGGCTGCCCCTGTCCTTCGCCCAGAGCCGCCTCTGGTTCCTGGACCGGCTGGAGGAGGGCGGCGAGGGCGGGGCGCGCTACAACGTGCCGGTGGCGCTGCGGCTGCGCGGCCCGCTGGACGTGCCGGCGCTGGAGCGGGCGCTCACGCTGCTGGTGATGCGGCACGAGACGCTGCGCACCGCCTTCCCGCTGGTCGAGGGCGAACCGGTGCAGGAGATCCTGCCGCCCGACGGCTTCCGTCTCGAGCGGCGCCGGGTCGAGGACGAGGAGAGGCTGGACCGCGCGGTGGAGGCGCTGCTGCGCCACCGCTTCGACATCGCCCGCGACCTGCCGCTGCGCGCCGCGCTGCTGGAGCTGGGCGCCGAGGACCATGTGCTGGCCATCATCGTCCACCACATCGCCTTCGACGGCTGGTCGGCGGGAATCTTCCTGTCGGAGCTGGCGGACGCCTATTCGGCGCTGCGCGACGGCGACGCGCCCAACCTGCCGGACCTGCCGCTGGCCTATGCCGACTTCGCGGTCTGGCAGCGCACCCGCCTGTCGCTGTCGGAAGGGCCGATGGCCCGCGAGGCGGCCTATTGGCGCGAGGCGCTGCGGGGATCGCCGGCGCAGCTGGCCCTGCCGACCGACCGGCCGCGCCAGCCCGTCCGGCTGCGCCGCGCCGGCTTCGTGCGGCTGGATGTCGGCGAGGAGCTGCGCGCCCGCCTGGCCGTGCTGGCCCAGGGCCAGGGCGCCAGCCTGTTCATGGTGCTGCTGGCGGCGCTTTCGGTCGTGCTGTCGCGCTGGAGCGGGCAGACGGACGTGCTGGTCGGCACGCCGGTCGCCAACCGCACCCGCCGTGAGGTGGAGGGGCTGGTCGGCTTCTTCGTCAACACGCTGGTGATGCGCACCCGCCTGGACGGCGACCCCACCGTAGCGGAGCTGCTGGCCCGGGTGCGCGAGGCGGCGCTGGGCGCCTATGCCCACCAGGAGCTGCCCTTCGAGAAGCTGGTGGAGATGCTGCAGCCGGAACGCACGCTGGGCGAGAGCCCGCTGTTCCAGGTCATGCTGGTGCTGCAGAACACCCCGCTGGCCGACGCCGCCCGGCTGCCCGGCCTGGCGGTGGAGGTGCTGCCGCCCCGGCGTGACGTGGCCCGCTTCGACCTGACGCTCTCCTTCACCGAGCGGGACGACGATCTCCAGGGGCTGATCGAGTTCGACGCCGACCTGTTCGACGAGGCCACCATCGAGCGGCTGGGCGGGCATCTGCGCCGGGTGCTGGAGGCCATGGCGGAGCTGCCCGCCCGCCGGGTCGCGCGCCTGCCCATGCTGGGCGAGGCCGAGCGCCGGCAACTGGTGGAGGGCTGGAACCAGACCGACGCGCCGCTGCCGGGCGGCCGGGTGATCGACCTGATCGCGGCCGAGGCGGCCCGCCGTCCCGAGCAGCCGGCGATCCTGTCGGACGAACCGCCGCTGAGCTACGGCAACCTGGAGAAGGCCGGCAACAAGCTGGCCCGCCGGCTGATCCAGCTGGGCATCGGGCCGGAGGACGTCGTCGGCGTCGCGCTGGAACGCTCCACCCTACTGCCGGTGACGCTGCTGGGCGTGCTGAAGGCGGGCGCCGCCTACCTGCCGCTCGACCCCGCCTACCCGGCCCAGCGCCTGACCCACATGCTGGAGGACAGCGGGGCCAGGCTGGTGCTGACCGAGCGGGCGGTGCGCGGCCTGCTGCCCGAGGGGATCGAGGCGCTGGCGCTGGACGGCGAGGAGGAGCGCGCCGCCATCCGCGGCCAGTCGCCCGAACCGATCGCGGAGGGCGAGCGGCTGCGGCCGCTGCTGCCCGGGGGCGCCGCGCAGGTGATCTACACCTCGGGCTCCACCGGCCGGCCCAAGGGCGTGGTGGTCACCCACGCCAACCTGGTGGCGCTGGTGGCGGCCATGCGCGAGACCATGCAGACCGACGCGGTGGCGCTGCAACTGGCCTCCATCGCCTTCGACGTCTCCACGCTGGAGATCTGGCTGCCGCTGGCCGCCGGCGCCAAGGTGGCGCTCTATCCCAAGGGCAAGGTCGAGATCGGGACCCTGGGCGAGGTGCTGCGCCGGCACGCCGTCACCCGCCTCTGCCTGACCTCCCAGCTGTTCAACGCGGTGGTGGAGACCGACCCGTCGGTCCTGGCGCCGCTGCGCACCCTGCTGGTCGGCGGCGACGCGCTGTCGCCCCGGCATGTGGCGATGGCGACGGCGGCGCTGCCGCAACTGACCATCAAGAACGCCTACGGCCCGACCGAGGCGACCTGCACCGCCACCCTGTTCCCGGTGCGCGGCCGGCCCGGCGCCGCCCTGCCGATCGGCCGGCCGCTGCACAATTGGAAGGCCTATGTGCTGGATGCCCGCCTACGGCCGGTGCCGATCGGCGTGGCGGGCGAACTCTATCTGGGCGGCGCCGGCGTGACGCGCGGCTATCTCGGCCGGCCCGGCCTGACCGCCGACCGCTTCGTGCCCAACCGCTTCGCCGCGCCCGGGTCCGGGGACACGCGCCTGTACCGCACCGGCGACATGGTGCGCTGGCGCGGCGACGGCGAGCTGGAATTCATCGGCCGCTCCGACGGCCAGGTGAAGATCCGCGGCTTCCGCATCGAGACGGGCGAGATCGAGGCGGTGCTGCTGGAGGTGGCCGGCCTCGCGCAGGCCGCGGTGGTGGCGCGGGAGGACCGGCCGGGCGACCGGCGCCTCGTCGCCTACCTCGTGCCCCGGCCGGGGCAGGCGCCGCCGGAACCCGGGGCGCTGCGCCGGGCCCTGCTGGAGCGGCTGCCCGACTACATGGCGCCCGCCGCCTACGTCACGCTCGACCGGCTGCCGCTGACGCCCAACGGCAAGCTCGACGCGCGCGCCCTGCCGGCCCCAGACGCCGGCGCCGAGCCCGCCTTCGAGCCGCCCCTGCCGGGCACCGAGGCGCGGCTGGCGGCGGTCTGGACCGAGCTGCTGGGCGTGTCGCGGATCGGCCGCCATGACGATTTCTTCGCGCTCGGCGGCCATTCGCTGCTGAGCATCCGGCTGGCGGCGCGGCTGCGCCAAGCCTTCGGGCGCGAGCTGCCGGTGGCCCGCCTGTTCCAGGACGCCACCCTCTCCGGCCTCGCCCGCGCGCTGGAGGGCGGCGGGGACGGCGGAGTGGACCCGCTGGTGCCGCTGCAGCCCTCGGGCGATGGGGCGCCGCTGTTCTGCGTGCATCCGGCGGGCGGGCAGATCTGGTCCTACCGGCGGCTGGCCGGCGATCTCGGGGCCGCCAAGCCGTTCCTGGCGATCCAGGGCGCCGGCGAGGCGCCGGGCACGCTTGAGGAGCTGGCGGCCCGCTACCTCGCCGCCGTCCGCGCCCGCCAGCCCCAGGGGCCCTACAGCCTGGCCGGCTGGTCCTTCGGCGGGCTGGTCGCCTTCGAGATGGCCCGGCAGCTGGCGGTGCTGGGCGAGACGGTGACCCACCTGCTGCTGGTCGACAGCCATCTGGTGCGGCCGGACGCGACGCTGCACTACGCCGACATGCTGGACCGCGCCTTCCATGCCCAGGTGCTGGGCGAGCGGGGGCCGGAGAACGCCGTCGGGGATGCCGACCTGGAGGCGCTGCGCCACCGGCTGGCCGCCGACGCGCGGCTGGCGCTGGCCTATCGCGGCGGCCCCTATGCCGGTCCGGTGACGCTGCTGCGGGCGTCGGAGCGGCCGGAGACGGTCGACCCGGCGCCGGCCTGGCGGGCGCTGCTGGACGACCGGCTGCGCGTGCTGGACGTGCCGGGCGATCACTACTCGCTCTGGCGGGAGCCGCACTACCCGGCCTTGCTGGCGGCCTGGACGGCGGCGATGGGCGAGGTGGAGACGGAGACCGCCTAGCCCGATCGTTCGGGCGATGTCCGGGTGCTACGGCGGTGCCATCTCCACGGGATGAGATGGCTGTTCCTGCTCCTGGCGCTGGTGGCCGGCGGCGTGGCGGCGTATCTGGCGGGCCAGGGCCGGCTGGACGTGCCCGCCGTCGTCGCGCTGCCGGCGCGCGTCCTGCCGCTGGCGCCGCCCGACCCGGGGGCGCCACCAGGGGCGCTCGCCTGGCTGCAGCTGGCCCTGCTGAAGCGCGACCCGGCCCAGTGCCTGGCCTGGCTGGAGCAGGCGGGCGCGCGGGCGACGCCGCTGGCGGACCGGACGGCGGAGAGCGGCTGCGGGCTGGAGGGGGCGGTCAGCCTCGCCGGGGCGACGATGGGCAAGGGCGGGGCGGTGGCGGCAAGCTGCCCGCTGGCCGCCGCCTGGACCCTGTATGAGCGCTGGGTGCTGGAGCCCGCCGCGCGCGAGCATCTCGGCGCCGGCATCCGCTCGGTCCAGCACTACGGCACCTATGCCTGCCGCAACGTCCGGCGGATGGCGGGGCCCAGCGGCCGGCGCAGCGAGCACGCCACCGCCAATGCCATCGACCTCGCCGGGGTGGTGCTGACCGACGGCCGCCGCCTGACCGTGAAGCGGCACTGGACAGGCGGGGGGCCGGAGGCGGCCTTCTGGCGGGCGGCGGCGGACGGCGCCTGCCGCCTGTTCAACGTGACCCTGACGCCCGAGTACAACGCGCTCCACGCCGACCACCTGCACCTGGACATGGGACCCTGGCGCGCCTGCCGCTGATCGCGCGGAACCTATCCTTAGGGGTAGTACGATTGTATAGGTGCCTCGACCGCGTGCATGATCCTCCGCGCCAACCTTTGGGAGGTTTTCATGAAGCGCGTTCTCGCCGTCGGCGCCCTGCTGGTCCTGACCGGCTGCTCCCCCTTCATCAGGAAGGCGGTCGACCGGGACGCCGATGCCATCCGCGCCAATCAGGTCCAGCTGGTGGCCGGCGACGTCCAGCAGTTCGCCCAGGGCCAGACGGCGGTGGTGCAGCAGCTGACGACACTGGCCGGCCTGTCCGGGCCGCCGCAATCCGCCCAGGACTGGGGCAATGTCGTCTATGCTGGCATCCTCTACACCGACGTGCGCTGCGAGAACTATCTCCAGGCCCTGTTCCGCCTGAACCAGGCGAAGACCGCCGCCCTCTCCGAACTGAACGTCACCCGCACGGCGGTGGAGGGGGCGCTCGGTCTGGTGAAGGCGGCGTCCAAGGAGATCGCCCTGACCAGCCTCGCCTTCGGCTTCGTCACCGACAGCGTGGAGACCATCTCCGACGGTCTGCTGCTGCAGCTCGATCCCAGCGCCGTCCGCACATTGGTGAAGGGGCTGCAGGCCGAGTACCGGCGGCAGGTGACCAACACCAGCTACACCAGCCAGCCGGCGGCGCTGATGGCGGTGCAGGGCTATGTCAGCCTCTGCCTGCCCGCCAACATCGAGGCGGAGATCAACAAGTCCGCCAATACCGCCAGGCCGCGGACCGTGCCGACGGGCGAGCGGGCCTTCGGCGCCTCGCCCGGCACGACGGCGCCCGCCGCTCCCCAGCCGAACGTCGTTCCCAACGTGACGGTCGGCGACGGGCAGTAGGGAGCCCGCGAAAAGAAAAGGGCGCGACCGCACCGGCGGCCGCGCCCTTTTTCATGAGGCGTGCGGAGGATCAGACGTTGAAGCGGAAGTGGAAGATGTCCCCGTCCTTGACGAGATATTCCTTGCCTTCCATGCGCATCTTGCCGGCGTCCTTGCAGCCCTGCTCGCCGCCCAGCGCCACGAAGCTGTCATAGTCGACGGTCTCGGCCTTGATGAAGCCGCGCTCGAAGTCGGTGTGGATGACGCCGGCGGCCTCGGGGGCCTTGGCGCCGCGGCGCACGGTCCAGGCGCGCGCCTCCTTCGGGCCGACGGTGAAGAAGGTCAGCAGGTTCAGCAGCCCGTAGCCGGCGCGGATCAGGCGGTTCAGGCCCGGCTCGTCCAGCCCCAGCGAGGACAGGTACTCGGCCTTGTCCTCGTCCGCCAGCTGCGACAGCTCGGCCTCGATGGCGGCGGAGATCACGACCGAGGCCGCACCCTGCGCCTTGGCCATCTCCTCGACCTTCTTCGACAGCGAGTTGCCGCTGCCGGCCGAGGACTCCTCGACGTTGCAGACATAAAGGACCGGCTTGGAGGTCAGCAGCTGCAGCTGCTTCCACCAGACCTTCTCCTCCTCGGAGATCTCGACCGTGCGGGCCGGCTTGCCGTCACGCAGCGCCACCAGGGCGCGCTCGATCAGGTCCGCCTGGATCTTGCTGTCCTTGTCGCCGCCCTTGGCCTTCTTCTGCAGGGCCGGCAGGCGGCGCTCCAGGCTGTCCATGTCGGCCAGCATCAGCTCGGTCTCGACCGTCTCGGCGTCGCGCACCGGCTCGATGGAGCCTTCAACGTGCGTGATGTCGGTGTCCTCGAAGCAGCGCAGGACGTGGACGATGGCGTCGACCTCGCGGATGTTCGCCAGGAACTGGTTGCCCAGCCCTTCGCCCTTGGAGGCGCCGCGCACCAGGCCGGCGATGTCCACGAACTCCAGCTGGGTCGGGACCACCTTCTGCGACTTGGCGATCTCCGCCAGCTTGTCCAGCCGCGGGTCGGGCACGCCGACGCGGCCGACATTCGGCTCGATGGTGCAGAAGGGATAGTTCGCCGCCTCGGCCGCGGCCGTGCTGGTCAGGGCGTTGAACAGGGTCGACTTGCCGACATTGGGCAGGCCGACGATGCCGCAGTTGAAACCCATGGGAGGATGCTCGTCAGGTCCGGAGTTGGCCGTCTATATCGGCGATGCCGCCTCGGATTGCAAAGGCCCGTTGCGCAGGGCGCTCACGCGCTGGGCGACCAGCCATATCCCTCTCCTCCTGAGGGAGAGGGATGGGACCCACGCGGAGCGTGGGAGGGTGAGGGGTCGGCGGGCGGCAAGCCCGACGTTCTCACCCGCTGTTCTAGGATCACCCGTCGAAAACGCCCGCCTGCGGCGGTCGACCCCTCATCCTCCCCAAGCAGGCTTGGGGCCCCATCCTTCTCCCTCAAGGGGAGAAGGATTTATCGCGCCCCGGCGACCACCCCGGCGGCGCCAACTCGAACTTGGCGAACTCGAAGGCGGGGGCGACGGTGCAGCCGACCAGGGTCCAGCCGCCGCGCGACGTGGCGGCCTGCCACCAGCCGGCCGGCACCACCAGCTGCGGCCGCTCGCCGGCGAGCAGGTCGGGGCCCAGCACATGCTCGGTAGCGCTGCCGCCATAGGGGGCCAGACCCAGCGTCAGGGACGAGCCGGCGTACCAGTGCCAGACCTCGTCGGCGTCCAGCACCCGGTGCCAGTGCGAGCGCTCGCCCTCGCGCAGCAGGAAATAGATGCAGGTGGACGCACCCCGGCCGCCGCCCTCGGGCATGTGGCGGTAGGTCTCGACGAAGTGCCCGCCCTCGGGATGCGGACGCATGCCGAGCAGCCCGATGATCGCCTCGGGCGTCAATCCGGTCGGGATCATGCGGCGGGCGGGGCCGTCAGGCGGAAGCTGTCGCGGTCGCCGGCCCGGTCGAACCAGGCGGACAGGACGGGCCGGCCCTCGCGCCAGCGCTCCTCCTTCCAGCGGAACTCCACATAGTCGAGAGTCACCATCACGGCGATGCTGCCGATGGTGAGCGGACCCTCGAGGTCCGCCGCCTCTCGCTCCAGCAGGTCCAGCCCGCGCAGCATGGCCCGGCGCTGGCGCTCGATCCAGTCCTTGGACTGCAGCTCGGCGGGCCGCAGCGTCTCCAGCCGGCGCAGCACGGCGGCGTCGCAGATGCCGTCGGCCAGCGCCTGCTGCCGCAGCGCCCGCCAGCGGGCGGGCCCCGGCGCCGGGTGCAGGATCGGCGTGCCCTGGAGGCTGTCCAGGTACTCGCAGATCACCGGGCTGTCGAACAGCGCGATCCCGTCGTCCGTCACCAGGGTCGGGACCTTGCTCAGCGGGTTCTCCGCCGTCAGCGGCGAGTCCACCACCCAGACGTCGGTCTGGATCGTCTCCACCCGGCCGGCGAGGCCCGTCTCGTGGGCCACCATCAGCACCTTGCGGGCGAAGGGGGAGGTCTGGCTGTAGCGCAGCTTCATCTGATGTTCCTGTCTCAGCGGAAATGGTCCTTGCGGCGGCGGATCTCGCCCAGCACCTCGGCCGGGGCGGCGCCCGCCATGCCGAGCCGCGCGGCCAGGGCGGGATCGTCGGCGCGCAGGAAGGGGTTGGTCGCCCGCTCGATGCCGAGCAGGCTGGGGATGGTCGGCTCGCCCCGCGCCCGGAGGTCGGCGATCTCCTGCGCCCGGATTTGCAGCGCCGCATTGTCCGGGTCGACGGACAGGGCGAAGCGAGCGTTGCCGGCGGTGTATTCGTGGCCGCAATAGACGCGGGTCGAGTCGGGCAGGCCGCGCAGCTTCAGCAGCGAGTCCCACATCTGCGCCGGCGTGCCCTCAAACAGCCGGCCGCAGCCGAGCGCGAACAGCGTGTCGCCGCAGAACAGCGCGTCGGCATCCTCGAACCAGAAGGCGACATGGCCGCGCGTGTGGCCCGGCACCTCGAACACCCGCACCGGCCGCTTGCCCAGATGGAACCGGTCGCCCTCGGCCACGAGATCGTCCATGCCGGGGATGCGCCCGCGCTCGGCGCGCGGGCCGGTCAGGCGGAGATGGTGGCGCTCCTTCAGCGCCTCGTTGCCGCCGATATGGTCGCCATGATGGTGGGTGTTCAGGATCAGCGAGGGCCGCCAGCCCAGCCGCGCCAGCGCCTCCTCCACCGGTTCCGGCTCGGCGGGATCGACGATGGCGACCGTCCCCGTCTCCGTGTCGCGGAGCAGGTACACGTAATTGTCGCTGAGGGCCGGCACCAGCCGGACGTCGAGAGTGGCCATGCGGGCGAGCCTAGCGCATCGCGCCGGCCCGGCAAAGACGCCCGCCGCCACTCTTTCGATGAAGGTTAACGCGACCGCAACCGCACCGTCATGAAGCGTGGCTAGCGTCCCGCCGCCAAATCAAAAGGGGTAGAGCCATGCGCATGTCCAGGACCGCCGCTTCCGCTTTCGTCATCGCCACCGTCGCGCTGGGCAGCGGGCGGGCCATGGCCGAGGCGGCCGGCGACCTCGCCTTCCGGCTGGGCGACCGCTCGCACGGCATCCTCTCCTTCCAGCTGCCGGTGGCCGACACCGAGACGAACCGCACCTTCCTGGATCTGCGCGCCTCGACCGACAGCAAGGGCGCCTACGAGGCCAACATTGGCTTGGCGCACCGCTTCCAGCTGGGCGGCGTGACGCTGGGCGGCTACGGCTTCTACGACTGGCGCGAGACGCGCTTCGGCAACGAGTTCGCCCAGGTCTCCGTCGGCCTGGACGCGGCCACCGACCGGTTCGAGCTGCGCGGCAACTTCTACAGGCCGCTGGACGAGCGCGCCGATGCGGGCGTGTCCTTCGTCGCCGGCGCGCCGCGCCTCAGCGGCAACAACGTCGTGGTGCCGCGCTTCCAGCAGCAGGAGGTGGCGCTGACCGGCTTCGACGTCGAGGGCGGGGCGACGCTCGGCCGCTTCGGCGGGCTCGACCTGAAGGCCACCGCCGGCTACTACCGCTTCGACGAGACCGGCGCCCCCACCGTGGACGGCTTCAAGGGCCGCATCGAGGCCGTGTCCGAGGATGAGTGGTCGATCGGCACCGAGCTGCGCGACGACGATCTGGAGGGCACGCAGCTGCTGGCGGTCTTCCGCGCCCGGCTCGACTTCTCCGCCGCGACCAAGCGCAGCGCGCCGCAGCGCCGCCTGGCCGCCTACATCCAGCGCGACCCCGACATCGTGACCGCCGGCCCGTCCCAGGCCCGGGCGCGCGACGCCGGGCTGCAGGCGCTGAGCCTCGCCGCCGACGGCACCGGCACGGCCTCGGCCAACCCGACCCGCTTCCTGTTCGTGAAGGCGGACGCGGCGGCGGGCGGCACCGGCACCTTCGAGTCCCCCTTCGCCAGCGTCGCCGCGGCGGCCCAGGCGGCACAGGCCGGCGAGCGCATCTTCGTCCATAGCGGTACCTATGCCGGCAATGTCCAGCTGAAGGCCGGCCAGCAGCTGCTGGGCCAGGGCGAGGCGCTGACCGCCAGCTTCGGCGGCCAGACCGCCACGCTGGTCGCCGCCGGCGCCCGGCCGACGCTGACGGCGCCGACCGGCAACGTGGTGACGCTGGCCGACGACAATGTCGTGCGCGGCCTCGCCATCACCGCCTCGGCCGGGACGGGTGCTGCCAACCGCGACCAGTTCGCCGCGCTCTACGGCAGCAACGTCCGCGTCGGCACCGTCGCCGGCAACGACTTCTCCGGCAATCTCGGCACCGGCGGCACCAGCTCGGTCGGCATCCGGCTGGACAACATGGCCGGCATCGCCAACACGCGCTCGGAGACGCGGCACTTCGCGTCGAACTCCGCCGTGCTGCCCTTCCACGGCGCTTACGACCCGGACACCAGCGCCGCGGGCCTCGGCAATGCCGAGATCGTGTCCTTCAGCAACCCGGCCGCCGCCGGCACCTGGGGCGTCGTGACCCTGGGCGCCCAGGGCGCGGTGGACGTGGTGCGGGTCGGCGAGGGCGACCTGGCCGGCCTGCCCATCCTGCAGCGCCGCGACAATATCCGTGCCGGCGTGACCCAGGCGCTGGGCGCGGCCTCATTCGGCGACATCACCACCGTGTCGATGGACCCGACCGGCCGCTACTACGCCGTCGCCGTGCCGCACAGCGACGACATGACCAACGGGCTGGTGGAGCTGCGCGACCGCGCCAGCGGCGCCGTGCTGCAGCGCCTGACCGTCGGCATCGGCCCCGACGGCACCGCCATCTCCCCCGACGGGCGCTGGCTGGTGGTGGCGAACGAGGCGGAGGACCCGGTGGCGCCGGGCTCGGTCAGCGTCATCGACCTGACCAACGCGCCGGCCGGCCGGGCGACCGGCACCCAGGTGGCGCTCGCCAACCAGACCGGCAATTTCTTCGCCAACCCGGGCCCGAACGGCCGCACCATCGAGATCGACGTGGACGGCCAGCCGCGCGCGGCCGTGAGCCATGACGCCGCCGGCCTGCAGCCGGAATACGTCGCCTTCAGCCCCGACAGCCGCTATGCCTTCGTCTCGCTGCAGGAGAACAACGGCGCCATGGTCATCGACCTGGCCACGGGCCAGCCGGCGGACGTGCGCTACTTCAACCTCGGCACGGTGTCGGGCAGCACCGACGTCAACGACACCAACCCGCCGGTCTATGACTTCACCGGCCGGATCGAGGGCTTCCTGCGCGAGCCGGACGGCATCGCCGCCTTCACCGCCGGCGGCCAGCTCTACTTCATGACGGCGGACGAGGGCGACAACCGCAACAATTTCGGCGGCACCCGCCTGCGCGGCGGCCGCTCGGTCTCGGTCTTCAACGGCACCACCGGCCAGCTGGTCGGCACCACAGGCCCCAGCCTGGACGCCGCGCTCTTCGCCGCCGCCAACGCCGCCATGGCCGCCAACCCGGCGATCTACGGCATCCGCGACGACGGCCGCGCGCCGCACTACTACCCCGAGGGCCGCTCCGACCGCGGCGGCGTGGAGCCCGAGGTGCTGACGGTCTTCGCCGAGGGCACGCGCACCTACGCGCTGGTCGGCCTGGAGCGCGGCGCCTCGGTGATGCTGGTGGACGTGTCCAACCCGGCGGCGCCGACGCCGGTGTCCTTCGGCCTGCTGCCGCGCGACATGACCCGCGCCGACGGCTTCGACCTCGCCGCCAACTCCGAGGGCGTGGCGACGCTGCTGCTGGGCAGCCAGCGCTTCGGCTATGCCGGCCTGGAGGATGCGGGCCAGATCGCCATCTGGCGCATCAACCCGCCGCGGAACTGAGGGGGGCGGAACGAGGGGTGGGGCTGTGCCGGGGTGCGTGCTTCGACAAGCTCAGCATGAGGATCGGGATGCGCGAGGCACTCCCGGTCTGAACCGCCGCAGGCTTGGCCGGGAGCAGCAACAACCCCCCTCAGCCTGAGCCTGTCGAAGGCCGCACCCCGCCAGCGCCGCCGGCGGACGGGACCGGCCCTCAGACCGCCTCTTCCAGCCGCTCGTCGATACGGTCGGCGCGGACGACGCGGTTGCGGCCGCGGCGCTTGGCCTCGTACAGCGCCCGGTCGCCGGCCTCCAGCATGTCCTGCCAGGACGGGTTGCTGAGGTCGCAGGTGGCGACGCCGACGCAGGTGGTGACCACCAGCCGGGACGGCGTCTCCAGGGCCGGCGTGGCCTCCAGCAATGCCCGCAGCCGCTCGCCCAGGATCGCCGCCTCCTCGATGTCGGTCTCGGGCAGCAGCGCCACGAACTCCTCGCCGCCCAGCCGGGCGAACAGGTCGGTCTGGCGCAGCGAGCGCTGGCAGAGCTGGGCCACGGCGCGCAGCACCTCGTCGCCGACGGCGTGGCCGTGACTGTCATTGATGCGCTTGAAATGGTCCAGATCCAGCAGCAGCGCCGACAGCGGCCGCTGGAAACGGCGGGTGCGCTCGACCTCCAGCACCGCCTGCTCGACGAAGCGGCGGCGGTTGGCGACCCCGGTCAGCGGGTCCTGCCGGGCCTCCGCCTCCAGATTGGCCTCCAGCCGGTAGGCCTCGCGGTAGGACCGCTCAAGCCCGATCGCCAGGATGTAGGCGGTGAAGATGCCGGTGCCGAGGAAGGCCAGCGTGTTGAACAGGACGAAGCCGCTCACCCCGTCCAGCGCCAGCAGCCCCGCCACGACCAGGAAGGGCGGCAGATTGACCGCCGGTATGTCGCGCGCCCGCACCACGGCGATGGCGGAGACGGTGGGGAACAGCGCCAGCCCGGCCGTGCCGAAGTCCCAGCCGCGGTCGACCAGGAACTGGGTGAGCGCGATGGCGCTGGTACCGGCGGTGACGATCAACAGGGAGAGCGGGGTGAGCGGCGCCTCGGGGTCGCGCGCCAGCTTCCAGACGCAGGCGATCATGATCAGCGCGCCGCTCAGCCTTATGGCGACGGACCAGGCGGCCCAGCGCGGGTCCAGCACCGTGTCCCAGGCGGCATAGCCCAGCAGCGCCAGCGCGCCGACGATGACCGGGCCGGACATCTGGACGCGGACGTGCTGCTTGCGCCACGCCACGAACCGCGCCTCAACGGCCGGCTCGAATTTCGGTAACCCTATGATCATACGCCCGTCCCGGCGTTTCTCCCTGGTGCCGACACTCTACCGCCGCTTGCATCCGGGATGACAGGGATTTCGGCGCCGGCCCCGCTGGCAAAAGGTCGGAGGCCTGTGCCAGAGTGGCCGCAACCAGAAACGCCGACGGCAGGGGAGAGACAGACCGATGAGCCAGACCACCGTGAACCGCCAGTGGATCCTCGAGGCGCGCCCGAACGGCGACAATTACGAGGAGATCCTGAAATGGCGCGAGGGCCCGGTGCCCGAGCCGGGCGAGGGGCAGATCCTGGTCCGCACCATCTACCTGTCGCTCGACCCCTCCAACCGCGTCTGGATGGAGCGCGCCAGCTACCTCCCGATCATCCCGCTGGGCTCCGTCATGTGGGGCCTGGTCATCGGCGAGGTGACGCGCAGCAACCATCCGAAGTTCAAGGCCGGCGACGTCGTCACCGGCCTGGGCGGCTGGGCCGACTGGACCGTGACCGACGGCAAGGGCTGGGACGTGGTGCCGCGCCTGCCGGGCGTGCCGCTGCTGGCCTTCACCAGCGTGCTGGGCATGACCGGCGCCACCGCCTATTTCGGGCTCTACGAGATCGGCCAGCCCAAGGAGGGGGAGACGGTGGTGGTCTCGGCCGCCGCCGGCGCGGTCGGCACCATGGTCGGCCAGTTCGCCAAGCTGCGCGGCTGCCGCGCCGTCGGCATCTGCAGCACCGACGAGAAGGCCGACTGGCTGGTCAAGGAGATGGGCTTCGACGCCGCCGTCTCCTACAAGTCGGGCGACCTGCGCGCCAAGCTGAAGGAGGCCTGCCCCAAGGGCGTGGACGTGTATTTCGAGAATGTCGGCGGCTGGATCACCGAGACGGTCTACAGCCTGCTGAACCAGAAGGCGCGTATCCCGCTCTGCGGCCTGATCAGCCAGTACAACGCCACCGAGCCGCAGCCCGGGCCCCGCAACATGGACGTGCTGCTGGTCCGCCGCTGCCGCATGGAGGGCTTCATCGTGCTGGACTTCATGCACCGCATGGGCGAGATGGCGCGCGAAGTCGGCCCCTGGATCGCGGAAGGCAAGCTGAAGTGGCACGTCGACCTGGATGAGGGGCTGGAGGGCGCCGTTGGCTCGCTGCGCAAGCTCTTCTCCGGCGGCAACATGGGCAAGCTGGTGGTCCGCGTCGGCGATGAGCCGGCCGGGCGCTGAGGAGGGGACGAGCGCCGGGGTTGCGCATCAACCCCGGCGCGTAATATTCAGGCGGCTGTAGCGTTACCGCATCCAGGGTGACCGATGCCGCTCCTCCGCCTGCCCCTCCTGCTGGTCCTCCTGGCCGCGCCCGCCCTCGGCCAGACCGTCTCCGCGGCCGGCGGCGCGCCGCCCGTCCTGGAGGGGGCTGGCGCGGCCGTCCTCGTGCATGCGGTGCCGGACCGGTTCCAGAAGCCCGTCTACCCGATCGAGGCGATCCGGACCGGGCGCGAGGGGTGGGTCGATTTCCGCTTCACCGTGAAGCCGGACGGCAGCGTCGCCGACCTCGAGGTGATCGACGCCAGCGGCCGCGACGAGTTCGAGCGTTCGGCCACCCAGGCGATGCGGCACGCCGTCTTCAAGCCGGCCACGCTGGACGGCCTGCCGGTCGAGCAGCCGAACGTGCAGTTCCGCATGGTCTTCCGCCTGGCCGACCGAGGCCTGGGGGCCCGGCGCGAGTTCGTGCGGAAGCTGAGGCAGGTCGACGGGCTGCTTGATGGGGGCAAGCTGGACGAGGCGCGGGAGATGCTCGGCACGCTCGACCGCGGCGGCGTCACCCTCTACGAGTACGCCTATCTCTTCACCCGCTTCGCGCGCTACCACGCGATGCGCGACGAGCCGTCGAAGGCGCTGGCCTATCTGCGCCGGTCGACCCGCCACAAGGCCGCGATCGAGCGGGACTTCTACCCGGACCTGCTGGCGCAGCAGCTGCGGCTGGAGCTGGCGACCCGCCGTTACGGCGACGCGTTCCTGACCCATGGGCGGTTGCTGGAGGCGGGCGGGACCGTGCCGGATGAACTCCAGGGCGCGGTCGCCAAGCTCCTCGCCCTGCGTGACGGCGCCAGGCCCCTGCTCATCGCCGGCGTGCTGGAGGAAGCCTGCCGCGAGGAGGGGGCCTGCCCGGCCGGCCGCGCCTCCTGGTCCTATGCCCCGATGCGCCGCACGATCTCCCTCGAGCCGACCGGGGGAGCGCTCGACCGCATCTCCGTCCGGTGCGAGAAGAAGACCCTCACCGCCAAGGCCGAAGCCGGGGTCACCTGGACCATTCCGCCGGCCTGGGGCCGGTGCTGGGCAGAGGTGTGGGGCGAACCGGGAGCGACCTTCGTGCTCATCGAGGAATAGGTCGTTCCGGGGCAATGAATGAAACCCGGATTGCCTTGACAAGGGGGGTACCCCGCAGGCTTCGATAGTGCCTAGAACCATCGTCCAGTCCAGGGCCTGTCGCCATGTTGTCCGATCTCGTCCAGGCCGGCGTCATCTGCCTGACAATCGGCGGGCTGTCGTACCTGGGCGCGCTCGGCATCACGCACCTGATCGAGCAGGGCGTAGTCAAGGGCGACGCGGCCGACCGGCTTGACGCCCGCTTCAGCGCGCTGAACGCGCTGTCGCGCAAGTTCCAGGACCGCCGCACCAAGCTGCTGCCGCGCATGGCCAAGCTGGACGCCGAGCTGAAGTCGGCCCGGCGGCGCAACTACATGGTGGTCAAGCGCCTCGCCGACATCGAGGACACGCGCGACACGCTGGTCCGCGTGCTGGGCGAGGAGGACGCCTTCCTGCGGGCCGAGCGGGTGCCGCGCAAGTTCATGGCCGCCGTGATCAACCGGCTGGTGCAGCGCGCGGTGCTGGAGCAGAAGGAGGTCCCCGGCCTGTCCAAGGCCTGGAGCCGCACCCAGTACGTCTACGCCTGGGCGCTGACCATCGGCGACGCCAAGGCGCTGATCGAGAGCTACTATCCCAGCTCCAACGGGTTCCACATCGTGGAGATCCGCGAGCCCGACGAGGACGGGCTGGCGGGGTTCGGCGACATGGACGGCGCGCTGGAGCAGGCGTGATGAGCTTCACCGTCTGGATGGGAATCATCGCCGGCCTCGCCGCCGCCAGCCAGGTGCTCGGCGGCGCCTCCAAGCGCATCCGCCGCGCCAAGCTCAGCCAGGAGGCGCGCCGCCGCCAGGTGGCCGAGCTCAGCGTCTCGGTCCGCGACCAGGCCCGTACCGTCCTGCAGCTGAAGCGCGAGGAACGCGCCATGAAGCGGGAGCTGGAGCAGCTGACCGGCCATATCGGCACGACCGAGAGCGAGGTCTCCGCCCGCAAGGCCTCGGCCCAGTACCTCTACCTGTTCGACGACCGCAAGGCGCCGGAGGACGGCGCCTATGTCGTCACCATCACCAACCCGAACTTCAACCGTGTCGCCAAGCATGCGCCGGCCGACGTGGTGCAGTCCTGGCAGCAGGGGCGGCGCTACATGGTCTGGGCGGCCAGCCCCAAGGCGGCGCTCGCCAAGGCCGGCCAGCGCCACCCGCCCGAGCGCGGCTACACCGTCAAGGGCGGCGAGCGCTTCGACCGCAATCCCGAGGAGATGTGACGGGATCGCATCGGGGCGGGCTTTTCGGAACACCGGTCGTGTGAGTCCTGCGCGTCTGCCCATCTCTGGACCGTCATCCCGGCGCAAGCCGGGACCCAGGGGTTGCAGCCATGGGTGGTCGATGAAGCACGCCCGTAGGTCGCATGGAGCGCAAGCGCAATGCGACATGCTCCGGCCGGGATGTCGCATTGCGCCTGCGCTCCATGCGACCTACGAACCAAGCCAGCGCTGCATCGGACGCATCCCGCTGCAACCCCTGGGCCCCGGCCTGCGCCGGGGTGACGGGAATTGGTTCGCTCTGTCATCACCAATCCCTGACCGGCCTTGGCAACCGGCATTCCCCGTAAACGCCCGGCCGCGGCCCGCTTTGCGCCGCATTCCGGTGGTGGGATGGAGCCTGTCCCCGTCGCCACCCGGTGCTCCATGATGGTCTTCTCGCCCTCCCGCCTGTTCGCGATCCTCCTGCTGGCGCTCATCCTCGGCCTCGTCGCCGGGCTGTGGGACCTGGCGGCGGCGGAGCTGCGGGAGACATTCCTGATCCTGGCGGCCTCGGGCCTGCTGCTGGGCGCGCTGCTGCCGGCGGCGGCGGGCTTGAGCGGCCTCGCGGTGGCCGCCGGGGTCCTGTTCTCGCATCTGGCGGTGCCGGTGCCGGTCGGCGTGCCGCCGGAGCAGGTGCTGCCCGCCGCCGCCATCGCCGCCGCCGTCGCCTTCGTCCCCGCCGGCCTGGCCTGCGCCGTTGGGGCGCTTGCCGCCCGCGCGCTGGCCCGGCCGGGCTGGTGGAACGCGTGAGCTACACGATCAGCGCGCAACGGTCGCCGCAGGCGCCGACCTCCTGCCGGAGCCAGTCGGCGAAGGCCTTGATCTTCGGCTCCTCCGCCCGGCGTTCCGGGAAGGCCAGCCAGTAGGCGGACTTGGTGTCCAGGATCAGGCCGGGGAAGGGCATCAGCAGTCTTCCCGAGGCGATCTCGCCGGCGAAGAAGGTCGGGCACAGCATCGCCACTCCCTGACCCATGGCCGCGGCCTGGCCGGCCATGCCGTGGGTGCCGAAATGCGGGCCGGGCGGCAGCGCCGTCACCGGATGGCCGGCCAGCCTGAACCAGTCGTGCCAGTCGCGCGCGTCGTCGGCGTCCAGGCCGCCGATCAGCGGCAGCTTCAGCAGATCCTCCGGCGCGCGCACGCCGCCGGCCCGTTCCGCCAGCGACGGCGCCAGCAGCGGTGTGATGCGGAAATCGACCAGCTTCTCCGACCGCAGGCCCGGCCAGACGCCCTGGCCGCTACGGATGGCGACGTCGACATCCTCGCGCTCCAAATCGACCAGCCGCGGCGTCGCCTCCAGTCGCACGGCGATGTCGGGCCGCATCACCTGGAAATGGCCCAGCCGCGGCACCAGCCAATGGGCGGCGAAGGTGGGGAGCGCGCTGATCGACAGCACCTGGCCGCCGCGCCGCTCCCCCAGCCGCTCCACCGTCAGCCGGATGCGGTCGAAGGCGTCCGCCACGACGGGCAGCAGCTCCGCCCCCGCCTCGGTCAACGCCAGGCTGCGGGTCAGGCGCAGGAACAGCGGCCGCCCGACATGCTCCTCCAGCTGGCGGATCTGGTAGCTGACGGCGGCCTGGGTGACGGCCAGCTCCTCCGCCGCGCGGGTGAAGGAGAGGTGCCGGGCGGCGGCCTCGAAGGTGCGCAGCGCGTTCAGCGGCGGCAGGCGGCGTACCATCGGGGCGCTCCATGCATAAAATCAACTTGTGCGTTCTATCCGGATTACTCGTTTGTCGGCAAGCACGGACAGGCGGAAGCTCTCCTCGACGAAGGGCCGCGCCGCGGTCCGATCTGGAGATGGAGAGGGTCATGGATAAGAAGTCTTTGCCCGCCTACCCGCCGCCCGTCGACCTGCCCTGGCGACTGTCCACGCTCGGCGGCTTGGGCGCGGCCCTGTTCTATGGGGTCCCCGCCGCCCCGCGCCGGCAGGAGCGGGCGCTGGAGGGGCTGGGCGAGCATCTGCGCCGGGACGTCGGGCTGCCATCCTGACGGGACAGAGCGTCGCGTTGACGCGGAGGAGGTAGGCGCCTACCGTCCGCCGCGGAAACGCAACGCACCGGGAGATTCCCCATGAAGTCCGCTGCCATCGCCGCCCTTGCCGTCCTGATGATCTCCGGCGCCGCCGCCGCGCAGGAGGGCGATCCCGCGAAGGGCGAGAAGGTCTATCTGCGCTGCAAGGCCTGCCACACGGTCGAGGCCGGCGGGGCCAACAAGGTCGGTCCGAACCTGCACAACCTCTTCGGCCGCAAGACCGCCGCCGCCGAGGGCTTCAAGTACTCCGAGGCGCTGAAGAACGCGAACTTCGCCTGGACGCCGGAGCAGCTGGACAAGTGGCTGGCCAAGCCGTCGGAGTTCCTGCCGGGCAACCGCATGGCCTTCGCCGGCATTCCTAAGCCCGAGGACCGCGCCGACCTGCTGGCCTATCTGAAGCAGGCGACGGCGAAGTAAGGGGTATCCCTCATCGCTTCTATAACGGGGCGGGCGGGCCGGATGGCCTTGCCCGCCCTTCTTCTATGCGGACATATGCTAGTCGATGCCGCCGCAAACCCTTGGGATCCCACAGGTGCGGTGACAGGGCTGTGACAGGACTGGCAAAGTTTCTCGGGCAATGGCAAGTCACTTCCGATAGGTAAGCTCCGGTTAACCATACCGGACTAGCTTCCGTCTCGCACTTGTTGCCCGGACCCACCAACACATTCACCAGATACTGTGGCGCTGCAGATGAATATTGCGGCGACGGTGAATTACGTCCGGGCGCAGACTGAAAAGGAAGCGACCGATGACTGCACGGAACCCCGCCCAGGCTTATGTCTCCATCACCGATTTCGGTGCCGTTGGCGACGGGAAGACCGACAACCGCGCCGCGATCCAGAATGCGATCGACACCGCCAAGGCCAAGGGCCTCGACGTCCGGGTGCCCGAGGGCACCTTCATCCACAACGGTACGCTGAAGCTGAACGGCGTCGACATGACCGGCGCCGGCGACAAGTCCGTCCTGAAGGCGGTGGGCAAGGACCAGGCCGTGATCCTGACCGGCGACGGCGCCAGCCTGACCAACCTGGCGCTGGACAGCGACGCCACCACCCGCGGCACCGCCGGCACCACCGCCAAGGTGCTGGTGAAGGACGCCAGCGCCTTCACCATCGACGGCATCAAGATCGCCAATTCCCACGGCGCCGGCATCCTGGTGCAGAACTCGGGCTGGGGCCGCATCAGCGACAACCGGATCGACAGCACCAACGCCGACAGCATCCACATGACCAACGGCACGCACCACGTGCTGGTCCAGGGCAACCGGATCAGCCATGCCGAGGACGACGGCATCGCGGTGGTCAGCTACAACAAGTGGGGCTCGCCGACGAAGGACATCGTCATCTCCGGCAACACCGTCACCGACAATGAGTGGGGCCGCAACATCTCCACCGTCGGCGGCGAGAACGTGACGATCATCCACAACACGGTGGACGGCAACCACGGCGGCAAGGCCGGCATCTACATCGCCGGCGAGACCAGCTACGACACGTTCGGCGTCAGGAACGTCCTGGTCGAGAACAATCTGGTGAAGAACACCGGCGGCACGAACACCGGCCATGGCGGCATCATGGTGTTCAACAAGTCGGCCCACGTCACCGACGACGTGACGGTCCGCGACAACGCCGTGGTCGGCAGCGCCAAGAACGGCATCCTGGTCCTGGGCCAGGGCGTGGTCGGCGCCGACATCCTCGGCAACATGGTGAGCAAGTCCGGCGGCGACGCCGTCGCCACCATGGGCGGCGCCAAGAACGTCACCATCTCCGGCACCTATGACGGCGCCACCGGCGACGCCGGCGCGGCCTTCGCCACGCCGCAGCATCCGCACGGCATCCCGGCGGACCCGTCGGGCACCGCCGCCTCGGCCCCGGCGCCGCAGCCCGCGCCGCTGCCGCCGGCCCCGGTGGTCGCTCCCGCCCCGGTCGTGGCGCCGGCTCCGGCGCCCGCCCCGGTGGTCGCCCCGGCGCCGGTCGTCGAGCAGACGCTGGTCTTCACCCCGGCGGCCCCCGTCCCGGCCCCCGTCCCGGCGCCGATGCCGGACCCGGTCTGGACCCCGGCGGCCGAGCCGGCCCCGGTCGCCCCGGCGCCCCTGCCGGTCGATGCCGGCTTCGGCGACATCGGCCTGGTCGGCCTGGGCGCGTTCGACTTCGGCGGTTTCGGCGCCTCGGTCTGACCCGTCCGAAGCGGTCGGCGGGCGCCCGGCCCGGGGGAGCGTCTCCCCCGGCGCCGGGCGCCCGTCCTCACGCCAGCTTCACGGCCGTGCCGTTGACCGACACCATGAGCATGCCGTTCTCCTTGCCCAGCACCTCATAGTCCAGATCCACGCCGATCACGGCGTCGGCCCCCATCTCGCGGGCCGCCTCGCGCAGGTCGGCCAGCGCATGCTCCCGGGCCTCGCGCAGCGCCGCCTGGTAGCCGCCGGAGCGGCCGCCGACGATGTCGCGGATGCCCGCGAACATGTCGCGGAAGACGTTGATGCCGACGATGGCCTCGCCGGCCACCAGCCCCAGATAGGCGCCGACCCGGCGTCCCTCGATCTGGTCCGTCGTCACGATGATCATGTCCCGTTCCCTCCTGCATCGGCGTTCCGCCGCCCGACCTGTTGCAAGGCTGCCGCGCCCGCAAGGCCTTTCGTCGCACGGACCGGTCCCGGGGCGCTTCGATTCTTTCGCGTTAACCGGCTTTTCGCTAGCTTCCCCCCTGGAAGGCCGGGCGCTGGACGCCCCGGGCCAAATTGGGAGGAATGATGATCAGGAAGTTGATGGGCACCACCGCGCTCGCCGCGCTGGCCCTTGCCGCCGCCGGCACCGCCGCCCAGGCGCAGACCGCGCCGCAGCGCTTCTCCAACGTGGTGGTCTTCGGCGACAGCCTGAGCGACCCCGGCAACCTCGCCCAGTTCGGCCAGGCGCCGCCGGCCCCCTATGTCGGCGGCCGCTTCTCCAACGGCCCGGTCTGGGCCGAGCAGCTGAGCCCGCTGCTGGGCGGCACCCCGGTGGTCAGCCGCGCCTTCGGCGGCGCCCGCTCCACCGCCGAGCGCCCGATCGACGTGCAGAGCCAGGTCAGCGCCCAGCTGGCGGCGACGCCGGCGCTGAACCCGAACGGCCTCTATGCCGTCTGGATCGGCGCCAACGACTACTTCCAGTTCTTCTCGGCCCCGACCGCCGACCCGACCGCCTTCGCCCGCGGCGTCGCCACCAACGCCGGCACCGCCGCCACCCGCCTGATGGCGGCCGGCGCCCGCAACGTGCTGCTGTTCAACCTGCCGAACCTGGGCGACACGCCCGGCGGCCGCGCCAACGGCCCGGCGGCCTCGGGCCAGGCGAACCAGATCACGCTGCTGCACAACGCCTTCATCAGCCAGACCGCGCGCGACATCCAGGCGGCGACGCCGGGCAGCCGCGTCATCGTGGTCGACATCAACACCCTGTCGGCGGCCTTCAACGCCAACCCGGCGGCCTACGGCTTCAGCAACACCACGGTGCCCTGCTTCACCGGCACGGCGCTGACCGGCGCCTGCGCCACGCCGGCGGGTGCGGCCGGCACGACCTTCTTCGACCCGATCCACCCGACGACGGCGACGCACGCCGTGATCGCCCAGTTTACCGCCGGCACCGTCGCCGCCGTGGTGAACGGCCCCGAGGGCATCGCCGCCCAGCCGGAGCTGGGCCTGATCATGCACGAGAACGCCACCGGCGCCGTGACCGCCCGCCTGGCCGGCGCCCGCTCGGGCACGGGCATGCTGGGCCTGACCAGCGCCCAGGCCGGCGAGGATGGCCGCTTCGGCATCTTCCTCTACGGCAACTACGCCGAGGGCGACCGCGACCCGATCTCGGGCCGCGCCGGCTTCGACTATGACGGCTACACGCTGGCCATCGGCGCCGACTACCGCGTCGACGACAACGTCATGGCCGGCATGAGCTTCGGCTATGGCGACGCCACCCAGGACCTGGACTTCAACGCCGGCGACGCCAGCCTGCAGGCCTACACCCTGACCGGCTACGTCTCGACCGCCTTCGACGGCTTCCATGCCGACGGCACGCTGTCCTTCAGCTTCGACGACTACGACCGGATCCGCCGCGCGACCTTCCTGGCCGCCGCGCCGACCGGCACGGCCTCGACGCACGGCAACACCTACGGCGCCGCGCTGAACACCGGCTATACCTTCGGCACCGAGAGCGTCGGCGTCGGCCCGGTGGCCGGCCTGCGCTACATCAACACCGAGGTGGACGGCTACACCGAGGACGGCGCCGGCCCGCTCGCCCTGACCGTGCAGCAGACCAACGCCGAGTCGCTGGTCGGCTCGATCGGCGCCCAGGTCACCGGCCGCTTCGGCGGCGACACGGCCATCGCGCCCTACGCCAGCCTGGCGTACGAGCACGAGTTCCTGGGCGACGCCCGCCGCGTCTTCGCGACGCTCGCCGGTGGCCAGCGCGCCGAGGCGGACCCGCAGGCCGGCAAGCGCGGCAGCGTCGTGGGCGGCTTCGGCCTGTCCGTCGGCACCGACGAGGCGCAGGCGACCTTCGGCTACGAGGGCACCGTCGCCAACAAGGACCGTCAGGACCACGCCTTCATGGCCCGCATCCGCGCCGGCTTCTGATCGCGTCCATCCCGACGACGGGGCCGACGATTGGGAAGGGGGCCGCCTCGCGCGGCCCCCTTTTTTGTTGCTGGCCCGCGGGGCGGCGGCGGCCCAGATGAGGGGAGGGGCCCGTGCCCCCGCCGCTCCCTCAGGCTCCGAAGCATCATGGTCCAAGCGCGCCGCGCCCGCCGCCGGTGGGCGCCGATCCTGTTCCTGTCAGGCCTCCTCGGCCTGTCCGCCCTGCCCGGCGCGGCGGCGCTGCCGGACGGCGTGGCGGCGGACGACCCGCGCGCCGTCGCCCGGGCCGTCGTCGCCGCCGCCCTGCCGCCCGTGACGGTGCCCGCCTGGCCCGACTGCCGGGAGGCGCCGCCGGTCGCGCTGCGGCTCTCCGGCGACGTGGAGCGTGGAAAGATGGCCGGGCTGAAGGCCGGCATCGCCGCCGCGGTGGCGGAAGGGCGCTGCCGGCTGGTGCTCGACCTCGACAGCGGGGGCGGGCGCCTGCCCGAGGCGATGAACCTCGCCTGGTTCCTGCGGGCGCTGCCGGCCGGGGTGGAGGTGACCACCCGCGTCGGCCCGGGCGCCCGCTGCCATTCCGCCTGCACCCTGGTCTTCGCCGCCGGCCGCGTGCGGCGCGCGGCGGCCGACGCGCGCTTCTTCTTCCACCCCGTCTCGGTCAGCATCCGCAATCCCGACCTGGCCGATCTCGCGCCGGGGATCGCGCGGGAGATGACCCGCTACTGGCTGGAGGAAATCCGCAGCGCCGACCCCAACCTCGCCCGCATCCTGGGCCGCTTCGGCGCCTTCCGCCGGGACGGGCGGTCGGTGGTGCTGACCGCCGCCGCCACGGCGGCGCGGGGCTGGCCCTGGGTCGGGCAGGTCGAGCCGGCCCCCACCTCCTGATCATGCCGCAAAGAAGAAGGGCCGGGGATCGCTCCCCGGCCCTTCGTCGCATCGGGCTCCCGCCCGCGTCAGTGCGCCGCGAACTCGCGCTTGGAGGCGCGGCGGACCTCGGCCTCGTACAGCTTCGGGAACCATTTGTAGAGCAGCGCCGCGATGGCCGGCAGCAGGATGATGGCGCCGACCATGTTGGCGATGAAGATGAAGGTCAGCAGCAGGCCCATGTCCGCCTGGAACTTCAGGTCCGACAGGGTCCAGGTCGCCACGCCGACCGCCAGCGTCAGGCCGGTGAACAGCACCGAGCTGCCCGTCTCCTGCAGCGTGCGGTAATAGGCCTCGGCGAAGGTCAGGCCATGCTTCAGGTAGGCCTGCAGCCGGTTGAAGATGTAGAGGCCGTAATCGACGCCGATGCCGACGCCCAGCGCCGCCGCCGGCAGGGTCGAGATCTTCAGCCCGATGCCCAGCATGGTCATCAGCGCGTTGCAGAGCAGCGACACCAGGATCAGCGGCAGCACCGTCGCCAGCGAGCCCACCAGCGAGCGGAAGGTGATGATGCAGAAGACGATGACGGTCACGTAGACGTAGCCCAGCATCGGCTTCTCGGCTTCCAGCACCGTCTGGTTGGTCGCCGCCATCACGCCGACATTGCCGGTGGCGAGGCGGAACTTCACGTCGGACGAGGGATTGGCCTTGTTGTAGGCCTCCACCGCCGCCACCACCCGGTCGATGGTCTCGGCCTTGTGGTCCTTGGTGAAGACCAGCACCGGCATGACCGAGCAGTCGGCGTTCAGCAGGCCGGTCGAGGTCTCCACCGGCGACACGGTGCGGACCAGCACCTGGCTGTTGCGCGGCAGGATGCGCCAGTTGAGGTTGCCCTCGTTCCAGCCGGCATTGACCGTCTTCATGACGCTGGGGAGCGAGATGGTCGACTGCACGCCGTCGACGTTGCGGACATGCCAGTCGAAATCGTCGATCTGCTTGATGACCTTGTAGTCGATGCAGGCGTTGGCCGGCGCCTCGGCGATCACCTGGATCACGTCCACGCCGATGGCGAAGCGGTCCACGATCAGCGCGGCGTCCTTGTTGTAGACGCTGTCCGGCCAGAGCTCCGGCACGCCGGCATCGACGTCGCCGACCACCATGTCCTTCTGCACGTAGCCGGCCCAGACCGTCATGGCGACGCCGACGATCAGCGCGGGAACGGCGCCCCTGGGCGTGGCGAAGACCGCGAAGGCGCGCCAGATCGGGTCGAAGCGGCCGACCTGGCCCGACACGCTCTTGCGGTAGCGGTCGCCCAGCGGCAGGTAGCTCAGCGCCAGCGGCAGGATCACCAGATGGGTCAGGATGATGATCATCATGCCCAGCGAGGACGAGACGGCCAGCTCCTGGATCATCTGGATGTTGATGATCATGATGGTCAGGAAGGCCAGCGCGTCGGTGATCAGGGCGGAGACGCCGGGGATGAACAGCCGCTCGAAGCTGATGCGGGCGGCCGTGTGGATGTCCGCCCCCTTGCCGATCTCCTGGGTGATGGTGCCGACATTCTGCACGCCGTGGCTGATGGCGATGGCGAAGACCAGGAAGGGCACCAGGATGGACAGCGGGTCCATGCCGTAGCCCATCAGCACCAGCAGGCCCAGCTGCCAGATGACGGTGGTGACCGAGATCAGCAGCAGCACCGCCGTCATCATGAAGCTGCGGCCGTAACCCCAAACCAGCAGCGCGGTGATGACGAAGGCCAGGCCGAAGAACAGGATCACGCCGGCGGCGCCGTCGGCGATGTCGCCCATCGCCTTGGCGAAGCCGATGATGTGGATCTCGATGCCGTCGGCCGCGTACTTGGCGCGGATCTGCTCCAGCCGGTCGGCCACGTCCAGATAGTCCAGCCGCTGGCCGGTGCGCGGGTCGCGGTCGATCAACTGGGCGCTGACCAGGGCGGCGGTGAAGTCCTCCGCCACCAGGCGGCCGACCTGGCCCGACTTCAGCACGTTCTCGCGCACCACGCCCAGCCATTCGGGCGTCGCCTGGAACTCGGCCGGGATGACGTTGCCGCCGGCGAAGCCGTCCTCGACGATCTCGATGAAGCGGACGTTCGGCGTGAACAGCGAGGTCACGCTGGCACGGTCGACGCCGGGGACGAAGAAGATCTCGTCCGTGACCTGCTTCAGCTTCTCGAAGAACTGCGGCGTGTAGATGTCGCCTTCCTTGACGGAGAGCGCCACCAGCACGCGGTTCGCGCCGCCGAAATCCTTCTGGTACTGCAGGAAGGTCTGCATGAAGGGATGGTCGACCGGCAGCTGCTTCTCGAAGCCGGCGTCGACGCGCAGCTTCGAGGCCTGCCAGCCCATGAAGGCGGTCGCCAGCGTGAACAGGATCAGCAGCAGCGCCCGGTGGCGGAAGCAGAAATGCTCGAGGCTCTGGAGGAAGGGCTTTCTGGCCATGTCGTCTCTCTCCCGTCTCAGCGCGTGCCCGGGGGGGCGCCGGCGGGGGCGGCTGCGGTGGTGATGGCGCCCTGCTCGCCGAGCAGGATCAGGGTTCCGTCGGGCGCCTCGATGGCCTCGGCCAGGGCGACGCGGTCGGACCGGCGCTCCAGGCTGAAGGTGCGGGCGCCGTCGGTGCTGGTCAGCACCGTGCCCGACGGGCCGACCAGGATTGTGCGGCCGTCCTTCAGCGCGGCGCCGCCCATCAGGCCCGACTTGGTATTGGTCTGGATCTGGGACCAGCTCTTGCCGTTGTCGTCGGTGCGGAAGGCGTTGCCCTGGAGGCCGAAGACCAGGAAGGACTGGGGCCCGAGGGCCAGCCCGCCGAAGAAGGAGCCCTCATAGGGGGTCTCGACCGGCGCGAAGCTCTTGCCGCGGTCGGCGCTGACATAGACGCCGCCGAACTCGCCGGCGATGACGCGGGTCTCCGGCGTCGGCGCGAAGACGGCGTTGAAATGGTAGTCGTCCTCGATGATGCGGCGGTCGGTCCAGGTCCTGCCGCCGTCCGAAGTCTCCATGAACAGCGCGTAGGCGCCCACCGCGATGCCGTTCATCGGGTCGCCGAAATGCACGTCCATGAGCGGCTGTTCCAGCTCCGGCGCGTAGTGCTGCAGTTCCCAGGTCTCGCCGCCGTCCGTGGTGTGCAGGATCACGGCGTCGTGGCCGACCGCCCAGCCCTGCTTCGCGTCGGCGAAGCTGACGCCGGTCAGGGTCGTGTTGGCGGGGGAGGGGACCTGGCGCCAGCTCTTGCCGGCATCGTCGGACAGCAGGATGTGCCCGCGCTCGCCGACCGCAACCAGCCGGTTGCCGGCCAGGGCCGCGTCGAGGATCAGGGACTGCGCCGCCAGCGGGGCGATGGCCGCCGGCTTCAGATCCTTCACCGGCGCGGCGTCGGCGGCGGGAGCGGCCTGGGCGGGCCCGGTCTGGGCGGGATTGGCTTGGGAGTCCTGGGCACCGGCAGGGCTGCTCGCCCCCGTCGTCAGGATCAGGAGGGCGAACGCGGAAGTCAGGTGTCGCAGGGTCATGGCACCGGCCGAGAGGAAAGGGGCCTGGAGGAAGCGGAGGTGCTGAAGATGGCGAAACGGCCGGCCGGGGGTCCGGCCGGCCGTTCCACCGGCATGCTCAGCGCACGCCGGCACGCCGCAGGCTGTCCGGCGAGAAGTCCGCCGCCGTCAGTTCCTGGTCGAACTTGTACATCGGCTCCTGGTTGTCGAAACCGATCGCGGTGTAGCGGCCCGACTGCAGGTCGTAGATGGCGTCCAGGGTCGAGGTGTAGACCGGCACGTCGTAGTAGTTGATGCCGTGGCTCTCGCCCACCCGCCACATCTGGCCGCGGGCGTCGTACTGGTCGGACGCCAGGATCTGCCAGCTGTCCTCGTCGATGTAGAAGCGACGCTTGGCATAGATGTGGCTGGTGCCGGGCTTCAGCTCGCCCTCGACCACCCAGACCCGGTGCAGCTCGTAGCGCGCCAGGTCCTGGTTGATGTGCTTCGGCTTGACGATGTCGTCGTACTTCAGCTGGTTGCTGTGCAGCTTGTAGGCGTTGTAGGGGACGTACATCTCCTTCTTGCCGACCAGCTTCCAGTTATAGCGGTCCGGCGAGCCGTTATACATGTCCAGCTGGTCGGAGGTGCGCAGGCCGTCGGCCGCCGTGCCCGGATTGTCGTAGGCGACGTTGGGCGCGCGGCGCACGCGGCGCTGGCCGGGATTGTAGGTCCAGGCGTTGCGGGCCTCGGCCACCTGGTTGATGGTGTCGTGCACCAGCAGGATCTCGCCCGCCAGACGGGCCGGCGCGATCACCTCCTGCAGGAAGAACAGCGAGGTGTTGGAGCCCGGGTTGCCCTGCGGCTGGTTGTACAGATACTTCACCTTCTCATTGATGGTGATCATCGTGTACGAGCCGTCGGCCTGCGGGTTGGCCTGGCCGACCTGGCGCTGCACGTTCACGCCGCGCCAGCGCAGGATGTGGTTCCAGACCGCCTGCACGCCCTCCGTCGGGATCGGGAAGGGCACGCCCTCGAGCGCGCCCTCCACGCCGTTGCCGCCGCCCACCAGCTTGGCGCGCGACGCGTTGGCGATGGTGGCGTCGTAGATGCGCTGCGGCGCCGAGGCGCTGCGGCGGGTCGGGTAGACGTTGATCTTGTAGGTCTGGGGATAGGTCTTCAGGAGGGCCTTCTGGCCCTCCGTCAGCTTCGCCTCGTACTGGCCCATGTTCTGGGCCGTGATGGTGAACAGGACCTTGTCGTCCGCGAACGGATCGACATGGTGCTGACCGGGCTTGTAGCCCGCCGGCGGCTTGGTGATGCCGCCGGTCCACTCGGGAATGGTGCCGTCGGCGCTGCCGGCCTTGGTGGCCCCGAACGGCGTCAGGGTCTTGCCGAGGTCGGCGGCGGACTGGGCCAGGGCGGGGGCCGCCACGGCCAGGGCCAGGGCTCCGCCCAGCAGGGCTGCCTTCAAACGCTGCATGTGTCTCTCTCCCTAAGCGGTCGCGTGTTCTTGTCCGGCACGGCCTTAGAAGGCGTACTTCAGGCTGGCCGAGATGAAGTCGCGGTCGCGGATCTGGTTGAAGTTACCGGCCCCCCAGAAGGTCGAGTAGTTCAGGTCGGCGGTCCAGCTCTCCAGGAAGATGGCGCGGACGCCGACGCTGAGCGCCTTGCGGCCTTCCAGGAAGTTGCTGACCGGACCCGGCGTCGTGCCGTTCACGTCGTGCTGCCAGCTCACGCTCGGGAACAGGTTCACGCCGCCGATCGCGCCGAGATAGTCCAGGCGCGCCACGGCACGGTAGCCCCACGAGAACTTCGTGGCGAAGCCGTCGTCCAGGACGGTCGGCATGCCGCCGACGCCCAGGAAGGCGGCGTTGCCGCCGCTGGTGGTGCCCGGACCGTCGTAGCGCAGCGCGCTGCTCTCCGGGAAGTCGTGCACGTAGGTGGCGCCGACCTCGCCCAGGATGATGACCTGGTTCGCGCCCAGCATGGGCGGCAGGGCCTTGCTGGCCGTGACCTGCGCCTGGCTGACGTCGTGCTTGACCCAGCCCTGGATGCGACGGCCGAAGAAGCTCGCCGCGTTCGCCTCCGAGATGCCCCCCAGGCGGCGGATGATCGGGTTGCTGTTGAAGATGGCCGAGGTGGCCGCGACCTGGCGGTTGCCGCCGAAGGCCTGGAACTCGGCGCGGGTGCCGCCCGGCGAGCCGGGGGCCGCGCGGATGCCGGCGCTGATGGCGGCGGCGGCCTGCGGCGAGGCGGCCTGGATCTGCTCGAAGGTGCGGCCGGCGAAGGGCGCCAGCGCCGGGGTGGCGGCGATGGCGGCGTTGACCGCCGCGTCGAACGAGGCGCTGCCGGCGGCGGCGCCCGTGCCGCGGGCGGTGAAGACGGCCGGGGCCGCCAGCGTCGCCTGCAGCAGGTCCACGTCGTCCAGCTGCAGCGGCTGGTCCTTCTTCAGCGAGTACTCGCCCTGCACCGACACGCCGCCGAACAGCAGCGTGTTGAAGCTGGCGCCGAACAGCTGGATGTCCTCCGGGTACTCCAGCTGGTAGCCGCTGGAGCGGGTGAAGGTGGAGGCGCTGGTGGCCAGCGCCGTCAGCGGGCCGACGACCGAGCTGAACAGCGGCAGGCGCGAATGGTAGTTGATGTAGTAGGCGCCCAGCTCGGTGTCGCCCAGGCCCTCGGCGAAGTAGCGCAGCGCCAGGCCGTACTGGCCCTGGTCGTCCGGCTCCTGGTCCTTCAGGCGCGGCACGAAGCTGCCCAGCGGGGTCAGCGAGGTGGCGCCGACGCTGCCGGTGATCGGGTTGACCACGGGCGGGTTGAAGACGTGGGCCGGGATGGCGCCGGTGTTCGGGTTGTCGGCGATCAGCGGGTTGCCGAAGCCGATGAACAGGCCGCGCGAACCGGGGCTGGCGGCGTCCGACGTGCTGAAGAAGGTGCCGTTCGCCTCGGGCTCGGTCTGGTCCCACTTGAACTGGTAGAAGGCCTCGAGCGACAGGTCCGGCGTCACCGAGAAGGTGATGTCGGCGATCGGAACCGGGAGGAAGGCCTCCTTCAGCTCGGAGCCGGGCACGCGCAGGGCCGACACGTCGACCGGGTTGATGGCGTTGATGCCGTTGGCGATGAAGGTGCTCTCGCCCCAGCTCAGCACCTGGTTGCCCAGGCGGACCGAGACGTTGCTCTGCTCGCCGACGGCGAAGTCGCCGAAGATCACCGCGTCCAGCAGGCGGAAGTCGCGGCCCACGCGCTCCACCGCCTCGCCCGACAGCGGGAAGCGGTTGGTGCGGCCGAAGTCGCTGCTGCTCTTCTGCGCGTTGACCACGTCGTAGAAGTAGGTCGCGCGGGTGAAGGCGCCGATGTTCTGGTAGTTGAGGCTCAGCTCGTGGGTGACGCGGCCGGACAGGGCGACCAGGCCCTTGTCGTAGTTCAGGTTGCCGTTGTCGCCGTTGATCGAGTTGCCGCGGCCGCCGTTGGCGCGGCCGATCAGGTCGGGATCCCGGTCCTGGACGCGGAAGGTGGCGCCGACGGTGATGGTCGTGTCGAAGCTGCCGGTCAGCTCGCCACGATTGAACTGCACCGCCTGGGCGCTACCGGCGGCCACGAGGGGCGCCAACAGAGCCGCCGCGCTGACGCCGGTCAGAAACCGACGGTCAAGACGCAGTTGCGGCGCGAAATTCCGATGCATGCGTTCCTCCTGCTGCTCCACGTTTATTCTTTTGCCCCGTCGGTTCGATCCCTGAACCGATCCCGGGGCGCCCGGAAAGGCGGTAATTTCAAGGAAGTAGCACTACGCGGACGTATGCGTGCCCGTCAAGGCTTCTATGCCCCCGCATCAAACGGCCGTTTTGAATTCGCCGGCGCTTGGCAAAATTGCAACGCGGGGACGTACGGCTTCTTGGGGATACAGGGGGGGGCGTCAGGACGCGTAGGCCCGCATCGCCGCCTTCTTCATGAAGCGGCTCTCCAGCTCCGCCGGCGGCAGCGGCTTGCTGAAGAAGTAGCCCTGCAGCTGGTCGCAGCGGTGGTGGCGCAGGAACTCCAGCTGCTCCTCGGTCTCGATGCCCTCGGCCACGACCTTGAGGCCCAGCTGCCGGCCCATGGCGATGATGGTGGCGGCGATGGCGGCCGTGTCGGCGTTGCCGGTGGCCTCGTTCACGAAGGACCGGTCGACCTTCAGCGTCGTGATGGGCAGACGGCGCAGGTAGGAGAGCGAGGAGTAGCCGGTGCCGAAATCGTCGATGGCGATGCTGATGCCGTGGCTGCGGATCTGGGTCAGCGCGTCGACGATGTAGGCCAGGTTGGACATCATCGCCGTCTCGGTGATCTCCAGCTCCAGCAGCTCCGGCGACACGCCGTACTCGTCCAGCAGCTGGACGATGCGCTCGCCGAACTGGATCGAGGTGATCTGGCGGACCGAGACGTTGACGGCCACGGGCAGGGGCTGCAGCCCCTTCTTCTGCCAGTCGACGATCTGCTGCAGCGCCTGGCGGATGACCCAGTCGCCGATCGGCACGATCATGCCCGTCTCCTCGGCGACCGGGATGAAGCGCACCGGCGAGACCATGCCCTGCTCCGGGTGCTGCCAGCGGATCAGCGCCTCGACGCCGCACGCCTCCATGGTCTCCAGGTCGATCTTCGGCTGGTAGTGCAGCAGGAACTGGTTCTGCTCCACCGCCTCGCGCAAGGAGTGCTCGAGCGACAGGCGGGCGACCGCCTCCTCGTTCATCTCCGGCGTGAAGAACTGGTAGTTGTTGCCGCCCGACGCCTTGGCGTTGTGCATCGCCGTGTCGGCGTCGCGCAGCAGGGCGTTGATGTCGGCGGCGTCGCTGGGGAACAGGCTGATGCCGATCGAGGTGGTGATGAACAGCTGCTGCCCGTCGATGCCGAAGGGCCGGCTCATGCCCACCAGGATCTGCTCGGCGATGCGGGCGGCCAGCTGCGGCTCCGGCAGATCCTCGGCGATCACCAGGAACTCGTCGGCGCCCAGGCGGCCCACCGTATCGGCGTTGCGCACGCTGGAGGACAGGCGCTGGGCGATGGCGCGCAGCAGCTTGTCGCCCACCGGGTGGCCCAGGCTGTCGTTGACCAGCTTGAAGCGGTCCAGGTCCAGGAACAGCACGGCGACCGAGGTGCCCTTGCGCGAGGCGTGGGCCACGGCGTGCTGCAGGCGGTCCTGCAGCAGCGAGCGGTTGGGCAGGCCGGTCAGCGGGTCGTGGGTGCTGACATACATCAGCTGCTCCTCGAACCGCTTGCGGTCCGAGACGTCGGACATGGTGCCGGTGAAGCGGACGGGCTTGCCCAGATCGTCGCGGATCGCCTGGCCGCGCGCCTCGATCCAGACCCAGGAGCCGTCCTTGTGGCTCAGCCGGTACAGGGCGAGATAATCGCCGAGGTCGCCGGCCAGGTAGCGCTCCACCTGGGCCAGCACGTTCTCGCGGTCGTCGGGATGCAGCAGCTCGCGCCACTGGGCGCTGGCGTCGCTGAACTCGGCCACGTCGTAGCCGAGCATCTCGATGAACTCGGGGCTCCACCAGTTGGCGCCCTTGACGTAATTGTAGTCGAACACGCCCGAGCGGGTGGCGCGCACGGCGAGCTTCAGCCGCTCCTCGCTCTCGCGCAGCGCGGACTCGGCGCGCTTGCGCTGGGTGATGTCCTGGACCACGCAGATGGCGGTGCGGCGGTCGCCCAGGCGCATCTGGCTGACGCCGAAGGCCATGGCGAAGATGTCGCCGCTCTTGCGCTTGCCCTGGATCTCCGCGCGGGATTCGCGGCGGCGGTCGTCCTCGGTGCGACGCAGGCAGGCCATGAGCGCCATGGCGACCCGGGTCCAGTCGCGCTCCTCGATCAGCGTCACGAAGGGCTGGCCGACCGCCTCCGCCGCGTCGAAGCCGAACAGCTCCTGCGCCGCGGTGTTCATGGTCTCGATCCGCAGATCCTCGTCGAGCGTGATGATGCCGTCGGCGACGTTGTCCATGATGCCGGACAGGCGCGCCTCGCGCTCGCGCAGCCGGCCCTCGGCGCGCTCGCGCTCGACCAGCGAGCGGTCGAACTCCAGCAGCAGCCCGTTGGTCGTCTTGGCCAGCAGGCCCAGCTCGTCATCCTCGTGCTGCGGCGGCACGCTCAGCAGCCGGCCGGCCGGGTGGCGCGCGTCCACGTCGGCGATGGCGTTGGACATGCGCAGGAACGGCTTGGTCAGCGAGACGTAGAACATCACCACCAGGATCAGCGCCAGGGCGACGGTCCAGGTGACGCCGGTGACCAGCACGAAGCCGGAGCGGCGGAAGAAGTCCAGGGCGATCAGGTGGCGGTCGACCGAGACGCGCAGCTCGCCGACATTCTGGTTGTGCCGCTCGATGATGAGCGGGATGGAGAAGGTCTTCTCCTGCGGCAGCAGCAGCTCGGCCAGCCATTTCAGGCTGCCCTCGGACAGCGCCCGCTCCTTGGCGGCCAGCTGGTTGCCGAAATCCTCGAAGATGACGGCGCGGTGCACCGGCCGGTACTCGAACAGGCCGGTCAGCACCCGCTCGGCCAGCGCCTGGTCGAAGGCGTAGGCGGCCTCGGCCGCGGGCTCCTGCAGGGTGCTCAGCACCTGCTGGACCAGCTGGTCGGTCTGCTTCTCCATGTCCAGCAGGTCGATGGTGATCTGCACCGTGCTGGAGAGCAGGCCGAGGACCAGCGTCAGGATCGCGGTGTTGCGGGCCTGCTTGAAGCTGAGGCGCTTGCGCAGCGGCAGATTGACCGCCGCCGCCGGCCGCGCGTCGGACGCGGCGGCCTCGGGCCTGGACAGAGAAGTGGGCGGCGTGTCCGACGTCATTCCTACCTGTGTTCCAGGGCTACGGCGGAGAGTCCGCCGAAGTCACTCCGCCACATCATCCACATGATAAGGCTGCCACGATCGATATTACCATTACAATTGTGTTAGTCCGCCGTGACAAGGCCAATATCACAGATGAAGCCGGGGGCCGCCTGTGGCAAAGCAGGGTGGCGTGACCTTGGAATATCACCGCGTGGCACGCCGGGGAGGGCGCATGTCCATCGTTTCAACCATCGCCGACGCCGGAAGCCGGGCCCTGGACGGGCTGGGGCAGCTGGCGGCGGTGGTGACCGGGGGCGACCTGCGCCTGGGCGTCACCGGCCTGCGGCGCTCCGGCAAGACGGTGTTCGTCACCTCGCTGGTGAACAATCTGCTGGCCGCCGGCCTGCGCCCCGGCGACGCCGGCCACTTGGCCCAGCTGAACGCGCGGGGCCGCATCCTGGCTTCCCGCCTGGACCCGCAGCCGGACGGCGCCGTGCCGCGCTTCGATTATGAGCGGCACCTGGCCGACCTCGCCGCCGAGCCGCCGCGCTGGCCCGACCCCACCCGGGCGGTCAGCGAGATCCGCGTCTCGCTGCGCTTCGCCCCGTCGGGCTGGATGCGCCGGCGGGTGCAGGACCAGGCGACGCTGAACCTGGACATCGTCGACTACCCCGGCGAATGGCTGATGGACCTGCCGCTGCTCCGGGAGGATTTCGACGCCTGGTCGCGCAAGACGCTGGAGCTGTCCCGCCGCCCGCCGCGCGCCGCCCTGGCCGCCCCCTGGCTGGAGATGCTGGCCGCGACCGACCCCAGGGCACCCTACGAGGAGGCCACGGCCCGCCGGCTGGCCGAGGCCTATACCGCCTATCTCCACGCCTGCCGCTCCAGCGCCGTGGGCCTCAGCCTGCTGCAGCCCGGCCGCTTCCTGGAGCCGGGCGAGATGGCCGGGGCGCCGGTGCTGACCTTCTGCCCGCTGCCGCCCGGCACATCGCCGCCGGGTTCGCTGGCGGCGCAGATGGAGGCGCGGTTCGAGGGCTACAAGGAGAAGGTGGTCCGGCAGTTCTTCCGCGAGCATTTCGCCCGGCTGGACCGGCAGATCGTGCTGGTCGACGTGCTGGGCGCGCTGAACGCCGGGGCGGAGGGGCTGGAGGATCTGGAGCGGTCGCTGGCGACGACACTGGAGGCCTTCAACCATGGCCGCCCGACCTGGCTGTCCTGGCTGGGCGGCGCCCGCATCGACAAGGTGCTGTTCGCCGCCACCAAGGCCGACCATGTCGCCGCCGCCGAGCATGCCAACCTGAAAAGCCTGACCGAGAGCTTCCTGGCCGGCCCGCTGAACGCGCTGCGCTTCAGCGGCGCCGCGGTGGAGTGCAAGGCCATCGCCTCGGTGAAGTGCACGGAGTCCGTGACCGCCGAGCATGAGGGCCGTCCGCTGCCCTGCGTGAAGGGCATTCCGGAGGGGCGCGACCGGCCGACGGTGCTGTTCCCCGGCGCCGTGCCGCCGGACCGCAGCTGGATCGGCCCGGCCGAGCAGGGGCGCTTCCGCTTCGAGCCCTTCCGCCCGCCGCCCGGGGTGGGCCGCGACGGCCGCGGCCTGCCCACCATCCGCCTGGACCAGGCGCTCGACTTCCTCATCGGGGACCGGCTGGAATGACGCCGATGCTGAACCGTTCTGCGTGCTTCCACAGGCTCAGCATGAGGGAGGGGGGATGCCAGGCACTCCCGCGCGGACACCGCGGGAGCAGCGATATCCCCCTCAGCCTGAGCCTGTCGAAGGCCGCAAGCCGCCAACGCTGCCGGCCAGACCATCCTGGGAGGATGGAATGAACGACGATCCCGTGAAGACCCGGGCGCCCGGCTGGGTGCCGCCGATGGAGTTCGATCCGGAGCGCGCGGTGCCGGCGCCGGTGGAGGGCGAGGACGGCGCGGCGCTCGACGGCGAGGTGCTGCCGCCCGAGGCGCGGCCCCGCAGGCGCTGGGCCTGGCGGGTGGCGCTGCTGTCGGCGGTGGCGCTCTTCGCCGTCTCGGTCGGCATCGACACGGCCGGGCTGCTGCTGACCGCCTACGCCATCTCGCCCTGGCTGGGCGGGGCGGTGGCGGCGCTGGTGGTGGGGCTGGTGGGCGGCCTGGGGCTGGTCGCCGGGCGCGAGCTGCGCGCCTACCTCCGGCTGGGGCAGGTGGACGCGCTGCGGGCCGAGGCCGGGCTGCTGGCCGCCGGACGGGGCCATGGCCGGGCGGGCCCGGTGGTGGCGCAGGTGGCAGCGCTCTATGGCGGGCGCCTGGCGGCCGGCCGCGACGCGCTGTCGCGCGCCGTCACCGACGCCCATGACGACCGCGAGACGCTGGACTTGGCCGAGCGGCTGCTCCTGGCGCCGCTGGACAATCAGGCCTACCGGCTGGTGCTGCGCGCCTCGCGCGACACGGCGCTCTTCACCGCCGTCTCCCCGGTGGCGCTGCTGGACGTGGCGGTGGCGCTGTGGCGCAACCTGAAGCTGGTCCGCGAGATCGCCTCGCTCTACGCCGCCCGGCCCGGGCTGGTGGGCACCGCGCGGCTGCTGAAACGGGTGCTGGCCAACCTCGCCATCGCCGGGGTGGTGGACAGCAGCCAGGATCTGGTCGCGGGCGCGCTGGGGGCCGGGGTCGCCGGCGCGCTCTCGGCCCGGGTCGGGCAGGGCGTGGTCAACGGGCTGCTGACGGCGCGGGTCGGCATCGCCGCCATGCAGCTCTGCCGCCCGCTGCCCTTCACCGAGGAGACCCGCCCCAGCCTCGCGCGCATCCGGCAGGAGTTGCTGAAGCCGGGGAAGGATGGGGAAGGCCGCTGATCCCCCAATCCCCGTCATCCCGGTGCATGCCGGGACCCAGGGGTTGCAGCAGGAGACCACCGATGCAGCACCCGAAACCCCGCCATTCGAATGGGGGCGGTTGCCGGGCGGGCTTCATCGGTCTCACAGTGCTGCAACCCCTGGGCCCCGGCTTGCGCCGGGGTGACGGTGGTAAGTGGACTGACGGAAGTTAAGACCGGCTCACGTCTTGAGCGATCCATGGAGACCACCATGCGCATCCTGATCCTGGGCGCCGGGGCGACCGGTGGGTATTTCGGCGGGCGGCTGATGGAGGCGGGGGAGAACGTCACCTTCCTGGTCCGCCCCAAACGCCAGCAGCAGCTGCGCGAGACCGGTCTGGTGGTGCTGAGCCCCAAGGGCGACATCCGCCTGCCGGCCCAGACGGTCACCCGCATCGCCAAGCCCTACGATCTGGTCCTGCTCTCGGCCAAGGCCTATGACCTGGACAGCGCCGTGGAGGCGATCCGTCCGGCGGTGGGCGAGGGCACGCTGGTGCTGCCGCTGCTGAACGGGCTGGCGCATCTGGAGCGGCTGGACGCGGCGCTGGGGGCCGGGCGCGTGCTGGGCGGGCTGTGCAACATCTCGGTGACGCTGGAGCCCGACGGCACGATCCGGCACCTGCCCTCTGGCCACAAGCTGATCTTCGGCGCCCGGTATGCGGCGCAGGAGGCGGGCGCGGCGGCGGCGATGGCGTCGCTGGGGAAGAGCGCCGCCGAGGTGATCCACAGCCCGGACATCCTGCAGGACATGTGGGAGAAGTGGGTGATGCTGGCGACGCTGGCCGGCGGCACCTGCCTGATGCGCGGTGGCATCTCCGACATACTGACGGCCGGCGGCGAGGGCTTCCTGCTGGGGCTGCTGGAGGAGTGCCGGAGCGTCGCCGCCGCCGAGGGACGCCCGCCGCGCGAGGCGGCCATGGCGGCCTGCGCCAAGCTCTTCACCGACCGCGCCGAGCCCATGGTCGCCTCCATGCTGCGCGACATCCGTAGGGGCGGGGCGACCGAAGGCGAGCATGTGCTGGGCGACCTCGTCCGCCGCGCAAAGAGCCACGGGGTGCCGGTGCCGCGGCTGGAGTCGGCCCTGTTGCACGTCAGGACTTACGAGGCCCTGCGTGCAAAGGAGGAAATAAAACCGTAAAGCCGATACTGTCGGTAACCGACCGGTTACAAAAATCACCCTTCGCTTACCAATCCCCTCCTTAATCAAAGGGTCATGCTCCCTTATCCTGGGACATGAGCGGTAACGGCCGCGCACGGCCCCGGCAGGTTCACCCCTGCGGGGCCGTGCCACATTGAAGGGAACGGGTCATGACGGCATTGGTGAACCTCTGCCTGCGCAACCAGCTGGTCGTCTTCGTGGCGGCGCTGGTCGTGGTGCTGGGCGGCATCCTCAGCATCCGCATGCTGCCGATCCAGCTGTTCCCCGAGATCGAGCAGCCCCGCCTGGGCATCCAGACGAGCTGGCGCGCCGCATCCCCGCAGGAGGTCGAGTCCGAGCTGCTGGAGCCGCAGGAGGACGTGCTGCGCGACCTGCCGGGGCTGGAGGAGATGACCGCCTTCGCCAATCCGGGCGGCAGCTTCGTCGAGCTGACCTTCGGCTACGACACCGACATGCAGAAGACGCTGATGGACGTCATCAGCCGCCTGAACCGCCTGCCGACCCTGCCGGCCGACGCCGACCCGCCGCAGATCCAGTTCGGCGGCGGCGGCGGCAACCCCAACGCCAACGACACGCTGATCTTCTACTTCATCCAGAAGATGCCGGGCACCCCGGGCGAGATGAAGGACCACATCCCCTATATCCAGGACGAGATCATCCCGCGCATCCGCTCCACCCCCGGCGTGGCCGCGGTCGAGTTCAACAGCGGCGGCGCCGACGAGCAGCAGGTCCAGATCAGGTTCGATCCGGTCAAGGCGGCCGAGTACGGCATCGGCATCCCGACCCTCGCCAACCTGGTCGGCCGCTCGCAGGACGTGTCCGGCGGCTTCGTCGACGATGGCCGCCGCATCTACACCGTACGCTTCAAGGGCCGCTTCTCGCCGGACGAGCTGCGCGAACTGGTGCTGGAGTGGCGCGACGGCCGCCCGGTCCATCTGGGCGACATCGCCGAGATCGACGTCGATTTCGGCCGGCAGTTCGGCTACTCGTTCCAGAACGGCAACGAGGCCGTGGGCCTGCGCATCATGCGCGCCGACGGCGCCAATGTGCTGGAGACGCTGACCCGCGTGAAGGCCCTGATGGAGGAGCTGCGCGACGGCCCGCTGAAGGCCCGCGGCCTCACCAACAACCAGTCCTTCGACCCCTCCGTCTACATCGAGAACGCCATCGGCCTGCTGACCGGCAACCTCATCTCCGGCATCCTGCTGGCGGTGGGCGCGCTCTGGCTGTTCCTGCGCCGGACCCAGCTGACCCTGCTGGTCGCCATGACCATCCCGATCAGCCTGCTGTCGCTGTTCGCCGTGCTGGCGATCACCGGGCGCTCGATCAACGTCATCAGCTTGGCCGGCCTCGCCTTCGCCGTCGGCATGGTCATCGACAGCGCCATCGTCGTGCTCGAGAACATCGTGCGCCACCGCGACGAGGGCCACGGCGCCATCGAGGCCTCGGCCCAGGGCGCGACCCGCGTCATGGCGGCGCTGGTCGCCTCCACCGCCACCACGGTCGTGACCTTCGTCCCCATCGTGTTCATGCGCGAGGTGGAGGGGCAGATCTTCGCCGACCTGGCGCTGACCATCGCCGTCGGTGTGACCATCTCGCTGATCGTCTGCGCCACGGTGCTGCCGGTCGCCGCCGCCCGCTGGATGAAGGTGGCGCCCGCCAAGCAGGAACGGCAGGCCGCCTGGACCGCCTGGCTGACCACCCGCATCATGCACCTGACCAACACGGCGCGCCGCCGCGCCATCGTCATCGTCTCGCTGATCGGCGTGTCGGCGCTGGGCACCTGGGCCATGTTCCCCAGCCTGTCCTACCTGCCCCCCGTGAAGCGCGACAGCGTCGACGCCTTCCTGAACTTCCCCGTCGGCACCAGCATGGAAGCCAACCGCGACGAGGTGGGGCGCGAGCTGGTGAACCGGATGATGCCCTTCTATACGGGCGAGCGTCAGCCCAAGGTGAAGAACTTCTATGTCATCGGCTGGCCCAGCGGCGGCTCCATCGCGCTGCGCCTGGAGGACGAGTCCCGGCTGGACGAGATGATGAAGATCGCCAAGGAGGAGCTGCTGGTGGGCTTCCCCGACGTGCAGGCCTTCGCCAACCGCGGCAACCTGTTCGGCGGCCTGGGCGCCGAGGGCAATGTCGAGGTGCACCTGCAGTCGGCCGATGCCGAGGGCCTGTCGGAGGCAGCATCCAAGGGCCTGGCGCTGCTGCGCGAGAAGATGCCGACCGTGCAGGCCTTCTCCGAGCCGAACCCGGAGATGGCGCAGCCCGTCCTGGAGATCACGCCCAATGACCGCCGCATCATGGAGATGGGCTTCACCCGCGCCCAGATCGGCCAGATCGTCCGCGCCATGGGCGACGGTCTGTGGCTGGGCGAGCATTTCGACGGCGACAGCCGCCTGGACATCATCCTGAAGGCGCCGACCTGGGAGAATCTGGACACGCTGGCCGCCACCCCGGTCGCCACCCCCTCGGGCGCCGTGGTGCCGCTGGGCGAGCTGGTCGAGATCAAGCGCACCGTCGGCCCCTCCAACATCCGCCGCATCGACGGCAAGCGCACCATCACGCTCAATGTCCAGCCGCAGGAGGGCCTGGCGCTGGAGGACGTGATGGTCCAGCTGCGCAGCGAGATCGAGCCGCAGCTGAAGGCGTTCATGCCCTCCGACGGCGTCATCAAGTACGGCGGCAGCGCCGACCGGCTGGACGCCACGGTGGCGACCATGGGCAAGAACTTCATGATCGCGCTGGGCCTTCTGTTCCTGCTGATGGCCCTGCTGTTCCGCTCGGCCAAGGACAGCTTCATGGTCATGGTGTCGATCCCGCTGGCGACGGTGGGCGGCGTGGCCCTGCTGCAGATCACCAACCTGGTGACCTTCCAGCCGCTCGACCTGCTGACGATGATCGGCTTCATCATCCTGCTGGGCATCGTGGTCAACAACGCCATCCTGCTGGTCGACGAGACCCGCCGGCTGGAGCTGGAGGGCTACACCCGCAAGGACGCCGTCGCCGCCAGCTTGCGCACCCGGGTGCGGCCCATCTTCATGGGCACGCTCACCACCATCGCCGGCATGGCGCCGATGCTGCTGGTCCCGGGCGAGGGCAGCGTGATCTACCGCGGCATCGCGGCGGTGATCGTCGGCGGCATCTCGGTCTCCACCATCTTCACCCTGATCCTGCTGCCGGCGCTGCTGCGGGTGGGCGAGGACGGGATGCGCGGCTGGAGCTGGAACCGCTCCGCCGCCAGCAACACCCCCGTCGACTCCGCCGACCGCCAGGCCGCCTGAGCCCCTCGAAGAAGGACGCGACTCCCATGGGCAAGCTCCCCCTCCCCAAGAAGCGCCGCACCGGCGTCATCCTCGGCCTCACCGCCGCCCTGGCCGCCGGCGCCGCCGTGCAGTTCTGCCTGGTGCCGCTGCCGGGCTTCATGGGCTCGGCCGCCCACGCGCAGCAGACGCCCCCGGCACCGCCCGCGCCCAAGGTCCGCGTCGCCACTGCCGAGAAGCGGCAGATGGCGCCCAGGCTGGAGGTGCCGGGCACGGTCCACAGCCGCCAGGACGCCAAGATCGCCGCCGAGATCGCCGGCCGCGTCGTCTGGGTGGCCGAGGCCGGCACCGAGCTGGCGGCGGGCGACGAGATCGCCCGGGTCGACGACCGCGCCTGGAGGCTGGAGCTGCAGGAGCTGGACGCCGAGATCAAGAGCCTGCAGTCGCAGCTGGAGATGGCCCGGCGCGAGGCCGACCGCTTCGAGAAGCTGGCCGCCTCAGGCACCGCCCCCGCCGCCAAGGTCGAGCAGACCGTGTCGCGCCGCGACGTGCTGGCGCAGGATTTGGTCCGGGCCAAGGCGCGGCGCGAGCAGACGGCGCTGAACGTCGAGCGGGCGGTCATCCGCGCGCCCTTCGGCGGCCGGCTGGTCAGCCGCAACGTCGAGCTGGGCGAGTATTCGGCCCCCGGCAAGGAGATCGGCCGGCTGGTCTCCACGGCGGCGCTGGAGCTGCGGGCCCAGGCCCCCATCACCGTCGCCGCCTTCATCCGCGAGGGCGAGGAGGTCAGGCTTTCCTACGGCGGCTCGGAAGCCGCGGGCCGCATCAGCCGCATCATCCCGGTGGGCGAGCGCCAGTCCCGCACCTTCGAGCTGCGCGTGGCGCCGCCGGACGGCGCCGCCTGGGTGGTGGGCGCGGCGGTGAGGATCGCCGTGCCCTCCGCCGCCCCGCACGAGGTGGTGGCCGTCCACCGCGACGCGCTGATCCTGCGCGGCACCGGCGCCTACGTCTACCGCATCAAGGACGACCAGTCGGCGGAGCGTATCCCCGTCACCCCCGGCATCTCCGACGGCGAGTATGTCGAGGTCGCCGGCGCGGTGAACCCGGGCGACCGGCTGGTGGTGCGCGGCGGCGAGCGGCTCAAGGAGGGGCAGAAGGTGGACCTGGACCCTAAGGTGTCGTGAGCGGGACGGCCAAGCCGTTCACGACAATTTACAGGTCATGAGAAAAGCCGCCCGGCGACGGTTGTCCGTCGGCCGGGCGGCGCAGTTTCTGGCGGTTCAGGGAGGCAACGCACCAGTGCCGTCCCCAACAGGGTCTCCCCCGCGCTGTTCCCGCACGTAAAAGGGGCGGGGCACCCCGGCTGAAGTCGCGGGGTCCCTCCTATCGATCCGGTGCCGGAACCGTCCAGGCGGGGGCCCCCCACGCGTACCTAGCCGGATGCGCCCCCTACCCCTCTCTCGCTCGTAATAAAAGCAGGCTGTTGGGGATCATGGGTATCCACCAACGTGGCGTGGCGTTCTGCGGCGAAGCGCCCAAAATGCGCGAGGGAACCCCGGCCTCGTCCGCGTCGACGGAGGCTCCGCAGAAGGCAGCATTGATGGACGTCCATTCCCGCAAGTTGATGACGCAGCTCCCGTACCTCCGGCGGTACGCGCGGGCGCTCACCGGCACGCCCGAGGCCGGCGACGAGCTCGTCGCCGTGGCGATCGAACAGGTGCTGGACCAGCCCGCCGCCTTCGCGCTGGAGGAGGGCGGGCGCGGCCCGCTCTACGCCCTGCTGAACCGCCTGTTCGACGCCCAGGGCGGCGAGCCCGCGACCCCGGCCACCGGCCATCCCATGGAGACGGCGCTGGCGCTGCTGCCGGAACCGGAGCGGCGCCTGTTCCTGCTGGTCAGCCTGGAGGAGCTGCACCTCCCCGACGCGGCGGAGGTGCTGGGCGTCACCCCGGCCGAGGCGGCGGCGCTGATGACCAGCGCGCAGGACGGGCTGCGCGAGGCGCTCATCGCCAGCATCATGATCGTCGAGGACGACGCCATCATCGCCTACGACCTGGCGGAGACGGTGCGCAACATGGGCCACAAGGTCTGCGGCACCGCCACCACCATGGAGGCGGCGCTGGCGACGGCCAAGACCTGCCACCCGACCCTGGCGCTGATGGACCTGCGGCTGGCGCACGGCGACAGCGGCATCACCACCGCCCAGGTGCTGCGCCAGCGCAGCTCGCTCCCGATCATCTTCGTCACCGCCTTCGGCGACGAGCTGTCGCGGCGCGGGCTGGACCATCTGGGCCCGGTGATCCGAAAGCCCTTCACCCGCGAGCAGATCGAGCGCGCCATCACCCAGGCCGTCTTCGCCCCCGGCGCCGAGGCCAAGGCGCCCCGGCTGGCGTCCCTGGCGCAGCGGGACGCGTGAGGGGTCACGGCACCCGCACCTCGATCTCCGTGCGGACCGAGTTGGCGATGAAGCAGCGCTCGTGCGCCTCGTGGTGCATCGCTTCCTCGGTGGCGCGGTCGGGCGCCAGGCCGGCATAGGCGACGCGCGGCGTCAGCACCACGCGGGTGATGCTCATCCGGCCGCGCCCGTCGCGCGCCATGGTGCCCTCGGCATCGTCCTCGTAAGCGTCGACCACGAAGCCGCGCTTGGCGGCGATCGACAGGTACCAGAGCATGTGGCAGCTGGAGAGGCTGGCGACGAAGGCCTCCTCCGGGTCGACCAGCTCGGCCGAGGAGAAGGGCGGGGGCACCACGTCGGGCGAGGCCGAGGCGCCGATCTCGGCGCCGCCGTCGAAGCGCCAGGCATGGACCCGGCTGTAGCGCCCGTCGGCGAAGGCCTCGCCCTCGCGCCGGCGCCAGCGGACGGTTGACCGGTGATGGCTCATGGCCGCCTCTCCCAATATTAGCGACTACCTGGGACAGGAAGCCTAGCGGCCCCGGCGGCACGGTCAAGCGGAGGGCCGGGAATCAGCCGAAAGTGATGCCGCCGTTGGCCCCCGGCAACACTGTGTCACATCCGCCGAAAGTCACGTAAGTTCCCCTTGCGCCGCGAAGAATCCGGGTTCAACTATAGCCCCGTGCGACCCCCGGGCTCCCCGGCGGGTCCGGTCTCGGATCGCTCCATGAATCGCAGGGTCCTGCTCCGCATCGCCGCCGGCGCCCCCTTCCTGGGTCTCGCCGGCCTGGCACTGCCCGGCGACGCCCTGGCGTCGCAGCCGAAGGCGGCCGCCCGCAAGGCGGTGCCGCGGGTCATCGTCATCGATCCCGGCCATGGCGGCAAGGACCCGGGCGCCATCGGCGCCAAGGGGCTGCTGGAGAAGGACGTCACGCTGGACATCGGCCGCGAGCTGGGCCGCCTGCTGGGCCGCGCCAAGGGTATCCAGGTGCGCCTGACGCGCGACAGCGACGAGTTCCTGACCCTGCGTGAGCGGGTGCGCATCGGCCGCGCCGCCAAGGCCGACCTGTTCATCTCCATCCACGCCGACAGCGCGCCCAACCGCAACGCCCGCGGCCTGTCCGCCTACACCCTGTCGGAGACGGCGTCCGACGAGTTCGCCCAGGCGCTGGCGAAGCAGGAGAACCTGGCCGACGGGCTGGGCGTCGACATCCAGCACCAGGACGCCGACGTGGCCGCCATCCTGCTGGACCTCTCCGCCCGCCGCGTGAAGACCGCGTCGCTCGCCGCCAAGCAGGCCATCATCCGCGCCGCCGGCCGGGAGCTGACGCTGCTGGAGAACCCGATGCGCTCGGCCAACTTCGCCGTGCTGAAGGCCCCGGACGTGCCGTCCGTCCTGGTGGAGACGGGCTTCCTGTCGAACCCGAAGGACGAGGCGCAGCTGCGCGACCCCGCCCGCCGCAAGCGCATCGCCGCCATCCTCGCCCGCGAGGTGACCGGCCTGGTCGCCACCGCCCCCTTCGCCTGACCCCGGGATGACGAGCATGCGCCGCCCGACCCTGACGCTCCTGACCGCCCTGTGCGCCCTCGCCGCCCTGACCGCGTGCGAGACGGCCGGCGGCCCGCCGCCCGCCGCCCCGTCGGGACCGGCCGTGGCCGCCCAGCCGCCGACGCCCGTGGTGCCGGACCCCGACCTGACCCAGCGCATCGAGGCGCAATGGCAGGCGGTGCCCGACATCGCCGACCGGCTGGACGTCTCCGTCTCCAACGGCCGCGCGCTGCTGACCGGCCGCGCCGCGACGCCCGACCAGCGGGTGCAGGCGGTGCGCCTGGCCTGGCAGGTCGACGGCCTCAAGGAGGTCATCAACGAGATCCAGGTGGACGACCAGTCCAGCCTGACCGACGGCGCCACCGACAGCTGGATCCACGCGCAGATGCGCAGCCGGCTGCTGTTCGACAGCGGCATCCGCTCGCTGAACTACACGGTCGTCGTCGTCAACCAGACCCTCTATCTCATGGGCCAGGCGGACAGCCAGGCCGAGCTCGACCGCGTGCTGGGGCACGCGCGGGCCGTGCCGCGCGTCCGCCAGGTGGTGAATCATGTCAGGCTTTAAGTCGGCCCTTCTCGGCGCCCTCATCTTCGTCGCCGCCACCGCGCCGGCCCGCGCCGACGACCAGGCCACCGCCAACCGGATGTTCATCCAGGCGGTCCAGGCCATCCAGCGCGCCGACCAGACCTATGACCGGCAGGAGCAGACCCGGCTGGTGCAGGAGGCCGACCGGCTGCTGTCCGACATCGTCGCCAAGCTGCCGGAGAGCAACCTCGCGGTGCAGCTGGCGACCAACCAGTTCATCGGCGACTTCGACTACAACGACTTCAAGTCGCGGGTGCGCGGCCTCGCCTGCAATGACCCGCAGAGCACGCCCTGCCTGCTGCACCGGATCGAGGGGCTGATGCAGCCCGTCGAGTACCCGATCAGCGCGCCGCGCTGGGACTGGCTGTCGCTGGCCGTCGCCCACCACCAGGCCGGCAACCGCGACCGCGCCCGCCAGATCGTGGCGCCGTTCCTGGGCGCCTGGCGCCGCGGCGTGCAGGTGGAGGAGGCGGGGCAGGATCTGTTCCTCGGCCGCACCCTGGCGCTGACCGGCGAGGTCGATCTTGCGCTGGAGCTGACCCGGCAGATCCCGGACTGCTCGACCCGAATCTACAATCTGTCCGACGCGGTCAAGGCGCTGGTCTGGCGCGGCGACACGGCCCGCGCCGCGCCCATCGCGGAAGAGGCGGCGGAGTACGCCCGCACCCGCACCTGCGCCTGGGAGCTGGGGCTGGTGGCGCAGGCGCTGCTGCGCGTCGGCAATGAGGGCCGCGCGCGGACGCTGTTCCTGAACACGGTCGAGGAGCAGTTCTCGCGCTTCAAGGACAAGCGCGGCAATTGCTGCCCGCCCGAGCTGGCGGTGGCCGCCGGCGACCTCGGCGAGGCGAATCTGGCGCTGGGCCTGCTGCGCACCGTACAGGAGGAGAGCCCCTGGACCGTCCCGGCGGTGCTGGGCCGGCTGGCGGCGCGCGGCGAGTTCACGCTGACCACCACCTATGCCGACCAGATCCAGGACGTGGAGCTGCGGGCCGAGACCTACGTCGCGCTGCTGGGCGGGGCGCTCCGCGCCAACAACCGCCCGCAGGCCGAGCAGCTCTCCGCCAAGATCGACCGGATGATGACCACCAAGGAGCAGCGCCTGCCCCTGGTCATGGTCCAGCGCGCCCGGGCCGACCGGCTGCTCTACAAGGACCAGCGCTGGCGCGCCCCCTTCATCGCCGGCCTCTCGGCGGCCGAACGCGCCAACGCGGCCACCCAGCGCCGCGACGTGGCGGTGCCGTTCCTGGCCGCGCTGGTGGAGATGGAGACGGGCGTCCCGATGCTGGAGTAGGTCGAAGCGCCCGTAGGTCGCATGGAGCCGCAGGCGCAATGCGACGTTACCCGGGCGGGGTCGTCGCATTGCGCTGCGCTCCATGCGACCTACGTCTGGAGCTGTCGCGTCCTCAATTATTCGGCGGCGACGACGCGATGTCGCCTTCGGTCTGGGCGATGCCGCTCTCGTCGTTCGAGCCGACGGCGATGTCGCCCAGCGACACCACGCCGACCAGGCGCTTGTCGCGGCTCAGCACCGGCAGCCGGCGGATATTGTGCTGCTGCATCAGGCGGGTGGCCTCGGTGTCGTCCTGGTCGTCGAAGGCGAAGACCAGGCTCTCCGACATGGCCTCGGCGACGGTGGCGCTGTTCAGGTCAGCGCCCTCGGCGACGCAGCGCACGGTGATGTCGCGGTCGGTGACGGTGCCGATCAGCTTGTCGTTCTCGCCCACGGGCAGGAAGCCCGTGTCGGCGTCACGCATCAGGCGGGCGGCCTCGCGCAGCGGCGTGCTCGGGGACACCAGCTGGACGTCCTGGGACATGATCTCGCGAATCTTCATGGCGGGCCTCCTACGGAAAGGTCGGTCCCTCAACCGCCGGAGGCCGCATGAAGTTCCGAAAATCCTAATGTCCACAAGGGTTCCGGGGGCGCTTCGCGGTTGACTCGAGCTCCCCGCCTCCGTCTTATGGCCGCGAACGGGAAGGGGTGCCGGGGAGTGCGCGCGCGGTGAAGTTCAGGGGTCTGTCCATTGCCCTGGTCGCGGCCCTGCTGGCGGCGGGCGCGCCGGCCGAGGCCAAGCAGCGCAAGGTGCTGGTCTACTGCTCCGAGGGCAGCCCGGAGAATTTCTCGCCGCCCATCAACACCACCGGCACCAGCTTCGACGCGGTGCGGCCGCTCTATTCCAACCTGACCGAGTTCGAGCGCGGCACCACCAATCTGGTCCCCGGCCTGGCGGAGCGCTGGGAGGTCTCGCCCGACGGGCTGAGCTACACCTTCCACCTGCGCCGCGGCGTCAAGTGGCACGCCAACCGGGACTTCACCCCGACGCGCGACTTCAACGCCGACGACGTGCTGTTCAGCCTGATGCGGCAGTGGGACAAGAAGCACCCCTACCATCCCGTTTCCGGCGGCGATTACAGCTACTTCAACAGCATGGGCATGCCGGACCTGCTGGCGGGCGTCGAGAAGCTGGACGACCACACCGTCCGCATCCGCCTGACGCACCCGGAGGCGCCCTTCCTGGCGAACCTCGCCATGGACTGGGCCGGCATCATGTCGGCCGAATACGCGGACTTCCTGATGAAGCGCGGCACGCCCGAGCGTTTCGACCAGGACCCGATCGGCACCGGCCCGTTCCGGCTGCAGCGCTACCAGAAGGACGCGGTCGTCCGCTACGTGCCGTTCGAGCAGTGGTACGGCGGCCGGCAGCAGGTCGACGCGCTGGTCTTCGCCATCACCCCCGACGCGGCCGTTCGCTACGCCAAGCTGAAGGCGGGCGAGTGCGACGTGATGGCCTATCCGAACCCGGCCGACCTGCCGCTGATGCGCCGGGACAAGGACCTGCAGCTGCTGTCGCAGGAAGGGCTGAACATCGGCTATGTGACGATGAATGTCGGCCGCAAGCCCTTCGACGACAGGCGCGTGCGCCAGGCGGTGAACCACGCCATCGACAAGGCGCGGGTGGTCGAGAACATCTTCCAGGGCTCCGGCACGCCGGCCGTGAACCCGATCCCGCCGACCCTCTGGTCGTACAACCGCGCCGTCCGGGACTACGAGTACGATCCGGAGAAGGCGAAGCGGCTGCTGGCCGAGGCGGGGTTCCCCGAGGGATTCGAGACGGACCTCTGGGCCATGCCGGTGCAGCGGCCGCATAATCCGAACGCCCGGCGGATGGCCGAGATGATCCAGGCCGACCTCGCCAAGGTCGGCATCCGCGTGCGCATCGTCAGCTTCGAATGGGGCGAGTACCGCAAGCGCGTCTATGCCGGCGAGCACGGCATGGCGATCTTCGGCTGGACCGGCGACAATGGCGACCCGGACAATTTCTTCTACAACCTGCTGGGCTGCGACAGCGCCAGGCCGGGCGGCTCCAACCTCTCCAAATGGTGCCACAAGCCCTTCAACGACTTGGTGGTCCAGGCCAAGCGCACCACCGACCAGGCCGAGCGCGCGCGCCTCTACGAGCAGGCGCAGCTGATCTTCAAGGAGGAGGCGCCCTGGGTGACCATGGCCCATTCCGTCGTCTTCCAGCCGCTGCTGCCGCATGTGCAGGGCTACCGCCAGAGCCCGCTGGGCCGCAACGAGTTCGACGGCGTGTCGCTGAGGATCGAGGAATGACGGGCACGGTCGTGGCGTTCTGCGTGCTTCGACAGGCTCAGCATGAGGGAGGGGGAGGCCGGACCTTCCCTTTCCCTGGCCCGTTCCCTGGCCGGGAGCAGCGTATACATCCTCATCCTGAGCCTGTCGAAGGACGCACGCCATCGGCGCTGCCCGTCCGCGCGGGGGTGGGTGCCTGATGCTGCGCTTCGTCCTGACCCGCCTGGCCCTGCTGGTGCCGACCTTCATCGGCGTGACCTTCCTGGCCTTCATGCTGATCCGGCTGGTGCCGGGCGACCCGATCGAGATCCGGCTGGGCGAGCGCGGCATCCCGCCGGAGCGGCTGGCCGAGCTGCGCGCCGAGATGGGCCTGGACCGGCCGATCCTGGTGCAGTACGCGGACTATCTGGGCGGCGTGCTGACCGGCGACCTGGGCCGTTCCGTCATCACCCAGGCACCCGTCCTGACCGAGTTCATGGAGCTGTTCCCGGCCACCATCGAGCTCAGCCTCTGCGCCATGCTCTTCGCCGTCGCCGTGGGCCTGCCCGCCGGCATCATCGCGGCGGTACGGCGCGGCACGGTGGCGGACCACAGCGTCATGGGCCTCAGCCTCACCGGCTATTCCATGCCGATCTTCTGGTGGGGCCTGCTGCTGATCATGCTGTTCTCGGTGACGCTGGGGCTGACCCCCGTCTCCGGCCGGTTGGACGTGGTCTATTACGTGGAGCCGGTGACCGGCTTCATGCTGATCGACACGCTGCTGTCGGACGAGGAGGGGGCTTTCCTCGACGCGCTGCACCATCTGCTGCTGCCGGCCGTGGTGCTGGGCACCATCCCGCTGGCCGTCGTCGCCCGCATGACGCGGTCGGCCATGCTGGAGGTGCTGGGCGAGGATTATATCCGCACGGCGCGGGCCAAGGGGCTGGGTGGCTGGCGGGTGATCGTGCTGCACGCGCTGCGCAACGCGCTGATCCCCGTCGTCACCGTCATCGGCCTGCAGGTCGGCACGCTGCTGGGCGGCGCCATCCTGACCGAGACGATCTTCGCCTGGCCCGGCATCGGCAAGTGGCTGGTGGAGAGCATCAACCGCCGCGACTATCCGGCGCTGCAGGGCGGCGTGCTGCTGGTGGCGACGGTGGTGATGCTGGTGAACCTGGTCGTGGACCTGCTCTACGGCATCCTCAACCCCCGCATCCGGCACGCGCGATGAGCATCCAGACCGCCGAAGCTGTTCGCGCCCCGTCCCGCCTCGGCGAGTTCTGGCACTATTTCAGCCAGAACAAGGGCGCGGTCGGCGGCCTCATCGTCATCACGCTGATCACGTTGGCCTCCATCTTCGCCGAGCTGGTGGCGCCGCACGCGCCCGAGGCGCAGTTCCGCGACCATATCCTGATGCCGCCGGCCTGGCTGGAGGGCGGCAGCTGGACCTATCCGCTGGGCACCGACGACATCGGCCGCGACATCCTCTCCCGCCTGATCCACGGTGCCCGCCTGTCGCTGTTCATCGGTCTGCTGGTGGTGACGCTGTCGCTGGCGGTGGGCCTGGCGCTGGGGCTGGTGGCCGGCTTCCGCGGCGGCATGGTCGAGGCCGCCATCATGCGGGTGATGGACATCCTTCTGGCGCTGCCCTCGCTGCTGCTGGCCATCGTGGTGGCGGCGATCCTGGGGCCGGGGCTGATCAACGCGGCGGTGGCCGTGTCGGTCACCATCGTGCCGCACTATGCCCGCCTGACCCGCGCCGCGGTCATCGCCGAGAAGGGGCGCGACTACGTCACCGCCTCCAAGCTGGCCGGCGCCGGGCCGCTGCGCTTGATGTTCCTGGTGATCCTGCCCAACTGCCTGGCACCGCTGATCGTGCAGGCGACGCTGGGCTTCTCCACCGCCATCCTGGACGCGGCGGCGTTGGGCTTCCTGGGGCTGGGGGCGCAGCCGCCGACGCCGGAATGGGGGACGATGCTCTCATCCTCGCTGCAGTTCCTGGTGCGCGCCTGGTGGGTGGTGACCTTCCCGGGCCTCGCCATCCTCGTCACCGTGCTGGCCTTCAACCTGCTGGGCGACGGTCTGCGCGACGCGCTCGACCCCAAACTGAAGCGCTGATCCATGCCTTTGCTGGACATCAAGAACCTGTCGGTCGAGTTCGCCACCCGCGCCGGGACCTTCCGCGCGGTGGACGGTATCGATTTGACCATCGAGCCGGGCGAGGTGGTCGGCATCGTCGGCGAGTCGGGCTCCGGCAAGAGCGTGACCTCGCTGGCCGCCATGGGGCTGATCGCCCATAACGGCAAGGTCCTGGCGGACCGCATGAGCTTCGACGGGCGCGACCTGCTGGGCCTGTCGGACCGCGAGCGGCGGCAGCTCAACGGCAAGGACATCGCCATGGTGTTCCAGGAGCCGATGACCAGCCTGAACCCCTGCTTCACCGTGGGCTTCCAGCTCTCGGAAACACTGGCGCTGCATGAGGGGCTGCGGGGCGCGGAACTCAAGCGCCGCTGCGTCGAGCTGCTGGAGCAGGTCGGCATCCCGGCGCCGGAGACGCGGCTGGACGCCTTTCCGCACCAGCTCTCGGGCGGCATGAACCAGCGCGTCATGATCGCCATCGCGATCGCCTGCAACCCGCGCCTGCTGATCGCCGACGAGCCCACCACCGCGCTGGACGTCACCATCCAGAAGCAGATCCTGGATCTGCTGGTGGATTTGCAGCGCCGGCGCGGCATGGCGCTGATGCTCATCACCCACGACATGGGCGTGGTGGCGGAGACGGCGCACCGGGTGCTGGTCATGTATGCCGGCCAGGTGGTGGAGGACCGGCCGGCCGCCGACCTGTTCCGCGACCCGCGCCACCCCTACACCCGCGCACTGCTGGACGCGCTGCCGGAGCGCGCGGTGGGGCGCCGCCGCCTGCCGACCATCCCCGGCGTCGTGCCCGGCATCTCCGACCGCCCGCCCGGCTGCCTGTTCAACCCGCGCTGCGCCTATGCCCTGGATGCCTGCCGCCAGGGCCGCCCGCCGCTGCTGCCCGACGGTTCGGGCGCCGTGCGCTGCATCCGCAAGGACGAGATCGGGGAGGCCGCGTGATGAACGCCCTGCCGGACACCGACACCGCCCCGGTCGTGCTCGAGGCCGACAACCTGAAGCGCCACTACAGCGTCAAGCGCGGCTGGTTCGAGCCGGCGGCGACCGTGAAGGCGCTGGACGGCGCCTCCTTCACCGTGCGCGCTGGACGGACGCTGGCGGTGGTGGGGGAGAGCGGCTGCGGCAAGTCCACGCTCGCCCGCGCGCTCACCCTGATCGAGCCGCCGACCGAGGGCCGCCTGCTCTATGACGGGCGCGACGTGGCGCATGCCACCAGGGACGACCTCAAGGCGCTGCGCCGCGCCGTGCAGATGGTGTTCCAGAACCCCTACGGCTCGCTGAACCCGCGCGCCAAGGTCTCGGCCATCCTGGAGGAGCCGCTGGTCATCAACACCGACCTGTCGAGGCCTGAGCGGCGCGAGCGCGCGCTGGCCATGATGGCGAAGGTGGGCCTGCGGCCCGAGATGGCCGACCGCTATCCGCATATGTTCTCCGGCGGCCAGCGCCAGCGCATCGCCATCGCCCGCGCGCTCATGCTGAGCCCGCGGGTGGTGGTGGCGGACGAGCCGGTGTCGGCGCTGGACGTGTCGGTGCAGGCGCAGGTGCTGAACCTGATGATGGATCTGCAGGAGGAGCTGGGGCTCGCCTACGTCTTCATCAGCCACGACCTCTCGGTCGTCCGGCACATCGCCGACGAGATCATGGTCATGTATCTCGGCCGCCCGGTGGAGATCGGGGCCAAGGAGACGGTCTTCGCGCGCCCCCGCCATCCCTACACCCGCGCCCTGCTGGCCGCCATGCCGCGCGTGCGCAGGGAAGGGGCCTTGGCCGAGCCGCTGAAGGGCGAGCTGCCCTCGCCGCTGAATCCGCCGCCCGGCTGCCCCTTCCACAAGCGCTGCCCCTTCGCCCGCCCGAACTGCGCGGTGGACGTGCCGGAACTGCGCCCGGTCGACGGAAGGCTGGCGGCGTGCCACTACGCCGAGGAGATTCCGGGGTAGGGGGCGGGGACTGGCGTAAAATTCGCTCAGCGTCTGTTTTTCCCCGTCATCCCCGCGGAGGCGGGGATGACGGGTGAGAGGAGGGTTGAAGGGCAAGCTTATCCTCGGGCGTAGCATGCCGGGCCTCTCACCTTGGAGCGACGCCGCTCCTCACCGCCCCAGCTTCACCCGCAGCACGAGCGTCGGCGCCAGTTCGGGGCGCGGCTTCTTGTCCAGCTGGTCGAGCTGGCTGTTGGCGATCAGCAAGGCGGCGTCGCCCGAGACGGCTACCGTCGTCGGCACGGCGAATTCCGGCCGGGCGGCGGCGAGCACCTCCAGCTTGGAAACGGACGCCCCGTCGGCCGACAGGCTCAGCCGCACCAGCCGGGCCGGGGCGAAGCCGTTCTGCACCGCCAGCAACCCGCCGCCCGGTGCCGGCACCAGCCCGTCGATGCCCACCAGCGTCGCGCCCGCCGGCGCCGTGACCGGCTCCGCCTTGCCGTCCGCCGGCGACACCCTGGACAGGCCGCCGAAATGGGCGACATAGGCGTGGCGCCCGTCCGGCGCGGATGCGACGCCGTTCGGGTAGATCAGGCCGCCGGCGGCGACCAGCGGCGCCAGTGTCTCGCCCGCCACTTTCCACACCGCGCCGCCGTCACTGTCGGTCACCACGACCGTACCGCCGACCAGCGCGATGTCGTTGCAGAAGTGCGGCTTGCCGTCGGCCGGGAAGGGCAGGGCGCGCGTCACCGCCAACGGGGCCAACGAGAGCTCGACCAGCGCCTGCCCGTCGTCGGCCTTCTCCGCCGAGGCACCCTCGGTGGTGGCGCAGGCCCAGAGCGAGCGGCGCTCGGGATCCACGCGCAGCCCGACCGTGGACTTGACCTTCAGCTCCGCCGGAAAGGGCCACACGGTCTCCTGTCCGCCGCTGGTGCGCACCGCCAGCGTGCCGCCGGCGAGATCGCCCAGATAGGTGGTGCCGGTCGCGGGATCGGCGGCGATGCCCTCGGCCGAGCGGCCGCCCTGGCGCAAGCGGAAGGCGATCTCCGCCGTCCCGGCCGGCCTGGCATTGGCCTCCAGCCGGGCGGCGAGGTCGGCCCAGCCGGGCAGGGCGCTCAGCGGCTCGAAGTCGGGCAGCTTGGTGTCGGCCGTGGCGCCGGCGTCCGCCACCGAGGTCAATGCCGCCAGCGCCGCCTCGGACCGGCCCAGCCTGGCCTCGCCCCGGGCGATCTGGGTCAGGAGGTTCGGGTTGCCGGGGGAGGCGCGCTCCACCCGCCGGATGATGCCCAGGAACTCTTCGTACCGGCCGGCATTGTAGGCCGTCCGCGCCGCCTCGAAGGGCGACTGCGCCTGGGCCGGCGGCGTCAGCAGCAGCGCCGCGGCCAGCAGGACCGGCCCTTGCACGCGTGCAATGTTCATTGGTGTTCCCCTTCCCCTTTACGACCCAGGATAGCGGCCGGGAGGGGAGGGGTCTAGGATTGCGGGCCCGCCGGGTGCCTCCGCCCTCACCGCCCCCGCGACAGCCGCGCCTCGAGGTCGCGCAGGTAGCGGCTGTCGGACGCGGTGAACTCGCCGGCGGCGATGTCGCCCTTGAGGTCCAGCAGCTCCAGCCGCGTGGCGTCGGAAAGCTCGTAGGTGGCGAGCATGCGGTCGATCAGCGCCGCGTCGGTCTCGCCCTCCTCCGGCGGCACCGGGCGCAAATCGGGCTCGGGCGGGCCGCCGGCGGCACCGGGGTCTGAGATGGCGGGCGCCGTGGCGGGGGCGGGGATCAGCAGGTCGCTCCAGCCGACGCCGGCCTGGGTCATGCGGGCATGCACCTCGCGGGCGGCGGACAGGGCCGACGAATCGTCCGGATCGCCCAGCCGGTCCAGCAGGCGGATGAAGCTGTCGCGGTCCATGAACGGCATGCGGTCCCCCGATCGGATTTTCCCGTCCCATAGGTGTGGTTCCGCGCGCCGGCGTCAACCCGCCGCAAGGGCGCTTCCCTCGCGCGGGCGGCGTGGTAGGGTCGGGCCGGTTCCGCACATTCCCACAGGATCGAGAGATGCCCACCTTCGACATCGTCTCCAAGACCGACATCAACGAGGTCGACAACGCCGTCAACGGCATCATCCGCGAGATCGGCCAGCGCTTCGACTTCAAGGGCGCCAAGGCCACCATCGAGCGGAAGGAGAACGAGATCACCATCCTTTCCGACGACGAGCCGAAGCTGACCCAGCTGCAGGAGATGCTGAAGGTCCACATCACCCGCCGCAAGCTGGATGTCGGCGCGCTGGATTTCGGCAAGCCCGAGAAGGCGGCGGGCGGCATGCTGCGCCAGGTCGTGACCGTGAAGCAGGGCATCGACAAGGAGCTCGCCAAGACCATCGTCAAGGCGATCAAGGACAGCAAGATGAAGGTGCAGCCGGCGATCCAGGGCGACGAGCTGCGCGTCAGCGGCAAGAAGATCGACGACCTGCAGGAATGCATCCGCATGGTCAAGGGGCTGAAGATCGAGCAGCCGCTGCAGTATGTGAACTTCCGCGACTGAGGAAACTCGGGCGCCGCCGCCGCGTTGAGGGGCCGTCTGCACATCAGCGGGGCACATCATGGCAGCGGCGGCGCCCCTGGCGCTCATCCTCTCCGGCGGCGTCAGCCTGGGCGCCTACCAAGCCGGCGCCTGGGAGGCGCTGGAGGCGGCGGGCGAGGCGCCCGCCTGGATCTGCGGCGCCTCGATCGGCGCCGTCACCGCCGCGATTATCCTGGGAAATCCGCCGGAGCGCCGGCTGGAGCGGCTGCGCGCCTTCTGGGAAATGGCAGCCCAGCCCGAGGCGGCCGCCGCTTCCTTCGGCTGGCCGCTGGCGCCCTTCGCGCCCAACCCGGCGCAATCGGACTGGCGGCGCTGGGTCTCGGCCGGTGGCATACTGTCGGCACGCCTGGCGGGCCGTCCCGGCCTCTACCACCCGCGCCTGCCAGGCCTGTTTTCCCTGATCCCCGGCATGCCGCGCGACGGGGCGCTGTACGATTCCACCCCGATGGGCCGCACGATCGCCGAGCTGGTCGATTTCGACCGGCTGAACGGCGGCGCCGTCCGCTTCACCCTCGCCTGCACCGACGTGACGACGGGCGAGACGGTGCTGTTCGACACGACGCGCGACCGCATCGGGGCGGAGCATCTGCTGGCGAGCTCGGCTTTCCTGCCGGACTTCCCGCCGGTGGAGATCGGCGGGCGGGTGCTGGTCGATGGCGGCCTCAGCGCCAACGCGCCTGTCGTTCCGGTAACGGAACAGCTTGAGGGCGCCTGGCGGGTGCTGCTGGTCGATCTGTTCGAGCCCGGCGACGGAGTGCCGTCGACGCTGCCCCGGGCGCAGGAGCGGCAGACCGAGCTGCTCTTCACCGCCCAGACCCGCCGGGCGCTGGCGCATGCCGCGCGCGACGCGTCGTTGCGGGCCCGGATCGATCCGGGCCTGAGCCTGGACCTGGTCCGCGTCGCCTGCCGCTCCCCCGACGGCGAGGTCATGTCCAAGGCGTTCGACTTCACCGCCGACCGGCTGCGGCGGCGCTGGGAGCTGGGCCGGTCAGGTGCGGCGGCGGCGCTGCGCCTGCTGGCGGAGGACGGCGCCGGGCCGGGGATGAGGCTGCGCGAGGTGCGGACGGATGCCTCGGCCTGAGAACTATTCTATCCCGTCACCCCGGCGCAGGCCGGGGCCCAGGGGTTGCAGCGGGATGCGATGGATGCAGCACCCGTAGGTCGCATGGAGCCGGAGGCGTAATGCGACACTCCGGCCGGAGCATGTCGCATTGCGCTGCGCTCCATGCGACCTACGGGCGGGCTTCATCAGCCACCCACGGCTGCAACCCCTGGGTCCCGGCTTTCGCCGGGATGACGTTCAGGGATGGACCGGCCGGGTGAGAACGAACCGACCGGTTCGCCGGCCGACCCAAGCGGCTCAGCCCGCCTTCGCCACCGCCGACTCGATGGTGCGGCGCAGCTTCAGCGGGTGGATCGGCTTGTGGACGATGGCGAAGCCTTCGCGCGCCACCTCCTCCTGCAAATCCTGGTGGGTGTCGCCGGTGATCAGCAGGCCGGCCACCTCGGCGCCCCACTCCTCGCGCACGCGGCGGATCACGTCCATGCCGCTGACGCCGCCGGGCAGGCGGTAGTCCGAGGCGATCAGGTCGGGCGCCCGCCCCTCCGCCCGGATGAGGGTCATCAGCTCCTCCGGCCGGCCGGAGGCGATGACCGAGCAGCCCCAATCCTGCAGCATGTGCTCCAGCGCCGTCAGCTGCAGCGGGTCGTCCTCCAGCACGGCCACCAGCGTGCGGGCGTGCATCGGCTCGGGCGCCGCGGCCGGGGCGACCGGCGCCGCCACGACGGCGTCGACGGGGACGGCGACGCTGAAGACGGAACCGCGGCCGGGTTCGGAGCGGACGTCGATCGGATGGCCCAGCAACTGGCCGGTGCGGCGTACGATGGCGAGGCCCAGCCCGAGGCCCTGCTGCCCCTTGGTCTGCGGCTGGTCCGACAGGCGGACGAACTCGTCGAAGATCTGGCGCTGCTTGTCGGCCGGGATGCCCTGGCCGGTGTCCAGCACCTGCACGATCACCTGCCCGCCGCGGCGGCGGCAGCCCAGCAGGATGCGGCCGGTGGAGGTGTAGCGCAGCGCGTTGACCACCAGGTTGCGCAGCATGCGGTCCAGCAGCACCGGGTCGGAGCGCACCTCCAGCGAGGAGGGCACGACGCGCAGCTCCAGCCCCTTGGCGGCGGCCTCGGGGCCGAACTGCTCGCCCAGGCGGCGCAGCACCTCGCCGATGGGGAAACGCGTCGGGTTGGGCGTGACGGTCGCGGCTTCCAGCGCCGAGATGTCCAGCAGCGTGGTCAGCAGGCTCTCGCTGGCGGTCAGCGCCTCCTCCAGCTTGCCGGCCAGTTCCTGCTGCCCCTTGTCGGTCAGCCGCGCCTCCAACAGGTGCAGGAACAGGCGCATGGCCTGGAAGGGCTGGCGCAGATCGTGGCTGGCGGCGGCCAGGAAGCGCGACTTGGCGCGGTTGGCCCGCTCGGCCTCCGCCTTGGCGGCCTCCAGCTGCTCCTGCCGCTCCATCTCGGCGGTGACGTCCAGCGCCACGCCGCTCAAGCCCGTGATAGCGCCGTCGGCGTCGCGCTGCGGCTCGACCAGCAGATCGTAGTGCCTGACCTCGCCGGCATGCAGCCCGTCGCGCGGCATGACCACGCGGAAGGTGCGCCGGTCGCCGCGGCCGCTCTCCAGGATGCCCTGCTTGAAGGCGTGCACGGCGGCCCAGCTCGGGTCGTCGGAGATCTCCAGGTCGGTGATGCCGAGCAGGCGGCTGGGCGCCGCCCCGTTGCCGAGGCCGCTATAGACCCAGCTGTAGCGGAGGTCGGCGCCGTGGGTGAAGACGGCGACGGGTGCGATGCGCAGGGCCAGTTGCAGACGCGTCTCGGTCGGGCCGGCGACGGGAGCCGCCAGCTCGCGCGCGCGCAGCTCCGCCACCTCGCGCCGCAGGCGGGCGAGCTCGTCGGCGGTGTCCTCGGCCGATGGCGGCCGGTTCAGCAGGGAACGGAGCATGCCTTGGGATCGTGCAGGAGGGGGGACCCGTCGGTCCGGGACTGACCATCGGGAGTATACCCCGGCCGGGTGCCCGATGAATCCGGGCATTCGGGTAAGGCGAAAGGCATAGTCGCGGTCAGGTGGTGATGATCCTGCGCTCCTCGCCCTCCAGCACCAGACAGGTGAGCAGCCCGCTGGCAAAGGCCCCGGTGTCGATGCCGATGCGGTTGCGGCGGAACTCCGGGGCTGTGGAAACAGTGTGACCGTGGACCACGACATGGCCGAGTTCCGCCTCGGACTTCAGGAAATCGTCGCGGATCCACAGCAGATCCTCGGCCGTCTGGTCGGCCAGGGGCACGCCCGGCCGCACCCCGGCATGGACGAACAGATAGTCGCCCACCGCCAGATGCAGCCGCAGGTGGCGCAGGAAGGCCAGGTGGTGCGGCGGCAGGCGGCGGCGCAGCTCCTCCTGCGCCAGTTGCAGCCATTCCTCCTCGGACAGCCCGTCCGGCCGGCGGACGCCGTAGCTGGCCAGCGCCGCCAGCCCGCCGAAGCGCATCCAGCCCGGCCCGACCGACAGATCGTCGAGGAAGCGCAGCATCACCTCCTCATGGTTGCCCTTCAGGCAGACCAGGCCGATTCCGGGCGGCGGCGGGGCGGACAGCCGCTCGATCACCCCGGCGCTCTCCAGCCCGCGGTCGACATAGTCGCCGAGCATGACCAGCGTATGGGCGAGCTTGGGCGCGGCCTCGATGTCCTCGGCGATGCGGGCCAGCAGCCGATCCAGCAGGTCCAACCGGCCGTGCACGTCGCCCACGGCGTAGATCCGCTGCCCCGCGGGGATGCGGGGCGCCGGACCGTCGGGGCGCGTCTCTGCCTGCCTGGTGTCGGACGAACGGCGGCGGAAGCCGAACAAGGGCGCGTCTCTCCGGATCGTGGGATGGTCCCCGCACCTTGGACCGGCGCCGCCCGCCTGTAAATCGCGCGGTCGCTATCGGCCGGAAGGCAGAGCGTCCAGCGCCTCGGCCAGCCGGTCCAGCGGCACCTCCACCACCCGGCGGTTCAGGGCCGGCCAATGGTAGGGCTCGGGCTGCCCGGGGGCGGCGACGCTGAAGGACAGGCGCAGCGTGCGGGCCTCGCGCAGCCGGGGCAGCAGCCGGGCGGTGACGGGGCAGGCGACGCCCAGCCGGTCGGGGCTCTTCACCCGGGCGAAGCGCGCGACCATCTCGGAAGCAGCGGCATCGGCGTCGCCCAGCTTCCCCAGCCTGGCGTCGTCGATGAAGGCGGCGACCTCGGGCGTCGCGGCGAGGTGCCCTGCATCCGCCGTCTCGGCATCGACGATGCGCGCCAGCAGGTTCAGCTCCTCGCCGGTGTAGAAGGGCTCGGGCGCGCCGCCGTCCAGCTGCAGGGCCACCGGGCGGCCGACATCGATGTCGCGCTCGAAGGCGACGTGCAGGCTGGTGCAGTCGGTGTCGCGGCGCAGGCTCAGCGTCACCGTGCCGCGCCCGCCGCGGTTCTCCGCGTAGGTCTGCTCCAGCATCAGCGTGCAGAAGGACCCGCGCGGTCCCTGCTGGCAGGCGGTCCGCCAGCCGCCGGGCTGGTCCGGCACCGGTTCCGGGACGGGGGCGGCGGCGGCCGGCAGGGCCAGCAGCGCGCTCAGCAGGACGGGAAGGGATCGGCGCATGCGGGCGGGTTCCTGGCGCGGCGGCGGAGGGGGCGTGAGCCGCAGCCTAGGGGCGGTCCGCTTTCCTTATGGTTAATCCCTCCGCATGGGGAATCGCGCGCCGGTCCCGCCCCCAAGGAGCGGCGGGACGGATCGGCGGCCCGGGCGTTATCGCGCCTGGAGGTGAGCCCATGACCATGACGCCCGTTACCCAAGCGACCCCCGCCGAGGAGGCTCGCCGGCCCCTCCCGCTGGAGCCCGTGCTGATGAAGGTGGCGGGCGACGCGCTGCTGGCCGCCACGCTGGTCAACGCCATGACCCTGCCGGACGAGGTCGGCGTCGGGCCGGCCATGCTGGTGATCCTGCTGGGCCTCGCCGCCAGCATGACCGCCGGCATCATCATGATGCGCACCGGCCACCGCTTCCTGTGGGAGGTGGTCTCCACCGCCTCGCTGGGCGCCATGGCGGCGCTGCTGGCGGTCAACGCCGCGCCGATCGCCTCGCTGGTGGTTGGCGCCGTCGCCTGGTACCGCTGGAAGCGGCTGGAGCGGATGACGGGGTAGGTCGCCGGTTCGTAGGTCGCATGGAGCCGCAGGCGTAATGCGACATCTCCGGTCGTAACGTCGCATTGCGGCTTCGCCTCCATGCGACCTACGGGTACTACCCCCACAGCTCCGGCCCGGCCGGGTGGACGGTGGCGCCCTCGTAGCGCAGGCCGGGCTCGCGGTCGCGGGCCAGCAGCAGCGGGCCGTCCAGGTCGACGAAGCGGGCCCCCTGCGCCACCAGCAGGGCCGGGGCCATGGACAGCGAGGTGGCGACCATGCAGCCCACCATCACGTCCAGCCCGGCCGCCTCGCACGCGGCCTTCAGCGCCATCGCCTCGGTCAGGCCGCCGGTCTTGTCGAGCTTGATGTTGGCGACCTGGTACTTGCCGCGCAGGGCATCCAGGCTCTCCAGCCCGTGCACCGATTCGTCCGCCCCCAGCGGCACCGGGCAGCGGAAGCCCAGCAGATCGTCGTCGGCGCCGGCCGGCAGCGGCTGCTCGATCATCTCCACGCCCAGCTCGGCGAGCAGCGGGCCGAAATGGCGCAGCTGATCCAGGGTCCAGCCCTCGTTGGCGTCCACGATCAGGCGGGAGGCGGGGGCGTTGCCGCGCACCGCGCGCACCCGGTCCAGGTCGCCCTCGCCGGTCAGCTTCAGCTTCAGCAGCGGCCGGTGCGCCGACTCGCGGGCGGCCTCGGCCATGCGCTCGGGCGTGTCCACCGACAGGGTGTAGGCGGTGGTGACCGGCCCTGGCGGGCAGGCGAGGTTCAGCGACTGCCAGACCGGCACGCCGGTCAGCTTCGCCTCCAGGTCCCAGAGCGCGCAGTCCAGCGCGTTGCGGGCGGCGCCCGGCGGCAGGACGGAATGCAGGTCGTCGCGCTCCATGCCCTTGGCGATGGCCGGCGCCCATTCCTCGATGGCGGCCGCGACCCCCTCCACCGTCTCGCCGTAGCGGGCATAGGGTACGCACTCGCCGCGCCCCACCGTGCCGCCATCGTCGATCTCCGCCACCACCACGGCCGCCTCGGTCTTGGACCCGCGCGAGATGCGGAAGGTGCCGCGGATGGGGAACAGCTCGCGCCGGACGGTGAGCGTGCGCTTGGCCTGGAACGACACCATCGGAAGCCTCCTCGGTCTAGACGGCGGTGGTAGCACGCCGCTCCGCCCGCGCCCAAGCCCCCCTCGGGGGGAGCCCTCCCGGCGAGACCCTCTGGCATCGCGGCGCGGAGGCCGTATAGTCCCCCGCGACGCAACCGGAGGAAACTACGCATGGGCGCCAGCGGCTCCGCCTGGGACGACGCCAAGGCCGGCTACAAAGCTGTCATGGGCAACCGCGGGGCGATCCTGCGCTATGCCGGGCTGCCGATGCTGATCTCCTTCCTGATCAGCGGCCTGCTGATGGGCGGGCTGGAACCGCCGGCGGAGGGGCAGGGGATCAGCTGGTTCGTCGCCAACGCCCCGGTCCTGTCCGTCAACGCTCTGGTCGGCGCCTGGGCCAGCGCGCTGATGAGCATCCGCTGGCAGCGCTGGTTCCTGCTGGGCGAGGACGACCGCCGCTGGGCCCTGCTGCCCCTGGCCGACGGGCCGGTCTGGCGCTACGCGCTGGGGAACATCGCCATCGGCCTGCTGGTCGCGGCGGCGGTGGGCCTCGCCGTGCTGGCGGCCGGCATGGCGGCGGTGCTGGGCGGGATGCTGTTCGGCCAGGCCGGCGCCGCGGCCTTCAGCTTCCTGGGCGGCATGATGGCGCTGGCCCTGATGCCCATCCTGGTCGGCCGCTGCTCGCCGGGGCTGGTGCCGGTGGCGCTGGGGGAGAAGGCGGCGGTGCGCCGCTCCTTCGACATGACCAAGGGCATCTCGACCCGGCTTGGCCTGGGCGTGCTGCTGTTCCTGGGGCCGATGCTGCTGGCGCTCGCCGTCGCCGGCGGCATCGCCATGATGCTGCCGGAGGTGCTGGCGGGGGTGGTGCAGGGCCTGGTGGCGCTGCCCTTCCTGGCCGGCCTCGCCGTCGCCTGGGCCAAGGTCTGGCGCGAGATCAGCGGGCCGGGGGCGCTGGTCAGCGGGTATGCCTAGACGCTACCCCGCCAGCCCGCCCGACTCGGGGTGCCGCACCACCATCATGCGGCAGGGCTCGGGGCTGTCGATGGTCTGCTTGGCCCCGTCCGGCCAGCGGATCTCGACCCGCTCCACGGCGCGCAGATCGCCCAGGCCGAAATGCGCCACCGGCTCCATCTGGCAGAGATAGCCGGAGCCGGAATCGATCACCCTCATCTGGGTGCGCCCGCCGGCGGTCAGCCGCACCACGGCGCCCCGGGCCGGCGCGCCGCCGCGGGTCAGCGGCATGACGCGCAGCCAGTGGTGGCCCTTGGGCATGGCGAGGTAGAGCGACAGCGGCTGGGGCGCCGTCTCGCCATGGGCGATCAGCAGCTCCAGCATGCCGTCGCCGTCGATGTCGGCCACGGCGGCGCCGGTGCCCAGGCCCTGGGGCTCGGCGGCATCGCCGATGTCGATCTGCTGCCAGCGCTCCTCGCGCCAGGCGAAGAGGCGGTTGGGCTCGCCCAGATTGTTGAAGAACAGCTCCTCATGGCCGTCATTGTCGAAGTCGGCGGCGATGACAGTGCGCACCCTGGACGGCAGCGACAGCTCCGGCGGGGCCACGTCGGCGAAGCCGCCGCCGGCCCGCTGCTGGAACAGCCGGTGCGCCCCCTCCCAGTTGCCCAGCGCCAGGTCGAACATGCCGTCGCCGTCCAGCACCGCCAGGCCGCGCGCGTTCTGCCTGGCATCGGCGATGCCGAGGTCGGCGCCGACCTCCTCGAAGCCGCCCTCGCCGGTGTTGCGGTAGAGCAGGTTCGGCCCCATCTCGCAGCCGACCACGATGTCCGGCTTCTCCCCCAGCAGCGGCAGGCAGAGCAGCGAGCGGGCGGCGGCGTCGCCGTCGATGCCCACCTCCTCCGCCAAATCGTCGAGCCTGCCGTTGGAGTCGAGCTCGAACAGGTTCATCGGCCCGCCGAAATTGGCGACGACGAATCCGTAGCGCCCGGTGCCCAGCCGGTCGATCGCCGCCACCGAGCGGCCGGAGAAGCGGTTGGCGACCGCGAAATTCTCCGGCAGGGCCAGCAGGTCGACCCAGCGCTTGCCGAAGCAGGCGAACAGCCGGTCCATGACCTGCTTGGGCCCGCCATAGCTGTCGGTGTTGAGGATGTAGATCTCCTCCCGCCCGTCGCCGTCCAGGTCGGCGGCGGCGATGGAGATGGCTGATGTGTCGGGGTCGGCGAACAGCGGCGGCGTGGCGTCCACCAGCGCCTGACCGTCCCATTTCAGCACCCGGTTGGGGCCCTTGTAGCCGGCGATCAGCAGCTCGAACCGCCCGTCGCCGTCGACGTCCGCCACGGCCACCCCGTAGCTCAGCGCCGGCGGGTTCGCGGTGATCAGGTTGGAGCATTCGATGAACATGCCGTCTCCCCGAATCGGCCCCCGGCGCACCCTCTCCGAAGGCCCGGAAACCGCGCCTCTCCGGGCGCGTCACCCCCGTCCATAGCGGTTCCCCGTCCGGTCGTCCAGAGCCTCCTAAGGGGTCCCTCCGGAACAAAAACCCCTTCCGAAAGTTCCGACATCTGGTACCATCGCGCCTCGCTGCCCCAAGATGTGGTGGCGCTGGGGCGGTTATCCACAGTTATCATCTATCCACAGGTGGGGATAAGTCATGCGGGACGGGGACGTTTTCGACCGGATTCAAGTGGCCGACCGCCCGGCGGTGGTTGTGGATCGTTCCCGGGACGCGATGCTGACCGAGTTCGGCAAGGCGACCCTGTCGGATCGCTACCTGATGCCCGGCGAGAGCTTCCAGGACCTCTTCGCCCGCGTCGCCAGCTACTATGCTGACGACGCCGCGCATGCCCAGCGCATGTACGACTACATCTCCCGCCTGTGGTTCATGCCGGCCACCCCGGTGCTCTCCAACGGCGGCACGTCGCGCGGCCTGCCGATCAGCTGCTTCCTGAACGAGGCGAACGACACGCTGCACGGCATCGTCGATCTCTGGAACGAGAATGTCTGGCTGGCGGCGCTGGGCGGCGGCATCGGCAGCTACTGGGGCAACCTTCGCTCCATCGGCGAGAAGGTCGGCGCCAACGGCAAGACGTCGGGCGTCGTGCCCTTCATCCGCGTCATGGACAGCCTGACGCTGGCGATCTCGCAGGGCTCGCTCCGCCGCGGCTCGGCCGCCACCTACCTGCCGATCTCGCATCCCGAGATCGAGGAGTTCATCGAGATGCGCCGCCCCACCGGCGGCGACCCGAACCGCAAGGCGCTGAACCTGCACCACGGCATCTCCATCCCCGACGCCTTCATGCGCGCGGTGGAGAATGACGAGGAGTGGGCGCTGACCAGCCCGAAGGACGGCGCGGTCATCCGCCGCGTCAACGCGCGCAGCCTCTGGATCCGCATCCTGACGGCGCGCGTGGAGACGGGCGAGCCCTACATCATCTATATCGACCATGTGAACCGCGCGATCCCCGAGCATCACAAGATGGCCGGGCTGCAGGTGAAGATGTCGAACCTGTGCAGCGAGATCACGCTGCCCACGGGCAAGGACCGCAATGGCGGCGACCGCACCGCCGTCTGCTGCCTGTCCTCGCTGAACCTCGAGTACTTCCTGGAGTGGCAGGACCACCCGACCTTCATCGAGGATTGCCTGCGCTTCCTCGACAACGTCATGAGCGACTTCATCGAGAAGGCGCCGGACAGCATGGCGCGGGCCAAGTACTCGGCCATGCGCGAGCGCTCGGTCGGCCTGGGCGTCATGGGCTTCCACAGCTTCCTGCAGAGCCAGATGATCCCGATCGAGGGCGTCATGGCCAAGGTGTGGAACAAGCGCATGTTCGCGCTGATCAAGCGCCAGGCCGACGAGGCCAGCGTGAAGCTGGCGCATGAGCGCGGCGCCTGCCCCGACGCCGCCGATTTCGGCATCATGGAGCGCTTCTCCAACAAGATGGCGATCGCGCCGACGGCCTCGATCTCCATCATCTGCGGTGGTGCTTCGCCCGGCATCGAGCCGGTGGCGGCCAACGCCTTCAACCACAAGACGCTGTCGGGCTCCTGGTCGGTGCGCAACAAGTACCTGGAGAAGGTGCTGGAGGGCTACGGCCGCAACGACGAGGACACCTGGTCGTCGATCACGCTGAACGGCGGCACGGTGAGCCACCTGGACTTCCTGAGCCAGGACGAGAAGGACGTCTTCAAGACCGCCTTCGAGATCGACCAGCGCTGGCTGATCGAGCACGCCGCCGACCGCACGCCCTTCATCTGCCAAGCGCAGAGCCTGAACATCTTCCTGCCGGCCGACGTGCACAAGCGCGACCTGCACCAGATCCACATGCTGGCCTGGAAGCGCGGCGTGAAGAGCCTCTACTACTGCCGCTCCATGTCGCTGCAGCGCGCCGAGGCCGACATCGGCGCCGTCGTCTCCAAGAAGTCCGACGGTACGGTCATGCCGTCCGAAGGCGTGAAGTACGAGGAATGCCTCTCCTGTCAGTGAGGCGCGGTTGAGGCGAGGACGGAAGAGTGCGGCTCCAGCGTGCTGCGTGCTTCGACAGGCTCAGCATGAGGAACGTTGGTGCGAGGCACTGCCGCTCCTTCGGCTCGGAGCAGCTATTCCGTCCTCAGCCTGAGCCTGTCGAAGGCCGCACCACGCCTGAGCCGCTCCCGCCTGTCGCAATGCCCGCCCGCCCCGCCCAAGCGTTTCCCCTCCGTCAGCATGGACGGAGGCGGCGCATGGTCGGGCGGGGGAAGGGGCGGTTGGACCGGTTCTGCAAGGGCTGGTACGACCGGCTGGTGCAGGCGCAGGCGGGCGGGCCGGCGATCTACCACTATACGGGCCCGAACGCGCTGCTGGGCATCCTCGGCGACAAGGTGCTGCGGGCGACCAACATCGCCTTCCTGAACGACGGCGCCGAGTACTACCACGCGCTGCGCCTCATCACCGAGGCGCTGGCGGAGGGGGCGGACCGGCTGCCCAAGTCCTTGGCCGAGGGCATGCGGGCGCGGATCGAGTCGGTCGAGGAGAATGTGCCGGCGGTCTATGTCGTCTCCTTCTCGCGCCGGCCGGACCTGCTGTCGCAGTGGCGGGGCTATGGCGAGGTGGAGAGCGGCTTCTGCATCGGCTTCGGCATCGAGGAGCTGTCCCGCCTGACCGAGGGGCCGGGCATGCTGCTCACCCCCTGCGTCTACGAGGAGGAGTCGCAGCGCCGCTTCGCCGCCGACCTGGTGGCGATGCTGGCGGAAATGCACACGGAGCGGGGCGGCTGCGCCGACAAGGCCACCGAGGCGCTGCTGGACGAGGCCTTCGCCCAGCTCGCCTGGTTCGCGGCCCTGTTCAAGCATCCGGGCTTCGCCGAGGAGCAGGAATGGCGCATCGTGCGCCATGTGCGCGACGACGAGGCGGCGGACCTCCGCTTCTTCTCGCGCAGCACCTGCATCGCCAGCTATCTGCCGCTCTCCTTCGCGGGCGAGGCGGACGCGGTACGCGAGGTGTGGGTCGGGCCGTCGCGCCACCAGCATCTGTCGGTGCAGGCGCTGAGATCGCTGCTGCGCCAGGGCGGCTATCCGGAGACGGTGGAGATCCACCGCTCCGCCGTGCCGTTCCGGCTGGTCTGAGGAGAGGTGGGGGCATGAGGGCTGGATCGGCGTTTCTGGCGGCTGTGGCGCTGGCGGTCCTGGCGGGCTGCGCCGGGGCCGATCCCGACCGGCCGCCGCTGCGCTTCCGCCCCCTCAGCCCCTCGGGCGAGCCGGTGGGCATGCCGACGCCCGACATCGACGCCTATTCCAAGGCGATGGAGGCCTGGTTCCGCCGCGCCGATTTGAACGGCGACGGGTCGCTGGACCAGCCGGAGTTCCGCGCCGATGCCGACCGCAGCTTCGCCGCCTTCGACCTGGACCGGGACGCCACGATCACCGCCGCCGAGATGACCCAGGTCCGCATCGCCTCGCCCTACAAGCCGCCCGAGCGCCCCGCCAGCTCCCGCCGTACCCGGCCCGCCGAGGCCGCGGCGGAGCAGGTGGAGGAGACGCCGGAAGGCGAGCGGCGCGGGCCGGGCCGCACCCGCCTGCGCCCGGTGCTGGACCCGGTCATGTCGGCCGACGCCAACGCCGATTTCCGCGTCACCCGCGAGGAGCTGCGCGCCCAGTCCGCCCGCCGCGCCGGCGTGTACGACGCCAACGCCGACGGCCGCGTCACCCTGCCCGAATTCATCGCCTCCACCCGCGAGGCGGTCAGCGCCATCCGGCAGCGGTGAGGGGAGGGGCCGAAGCGTTGTGCATGCTTCGACAAGCTCAGCATGAGGGATGGGATGCGCTAGGCACCGCCGGTCATTCGCCGGGAGCAGCAAAGACTTCCTCATGCTGAGCCTGTCGAAGCAGGCACGGCATCAACGCCGCCGACCCGCACTGCCCATCCCGGGGCTACCCCACTTATCCACAGGGGCGAAGATTCCTGTGGATGAACCGATGGCCATTCTGACCACCCCTCTCTTGGGTGGTATTCTCCCGCCAACGATCCTTCACCCCCGTCAGACGGAACTCCGCCCGTGACCTGCCAGCTCCTGACCCCCAACCCCGTCTACAAGCCCTTCAACTATCCCTGGGCCTACGAGGCATGGCTGCAGCAGCAGCGCATCCACTGGCTGCCGGAGGAGGTGCCGCTGGCCGACGACGTGAAGGATTGGCGCCAGAAGCTGTCGGACAGCGAGCGCAACCTGCTGACCCACATCTTCCGCTTCTTCACCCAGGCCGACGTCGAGGTGAACAACTGCTACATGAAGCGGTACAGCCGGGTGTTCCAGCCGACCGAGGTGCAGATGATGCTCTCGGCCTTCTCCAACATGGAGACGGTGCACATCGCGGCCTACAGCCACCTGCTCGACACGATCGGCATGCCGGAGATCGAGTACTCGGCCTTCCTGCGCTACAAGCAGATGAAGGACAAGTACGACTACATGCAGGAGTTCGGCGTCGACACCAATGCCGACATCGCCAAGACGCTGGCCGTCTTCGGCGCCTTCACCGAGGGGCTGCAGCTCTTCGCCTCCTTCGCCATCCTCATGAACTTCCCGCGCTTCAACAAGATGAAGGGCATGGGCCAGATCGTGACCTGGAGCGTGCGCGACGAGTCGCTGCACACCCAGTCGATCATCCGCCTGTTCCGCACCTTCATCTCGGAGAATCCGGAGCTCTGGACCGACCATTTCCAGCGCGAGCTCTATCTCGCCTGCGACACCATCGTCAGCCACGAGGACGCCTTCATCGACCTGGCGTTCGAGATGGGCGGCGTGCAGGGGCTGGAGGGGCAGGACGTCAAGCAGTACATCCGCTGGATCGCCGACCGCCGCCTGACCCAGCTGGGGCTGCAGCCCATCTACCGGGTGGAGAAGAACCCGCTGCCCTGGATGGACGTCATGCTGAACGGCATGGAGCACACCAACTTCTTCGAGAACCGCGCCACCGAGTACAGCAAGGCCGCCACCCGCGGCACCTGGGAAGAGGCGTTCGACTGAGGCTCCGGCTGCCGTAGGTCGCATGGAGCGCAGCGCAATGCGACGGTGCCCGGCGCGGGCCATCGCATTGCGGCTCCGCCTCCGTGCGACCTACGATTATGTTGGCGCGCATCCGGCGCTGGTGTAGGGGAGGGGCTTCGCGGCCCCTCCCTTTGCATTTGCGAGGCCCCATGAGCGCCACCGGCCAGATCAAGCGCGTCACCGTCCCCGAGATCGCGGCCCGCAAGGGCGGTGAGCCGGTGGTGGTGCTCACCGCCTACACCGTCTCCACCGCCCGGCTGCTCGATCCCCATGTCGACTGCCTGCTGGTGGGCGACAGCCTGGGCATGGTGGTCTACGGCATGGACAGCACGCTCGGCGTGACGCTGGATATGATGGTGAACCATGGCGCCGCCGTGGTGCGGGGCTCGAGCCATGCCTGCGTCGTGGTCGACATGCCCTTCGGCAGCTACCAGGAGAGCCCGGAGCAGGCCTTCCGCAACGCCGCCCGGGTGCTGGCCGAGACCGGCTGCGCCGCGGTCAAGCTGGAGGGCGGCGAGGAGATGGCGCCGACGATCGACTTCCTGGTGCGCCGGGGCGTGCCGGTCATAGGCCATGTCGGGCTGACGCCGCAGGCGGTGAACGCGCTGGGCGGCTACAAGGCGCGCGGCCGCAGCGGGGCGGAGCAGGAGAAGATCCTGGCCGATTCCCGCGCCGTCTCGGAAGCCGGCGCCTTCGCCGTGGTGGTGGAAGGGGTGGTGGAGCCGCTGGCCCGCCGCGTCACCGAGGCCATTCCCGCCGTCACCATCGGCATCGGCGCGAGTGCCGCCTGCGACGGCCAGGTGCTGGTCTCCGACGATCTGCTGGGCCTCTACGGCGCCTTCACGCCCAAGTTCGTGAAGCGCTACGCCGAGCTGGGCCCGGTGGTGGAGCAGGCCGCGGCCGCCTACGCCTCTGACGTCCGCGCCCGCCGCTTCCCCGGCCCGGAGCATACCTTCGCCGAGAAGCGCCCGGCCAAGGTGGTGTGAGCGGCCTCATTCACGCACGAATTCGACCTGTACGCCGTTGCTTGGCTGGCCCTCGTGGACGGCATCGGCTCCCTTGGGCAGCCGGACCACCAGCCGCGTCTCATCCCGCCATTCGACGCCGATGGCATGGCGCCCGCGCAGCCACAGGACGAGTTCGGACTGCTCCGGATCGTCCGGATGCTCCGCGGCGGAAAGGTGCAAGCTGGTGTTGCTCGACACGGTCGCGCCACCATCCACCTCCGACACGGTGGCCGTCCAAGTTCCGTCTGGCGATGGGAACTGCCCATGGATGAGGATGGTCGAGCCCGGCAACGTCAGATAGACCAAGTAGAGCAGGACAGGAAAGACGATCAGGCCCACCGCCAGGGTCAGGATCAGCCGGTTGAATGGGCTGGATAGCCACCTGATCATCGCCGAGGTCCCGCCCTGTTCTTCAGATACTCGTTACCATAGTTGAAGCCATCGACGATCTGCTTTTGATCACGGGGGTCGTCACCGTACGGAGCGGCACCGCCGCGACCGAGCAGGGCATCGACCAAGGGCACTTTGTTTCCGAATTCAGCAGGTACGCCCTTGCTGTGGTCTTGCGCTCGGCCTGCTGCCCTGAGGAGAACATCAAGCGGAATGCCCAACGCTGCTCCGGTCGCCCCGTAGTTGAAATTTCCAAAATCCTCGTACCGCGTACGATCGGCATCATACCGTTTATAATCCCAAGGGCCACCGGGTTTCACCATGAAGTAGAACCATGGGTACATCTGCTGCGGGTTTGTCAGAAGCTCCATGCCGGGTTTAAGGACTCCTATTTCTTGGGAACTAAGCGAGTCAGCCACTCGCCGCACCATAGACACACCCAAAGCGATTTCGATGTTGCGATCCACATCGACACCCGGAGGAGCGATAGGAGGGACAAGGTTGGCACTGGGCGTGCCTATTGCTCCAGCCTGCGCATCCGCCGGATCGACAAGATAGCTGACCTCCTCCCGCCCCAGCCGCTCGGTCCGCATCGGGCCGGCCGCAGGGCTGTCGTCGCCCCCGCCGCTGTCGGTCCAGCGGCCGCGGCCGTCGCGGGGCTGGTCGGGGGCGAACTCCGGGTAGCCCTCGCCCAGGCGCAGCGTGCCGACCAGATGCGGGTTGCGGGTCAGGGCATAGGACCAGGCCGCGTCCGGCGTGGCGCGCGCCGTCCATTGATGGTCCAGGGCGGCCAGGTGGCGCAGCGCCCGCTCGATCCAGGCGAGCGCGGTGCGGTGGCGTTCCTCCCACTGCGCGTCCCAGCCGGGCCAGGTTTTGTGCGCCAGGCAGAAGCGCAGCGCCGGCGGGCGATCCTCCAGCGTCTCCGCCCTGATCGTGTGGCGGTACACCGCCGCCGGGCCGAAGAACGGACGCGCCTCGCCGTCGCGCTCCAGCAGCCGGTAGCGGCTGCCGTCCGCCGCCTGCAGGCCGACGAGGGTGCGGCCGTCCGGCCAGGCGTACAGCAGCCCCGCCAGCCTCAGCGGAATATCCCTCGCCCCTTGCGGGAGAGGGAAGGGGCCCACGCGAAGCGTGGGAAGGGTGAGGGGGCGGCGGGCGGCAGCCCGACGTTCTCGACGCCTGGATCAAGCTGCCACGTCGAGAAGGCCCGGGCTGCGCCCGGTCACCCCTCATCCTCCCCAAGCAGGCTTGGGGCCCCATCCTTCTCCCGCAAGGGGAGAAGGATGAAAGAAACCCCCCACTTTCCCGGCACCCCAATGCGAAAAGGCCGCCCGGGTCGCCCCGGACGGCCTTTCGTCACTCGCTCCTGCGCCCGGCTCAGTTGGCCGCGGCGGCGGCCTGCCCGCGCGGGGCGCCCTTGGCGGGGGCGGGGAGCTCGACATTGACCTCGAGCATGGAGCAGCCCGAGGCGCGGTCCAGCTTCACCGCCACCTTGTCCTCGTCGATGCTGACATACTTCTTGATCACCGCCAGCAGCTCCTTCTGCAGCTGCGGCAGGAAGTCGGGGCTGTTGCGGTCGGCCCGCTCGTGCGCCAGCACGATCTGCAGCCGCTCCTTGGCCTGGTTGGCGACCGTCGGCTTGGTCGAGCGGAAGAAGTCGAAGATGCTCATGCCGTCCTCCGCAGCAGGCGGTCGAACAGGCCCTTCTTCGGCGCGCTCATGAAGCGGTGCTCGACCTTCTCGCCGAGGAAGCGGGCGACCGCGTCCTGGTAGGCCTGGCCGGCGTTGGACTTGTCGTCCAGCGTCACGGGCATGCCGACATTGCTGGCCTTCAGCACGGCCGGGCTCTCCGGCACCACGCCCAGCAGCGGGATGGCCAGGATCTCCAGCACGTCGTCGACCTTCAGCATCTCGCCGCGCTCGACGCGCTCCGGGTCGTAGCGGGTCAGCAGCAGATGCTGGCTGACCGGCTCCAGCCCCTGCTCGGCGCGGCGCGACTTGGCCTGCAGCACGCCCAGGATGCGGTCGCTGTCGCGCACCGAGGAGACCTCGGGGTTGGTCACGATGATGGCGTGGTCGGCGAAGTACAGCGCCATCAGGGCGCCGCGCTCGATGCCGGCCGGGCTGTCGCAGATGATGTAGTCGAACTCCTTCTTGAGTTCGTCCAGGATCTTCTCGACGCCTTCGGTGGTCAGCGCGTCCTTGTCGCGGGTCTGGCTGGTCGGCAGGATGAACAGGTTCTCGACCCGCTTGTCCTTGATCAGCGCCTGGCTGAGGCGCGCCTCGCCGTTGATGACGTTGATGAAGTCGAACACGACCCGCCGCTCGCACCCCATGATGAGGTCGAGGTTCCGCAGGCCCACGTCGAAGTCGATGATGCAGGTCTTGAAGCCCCGAAGCGCGAGGCCCGTGCCGAAGGCGGCGCTGGAGGTCGTCTTGCCCACGCCGCCCTTGCCCGATGTCATGACGATGATCTTGGCCAAGTAGCGTCTCCTTCGTACTGCGGGCCGCCGCCGATGCGCCGTCCCAGGTGAAATCCATCGATGCCCTGCCGGCTCAGCCGGCGACCGGGTCGATGTGCAGGTAGCCGGTGGCGGCGTCGAGATAGACCTGCGTCTGCTTGCGCAGCACGGCCTTGTCCAGATCCTCGCTGACCCGGTAGAGCCCAGCGATCGAGACCATCTCGGCCTCCAGGCTCTGGCAGAAGATGCGGGCGCCGCGGTCGCCGGCGATGCCCGCCAGGGCCCGGCCGCGCAGCGCGCCATAGACATGAATGCTGCCGTCGGCCAGCAGCTCGGCCCCCGGCGACACCGACCCGATCACCACCAGATCGCCGCCCTGGGCGTAGATCTGGCGGCCCGACCGGATGGTCTCGGCCACGATCATGGTGGATTTCTGGTAGGGCAGTTCGGGCGCGGCGGCCTCGGCGGCCACCGGCGCGGCGTGGGACGAGGGGGCGGCCTCCACCACGCGCGGCGCCTCGGGCTTGGCGGCGCGGGCCGGCGGCACCACGGCGTAGCCGGCGGCCAGCACCCCATCCTGCAGCTCGCGCGTGCCGCCCTGCAGCCCCACCAGCACCAGCCCGACTCGGGCCAGCAGCTCGGCGAAGGCGCGGAAGTCGAAGGCCGAGCCCGGCGGCAGATCGTCCAGGTCCAGCACGACGGGGGCGTTACGGAAGAAGTTCGGCGCCTGGGCGACCTTGCCCTGCAGCGCGTCGAAGAAGGTCGGGTCGTTCGGGTCCGTGACCTTCAGCACCATCATGGTGAAGCTGCTGCCCCGGAGCTGGAACGGCTCGTTCCGGTAGGCCATCTGGCTGCTGCTCTTCACGGTGGACCCCGACATTCAGATAGCGACCGCGTCGCGCCCGAATCGTCGGGTGGCGGTCCGCGCGTATCAAACCCAGAACCGGCGGCCCGTCAAGGCCGCTGGGCAACATTTTGCGCCGAAAGCGGTAGGGGACACAATATTTATTGGGTTAGGGGCATTCCCAAGGAATAGGCGCCGAGCCCTTTCCGTCCCTTTGTGGTCCCCTGGCGGCCCCTTCCGGCCGGGCCGGCGGGTCGGTTGTGACCGGCGGGAGACGGACGCGGGGCGGCGATGGGGAAGGGGGTGTCCGGCGCGCTCCGAGCGGCCGCCTGTCGGCCCACACTTGTCATGGGCCTGGAGCGCCCTGGACCGTGGAGGCTGGGGCGTGGTGCGTCCTTCGACAGGCTCAGGATGAGGAGCGGGGGATGCCAGGCACTGCTGGTTCCAGCCCGTGGAAGCTCGCCGGGAGCAGCTAAATCCCCCTCATCCTGAGCCTGTCGAAGGACGCACAACCTCAACGCTGCCCATCGCCGGGAGCAGCACCCAACCTCCTCATCCTGAGCTTGTCGAAGGACGCACAGCGGCAACGCTGCCCGCCAGCACGCACTCCCTACTCGCCCGACTCCAGCACCGCCCGGCGCTTCTCGTACTCCTCGCGCGGGATCAGGCCGCGCTCGAACATGACCTTCAGCGCATAGAGCGAGCGGGACCGGTCGTCGGATGCGCCCAGTCCCTCGGTGCCGCTCTCGGCGTCGGCGCTGGCGCCGGCGGCGGCGGGGCGGGTGCCGACCACGGGACGGCCCTGCTGAAAGGAGGTGAGACGACGGGTCATCTGGGCTCTCCGGCTAGGCGGTTGCGCCGAGGGTAACGCCTCTCCCGCGCCGATGGAACGAGCGACCCCTCCATGAGTCTTAGGCGCAACATCTGGTATGATTCTTTTGTGAAAGCCGCAACCAATGCTGACAGAGGGGTGTTCCCGTTGTAGTTTGGCGACGTGGTTCCCTCTAGCGACGGACACGGGTATTGCCCCATCGGCCGACCCAGCACCCCGCACCCTCCTCCGCCCCCGGCGGCGGAGGCCATATCGCCAGAACCTCCCGGCACGACAGTGACATCGCTGAGCCGCACGCCTCTCCCGAGGGTGCGGCTTTTTCGTGTCCGGATCTCTCCAACCTTGGTGAGGAGAAGACGATGGCCAAGCGCCAGGCTAAAGCGCCCGCGACCCACGCCCATGCCGACTCGAAGGTCCGCCCCCTGTTCCCCGGGGCCGGCATGCCCTCGGGCGGCGACGGCGGCTGGGACCCGCTGCAGGAGGAGCGGCGCGACCAGAGCTACATCCGCAAGGTCAAGCCGCAGAGCGCCAACCAGAAGCAGCTCATGGAGGCCATCGACTCGCACAACCTGACGCTGGCCCTGGGGCCGGCGGGCACGGGCAAGACCTACCTCGCCATCTCCAAGGCCGTGGAGGCGCTGGAGGCCGGCCGGGTCGACCGCATCATCCTGTCGCGCCCGGCGATCGAGGCGGGCGAGAGCATCGGCTTCCTGCCAGGCGACATGGGGGAGAAGATGGCCCCCTTCCTGCGCCCGCTCTACGACGCGCTGAACGACCGCATGGGCGGCAAGCGCCTGCGCACCATGATGACCGACGGCACGATCGAGATCGCGCCGGTGGGCTTCATGCGCGGCCGCACGCTGAACAACGCCTTCGTGGTGATCGACGAGGCGCAGAACTGCACCTACGGCCAGATCAAGATGCTGCTGACCCGCCTGGGCTGGCACTCGACCATGGTGCTGACCGGCGACCCCGACCAGTCCGACCTGCTGAACGGTCTGTCCGGCCTCGCCGACATCGCCAACCGTCTCGAGGCGGTCGACGGCATCGCCGTGGTCCGCCTGAACGAGAAGGACATCGTCCGCCATCCGCTGGTCGCCAGCATGCTGACGGTGCTGTGATCTGAGGGACGGCCCATGAGCGAGGGCCCATGAGCGAGGGGAGGCGCCCGGCCGGTCCGGGCGCCTCCTTCGCCGGCCGAAGCAATTCCGCGCCTGCGGCACCTGACACCGAAGAATTTCCGCCGCTTCCGTTCGATATCGTACAATAAGTCGCCACTAAGTTCTCCTGGGGTGTGCCGGATTGTTGCTTCATTTATTTCTGTAGCATCGTCTTTTTCTTGCTATCCACGGCCTTTAGGTGTATCAGTTATAGATTGCCTTCAAGGGATTCCCGGCAGAAGGCGACTGAGAGACGCGCGCTCCCGCCCTATTGGTATTGGGAGGCCGTCCGTGGCCCTGCTCGAAGGCATCCGCCTGCCCGAAAACCGTTTGCTGCGGTCGCTGCCGCCCGAGGACCTCGAGGCGCTGCTGCCTCGCCTGGTGGCGGTCGACCTGCCCCTCCGCATGCTCCTGCACGAGGCGGGCGAGCCGATCACCCACGTCTATTTCGTGCAGGAGGGCGTCGTCTCCCAGATCGCCCAGCTGGAGGATGGCCAGGAGGTCGAGGTCGGCCTCATCGACCGTACCGGCCTGGTGGGATACGCCGTGGCGCTGGGCGGCCGGACCAGCACCACCGAGGCCGTGGTGCAGGGGCAGGGCCACGCCCTGCGCCTGACCGCCGACGCGATGCGCGCGGAGATGGCCCGCGGCGGTGCCCTGGTCGCCGTCCTCCTGCGCTTCGTGCTGTCGATGAACACGCAGATGTCCCAGGTCGCCGCCTGCAACGCCCGGCACGGGCTGGGCGAAAGGCTGGCCCGCTGGCTGCTGATGATGCATGACCGGGTGCGCAGCGACCAGATGCCCGTGACCCACGAGTTCATGGCCCTGATGCTGGGGGTGCGCCGCTCCGGCGTGACGCTCGCCGTCGGCGCGCTGGAAAGGGCGGGCGCCATCGCCCACAGCCGGGGCTCCGTCACCGTGCTCGACCGCGGCCGGCTGGAGGCGGCCTCGTGCGACTGCTACGCCGTCATCCGCCGGGCGGATGAGGAGCTGGCGGGCCCGGCCTGAGCCGGGGCGGCGTCGACCCGTCCTCTCACATCCGCACCCCCTCGAACGCCGTCCTGAGGATTTCCGCGCTGCGCTTCAGGGCCGCGCGCTCGTCGCCGTCCAGCACGGGGGCCAGCGTCTCCAGGACGCCGCCGGCGCCGATCAGCCGGGGCAGGGACAGCGCCACCGGGCCGACGCCCTCGACATTGTCGGTGACGATGGAGCAGGTGGCGAGCGCCCGCTCGTCGTCCTGGATCATCTGCGCCAGCCGCGCCAGCCCCCCGCCGATGCCGAACCAGGTGGCGCCCTTGCCGCGGATGATGGCGGCCGCCGCGTGGCGCACCTCGCCGTCGATGCGCGTCCGCGCCGCCCCGTCCAGCGGTCGGCCCAGCTGGCGCGCGGCGTCCTCCACGGGCAGCCCGCCGGCCACCGCCGCCGACCAGTGCAGCACCTCCGAGTCGCCATGCTCGCCCAGCACATGGGCGTGGACCGACTTGGGGCTGACGCCGAGATGCTGGGCCAGCAGGGCGCGGAAGCGGGCGGTGTCCAGGATGGTGCCGGAGCCGATGACGCTGTGGGCCGGCACGCCGGACTTGGCGGCGATGGCGGTGGCGATCTGGGTCATGACGTCGACCGGGTTGCTCGCCACCAGCAGGATGGAATCGGGTGCTGCGGCCAGGACCTGCGGGATGATGTCGCCGAAGACGGCGGCGTTGCGGGCCAGCAGGTCCAGCCGGCTCTCGCCCGGCTTCTGCGGCACGCCGGCAGCCAGCACGACGATGCCGGCCCCGGCCAGATCGGCATAGGTCCCGGCCCGCACCTGCGCCGGATGGGCGAAGGGGGTGGCGTGCAATATGTCGCGCGCCTGCGCCTCCGCCAGCTCCGGCTTGTGGTCGACCAGCACCAGCTCGGAGCCGACGCCCCGCATCACCATGGCGTAGGCGGCCGTGCTGCCCACCGCCCCGCATCCCACGATCCCGATCCGCATCGCCCGCTCCCCGCCATGACGCCGCCGCAATGTCCGGCGCCCAATTCCACCAAGCTCGTGACGGCCAGTGAACCGTTTTCCGGGGCGGGCATTCCATGACCTGGATCAATGGGGCTGCGCCAACATGGCTCTTTCACCCGGCCGGCGGAGCGCGTACCTGTTGCCCAGCATCACACCGGGACCATCCGCATGACCAAGGCCCGCCTCGTCCGCCTCGCAATCTCGCTGCTGCTGGGCCTCGCCTTCGCCGCCGCCATCGCCTGGTGGTCGGTGGAGCAGGAGCGCCGGGCGTCCGCCCCCATGGCCGGCATGATCCCGGCCGCCTCGGTCGGCGGCGACTTCGCCATGATCGACCATACCGGCAAGCCGGTGACCCAGGCCGACTATGCCGGCAAGTACAAGCTGATGTTCTTCGGCTACACCTTCTGCCCGGACATCTGCCCGACCGAGCTGCAGACCGTGGCGCAGGCGGTGGAGATGCTGGGCGGGGAGGCGGCCAAGGTGCAGCCGATCTTCGTCACGGTCGACCCGCAGCGCGACACGCCGCAGCAGCTGGCCGAGTACGTCGCGCTGTTCCACCCCTCCATCGTCGGGCTGACCGGCGCGCCGGAGCAGGTGGCCGCCATGGCCAAGTCCTGGCGCGTCTATTACGACAAGGCGCCGGGCGGCGATCCCGACGGCTACCTGATGGACCATTCCACCTACGTCTATCTCATGACGCCGGACAACAAGCTGGTGACGGTCTTCGCCCGCGGCACCGCGCCGGAGGAGATCGTGAAGACCACCCGCCAGGCCATCGCCGCCGGCGCCCAGGGCTGAGCGGCCGAGAAGGAAACCCCCGATGATCCGTCCCGCCTTCCTGCTCCCCGGCCTCCTGCTGGCCGGCCTGCTGGCCGCCGGCCCGGCCCCCGCCGCCGACGGCGGCCTGACCGTCACCCAGGCCTGGGCGCGCCCCACCACCTCCACCGCCAAGGCCGGCGCCGTCTTCGTCACCCTCACCAACAAGGGCGCCGCCACCGTCCTGGTCGGCGCCGAGACGCCGGCGGCGGAGCGGGTCGAGCTGCACACCCATGTCATGGAGGGCGCCGTCGCCCGCATGCGCCCGGTCGAGTCGATCCCGGTGCCGGCCGGCGGAACCGCGACCCTGGCGCCGGGCGGCGACCACCTCATGCTGTTCGGGCTCAGGAAGGGCCTCGCCGTCGGCGACAGGCTGCCGGTGACGCTGCGCTTCCAGGGCGGCGCTTCGGTGCGGACGGAAGCCGAGGTGCTGGCGCCCGGCAAGGAGCCCGGAACGGGTGCCGCGAAGGGTGTCGGTGGCGGCCATCACCACCACTGAGGGCGGGCGCGGGGCGCATTGCCGCCATCCGATGATGCAGCGCAGCACGGCGTACCGCGTATGGATCGCCTAAGTCATTGATTTATAAGAATTCGGCCGCCCGTTTTGCGGCTTGACAGGGGTGGGGCCGCCCCGTATGGTGCCGCCGCTTTCGCGTGGCGACATTTATCGGGCGTCGGAGGGCTCCTTTCGTGACGGAAGACCGGCCCACCCCTTCGCTCGATGAGATCGAGGCCAGACTGCGTGAAGCGAGACGGGGTTCCGCCCCGGCCCATGACCCGTCCGCCGCCGATGGCGCGGACCGGGACAATGGCCGTGGCGGTCTCGGTCTCGCGTTCCGGGTCGGCGTCGACATCGTCGCCGCGCTGGTGGTCGGCGTCGGCGGCGGCATGCTGCTCGACCGCTGGCTCGGTACCGCGCCCTGGGGACTGATCGTCATGTTCTTCCTGGGAGCGGCCGCCGGCTTGATGAATGTCTACCGGACCGTCAACGGGCTGGGCATGGGCGTGGGGTTCTCCCCGCCGCCGGCCCAGGATGGCGGTCAGTCCAACGGGTCGTCCTCCGACGACCGGCAGTCCAACCAGTCGTCGTCCGACGACCGGCGCACCTGAGGGCGAGGCGAGGGGTATCGTGGCCACTGATCCGCTGCACCAGTTCCAGATCCAGCCGGTCGTCGAGCTGCCGAGGGTCGCCGGGCTCGACCTGTCGCTGACCAATTCGGCCGTCTACATGATCCTGGCGGCGCTGCTGGCCACCGGCCTGCTGATCGTCGGCATGCGCAACCGCTCGCTGGTGCCGACGCGCCTGCAGTCGATCGCCGAGCTGCTCTACGAGTTCGTCGCGAACCTGGTGCGGGAGAACGCGGGCGCCGAGGCGCGCAAGTACTTCCCCTTCGTGTTCTCGATCTTCATCTTCATCCTGTTCGGCAACCTGCTGGGCATGATCCCCGGCACCTTCACCTTCACGAGCCACATCATCGTGACCTTCGCGCTGGCCGCGACGGTGTTCCTGTTCGTCACGATCCTGGCCCTGGTGAAGCACGGGCTGCACTTCTTCAGCTTCTTCATGCCGGCCGGCACGCCGATCGCGCTGGCCGTCATCATCGTCCCGATCGAGGTCATCTCTTACCTCTCGCGGCCGGTGAGCCTCTCCATCCGTCTCTTCGCCAACATGATGGCGGGCCACACCATGCTGAAGGTGTTCGCGGGCTTCACCGTGAGCATGGGCGCCGCGCTCGGCGCCGCCGGCTATGCGTTCGGCCTCGTCCCGGTGATCCTGAACGTCGCCCTGATCGGCTTCGAGATCCTGGTCGCCTTCATGCAGGCCTATGTCTTCACCGTCCTGACCTGCATCTACATCCGCGACGCGCTCGAGCTGCACTGAGCGGATACCGGGTCCTGTCTTCACCACCGTCCCATCGAAGAGGATTTTGATTATGGACGCAGAAGCCGCAAAGTTCATCGGCGCCGGTCTGGCCGTCACCTTCGCCCTGGCGGGCGTCGGCATCGGCCTCGGCAACATCTTCTCGAACCTGATCGCCGCGATCGGCCGCAACCCGGCCGCCCGCAACCAGGTCTTCGGCGTCGGCATCCTGGGCTTCGCCCTGACCGAGGCCGTGGCGCTGTTCGCGCTGCTGATCGGCTTCCTGATCCTGTTCTCGTAAGCCTACCCGGGCTCGATGGAACGGTCGCGGCGCCGAGGCGCCGCGGTGGTTGAGCGGCGGGCGGCCGGCATCCCCTGAGCGGGAGGCCGGCCGCCCGACCCCTATCCGCCCCGTTCCGCCTCATCCGGGCCCCGGATCAAGAATTAGGACCCGGCCTTACGGGTCCAGCCGATTCAAGGTGATCCCATGGTGAACCCCAAGCTCTGGCTCGGCCGGCTCTTCGCCGCCGCCTTCGCCGTCGCGATCCTCGCCGCCACGCCCGCCGTGATGGCCCAGGAGGCGACCCAGCAGGGCACGGCGCACGAGATCGCCGAAGGCGTTGCCAAAGAGACCGCGGAGCATGAGTCGGGCGGCCTGCCCCAGCTCAATCCCGCGACCTACCCGACGCAGCTCTTCTGGCTCGCCCTGACCTTCGGCGCGCTGCTGGTGCTGATGTCGAAGGTGGCCCTGCCGCGCGTCGGCGAGGTGCTGGAGGCCCGCCAGGAGAAGATCGCCAGCGATCTCGACAAGGCCGCCGGCTTCAAGGCCGAGGCCGACGCCGTGATCGCCGCCTACGAGAAGGCGAACGCCGAGGCCCGCGCCAACGCGCAGAAGGCGATGGCCGCCGCCGCCGCCGAGGCCGACAAGGCCGCCGCCAAGCGCCAGGCCGAACTCGCCGCCGACCTCGCCGCCCGCACCAAGGACGCCGAGGTCCGCATCGCCGCCGCCAAGCAGACGGCGCTGACCAACGTCCGCTCCGTCGCCACCGAGGCCGCCCAGGCCGCCGTGGCCCGGCTTGCGGGCGTGACGGTGGACGAGGGCGCCGCCGCCTCGACCGTGGACGCCGTCCTGAAGGAGCGTGCGTGATGCTTGAGAACACGACTTTCTGGGTCCTCGTCGCCTTCGTCGTCTTCGTCGGCGGCGTCTGGCTGAAGGGCGGCTTCGCGGCCCTCGGCCGCATGCTCGATGCCCGCGCCGACAAGATCCGCCAGGAGATCGAGGCGGCGCAGAAGCTGCGCGAGGACGCCCAGGCCGCGCTGGCCCAGTACCAGCGCAAGCAGCGCGACGCGCTGAAGGAGGCCGAGGCCATCCTCGCCTCCGCCCGCGAGGAGGCCGACCGCATCCGCCGCCAGGCCGCTGTCGACCTCGAGCAGTCTCTGAAGCGCCGCGAGCAGCAGGCCATGGACAAGATCGCCCAGGCCGAGGCCCAGGCGCTGCAGCAGGTCCGCGACCTGGCGGTCGACGTCGCCGTCGCCGCTGCCGAGCGCCTGCTGGTCCAGACGGTCGACCAGACCCGGTCCGACCAGCTGGTCAACCAGGCCATCGCCGAACTGCCGGGCAAGCTGCACTGAGCCGCTTTCCACCGGAATGCGAAGGGCGCCACCCGCCGGGTTGGCGCCCTTTTCGTTTGTGGATCGGCGAGGGCGGCGGTCTAATTTATCCTTCTCCCCTTGCGGGAGAAGGATGGGGCCCCCAAGCCCCGGCTTGGGGAGGATGAGGGGTCGACAGCCGGAGGCTGGCGTTCTCGACGGATCAGCCTGCTCCAGGGGCGGAGAACGTCGGGCTTGCCGCCCGCCGACCCCTCACCCTCCCACCGCTTCGCGGCGGGGCCCTCCCTCTCCCGCAAGGAGAGAGGGAAGATTTCCTCAACCCCCCGCCTTCGCCCTGAGCCCCAGGAAGGCCGGCAGCGGGTGCGTGACCACGTAGGTCGGCACCGGGCCGAGATAGTCCCGCATCCGGCCCTTCTCGACGAAGCGCTTGCGGAAGCGGCTGTGGGTGAAGAAGGGCAGCATGCGCGGGACGATGCCGCCGGCGATGTAGACGCCACCGGTGGCGCCGATGCTCAGCGCCAGGTTGCCCGCCACCGTGCCGAGCATGGCGCAGAACATCTCCAGCGCCTCCTCGGCATGCGGGTTGTCGCGGGCCAACCCGGCCTCGGAGACCTGGGCCGCCGTCAGGCGCTGCGGCTCGCGCCCGTCGATCAGGCAGAGCGACTCGTAGAGGTTCACCAGCCCCGGCCCGGAGATCAGCCGCTCGGCCGAGACATGCTCGTAGCGCTTGCGCAGCTGCGCCAGCACCGCGCCCTCGCGGTCGCTGATCGGCGCCATGGTGACGTGTCCGCCCTCGGTCGAGAGCGCGGTCCAGCCGGACGCGCCGGGGATCAGCGCCGAGACGCCCAGGCCGCTGCCGGCGCCGAGCACGCCGATGGGTCCGCCCTCCTTCGGGGCGCCCTCGCCGACCTGCACCTTGTCGTCCGCGCCCAGCTCCGGGATGGACAGCGCCACGGCGGTGAAGTCGTTCACCACCTCCAGCCGCTCCAGGCCCAGCGCGTCGCGCACGCCCCGCACCGAGAACTCCCAGGGCAGGTTGGTCATGCGGATGATGTCGCCGGTGATGGGCGAGGCGACGGCGAAGGCGCCGCGCCGCGGCCGCTCGGCCGGCTTCTCCTGCGCGAGGTAGGCCTCGGCGGCCGCCTCCAGAGAGGGGTAGTCGGCGCAGGGCAGGATGCGCACGCCGTCGATACCGTCCGGCCCGGCCAGGGCGAAGCGGGCGTTGGTGCCGCCGATGTCGGCGACCAGGAAGCGCTCGGCGGCCATGGTCAGACCGGCTCCCGCACGCGCGCCAGGGCATCGACGCATACCGTGCGCCAGTGGGTGATGTCGTTCTCCTGCAACCGCTTCATCATGGCCCCGTGTCTCTCCCTCCGCTCTTCCAGCGGCATCGTCAGGCCGCGCTGGAGGTTCTCCGCCACGGCCGTGATGTCATAGGGGTTCACGATCAGGGCGGCGTCAAGCTCCTTGGCCGCGCCGGCGAAGCGGGAGAGGACCAGCACGCCGGGATCATCAGGGTCCTGGCAGGCGACATACTCCTTGGCGACCAGGTTCATGCCGTCGCGCAGCGGCGTCACCAGCCCGATGCGGGCATGGCGGTAGAAGCCGGCCAGGGTCTTGCGGCTGAAGCTCTTGTTGAGATAGCGGATCGGCACCCAGTCGAACTCGGCGAATCGGCCGTTGATGTGCCCGGCCAGCGTCTCCAGCTCCTTGCGAATGGCGATGTACTCGGCCACGTCTGCGCGGCTTGGCGGCGCCACCTGCATGAAGCTGACCTGCCCGCGGTTGGCCGGATAGCGGTCCAGCAGCGCGTGGAACGACTCGAAGCGCTGCGGCAGGCCCTTGGAATAGTCCAGCCGGTCCACGCCGATGATCAGCGCCCGGCCCACCAGGCTGGCCCGCAGCCGCTCGGTCTGGCTGCTGGCGGCGCCCTGCTCGGCCAGGCCCACCAGGATGTCGGTCTCGATGCTGATGGGGAAGGCGCGGGCGATGACGCTGCGGCCGTACGCCTCGATCCGGCAGCCCCGGTCGGGCCCCAGGTCGGTGACGGTGCCGCCGGCCTCGTAGCGCACATAGTTGGCGAAGCAGCGCAGATCCACCTCGGTCTGGAAGCCGACGATGTCGTAGGCGCAGAGCGACCGGATGATCTGCTCGTGGCTGGGCAGCGCCAGCAGCACCTCCGGCGCGGGGAAGGGGGTGTGCAGGAAGAAGCCCATGCGCTGCTGCATGCCCATGGTGCGCAGCGCGTCGGCGAAGGGGATCAGATGGTAGTCGTGGACCCAGACCATGTCGTCCGGCTGCAGCAGCGCCGCCAGCCGCGTGGCGAAGAGGCTGTTCACCCGCTGGTAGCCGGCATAGGTCCGGCCGGAGAAGCTGGCCAGGTCCAGCCGGTAGTGGAACAGCGGCCACAGGGTCGAGTTGGCGAAGCCGTTGTAGTACTCGTCATAGTCGCGCTGGATCAGCCCCATCGTGGCGTAGGTGATCGTCCCGCTCTCGACGATGCGGGGCCGGTCGGGCTGGGTCTCCGCGATCTGGCCGCTCCAGCCGAACCAGATGCCGCCCGACGATTTCAGCGCCTCCAGGATCGCGACCGCCAGGCCGCCGGCCTGGCTCTTGCCCTCTTCCACCGGGGCCACGCGGTTCGACACCACCACCAGTCTCGACACTGCCGTCTCTCCCTGGTCGGGCCCGCCTGCCGGGCCGGTAACGGAATTACCAAAACGCTCTAATCCACTTGTCCGGACATATCCCCGGGCTGCTGCGAGGCAGCGGAATCAAGGGCTTCCGGGAAAGCCGCAGAACTGCTGGCTTTGTCATGCATATTTTGCCCTTGCGCGGCGGTGGGGTGGCGACCATATTGTGCAGTGCGACATGCACGCATCCCTGATCCGGTCATGTCGTAACGCACTTCTTGGGCGTTTCCTCCCTGAACTCGGGCCGTGCCGCCTTGGCACGGCCCTTTTTCTTTGGGCCGCGCCGGCGCGCCATTAACCAAAACAGCATGCCGAACGGTCCCGCCGGCGCCACGCCGCCGATGGGGTAGACCGGGGGAGAGTCTTGGAGGGGGAGGTCCGCCGCGCCGGCGCGGCCGGTCAGAGCGGCGGGGTCGTGTCGCCCTCGCCCAGCGGCCGGGCCATCATCAGCCATTCCAGCCAGCGGCCGTGCTTCCAGCCCATCCCGGGCAGCCGGCCGACCTCGTGGAAGCCGGCCCGGGCGTGCAGCGCCACCGAGGCGGTGTTGGCGGCGTCGCCGATGACCGCCACCATGGTGCGGTAGCCGCGCGCCGTGCACTCGTCCAGCAGCCGGGCCAGCAGCGCCGCCGCCACGCCGCGGCCGCGCGCCCGGTCGGCGACGTAGATGCTGTCCTCGACCGTCCAGCTGTAGGCCGGCCGCGTGCGGAACGGGCCGGCATAGGCATAGCCCAGCACCTCGCCCTCCGCACCCTCCGCCACCAGCCAGGGCAGGCCGCGGGCCTCGATCTCGGCCAGGCGGCGGCCCATCTCGCGGGCGTCGGGCGGATCGGTCTCGTAGCTCGCGGTGCCCTCGCGCACGGCATGGCCGTAGATGGCGGCGAACGCCTCCAGATCCTCGAAGCGGGCGGGGCGGATCAGGAGGGCGGCGCTGTCCATGCGGTCTTCCTAGGCGGCGAGGTCGGCGGCCGGCAGCCGGCCCAGCGCCGCCACCAGCCGCTCCATGTGGCGCGCCAGCGTGTCGATGTAGGAGCGGCGCGACAAATCCTTCTCGTCCATGTAGAGCGAGCGGTTGATCTCGATCTGCAGGGCGTGCAGCCCCGTCTCCGGGCGGCCGTAATGGCGGGTGGTGAAGCCGCCGGCATAGGGGCTGTTGCGCACCACATGGTAGCCCTGCTCGCGCAGGCAGCGCTCGGCCGCCTCCATCACATGCGGGGCGCAGGCCTGCCCGTGGCAGTCGCCCAGCACCATGTCGACCTGTCCCGCCGCCCGGGCGCGGCGGCCATGGGCCCCCTCCGGCTGGGCGCCGGCCGAGGGCATGGAGTGGCAGTCCAGCAGCAGGCAGGCGCCGAAGCGGCCGCGCGCCTCGGCCACCAGGCGGGTCAATGCCGCATGGTAGGGGCGGTAGCAGCGCTCCACCCGCTCCAGCGCCTCCGAAAAGCGCAGGGGCTCGCGGTAGATTTCCGCCCCCCCGGCGACCACGCGCGGGATGGTGCCCAGCCCCACCTGCACCCGGGGGCTGCCGGTGTTGACATAGTCGGGCAGCCGCTCGGCGAACATGTCCGGGTCCAGCTCGAACGGCTCGCGGTTGGGATCGACATAGGCGCGGGGAAAGGTGGCGGCGATCAGCGGCGCGCCGAGCGCTACGGCGCCGCCGAAGATCTCGTCGACATAGGCGTCCTCCGACAGGCGCAGCGCCGTGCCGGACAGCCGCGAGGCCGCGACGAAGTCCGGAGGGTAGTGCCGTCCGCTGTGCGGCGAGGCCAGCACGATCGGCAGCGTCCAGGCCTCGGGCATGCGGATCTCGATCGCCCCGGGAACGTCCGCCGTCGCCGGGAATGCGGCCGGGGCAAGCGCGTCGAGGGTGCCGGAGAGATCGTCCATGCGCCTCATGTACAGCAGCGCCCGCCGCCTTGTCACCAGCACCGCTCGGCCTATCCGAAGGGTGTGGCGGAAAACTCGACAAACAGGTGTTGCAAGGCCCCGATGATGGTGCTACAAGCCCGCTCCACGCCAGGCACCCCGCACCGCCAGGCGATCGAAGGATGGGCGCGTAGCTCAGCGGGAGAGCACTACGTTGACATCGTAGGGGTCACAGGTTCAATCCCTGTCGCGCCCACCATCCTTCCCTCCCTCCTGATCCTGAAGCCGTCCGCCCCCGGGAAGTCTCCCGCCGGGGCCGTTCGCGTTCCCGGACGCGTGCTCGTGGGACCCAGGTCGGCAAGGCCGTCGCCCCTGTCGCTGGTGGGGGCGATGCTGCGGCGGCATGGCAGACGACCTGCTGCTGGGTTCGCCCATGGGTCCCCACCGTTGCCGAGCGCAAGTAATGTACTAAATAAGCGGACGCTAAATAAGCGGCGATTGCCGAAATGCTTCACCGATCGAACTAATACGCTGCTATAGCCTCTTGCGTATCTCCCCAAATCGATTGTGGGCATTACTATGATCGCCGCGGCCATTAGGCCGGCGGTACGATCAGGACAGGGCGCGCCTCACGGAAGGCGACCGGCCATTTGCGATGATTCGGCCGGCGCTTGCATGGGGAAGGCGGGGGAGCGCGGAAATGCTGGGTGGCAAGGGCAAGCGGGAACTGGCGGAGCTCAGGGCCAAGATGGCGGCCATCGGGCGCAGCCAGGCGGTGATCGAGTTCACGCCCGACGGCACCATTCTGGACGCCAACGCGAACTTCCTGGACGCCATGGGCTACACGCTGGCGGAGATCAGGGGCCGCCACCACCGCATGTTCGTCGATCCGGCCGAGGCCGCGGGCGCCGACTACCGGGCCTTCTGGGCGGCGCTGGCCCGGGGCGAGTTCCAGGCGGCCGAATACCGGCGTCTCGGCAAGGGCGGCCGCGAGGTCTGGATCCAGGCCACCTACACCCCCATTCCCGGCCCGGACGGGCGCCCGGCCAAGGTTGTGAAGTTCGCCACCGACGTCACCGCGCGCAAGGTCGAGGACGCCGAGCGCCAGGGCCGCATCGCGGCGATCGACCGCAGCCAGGCGGTGATCGAGTTCGACCTGGACGGCACGATCCTCGACGCCAACGCCAATTTCCTCGACGCGATGGGCTACGCGCCGGAGGAGGTGCGGGGACGTCACCACCGCATGTTCGTCGATCCGGCGGAAGTCGATTCGGCCGAGTACCGGACATTCTGGGAGGCGCTGCGGCGCGGCGAGTTCCAGGCGGCCGAGTACCGGCGGCTGGCGAAGGGCGGGCGCGAGGTGTGGATCCAGGCGACCTACAATCCGATCCTGGACCCGCTGGGCCGCCCGACCAAGGTCGTGAAGTTCGCCACCGACGTGACCGCCCGCAAGATGCGCGAGGCCGATGTGGGCGGCCAGCTCGAGGCCATCGGCCGGTCGCAGGCGGTGATCGAGTTCGGCATGGACGGCACGGTCCTGACCGCCAACGCCAATTTCCTCGCCGCCATGGGCTACCGGCTGGAGGAGGTCGCCGGCCGGCACCACCGGCAGTTCGTCGCTCCCGACGACGCGGCCTCGCCGGCCTACGCGGCCTTCTGGGAGCGGCTGCGCCGGGGCGAGTTCCAGGCCGGCGAGTTCCGCCGCCTGGGCAAGGGGGGGCGCGAGGTCTGGATCCAGGCGACCTACACCCCGATCCTCGACCCGTCGGGTCGGCCGGTGAAGGTGGTGAAGTTCTGCAGCGACGTCACCCGCCAGGCGCTGGCCCGCCAGCGGTCCGAGCACATCGCCACGCTGATGGAGAGCGTCTCCTCGGGCGCGGACGAGCTGAACCTGTCGGTCATCCAGGTCGCCTCCAGCATGCTGCGCGCCAAGGAGACCACCGACGGCGCCACCGACCGGGTGGTGGCGGCCGACGCCTCGGTCCAGCGCCTCGCCACGGCGGCGGAGAGCATGGGCGGCATCGTCGGGCTGATCACCGAGATCACCGGCCAGATCAACCTGCTGGCACTGAACGCCACCATCGAGAGCGCCCGCGCCGGTGAGGCGGGCCGGGGCTTCGCGGTGGTGGCGAACGAGGTGAAGACCCTGGCCGGCCAGGCCCGCTCCGCCACCGACCGCATCGGCGACGAGATCGCCGGCCTGCGCGCCATCACCGACGAGGTGGTGCTGGCGCTGCAGACCATCCGCCGGTCCATCGGCACGGTGCAGGAATGCGTGACCTCCACCGCCGCGACGGTGGAGCAGCAATCGGCCGTGTCGAACGAGATGTCCGCCTCGATGCGCCGCGCCTCGGTCGAGGCGAACGCGCTGGGCCGGGACGCCTGAAGGGGAGGGGGCGGCCGCGAGGGCCGCCCCGTCCTGTCGCGCTCCCTGGCCGCTCAGCCCTTGCTCTTGGCGAAGAAGGCCTGGAAGGCGGCCTTGGCCTCGGGCGAGCGCAGCATCTTGCCGAACAGCTGCCCCTCGCGGCGCATCACGTCGCGCAGATGCTCGCGATCGCCGCGCATCAGCTCCTTGGTGTGGCGCATCGCCTGGCGCGGCTTGGTGGCCAGCGCGGCGGCGGCCTTGCCGGCGGCGGCCTCCAGCTGCTCCACCGGCACCACTCCGTTGGCGAGGCCGAAGCGCACCGCCTCGTCGGCGCCCATGGGCATGCCCAGCATCAGCATCTCCGCCGCCTTGGGATGGCCCAGCAGGCGCGGCGCCAGCAGGCTGCTACCCGCCTCCGGCACCAGGCCGAGGTCGGAGAAGGGCATGGCGAGGCGCACGCTGGGCGCCACATAGACCAGGTCGCAATGCAGCAGCATGGTGGTGCCGATGCCCACCGCGTTGCCCTCCACCGCCGCGACGACGGGCTTGCCGAGGTCCAGCAGGGCGAAGAGGAACTGGAAGACCGGCGCCTCGTCGTTGGCCGGCGGGTTGTTCAGGAAGTCGCCGAGATCGTTGCCGCCGGTGAAGTGCCCGCCCTTGCCGGTGATGAGCAGGGCGCCGATGCCGTCGTCCGTGTCGGCCGCGCGCACGGCGTCCGCCATGGTCTGGTACATGGCCTGGGTCAGCGCGTTGCGCTTCTCCGGCCGGTTCATGGCGATGGTGCGGACGCCGTCGGCATCGTGGACCAGGACGTCGGACATGGTTTCCCCCGGGGGTGTTGGTGGTCGTTGGCCGCGATGCTGCCGGACTGCGGCCTTGCGGGCAAGCGCCGCCGCGCTACACTGGCGGGCATGAGCTCCGCCCCGCTGACCCTCTCCGCCGCCGACTGCGCCCTGGTGCTGGTCGATTTCCAGGCCCGGCTGCTGCCCGCCATCGACCATGGCGCCTGGGTGCTCTCCCGCGCGCTGATGCTGGCCAAGGCGGCGCGCCTGCTGGACGTGCCGGCCCTGCTGACCGAGCAGAATCCCGCCGGTCTGGGGCGCACCGAGCCGCGCCTGGCGGCCGAGGTGCCTGTTCTGGTCGAGAAGATGAGCTTCGATTCCTGCCGCGCCCCCGCCTTCCTGGAGGCGCTGCCGCGCGGCCGCAACACCGTGCTGGTGGCGGGGCTGGAGGCGCATGTCTGCGTGCTGCAGACGGTGCTGGGGCTGAAGGCGGCCGGGCGCCGCCCGGTGCTGGTGGCCGACGCCGTCGGCTCCCGCCATGCCGCCGACAAGGAGGCGGCGCTGGCCCGCCTGCGCTTCCACGGGGTCGAGGTGGTGACGGCCGACATGGCGGTCTTCGAATGGCTGGGCGACTGCACCCACCCCGCCTTCAAGGCCGCGCTCGCGCTGATCCGCTGAGGCGCCGCGCCACTCCCGCGTGAATCGAATAAGGGCACTCCTACATCGTTTCCGTGCCGAAACGGTCGACCCCGGCTTCTGTTGGCTCCCTCACCCCACGGAACGGGAGTTTCCCATGCTTCAGAACCTCACGGTCGACCAGGTCCGCCTCATCGCCGAACACGCCCGCCGCACCGGCGAGGCGCACCGCAAGCTCATCGGCGGCATGCGCGACATCGATCTGGGCGAGCAGCCGCTGGAGCGCGGCAGCCGCAACCCCAGCGACCTCGACACCCTCAATGTCCTCGACCAGACCGTCCAGACCGCCGAGATGGACGAGTTGCGCGCCACCATCGGCGCCCTGTCGGCGGACACGCGCCAGGAGCTGAAGGCGCTGATGCTGGTCGGCCGGGGCGATTTCACCGCCGGCCAATGGGACCAGGCCATGACCGAGGCGGGCCTGACGCCGTCCTCGGCGGACGTCGATTTCCTGTCCGAACGGCTGCTGCTGGCGGACTATCTGAACAAGGCCCTCTATCAGCTCAAGCTGTTGTAAAAACAGCGATTTTCCCTGCAAAAAAATAGTGTCCCCAGACTGTCAGGGGTCTTGCGCCATGACCATCCCCTCCCCATCTTAGAACTATTCCAATGAACAAGGACGATGGGCGGCGCCTCGGCAATAGGGTCGGGCTGCGCGGCTTTCCACGCCTCAAGGAGATGGTCATGGCATCCTTCCATTCGGACGCGATCGATCAGCTGCGGACCTACACCGCGCAGGCCAACCGGCACCCCATGCTCACCCCGCAGCGTGAGCATGAGCTGGCCATGCGCTGGGCCGAGCACAAGGACCCCAAGGCGGCGGACGAGCTGGTGCGCAGCCACATGCGGCTGGCGGTGAAGATCGCCTCGCGCTACGCGCGCTCCGGCCTGCCGGTGGGCGACCTCGTGTCCGAGGCGAATATCGGCCTGGTCAAGGCCGTGCAGCGCTTCGACCCGTCACGCGGCTTCCGCCTGGCGACCTACGCGCTGTGGTGGATCCGGGCCGAGGTGCAGTCCTTCGTGCTGCACAACTGGTCCATGCTGAAGGGCGGCAACACCGCGGCCCTGAAGCGCCTGTTCTTCAACCTGCGCCAGACCCAGCGGCGCCTGGGCGTCCAGGACCGGCTGATGACCGACGAGGAGGCGCGCACCATCGCCGAGGAGCTGAACGCCTCGGTCGAGGAGGTGCGCGAGATGGAGCACCGCTTCGCCACGCCGGTCAGCTCGCTGAACGTGCCGGTGGGCGAGGATTCCGACGGCGAGATCCTGGATCTGGTGGCGGACGAGCGGGAGTCGGTCGAGGCGCGCCTCACCGAGTCCAGCGAGTTCAACCAGCGCAAGGCCCTGATGATGGACGCGCTCAAGGTCCTGGGCGACCGCGAGCGCCACATCTTCGTCTCCCGCAACCTGACCGAGGAACCGGTCACGCTGGAGACGCTGGCGCAGCAGTACGGCGTCAGCAAGGAGCGCATCCGCCAGATCGAGAGCGGCGCCTACAACAAGGTCGCCAAGCGCGTGCGCGGGGCGGCCGAGATCAGCGCCAACCCGATCCTGCCCATGGCCTCCAAGCGCGCCAAGTCGCCGGAGATGCGCCGGACGCACTGAGGCCCGATGAACCTCCCGCAGCCCCGCCCCCCATCGTGGGGGCGGGGTTTTTTTGCGGGCGCGGATTGCCCGCGACTCCTCCCCCCGCCCCCTGTTGTCCCCCCGGACCCAACGACAGGAGGAGCCCATGCCCAAGCGGGAAAAGGGGATCGACACCGAGGACGAGAAGCACCGCTCGGGCGGGCCGGGCAAGGCCTCGCGCAGCGGCCATCTCGAGGGCGGCAAGACCGGCAACAAGGACGGCCAGAACCAGCCCGACACCGACACGCCCATCGAGCGCGGCGACGGCCGCCATTCCGACACCAAGCGGGAAAGCTGAACACGTGGCCGATCCCTCTTCCCCGTGAGGGAGAGGGATGCGGTTCCAATCATTTTGGGGAGGGTGAGGGGCCGGCGGGGCTGAACCGTCGTGCGTCCTTCGACAAGCTCAGGATGAGGAAAGGGGTACGCAAGGCACTCCCGTTCCAATTGGCGCGGGCTTGGCCGGGAGCAGCTAAGTCCCCCTCATCCTGAGCTTGTCGAAGGACGCACGACCTCAGCGCTGCCAGTCTCTCACTCAGCCGCACTCCAACATCAGCACATGCTCACCTAAGTCGTGGCGCGGAACAGTTCCGCGTCCCCGCCGGTTCTCCGATCACACATCCCCAGAACCCAAAAGGGATCGATCATGAGAACCGCCGCACTCCTCTTCGGCATCGTCTTCCTGGCGGTCGGCCTGCTCGGCTTCGTGCCGGGCGCCGTCACCGACCCGCCGCCGGGCCACGACCTCGTCATCAACCACAGCCACGGGCTGCTGCTCGGCCTGTTCCCCGTGAACGTGCTGCACAACATCGTGCACATCCTGTTCGGCGTCTGGGGCATCGCCGCCAAGCGCACCGACGCGTCCGCCCGCGCCTATTTCCGCACGGTCGCCGTCGCCTACATCGTGCTCGCCGTCGCCGGCCTGGTCCCGGGCCTCGACACCATGTTCGGCCTGGTGCCGATCCATGGCAACGACGTGTGGCTGCACGCGCTGCTGGGCCTGGTCGGCGCCTATTTCGGCTTCGCCCACCGGACCCACACGGTCCACGGCGCCGCCCGCACCTACTGAGCGGCGGCCTGACCAGGAAGCCCGGCGGGATCGCTCCCGCCGGGCTTTCTCTTTGCGCGTGACGCGGACAGGGAAAGGGCGCCGCCCCGGGGGGAGCGGCGCCCTTGCCTTGGGTGCCCTGGTGCGGTCCGTCAGCCGCCGGCGGGCGGGGCCGGCGGGACGATCTCGGCGGGGGTGCCGCCGGCCATCAGGTACCAGATCGCGGCGGCGATCAGCGCCAGCACCACCACGGCGGCGATGATGCCGCCGGCCCCGCGCGAGGTGGCCGGGGCGTTGGTGGCGCCCATGGTCGGCACGCGGCCGCCCAGCGAGTGGTCGGACCCGTCGGGGCCGGCGCCGGCGGACGTGCCGGCCGTGCTGTAGGTGCCGACCTTGCTGGCGTGGTGGTCGTGCGCGCCGGTATTCCGCACCATGCCGGCCTCCTGGCCGGTCACGGTGCCGCCGCCGATGCCGTGGTGCGGATTGCCGATCGGCTGCGGCGCCGCCACGGACCCGACCGAGGGCGGGACGGTGGTCAGGTCGTCGGCCGGGTTGGAGCCCGGCGGCGGCACGTCGAGCGAGCCCTCCGGATGCGGAAAGCCCGACGCCTCGCTGTCGGTGCCGAGCGGCGACGTCGCCGGATCGCTCACCGCGATCTTGTCGCGGAAGCCGCCACGGTCGTACATGTCGCGGCTGCGCAAGCTGTCGGCGCCGTCCGGCTGGCGGTAGGAATCGTCGCGACCGCCTTCGCGGGGCGTGCCGCTCTGGAACGGCTGGTCGGAACCACTGCCGGGAACACCCCGGGGATCACCTTCACGGTTCATGGAAAATCCTCCTGTTCGGGTGCGGCCGCCGCGGAGCCGCCGGGATATCCAACTGCGGCCCTAGCCCTCGCGGGTCAGCCCTGGAGCCGTTCGCCGGCATCCTTCCAGACCTTCGACGCGGTCGGCCCGGTATCGCCCATCTCCTCGACATACAGCACGCTGTCGCCGCGGCTGAGGTCCTCGAAGCGCGGGTTGATGACGCTGTTGCGGTGGAAGTAGAGCATTCCCCCGGTATTGGTCATGAGGAAGCCATGGTCGTCGGCGAGCTGGGCGATCTGGCCCATGACCTCGAAGTCGTGGCGCTTCACCTCGCCGCGCAGCTGGCGCTTGAACTCGATCAGCTGCCGCTCCGCCGCCTCGAAGGCGTCGCGGATGGAGGTGTGCAGGTCGGGATGCGCGTACTTTTCCTTCGCCTTCTTCGGCTCGCGGCTGACCACCAGATTGTTGTGGCCGGGCACCATCAGCACGATGTGCACGTCGAATACGTTGCCCGTGCGGTGCTGCTTGTGCTGCGCCTCGACGGACACGCGGGCCCCGACCAGCCCGTCATACAGGCGCTCCAGCTTCTCGAAGCGCTCGCGGATCATGGTTTCCGCGCCGGGGTTGCTGTCCATGTTGTGGAAGGCGATCTCTAGCGGACTCTGCATCGTTTCGATCCTGTCGTGATCGTTGGCGCGCCTGGCGTGGCCGTCGGCCCCTTTCGGCGCGCGGGCCAGAAAATCCAACAGGGGTGCCGCATGGGGGTTCCCCCACTCCTGATCGGCCGGAACCGCTTCCCTCCCTCGGGGTTAAGTCCCTTGCACGGAACGGGACGGGATCATGGCGGAAGGGACCGGCCGGCGGTCGGCGGAACCGGAGCTGAACGGCGGCTACCAGGCGCTGACGCTCGCCACGCCCAGGGGCGAGGTGAAGTGCCGGCACTACACGGTGCCGGGCGCGCGGGCCGGGGTGCTCTGGCTGGGCGGGGTCGGCGGCGGCTGGGACAGCCCGGCCAAGGGGCTGTACCCGGCCCTGATGGAGGAGCTGGCGGGCGAGGAACTCTGCGGCCTGCGCGTGCGTTTCCGCCATCCCGGCGACCTGGAGGAATGCACCCGCGACGCCGCAGCGGGCCTGGTCTTCCTGGCCGGGCTGGGCTGCGACCGGCTGGGGGTGGTGGGCCATTCCTTCGGCGGCGCCGTGGCGGTGCGGGCGGCGGCGCGGCAGCCCGAGGTGGTCGCGGTGGCGACGCTGGCGACCCAGGGATACGGCGCCGAGGGCGCGGCGGAGCTGGGGCCGCGGGCGGCGTTGCTGCTGATCCACGGCCGCGACGACGAGGTGCTGCCGGCCGACTGTTCGGCGGCGCTGCACGCGGCGGCGGCGGAGCCCAAGCGCCTGCTGGTGCTGAACGGCGCCCGCCACCGCCTGGACGAGCAGGCCGACCGAGTGCGCCGCGAACTGCGTGACTTCCTGCTGCAACGACTGAAAAAACCGGGCTGACGACCATGGCGACGCCGCAGATTCTCATTCCCCCGATGCCCGACCGCCTCGACGGCGTGCGCCGCCGCGTGGGCGTGGAGGTGGAGTTCACCGGGCTGGACGCGCACCAGGCGGCGGGTCTGGTCGTTGAGCTGTATGGCGGCAGTGTCGAGCGGCTGGACGAGCACCGCAACGCCGTGCGCGGCTCCCGCCTCGGCGACTTCCGCATCGAGCTGGACATGATGGCGGCCCATCCGGACAAGTCCGGGGCGGAGCAGCCGCGCGGCAAGCTCGACCGGCTTGAGGAGCGGTTCCGCGGGCTGGTCGGCGACGTCGGCAGCCTGATCATGCCCTATGAGATCATCTGCCCCCCGGTGGAGATCGAGCGGCTGGAAGAGGTTGACCTGCTGGTCCGCACCCTGCGCGAGCGCGGGGCGGTCGGCACCGAGGGCGGGCTGCTCTACGCCTTCGGCCTGCACCTGAATCCGGAGATACCGTCCCGCGATGGCGGGCCGCTGCTGGACATCCTCAAGGCCTACCTGCTGCTGTCGCCCTGGCTGCGGCAGGATATCGACGTGGACCTGGCCCGCCGCGTCTCGCCCTTCATCCAGAAGTTCGCGGACGAGTACGTATCGCTGGTGGTCGACCCGAACTACCGGCCGGACCTGCGGCGCTGGGCCGAGGACTATGTCCGCGCCAACCCCAGCCGCAACCGCGAGCTGGACCTGTTCCCGCTCTTCGCCGAGCTGGTGCCGGACGTGCTGAAGCTGGCGCCCGGCGACCCCCACATCCGCAAGCGCCCGACCTTCCACTGGCGCCTGCCGAACAGCCTGGTAGGAGTGAAGGACTGGTCGATCGTGCCGGACTGGAACCGCTGGGTGCAGGTGGAGCGGCTGGCCTCGGACCGCTGGGCGCTGGACGAGCTGGGCGCGCTCTGGCGCGACTGCCAGCGCTGCCGCGCGCTGGAGGACTGGCCGCAGCTGGTCGCGCGCTGGCTGCCGCCGACCTGAGGCGCCCGCCATGGCCACGCGCCCGACGATCGGCGTCACCACCTCGGCCAGCGGCGGCCGTACCATGTGGATGTTCAACCGCATGGCGCTGTCGCGCGCCGGGGCCAAGGCGGTGAAGCTCACGGCCGAAAGCGCGCCGGACTGGGACCGTCTGGACGGGCTGGTCATCGGCGGCGGCGACGACATCGAGCCGACCCGCTACGGCAGCCAGATCGAGCCGACCGTCAAGATCGACCCGGAGCGCGACGCGCTGGAGCTGGAGGCGCTGGACTGGGCGGAGCGGCGCCGTCGGCCGGTGCTGGGCATCTGCCGCGGCTCGCAGATGATCAACGTGCATCGCGGCGGCTCGCTGCATACCGACATCTACAAGGTCTATGTCGAGGCGCCGCGCCTGCGCACGGTGCTGCCGAAGAAGCCGGTGCTGATCGAGCCCGCCTCGCGCCTGCGCGCCGTGCTGCGGGTGGACGAGTGCCGGGTCAACGCCCTGCACCACCAGTCGGTCGACCGGCTGGGGCAGGGGGTCAGCGTCGCGGCGAAGGACTGCTTCGGCATCGTCCAGGGCGTCGAGGTCGCCGACCACCCTTTCCTGCTGGGTGTGCAATGGCACCCGGAATTCCTGGTGCTGGACCGCGACCAGCAGCGCCTTTTCCACGCCCTCGCCGAAGCCTGCCGCGGCGTCCCCCTGGCCGCCCAGACCGGCCGGGCGCCGGTGCCGGCGGTCGCGGCGGGCAAGGCGGCGGCGGGGGAGTAGGTCCAGGAGCCCTCGAGCAAAGGCGGGCCGGGATCGCGCCAGGCGTAGGTGCAGTTCGTAGGTCGCATGGAGGCGAAGCCGTAATGCGACGATCGGCGGCCTGGGTATGTCGCATTGCGCCTGCGGCTCCATGCGACCTACGAACCAAATGGGGGCTGCATCGGGCGCATCCCGCTGCATCCCCCGCAAGGAACCTACCCCCGCACGCCCTCCAGCACCGCGCCGTCCATTTTCGCCCCGTCGCGCTCGGCCCCGATCAGGTCGGCGCCGGTGAGGTCGGCCTCGCGCAGATCGGCGCCGCGCAGGACGGCGCCGGCCAGCCGCGCCCGCACCAGCGAGCAGGGCACCCGGCGGCCGCGGGCGGTCACCAGCGGCGTCAGCGCCGCCTGCTCCAGGTTCACGTCGATCAGGTTGGCGCGGTCGAGCCGGCCGCCGCGCAGATCGGCGCGGCTGAGGTCGGCGGAGCGCAGATCGGCGCCGGTGAGGTTCGCCGCCTGCAGCTGGGCGCCGCTGAGGTCGGCGCCGCGCAGCTGCGTTCCTTTGGCCAGCATCATGGTCAGCACCCGCCCGGCCAGATCCTCGCCGCTCAGGTCCATGCCGCTGATGTCCAGCTGGCAGCCCTCGCGCCCGGCGCTCGCCACCCAGCGGGCGTGGCGCTCCAGCATCTCCTCCAGATCGACGGGGGCGGGACGGGGCACCAGGGTGTCGGCCTCGGACGGTGCGCCGTCGTCCAGCTCGGCCATCAGGGCCGCCTCGAAGGCGGCGAGGCGGTGGCGGTCGGCGTCGGTGCGCACGGCCTCGGCCAGGGCGGCCGCAGGCACCACCGCGCCCTCGAGGTCGGCCCCGCGCAGATCCGCCCCGGACAGCACGGCGCCGCCGAGATCCGCGCCCGCCAGCCGCGCGCCGCGCAGATCGACCCGGATCAGCCGGGCCCGCGTCAGGCGCGAGCCGCTGAGGTCCGCCCCCTTCGCCAGCGAGCCCGACAGCCGGGCGCCGGTGAGGTCGCAGCCGGTCATGATGGTGGCGGACATGTCGGCGGGGCCGGGCACGAAGCCCATGACCCGGAACTCCTCCCGCCCGGCGGCGGCGGCGCCGTCGCGCAGGTCGCAATCGGACATCAGCGCGCCGCGCAGGATGGCGCCCGCCAGGGTGGCGCCGCGCAGATCGGCGCCGCGCAGCCGCGCCTCCTCCAGGTTCGCCCCGTGCAGCTCCGCCCCGAACAGGTCGGCGCCGTCCAGGATGGCCTGCTGGAAGGAGGCGGCGGTCAGCAGCGCTCCCGACAGGTTTGCGCCGGTGAGGTTCCGCCGGTCGAAGCGCAGCCCGCTCAGGTCGAAGAAGGGCAGGCACAGGCGCGCGCCCGCGGGCTTGCCCTCCAGATGCGCCGCGTGCCGCTCGCACACCCGGTCCAGCTGCTGCTGGGTCAGGCGCACGCGGGGCTTGCCTTCGGTGTAGCCGGACATGGGCGCCTCAACCGAACAGGGCGTCGATGTCGGCCTGGGAGACGGTCCCGCCGCCGCCTGTCGCCGCCGGAGGCGGGGGAGGAGGGGGTGGCGGTGGCGGCGGGGGTGGCGGAGGCGCCGCCTTCTTCGGCGGAGGCGGCGGCGCGGCCTCCTCCAGCGCGGCGCCCCAATCGTCGTCGGCGTCGGCCATGGCGAGGGCGGGCGCCGGCTGCAGCGCCGCCAGCGCCTCCGACGGCTTGCGGCCCTTGGCCTCCATCTCGCCCAGCGCGTCGAACAGCGCGTCGATATTGTCCTGGCTGACCGGCTCCAGCGAGGGGCCGTGCAGCATGTGCGCGTCGGGGCGCGGATCGTCGGGCCTTGTGATGAAGGTGGCGGCGCCGCCCCCGATCTGGCCCTCGTTCACGCCCCAGATCTCGATCATCGTGTTCACGCGCTGCTCAATGTAGCGCAGCGTGTTGACGACTTTGGTGGTGCGCTGGCCCGTAATGTCCTGGAACGAGCAGGCGGTCATGATCTCGATCGTCTGCGCGTCGATGTCGGAGGTCGTCTCCGACGGCGGCAGGCGCGAGACCAGCTCCTGGATCCGCTCGGTGGCGTTGAGGATGTCCGAGGTGGCGCGCTCGGTCGCGGTGACGATGGCGTCCAGCTCGTTGGTGGCGGCCATGATGCGGTTGGCGCCGGCATCCATCGGGCGGAGCTGGGCGATCTCCTGCCGCGTCTGCTCGATGTAGCTGGAGAGCTCCTTCAGCTCCTGGTGCAGGATGCGGACGCTGGGATTGGCGCCGCCGGGCTCGGCCGCGACGATGGAACCGGGCGCGGCGCCGCCGAGGCGCGCCATCTGGGCCTCGAAGCGGTGCAGCAGGCCGCGCCATTCGTCCTGGGCGATCAGGCGGGTGCGGTGGTCGCGCTGCCGCAGGAAGGCGCGGCCGCGGGCGGAGGAGAGCAGCGTCTCCTCCAGGTCGTTGTATTCGCGCTCGTTCAACTCAAGCGGATCCATGCTGCCCTCGGGCCTTACAGTCGCGGACCGGCCCCCGCGACCCTGCGGGGTGTCCATCACACTTCAGCATACTTCCGAAAGGGCTATGCGTTCACTAGGCAACTTGTGCCGGGAGGCCCCCGCGCCCCGGCGGCGCTGTGACAAACGTCAGGGACGGCGCCCGGCGGGGTGACGTTCGGCGGACTGGCCCATGGCACCGGGTGCGTCTAGGGTGCGGCGCAGGACCACGATCTTCCAGGCCCAAGAACAACCAGGAGAGGGCGGCGCCATGCCGTTCACCGCACCCGACCTCGTCATCGGCTTTCCCGACAGCGAGCCCGCCGCGGCCGGCCTGGCCCGCGCCATGGGCCTGCCGCTGAGCCTCGCCGCCCTGCACCGCTTCCCCGATGGCGAGAGCCTGGTGCGGCTGGAGGGGGCGCCGCGCCACCCGGTGATCGTGCGGGCGCTGGACCGGCCCAACGACAAGCTGGTGGAGCTGCATTTCCTGGCCGACGCGCTGCGCGAGCGCGGCGCCGGGGCCATCACCCTGGTCGCCCCCTACCTCGCCTATATGCGCCAGGACATGGAGTTCCGCCCGGGCGAGGTGGTCAGCCAGCGAGTCATGGGCCGCTGGCTCTCCGGCCTGGTGGACCGCATCGTGACGGTGGAGCCGCACCTGCACCGCACCGACGACCTGGCCCATGTCTTCCCCGGCCGCGAGGCCCACGCGCTCACCGCCGCCCCGCTGATCGGCGCCTGGGCCAAGGCGGAGGCCGCGCGCGAGGGCGGCGACTGGATCGTGCTGGGCCCGGATGAGGAGTCCGGCCCGCTGGTCGACAGCGTCGCCCGCGCCGCCGGCCTGACGGGGCTCGTGGCCCGCAAGGAGCGGCGGGGCGACCGCGACGTCACCGTCACCCTGCCTGACGGAGCCGACATCCGGGGCGCCACGGTCCTGCTGGTGGACGACGTCATCAGCTCCGGCGGCACCATGATCGACGCCGCCCGCGCCGCCACGGCGGCCGGCGCCGGCCGCCTCCTCGCCGCCGCCACCCACGCGCTCTACGACGAGCGCGCGGCCGACGCCATGCGCGCCGCCGGCATCGCCCGCGTCATCTCCTGCGACGGCGTCGCCCACCCCAGCAACGCCATCCCGCTGGCGGACCTGCTGCTGGGGGCGCTAGGGCACTAGGCGGAGGAAGTTTTCCTATCCATCGAGGCTTTCTCAGCCAGCTTCTTCAATCCTCGTCTCCAGCCAACAGGCGAAATCGTCCTTCACGACATGCCAGCGGGCGAGGGATCGAACGAGAACGAGGCGCGTGCTGCAGAATGGCCTCTGCACGTCGATAGTTGCTGTCCTCCAAAGGGGCATGGCGTCAAACACCACGTCGATACACCGAACACTTGCAGAGGCCCTCACGCACGCTAGTCCTGCGTCAGGACGGGGATTGTCGTCGGACGTTAACCGATCAATCCGTGTCGTCACCCGGCGGCTCTTCATTTCCTCTTCGAGTAAGCGCAGGAACTGAGGGCTTGGATCGTGCCCGTCCAAACTAACGGTTACAGGGTCGCTCCCTTCGAAGCGGTCCATCTCGTGTGCCGCAGCTGTAGCGGCGGCTTGATCCAGCTCTTCCGAGGAGTAAGTCACCGGCGCGGCACCATACGCCACTGCCAGAAACGTGAAGATCGCAGCAGCAGCGTAGACGTATGCGTGAAATAGGTGCGAGGCGATAGTCCGCAGCATCAGGGCGGCCTAGGGGCAAGGAGCGCCGTCTTCATCATTTCGCTCTGGGCAGCGCACACGGATGGCTTGGTCTAGAGCAAAGTGTGATGCGCCAACTGCTGCCTCATGGCGGCGGATGTCCTCATCGGTCATGGCCCTGAGCTTGTCCCAATTCACATCAGGAGGGTTCGCCAAAATGCTTTTCAGGGAACGCATTACGATTGCCATCCCGATCCCTCCTGCTTGCTAGATGGGCGGAAAAGGTCCGCCGGGCACTACCCAGCATCGCATAAAAAACAGCCAAGGATACAATACCGGCTACTTTCGACGCTTGAAAGAGAACCGGGCGTCGGGTTCTCCCCGCCCTATCTTCCTCACAACGTCATACCGGTGAAAGCCGGGCCCCAGGGGTTGCAGCCACGGGACATCGATGAAGCCGGCCCGTATCGGACAGGTCAGCAGTGAGGAGGTTGGTGAGCGCTGCATATGGCGCATCCTGCGGCAATCCCTGGGCCCCGGCGTTCGCCGGGGTGACGGGAAGGGGTGCGCGAACCTTCTTAGCCAGCTCTGCCTAGAGCGACAGCCGATTGCCGCCCCCATCCCCCTCTTGTCACGTGCGCCGGGCCGGGAAAACGGCCATAGGGATGGTTAGCGGCCGGGCGGTGGGTCCCGGTGACCATTGAGAGCCGTCCCCGATCCATGAGCCAGGCGACCCCGGGCTACCGCCCCCAGCTCGACGGCCTGCGCGCCGTCGCGGTCTCGCTGGTGCTGGTCCATCATTTCTGGCCCGACCTGCATCCGGTGGTCTGGCATGCCGGGCACCTGGGCGTGCGGCTGTTCTTCGTGCTGAGCGGCTTCCTGATCACCGCCCAGCTGCTGGCGGCCCGGACTGGGGCGGCGAACACAGGCCCGATCCTCAGGCGCTTCTACTGGCGCCGCGCTTGGCGGCTGCTGCCGGCCTACTATGCCTGCCTGTTCGTGATGCTGGCGCTTGACGCCGAGGGCATCCGCGGCAGCGCCGGCTGGCACTTGGCGCACCTGTCAAACATCCACTTCGCCTGGAACGCGACCTGGGATCCTTGGGTCGCCAACCATTTCTGGTCCCTGGCGGTGGAGGAGCAGTTCTACCTGCTCTGGCCGGCGATCCTGCTGGCCCTGCCGGTGCGGGCGCTGCCGGCCGCGTGCCTGGCGGGCCTCGCCATCGGCCCGCTGTTCCGGCTGCTGGGGGCCTTCCTCGGCTGGAACGACATGGCGATGCTGGGGCTGCTGCCGGCCTCGCTGGACGCGCTGGCGGCCGGCTGCCTGCTGGCGGTGGTCGGGCCCAGCCTGCCCGGCCGGGGGGCGGGGCCCGCTGGCTTCGCCCTGCTGCTCTTCTCCCTGGCGTTGCCCTTCTCGGGCGAGGGCGGGCCCCTGGCGGCGGCGCTGCCGGACCTGCTGGCGCTGCCCTTCCTGGTCTGGCTGGTGGCCCGCGCCGACCGCGGCTTCGGCGGCGTCGCGGGGCGCCTGCTGCAGCATCCCTGGCCGGTCGGGCTGGGGCGGATCAGTTACGGCGTCTATCTCTGGCACCCGCTGCTGCTGTGGGGCGCCGGCCAGCTGGGCGAGCGCACCGGCTGGTGGGAGCAGGCGACGGGCCCCTGGGGGCTGGCGCTGCTGGCGCCGCTCTCCATCGCGCTGGCCGCGCTCTCCTGGGTCCTGATCGAGCGGCCTTCCATGCGGCTGCGCGACCGGTGGGACGCCGGCCGGACCGCCGTGGGCGGGATTACAGCCCCGCCGCCGTCCCTTCCCGGCGGGGATCGGCCCCACCCTCGAGCCCCTCGGGCGTGATCTTGATGACGTGCAGGCCGCTGGGCACCTGGCGGACCTGCACCGTATGGCCCATGCCCTCCAACGCCTGCTTCAGCCCTTCCGCCCAGGGGCCGTCCTCCACCACGGTCGGACCGTTGCGGTTGACGATGCGCGGCAGGTTCACGGCCTGGGCCGGGTCCAGCCCGAACTCAAGCACGCTCACCACGGTCTGCGCGACATAGGCGATGATGGCGCCGCCGCCGGGCGAGCCCGCGACCAGCGCCGGCGTGCCCTCCGGCCCGAAGACGATGGTGGGCGACATGGAGGAGCGCGGCCGCTTGCCCGCCGCCACGGCGTTGGCGACCGGCCTGCCGTCGCGCACCGGCACGAAGGAGAAGTCGGTCAACTGGTTGTTCAGGATGAAGCCGCCGCTGACCATGGACGAGCCGAAGGCGAACTCCACCGAGGTGGTGAAGGACACGGTCATGCCGCTGGCATCCACCACCGACAGATGGCTGGTGGAGGGGACGTCGTACTCCACCCCCTCGGTCGGCAGGGCACCCTGGCGGAAGGGCGGCTCGCCCGCCTGGACCGGGCCCTTGGCGGCCTTGGCCGGGTCGATCAGCCGGGCGCGGTCGGCCAGGTAGCCGCGGTCCAGCATGCCGCTGACCGGCACCTGGACGAAGCCGGGATCGCCGACATAGCGGTCGCGGTCGGCATAGGCCAGGCGGCTCGCCTCGACGAACAGGTGCCAGACCTGCGGGTTGTCCGGCCCCAGCGCCTTCATGTCGAAGCGCTCCAGCAGGCCCAGGATCTGCGCCACGCCCGGCCCGCCGGAGCTGGGCGGGGCCATGCCGCAGACCGTGTAGACCCGGTAGCGCGAGCAGACCGGATCGCGCTCCACCACCTTGTAGGCGGCGAGGTCGGCTTCCGAAACGGTGGCGGGGCCGCCCTCGCCGGCGGCGGCCTTGAGGTGGCGCACCATCTCCTTGCCGACGGAACCCTTGTAGAAGGCGTCGGCGCCGCCGGCGGCCATGGCGCGCAGCGTCTTCGCCAGCTCGGGATTGCGGAAGGTCTCGCCCACCGGCAGCGGCTCGCCGTTGCGGAAGAACAGCGCGACCATGTCGGGCTTGGTCTCCAGGATGCGGCGGAACTGGCGCAGCAGCAGGTTCAGGCGCGGCGAGACGGGGAAGCCCTCCTCGGCCAGCCGGATCGCCGGCTGGAACAGCTCGGCCCAGGGCAGCTTGCCCCAGCGCTTGTGCGATTCCGCCAGCAGCGCGGGGATGCCCGGCGTGCCGACGGCGCGGCCGCCCTCCAGCGCCTTCAGGAACTCCATCGGCTTGCCGTCCGGCGTCATGAAGCGGTCGGGCGTGGCGCCGGCGGGGGCGGTCTCGCGCCCGTCCAGGCTGACCAGCCCCTTCTCCTTCGACCAGACCAGCATGAAGCCGCCGCCACCGATGCCCGAGGATTGCGGCTCCACCAGCGTCAGCACCAGCTGCGCCGCGATGGCCGCGTCGACGGCGCTGCCGCCCTTGGCCAGCATGGCGCGCCCGGCCTCGGTGGCGTACGGGTTGGCGGTGACCACCATGGCGTTCCTGGCGCGCACCAGCGGCTTCTCGTCCCGGGGCGAGGCCAGCTCCGGATCGACGAACTGCGCCCAGGCCGGCATGGCCGGCAGGGCGGAGGCGAGAAGGGCGGCGAGGGCCGCGCGCGCGGCCAGGCGTGTCAGCATCTGCATGGCCGCGAGGATGCCACGCGCCGCAGCGCCACGCAGCAGGGAATGACGGGGGAGGGGGGTACCCTTGATCCTTCTCCCCTTGAGGGAGAAGGATGGGGCCCCAAGCCTGCTTGGGGAGGATGAGGGGTGGAGCGGCGAAGCCGGGCCTTCTCGGCGGCAGCGCTTGATCTGAGGGGGAGAACGTCCGGCTTCGCCGTCCGACCCCTCACCCTCCCACGGCTTCGCCGCGGGTCCCATCCCTCTCCCTCAAGGGGAGAGGGATAAGCGGCGGCGCCTCTGCAATCCCGGGCCCAAAAAAGAAAGGCGGCGCCACCCGGGGGTGGCGCCGCCGATCGTTCCGTCAGGAACCGGCGAGGAGCTTACAGGAGCTCGACGCGGTTGGCCTGCGGGCCCTTCTGGCCCATGGAGGTCGTGAGCCGCACGCGCTGCTCCGGGGTCAGCGAACGGACGCCCGAGCGCTCCAGCGCGGTGACGTGCACGAACACGTCCTTCCCGCCGCCGTCCGGGGTCACGAAGCCGAAGCCCTTGTCGGCGCTGAAGAACTTCACGGTGCCCTCGATGGTCTCGGTCGGGCCCGAGTCACGGTCGCCGTAACCGCCGCCGCCGGCCGAACGGCGCGGGGGGCCGCCGAAGCCGCCGCGATCGCGGTCGCCGTAGCCGCCGCGGTCGCCGCCGAAGCCACCCTCGCTGCGCTCACGGCGCGGCGCGGCGGTGGACTCGTCGACGCTGTGGATGGCGGCCACCTGCGGACCCTTCTGGCCGGCCGACAGGTCGCAGACGATGGACGTGCCGTCCGCCAGCGAGTCGTGGCCGAAGGACTGCACGACCGAGGCGTGCAGGAAAGCGTCGGGCGACCCGTCGGAGAGGGTCACGAAGCCGAAGCCCTTCGTGGGGTTGTACCATTTGACGGTGGCGTTGACGCTCCGCCGGGTGATCTGGGGGCTCTGAGGAGAACGGCGCTCGTACATGTGGTCTGGACTCTACGTAGTAGGTAAAAGAGACTTAACCGGCGACCCGGCTGCAAGGACAGTACCCGCATTACGCCGCCAGGGAAAATCTTTTTCCTGGCAGTGCCGAGGCCGGCCTCCATCCCGAAAACCAGCTTATACCCGTTTCCGCGCCCGCGCACCTGTAATGCGCGGAGTGCCACCATTGGGCAGGAACCTCGGCGGATGGTCCTAGGACCGCCCCCTTCGATGCCCGGATCCGAGTCGCGAGGGACCCGCCGGCACGGCTCAGGAGGCCGCCTTCCACTGCTGCAGCTTGCGGTAGATGGTCGAGGGGCTGATCTCCAGCAGGGCCGCGGCGCGGGGCACGTCGTCGCCGGTGCGCCGCAGGGCCCGCAGGATCTCCTCCTTCTCCACCTGCCAGAGCGGGCGGACATCCTCGCCGCCCTCCGCCGGACCGGCCACGGCCGGGGCATAGGCGGCGCTTCCGTTCGGCCCGGCCGGCTTGGCGGCGCCGGCCGCCCCGGCGGCGCGCACCGGCTCCGGCAGCATGGCGAGCGTCGCCTCCGGCCCCTCGTTCAGCACCACGATGTTGCGCACCACGTTCTGCAGCTGGCGGACATTGCCCGGCCAGTCATAGGCCCTGAGCGCGGCCTCGGCCTCCGGGGCGAAGCGCTCGAACGCCCGGCCCTCCTCGGCCGCCATGTCGCGCAGGAAGGCGCGGGCGATCAGCAGCGCGTCGTCCTCGCGGTCGCGCAAGGGGGGCAGGTGCAGCGGCACGACGTGGAGACGGTAGTAGAGGTCCTCGCGGAACCGGCCCGCCTGCACCTCGGCCAGCGGGTCGCGGTTGGTGGCGGACAGGATGCGCACATCCACCTTCTCCGCCCGGCCGCCGCCGACCGGCTGCACCATGCCGGTCTGTAAAAAGCGCAGCAGCTTGGGCTGCAGATCCAGCGGCAGCTCGCAGACCTCGTCCAGGAACAGCGTGCCGCCGTCGGCGTCGCGCGCCGCCCCCGCCCGGTCCGAGGTGGCGCCGGTGAAGGATCCCCGGACATGGCCGAACAGCTCGCTCTCCAGCAGATCCTTGGGGATGGCGGCGCAGTTGATGGCGACGAAGGGCCGGGCGCGGCGGGGGCTGGCGCGGTGGATGGCGTCGGCCGCCAGCTCCTTGCCGGTGCCGCTCTCGCCCGTGAGGAAGACGGCGGCGCGGGAGGAGGCCACCGCCTCGATCTGCCGGTAGACCGCCTGCATCTCCGGCGAGGCGCCGATGAAGTCGTGGAAGCGCTCGCGGTCGAGTTCCCGCCGGTAGCGCTCGACCATGCGCGAGAGGCGCTGGCGCTCCAGCGCGTTGCGCACGGTGACGGTCAGGCGGGCGGCGTTGAAGGGCTTCACCAGGAAGTCGAAGGCGCCCAGCCGCATCGCCTCCACCGCCGTGCTGATCGAGCCATGGGCGGTGACCACCACCACGGGAAGGTCCGGCCGCCGCTCCTGCAGGCGCTTCAGCACCTCCAGCCCGTCGCTGTCGGGCAAGCGGAGGTCCAGCACCACCGCGCCGGGGGTGCGCGCCTCGCAGGCGGCCAGCGCCTGGCCGCCGGTCTCCACCTGCTCGACCGCGTAGCCCTCGGCGCGCAGGAACTCGGCATAGGCCCGCGCCAGCGGCGGCGTGTCCTCCACCAGCAGGACGCTCTGGCTCTCCAGGGGGCTTTCCGAATATGTCATGGCCGCGAAAGGATGTGGCGCGGCCGGGATGATAGTCCCGGCGGCGGCGCCGGGCATAGGCAATTGTTGACGGTTTCAACCCTGGGACGTTCCGGGTAGATTAGCGGGATGGGAACCAGTCCCGGCACCGAGACCAGCCTGCTCGCCCCCCGGCCCACGGAGGAGGGGGAGGTGCCCTCGCTCACCCTGCGCGAGCGCTTCCTGATCTGGTGGGAGGGCTACGACCTCGAGGCGATCATGGAGCGCCGCCGCCGCATCCAGGCGGAGCGCGACGCGGCCGCCGGCATCGGCGGGGCGGGGGCCCAGGGTGCCGACGGCGACCATCTCAACCGCAACGGCAAGCCACTCTGGACCGCCACCCGCATCGGCGTGGTGGAGAAGATCTGGGGCGACGGCTTCGCGACCCCCGGCGGCGACGAGCACATCCCCACCCTGGTGAAGCCCTTCGGCCTGAACCCGGCCATGAGCGTGCTGGACATCGGCGCCGGCCTGGGCGGCTCGACCCGCGCCATGGCCAAGCAGTTCGGCGCTTGGGTGACGGGACTGGAGGGCAACCCGACGCTGGCCGAGGCCGGCATGTTCCGCTCGCACAAGTCCGGCCAGGCGCGGCAGGCGCCGGTGCAGCTGTTCGAGCCGGAGAAGTTCGCCTGGCCCAAGCGCGTCGACTGCGTCTTCGCCAAGGAATGCTTCTTCACCGTCCGCAACAAGGACGGCATGATCGACGGGGTCGAGCGCTGCATGAAGCCGCGCGGCCAGCTGCTCTTCACCGACTACGTCATCGACAAGGCGGTGCCGCGCGGCCGCAACTACGACAGCTGGCTGAGCCACGAGCCGGTGGAGCCGCAGCCCTGGGAGGTCGGCCAGTACGTCTCGGCGCTGGAGCAGCGCCGGCTGGACATCCGCATCGCCGAGGATATCTCGGACATGCACAAGTCGCTGATCCTGAACGCCATCCAGGGGCTGGTGCAGCATCTGGAGCAGCACTCCATGGACAACGAGACCAAGGTCGCCGTGGTGGAGGAGGTCGAACTTTGGGCCCGCCGCGTCGCCGCCTTGGAATCGGGCCTGCGGGTCTACCGCTTCTACGCCATGAAGCATGCCGAGGTGAGCTGAGGCGGGAGTCGACTGCCGGCCATCCATCGGAGATGTCCGCGCCGCCCTTGAATGGCCCTGACGCGCGATGCGGTAGACAGCCGGAGCAAAGTCCAGACTGAAAGGGGCGAGCCAGTCAGGCTCGCCCCCTCCGTTACTCCCGGGTGATCTCGATCCTGATCCCGTTCTCGGGGCTGCGCTCGACCACGGTCTCGGCTGGCTAGTTCTTGAAGAACTACTTCTCACCCGCTTCAGGATCTTGACAGTCAGCCATAAAATAACCCGCAGATCCCGCCTGGAATTCATGGCCCATAGAGTCTTCTTGGATGTTGTTGCGCCTCAGTCTTTCGTGCCAACAATATTGATTGCCGTGACCGGACGAGAATGCGGGTTCGATGATGCGCCAACCACGATGATTTAGCGAAGATAACTGCACCTCGTACCGTCTATCGAATGCACCGCTCTCCGAATTGATCTCCGCAACTTCAACTGCATCGACAGCCCCAGCTTGCGTCCATCCCTGTGGCGACTGTCAGTAGACAAAGATAGCGCACTGTTCCGGCCCACACCAGCGAACGCCCAAGAAAGCTACCAGAAGTTCTTGGGTTCCATCGCTGTTCAGGTCATGCCAGCCGACATAAATGTCTTGAGTGGTTAGCTGCGCATCGTTCTCGCTGGAGTTAAGGCGCACAAGCATTTCACTCAGGAATGCCTCACCCTTGCCGAATTTGCCCCTGTGCAGCTGAATGCGCTCCTCAATGACGGAAGCATTCGCCTGGGAAGCGAGGATGAGGCAAAAAACCGCTAAGCACCTCATTCCGGATCGCTCCTATTTCTTGAAGGTTGAGACGCTGAACTGGCGCAGTCGAGTTTCGATCATGTCGTATTTATCGCTCCAGTTCTCGGAGGTGCGTGCCAAATGACTGTTCCAATCATTGGCGGCCAACAAGTTTATGTACTCTCTCACCAATCGCCCTCCTGCGCGGTGTCCTGCGGCCACAAAACCCGCCATGGAGATCCGGCCGTTCTCATCCTGCGCTTGGTTGGCCCGGAACTCCGGGTAGCCCTCAGCGAAAAGGCGGCCGCCCTGGGGACCTGCCCGGCCCGCCGCCTCGCGCTTGGCCGTCGCCAACTCCTGCGCCGGCAGCAAGGCCCCCACCAGGTTAGATAAAAAAGGGCGAGCCTCTTGGCCCGCCCTTTGAGTAGTCGTTCAGCAGCCCCTAACGCCAGCTGCCACATCTCACGCCGAAATACCCAGCCGAGCCGAGAGGAACCGGCTGCTCGATTGGGTCCAGCAGAGATGCATCGTTGGTTTTCTCGATCCAATACCGATCGCAGTCACCGCCCGATTTCGGGTGATCGGAAAGGATGTGCCACCCGCCTTCCTTCCGTGGCCGAACTGCCACTTCGTACCAGAGGTCAAGCTCTCTATCGGATCGCGAAACGTTGCCTGCCTCCAATGCCGAAACAGAGCCCGAGAACTGCCAAGTTCCTGCAACCTTTCTGTAGCTGTAGGTTTCACATTGGCCGCCGCCGCACCACGGAATGCCGAAGAAGGATACGAGCAACTCCTCGACACCGTCGCCATTCAAATCTTTGCGGCCGATATCGAAGTCCCGCGCGCTGAAATCTTTACCTAGACCGGCGGCCCTTACGCGGCTGGCAAGATCGTTAAGGAATGCCTCATCCTCTCCGAAGTTGCTGGCAGATAGCTGGACAATCTCTAAACTCTCAGCATTGGCGACACTCCCCGACACCGACGCGATCACGCCAGCAAGAATCAGGGCGCCTCGTCGCAGCAGCAGCTTAGTTCTTGTAGCTATAGGCACTGAACTCCCGCAGTCGTGTCTCCACCCAATCAAACTGCTTGTCCCACTTTCCGGAAGCCCGTGCTTTTTCGCTGTCCCAACCGTATTCCGATAAGAGCTTGACATATTTTCTTACCTTGCCCCGTCCGGTTCGATGGCCTGCTGCGACCAACCCGCCTAAGGTAAGCGGAAACGTACCCTTGATGCCCTTGATTGTACTGCCGATGTGGTCGGTTGTCCTATTCCTTGTGAACTCGTCTTCCAACTTCTTCAAGAAGCTATCCAGCGCGATTTCCTGGGCCTTAGGGCTATCGAGAAAATCACCCTCACTCTTGATGCCGTCTTTGCCAGTCCAAGTGTCCGTGCGGTTATCTAGGTAACCGGCTGATGCCAATGCATCTGAACGTAACTGATAACGTCCTAGCGTCCCCACCCCACCGCCCTCAGCGTTGAATGCTTTGTAATTGCCATTCGACTGCTCTGCAGCGTCGAGCTTCCATCGGAACTCATCGCTGATATCTGAACCATCCCAAAAACGGCTCGGGCGTAGATTCTCTCGACGCTCCTCATCAGGATCGCGACCAGCCACTCGCGTTGGCGGTTCACCCGCCACGTCCGAGGCATTGGAAGAGTTAAGCGCATCCTCCTGCGCACCGCCTTTCAGCGTGCTTCCACCCCCGCCGTCGGTCCAGCGCCCGTCCTCATCGCGCGCCTGATCCGGGTCGAACTCCGGGTACCCCTCAGCGAAAGGGCGGCGGCCCTCCGGCCCGGCCTCCCCGCCCTGAGGCCCGGCACCCGCCGCACCCGCAGCCCCCGCCCGGCCCGCCGCCTCGCGCCGG